>Ga0156225_124_pt1 | contig 468038 bp, 375 predicted proteins | sample RifCSPlowO2_12_FD_107873 | JGI IMG/M metagenome (GOLD analysis project Ga0156225, IMG submission 107873) | Bacteroidetes bacterium RIFCSPLOWO2_12_FULL_37_12 | reverse complement strand
AAAAAAACTCAACAATCAAGGGGAAATTGCAAATAAACTTTCAATTCCAATTATTTTGATAGGGTTATCATATAGTTCTTTAATTCGTTTTGTTACAGTAGCACTTTCGATAAAAATTAAATCGTCAGGATTTGATACATCTAATAAATTTCTTAGTACACCAGATTTGGGGTCGGTATAGGTATAGTCAGGGTCAATATATTTATAAGCATTAGACATATGCTTTTTCCTTTGCGAATTTGATTAATTCAAACAAAGTAATTTTACCAATCACATAATCTTTAATGATTTTAATTCCCTTGGGACTTGGCTCAAAACCCTCGAACATATTACTTCCTATCGCATTTGCAGTACTTTCCAATGTTTTCAAATCGGAAAATTCAACTCCCATAATAGTAAGTTTATTTCGGTCAATTTCTATTGTGTTAAACATATTTTACAGATTTAAAAGGTTTAACAAATATACTCATTTTTTTCTGTTATAGTTTCCTTCGGTTCAGTTCAACACAGGATTAAATCGCACCTTTGCGAAAAGCAAGGTTGCGTTTAATCCTTGTATGTTTCGCACCTTTGCGAAAAGCAAAGCTGCGTTTAATCCTTATATGTTGGCTACTGCCCTGTCGTCCTGTTTATCCTGTAAAGTTGTCTGCTGAATGAGATATTGTCTGTCGGGAAAGTGCGGTTGGGGTTTAAAATTTTTCGGAGAGGATAAAGTTTAAAAAATAATTCTGAAGAAACAATAAATGTGTATTTTTATGATATTATGACTAACTTATATCATAAGAATGGTGTTATTGCTTGGAATGGAACCAGGGGATTTCACGACAATACAACAATTGCTTGGAGCGAAAAACATGAATATTATAGCGATGGTAAAATCGCGTATCAAGGTAAATATGCTTATCACAATAATGGAACGGTAGCCTGGAATGGCACCACTGCATTCAATGAGGATGGAAGTTATGCAGGCTCAGAGGGTATAAAGCTTAAAACAGGAAATAATATATATATCCACCTTAGAAAAAATGGATTTGAATTAAATATCCTTGAATCTTGTGTGTTGCAAACGAAGTAGCCCCGAGACTAAACAGCAAAAGTCAGCTTTTCAGCTATTTCCGGGAAATCTATAACCGGGTTTCTGTTTCCCTGTAGTTCAAATATTTTCTGGTTTCTGTGCAGTTCATACAAAGATGCCTTTTGTGCTTTATGCCAGTTCACAAGCATTTTAATATCATCTGTGGAATACTGTTTGATTGTTCCGGTATAGCGTAATAAATAATACAATACAGCCCTGGCTACAACGCCCCTGTTTTTTTCCGGTTCAAAAAGTTGTTTTTCAAGCTTACCGCATTTATCCCTGATTATTTCTTTGTAATCCTTAAAATCAAAATACTTGTGATTGCTCCTGTAGGAATTGCATCCGGATTCACAGGCAAACAGGTGGTGTAAATCTCCTCTCATTGGTTCTTCCTTGTTAAACCAGGACTGAGGTACCACATGTTCGCAATTGTATGGAAGGTTAGCTTCAATAAATGCCAATTCTTCATCCCCGATTAACCGTTGTGGATTTTCGGAAATAAATTTATCAATTTCTTTTTGTCGTTGCATGTCAACATCTGCATCCATTTGTAAGAGCTCCTCCAGGGTGTATTCAATTCCGGAATATACGCTGGTTATTTTATTGGAGGGCTGTTTATCGACCACCGGATAAACATACAGAGAAGGTTTGTATGTAAGCTTTGTTTTGTGTGTGGATGCAAGTAAAGCGGATAACTCAGAGGCATTATTCTTATTAACTCCCTTATAATAAGCTTCCTTATCTGTTTTGTTTTTATTTTCATCAAAATATTCTGATACAAAAGCTTTTATATTTGTCATTGTATTTTTTTATTTATTTTGAATATCAGGCGCCTTTAACTATTAGCTTCCCTATATAACTATCGTTTTGTGCGATGCGTTGAGTTAGTAGAAGGGGAGCAATATCATTCCATCTGCGCCTGTCGGAATCACTGCCGTTTACTCCAATAGTTAAACAGCCCAGACTCATGCTGCCAATATGTAAATACCTATTCAAGTTATCATCGTCTTTAATGAAAAACCAGGTTTTGGAATAACTACTCAGGTGCATATAGGAATCACCAAATTCATGAGGAAAATCTGCCTGGAATATTAAATACTCCCCATTCTTTAATTTGTTGTTTGAATCAAATCCGGCATTCACAACAATTCCTCCCGGATTGACTGTTAGTTTCTTTGTTTTGTAATCGAAGGTAAGAACTGCACCTACATTGTACTGCACATTGGAGAATCTTGATCTTGAATCGGGCAATGCGGTAACACTTGCAACTACATTTTTATTGGGCCAGTCAAGTATGGTGAATTTTTCCCTACCATTACTTGTGAAAGAAACATCTTTTACCCTGCAATATTTTGAAATTGCAATGATGGCATTATCGGATTCTTTTCTTACCATTAGCCAGTTGTCGTTGCCCGTTTCAATTAATCCTTTAGCAATAACATTGCGCCTGTTCGAAGCCTTCAGAATACCGCTAACGGATATTTTACTTTTGTGTGTTTTCACGAGTAGTTCTATTTAAATCCATTCTGATGTCCGGTTATAAAATATGCTGATATTTCTTAAGGAATTTCCTGACTTCATCTTCGCGGCCATCAATTAGATCTTGATACGTAATGCGACACCCATTTTCCACAGCATCGCGTACAGCCTTAAACAACTTTTGATCTTTTTTAAAATAAGCCCAGATAACATCTCTACCTAACTCTAAGAGCCATTTCATCCCCACTTTCGGAGGTGTTGCCTCCGGTATTGCTTTCATAAGTTCCATTGCGGCTCCATACTTTTTGCATGCTTCTCTTGCAATATACATGGTTACGATCGCAAAGTTCATTTCAAGTACTTTGATACTGTTAGGCAGGCTTCCGATTGAAGGATAGAAGTTTTTAAAAATTTCGTTTGAGCGGTCAACTACCTCTTGATAGTTTTTTTCAGGAATTTGTTCTGTCATATTAAAAAGGTATTAGTTTGTGTTGATAATACAGGCAGTATTAATTCGAATAAATCTTATTAATAATACCTCAGGTCCGTGAGCGATATGCCTCCGATTTCATCAGTCGCATATCTGTCATCTTTGAATATTAATTGTGTGCTGTCCGATGTATTAGCGGGTACAAAGAACAAAGGCTGTGGTTTAGGAAAACTAACTAAACTTCCTCCCGGATGATGCATATTCATTGTTATGGACATTCTTAACATTTCAGGAGTTGCGAAGTAGCTTTTAATCCGTGCATTCATATACCCTTCCACTATCCGTTTTGGAGGCCGTTTAGAATCCGAATCATGAGGCTCCAGCCGAAAGTCGATTTTTATCCCGGTAATAAATAATTCAATTACCAGAAACGCCTTTTCTATGATAACAATAGGCGTTTCTGATAATAGATTTCCTTTAATGTCTTTATCAAAGTAATAAGATTTAGACATGGTCAAAAAAAGTGATTTTTCCATATAAAGCCCCGGATTCATCGGTGTAAGGACTTTTATTAGCTCCTGTTCTAGGAGAATTAGCCCATTTTATTAAAATATGTGTTACATCACCAGGAAACTTGGTAGCAGCGGGAATATCCTCTTTCTTTTCTGCTGGGACATATTTTTGCATATTATCAGATACGTCCTCGTTATCACACAGTTGTAACCACTTTTGAGATTTAGAAAAGAAAAGGATAACAAGACCCGCTTCTTTTTCTGAACTGGCAACAAATATATTTGTAAGTTGGTTTATATCAGTTAACCTTGTAGGATCTTCAGGCAGTTTTTGTTTTGGCTTTTTTGGCTCATGAATTTTGGGAATTTGGGAAATCTTTTTGTCCAAATCAGATTCAGCAACATGAGCTTCTGTGATAGGGTCTTTTTCATTATGAGATTCACCAATGCCAAATAAATTTAACAATTGATCCCAGGTCTTAATCAAAAAATCCACAAGACCTTTTATAAAATTAAGAAAGGGTTTAACACTTCTTAAAACCAGATTGAAATCCACCATATTCGGATCAATATTTTCATTCGTTGGCTTGGTGACACCTTGTATTCCAGCCCACCTATAAAGTACTACGTAAATTGGTTTACCATTAGGAGCTAAACTTTTCACTAACTTTACAGGTTCATTAGCAGATGATATTGTTACACCTGCATAAGTAAGATTAATACAATGGGCTCTAGGGAAATACCCCGCCTTGTTCTTAGAATCAAAATCAATTTCACGAAGATTATCTCCATCCCTAATGCTGCCATTATCAGTGCATTTTTTTAAGTATGCGCTTAATATCTCATTGGTTTTTGCATCAACCTTTTTTGCTTCGTGAATCTTTAGAATGCTCATAAGTTATTGTTTTTAATTATTGTTTTTAATTGTTATTTTTAATTGTTATTTTTAATTGTTATTTTCAGAGTAGATGAACGAGCCATAGCACGAACCGTCATTTAAACTATAACGATTGCTCAGCCATGAAAATAACACGCGTTTAGGGTAACCATTGGTGAATTTATAAATAACATCATGCTGATGTTTATTGATTTGTGCCGAAAGTTTTCTTTTCGGATCAATCAGCGCTATTAACCTGGGATCATTTAAATTGGGCTGTACCCATATTCCAAGGCCTGCTTCCGCGGGTGAATATTTGCTTTTCTCGGCCGGAACAGATGGCAAAAAAGATTTGGGTGTTTTTGGGTTGTGCACTTTAGGGATTTTGTAGGCAATTTTTTCAAGGTCGCTTTCACCAATCCAGCCTTTTGCTATTGAGGCAGGATCGCCCTGGCCTAATACGAATTTGAAAAGATCAATCCAAAGCTTGGCAATGAAGTGCACCGGAAATAATATGAAAGATAAAAAATCTTGCACAGCTCTTTTGAAGAACTGTTTATGCCCATTGTCTGCAGGGGTGGTAACTATACCCGAAAACTGGTAGAAATACATTTTTTTTACCGGAAGTTTTCCTTTAGGCAAATTCACTATAATAACATCAGCCGTGGTGGGTACAAGCGCAAGATTGCCTTTCGCCAACCAACTGCCCCGCTTAGAGGAGGGAGATTTGTTGATCATAACTGCTGTTTTAATGCTATCGCTTCCTTTTTTTATCCTTGCTAAAATCAGTTCTGATGCTTTTTTTGAAAGCAGAAACCCTGCATCGGGATCAAGATCGATTTCAATAATATTTGCCTGCGGGGTTTTGTTTTTCATTTCAGGGAATATATTTTACAGATAGTTTGTTTCTTATCAGCAGGTGTATCCGGGGCATTTCTGAAAGAATCCGTTTCGCAAAACTCAATTCCGGTAAAATTAATTTTGTAAACTTTCGTAATTTTTTCTTTTTTCTCACTTGGATCAGGGTCTGGATTAGGTGCGGGTGCAGGCGGAATTTCATCGATTAATTTTTTGTCAGTTAGATGATTTAAATATATATCCAATTCAGCTTGGACTATCTTAACTGAAGTAGCTATTTGAGTTGCGGATAGATTTTTTTTGTACATGTAAAAAAATGCCATTACATAATCTAGATTCTCCTTGGAATTTGTTAATGAGTTGATGTTTTGCATTTGTTTATTTATTAGGGAAAAAATGTGGGTGGCAATTTTTTAAACTTTTGTGTCGGCTTGTGTGTCGGAGTGTTTATGCTGTCCATTTGTGCGAAATTGTCTGCCGACATACCTGTGTTTTTATTGCTGTCATGGTGGGAGCAGCGGTCAACCGAGAAAGTAACTCCCCCGTTTTTTGTTTTTAATTGCTCAAAAGTGCCAAGTTACCACGCCACTGTCTACGGAGAAAAGGGTTGTAGCCAACTTACTTATAGCGGAAGTTTTTTCCTTAAAAACTTCCTCCTATATACCAAAATGCAAATATAGGCAGAAGTTTCTATATTTTTTCATTTCCTTTTATTTTTATGCTTAATTTATCTAAAGGGCTTATTATTTTGTTTATTGCCTTCTGACTTACGTGGGTATATATTTCGGTAGTACGGCTACTTTTGTGCCCTAATAGTTCCTGAATGTATCTTAAATCTGTTCCCCCTTCAAGCAAATGAGTGGCATAGCTGTGTCTTAACATATGTAAATTCACCTTCTTTTTTATTCCTGCTTTTAAACAAGCATTTTTTAATACCAATGCCAAACTTCGTTCACTGTATTGTTCTCCTTGTTGCCCTTCAAATAAATAATCTTTTGGCTTGTATTTGAGGTAATATTGCCTGAGTAGTTTCAGCGCCGTTTCACTAAGCGGGGTTATCCTGTCTTTTCTGCCTTTGGAATGAAGTATTCGTAATTGCATCCGCTGGCTATCAATATCTTTAATTTTCATGTGAAGAAGTTCGCTTCTCCTCAATCCCGCAGAATAAATCAAACTTAACATACATTTATGTTTTATATTTTCCAATACATTTATTATTTGTGTCACCTCACACGCCGATAACACTTGGGGCAAGGGATTGTATCTTTTTGGACGGTGAATCAGTTCAATATTCATTTTCAGTCAGATTCCTTTGCGAACTTTGCGAAACAATTTCATGAACTCCTTAAAAAAATACACATAACGTGAATAATCCTGCGTAAGATGAGTATTCTATGATAATGCTCAGCCCATTAAAATGAAAAAATTTCATTACTTTGCGCCCTTAAATAAATAAAATAATGAAAAAACTCCTTCGTTACACATTTCTCTTAGTATTTTCCCTCAATGTTCATTCACAATCCGGAACTGCCGTAAATTACATGGACATTGCCCGGATGAAATCCGTGCTCTATTCCAAAATAACTGACAACGGTTCTAAAGTGATTTATACACTCTCCAACCCCGCAGATCCGTTCAAAGACAACAAGGACCCGGAGATATTGCTTTATGTGTTAGATGTTGTCTCCGGTAAATCTGCCCTGTATGCTACGCTTGAAAATTTACGGAATTTACTCATTCACCCGTCGCAGTCCTCCTTGCTTTTTATCACCAAACGAAACGATGAAAAAAGAAATGCCATTTACGAATTACCGCTTGCAGGTGGCGAAGCAAAAAAATTAGTTGAATTTGATACCGATATCCAAAACTTTGATATTTCACCTGACGGGAAAAAGATTGCTTTCGTTGCCAGAGAACCCAAAAAGAAAGAGGAGAAAAAACTTCCTTATCAACCGGAAATTTTTGAAGAGGAGCTCATTAATTCGAGTGGCTATGTTATGGATTTAACTGCGCTCAAACCGGAAAAAATTAATTTAGCAGGATGCTTTCAATCTATAAAATGGAGCCCCGATGGATTAAAATTAGCCGCCAATATAACTCCAACTTCTCTGGTGGACGATTTTTACATGAAACAAAAAATTGCTATTATCAACAGTGCCACTCTTTCACTTCTTACCGAAATAAACCCCAATGCCAAACTGAATTCTTTTACATGGTGTCCCGACAATCAGAAACTTGCTGTGTTAGCCGGTATTGACATTAACGACCCGACTCCCGGTTGTATTTTTATTGCTGATGCCTCTACCGGAAAATCTGAAAACCTCTTTCCCGCTTTTGCCGGTAAATTTGAAAATGTGAATTGGTTTGATTCCAAAAATCTGTATTTCTCTGCCAGTGAAGGCGTTTATTCCACCTTGGGTAAAATTAAATTTCCTGAAAAAACGTTGACAACTATACTTGAAAAAGGAAGTGTTGTTTTTGATAATTTCACCATCAGTAAAAATGAAACTATTTCATTTACCGGAAATTCAGCCACTCATTCTTCGGAATTATTTATTTTAAATCCCAACACAAAACAACCAAAACGATTGACCTTTTCTAACCCGGATCTTGAAAAGAAGGTGTTTGGTAAACAAGATGTCTTTGAATATAAATCCAAAGACGGATTGCTTTTGCAAGGAATATTGATTTATCCTGTTGCTTTTGATAAAACAAAAAAATATCCTCTGATTACCGTTGTGCATGGAGGTCCCGAAGCGCATAACAGCAATGGATGGCTTACGCGTTATTCTATGCCCGGACAAATTGCCGCCGCCAACGGGTATGTTGTTTTCTACCCAAATTATCGTGGAAGCACCGGACGCGGAGTTGAATTTACCAAATCAAGTCAGGGTGATCCGGCAGGAAAAGAATTTGATGATGTCGTGGATGGGATTGACAAATTAATTGAATCGGGGTTTGTTGAAAAAACTAAAGTCGGTGTCACCGGCGGGTCTTATGGGGGATATGCAACGGCGTGGTTTTCTACAAAATATTCTGAACGGTTTGCCGCGGGCGTCATGTTTGTAGGGATAAGCAACCAGATTTCTTCCTGGGGAACAAGTGATATACCCAATGAACATTATTACGTCCATTTCCGGAAGCATATCTGGGAGGACTATGATTTCATGCTCAAAAGAAGCCCTATCTATTATATTGATAATGCAAAAACACCTTTACTAATTATGGCAGGAAAAAATGATCCGCGTGTGGACCCAAGACAATCGGTGGAATTATACAGGCATCTAAAAACAAGAACTCAAACACCCGTGCGTCTCGTTTTATATCCGGGCGAAGGGCATGGAAACGAAAAATCTACTGCACGTTATGATTTTTGTGTTCGTATGATGAACTGGTTTGATGTATATTTGAAAGGAGATGGCGGTAAGATGCCGGAGCGGGATATAGAATAAATAAATTTCTACACGGCTATCGGCGCTTTAATCGCCGGATGAGGATTATAATTCTCCAATTTAAAATCCTCATAGTTAAAAGCAAAAATATTTTTTACTTCCTTGTTTAGTTGCATAACCGGCAAAGGTCTCGGCTCTCTGCTTAATTGAAGTTCCACTTGTTCCAGATGATTCAAATAAAGATGAGCGTCTCCGAACGTGTGAATAAATTCGCATGCTTCTAAATGGCAAACCTGTGCTACCATCATGGTTAACAGGGCATAAGAGGCAATGTTAAAAGGAACTCCCAAGAATATATCTGCGCTACGTTGATACAACTGACAGGATAATTTCCCATCTGCTACATAAAACTGAAACAAACAATGGCATGGGGGTAATGCCATCTTATCAATTTCACCTACATTCCAGGAACTGATTATTAAACGGCGAGAATCGGGATTGGACTTTATGGTTTGAATGACCTCAGATAGTTGGTCAATCGTTTTTCCATCCGCTTTTTTCCAACTCCTCCATTGCGCTCCATAAACCGGTCCCAAATCACCTGCTTCATCTGCCCACTCATTCCAGATAGAAACGCCATTTTCGTTCAAGTACTTAATATTAGTATCGCCTTTAATAAACCAAAGCAATTCATAAATAATCGATTTTAAATGGCATTTTTTGGTAGTTACTAATGGAAAACCTTTGCTAAGGTCGAATCGCATCTGATAACCAAAACAGCTCAATGTGCCTGTTCCAGTACGGTCTTCCTTGCGAATTCCCTGCTTCAATACATGGTTCAAAAGGTCAATATACTGTTGCATAAAAATCGTTTATTAGTTAGACACATCTAATAACTCTATAACAAAACAATTGGAAAATGAGTACGTCTAAACGATTGGAATCTTGGGCTGTTTCCAATTTTCTATCATTCCATCATTCCAGTTTTTAGAGATCCCCCATTTTTAATCCACCTCCATAATCTCCGGATCCCGCATATCATGAGCTATTGTAATTTTTGTATTTCCTTTTTTGTTTTTAATTGAAATGTCCCATGACTGCATGGTCTTTGCTCCAAGAATAAAATCGCTTCTTAATTGAGGAGATACTCGAGCTTCGTCCTGAATCATTTTTTTCCCAATAGTCATTGTTAAATTAACAGTGCCTAAGATGGACAAATGCCCGCCTTTAGTTGCATTTCCAAATTTATCAGGACTTGAATATCTCGCAATCATGTTGGGTGAAGGCACCAGGTCCTCTCTGATAATTGAATAGAAAGAGCTGGTATCAAACACAGCATTCACTTCCACCGATTTCCTATCGTTGGTAGTAAGGGTAATTCTTTTTATAGGTTTGCTCATAGTTGGTGTGGTTTATCGACACAAAATTACGAATTTTTGTTGTTATTTTGGGTTTATTGGGCTTTAGTGGCTTGGATTTTAAGGCAATAGAAAAAAATATTAAAAAGCTTGTTTTTTTAAAAATATGTATTACATTTGTCCCCACGCACGCCAGTGCGTTTTTTATAGGTAGATGGGGTCCTTGTCTTTACGGGCAGGGACCTTTTTTTTTATTCCTTAAATTGGACGAGACGAAATCAAATAAGAAATTTAAAGAAATAAAAAACATATAACAAGAAATGAATAATGATAAAGTACATTCCTTAAGCATTTTTCATTTTTTGTTTAATAGACCTCTTGCATTATCAAAAAAAATTAAAAAAATTTCAACACGAAGGCACTAAGAAGCACTAAGTAAACTCTTTGTGTAACTTTGTAACTTTGTGTCTTTGTGTAGAAAAAACTGCATTATGTAAGATGTCTAAAATGAAAACCGTCGATCATTCTCTTCAATTAATCCTGGAAAATATTCCCATATTTTCAAAAATACAGGAGCTCCCTGTTTCCCAATGTGAAAATAGAATTCTGGCTGAAACCATACTGGCTCCTTGCGATTTTCCAAAAACGGATAATTCCTCAATGGATGGTTTTGTTTTTTTAAAGTCCGACTTGAAAAGCGGGCTAAAATCATTTCCTATCCAATTTGAAGTAAGACCTGAAACCAAAAAAATCCCTGCTCTTAAAAAAAAGTATTGTGCAAGGATACTAACAGGTGGAACCGTTCCGCAGGGCGATGTTATCATTGTACCGGTAGAACAAACTTTAATGGAAGAAAACAAAATTGTGTTAAAGGATATTCCCACAAAAGATTTGGTCAGGAAAAAGGGTTCCGGTTATAAAAAGGGAGACGAGTTGCTTATTGCAAAAACACTGTTGCGTCCGTATGAAAAGGGCATGTTGATTAGCGCCGGAGTCAAAAGAGTTAAGGTGTTGAAAGAAATAAGCGTGTGTATTCAGAATACAGGTAATGAAATTAAAACCGAAAATAATACAAATGGTCCTGTGCTTTTTGATTTATTAACTAAAATCCCAGGGTTGAAAGTAAAACTAATGCCCATAGTTGGCGATAACGCGCATGTCTTAAAAAAAAGATTTCAGTCACTTCTTTCAAATTTTGAGGTGGTTGTAACCACCGGAGGAATTTCAGCCGGCACGTATGATTACGTTCATTCTGTCTTAGAAAATCTCGGTGTTAATTTTTTCATTCGTAAAATTTCGCAAAAACCAGGAAAGCCGGTTACCATTGGATTATTTAAGAATCGCCCGGTTTGTTGTTTGCCGGGAAATCCCATGTCGGCAGTGTTTTGTACAGAATTTTATCTCAGGGTTTTAATATATAAAATGTTGGGATTTTCGTTTAAATTTATATCCGCCTTCGCTCAAAATGAAATTGAAAATAAATCTTCTCTGACTGCATTTCATACCGGCAAAATGTATGTTGAAGAAGGGATGGTAAAAGTGAAAATTAATACCGGAATACAATCAAATCTGTTGACTTTATACAGAGATTCAAACTGCTATATAATGGTGAAAGAAGGGGCAACCATTAAAGTAGGAAATAAAGTTAAATTAGTTCCTTTTATGTATGAATGAAAATTAGAAAATATTTTTTACATTTGTTAAAAAATCATCCATATGCTTGTTACTGTTAGAAAAAAGAGACCACATTCACTCCGTAGAAAAACATCAGGTGATTGGAATAAATTAGAACAAAACCTCGTAAAAGTAATTCATGATACTATTCATCATGAAATGATGATTCTTCGAAAGGAATTAATACCCTATATTTCGGATTCAGAACAACAGGAAATAAATGCGCTCTACCGGAAACCAAATTCAGATGTAGGTAAAATTTTATCAGTTAAAATATGATAAACTGGCAATTTTTATTTAGTAATGATTCCATCAAATTTCTAAAAAGAAACAATTTACCTGAAAATAAGGTTGTGTATTATTTATCTCAGTCAATAAAAAAACTACAAGGGGAAAATACCAACGTGGATTTAAGAAAAATGAAGGGAGAATGGGATGGTTTTTTCCGCATCCGAACTGGTAAAATTCGTATTATTTTTAAAATTAATTTCCCGATAAAACAAATTTATATTGATCAGATTGATTATCGTGGAGATGTTTACAAATGAAAAATTCTGCTTTCAATGACCGCCTCCAGCGCCCCCTGCGCGACCTGCGTATATCCGTCACAGACCGTTGTAATCTGCGATGCATTTACTGCATGCCAAGGGAAATCTTTGGTCCTGAATACCCTTTCCTTCCCAAGAATGAAATTTTAACGTTTGAAGAAATTACCAGGTTAGCAAAGATTTTTGTGTCACTCGGCGTGAAAAAAATAAGGATTACAGGAGGTGAACCACTCCTGAGAAAAGATATTGAACTTCTTATAGAGAAACTCTCGAACGAAGTACGTATAGAAGATCTGGCGCTTACCACTAACGGTGTCTTGCTGACTGAGAAATCCGCTACACTTAAAAAAAACGGATTACATCGTGTCACTGTGAGTTTGGATTCACTGAATAATGAAACTTTTTCCAGCATGAATGGTACGGGTGTGAAGGTAGAATCCGTGTTGAAAGGAATTGATTCTGCATTGGATTCCGGTCTGAACGTTAAAGTGAACATGTTGGTGATGAAAGGAGTAAACGAAAATGATATTTTACCTATGGCAGAATATTTCAAAGATAAAAGAGTGACACTAAGGTTTATTGAATTTATGGATACCGGAAACAACAATCAATGGAATACCGAAAAAGTTTTTACAGCTAAAGAAATTACCGACTGCCTGCGCACTCGTTTTGAACTGGAACAAATTCCACCCGATTATTCGGGAGAAGTGGCACTGAGGTTCCGGTATAAGGGTACTCAAATTGAAACAGGCATTATCGCATCCGTGTCACTGCCATTCTGTGGCACTTGTAATCGGCTACGTCTTTCCGCTAATGGACGATTATTTACTTGTCTTTTTGCAACTGACGGGTATGACATTAAAAATATATTGCGTAACGGAGCCACAGAAGAAGAACTATTAACTTTTGTAACCGGATTATGGTCCAAAAGGGATGACAGGTATTCCGAAAGGCGCCTGGATTTTATAAAAAACCCAGGAAGTTCAGCTAATTTAACAAAAGTAGAGATGTCGTTTGTGGGGGGATAAACTATCAATCTATCTTCAATATCACACTATCTCCAATCATAATCTTACCTTTCTTCCCCTTTTTATCCTTCGCATTTATCCGTATTCCTTTATCGGTGATATTAATAGAAACATGGTCTTCACCATCTGAAATTGTAACAGTGCCTGGCAAATTATCTTTCATTTCTTCCAATTCCTTTTTTAATTCATCCAAGCCGGCTTTTAATTCCGGATACGCATTGCCTTCCTCATATTCCTCTTCAAAATCATCCAGCCGGGTCTCCATCTCGTCTAATTGATCCTTTATAGAATCTGCATTTTTTATTTTATTTTTCGCTTTCCGTATTCCTTTTTTGAACCTTGAAACTTTCTTCTGAAGGATTTCAATTTTTTCCTTCAAATCCTCATGCTGTTTTTCATTTATTATGGTCTCAGGACAATCTAAACAATGAAAACCATCTTCTTTTGCCTCCCAATGAAACCCAGCCATTTCTTCCGCTTCAAACCCATCTGAATTCGGAACCTCATCCAATAATCCGGAAAGGGTCTCGTCTATGAAAATGCTTTTTCCAAATGGAACTTTCAAAATTGCTTCCAGACGTTGTCGCCGGAAAAGTTGATTTTCAGGGAGTGAAAAATTAGAATCGAACGTCAACATGGAATCCTGCTGGGTCACATTGTATAAAATGTTTCCGGCTTTTTCGCGTGCATCTTTGATAGTTTTTCCGCGGGAGAATTTTTTAATGGTTAATTCCGTTTTTTCCCCTTTGAATGGCTTTATGGTCAAGGAACTGTTAAAATAATTTCTGTTTCCTTCGCCCGATGCTTTCAGCATCCAACCACTCGTTGCATTCGTTGAATATTGATTGGAATTAACCAAAACCCCTCTCGCAGAAAAATCAGGAACTATAGTGGCACTGACCACAATGAACGAAACCAGTGCCATAAACCATAGAGAAAGCATGGTCAATCCGGAAAAAGTATTGATGGACCATTTTTTTCGGAGTAAACTGATTCCGGTGAGAAAAATAAATATTAACGGAATGCCCACTAAGAAATAAACCGAAAGAAAACCTATTGCTTGCACCCAGCCACCGGCAAGATTAAAAAAAGGTATATCAAGTGAGTAAAAAATTCCAAAACAAATTGCCAATCCAAATGAAATTGCAACGAAGAGGGCAAAGGATATGAACAATATTAATAATCCGCCAATCCAACGAAAAACACCTGTCAGCGATTTAAAAATGCTGTTTACTATTTTCAATAATCCTTCCAGCAATTGAGCAATCAGGCGGAATGGAAATAATAAAAATTTAGTAAAAACATTTTCTTCTCCCGGTTTATTCTCCGGAAGATTTTTTTTCAGGGCGTTTTCAATGGAAGATAAATTTACCGGATTACCTTTCATTTCCAAGCGTTCTGAAAGTGTTTTTGGTTTTGGCAAGGCGATCCACAACACTATGTATAGGAGAGCGCCGAAGCCACCAAAAAAAACGGAAAAGAAAAAGGCAAGCCGGAGCCAAACGGGATCTAATCCAAAATAATTGGCAACTCCAGCCGCAACGCCACCAATTACTTTTTGGTCTTCATCTCTGTACATTCTGCGCGATTTCCCGGCTGAATCTTTCTGGGACTCGCTTTCCGGTTTTTTTGTTTCCTCCGACCCCGCGCTGAAGTCAGAAGGATTTCCCATCACTGAAATTACCTCTTCTACTTCATCCAGGGTAATTACATTCTTACTTTGGGAAAGTTTCGAAGTAAACATTTCAGCAATGCGATTTTCAATATCCCGAATGATTTCCTCATGGTCATCATAACCGGAAAATTGTTTTCTTACTGAATTAAGATATTCATTCAGTTTTTTGTAACCGGGTTCTTCCATCTGGAAGTTAAGCCCGCTGAGGTTTACACTGGTGGTTTTTTCCATGTTCTTACATATTGGCAACCCCTGCGGGGTTGTTTGGTGAAATTGATAAAAAATATTTTAAGCATCCAATTTTCTAATCATCGAAATGGAATTCACTAACTCATTCCACGTTCCATTTAATTCCGATAAAGTATTTTTTCCGTTCTCTGTCAATGTATAATATTTTCGCGGTGGTCCCGATAAGGATTCTTTCCATGAATAATCGAGCAATCCGGCTTTTCGCAAACGCGATAATAAAGGATATAGCGTCCCTTCCACAACAAGTAATTTTGCGATTTTTAATTCGTCCATCATGTCGGTGGCATATACTTCTCCTCTCGAAATGATATTCAGGATGCAGTATTCTAATATTCCCTTTCTCATTTGTATCTGAGTGTTTTCGATTTTGAATTCTTCCATGGTTTTCGCTATATTATATATGTATTAATATGTTCCTTGTAAAATATGGTACAAATGTACAGCATACTATCTTGCAATGCAACATACTGATGAAATATTTTTTATTTTTTTTGTAAATCATTGTAATACAGATATATAAGTGATATTTAGTGCGCTAAATTGATAATTTATTTTACTTTAATAAAGAAATGAAACCTCGTTCAGCTTATGAATAGTTATACTGTAAACGGAACAAATTTCAGCAAATGTCTTTATTGTTCTATTGTTTCATTGTTAATTATCTCCATGATTTCTGCTCAACAATGAAACAATGTAGCAATAGAACAATAAACAGAGTTACACGAAGATTTATACCGATTGAAGTATAATATTTCATGTAACTTTGTGTGCCATCAAATAATCACCATCATGAAAAAACTCATACTATTTCATTTTTGCATCGGACAATTAATTTATTCTGCTTTCAGCCAGCGGGTTCCTGCTTACAAAGCAATTCCAATGTTTGGCGCAGGCGCTTCCTTGGTTTGTTCCTGGGGTGACAGTGATAACGATGGAGACAAGGATTTATTGGTGGGCAATATTGACTCTTTATTGTTATTCATCAATTCCGGCGGATTGAATTTTCAGAAAATAGTCCTTTCTACAGATTCAATGCTTATTAATTTTGTAAAATGGGTTGATCTGAATAAGGATAGCTTTCCTGAAATAGTAATGGGTACTTAGCGCCTTCGCTATAATTTAACAGGAAACACGTATCTGTATGCAAATAATAAAAATGGGACTTTTACCAGAAAAATATTACTGGATGAATTTCAGGCATTTGATTTTTCAAGTGCGGATCTGAATGGCGATAATCAGCTGGATTTCGTTGTGTCAGGATGGAATGGGAGTGACATATCTTTGATTCTTTATAATAAAGGAAATTTAGAATTTGAATGGGATGAATTTCAGGACGACATTATTGGTGGCACTGCCGTTCAATTAGCGGATATTGACAAAGATGGCGATCTTGACCTGATCTGCCTGGAGGGTTGCTGTGTGGATGAAAAAAAAATATACAAAAATGATGGAAACGGGAAATTTATTTTCTATTCAAATTTTCATATTATTAATTCCATGTTCACCAACATTGATACTTCAGATTATGACCGTGACGGAGATGTAGATTTTACAGCGGGAATTCATGAACAGGATGCCAGTTTGCATGTATTTAACAATGATGGAAATGGAAATTTCACAGCCATTTTCATAGACAGTACGTTGGACTCTAAAGCAATATTTGAGGATGTGGATAAGGACGGAGATGATGATATATTGCTTTGTTCTAATGGTACACTTTTCCCCGGAAGATTAATTCTATATCTCAATCAGAATGGAAATTTCATAAAGTATGTCGTAGAAAATTCGGTTCCAACATTTTCCTATCCTATAAATAATGTCATTAATGCAATGGATGTATCTGATGCGGATCAGGATGGAGATATGGATATTGCGGCTGTAAGATTTAATCTGGAGGATGAATTTCTAATGTCATCACAGCAAAACACCCTTTTTGTTTTTGACTCTTTATTCACGTTATCACAAAAAGAAGAATGGAGATTCCTAAGGGAAGAAAAAAGTTTCTTACGGATCTTTCAAACAGATAAGAACCTGTTGCGAGTCAGATTTTATTTGCCGGTGCATGGCAATCTGGTTTTACAATTATATGATATGACCGGCAGGAAAATTTCAGAAACCAAGTTGGAGCATCAAAATCCGAATGTTATTGAGGAAATAAATATTCATCTATCTAAAATGAACCAGGGTATTTATCTGGGAAAGCTTGTCCATTTATTAACTGGGAAATATGTGGTGGAGAAATTTTAGCACTTCCTGAAAGACCTCACCCTCATTTTGGAGAGGGGCTGGGATGACATCGGAGTGTTGGAGTAAATATTGCATTACAAGAAAGACTTTATTATTTCAATAAACCTTAGTAAAAAAATGGTTCGTAGATTTCATTAAACCTTATTACCTTATACCGGTATGCTTCCCTCTATTCATAAGGTAATAAGGTTGGTAATAGAACCACCTGTTTTTTGTTACTAAGGTTGTTTGAAGTTTGTTATATCGTTATTACTGGTTCACAATATCTAATATCTAATATCTAATATCTAATATCAAACATCTAATATCCGATTTCCAACACCAATTTCCATTTTCTAATTTCCATTACTATTTTCTAATTTCCATTTTCATAATGCTTTACTCAGGTATATTCTAGTTTTCGTTTTAAATATGTCACGCAAAGGCGCAAAGTGCGCAAAGTATTAAGTACGCAGAGAAAAAAAATCATTTATGATTTTTTTCTTTGCGTGCTTTGCGCCTTTGCGTGACATATTTTTTTTTGCTGAGTTGGTATGGTTTTTTTATGATTGTAAAATTGTTAAAACGGGATCGCATTTTCTATTTTCTATTTTCTATTTTTCCCCTCCCTTCCAAAGTACAGACGTCCAATTTGGGCGTCTCTACTCCCTCAAAACCCACCTCTCACTCTTCCGATGCAGAAAAAACAACACAGCCGCAATGACCGAGTTGAACATCAGTTTCAACAGCGGAGCGCCGCCCGTTACATAATCAATTACAGGGTCGGTGAGCACTAAGGTAAATTCAAAGAATAACATGAATACCACAAATACCGCAACCTCCATCACCTTTGCAGGAACTTTAAAGCGTTTGAAAATACCGAGCGACATGCCGAGTATGAAAAGCACAATAGCAATAAAAGTATATTGTAACAAGTTGCGTTTGCTTATTTTCTCCGATTGTATTTTTGCTTCTTCGGCGGCACGTTTTTTTTGCAATTCAATCAATAGTTCTTCCTTTCTCAATAATTGATTCTCTTTTTCTTTTTTATCGGTTTCGTAGCGTGTCTGCATATCGGCGATTTGCTTAGTAGTTTCTTCGTTCAAAATGCTGTCATTATAGACAGAATACAATTTATGGTATTGGTATGCGGATTTCCAGTTTCCGAGGGAGCTGTCTAATTCGGATAAACCCCCGTAAGCGTTTTTTATCCACTCTTTTGTTCCGATTTCTGTGGAGAGTTGCAAGCACTTGTTCAAATATATTCTTGCCTCCACAAATTTTTTGAAGGGACGCCTAATTTGAGCGTCCTTACTATATAAGAGACCGATGTTGCCGTAAGAAGAAGCCATTCCGTTTTTGTCCCCGAGCTCTTCTCTTATTTTTAATGCCTTCAGATAATATTTCAATGCTATGTCATATAGTCGCTCACGATATACTGCACTATCGGGACTCCTCAGTTGTTCCGCTTTATTTTTGTGAATAATGCCGATGTTGTTGTAAGAATTAGCCATACCGTGTTTGTCTCCGAGTTCTTCTTTTATTGATAACGACTTCAAGTAAAATTCCAATGCTTTTTCATAATCTTTTTTTCCCCAATGAATAAGACCGATGTTGTTGTAATTATTAGCAAGCCAATTTTTATTACCAATTTCTGCATTGATTTTTAATGCTTTAAAATAAATTTCCAATGCTTTCTCATAATCGCCTTTTTCAGCATGAATAAGACCGATGTTGTTGTAAGAAGAAGCCATTCCCTTTTTGTCTCCGATTTCTTCTCTTATTTTTAATGATTTCAAATAAAATTCCAATGCTTTGTCATAATCACCTTTATTAAAGTGAACAACACCGATTTTGTTGTAAGAATCAGCCATTCCCTTTTTATTCACGACATCATCGGGATATTCCACCCCGAATTCTTCTGTGATTTTTAATGCTTTCAAATAAAATTCCAATGCATTTTCATAATCCCCTATGTTATGGTGAATAATGCCAATGTTGTGGTAAGCATTAGCAGTTTCTTTTAATCTGACTGAAGGAGTAGCTATACTTTGTGCAATTTCCAATGCCTGGTTATATAGTATAAGTGCGGTATCAGGGTTAGTGGATTGTAGTTTTTCCGCAAGGGCGTTGAGTGTGTTTATGCGGGCAGTGTCACTCCGGTTTGTTTGTGTGACCCTTGTTTGTGAAGACACAAACAAGGGCGGATGAAAATTTATAAAACAAACCAAAATAAACGCCACAAGATATTTCCCAACACCGCCCTTATGCCCACCACCAGGAATAAACGTGCCGGAGAGTTTCTTTTCAAGGTAGTGGTGAATTGGAAAAATGATGGTGGCGAGCACTGCATTGAGAATAAGTTTGAACATGGGTTCTCCCCCTGTAAATTTTTCAATGAACGGGTCTATAAGAACCGTGATAAATTCAAATAAAATCAGGAACGAAATAAACAGTGACACTTCCGTGATTTTCATGAACTTCCGGTAATGCTGGTGTTCTGTGAATTTTCCAAACCGGTTTGCAAATAGAAATATCCCGAGAAACAATACAAACAACCCAAGAACGATGGCAGAATATTGCAAACGATTCCGTCTTTCTATTTTTTCCTGTAAGAGCCGTTGCTGTTCTGCTTTTTGCTTTTCTTGTAGAATGCGTATTTCCTTGTTCTTTCGTAAAATGCTGTTCTCTTTTTCTTTTTTATCCGCTTCGTATTTTGTCTGCATATCGGCGATTTGCTTGGTGGTTTCTTCGTTAAATAAGCTGTCTTTGTAGAGAGCATATAATTGATGGTAATGGTAAGCGGCTTTCCAGTTGCTGAGTGTGCTGTCTAATTGGGATAAACCCGAATAAGCATTTCTTGTAAAATCTTTTGTTCCAATTTCAATGGAGAGTTGTAAACCCTTGTTCAAAAATATTCTTGCTTCCGAAAATTTTTTCAAGTCAGAATTTAAGAGACCGATGTTGCCGTAATAGGCAGTCATTCCTTTTTTGTCCCCAAGTTCTTCTGTTATTTTTAATGATTTCAAATAAAATTCCAATGCTTTCTCATAATCGCCTTTATTCGCGTGAAAATTGCCGATGTTGTTGTACGCATCAGCCATTCCATTTTTGTCCCCGAGTTCTTCTGTTATTTTTAATGATTTCGTATAAAATTCCAGCGCTTTCTCATAATCACCATTATTATCGTGAATAATGCCGATGTTGATGTAGGAACCAGCCATTCCTTTTTTGTCCCCGAGTTCTTCTGTTATTTTTATATCCTTTAAAAAAAATTCCAATGCTTTCTCATAATCGCCTTTATCATAATGAATAAGGCCGATGTTATTGTACACATCAGCCATTCCTTTTTTGTCCCCGAGTTCTTCTGTTATTTTTATATCCTTTAAAAAAAATTCCAAGGCTTTCTCATAATCGCCTTTACTACGGTGAATATTGCCGATACCAATATAAGAACCAGCCATTCCCTTTTTATCACCGATTTCTTCAAATATTTTTAATGCCTTCAAATAAAATTCCAATGCTTTGTCGTAGTCGCCTTTATTCCATTGAATGGTGCCGATGTTGCCGTAAGAATCGGCCATTCCTTTTTTGTCCCCAATTTCTTCTTTTATTTTTAATGACTTCAAATAAAATTCTAATGCTTTCTCATAATCGCCTTTGTTCGCGTGAATATTGCCGATGAAGATGTATGCATCAGCCATTCCTTTTTTAAACTTCAGTTGTAGTGCCAGTTCCAGGGCATCATTGCCATACTTCAAACCCTCATTATATTTGCCGGTTTGTCTAAATTCACTACATAATTGATAAAGATGTTTTACTTTATTTGTGTCATTGCGGTCGGCTTTGAGTGAGGTAAGCAGGGAGTCAATGGAGCGGTTGTGCTCGCCGGAAGTTTTAGATTGTTGCGCGGAAGAATTTAAAACGCAAAACAGGAAACAAAAAATGTAGAATGTAAAACGCAAAATATAAAATGTAAAACAAGAAATAGTTAGAGGTTTTTTCATAGGGCAAAGTTATGGGAAATTTTGGTTTTTAATGACCTCACCCCTCTCCATTTTTTTGGAGAGGGGCTGGGGTGAGGTTTTTGCAATTCAAGAACAATTACCTGTTTCTAATCCTAAAAACCCACTCCAACAACTTCCCCTCTTCCTTTTCCCAAACATAGTTGTCTCTTAACACATTGCAATTTGTTTTAAGATGAGAATAAAGTGTGTCATTCATAAGTAATTGATTAATGGCACCAGCGATAGATTCAGGGGTCACTTCTTTTAACAAAACAGAAACTTCCAACTCGTTATTTATCATCTTATACTCCGGATAATCGTTACATAACGAAGGAATCCCCGCCTGCAAATAATCAAAAAATTTGTTTGCCAGCGAATAATAATTATTTAATCCATTTCCATCAAGCAGGTTTATTCCAAGAAAAGCATTTTGCGTTAGTTTGAAAAGTTCTTCTGGCGCCATTCTTCCGGTAAACGAAACTTTGTTTTCAAGATGATTGGTTTTCACCAACTCTTTTAATTCTAAAGTAATATCCCCTTCACCTGCTAATAAAAGTTTGGCAGGAATTATCTTAAATGCTAAAATTAAATCAAATAGCGCCCGCCCCTTGTTTAGCGCTCCCTGATACAGGATGATTTTTTCATTGCCGGAATTTTGAATTTCCCTAATTCCCATCGGCAAATTCCGCAATAAAATAAATTTCTTTTTGTGTTTTTTGTAAAATTCCTGCGCCAATGAATCAGAAACCGTGCAGGCATAATCTAATTTAGGAATCATCCAATTTTCCAATTTTTTCCATACCCATTTTTCAAACGGGAGTTCTTCCAATTCCGGTACTTCTGAAAAATATTCATGTGCATCATACACACAATATTTCATTTTCAGGGATGAAACCCAAAAGCCCGGTAATAAAGTATCCATATCCACAGACCAGACCAAATCAAAAGGATGAAACAATAAATAAAAAAAGAGCCGAATATTGTATTCCAGATAAAAAAATTTCCCTTTGTTGAATATACACCGGAAACGTTTCTGAATATAGGATTTTTCTTTGAGAGATGTAGAAGAGTTCAGTTCTCTTCCTATTAAAGTGACAGTATAACCGGCTTTTGCCAGCGATTGACATATTCGTTGCATGCGCTGGTCATAGTTCAGGTCATTAATTACTGTTGCGATTATATGGAAAGGACGACTCACGATGGGTTCAATAATATGCAAACTTACTTAAATAACTAAAACCTCATACATTTGTGTTATAATTATTACGATTGTAATACTATTTTGAAATTTCCATATAAAACCTCTTTACTTTTACTATTCTACCTCATACTGACGAGCCAGCACTTATACGCCACGCACATTGTAGGCGGTGACTTTGAATGTAATTACCTGCGTGAAGAAAACGGGTTCTTTGTTTATGAAATCAAACTGATCATGTACAGGGATTGCTCCCCTCCTGGCAGTGAAGGTCCTCACCCATGGTTTTCTGATACAGCTAGAGTGGGAATTTTTGAAAAAAATACGAATAATTTATTTGAATTAGTAAGAGTGAGCACTCCGGTAATAACCAGTGTATATTTTTCGAAAGGATGTTTTGAAACAGACACCGTTTGCATTGAAAAAGGAATTTATCGTAAGGAAATTAAACTTCCTCCTAATCCGAACGGGTATTATTTTGTATGGGAAAACGGTTGGCGGAATAAAAATATTAAAAATATCATTAAGCCCTTAGAAACCGGAATCGTTTTTTATTGCGAAACCCCTGACCCATCTCTCAAAAACTCCACTCCAAAATTCACCAACGAACCCATGCGTTTTATGTGCACCGGTGTGCCCTTTTTCTATAATTTTAAAGGAACCGATGCAGACGGTGATTCATTGGTATTCCTGTTAGACACTCCTTTATCTGGTACCGCCGATTCTTCGGTGGCTTATCCCGAACCTACTCCGGCTCCTCATAAAACCATCGCATGGAAAGCGGGTTACGACCTCAGCAATGTGATGGGCAGTGCCATTCCTTTAACCATTGACCGTTTTAATGGTGACATAACAGTGACACCTGACTCAACAGGCATTTATGTGCTGGCTGTACGTATGGAAGAATACAGAAACGGAAAACTTATAGGAGTAAACCGACGTGAAGTTCAATTCTGGGTGGTGGATTGCCCTCCCATAAATCCTCCCTATATTTCTACCGACCCCAAGCAGGAATTTTGGGAGTTAGGGTTAAATGAAACACAACAGTTTAATGTGGTAGGATGGGATTCTCTGAATATAAATGACACGTTGACACTTACAGCCGAAGGGGTTGGATTTAATTTAAACACAACCTCCGGATTTAATTTTCAGGAAAAAAAAGACAAAGCAATAATTAAATCCCCTTTTTCAGTTACATGCAATTGCAATAATATACGCGACAGTATTTATACTGTAAAATTAATCGTCATTAATACCGGTTGTCCCGACCTTCTTTACGATACGTTACTGATTAAAATCAAAATGGTTGATTTTGAAAAAACCAAAGAACGGTATAATGAAATAAATGTATTTACTCCCAATGCAGATGGAAAGAACGATGTATTTAACATGAAAAGATTTGCCGAATCCCCCTGTACAGGCAAGTTAATCCGTTATCAGATTTTTAATCGCTGGGGAGTGCTTGTTTATAATGAACCCGGCGGAAAAGAATTTGTGTGGGATGGAAGTGGTTTACATGAAGGGGTATATTACTACCTGCTGTATTTTGATTCGGGCGATGTAAAAAGCGGGTGGATTTTTATGGGAAGGTAGAAAGGTGAAAAACACATACCTTATAAAAATTAACCGCGAATTTTCGCGAATAAAAAAAATAACCGCGAATTTTCGCGTATAATAAACGTTAATCATCGATTAATTTTTTTTTGTTCGCGTATATTCGCGTAATAATTAGCGTTAATTAGCGGATAACTTTTTATTCTTATTTAGCGCATCATTAGCGTCAATTAGCGGATAACTTTTTATTCCTGATTCCCTCCCACACGCTTTCCGCCGCTCCGCAATTTTCCTCCATGTATTTTTTTTGCTCTGTAAAAATTTTTTCCCGCAAGTTTGTGTCACTGTATAATTTCACGAACGTATCGGAAAACTCCTGAGAATTTTCAACAGAAAAACCGGTTCCTCTGTTTATCATTTCAACTGCTTCCGGAAATCGTTGGTAATGGGGTCCAAAAATTACAGGAGTGCCATAAGCTGCCGGTTCCAGAATATTATGTAATCCCTTTCCAAATGCGCCTCCGACGTATGAAATGGCGGCAAAGCGGTATATTTTTCCCAACAAGCCAATCGTATCAAGAATCAATATGGAATTCTCTATGGACTTCCCTTTATTTTCATTGCTTGTAAATTGACTGTAACGGATAGTTGATTTTTGCAAACTGTCCTCTAACATCTTTAGGCTTTTTTCATCCACTTCATGAGGAGCTATGATTATTTTTAGGGGATGATTAAATTTATGAATCAAGGGGATGATCACCCGCAAATCGTTTTCCCAAATGCTTCCGGCAACCAGCACTGGAATTTCCTGAATAAATTTTTTTAATTTTTCTTCTTCCTGAAATTTTTCTCCGCACAGTATTCGAACCCGGTCAAAACGGGTGTCACCGGAAACGGTTACATTAGTATAACCATGAGAGGTAAGTATTTTTAACGAAGATTCATTTTGTACAAAAATATGAGTAAATGTTTCAAGCATTTTTTTAAATAGCCCTCCATACCAGCGGAAAAAAATCTGATCCTGTGTAAAAATGGCTGAAATTAAAAATACATGGATTTTTTTGTTTTTGAGAGTATTCAAATAGTGATACCAGAATTCATATTTTACAAAAATGGCAATATCCGGTTTAAGGATGGAAATAAATTTTCCGGCATTATAGGAAGTGTCAATAGGAAGATAATAAACAAATTCAGCAAGAGCATAATTTTTTCTTATTTCGAAACCGGAAGGGGAATAGAAGGTGAGAATTATTTCAGCAGTGGGAATATCCTTTTTTATTAATTCGATGACCGGTCTTGCCTGTTCAAATTCTCCTAACGATGCACAATGAACCCAGATTCTTGTATTTTTTTTTGTACCATGTTCAATAAAATCATTTTCAATTTTGAAAATCAGATTTTTCCTTCCTGAAATCCATTTCTTTGCCTTAACATTCCAAGGGGATGCTAACCAAAGCGTAAGCTCGTATAGAAACAGGGTGATATTGTATAGGATGAGGGACATTCAGGATTTACGAATTACGATTTATGATTTACGATTTTCTCTCAATATAAGTAATACTGTTCTCCGGTTTTCCCATATATAGGCACACAAACGCCGGCGAAAAAACCCAGCAATAGGTCATTTCGCAACCGGGTATCTTTTTCCCTTGTGTCATAGTTAAAATCTCTTGCTGAACGTGTAAATCCAATGGCTAATTCTATTCCTGAAAAAAAACTGATCCAATGAGTGGGTTCCAGAAAAAGGTAGCCGGCTGAAAATGAAAAAATAGGTCCCTGCGTTAAACGATCGTACCCTTTGCGGTATTCTTCCGAAAGCTGAACGGCGGTTTTGGAAACATCCTCAATCTGTATTTTATGTTGGATGAATCCGGCGCCTCCAAGAATAAATATTCCTGAATTTGGAAATTTTTTGGGAAGGGAGAATACTTTTCCAATCCTTACCATTGGTAAACGAAACCCCCGCTCAAACATCTGAATATTTGCAAAATAACCATCCGTGCCTATGATAAATTTTTCGTTTGTGCTGATACTGTCAAGTATGCCACTTTCGTTTACCGTTTCGCCGAAAAGAAAAGTGCCTTCCACTCCCGCCATCCAGTTATTTTTAAATTTATAATAAAACCCACATCCCACTTCTGAATTGAATCCAAAACGTTTCGCTAAATCGGAAAAAGGTATATCAAAGGAATACGATGCAGTAATCAATCCTGCATTGAAGCGTGAAGATGCCGGTGAATTTGTGTCAGCGGCTTGAGAATGACAAGTGATGGCTGAAATCAAAAAAAACAAGAAGAAAGACAGTTCTTTATAAAATTTTTTGGGTATCATACTATTGAATTATTTTATTTATCTAATACCAAGTACATTCTTCCTCAACGCAATGGCTTTATCATCTGCGTTTGGATTTTCTACGATGATGTTTTTCGTTTCTATTATTTTAACAATCGAGGTGCCTACGAGAGAAATCAAATTTTCGTCCCTCATTATTTCACAGGTTATTATTTCGAATGGCTGTGGATCAAAAAGCAAGCGCTCAATTTCATCAATATTATCTTCCGACAACGTCAATTTGTTTACAGAAACAAGAATGTCATTCTCTTTAATATTAAATACATTGGTGCCGGTATTTACAAACCGTAATTGATATAAATTAGTATCTAATTCAAGATCAAAAATCCCGCAGGTTGTCACCGTATCCCGAACGGCAGGAATCAATGTCCATCCTATTTTAGCAAAATATTCACGGAGCGGAAGCGGCTTTTTTCCCACTACATGATTTTGAAAATATTCTTTAACCGGAGGGGAAGTCAATCTGTAAATTTCATTTAATAATTCATCATCCGAAAAGGGTTTATCCCTGCCGTAAGTGGTGGTTAATTTCTGAATCAAATCGTTGAGTTTAAATTTCCCATCGGTAGTTTCATTCAACAGGATATCAATCAAAAATGCATTCAACGCTCCTTTATAATATATATTGTCGTAATGGACGTTAAATTTCTTTTTTAGCACTTTCTTACTCATCTTCACCAACGACATGGGTTTGTGTTGCACATCCACGTTTATTTTCTCCCGCAATTCTTTTATAAAGTCAGGCAAAGAAATCAGCCCCTGCTGAAGCTGAATGAGCACCGAAAAATATTCAACAACTCCCTCATATAACCACAAATGCTTGGACATTTTTGGATTGGCAAAATCAAAATCAGCAATTTCGTGGCTATGCAGATTCAACGGTGTGATAATATGTAAAAATTCATGAACAGATGTTGATTGCACCAACTCTTTCAGGTATTCAGGATTTTTCACCTCCGGCAGAAAATAAAAAGAGCAATAATTATGTTCAAGCGCGCCAAATCCGCCGTTTCCCTGAATGTCTTTTTGACCGGGATCTGCAAAAAATAAGATAAATGAATAACGGTCAACCGGTAATGTACCAAAGAAGTTTTTCAAACCATTACACATATCCTCAAATAACGGGAGTAGCGAGTCGGCATTTACGGTACCCAATGCAGAATAAACAGAAACAAAAATTTTTGTATTACCGTTCTGAAATCCTGCTGTGTCGGGCGCACAATATAGGATAGGGCAATCCGCAAAATGCCGGTAGTCGGTGGCAGTGAATATATCGAGAAACGATTCACGTTTTTCTACATTTAATGCGGTGCTTCCAAACATGTAGCCGGGCTTTTTAATTTCTAACCGGTAAGGAGAGCGGCTGTACCCTTCAATGTATCCAAAAAATCCAAAATTATTGATGACATAATTTCTTCCTGCATCTAAGTTAGTGCCACCCGGCTGAAATATATAATCAGCCCCTTTCGGAGCATCCCAGGTGTCATTGATTTGATACTCAATTTTTCTTAATTCAGTGGCATTTTCAATTTCAAAAAAATTAATTCCTTTGCGTGTCACTTTCAATTCTTTGCCTCCTGCGGAAAAAGCGTGGAAATTTTCAATGAATCTCCCATAGTCCTTTTTAGAATACGAACCCGGAATAACGGCAGGCATGATGTAGGTTGCTGTTTTTTGGAGAATGGGCGGCGGGAAAAGTGTCACACTCAGTTTATCATCCGTTACTTCATTCAAATTGATTTGAATAAGATAACCCTGATTGTTTTCATAAGCATGAACATTTGAAAACAGTGTAAAGAAGATAATGAAAAGCAGTGTTTTAGTTGGAGACATTAATACTTTGAAATAATTGCTAATTTGGTTACTATTCAGGTGGTTTATTTTTTTGCCACTGATTGCACGGATTAATGTTACAAAAAATCTTAATACCTTTTTTAATCCGTGTAATCAGTGGCTAAATATTTTTTTCTTGTTCAATTAGTGGTTAAATTAATTTGGGGACTGAACAATTACCTGTTTTTCATCAAAAAATCTTTCCGGGATTCAAAATTCCATTCGGGTCAAAAAGAATTTTTATTTTTCTCATCAAATCAAGTTGCGTTTGATTAAATACTACATCCATATAGGGTTTCTGCACCCATCCTATCCCATGTTCACCGGAAATTGTGCCGCCTAATTTAGCGCAAAGTATAAAAATTTCCCTGATTCCCTGCGGTAACTTGAGATTCCAATCCTCGTCAGACATCGTTCCTTTAATTATATTGACATGAAGATTACCATCCCCTGCATGACCGTAGCAAACCGATTGAAAATTGTAGCGCTTTCCGATTTCTTTAACCCCTTTCAACAATTCGGGAAGATGGGCGCGGGGAACAACGGTGTCTTCTTCTTTATAAACAGAATGTGACTTTACCGATTCCGCCACATTTCTTCTTAACCGCCATAACTCCGCTTTTTGTGCAGAAGTATCCGCCAATTGAATGTCACCGGCTTCAAATTTTTCCAACACACCTGCAATTTTTTCGCAGTCCTTATAAAGTGAATCCAAATCATTTCCGTCAACTTCTATTAATAGGTGCGCCTGAATGTCATCTTCTATTTTCATTGTTAATTTCAAATGATTGATTGCCCAGGTTATGGCATCCCGTTCCATAAATTCCAATCCCGAAGGAAGCACTCCTGTTCTGAAAATTGCCGCAACTGCTTTACAGGCGTTTTCCGGTGATTTGAATGGCACAAGCATGACTAAGTCCTTGTCGGGGTAGGGGATAAGTCGGAAAACTATTTTTGTAATAATACCCAGCGTTCCTTCACTGCCAATGATGAGTTGGGTTAGATTATATCCGGTGGCATTTTTTAACACATTTGCGCCGGTCCAAATAATTTCGCCGGTTGGTAAAACAACTTCTACATTCAATACATAATCTTTGGTAACTCCATATTTTACTGCCTTTGGTCCTCCGGATGACTCAGCGAGATTTCCTCCCAGAAAACAAGAACCTTTGCTTGCAGGATCAGGAGGGTAAAACAATCCTTTTTCCTTCACCGCATCCTGAAAAACCTGAGTTATTACTCCCGGCTCAACGGTTGCCTGCATGTTTTCTTCATCAATGTTGAGGATGGAATTAAAACGTTCCGTGGAAATGATTATCCCACCATAAACCGGCAAAGCCCCGCCGCTCAATCCTGTTCCAGCACCCCGCGGCGTTGCTGGAATTTTATGCTGATTGCATAGTTGTAAAATATTGCTAATTTCCTCTGAAGTTCTTGGTTTTACAACGACTTCCGGTTTGAATTGTAAGTCCTCAGTTTCATCATGTGAATAATGATGTAAGTTTTCTTCGTCGTAGTGAACAAAATTTTTTCCTACCAAGTTTTCAAGGAGCGAGATCGTCTCGGAAGTGATTTTATTGAAATTCAAAGTGGTGACTTGGTTTTTTCTGCAAAGGTAAGAAAAGCCCGTCACCTCAACACCAAGGTAGAGCCGTCAAAAATATTAGTAGATGAACCGATTATTTTATATTCGCCGTTTTGTGCTCTATAGGGCTTGCTGAGTGCGTAGAGATTTCCATTTTCGTATTTTATTTGTGTCTTAAATGCCAGGGTGTTTCCCTCCGTATCATTTATCACTACAAGAATTGTATTTTGTGGGTCTTCAAAAAAAGGATGGTTGGAAATATTAACACGTTCTCCTGTCCAATCTACCTCAAATGCCTCCGAAAAACTATACCTCCCTTTAGAGTCAATTTGTTTTAAACGATAAAAATTTCTTCCTACGGTATGGCTGACAGGGATGTCATAATAGGTAGGTTTGATTGTATTTTCGTTGCTGGAGGTGCCGGCAATAAACTCCCACTTTTCACCATTCAACCGTTGAATTTCAAACGAAAAGTTTTCTTTTTCAGGGTGCATTACCCAATACAAGAAACTATCCCCTTCTTTAGAAGTGGAAGCGCCAAACATCAGTAATGTTTGCTGTAAGTCATTATCCGATTTAAAAAACCTGACACAAGCCGGCGATTCATTATCCATAAAGTCAGAGCGCATGCATACCGATATTCCACCGAACCTGTTTGTTGAATTCCCGGCGGTTGGCATTATATAAAATATAGTACATAGTAATAGAAATAATAAACCATTGATTACTTTCAAAATAAAAGGTCTTATGTTTTCTTTGGCTCTCATTTTATAAATGCAAGGGGTACTATATTCCCAAAACCTATGCCAAAACTTAATTTGGTAAAGCGAGCAACTCACTTTTATATAAAAAAGTGCCTTACAGATAGCTACAGACGGGTTTTACTATTTCAACTATTTAATAATAAATTGTTAATATGGTATTATAAATGTTTTTTTTCTCATTTTGGGATAGAACTGGTTCATTTTGGTATTAAAGGGGGAGTGAGGTGTGAAATTTTTTATTTGAAAAGAAACTATTACATTTGCAATCCAATAAATAAATACATCCTTACCTTCAATTTAGTCATTTTTCTTAAACCCAAACATCCTTAAACTATGAAAACGTGGAAAATTAAACCATTGCCAAATCCTGAACTTGTTCAGAATCTGGCTCAGCAGCTAAAGCTGAATGTCTATCTGACAAAACTGTTGATTCAAAGAGGCATAAATACCCCCGAAGAAGCCCAATTGTTTTTTCATCCGGACCTCTCGCATCTTCACGACCCATTCCTGATGAAAGGCATGGATAAAGCAGTAGCCAGAATTTCAACTGCATTAAATAAAAAGGAAAAAATACTTGTGTATGGCGATTATGATGTAGATGGCACAACTTCCATTGCTTTGATGGTTTCCTATCTTAAAAGTCAACAGGCAACAGTTGAATTTTATACTCCCGACCGCTACAAAGAGGGCTATGGAGTTTCTTTGCCTGGGATTGTATATGCCAAAGAAAAGGGAGTGACACTTATAATTTCGTTGGATTGCGGTATCAATGCACACTCAGCCATTCAATCTGCTTGTGATGCCAACATTGATTTTATTGTTTGCGATCATCATCTTCCTGATAATATTCTTCCCCCGGCATTAGCCATTCTGGACCCAAAACAACCTGAGTGTCATTATCCTTTTAAAGAGCTTTCAGGTTGTGGGATAGGTTTTAAATTAATTCAGGCATTGGCTATTTCAAAAGGATTTGACATTCAAACTATAAAACCCTGGCTCGATTTAGTGACACTAAGCATAGCATCGGATATTGTACCGGTGACAGGCGAAAACCGGATACTTTCAGCTCATGGTTTAAAAATTATTAATTCCACACCTCGTCCCGGAATTAGAGCATTGCTCGATATGTTAGGAAAAAAATCAGCGTTTTCAATCAGCGACCTTGTTTTTGGAGTAGGACCTAAAATAAATGCGGCTGGCAGAATCAGTTCTGCGCGGCTTGCGGTAGATTTACTGATGGCAGATGAAATGGAAACAGCCCGCAAACTGGCTATAGATATTAATACACACAACGATACACGCAAGGAATTTGATGCTGATACAACCTTCGAAGCACTTGAATTATTAAAACAAACTGAAGGTTACAACGAAATGTGCACAACGGTAATTTATCATCCTGAGTGGCAGAAAGGTGTGATTGGCATTGTTGCCTCACGACTGATTGAACATCATTACCGTCCTACCATTGTTTTAACTAAATCTAACGGAGTGGCGGTTGGTTCAGCCCGCTCGGTGGCTGGTTTTGATATTTACCAAGCACTCAGTTCCTGTAAAGATCTGTTGATTCAATACGGAGGACATAAGTATGCCGCCGGATTAACCATTTCTACAGAGAAAATTCCTGAATTCATTCAAAAGTTTGATGAGGAGGTTACTAAAAAGATTACGAAAGAACAATTGGTGTCATCCATAGAGATTGACTTGAAAATTAATCTGAGCCAGATTCTTCCTGACTTTGTCAGAAAGCTGAGTGACTTTGAGCCCTACGGACCCGGAAACATGGCGCCGGTTTTTATGAGCGAAACCGTCTATGACTCAGGATTTGCAAGAAAAGTGGGTTCCAACCATCTTAAAATGGTTTTGCGTCAGGAAAACTCAATCTCTTTTGATGGTATTGCTTTTGGCATGGCAGAGCATTATCCGTATATTTCACGCGGAATACCGTTTAATGCCTGTTATTGTGTGGAAGAGAATGAATGGAACGGAAGGAGGACGGTGCAGTTGAACGTGAAGGATGTAAATTATACAATGTAGAAATGTAAGACACGGTGCTCTGTGTCAATATATCAGTTATACTGCAATCGGTATAAATTTTCGTTTAACTCTGTTCTTTGTTCCATTGCTACATTGTTTCATTGTTGTGCTGAAATCATGGGGTCAATTAACAATGAAACAATGAAACAATAGAACAATATGTCAATATAGACATTTGATGAAATTTGTTACGTTAACAGTATAAAACATAAATGAATCTCCGCGCAGAAAACCTCATCAAAATCTATAAATCCCGGCCGGTAGTCAACGATGTTTCGATTGACGTAAGCCAAGGAGAAATTGTGGGATTATTGGGTCCTAACGGAGCCGGCAAAACCACTACTTTTTACATGATAGTTGGGCTGATTGCGCCCGATGAAGGAAAAATTTTTCTGGAGAATGAAGAAATCACGAGCAAGCCCATGTACAAACGAGCCCGTAGAGGGGTTGGCTATCTGCCGCAGGAGGCATCGGTTTTCCGGCATTTAAGTGTAGAAGATAATATTATGGCGGTGCTGGAAATGGTACAGCCCGACAAAAAGAAACGCAAAGAACGGCTCGAAGAACTGCTTACAGAATTTACATTACATCTGGTAAGGAAAAATTTAGGTATTGTACTTTCAGGCGGTGAACGCAGAAGAACAGAAATTGCCCGTTCTCTTGCCTCGGATCCGAAATTTATTTTGTTGGATGAACCCTTTGCGGGAGTGGACCCCATAGCCGTTGAAGAAATTCAGGAACTGATAATACGTCTGCGGAAAAAAAACATAGGAATTCTTATTACCGACCATAATGTGCATGAGACATTATCCATTACCGACCGTGCGTATTTGCTTTACGAAGGAAAAATATTAAAATTCGGAACGGCAGCATTTTTAGCCGGCGATGAAATGGTAAGAAGGGTTTATCTGGGGAAAAATTTTGAGTTGAGACCGAGGTGAAGGGATTACTTGTTTATTGTTAGTTGTTCGTTTGACATTGAACATTGTTTAATTTGGGACGGAATATCGGTAGAATGGAAATCGCATCAAATCCAAGTCCCGTTAGGGACGGAATATCGGTAGAATGGAAATCGCATTAAATCCAAGTCCCGTTAGGGACGGAATATCGGTAGAAAAGAAATTTTACAAACGGTGAAAATTCAAATGAAATAAATAAAATGAAAAAATATAATATAAAAAAAATTAGAACAATTTCAGCATTGGAGGATTTGGTTAAATACATTTCTAAAAACGGAGAGCAGGAAAGCATTAAACCCGAAGGTAATTTAACTATAAATAGATAATGCAAAAGCAACTTGATTTAATTACAAGATTTTTACACTTTACCACGGAGCCATTTGATGAATGGGATTGGGATGGCATTGAACTATTAATATTCCTAAAAAGAAAAATTATCGAAAGATATTCTTTTGAAGATTTGAAAAACATTTTTAAAGATTTTTGAACTACATAAATAAATACAATGGAAAAGAAACAATCAAAAAAAAGCAAGCAGCATCAAGTAATTGACAAATTATTAAGTATTTGCAAGAACAAAAATAATTTTATTTTTCATAATAAAACGGTTAAAGAGGTTTCAGTAAAATGTGGCTTTGGGAATCCATTTACCGCTACCAAGTTTGATAATCAAAAGCTATTATCTCAAACATTATTAAATGAAGATTTTGCTGTTATTCATTTGGGAAAAGGGTTTCATCAATTTGTTAAGGGAATTAAAAAAGTTTATCATCAATTCGAACCCATAGAAAAAGAAATAGAATGGAAATATAAAAAGAGTATATTAAACCAGTATAATACCAGTGAAAGCAATATGCTGTCTGTTGCTAATAACCAAAGAATTTTACACCATTTTTTGTTTGGACAAGATACCGAATTTGACGATATTGATATTACAAAACGCCCTAAAACATATTTTCCTCATCGTACTAAATCATCCCTGGAATATAACTTTGGTAATGAAAAAATAACTTGTAATAAAGTACAGATAGAGATTGATTTGACAATTGAATTTCAAGGAATAATAGGGATTTTTGAAGGAAAGAATGGAAAACCTATATCCTTTAATACGATACAACTTTACCATCCTTTTTTATACTATTACAATGCAAACAAGACAGTTGAATTACAGGGTAAGATCAAAGAAATATTTTGTGTTTATGTAGTTCGTGAAAAATCAAAAACATACGATACAATTAAACTTTGGGCTTATACTTTTGAAAATCCGCTTGATATAACAACTATCAAGTTTATAAAATCATCCGCATATAATTTAATAAATCAGAACGCACAATGAAAGCAAAAGAATTTAGAAACAGAGTGTTCGACGAAGATGTGATGAAAGTTTTAAAACGACTTCCAGACAATTCATTGGATATGGTTTACGGCGACCCTGATTACAATGTAGGTATCAATTACGCCGGGAAAAACTACACAACTAAATGGAAAGATTATATTGATTGGTATATTGAATTGACCAAAGAAAGTATGAGGGTTTTAAAACCAACAGGTAGTTTATTTATGATGAACTACCCAAAGCAAAATGCTCATTTGAGAGTAAAATATTTAGACGATAATGCTTTTGATGTTCAGGACTATGTTTGGATTTATAATACCAATGTTGGACACAGCCCAAGACGATTTACAACAGCACATCGTTCAATTTTGCACGCAACCAAAAGCAAAGACAATAATTTCTATAAAGACAATGTGGCAGTGCCTTATCAAAATCCAACAGACAAAAGAATACGGGAACGAATTGCTTACGGTCATTTAGGTCGTATGCCTTATAGTTGGTTTTACTACGACCTTGTAAAAAATGTAAGTAAAGACAAAACATTTCATTCTTGCCAAATTCCATTACCATTAGTTGAAATGCTTATCAAATCTTGCACACAAGAAAACGACGATGTTTTTATTTTATTTGGCGGTAGCGGTAGCGAATTGGTTTTATGCAAAAATTTAAAACGTAACTTTATCAGTTGTGAGTTACACGCTGACTATTACCAAATGATTTTAGACCGTTTGGAGAATAACGGAAAAATCAAACACGAACACAAACTAAAATATTTTCAACAACAAAACGGCACGCCGGTTTCGCAGACAACGTATTTGTTTAACGTTTAACTAATGGGAGTTGAAAAAAAATTAATTTTAGTATTTAAAATGCAAATAATAAATTAACCCAACTGATTAGTATATAATTTTTCATTGTTGCCCGACTAAACATATAAAAACCACTATTCTTTTTCTAATAAATAGTGATTTTACAAATGTACCCCCCCCGATTATATATGACTTTCGATTAGCCCTTTCAGGGCTATTTGAAGTTATCACTTATTTTAGTCGGACAACAGTGATAATATTTTTGTATTACTGCTCGACAATCGTACAACAGTAATATTAAAATATTTGTTATATTTGTAAAAAAAAATCATGATAGTAAGTAATAGCACATTTAATAATATAGTAGAGGTAATTTATAGTTTACCTCTTGACGACAGGCTTGAACTCAAAAACTTGTTAGAACATAATATAGCCGAAACCCGTCGTCGTGAAATACTTTCAAACTATAAAATGGCACAGGAAGAATATGAATCTGGAAAATTAAAATTTTCAAGTAAAATTAGTGAACTTAAAAAAATGCTTTGATGGAAGTATCTTTTAGTAAACCATTTAAAAAGATTTTTAAAAAAAGAATAAAAGGTATAGTTAACATTGAGGCAGAATTTTGGACAAGATTAGAAATTTTTATAAATGACCCTTTTGATTCAAGATTAAAAACTCATAAATTATCAGGAAATTTGGAAGGTAAATGGAGTTTTAGATCAGGATATGATATTAGAATTGTATTTTTCTTTACAAAAGATAACCCCAAAAAAGCAGTTTTTATAGATATAGGCAAACATGATGAAGTATATTGATAATTCCAAGAGTTTATCCGGCGGTTGAAGTCAGTTGCGGTTAAATTTATTTTTGCCTACTACCCAAAGATATAATAATAATCTGCTCTGGTATTCATGATTTCAGTATAATTATCAAATCGCAGTTATTCATCCTATGCGATAAAAAAAATCACTCAACAAACCATGTACGAACACATTTTATTCTCCACAACCGGCGGCGTAGCCACCTTAACCCTGAACCGCCCGGAATTTTTCAATGCCATTAATGAAAAAATCGGATTGGAAATTCAGGATGCTTTGAAAACTGTTGCCAAAGATATAACGATTCGCGTGCTTGTTATAACCGGTTCAGGAAAAGCATTCTGTTCCGGACAGGATTTGAAAGAAATTTCACCGAGCGAAAATTATTCGCTTGGAGAAGCCGTAAAAAGAAAATACATACCAATTATAAAAGGAATAACCGGCTTGGAAAAACCCGTTATCTGCCGGTTAAATGGAATCGCCGCAGGAGCGGGATGTTCCATTGCCCTTGCCTGTGATTTGATTGTTGCCTCTGAAAACGCATCCCTTTGTGAAGTATTTATAAACATTGGATTAGTACTCGATTCCGGCGCTTCTTTTTTTCTCCCTCGATTGGCTGGCACCAAAAAGGCATTTGAATATGCCACACTCGCTACAAAAATTTCCGCCAAAGAGGCATTTGAAATAGGTATGATAAATAAAATAGTTCCGGAAAATGAATTAGATTCAGCGGTGAATGAACTATCTGTCAAATATGCTAAAGCACCTACAAAAGCTATCGGTATGATAAAAAAATTATTGCATCAATCATTTAATTCTTCCTTAGATGAAATGCTTGAGAAGGAAGCATGGTACCAGGAAATTGCCGGTCGCTCGCAGGATTACAAGGAGGGCGTGAAAGCGTTTATTGAAAAAAGAAAGCCGGCGTTTGGGGGGTTTTGAAAGAGTGGTAAATGGGTTGCAAAACGCCTACTCCCCCCAATCCGCAATAAATAAATTCGTCTCCCTGTTACCGCCATTATTCCGGTTCGATGAAAAAATCAACTTTTTCCCATCCGGTGAAAACATGGGAAATGCATCAAACTCTTCATCGGAAGTAATTTGTTCCATCCCTGTGCCGTCTGTATTAATCATAAACAGGTTAAATGGAAATCCCCTGGGGTAAGCATGGTTAGAGGAGAAAATTATTTTTCTTCCGGTGGGATGAAAGAAAGGCGCCCAGTTTGCTCCTCCCATCTTTGTTACTTGTTTCAAATCTGAGCCATCTGCATTGCAAGTGTATATCTCCATCTGCGTGGGTGCCACCAGATTCCGGCTGAGTAACTCTTTATAGGAATTCATTTCATCTTCGGTTTTTGGGCGCGATGCACGAAATACAATTTTAGTTCCATCCGGCGAGAAAAAAGGTCCTCCGTCATATCCCAGATCATGCGTAATTTGTTTTACATTTTTTCCATCCAGATCCATGGTATAAATTTCCAAATCCCCGCTACGGTTTGAGGTGAAAACAATTTTATTTTTTTGGGGTGACACGGTGGCTTCCGCATCGTAAAAATTATTTTGAGTCAGTTGTTTTTTGATTTTCCCGCTTAAATCACCGATAAAAATTTCATACTCAGCATACACGGGCCATACGTATTTTCCAATTTTCTTGCGGTCGGGAACCGATGGACAGGTATCTGCACTCAGATGGGTGGAGGAATATATGATTTCAGTGTCACCGGGCATAAAATAAGCACAGGTAGTTCTTCCTTTTCCGGTGCTGACCAATTTTGAATTAAAATTTTCAATCTCCGAAATAAAAATCTGGTCGCAGGGCAGGTTGTTTTTTTTATCCGTTTTCTGGAATATTATTTTTTGATTGTCGAAACTGAAATATGCTTCTGCGTTTTCTCCGCCAAACGTAAGCTGGCGAATGTTTTTTAAATATTTTTCGGAAACAGACGGTTTAGTGGCATTTCCCAAGCCGGAAGATTGTTCCGTCTGGGAAATAGAAGGATGAATGTTGATCAACAGGAAGAAGATGAAAATAAAATTTGATTTCATTTGTTTATAATTATGATTTACAAGGTTTAAGTCGCAACCACACTGGCTGGGCTACAAGCTTAAACCAGAGGTAACAACTCAACACATAGCTACTTTTCCTCTAAAAGAACAACACTAAACATAAAACACTAAACAAAAAATGTTTAAGTGTTTTTAGATGATTTGGTCTTTTCCTTTAACATTAAATATTTTTTGTTATATGTTATTTGTTTCTTCTTGCGACTAATGATATCTGCTGAGCAGATACAACCAGAGTTTTTCTAAGAGTGTTTCTACATAAAACCCCATCGCGCCCTACCTCAAAAGTGTCACTGTCCCGGCTTTATAGTTTCGCGATTCCCCCATCCCCCTGTAAACAATCAAATACCCATACACCCCTTGTGGCGCATCCTCTCCCGTGCTTAATTTTCCATCCCATCCCGCCTCCAACGATTTAATATAGGCAACGGGTGTACCCCATCGGTTAAAAATAGTCATGTAAAATAAGTCAATTCCTTCCCCTTTTGCCATAAATATGGAATTTACATCATCATCCCCCGGTGTAAAAGCATTCGGCAAAAATAACCTGTGATCGGACTCCACCAATACAAAATCGCAAACTTTTGTTTCACACTGATAGGGGTCTGTAACAAATAAACACGCTTTATACTCACCTGGTTTTTTATAGGTGTGCACCGGAGTTGATTCTACGGTAAAAGTGTCACTGGCTCCGTCTCCATATTTCCAGACCCAACGGATTATTTTACCGGAATGAATGTTTTCGAAAAGCACAGTAGGATCCAGAAAAGTAGTTGGATTCGGTGTGGCAATAAACAACGTTTTGAATTCATCAAATTGTTTTATATGAAACGTATCGGTTGTAAAACAACCGGCTGAATCAAAAATAATTAATTTGTAATCACCCGCATTAACCTGAATCGTACTTACTGCGGGAAAATTGTTTGCCGTATCCTTAAGATTTGTCCACTTAAATGAATAAGGCGCGCCTGCACCTCCTGAAACAGAAACCGATAAGGTATCTTTATTCCCATAACAAAGCGTATCAGGTATGCTGGAATTCAATAGCATAGGAGGAAATTTCCCAACCTGAATGAAAGAATCTTTTACACAAAAATTGCTTCCGTCTAAGGTATCCGTCACTTTTATGAATACATTTCCGGGAGAAGTTTTTATGGAATTATTTACTGTTCCGTTAAGCAAAACACCGTCTTTATACCATTGATAAGTAAAATTGCCTGAACCCCCGGTGACATTGGCTGTGAGTGTGGCAGTGTCACCATCACATACAGCAAGGTTTCCAACAAAGGAAATACTCATGTCTGAATTTTCTAGTACCCTGTTTGAATCAATATCCACACAGCCATACCCGTTGGTAACTGTGACACTGAAATCACCGGGAGATACTGAAATTACCTGCGTCTGCTCTCCCGTTGACCAATAATAAAATGGATTTACACCATATCCGGATATCTGAACGACAAGGTCTGTTTTCTTTCTATTGCAAACTACCGGTGTATCCGGAAGAATTATTACATTAAAGGATGGATATAAATCAATCGTAAAGAAATTTTCCACTTCACATCCGTTGATATCCGTAACCGTCAGAAGATAAGTGCCACTTGCTAAATTTTCTGCTGAATCAGCAGTTCCAATGATATTCTGCGAAAAATCTTTCCACAGAAATGAATAGGGAAGGGTTCCGCCCTGTACATTCACTTTTAAAAAACCTGAATTTTTTTCCGGACAGGTTTGTGTCACCCACAATGTTGTATCGGGTTTAACCGTTAATTCTTCCAGGGGTTCTTTTAAGACGATAAGAAGATTGCTCACACAATTATCCTTGTCTTTTACCATAACACCATAATTTCCGGCGGACAGGTTTTTAAAAACAGAATCTGATTGAAACATAATTCCATTGGTTACCGAATACATAAAAGAAGGAGCACCGCCACTCGCTTTCAGTATGATTTGACCGGTAGAATCTCCTTTACATTTGACATGCGTTACTAACGTATCGAGCAATAAAGGAGAACTCAGCTTTACCTGAAAGCTATCGGTTGTCTGACAGTTCTGAATATCTGTTACAGTAATAAAATACTTTCCCTGTGAAAGATTTTCAATATCATTTGTTGACTTGCCGTTTGACCATTGATAGGAATACCCCGGAGTTCCTCCCGATGCAGAAATATAAATGCCGCCAAAGACAGTGCCACTACACCCTTCATTTCTTAACGAATCCAGAGTTATCATGACCGGTTCAATTGGTTGTTTAACATCTATGAGCAAGGTTTTAACGCATTGTAACGAATCAGTAACAGTGACACTAAAAGAACCTGCGGGTAGTCCGCTCCGGTCTTTTGTAAAAATACCATCCTGCCAGGTATAGGTGTACGAAAGAGCGCCACCTTGCACTGTTAATTCAATGCTTCCGGTTGTATCGCCAAAACATTTGTTATGTGTAACATGGGTAGTATCAACCTGTAATGACAGCAAGGGTTCATTGAGAATAAAACTTTTTGTAAAAATACAATTTTTCTGGTCGGTGATGGTAACAGAATAAGTTCCTGCGGTTAATCCGGTCTGGTTTTGTTGTGATGATAAATTTGACCAGTTAAATGTCACAGGCGCTACCTGCCCTGTAAAATTCAGTTGAATACTTCCGGTACTGTCACTTTTACAATTTATATGTGACGGTAGAAAGTAAATTCTCAAGTCAGATTTTTCTGAAATGAGCAAGGTGTCAATGTCAGTGCAATTATTTCCGTCGGTTACGGTAAGAAAATAATTTCCCGATGTGAGAGAACGTGTCTGGGAGGTATTTCCATCATTCCAACTATAAGATACCAGACCGATTGCTCCGGCAACTATCGGATTACTATTCAAGGTCTCGTCGGGACACAGGGAAGTGTCACTACCGAGTGACACATCTAATTGAGATAATGTTTCAAGCAGGTAAGTGCCTGTAGATTGGCAACCGTTTGAGTCCTTTACTACGATTGAATACAAACCCTCTATACAGTTTGATATATCTTCAGTAGTTGTCCCGTTAGACCATGAAAAACTATAGGGAAGTGTTCCTCCGGTCACATTCAAATCAATGGCTCCGTCATCGCCATTTCGGCAGGAAATATTTTTTAACGCATTAAAATCAACGGATAACGCAGTAGAGGGTTGAAGGATGGTTTGACATGTGGGTGTAATTTTACATTGAGAGTTATCGGTTACTGTTACTGTATAACAGCCGGGTGAAAGTGAAAAAAGTGTGTCATTGTCAACACCGGTATTCCACAAATAAATAAAAGGGGGTTTTCCACCGCTAGCCTGCGAGATGATTTCTCCGTTCTGGCTGTCAAAACAATCAATATCTCTTACGGTAAAATCAACTTTTATTTCAGGATTGCCTGAAATAATTACCGTATCGGTATAGGTGCAAAGATCAGCATCTTTAACTTCTACATAATAAGTTCCGGGTACGGCAGGTCTTGTACCGCCTGAAATCCCATCTAACCATTCATAAGAATAAGGAGGAGTGCCACTACTGCCTTCAGCCGTTAACGTAATAGTGTCACCAAAACACAGAAGGGTATCGTTTCCGGCAAAAACTCTCACATCAGATGGAGAAGTGGTAACTAATAAGGTGTCTGAATTCATGCAGGAATTTCCATCGGTAACTTTCCAGACATAGATTCCGGTAGTTGCTACGGGAACGTTATCGGCATTAATACCCATATCCATTCCATTTCTGAACCACTGATATGTATAAGCTGGAAAACCGCTGATTACCACTGCTGACAATGCAGTGACACCTCCACAATTTACCGTATCGTTATCACCCGCATTTAAAACCAACGCCGGAAATTCATTCACAATCAGTTTTGCGGATGCTTTGCAACCTGCTGAGTCGGTCACTTCGAGTAAATATTCCCCTTTTGCTTTAGTAACGCTGAGCGTTAGTTCACCCGATTCCCAACTGTATGTTAAGGGAGAAATTCCTCCATTAATGATGATCGAACCAACTGCTGTTAACGCGGGACATACTGTAACCGTGTCATTCAGCGCAGAAAGTGTAGAAGTAATATTTTCAACCACTACGCTGTCTTTTACGAGGCAATTTCTTGCGTCATTCATAGCCAGATAATAGGTACCTGCATTAAGATTAGAAAAAACCGCGGAAGAATCCTGCGGTAAATCAGTGACAGGAAAAGTAATGCCATTTGTTATTGAATAATCAAACCCCGCCACCCCATTGGTTCCCATTAATTGTAACATACCGAAGGGTCCGCCATTACAAGTACCCGTTGCCGTTTTATTTATCACAGGCAACTGAAATAATAAGTCGAAATCAAGTGTATCGTGTATTGCTTCATTTCCGCAATTATCAGATATGGATCCGCTCACCGCTATGGAATAAGTACCCGGTGTTGAAAAAGCAGGACTGACCGTTGCAGTAAAAACATCTTCAAAGGCACCGCCGATCTGGCATGAAAGCCCTGTGATATCAGTTAGAGAATGAACTCCGTCAGGACCAAACAGTGTGAAATCAGCGGGCTGAACGGTATTGCACAGAACTTTCTCAGAAAAAACTAGGGTGATGGAAGTGTCACCACATTCAATATCGGTAGATACAGAATCAATCTGGGGAGGCGCATTATCAAATATAACAGCAGTGGATGTTGAAAAATCTATCGTGAATCCTTTATAGGATGCATCGGTATATTGACTGAGGTTAATCAAATAGGTTTCTCCTTTTTTTACAGAAATTTTTGCATTATAGGGCGTGCCGCCTGCATCCTGAGAATTTAAATTAGATAAACCATTAGGACCCGTGGTACCGCCAGTACCTGAATAATTACAACTCAATTCCAATTGTGGTTTTGACAATAATTTTGTGCAAGGATCATTGGTAAGGTTGTAAACCGCCCAATCATAATCATCCGGATTGTTTACCGGAGTGATTACAAAACTCAGCAGTCCTGGTTGAACCACGGTAAAAATATACCATACATCATATTTTTCTCCGCTATTTAGGCAAGAATAGTTTGAGTCAATTTCTTCCGGAATGTTTCCGGTTCCTTCATAACGGTTTTCTTCGAAATAGGAAAAATTGCAGATGGGAATGGCATTGATACAATCCTGAGGAGAAGGTGGACACATGTATGCGGTAATATAACCATTCCTTGTTTTAGAATTTGTGCCACTGGCATTGGTGACAGTAAGTGTCACCGGAAAAGTTCCGGCTGTGGAATAAATGACGGTAGGATTTTTTAACGTGGAAGTAGAAGGAGTGGCTCCGGGAAACGACCATTGCCATGAGGTTGGATCATTTACGGAGAGGTCTGTAAATTTTACCGGTACCCCCAGACAAAAAGAGTAACTGCCGGCAGTGAAATCAGCAACGGGAGCGGGGGATTCATAGACGCAAACAGAAAAAGTGCCTGAGCCGGAACTTTTTTTCCAGAAACGCAAATAATAATTTCCACCTGGCGCCAGACCGGATTTTTTGATGTAAGGCATAAAATCACTTCCGTCGTTATCATCACATTCTATCTGTGTGAAAGGACCGGAACAGGAAACAGCACTGTATAAACTCATCCCACCATCGGTGATCGTTCCTTCGGCAGTTTCAATAATAACTGAGCCATTGGATGGGGCAATAAAGTTGAACCAGACATCCGGAGCGCCCGGAGCGGCGCAGTTCGGTGTACCTCCATTGGCGGAATTATTCTGATAAGTTAATCCTACCGTAGTTTCATTGCTTGATACGCAGGAAGTATTTACCGTAATTGTTTTTGCATCGCAGGGATTATCGGGCGGTGGATTATCTTTCACGCAAATTTTAAACGTACCGGTGCTACCGAGATTTCTCCAGAACCTGATGTAGTACGTGACTCCTGGTGTCAGACCGGATCGGGTAATGGTTGGATAAACATTGCTTACTGTTTCAGCGCATTGAATTTCAACCAATCCGGTACTGCAATCTGTGGCACTATACAAACTCATTTCACCTGAAGTAAACGAACCTTTTTGAGTTTGTATGATTACATTTCCCGTTGCGGGGGCTACAAAAAAATACCATACATCAGGGGGCTTACCATCAACATTTCCACAACTCGGGATTCCGCCGTTTGCCGCATCAAACTGATAGGAAGCGCCAACGGTTGTTCCATCCACCAACACACAACTAGTATTCACAGTTAATTCCACTGCGGTGCAAGGATTGTTTCCCTGAGCAAAAGATTTTTGAATTAACGAAAGAATAATGCAAAAAACAAAAAAACTGACTTTTGTCATTTTGAAGTTTGTAAATATAGAGAAATTGGAGATAATTCATGACCTTTGTAAAACAACTTGATTCTTCATGTGGCGTTCCGTATAAATACTAATGAACTCCAACAAAAACAAATTCCTTCATTGGCTTAAAACCCCTTATCTCATCATCATTCGCAGTGAGGACAACCTGGAGGTAAAAACAACCCTGCGATTCCGTAAAAGCGATTTGATTGTTATTGGTTTGCTGATTTTTCTAATACTTCAATCCCTTTCCCTGTTTCTTACCTATAAAGTCCGCAAGGCATGGATTAATCCCAGATATGCGGAATTTCAAACCCACAAACAATTACTCGATATTTCGGAAAGAGTGGATTCGTTAACATTAGAAAGCGAATTAATGGAAAATTATTATAAAAGTTTAAAAAAAGTGATTGCCGGAAAAGATGTGTCTGTAAGAACAAATCCTAACGAAACCAATGATAAACCGGCTACTCCCCGGAATTTAGACAGCATTTCTGCTACCGATTCAATAGTTAGAAAACAATTTGAATCAGAAAATGCAGTACCTTTATTTGGTATAAACTCGGGAAGTGATTTTTCAGGTGTAAATTTTTTTCCACCTGTAAAAGGAATCGTTACCGAAAAATTTTCTACCAAATTAAAACATTTTGGAACCGATGTGGTCACTAAAATGAACGAGCCGGTAAAGGCAGTTCTGGATGGAATTGTTATTCTATCGTCCTGGACGGAAGATTCGGGAAATATTATTGCGTTGCAACATAAAAACAATATGGTATCTTTCTACAAGCATAATGCATCCGTATTAAAGCCCGTTGGTAGTTTTGTCACAACTGGAGAAGTTATTTCCATTGTGGGAAACACAGGGGAATTGACTACGGGTCCTCATCTTCATTTTGAGCTGTGGAAAGACGGGAATGCTATTAATCCGGAAGATTTTATTAATTTTGAGTAGGATAATGATTTAGCCGATGCGGATGTGTTAGCAGAAACATGAACGGAATACGTTGATTACTGTAGAGACACGGTGCACCGTATCTCTAAAAAAAAAAATCATATTGTTTTGGAATGACAACATTTTTTACTACTTTTGTTCTTAAATCAGAGCATTATTATGTTGGATAAACTATATGAGTCCTTTCTGAGGCGATTAGATATTCTTCAGGATTCAACCATGAGGAGTATCGCTAAAGATATAGATTGGAGTAACCGTATTCTCTATATCCGGGGTGCCAGAGGGGTAGGCAAAACAACCCTTTTACTTCAATATATAAAAAACAATTTTTCTCTCAATGAGGAAGTTCTGTATATCAGTTTGGATGATATAGTATTTTCTGAAATAAGTTTGCTTGAACTTGCAGATAAATTTTGCAAAAATAATGGTAAGTATTTATTTGTAGATGAAATACATAAATACCCAAACTGGGCACAGGAGTTGAAAAATATTTATGATAGCTATCCGTCTTTAAAAATAGTTTTCACAGGTTCCTCTTCTTTAAAAATTCATCAGGGTCAAGTGGATTTAAGCCGCAGGGTGGTAGAATACAAAATGCCGGGTTTATCTTTTCGTGAGTTCCTTAATTACACACATACCTTTTTTTTAAATCCAATTACACTTTATGAATTATTAACCAATCATATAGAAATTTCCAGCACCGTCAATAAAAAAATAAAACCTTTGGTTGAATTTAAAAAATATTGTAAATACGGGTACTATCCTTTTTTTATGGAGAATATCAGGAGTTACAACCAAAAACTTAACAATATAGTAAACCTTGTTTTAGAAAGTGACATTCCGATTTCAAATGAATTAAAAACACAACATATTGTTAAAATAAAAAAACTACTTTATGTGATTGCTAATTCCGTTCCTTTTAAACCGAATATAGTTAAATTAAGTGAGAAATTGGAAATCAGCAGGAATACCGTTCTTATGTATTTGGATTTTTTAGAAAAAGCAGAAATCATACACCTGCTCTATCCTCCAGTTACTTCTCTGGGATTTCTAACCAAACCAGATAAAATTTATTTGAATAATTCAAATCTGAATCATGTACTTTCTCAGGAATTGAAGGATCTTGGAAATGTTAGGGAAACATTTTTCATGAATCAACTTTCAGTGAAACATAAAGTTAATTATACGGAAACCGGAGATTTTTTAGTAGATAAAAAATATACATTTGAAGTAGGTGGTAAGAATAAGACCACCCAACAAATCAGACGAATTCCTAATTCCTATATTGCAAGCGATGAAATAGAATATGGATATAAAAATAGAATACCTTTGTGGCTGATGGGTTTTTTATATTAGAAATCTTGCATATTGCAGTTTTTTTAACACGAAGACACAAAGAAACAAAGTTACACAAAGAATTTACTTAGTGCTTCTTTGTGTCTTCGTGTTGAAATTTTATTTTTTTTTTGGATTATGCAAGAGGTCTATTAATACGAATAATCAATGTCAAATAACAAACAACCAATGACCAATAACAAAATTTCCATCCATCCCTTAAAAATTAGTTGCCTGCTCTTTTTAATTACATTCACGCTGAAACTTTACAGTCAGCCCTGGTTGCAGGAACCCTGGTTAAGAAACACAAGCCGCTCATCAGAACCGGGTTTTTATGAAATGAAAGATGCCTTTCAAAGATATTGGAAGGGCAAAACTCCCGAAAAAGGAAAAGGATATAAACAATTTCTACGATGGATGGATTTCTGGGAACCAAGAGTATATCCTTCCGGAAATTTTCCAGACCCCGGACAACAATGGAAAGAAAAAGTAAACTGGGAGCGTATTCATCCCAATACAAGCAGAAGTACAAATGGCAATTGGACGTCTTTAGGTCCCAGTCAGTTTACTGCTAATGGAAGAAAATATGGATACGGAAGAGTAAATTGCGTTGTCGCCGACCCCGCAAATTCATCTGTATTATTTGCAGGCACTCCCGCCGGTGGATTATGGAAATCAACGGATGGCGGTGGCACCTGGAGCACAAATACCGACAAGCAAGTCGTTCTCGGAGTGAGCAGTATTGCCATTGATCCTACCAATTCAGATATCATTTACATTGCAACAGGTGACGGTGATGGAAATGATACGTACAGCATTGGAGTGCTCAAATCAACTAACGGGGGTCTTACCTGGAATACAACAGGATTAAACTGGAATGTGACACAAACAAAAAATATCAGCAAAATACTGATTCATCCAACCAACCCGGCTATTCTCGTAGCGGCAACTTCCACCGGAATTTATAAGACCTCCAATTCCGGAAATACATGGACATTAAGTACCTCGGGTAATTTTAAAGATATTGAATTTCAACCAGGGCAACCCTCCATTGTTTACGCTGGCGGCGATGAATTTTATAAATCAAACAATACGGGAACAAGTTTTACAAAAATTACTTCCGGATTACCTTCTTCCTCCTTGGTAAGCAGAATAGCCATAGGAGTGACACCGGCTGATGCAAGTTACGTTTACCTGCTTGTTTCGGATGCAAGCAATGGATTTCAGGGAACCTATAAATCAACAGATGCAGGCGCCACTTTTACTCAACAGGCGCTGTCGCCAAACATTCTGGGTTGGGAAACCGATGGCAGTGATACCGGTGGACAGGGCTGGTACGATTTGTCTATTGCCGTTTCTCCCACGAATAAAGATATAGTTTTTACCGGAGGTGTTAATATCTGGAAATCCACAGACGGTTGCACAACGTTTAATATTTCTGCCTATTGGAACTATAGTTTTACTTATCCTTATGTGCATGCCGATATCCATGCACTTGATTTTATCGGCAATACGTTGTATGCAGGATGTGATGGAGGTGTTTTTAAGACCACAGATAACGGAACAACCTGGACAGATAAAAGTGAAGGGTTGCAGATTCACCAGATTTACCGTTTTGGTACTTCTGTTACCAATTCCTCTCTGTTAATAGTTGGTGCGCAGGATAATGGTTCCAGCCGGTTGAACGCAGGTGTATGGGAGAACGTGATGGGTGCCGATGGAATGGAATGTCTTATAGATTATTCAGACCCGGATATCATGTATGCAACAATCTATAACGGTGATTTGAGTAAATCAACCGATGGGGGAAATTCGTTTTATAATATTAATGGGGATATAACTGAATACGGTGGCTGGGTAACTCCTTTTATTATTCATCCTACCAATCCGCAGATTCTTTATGCCGGTTACGAAAACATCTGGAAAAGTACTGACCGCGGTGAATCATGGACAAAGATTTCAAGTTTTTCGGGTGGCAGTACACAAAAGACAATGGCTATTAGCCAATCCAATCCCAACACTATTTACACAATTTCAACTTATGAACTTAATCGGACAACCGATGGCGGTACCACCTGGTCAGATCTAAGTGGCAGTATTCCATCCGGAGCAGGCGCACTCACTTATATAGCCGTTCATCCTACTAATTCTAATACCATCGTTATTACCTCCTCCGGCTATTCTAATGGCCAGAAGGTTTACAAATCAATCAATGGAGGCAGTACCTGGACAAATATTTCAGGAACGCTACCGAATGTTCCTGCCAATTGTGTCACCTACGAAAATACATTGACAGAAGGATTGTTTGTTGGAACCGATTTAGGGGTTTTTTACCGTAATAATAATCTCACCGACTGGATTGCTTTCAATGACGGGCTTCCGAATGTGGTTGTCAATGAAATGGAAATTCACAGTGCCACTCAGAAAATACGGGCGGCAACCTACGGAAGGGGCGTTTGGGAATCAGATCTGTATTCAAGCAATGACACTACCATTCCCTTTTGCACAGCCACTACCATTCTGACGGCAGTTTCCGATTCGTTAGATGACCAGAGCGGGAATAACAATTATAAAAATAAATCCAATTGCTCCTGGCTTATTGTCCCCGACAATGCATTCAAAGTGACACTGAAATTTATTTCATTTAACACCCAGCAGGACAAGGATTTTGTAAAAATCTATGACGGGGATTCCAACACTTCTCCTCTGCTTGCGGAATACAGTGGTGCCGCCTTGCCTGATTCGGTAACGTCTTCTGCGGGCAAACTGTTTGTAGAATTTATCACAGATGACTCCATAGTTTCTTCCGGATGGTCAGCTTTCTATACCATCAAACTGCCGCCGGCATACCCCGTACCCGTATATACTACAGGTACCGGAGATGGGGATTACTTGGATGGAATAAAATTAGGTTCTATCAATACACTTGGCAATGGATTTACCACAGATTCCTCCTATACAAATAATACCTTCCTGACTGCACGGCTTTTTTCCGGCAATGTGTACGCACTTAGTTTTAAAAACGGAATTAACTATGAAGGTACCATCGCCGGATGGATTGATTACGACCAGGATATTGTGTTTAACGATTCGACGGAAAAGATTTTTGAAAAGACCGTGGTTGCCGGTCAAACGGATAGCATAATGCTTTCGGTTCCACCTTCTGTTAAATTAGGAAAGACACGCCTTCGGGTGATGGAAGTTTACCAGCAGACCAATCTTACTGCCGCCGGAACAGGATACGGCTACGGGGAAACGGAAGATTATTCGGTTGAATTTATTAAAGATACTTTCTATATAACTACCGATTCCAATAAAACACTTTGTCTGGGGGGCAAAGACACACTCAGGGTTAGTGTCACCGGTGGCGGTCCTTTCTCATTTAGTTGGAATCCCGGCGGAATTTATGCTGCGGGAATTCTTCCGGTTGCTCCGGTTAGAACAACCATTTATTCAGTGGTTATAACCGATTCCATGAATATGAAAAAGGATTCAGCACGCATACTGGTTTATGTTTATCCGAAATCAAAGGCAGATTTTAGTTTTACTTCCGCTTGTGTTGGTGACACTACTCATTTTAGTAATCTCACGGTAACTGACGCGGTTTCCTGCTCTCCCGATTTATTCTTTTCAGAATATATTGAAGGTACTTCCAACAATAAGGCGATTGAAATCTACAATAACACAGGCGCCACTGTTAATCTTTCAGGATATAAAATACTAATTTATAACAACGGAAACGCGACTCCCTCTTCTCAGATTTCTATTCCGGATTATCTTCTACCGGATAATGGAACTTACACTATTTGCCATCCGTTGGCGGATTCTCTTTTGAAAACGCTTGCACAGCTAACCACTACGCAATTAATTTTTACCGGCAATGATGCATTGGCTTTAGTATCCCCGGCTGGCTACACCCTTGATATTTTTGGAAAAATTGGTCAGGATCCCGGAACGGAATGGATTTCCGGCAATGTCACTTCGAAAGATAAAACACTAACGAGAAAAGCTGAAATAATACACGGTGTGTTGAATAATCCCGATGTGTTTGATATATCTCTCGAATGGGTTGCAAGCCCGATGGATGATTTCACAACCCTTGGTTTTCATACCATTTATTGCGGAAACCAACCGGAGGATGTACGATGGGATTTTGGAGATGGTACAGTGATCACAGATAATTCTGTATCTCTTTCCCATTTTTACGGAAGTTCGAAGCTATATAACGCCTCGCTTACTGTCACAGTTCCCGGCGGATGCGGAAGTCAAAAGGCACGGCAGGTAAATATTATCAATAAGCCCACGGTAAATGCAGGGGAGGATACTACTGCATGTGAAGGAAAGCCGCTCTCACTTCTTGCCACAGGGAGTGCAAGCTCCTATAGCTGGTGGGGGGATAATACATTGAGTTGCAGTTCTTGCTCCACTACGACGGTATCTCCGGTTTCGCAAACCATGTATTATGTAAAAGGAACAAAAACCGGATGTTTCAGGATTGACTCTGTATTGGTATCTATCTCTCTGATGCCCAAAACCGGATTTTCATATACTATTCAGGGCAGGACGATATCCTTAGTTAATTTCTCTGAAAATGGCACCGGTTGGTTATGGAATTTTGGTGACAGTGCCACTTCCACAGAGTTTTCTCCTGTGCATGATTATCTCAATGACGGAAAATACACTCTCTGGCAATATGTTTCAAATAATTGTGGCACTGATTCTTTGAGTGACACTACGGTTATCATCTATACCAGTTTAGGTAAACAACCGGAGAATGGTTCCGGTTTTTCCGTCTATCCCAATCCAGCATCCGGGTTCCTTTATTTTCATTTCTATGGGAATGAAAACATACCTGAGAAACTGACGATACGGAATGTGACGGGGCAGGTAATGCTGAAAGATGAGGAAATAAAATCCAATACTATTTTTATATCTCTTCTAAACATTCCAACAGGTGTTTATGATTTGGAACTTGAGGTAAGAGGAAAGATTATTCACAAGTTGGTGGTGATTCAGAAATAGCTGAGAGGAATCTGTGACAAAATTGTATTTTTTCATTTTGGACTGAACTGTAATGAATTAGTCAAAATTACCATGTTTGATAAAAACTTGTGGGTATCAAAATTTTTATGTACCTTTGTCAAAAACTTACGTAGTTGAGCTATCCTGCCGAATTATCCTGCCTGTCGCGGCAATGTTTCTCCACCCCGTTTTATACTATAATTTTAACCAACACAGGCAGTGTTATATAATTCCATGAATACATTTGAAGAATTGAGTTTATCGCCCTCTATTATGACCGCGATAAAGAGCAAGGGGTATGCAAACCCCACTGAAGTACAAGAGAAATCCATTCCGCTTATTCTTGCCGGACATGACATTTTCAGCACGGCTCAAACTGGAACCGGCAAAACCGCCGCCTTCGCACTCCCCATCCTGCAATTAATGGGTAAGAAAAAATTGCCTCACCGGGTAGTACGCACACTTGTGCTGGCTCCCACCAGGGAACTGGCTATACAGATTGCGGATAGCTTTCACCAGTATGGCAAACATACGGGGCTACGAGGTACAGTAATTTACGGTGGTGTTTCCCAATATAATCAGGTTCATGATATTCGCAGAGGAGTGGATATTCTGGTGGCTACACCGGGACGCTTACTTGACCTGATGAACCAGGGAATTGTCCATCTTTCTTCCGTTGAATTTCTCGTTTTTGATGAAGCCGACCGCATGCTTGACATGGGTTTTATCAATGACATTAAACGCATAGTTGAAAAAGTGCCTCAGAAACGGCAAACGATGCTTTTTTCTGTCTCACTTACTCCCGAAATTAAAAAATTAGCGTCAACCATGTTAAAAAATCCTTCCACAGTTGAAATAAAACCAGCGCCTCACAATAAGATTAATGTGAATGAGTCGGTTTATTTTGTGGAAAAACCATTCAAGCATAACTTGCTTTTACACCTTTTCCAGGAACAATCCATCCGGCATGCATTGGTTTTTACACGCACAAAACACGGAGCCGACAAATTAGTGAAATTGATGGTCAACGGGGGGATAAAAGCACAGGCAATTCACGGTAATAAATCACAGGCAAGCCGTCAAAAGGCATTGCTCGATTTCAAGGAAAGAAAATTTTCTTTTCTCGTGGCTACCGATGTTGCTTCCCGTGGCATTGATGTCAAAGAATTAAGCCATGTAGTGAATTTCGACATTCCCGAACAAGCGGATTCTTATGTACACCGTATAGGCAGAACCGGAAGGGCAGGCGCAAGTGGCACTGCCATTTCGTTATGCAGTTCTGAAGAAAAAAGATTATTATTCGATATACAGAGATTTACAGGAAATACCATACCAACCCAAGAACACCCATTCCGGAATATTCAAAAATCCGGTCATCATCACGAGACAACAAGCAGGGTTGAACACACACAAAATTCCAGACATCATCCTACTGAAAACCAATCGAACAATAACCATTCAACCGGACCAATTTCTGAAAATGGGTTCTCGCGCGGACATAAAAATATCCATCGCAAAAGTCACCATTCGTATTCCACAAACAAATTCCATTCAAAATCATCATGGCACAAAAGATAACTTTTTCTCAAACACATTCCACATTTAAAACATCCCTACAACAAAATATAAGCGCTTATTTTGAATCCATTCAGCGGAATCAAAAAGGTAATTTTTCCTTATATTTAAAGACCGCTATTTTGTTTTCTACACTGAGTGTTATTTATTTAGTTTTGATTTTAATACCCATGTCACCCTGGATGGGTATTTTACTCTCAGCATTGGTTGGCATTAACCTGGCGGCTATTGGATTTAACGTCATGCACGATGCCGCTCACGGAAGTTATTCAACGAATGATAGGTTAAACAACATCATGGCTTATTCACTCAATCTGATGGGTGGCATTTCGTTCATCTGGAAACAGAAACATAATTACAATCACCATACTTATACAAACGTGGAAGGTTTGGATGATGACTTAGACATTCGCCCATGGATTCGAACCAATATAAATCAACGGAAATACTGGTTTCATAAGTATCAGCATATATATTCTCTTCTGTTGTATGTTTCCACCTACTTGTTATGGGTGTTTTTTCAGGATTTCAGAATTTATTTTTCAGGTAAAGTGGGTGACATTAAAATAAAAAAAATCACTATCGCAGAACATTTTATTTTCTGGGGAAGTAAGTGCGGGTATTTTTTAATTTTTTTAGTCATCCCTATTTTGCAAGTTGGATTGTGGGAATCTATCATCGGTTATCTGGTGGCTTCCTCTGTTTGCGGTTGGATTTTAAGTGTGGTTTTCCAGCTTGCTCATTTGGTTGAAAGCGCAACATTTCCACTTCCCGAACCAAATTCACAAAAACTTGAGCAGGAATGGATGTTGCATCAGGTTGCCACTACTGCTAATTTTTCAAACTCCAGTAAAATTATTACCTGGTTGACCGGAGGATTGAATTTTCAGGTAGAACATCATTTGTTTCCCAAAATAAGCCATGTGCATTATCCTGCTCTCAGCAGGATTGTTCGCAGTGTATGCCAGGAATACAATGTACCGTATTCCGAATATCCCACTTTTCCAAAAGCATTCAAATCACATCTATCGTATCTCAGGAGTATTGGAAATTCAAACTGAGCAAAAGAAATTTATTTCTCTTGAATGGCTTTTAATGCCTGGCTCATGGCATCGGCGGCGGCTTGAGCGGCTTGTGCGGCTTTTTCAGAGGCGGCAAGGGATGACTTTGCGCTTTGGAGAGAGAGGGCGGCGTTGGATGCTTCCTGGGCGGATTGAGCGGCGAGTGCATGGGCTTGTGCGGCTTTAGAATGGGCGGCGGCGGCGGTGGCGGCGGCGGTGAATGCGGCTTCGGCTTTTTGCGCCGCATCGGCGGCTGAATTGGAAACCTCAAGCCGTTTCTTATGAGCATTGCTTTGAGAATTGGAATGATTGGTATGAGTGGCATCTGAAAAAATTTCGGTATCACCCTGGGGGACAGTAATCATTTTTACATTTTCCATTGCTTGTTGCGACAAGTCATGGACTTTTTTATTTGCCTCATAAGCGGCGGCTTGGGTTACATCGGCATCGGCTTGAGAAATTGCCGCCTGGTCGGCGGCGGCTTTGGCTGTTTTTGCCGCCTCAGCCGCTTTTTGCGATGCCCGTTGCAGTTCTTTTTCTGCATTGGCAACGGACTCCTGACTTTTAGTCAAGCCGTTTTTCATGTCATCGGCAAATCGTTGTGATTGTTCCGCCTGCTGTTGCATTAACCGGGCAGTGCCTTCGAGTCCGGTGTTCTGGGAAAACACAGTAGCAATCAAACAAGGGAAACAAAAAATGAAAAGGCAAACAAGAGCTTTTTTCATGTTGAGTGGAGAATAATAATTAAAAGAAAAGCAGGAATATTAAAACAAGTTGAGTTTATAAAATGAAATCGAAAATTATTTTGGAATTCAAAAAAGAACAGAATAATTTCAAAACAGGATTAAAATTGAAAATGCAAATATAGTAAAATTTTTATTCTGTTCAATCAAAAATATTCCCTACCTTCGTCCCCCGCGCGAAAAAGTAATTTGAAAATTGAGGACGTCATTACCCTTTACAGGAATAACCCGGAAATCAAAATAGTATGTGACTCACTAAAAAGTTCCGGATCCAACCTGTCACTGGATGGAATTTACGGAAGTTTTGATGCCATTCTCACCCGTGCTGTTTTTTCGGATGTAAAAGGTCGTCATCTGATCATCATAGATGACCCCGATTCAGCAAACTATTTTGCATCTGATCTCCGGAGTATCCTTCCTGATGGGGAAGTACTGTGCTTTCCACCTTCCTTCTCACAGCCCTTCCGTACTAAAAATCCCGATAATACTAACATTTTACTACGAGCTGAAATTCTCAGCCGTTTGAGCAATGAACCCCCCGAAAATTACATGCTTGTCACCAGCGCCGACGCCGTGGTGGAAATGGTTTTGCTAAGACAAACCTTGCGCAAACATCACCTTTTCATTCAGACAGGCGAATCACTTACCCAGAAATCACTCATGGAATTTTTACAGGAATATCACTTTCATCCATCCAATTTTGTGTTTGAACCCGGACAATTTTCCGTCCGGGGCGGCATTATTGACGTATATTCTTTTTCCAGCGAATATCCATTCCGTATCGAATTTTTTGGAGACCGGATTCAAAGCATCCGCTCATTTAATCCCACCAATCAGCTTTCATTGAAAAAATTTACAAGCATTCACATAGTTCCGGATATTCATAAACAGGAATCAAACCCCGAAGAGCAAACATTTTTTTCATTCTTAACAGATAACCCCGGCGCTCTTCATCCATCCGGAAATAATGGACAAAGTGCTCCTTTTTTTATCTGGTGCAGGGATCTGGCGCACCTGGGTGAAATTTTTAAGCAATATTTTAATTTATCAAACCCGGGAATACATATCGCTAATCACATTACATTATTACAGGAGATGCAAAAAATGCGCATGATAGAATTTGGTCCCGCAAATACTCCATATACACTTGACCATTCTTATTCTAATGACACAACTACTAAGAGTGCCACAAAAGATTTAAACAAGCAAAGTCATAATTTTTCAACAGTGTCACAACCCAATTTCCGCAAGGATTTTAATTTAGTGGCACAGCATTTAGAAAAAAACCAGCAAGAGGGTTTCCGGAATATTATCTTTTCCGATTCCGCTAAACAAAGCCAGCGACTGAAAGACATTTTCAGTGAGATCAATCCATCGCTTGAGTTCAACATGATTACCTGTTCGCTCAGTAAAGGATTTAAAGATCTCAAAAATAAAATCTGTTGTTATACCGACCATGAAATTTTTGAACGGTATTACTCCGGAAATAATCCCACACATTATTCCTCAGGAAAGGCAATCACGCTTAAAGAATTGAGAGAACTTAAACCCGGTGATTTCATTACCCATTCCGATCATGGCATAGGCAAATTCGCCGGATTGCAAAAAACCGAATTGAATGGAAAAAAACAGGAGGTAATCCGTCTCGTTTATAAAGACAACGATTTATTGTTTGTCAGTATATATGCGCTCCATAAAATTTCCCGCTATTCGGGAAAAGAAGGACATGTGCCACAACTCAGCAAACTCGGTACACAGGAATGGGAAAAAAAGAAATCGGCGGCAAAGAAAAAAGTGAAAGACATTGCCAAAGATTTGATTTCTCTATATGCCCGGAGAAAAGCGTCTCCCGGATTTTCCTTTTCCAAAGACACCTATCTCCAGGAAGAGCTTGAGTCCTCGTTTATGTTTGAAGATACCCCCGACCAGATTAGTGTCACTGCCGATGTAAAAAAAGACATGGAAAGCAAGCATCCTATGGACAGGTTGATTTGCGGAGATGTGGGTTTTGGAAAAACAGAGGTGGCTATCCGGGCATCATTCAAAGCCGTTGCCGATAATAAACAGGTAGCCATTCTGGTACCTACAACCATTCTTGCTTTCCAGCACTACGGCGCCTTTAAAGAACGTCTCCGTGATTTTCCCTGCAACATTGAATTTATCAACCGTTTCAAAAGCACCGCTCAGATAAAAACGTCATTGAATGACTTAACCGATGGAAAGATTGATATTATTATTGGCACACATCGTTTGCTAAGCAAAGATGTAAAATTTAAAGACCTGGGATTATTAGTCATTGATGAAGAACAAAAATTTGGTGTCACTGCCAAAGAGCGGTTAAAACAAATGCGGGTGAACGCCGATACGCTTACTCTGACGGCGACACCTATACCCAGAACACTGCAATTTTCGCTGATGGGTTCCCGGGATTTATCACTGATCACTACGCCTCCTCCAAACCGTCAACCCATTGAAACATTAATTCATCTTTTTGAAGAGGACTTAATCAAACACGCAGTTGACTTTGAAGTTCAACGCAACGGGCAGGTTTTTTTGGTTCATAACCGTATTGATGATATCAAGGAAATGGGGGGACTGATTCAGCGTTTGTGTCCTTACGTAAAAATTGGAATTGCCCATGGAAAAATGGAAAGTCATGAATTGGAAAAAGTAATGATAAAATTTTATCACGGTGAATACGATGTATTGGTAGCCACAACATTGATAGAGTCGGGATTGGATGTTCCGAATGCAAACACCATCATTATCAACCGTGCGCAATCCTTCGGATTATCAGAGCTTCATCAATTACGCGGCAGGGTAGGACGTTCCAACAAAAAAGCATTTTGCTACATGCTTACTCCTCCGTTAACTTCGCTGACTTCCGAAGCGAAAAGACGGTTAAGCGCATTGGAGGAATTTTCATATTTAGGAGCAGGATTTAACATTGCCATGCGGGACCTCGATATACGCGGCGCTGGAAATTTATTGGGCGCCGAACAAAGTGGTTTTATTGCGGATATTGGTTTTGACCTTTATCATCAGATTCTTGACGAAGCCATGCGGGAATTAAAACAAGACGAATTTAAAGAATTGTTCAGTGACACTACGCCGGACAAACCGGTTTATTCGGTTGACTGCACGGTGGAGTCGGACTTTGAGGCGCTGATTCCCTCAGAATATGTTTCAGATACAACAGAGCGAATGGCGCTTTATACAGAGCTTTCGAAAATCAAAGACGAAATTGTTTTAGAGAGATTCTGCGGAGAACTCATTGACCGTTTTGGTCCTTTACCCGGCGAAATAAATAACTTGCTGGATCTTGTGCGAATTCGATGGAAAGGAGAAAAGCTGGGTTTCGAAAAAATACAATTAAAAAATTTTGAATTGAACGCTCATTTTATTTCTGATCCGAATGACGCTTTTTACAAATCAGGAATCCCGGACGCAGTGATCAGTTTTATACAAAATAATCCCAAAGGAATCCGGTTGAAACAGGATAAAGGGAAGTTGGTGTTTTCAGTGTCACCCATATTGCATATTCAGCATGCGCTGGAGTGGGTGGTGAATCTGGAAAAAAAGATATTGGAAAGTCATTTGATCGTGATGGGAAAATAGAAAATGGAAAATCATGAAACTCCACCCCCTACCCCTGCCAGCGGGGGACATGACGTTCCTGCATTGTCAGGCAAAACAAAGAACTTCAACATTCAATCGTAAATCATAAATCGTAAATCGTAATTTGTAATTGACACGTTATAAAAATGAATGGGTATATTTGAAAAAAAATTAACTTTTAAAGATTATTTTTAAAACGCAACCAAATGCCTCCTGAATTTACTTCCAACTTTGTCGAATTTGTTAAAAACATTTATCCGTCAAAGGACACTATTCCTTTGCATGTAGCAAGTTTCCTTCCCAATGAACTGGAGATAATAAAACATTGCCTCGACTCAGGAGTGATTTCCACTTATTCACAAATCACAACGGAGTTTGAGAACAAACTAATCAGTTTAACAGGTATTCCTTATGCCGTTGCCATGGTTAATGCTACTATGAGTTTATATTTAACCATGAAATATATTGGAATAAGCGAAGGAGATGAGGTTATCCTCCCCGCCATTAGTTTTATCGCCGCCGCTAACAGTGTCACCATGCTGGGCGCCCACCCTGTTTTTGTGGATGTAGATAAAAAAACAACCGGAATGGATATTGAAAAACTCAAGGAATGGTTAACAAAAAATTCTACCGTTAAAAATGGAAAATTAATCAACAAAAAAAGCAGAAGAACCCTTAAAGCCGTTATGGCGGTACATTCATTAGGGTTTATTGGAGCAATGGATGAATTGCAAACGCTTTGCAAAAGATATGGAATGATTTTAATTGAGGACGGCGCTCAATCATTGGGAAGTTTTAGTGACACTAAACATGCCGGTTCGTGGGGTGAATTTGCGGTCATCAGCTTTAATGGAAATAAGGTAGTGACTACGGGCGGTGGCGGCGCTGTTTTAACTCAGCATAAAAAACTGGCGCAGAAAATCCGGCATTTATCTGATAATGCACGGATTCCGCACCAATATGGAACCATGTATAAAGAAATAGGATACAATCTACGAATGCCCGGTATAAACGCATCATTGGGTTTGTCTCAGTTAAATGCTTTACCCCAACTCATAGAACGGAAAAAGAAACTTTTTGAAAAATATAATATATTTTTTAAGGGAACCGGTTATGCAATGTTAACTCCTCCGGTAGAAAACGTTTCTAACCACTGGTTAAATGCCGTAGTGTTAACTAACCTCAGGGAGAGAAATAATTTTATCGGAACCTGTCACCAACATAAAATAATGGTATCCCCAATCTGGAGAATTTTACCTGAAATGCCCGTATATAAGCAGGCACAAAAAGGTGACTTATCCAATTCAAAATGGTTATGGGAAAGAGTTGTATTTTTACCGAGTTCAATATGAATGTCCTCTCCACTTGCCCGCTCTGTAGTTCTTCTGAAATTACTCCCTTTTTGAAAACGAGTGATTTTTCTATCACCCGTGAAGAATTTGAAATTTTTACCTGCCGGCAATGTACTTTTAAATTTACTCAGCCACAACCCCCTCCCGAAAAGTTAGGATCCTATTATAATTCTGAGGAGTATATCTCACACAGTGACACTGAAAAAGGGATCATAGCAAAATTATATCAATACGTTCGCAGAATAACGGTTAAAAGTAAAATCCGTTTATTGAATCGTTACTCGCCAAAAGGGAAACTCCTTGATTTTGGAGCAGGAACAGGGTTCTTTGTAAAAAATGCCATGGTTAATCACTGGTCAGCCGTCGGGATAGAACCGGAGGAGAAAGCAAGAATTATTGCTAAAGAGAAAAATGGAGTAACTATTTTTAAACCGGATGAAATGGATACACTTGAAAAAGAAAAATTTCAGGTCATAACGTTATGGCATGTACTTGAACATGTAGTTAATCTGCATGAGACCATTGAGAAGTTTCATAATTTATTAAAGCCCGGGGGTTGGCTTTTTATTGCGGTTCCCAATCACCTTTCTTGGGACTCAAAAGTATATGAACGCTATTGGGCGGCGTGGGATGTGCCCAGACATTTGTGGCACTTTAATCCTATTGCCATGCGATTACTTATGGCAAAACATAATTTTTATATCATCAATAAACATCCTTTGTGGTTCGATGCTTTTTACGTTTCCATGCTGAGTGAGAAGTACAAGCATGGAAAAACCCGGTTACTATCCGGTGCGTTGAGAGGGCTTATTTCCAATTTGATTGCTGTAGCGAATACAAATCTTTGTTCGAGCGTGGTGTATGTACTTAAAAAAGGATAGGGAAGAAGATAGAAAATAGAAGATAGAAAATAGAAAAATGAAAAGATAGAAAATCGTAAATAACCTTCAAGGTTTTGTAAGAATTTGAGGCGTCGGCTAACTTTGAAGGTTTGGATGAGTTTAAGATAGAAAATAGAAGATAGAAGAAAGAAAATAGAAAAATGAAAAGATAGAAAATCGTTTATAACCTTCAAGGTTTTGTAAGGATTTGAGGCACCGGCTAACCTTGAAGGTTTGGATGAAAGAAAATCGCTAATAACCTTGAAGGTTCGGATGAAAGAAAATCGCTAATAACCTTGAAGGTTTGGATGAGTTTAAAATTTTTACTATATTTACATTTCATTTTGTAATCATTCCGTCCAAATTCCATATACTGCTTACCAACATTCAGGCATTCCGCAAGAAATACTATCTAAATCATTTAATCAAGGGTTCGCTTTATGGCGTTGGAATTTTAACCGCCTATTTTATTCTGCTCAATGTAATTGAATATTTTATAGGTTTTAATTCATGGGTCAGAACTTTTTTATTCTTTGGATCACTTTCAATCGCAGGGTTTATCGTTATTAAAATGATCATCCTTCCGTTTATGAAAATGATTCGATGGATTCACACCATTTCTGACTCAGAAGCCGCCATTATGATTGGAAATAAATTCCCGGATGTTCAGGATAAATTACTAAACACCCTTCAATTAATGAGATTGCCGGATGAAAATCCTTTGATAAAAGCAAGTATTGAACAACGTACATCGCAATTAGCTACGATCACTTTTCCACAAGCCGTGGATCTTAAAAAGAATAAAAAAGCGGCGCCCTATATGTTAATTCCTATAATCATTCTCATTTTGTTGCTGATAACTATTCCCGGAATTATTACCGAGAGCACCACCCGCATTGTTCACTATAAAAAAGAATTTATTCCTCCCGCTCCTTTCCAATTCATTTTGCTTAACAAAGACCTCACAGCTTTCCGGAATGAGGACTTTGAAGTTTCCATGATTACCAAGGGAAAAGTAATGCCCGAAAATGTATATATCGTAACCCATGAAGTAAAACAGAAACTCATTTCAGATAAAAATGGTGTTTTCAGGTATTTATTTAACTCGGTGCAAAAGGTAAATTCATTCCGCTTTGAAGGAGAAGGATTTTACTCTACCGAATATACACTCAATGTGCATAACCGTCCGCTTTTAAATCAATTTGAAGTGCTTATTGAGTATCCATCTTATTTGAATAAAAGCACGGACAAGTTGAAAAACACCGGTGATTTAATAGTGCCTTATGGTACGGAGATTACCTGGAAATTTTATGTTGCGCATACTGATTCTCTTCGAATGGAATTTTCGGGTAATAAAATTTACGCCACACCGGTGTCAGAGGGGATTTTCCTGCTGAAAAAGCAACAAAAAGATTCAGAGCCCTATTCCGTAAATCTGATCAATAAATTTGCCGCCAACAAGGAAAAAGCCGCTTACCGTCTGGTAGTGATAGAAGATAAAGCGCCTGTAATCAGAGTAGATCAAATCCGTGACACCGTTTTGTATAGCTTGATTGTAGCCAACGGCACGGTGTCGGATGATTATGGTCTTACCGGGTTGAAACTTTTTTACAAGCATACGAATGTTGAAAACAGTGACACAGGAATTTTTCGTACCATTCCTATAAAATTAAATGGTAAATCGGTGACACAGAATTTTTTTCATGAATGGGATATATCCTATTTTCATCTAAAACCCGACGATGAACTGAGTTATTATTTTCAGGTTTGGGACAATGACCGCCTGCAAGGACCTAAAAGCACAAGAAGTCCCATATATACTTTCCGGCTTCCCGACAAACGAGCCCTGTCGGAGGAAACATCAGCCGAGACAGACCAGGTAAAAAATGATTTGCAGAAAGCCCTGGCAAATGCTACCCAACTAAAAAAGGAGATGGAGAAAATTCAGGAAAAGCTGAAATCCGAAAAACAATTGGAGTGGAGCGATAAAAAGCAGATTGAAAAAATTCTGGAGCAACAAAAAAATCTTCACGAACAATTGGAAAATATCAATGAACGAAACCGGTTGCTAAACCGTAAATCAACTAATTTTGACCAGCTTTCAGAGCAGGTTGTGCAAAAAGTGTCACAACTTCAGGAACTGATGGACCAATTATTAGACGAAAAAACCCGTAAAATGATGGAAGAACTGGAGAAAATGCTCGGCAATCAGGATAATGAAAAAGTGAACGATTATCTCGATAAATTTAAAAAAGACCAGAAATCACTCGAAAAAGAATTAGACCGGGCGCTGGAGCTTTACAAACAATTGCAAGCCGAAAAAATGACCGAAAAAGTGATGGAAGACCTTAAATCTCTCAGTCAAAAGCAATCGGAGCTTGCCAGTAAAATTGAGAATGGAAAAAAAGAGGAATTAGTTGAAAAATCCAACGAACTATCGGAAGAACAAAATAAAATTAACAACGAATTTGAACAAATCAAAAAAGACATTAAAGAACTTCAAACACTGAATAAAGAACTTCAGCAACCCAACACACTTCCGAATACGAATGAGCAGGAACAGAAGATTTCTGAAAACCTTGAAAATAGCAAAGAATCGTTAAGTAACAAGAATCCCAAAAAGGCAACTCCTTCTCAAAAAAAAGCGGCTGAAGATATGAAGGATATGGCTCAAAAAATAGAATCCTCCAAAAAGCAAGATGAAATGGAAGCCGCGGAAGAAAACATGGAGGACTTGCGTGCCATCCTTGAAAATCTTTTGAAACTCTCTTTTGACCAGGAGGAATTAATGAAAGATTTCAGAAACATAAAACAATCAGACCCGAAATATCTTGAATACACACAACAGCAGTATAAATTAATTGATGATTTGAGCATGATAGAAGACAGTTTAGTGGCACTGGCTAAGCGGGTCTTTCAGATACAATCCTTTATCATTCGGGAATTATCCGGATTACATGAATACATGGATGCCAGCATTCAACTGTTGCGTGACAGGGATTTGAATCAGGCAACGGGCAAACAACAATTCAGCATGACCTCGATTAACAATCTGGCATTATTGCTCGATGAAGTGCTGAAACAAATGCAGGAGAATAACGCAGAAAGCAAACCGGGTACGCAGAACTGTCAAAAAAAGAGCGGGAAAAAATCATGCAACAAACCCGGAGGAAAGAGTGATAAATTAAGTGACATTCAAAAAGATATTAACAAAAAAATCAGTGATTTGAAAAAAGGCGGAAAACAAGGTAAGGAGCTGAGTGAGCAATTGGCAAGGTTAGCCGCCCAGCAGGAAATGCTCAGAAATGCGCTACGGGAGATGGATGACCCCGCCAATAACGGTAAAAACGGAAATAACGATGAATTGAAAGAGCTTGCAAAAAATATGGAAGACACCGAAACCGATTTGGTGAATAAACGTCTGAATGAACAAATGATAAGAAGACAACAGGAAATCCTTACCCGATTGCTCGATGCCGAAGATGCTTTTAAAGAAAGAGACCTCGATGAAAAACGTGAGTCAGAAACCGCAAAAGATATTTTGAGGGATTCACCGGCGTTTTACGATAAATATATTCAACTCAGAAAGAAACAACTTGATTTATTGAAAACAGTGCCACCTGCATTAACTCCCTATTATAAGGAGCAGACGAATGAATATTTTGAAAAGATTAACGGGGGAAATTAGGAATGAAGGATAAAGAATAAAGGATAAAGAAAAAAGAAAAAAATGTTACTACTCAGCAGATGTCTTTAGCTACAAATATAACACATAATATATTACAAAAAATATTAAATAACAAACGAAAAGCAAAAACATGATATGATATATGAGCACTTAGACATTTTTTGTTTAGTGTTTTATGTTTAGTGTTATTTTTTAAAATAAAAATGTCTGTACGCTGAGTAGTAACAAAAAAATAGCAAATTATAAATGGTGAAACTTTAAACTTTAATTCTTAACCTAAACCCTCAAATGCAAAAAATTCAAATTAAAATCCCTTCCCTGATGGAAAATATCCGCATTGTAGAAAGTTTTATTGACAATGCCAAGGAAAAATTCAACATCAACGATGACCTGTATGGAAACATCATGATAGCTGTCACTGAGTCAGTGAACAATGCCATACAACATGGAAACAAACACGATAAAAATAAAAACGTGAATTTATCCCTGGATGTGTTTGAAGACAAAATTAAATTTACCATCGAAGATGAGGGAATAGGGTTTGATTATAAATTATTGCCTGATCCTACTTCGCCGGAGAATATTGAAAAAGTAAATGGAAGAGGAATTTTCCTGATGCAACAACTTTCGGATAAACTTGACTTTTCGGACGATGGGAAAAAAGTAGAATTGGAATTCAAGATGTTGTAATATTACCGGTTTGCCACAATCTCCACCCTCCGGTTCGCCGCTCTACCACCTTCAGTGTCATTATCAGCAACCGGTGCGTTTTCACCCATTCCCAATACACTTATCCTTTCGTCAATTATTCCAAATTTTTCACAAAGAACTTTCTTAACACTTGTCGCCCTTTTCTCTGATAGTTCCAGATTCGTTTCCTCTTCCCCGGTATCATCGGTATGTCCTTCTATGCTTATACGCATGTCAGGATTGTTTTTTAACAAGGCGGAAATACTGATAAATAAATCTTCTGAACCGGGCTTTATTTCGGATTTGCCTGTTTCAAAATTTATACCGTACAAAATAATTCTCCCGGATTTTCTCATTTGATCCTCAAGCATGCCATAATCGGTTCCCAAAATTTCTGATTTTACCTGCTCCGGGAAAGTAACCCCAGGGCAAGCATCCGGCTCCGGTTTTTCCCTCACAAAATTCCAGAATCCGTACTCCTTCAGATTGTTTTCATATCCAAATATACCATACATACGGTTCGTTTCGGCATTTACAACCAATGTTGCTAATCCCCATCCGCGAATTTCATCCTCTTTCCAATCTTCTTCATAGCGGAACATGACATTTCTTCGGTCAATGCCTCCTTCAAAGGCACCGAAATTATATTCATAACATCCGTGAATTCTGGTTCCCGTCTGCCATACATTCACATTTCCCCAGGTGGTTTTCCATACGCCTGAAATGTTTACAATGGGTTCTTCCGGATTTTTATAAATTCCCAAAGCCGAAAATTCCATGAGTTCTGTAATTTCAGGATTACCATAATTGGATTTTATAATTAGTTTAATCCAACGGGCGGGTTTCTCGTCAATAAAATGCCAGGTAGTACCTGCGTTTTCAACCAGCTTTGTAGTAAAAACAAAAGAAAAACCGGAATCAGGGCTTAAGTCGGATAATTCAATAGCAACCTCAGCAGTATAATCCCCATCATATTTCTCACACTGGTTGTTAAAACGAAATCCGTTTATCTGGTAGGTTTCGGAAAGTTCAAAAATAAATATATGCGGAAAGGGAGTATTCGGCTTGCTACACCATCCTATATGTTCCAACCCATCTACCAACGCTTCTGGTGACCAGGCGCCAACTTTAGTGGGATAGGATTTCCCCCTTGAAGCAGGCGCTTTTAGAACGATTCCCCCGTTGCGAGCGCTTACGGCGTTAATTAATTCCTGACTTTTAGTATCTGTGAGAAAGATTAAAGCCAAAAAAAATGCAGAAATAAAGAAATGCCTGTTCATGGAAATCTAAGTAAAGGCGAAAAATTTCCCCTCCAACGCCGAAATTAAAAAAAATAAATATCTTTGCAAGAATCAAAGCATTTATTTGTCCGTCTCAGAATCTGATTAAATACTAAAATACCATGTCACTCCTAAAATCATCCATCGGTAAGAAAATCCTCATGGGATTAACCGGCTTGTTTCTATGCTCATTCCTTGTCGTACATCTCTCCGGTAATTTTCAACTGCTGAAATCCGATAACGGACTTCAGTTTAATATTTACACCAAATTTATGACAACCAACGGACTTATTCGTTTTCTGGAAATTGGCTTGTTGTTAGGATTCTTAATTCATATTGCGGATGGAATCCGGTTAACCCTGGAAAACCGGAAAGCGAGACCCATAGGATATGAATTGAATAAACCTGCCGGCAAAAGCACACCAGCATCACGGAACATGGGATTGACCGGAGCCGTAATTTTCATTTTCTTAGTTATCCATTTAAAAAATTTCTGGTATGAATTTCACTGGGGGGAAATTGGGTTAGATGCCAACGGAAACAAAGATATGTATGCAGTAACCCTTGATGCTTTTCACAATGTATGGTATATTCTGCTTTATCTGGTAGCGCTTTATCTTCTTGCCTTTCATCTCAATCACGGATTTCAATCTGCCTTTCAGTCACTGGGGATTAATCACAAAACACTTTCTCCTGTGATTAACAAAGTTGGAATAGGATTTTCAATTCTGATTTCGTTGGGCTTTGCCGTGTTCCCGGTTTACTTTTATTTTTTCAAGTAACCGTTATACCCCGATACCCCGATACCCCGATACGCCGATACCCCGATACCTTCTTCTATTATTCAGACCTTCAAAGTTAGCTAACACCGCAAATCCATACTAAACCTTGAAGGATTTTACCCCTCCCCCTCAAAACTTCTTCTCATACCTATGACAATATGGACTTCCACCCGTTTTTTCATAGTACTGCTGATGGTAGTCCTCCGCTTTCCAGAAAGGTCCGGCTTGTGTCACTTCGGTAACCACTTTGTGCCCTTTCTCAAGTAAAATGTCAACCAGTTTTTCTGCAATTCTTTTTTGCGATTCGTTACGGTAGAAAATGGCAGAACGGTACTGCGTTCCAATATCGGGACCTTGCCGGTTTGTTTGACCGGGATCATGGGTTTCAAAAAATAATTTTGTCAATGTTTCATAATCGGTTTTGTCGGAATTAAAAATTACTTCTGTGGTCTCTGCGTGGCCCGTGTTTCCTTTGCTTACTTCCTTATAACTCGGAGATGAGGTTTTACCTCCCATAAATCCTACCGCAGTTGAGATAACTCCATTTGCTTTGCTGAAGTGATACTCTGTGCCCCAAAAGCATCCGGAAGCAAAAAAGGCGGTATCTGTATTAGGACCTGCTTTTAATTCTGGGGAGTTTTGGGAACCTGTCAGGACTTGTGCTCCTGGCAGGTTTTTACCGGCGGGTATAAATTGTAGTGACACTGAATTAACACAGTGTCTGGTATTTTTGGAAGTCATGTTTTCTCCTTCAAATACATGACCCAAATGACCTCCGCATTTTGCGCAGGTTATTTCTGTGCGTCTTCCGTCGGCGTCTGGAGTTCTGATCACAGCCCCGGAAATTTCATCATCAAAGCTGGGCCATCCGCAATGGGAATCAAATTTATCATGCGAACGGTAAAGCGGTGCATTGCAACGCCGGCATATATACATGCCTTCTTCTTTGTTATCGGTAAATTTCCCGGTAAATGGTCTTTCGGTTCCTTTGTAAAGAATGACGCGCTCCTCTTCGGGAGTGAGTGGATTATAATTGGTTTCTGACATGGATGGTGGGTTTGAAATATCTGTTTTATGTTGCGTATTCGGCTGTGAGCAGGAGGTGAAAGGCAGAATTATTCCCGACAGAAGAAAATGGAAAAGTAACTTCATTATTGTCCGTAATAGGGTGCAAATTTACAGGAAATTTTTTTATATACACTAAATCTCCCTCGCCATCGCAATTTCCCACAGCATTTCCGGATTCTCTTCCAGCGCATTGCCAACTACAATAATATCAGCGCCCGCCGAGAAAAGTTCCTGCATGGAATCCGGTGTTCGGATTCCTCCCCCAATAATAAGAGGTAGTTTGATTGCGGAAGAAACCCGTTTAACCATCATGGGAGGCACGGTAGAATTGGCGCCGGAACCGGCATCCATGTACATTAATTTTAATCCAAGCATTTCACCCGCAAGGGCAGTGGAAACGGCAATTTCTGTATTACCGGATGGTATCGGGGTAGTTTGGCTGATATAGGAAACATTCGTTAATTTTCCTCCGTCAATCAACATATATCCTGTTGGAATAACTTCAAGACGGCTCTCTTTTAATGCCTGAGCGGCTTGCACATGCTTCCCAATAAGTAATTCAGGATTTCTACCGGATATCATGCTTAATAACAAAAAGGCATCTGCTGAACTATCAATATGGTCAGCATCGCCGGGAAAAATAATTAATGGAATGTCAGTATGTTGTTTTACAAAACGGATTGTTTTTTCTAAATCCACCTTATGCACAAAACTACCTCCTATAAAAAAATAATCTATATTTAATTGATTGCAGGAAGTAATGAATCGTAAATCCGTCTGTTGGTGTTTGTCAGGATCTATCAATACTGCAAGAGATTTTTTTCCTTGCGCTTTTTTCAAAAGTATGTTATCTAAAATCGGCATTTGATTTCCCTATAATATGTCTATTTTAGCCACCAAAGCACGAAAACACCAAACCCCACTAAAAACCAATTTCTCAATAATCAATGTATTGTGGGATTTAGTGTTTTTGTGTTTTGGTGGCATATTTTCTTTTTTTATTTTTTATAGGGGACTCAGCATTTTAATTCAAAATAGATTCTATCATACCAACTATCCCTGCTTTTCCCTTCTTTCCAATAGCCCATCAATTTTTTGCTTTGCTATTCCTAATAAGATAGCCGCAACCCCATTTTTTAACACATCGGTAAAGGGTAAACTATCTTTAAAATGAGTAGATTCATCAACAGATTCTTTGGCAATGCCAGGATTCATCGGAGATTTTTTGTCTTTTTTCTTTATTAAGAAAAATTTTTTGATTAAAAAATAACCTATGACAACCCCTCCGGCTATGAGAAGTATGCGGGAAACCTTTTTAGACCTTTCTCCTTTAAAAAAATCAAAATCTTTTGAAAGAGTGGTTTTATACAGATCGTGTTTTTTTTCTATGTCTTCGCGTGTTTCCATTTTCTATTTTCTATTTTCTATTTTCTATTTTCTATTTCCAAATCTTCAAGGTTAGCTGGCACTCCAAATCCATACAAAACCTTGAAGGTTCTTTTCTATTATCTATTATCTATCTTCTATTTTCTATTTCCCATTCCCTACTTCCTATACAGCCATCTTTGAACAAATTTTCCAGATATAATTCTTTTTTTGAAAATCAAAATATATGCAACTAATAAAAAATATCCAAGTGTCACAATAAATGAAGTCAGCAGGTAATCATTGGTCATTCTGTACACAGCAAAAAAAATAGTAATACTTAGAAATACAGTTCCCAAAGCCAATAGCGGAAGCAAAAACAACAAACTTAAAATTCTGGAAATCATTTCAGATGATTTGTCCTCGGCGTCGAGAATCCATAATTTTATCTTTGTGGAAATAAATCCTATAAGGTTTTCTACAAGCTGATTAATATTGGAGAACATAGTAGTTTAAAAAATCAACCAAAGGTAATAAAAATTTCAGAATATTGAAACGCAATAATCAGCAAAAAAACAAATTTGTACCTTAATACCTTAATACCTCTATACCCTATTCCCTTATACCCCTATTACTTCCCTTGCTCTTTCATCTTATAAACCAACGTGGTCAGTTCATTCCAGTGGAATGTTTTCAGAGCTGAGATATAAAATGAACTTTCCTCGGGTTTTATTTCCTGTGAATTGATTCTGAACAATGTAAAATCAAAACTTTTTTCCTTTAAAATTTCACTGGCATCTCTCAGATTTACTGTAATGGGTAATTTTTTAAAGATTTCAAAGCTGATGGGAGAAGAATAATATCCCCCGGAATTAAAAATAATACTTACCGGTTCGTTGATGAGATATTGACGATTATGGTCGAGAATTTCTGCGACAATCAGTTCGTTGATTTTGAAATTATTTAAAAGTACCTGATTAAGCCGGAACGTGTCGGCATAAGAAAAAATCAGGTTAGGGTCTTCTTTAAAGTAGCGCGAGATTTGTGATAATAACAATGTTTTCGTGGATTGTTTCTGACCGGGTTGATAGTCATCCACAATTTTATACAAAATCAGTTTACGTGCATCTATTTCCACCTTAGGTTTATATTTTCCGGCAAATGCACTTTGTAATATAAAATCTGAGCGGCTCTTGTCAGTAATTTTTTCGTTGTTAACCTGAATAAGATTGAATGTATATTCTTTTACATTCAATGCCTGTAAAAAACTGATTGACATGGGACCATTGGCATTGGTTTGCATATATGAGTTCAGATATTTTTTTATATCCTTGTATTCGAGAAAACCAAAAGAAACTTCTTTGTCCCCTTTTCCACGCGTGGTAAAAACAAAACCGTAGGGCTGAATTTTTGTTTTGGAACGCTTTACATTCCAATACTCGTATATGTACAGGTTTTGTATGTGAAGAAAAGAAACACCGGAAGATTTTTCAAGAGAGGAGACCGCCGCCGCATCCAACCTGTTTTCCCTCTTATAAGTATCCCATAAAATCAGATGACCTTTCGTAAGTTCACTGTAAACGAGTCCTGCAAATTCGGTCACAAAATTGTATCCGGTTTTTTCATTCTGGTCGAAAGCATTCAGCCAAACAGTTACTTTATAAACCGTGGCGTAGCTGTTCAAGGATAAAAAAAACTCCGGGAAAAAGAAAAGGATAAGAAATGCCTTAGTACGCATTTTGGTAAGAATTTATACTCATGCAGAATGAGTTTGCGGAAACTATTAAAAATGGTATAGGGGTATAAAGGTATAATGGTATAGGGAAAATACATTAATTACGCCCTTATACCCCATACCCTTATACCTTATACCCATTTTCTTTTAGTATAAAAGCTCCTCAATAGACAAACCGAATGTGCCGCCACTCCTTCTTTCCGTCCTATAAAACCCATTCCTTCGCTTGTAGTGGCTTTAATGGAAATTTGAAAAGGGGATATTTTTAAAATTTTCCCAATACAATTTCTCATAGCCAAAATATAGGTTGCAATTTTTGGTTCCTGTAAACTTAACGTAGTGTCGGTATTAATTACCTTAAATTTTTTTTTCAGTACCATCCGGTAAGTTTCTTTCAGAAGAATCTTGCTGTCAATTCCTTTAAATGCCATGTCTGTATCCGGAAAATGTTTTCCAATATCTCCTAAGCCGGCCGCTCCCAGCAGGGCATCACAAATTGAATGTAAAATAACGTCGGCATCAGAATGACCCTCGACTCCATAAGGATGTTTTATTAAAATGCCACCCAACCAAAGCAGGTTGCCTTTTTTTAATTTATGAACATCATAGCCAATACCTATTCTGTAATTCATTTAAGGGTTTTTATAAGGCAAAAACTACTCTTCTCCCGGCTTAACTAAGCCATCGTCCAGCGCTTCAAAATCAAAAGAAAGCGTGAATCGCAATGTTTCGGCAAGTGGGTTGCTCGTTTGCTGGTCCGATGCAGGAACCAGATAGGAAAAATCTAATCCAAAAACATTATAGCGTAAACCAAGTCCCATGGTATAATACTGACGTGCTCCTTTCAGAACATCTTCATGAAAATACCCGGCTCTGACAGCAAACAGTTGTTCATACCAATATTCCACTCCGGTGGCATAATTAATTTCTTTTAACTCTTCCTCGTTACCCGCAGGTGCATCGTTAAATGAACCAAAAATTCCATCGAGGAGTTCTTTTTTATCATCCTCTCCGGCGATAATGCTGTCATTTGCGTCGCGAATAGGTGGAGTTGGCACTAATAACTTATTCAAGTCGGCAGTTAGGCAGAATGCGTTGTATTCGTCAATATGATATTTATAGGCAAGACCAAACCGGATATTGCCTGGAATGAAATCCCTGTCATCGCTGTTGGTGTAAGTTATCTTATTCCCAATATTTGAAATGACTAAACCGGAAGAAATGGTATTTTTTGTTTCTCCAATGGTCAATTCTTTGTTATAAAACATTGAAAAGCCACCTGCCAGAGTTTTTCCTGAAAATACTTCCTTGTTACCAACCATCTGCCCCGTAGCTAAATCTGAAAGCACGAATTTAAAATCCAACCCGATACTGAACGCCTCCGACAACTTCCGCGAATAAACTCCTGTGAATGCATATTCTTTCGGACGACCCTTGCCTCTGTCTTCCCCATTTTCTCCTGTAAATTGTATATCTCCCAATGAAAAATACAGCAATGACAAACCAAAAGTTTGTAATTTTCCATAACGGTAATAGCCGGTTAAGTAGGACAAGCTGATGTCAGGTACAAGTTTGCGAAGCCAGGGTGTATAGGTAAGCGATACACCGGATGTTTTCTCAATGAAAGCAAGTTTTGCAGGATTCCAGTGTATGGCATTCGCATCAGGAGAAGTAGCGGCACCGGCATCCCCCAGCGAACCTGAACGTGCATCGGGAGCTATCATCAGAAAAGGAACGGCAGTGGTGATGGTGTTTAGTTGCAGATTGTTGATGCTTAATTTTTTTTGTTGTGCTGAAACAAAAAAAATCGTGAACATCTGTGCAAAAAAAATAACAGGCGTTATTTTCTTAAGATTCAGTTTGTAATTCAGGTATGGTATCATAGTTTATTTTTGACAAACTTACATGAAAATTTTGATTTCAACATAAACAGTATTAAAAATTCTATAAATTTTTCACCCCTTAGTAGAAACACAATGCACCGTGTTTCTATCGTAATATTACCAATTTCTGAAACCTACTCTCTTCAGACCCATCAAAAAGCAATTTTACCCTTAATCTGTAAAAATATAATCCCCTGGCGAGCTTGTCTCCTACTTCATCGGTTCCGTTCCAATAAATATCTTTTACATGAGAAGGACTTTGGAAAATAGTGCGTGTTATGGTTTGGACTCTTATTCCTGATACAGTAAAAATGTCAATCTGAACTTCAATATCATCTCCGTAATGATTATGTTCAAACATAAATTGCGTGAGCGAAGAAAACGGGTTCGGATAATTGTAAACATGTTGCAATTGGATTTCTCCTGAGCAGGAGACGATAAACTCCGTTTCTGCTTCTGCAGGATTATTATGAACATCCCAAACTCTGATTTTAATTTTATGAGGACCCGGTGATAAATTTTGTATTTTGTAACGTACTTCGCCGTTTTGATAGTCGTCTTGTTTACTCACATAATAATCATTGAGAATCTTTGGATGATTAATATCGCCGTCAATAAACAAAGCAATCTCATGTCCTATGCCCAGTCCGACTCTGTTCACTCCGCTTTTATCGTATAAAATGGCTAACACATCCGGAGTACAACCTGTAATTCCTCCCTTTATAAATGTCTCATCATTCATGAATAATTTAATGATCGGACCTTCTCCGTCTTCTTCAATTTCAGAGCAGGAGCCTCCAATCTGCACGTACCGGTATCCGCTTGCATCGAAGGTATCGTTAGAGGCGTACATGCTTACTTTACCTCGTCCGATTTTGTAGGAAATATCTTTTGGAACCATAAAACTAAATTGAAATTTGCCCTTGGTCACGGTATTTATGCCTCTGTAAATTACATTGGATTGCGCAGAGTCAATTGATTTGACACCCTGGTCCGGTTGCATGGGTATTACAGTTCTTTTTTCGAAAATTTCTGCTGATAAAATTCCGGAAAAGTTAAGCAAGGGATTGTCTTCTTTGGTAAGAACTTCTCCTTCCATGGTAATAAGACACAATGCTTTTAGCGTGTCACTCGTTTTGGCGGTGTCACCGTTTCTGTAAATTCTGTTTATTCTGACTTTACCATCCGGATAATTCAAACTCATGGATGGGTCGCCTAAAAGCGTAAAATTCCGGTTATTCATGATGCCACTATTATTCGACCATAACTCATTTTTTGTGGCTTTAAAAATATTTCCTATCTTATTATATACACCCTTTTCATTGTACATAAGTGAATCAATAAGCATAATATTTAACGTAGAATTTTCACCGCTGAAAACAACCCGTGTAGTAGAAGCTAACCCGATACCTCCTCCATCCTTATTCAGGAAAATCCATTCACCTACGGAAACCCTGTCGGGGTCATCAAAACGGCTGAGTTCACAGGATGCCGTAATAAAAAATGGCAATTTGTATTTATTTTTTAACGCCAGCACATCGGTGGTTTCTAAAATACGCTCATGGGCAAATCCGGTTTCTCCCCCATGCCCCGTGTAATTAAATACTAAAACACCCTGAATTAAATTTTTCAGAATGTCTTCGTTCATCAGCGGTGCTCTGCCGGTTTTTCCTCCTGCCGCTGTCTGTGGATACGCCGCTAAATATAACTTGATGGCTTCAAACTCAGGGTCTTCCCAAACTATTTTTTCGGCAAGCTTATCGGCTTGATCCTGATGAATACCACTATCATCATCATCGGCAATAAACATCATTTTTTTTCTCCAGGATCCTTTGGACAATGGGTCTGAAGTATAACGAATAACTTTAGTTATAGCGCCTTGTGCTTCCGAATAATTGCGGACAGGAAAACGTCCGATGGCAACATCAAGAAAATGTACATCGGCGCCTGAGCCCCCTTCTTTCCACCTTCCTTCATTCACATCCAGAAATCCGTAAAAGTCATCCGAAGCGAATGAGCCAATGTGATCCAATGAATTATATGCTTCGTAGGTAGGAATAAAGTTAATGTTTCCGGAAATTTTATTTTTGTAATCATAAGAAGCATCTCCCATCAGCAGAACAAATTGCAAATGATGCTCTGCAGAAGGATCGGATTTGTCATACAACATTTTAATAAAATCACGAATGGCTGAAATGTCAACGCGCCCTGAAGAAAACTCATTATAGATAATTCTGGGAGTAATTGTTTCTACCGTGAATCCATCTTTATTACGCTTATAGGTTGCAAACTTTACAGCAGGGCTCTCCGGATTATCTTTTTGGATAAACTCAGCAGGCGCAATGATTAATAAATCCGGTGGCTCCAATCCATGCAAGTCCTGATTGGGTACGTTACCAAGCAGGATTGGAGAAGATAATTGCTGAGGGTCAAAAGCAACAAATTTTCGCAGCGTATCTGTTTTTATTCGGAACATACCTTTTCCGTCTGATAAAGGAATAGTTACAGAGGTTGGCTCCATGACATTTGTTACATCCCATACCGTTGTTCTTTCGTTCATTCCACTCAAATTATATTCAGATACCGAATCCTTTCCGATATTGTCGAGAGTTGCAAATTCCATCTGTGGAGTATTTAGTTGAAGATTTCTTATGTAATTGATTACGGTATAATCCACCCAGCCGTTTGAAGTAGAAAGTGGTTTGTCGTACCGGAACGTAATGGTCGCAAGCGTTGAGGAGAGGTTGGAAGAATTGAAAGAAAATGTATTCAGTGCGGAGGTAGCATACGTTCCATCGTAATCGTTCAATTTAACGGCATTACACGGAAGCAGACCTAACGGAGCGCCGTTTAACTGCATTTCAAAATTACTTTGCATATCAGAACGTCCAATGACTCTGCCGGTCACTTTACAGGTTTGCCCTGCTGAAATTCCTTTCAGGTCAAAGGCATAGCTTCGTTCGGTCACAAAATCGAAATTTTCTCCGAACCAATCCCTTCCCGATTTAATCAGATTGTATTTATCATCATTTCTGGAAAGAACCGCATTGAATTTATTGAATACTCTGGTGGGTTGATCGTTAGTCAAAAGGGTGGGAGATATTCGTTTTCCTTTTCCCCCATCGGGAGTTAAAAAATAAAACAAACTGTCGGAATAGGTATTGGGTTGGAGAGTGAATATTTTTTTTGAAAAATCCGGAATGTATGAAAAAGGGGCATCTGCATAAAACAAAAGATATTCTCCCGGTTCAACTTTATCATTTCCACCATCTTTTACAGAAATGGCACATTCAAAAATATCATCGTAGCGGAAAGCGCTGTTTTCCTGAGGTAGCATCCCACCATTTATTCCAAAAATCTTGTAACGGGAAGAAGGAGTGGATGTAACATCAACCCCCAGGTTCACTAAGTCATTAAAAGTAACTTTGTACATCCCACTGGATAAAGTTCCCAGTTTATACCATTTCCCTGAGGCAAATTCCGAATGGTCTTTATAGGACTTTACCATCGTTTTCCGGGTTCTGTCTTCTGTAAAATAAATGGTCAAGGTAAAGGAAACAAGTCGTACTGCACGGCTGTCTCCACTTTGTCTTATAATAGGAATAAAAGATACCCCGCTGATTGTTTTTCTTGATGCCTTCCCATTTACTATTTTAATTTCGGGTTTAGTGTATTGAAAGTCAGCAGGAATAAGGTCTTGTTCGGGAAAATCCTGATAGGTTTCATCGGAAAGTTCCGCCTTAAGTATTTCCTTACCGGAGAAGGAAGTTCCATACATAGGAAGGGTAGTAAATTCCTCTGACGGAAAGGCGTTTTTAAAATACAGCCATGTTCTCTGTGCCCCGTCTGAACGGACAGAAATATGAGGTTTTTCCCAGGATAGCGTGATTTTTATTGTCTTGTGATCCTGTCCTAAGGCAAAAAGCGCTACCCCTGAAAAAATGGTAAAAAACAAGAAACGGGATGAAATTTTTATTATTTTTTTGCCCATGTTTGCATATTCAATTATTTATTCCTACTTTTGTGTACAAATATAGCGTATTTGGAAGGATTCCGTTTAATCGGATAATTGAAAAATTTGTTGCTATATGTTAGTCATTAGTTATTAGTCATTAGTAATTTTTAATTATAATCAACTAAACCCAACCAACATGAAAAAACCTCTACTCTCCATTGTAATTTTTCTTTTACTGGTTTTTCAAAAACCACTTTTTGGGCAAGATCCCCAGTATTCTCAGTTTTATGCCGCACCCTTATACCTTAATCCTGCTCTGGCGGGAACAGGAGTAACGGGAGGTCCGAGAATAATTATGAATTATAGGAATCAATGGCCTGCTATCACAGGTACGTTTGAAAGCTATGCCGTATCTTATGACCAATTTGTTCCAATGATAAGCGGTGGGGCTGGTCTGTTGGTAACCACAGATCAGGCAGGTGATGGAAACCTTCGTTCCACCGAGGTATCAGGAATTTATTCCTACCAATACAATATCAACCGGAAATCATCTCTCATAGCAGGATTAGAGTTCACGTATGCCTTTAAAACCATTGATTTTTTCCGGTTAACCATGCCCGACCAGATTGACCCGCAGAGAGGAGTAACCAGATTCACCCAGGAAAGATTTCCAAAGGGTTCTGTCAGTTATCCCGATTTTTCCAGTGGCTTACTCTATTTTCAAAAATTATATTATTTGGGATTTACCGTACATCATTTGAACGAACCAGGCCAGTCCCTTTTGAAAGGAGCAAGTAATTTACCCAGAAAATGGTCCTTGCAGGGAGGGGGAAGTTTGCCTATCAATAAAAAAATGAGTTTGGCTCCCGCAATCCTATGGCGTCATCAGGAAATATTTGACCAATTTGATTTGGGGATGTACCTGCTTTATGAACCCATCATGCTCGGTATCTATTGGAGAAATCAGGATGCGTTAATCCTTTTATTGGGTATAAAAAAAGATAATATCACTATAGGATATAGTTATGATCTTACTACTTCTGATTTAAGGTTAGCCGGTGCAAGTTCCCACGAACTCTCCTTTAGCATTGAATTTCCTCCCAGGATCCCTCTCAGAAAATACAGAAGATTATCCTGCCCGAGCTTCGGGAAGTAACGCTGGATTGTTTTTTTTAACTGAATTTTTGTTTTTTCACAATAATTTTTTACTTTTGCAGTTTATTAGTCAATGACCTGTATAGGTCGTATCATAAATCTATAAAAAACTTTCAACTCATGACTAAACAAAAATCTTTTTTGCATAGTTACTATATTATCCTTTTAGTAATTTTTGCATCCTGTGCCGGCAAAAACCCTGATAGTTTAAACCCAGGCAGGAAAAGCTTAACCACCGGCTGGGCATATAACGATGAAAAAAATGGCGGATATTCTGTAGTTGATTTTAGCGGGCAACCCACCGGACCTAATTTAACTTTTATTGAGGGTGGCAGAACCGTAGTCGGCTCTTCTGAGCAGGATATTACCTGGGACCATGATAATATGGAAAGAACGTTAACGGTTGCTTCCTTTTATATGGACATTTCGGAAGTGGCTAATATCCATTATCTCGAATATTTGCATTGGGTTCAAAAGGACTCAAGTGAAGAATTTTTTCTTGCCGCACTTCCTGATACCACCGTTTGGCATTCTGCGCTTGCTTTTAATGACCCTTACGTTGAATGGTACCTGCGTTATCCCGGATTCAGGTATTTTCCGGTCGTGGGCGTTTCTTGGCTACAGGCAACTGACTACTGCAAATGGCGCTCGAACAAAGTAAATGAAACCATGGGGGATGGAGATCAGGAAGCAACCATTACAAATGGACTTAAATTACCAAATTATCGTCTTCCTACCGAAGCAGAATGGGAGTATGCCGCTCAAGCGCTTATTGGTACCGGTTTGCCTGGGGATGAAAACCAAAACAACCGCAGAATCTATCCATGGGACGGACATACCGTTCGTAACAGAACCGATAAAAATCTTGGTTTGATAAATGCTAACTTTAAAAGAGGATTAGGTGACTACGGTGGCGTGGCTGGTAAACTGAATGATGGTGCATTTGTAACAGAAGAAGTATTTTCCTATTGGCCTAATGATTATGGACTTTATAATATGGCAGGTAACGTTGCTGAATGGGTTTACGATGTTTACAGACCCTTGTCTTTTCAGGATTTTGATGACCTAAATTCATTCAGAGGAAATCCTGGGGAAGAGGGGGTGGAAGATGAGGCAGGCGGTTACGATTATGCAGGATATCAATCACTGATTAACGACAAGGTACGGGTTTATAAAGGCGGTTCGTGGAAAGACATTGCCTATTGGCTTTCTCCCGGCAATCGCAGATTTTTATCGCAGGATTCATCTACTGCCTACATCGGATTCCGGTGTGCAATGATTCGGGCAGGTGGCGCTTTGGAGAAATAAACTAATTTCATTACTGTTCGGTTTGATTATTTCTTTGCCACTGATTACACGGATTAAAAAACGAAGTAAAAAAAATTAGTTTTATAAAGAAATAATCCGTGTAATCTGTGGCTGAATTTTTCTTACTTCTGAATAGTAACTAATTTCAAACATCATTTGAAATCACTTTTAAACTACCTCCTTGTTTCTCTGACTGTTTTTGTTTCGTGTGACCCTTCCGCTAAGGAAAGTAATATTCCCAAAATCTATAACGGTCCGCTGACAACGTTGACAAAATCATTGATACTTTACTCTGATTCGGCAATTGTAAGAACCCGGTTAACGGCTCCTCTTCAACTTGACTTTGCCGATAAAAACAGGGAGTTTCCAAAAGGAATTAAACTTGAATTTTTTAATGCTCAGGGAGAAAAAACTTCTACATTAACTGCGGCGTATGGTTCCTATAAAGGAAAGGACGACCTATACATGGTTCGGGGGAATGTATTTATCATTGACATGGAAAATCAACGTTTTTATACGGAGGAACTTTTCTGGAATCCCACCACACGGAAAATTACTTCCGATAAATTTATAAAAATTGAAACTCCGCGAGATACGTTAATGGGATTGGGATTTGAATCGGATGAATCCTTATCCCGTTACAAGATTTTAAAACCAAGCGGAAAGTTTATTTCTGATTAATCCAATAGCTCCATTCATGCAACCGGAAATCTACGGCATACTCATCTCCATGCTCTTCTCTGCTTTTTTTTCAGGGATAGAGATCGCTTTTCTTACTGTCAGTAAATTTAAAATTGAACTCAAAAGAAAAAAAGGGCATACCTGGGCAAGAATTATTCATTTTTTACTGCTCTCTCCTCCAAGATATTTAGGTACCATCTTAATCGGAAATACGGTCTCATTGGTGATTTACGGGGTTTTTGCCGCCCGTTTTCTGGAACCGTTTCTCACAGCCATTTTACCCGATTTTCTAAATAACCCATACTTCCTTCTTATTCTGCAAACAGTGCTTGCAACCGCCGTAGTTCTCATAACCGCTGAATTTCTTCCTAAATCAATATTCCGGATAAATCCGGAGAAATTTCTCACCATGCTTGCATTTCCCATGTTTTTGTTTTTCATTTTATTTTACCCGGCGGTATTCATCCTCTCACTGTTATCGAAAACCTTTATGTCAAAAATTTTCAACATTAAATTCGAAGAAGAGAAATTACAATTCGGCGCTCCTGATCTTGACTTGTTTCTTCGTGATAACCTGCAAAACCAGCGTATTAAAAATCTGGAACTTGAACCCCGTGTATTTCAAAATGCGCTGAATTTCAAAAATATCCGTGTCAAAGAATGTATGGTTCCAAGAATCGAAATTTCAGCCGTTTCTCTTGATGATCCCATTGACGAATTAAAAGTCCTGGTGCAAAACACGCATCATAGCAGAATACTTATCTACAGGGGAACAATAGACCACGTAGTTGGGTTTACACGCTCTATTGAACTGTTTAAGAATCCAAAAAACATTCAGCAAATACTCTATCCGGTCATTATAATTCCTGAAACATTTTTTGCGCACGAACTGCTCAATCAGTTTATTCAGGAGCAAAAAAACATTGCGGTAGTGGTGGATGAATATGGCGGAACTGCCGGTTTAGTTACCTTGGAAGACATTATTGAAGAAATTTTCGGTGACATTGAGGACGAACACGATGAAAAAACTGAAATTCTCGAACAGAAAATTGACGATCACACGTTTATTTTCTCGGCAAAAATTGAAATTGATTATCTGAACGAACGGTATAAGTTTAATATCCCGGAAGGAAATGATTACGAAACATTGGGCGGCTATATAATTTCTGTACATGAAAATATACCGGACGAGAAAGAGAAAATCGAAATTTATCCCTACCTCTTTGAGGTGCTGAATGTTTCCGAAACAAGGATAGAAAAAGTGAAAATGACTCTGCTGAACCCCGGCGGGGTTTGAAATGCAAAAACTTTATAGTTAATTTGCGCCTCCTTTCCCCCATACACACATGGCTCTTATTAACACTATCCGCAGTAAATCCGGTTTGATACTCACCATCATGGTCATCGCTATGCTTGCCATGCTTGTGCTGTTTTCAGTTGACGACCCTTCTTCCTTAGCCGGAGGATCAAAACGAAACGTCGGTTCTATCGCAGGAAATGATATTTCTATTACAGAATACCAGTTTACCCTTGACGAGATCGTTCAAACTTATACAAACCGGACCGGTACTTCTCCTGATGAAAATACCATGCAATCTCTTCAGGAACAAGCATGGAAACAGCTCATTGAAAGTAATGCCTTTAAAAAACAATTTGATGAATTAGGCATTTCTGTTCCCGATGAAGAACATCAGGATATGATTTACGGACAAAATATACATCCCGGGCTTTATAATGCGCCTGCCTTTAAAAACACAACCACCAAGCAATTTGACCCTTCATTAGTTCAAAGGTATCTTCAGAGTTTTGACCAGTTACCCGAAGAAAGCAAAAACGAATGGCTTCGCTTTGAACAGGGAATTAAGGAGGAAAGATTGATGAATAAATATTCGGGTTTAATTTCTTTTTCGTCCTACGTTTCAAATTCGGAGGCAACGTCACAGGAAAACATGAAATCCCAGAAAGCATCGGCAGGATTGCTTTACATTCCTTATTCTTCCATGCCTGACTCTGTTGTAAAAATTACAGATCAGAACATTAAAAATTATTATGAGAAAAATAAAAATAATTACAAGGTAGAAGAAAACAGGAATATTGAGTATGTACAATTTAAAATAATTCCCACACTCGAGGATACACTTTCCGTTAAAAAAGAAATTGAGAGTTTAGTTGAAAGTTTTAGAACAGCAACCGATGATTCACTTTTTATACGGAACAATTCCGATTTGCCGATGGACACCAACTACTACGGAATCGGTGACATACCTGAAAATCTGCGGGCAATTGTTCCTCTTGAGAAAAATGTCCTAACCCAGCCCTTCCGGGAAGGAAACTATTTTAAAATTCACAAATTGATGGATGTAAAAAAGGACTCTTTATTTTCAGCCAAAGCATCTCATATCTTATTCCGTCTTGATGAAAATGCAAAAAAAGAACAGACAGACAGCGTGTTGAAAAAATGCAACAAGGTATTGAATGAAATTAAATCAGGAAAGGACTTCGAAACTCTTGCCAGAGAACATGGAAGTGATGGCACTGCAACTCGCGGAGGAGATCTGGGCTGGTTTAAGGAAGGAGCGATGGTAACTGAATTTAACGATGCAGTTTTCAAAGCTACTAAAACGGGCTTGATTGCTCAGCCCATAAAGACAAGATTCGGCTATCATATCATTAAATTAACCGAATTAAAAACCAATAATAAATATCTTGTAGGAAGCATTCAGAAAGAAATACAGCCAAGCGACCAAACCATTGATAATATTTTCAAAATAGCAGATAATTTTTCGGGACAAATAAAAAGCATTACTGATTTCAGGAACCAGGCGGAAAAAGATAAAGTTCAGATTTTAAATGCAGACAATATCCGCGCAAATGACGCAGGAATCAGAGGGTTGACCGGAAGCCGTCAGATCCTTCGCTGGGCTTTTAAAGCAAGTACGGGGGATGTGTCGGAAGTTTTTGAAATGGATAATTCATTTGTGATGGCGGCACTGTCAAAAGAAACCCATGAAGGTTTTAAACCAATAGATGAAATAAGAGGTGAATTGGAATCGGAGGTTCGTAAAGAACTTAAAGGGGTTAAACTAATTGAACAACTGAATTCCATAGGAAATCTTACTTCTCCTTTAGAACAAATTATGAGCAACTATAACGCAAAATTTTCCGGTGCCATTGTAAAACAAGCTGAAAACATAAGTTTTCAAACCTGTTATCTGGAGACCGTTGGAGTTGATTACATGGCTTGCGGTAAAATATTCGGAACGCAAAACGGGAAAAGAATAAATGCGTTTGCCGCCAAGCAGGGTGTTTTAATCATTGATGTAAAATCAAAGACCGAAAACAAGGATTCCAAAATACCTGTAGATAAGAAGACCTATATTTCTACCTATCAAAGTCAATCGCTCAATGGAATATTTGATGCGGTAAAAGAATTGGCTGATGTAAAAGATGAGCGGAGCAGGTTTTATTGAGAATTGATGTTGGATGTTAGATGTTTAACGCCATGTCGTAATTTGTTTTTCTCAATAATTTTACATACCTTTCGTTTTCTTAAACCAAAAAAATCATGAAGAAACTATTTACCTTACTCGTTGCAGGATATTTTTATTCTGCTTGTTTCCATGGGTATTCGCAAATAAGAATAACCCAGGATGACCTTGCACCGGCTGGTACTTTTCTGATATCGGCGCTTGACACAGCTACGCTGGATTCACTTACACCCGGCGATAGTGGAGAAGATGTTACATGGGATTTTTCTGCGTTGCAAAATACCGTGATTGATACGGTAAAGATTCTTCATCCCGAAGAAACCCCTTTTGGCGCAAGTTTTCCTGAAGCCAATAAGGTGGTACAGGAATATGGCTCATTGTATTATTATTTAAAAACATCGTCATCTTCAATAGATGCGATTGGAATAGGTGGCTCTTTAAGTTCTGACTATAATATTACTTCTTCTGCACCACTTTCGCCTGTTCAAACCTATCTTCAATTCCCCTCCACCTATCAAACTTATTATAAAGATGTATCGGCAGTTCAGTTTAATGTGTATCTCGGTACTACCATTCCATATAATGGTCAGGATATAAAAGTTGACAGCGTGAGATTTATCAGAAAAATTACAAAAGAAGTGATTTTTGACGGATATGGTACCACGGTCACTCCATTAGGTTCTTTTCCAAGTATCCGTGAAAAATCAATCGAAACAAATCATGATTCCATTATGGCACAAGTGGTTATTCCTCCCTACATAAATTACTGGTTTCCTTTTCTTGACACACAAACGGTGGCAGTCCACTATCGTTATTGGGCAAAAGAGATTGGATATTCACTCGTAAATCTGACGATGGATACTTCCGGCACTATACAATCAGCCGGATATTTATTTACCAAGCCCGCACCCATTGCCGGTCCCGTGGCAAATTTTACAGTTAGCAGTAATACTACATTTGTAGGTGACACGCTTGCGTTTAAAGACCTTTCACTGGGAGACCCCGAATCATGGTATTGGGATTTCGGGGATGGTGCCACTGATACTGACCAAAACCCATATCATATTTATTCGGATACCGGAATTTTTGCAGTGACACTCATCATAACAAATCAAAATGGTGGTGACACACTAAAAAAAATGGATTATATTACCGTATCTATGCCACCGACCAAAGCCGCGTTTACTTATAAAGTGAATGGGTATATTGTTGAATTTATCGATCAATCACAAAACATTATTCCGTCACTCACTACTTGGTGGTGGGATTTCGGCGATTCTTCGGGGATACTCAAAACGACAAAACAAGTCCTTAAACACCCTTTTGATGGACCGGGCATCTATCAGGTTTGTGTTACTGTAAATAATTCGCTTACTTCTGACACTGCGTGCCGTTCTGTGACACTGTATAATATTGGTTTTGAAGAAATGTGTCATGGTAAAAAAATCTATTGGACCATCTCGCCTAATCCATCCTCCGGTGACTTTCATCTGATTGAGAAAGAAAAAGCAACTGGAGGCACAAAAATTTTCTCGCTGTATGATAACTGCGGGCAGAAAATTTTTTATAAATCGTTTTCGGAAAGTGACATTTTAATTTCATCCGCTTCATTGCAGGGAGGAATCTTTTTTTATCGCATCACAGATAGAAAAGGGAAGTTGTTGCAATCGGGAAGGTGGTTGAAGTTGTAAATTGGATATTAGATATTGAATTCTAGAAATTAGAAATTACTTATGTGCGGCATCGTAGGTTATATCGGAAAAAAACAAGCATATCCCATTCTTATCAATGGGTTAAAACGGCTTGAGTATCGTGGTTACGATAGTGCGGGAATTGCGCTATTGGACGGCGATCTGAAATCCTATAAAAAATCAGGTAAAGTAAAGGACTTGGAGCATTATCTGAAAAAGAAAGATCTCAATGGGACGATGGGGATGGGTCATACCCGCTGGGCTACGCACGGCGCACCCAATGATGTCAATGCGCATCCGCATTTATCCGAAACAAAAGATCTTGCCATCATTCACAACGGAATTATTGAAAACTATTATACCCTGAAGGAAGGATTGCTTCAACGGGGTTATAAATTTTTGAGCAATACCGATACAGAGGTACTTATTCACCTTATCCAGGATATAAAACAAAATGAAAAAGTGGGCATTGATGAAGCCGTGCGCATTGCCTTAAATGAGGTAATAGGCGCTTATGCGATTGTTGTTTTATCAAAGGATGACCCGGATGTGCTGATAGCCGCTAAGACGGCAAGTCCTTTGGTGGTTGGGGTAGGAAAAGATGAATATTTTATTTCTTCCGATGTTACCCCCTTTGTGGAATACACCAAAAAAGTAATTTACCTTAATGACGGGGAAATGGTCATCATAAAAAAAGGAAAACTCATCATAAAAACAATTAAAAACCTGATTAAAACCCCGTATATTCAAAAATTGGAAGTTGACCTCGAGCGCTTGGAAAAAGGCGGCTATGAACATTTCATGCTTAAAGAAATTTATGAACAACCCCGTTCCATCATGGATAGCATGAGAGGAAGATTTAATACTTCAGAAAACCGCTTGGTGTTGGGAGGACTTAATGAGATGGAACATCGTTTGAAAAATCTTCGGCGCATTATTTTTGTAGCTTGTGGCACTTCGTGGCACGCATCCTTAATCGGCGAGCGGTTAATAGAGGATTTTGCGCGCATACCGGTGGAGGTGGAATATGCCTCCGAATTTCGTTACCGTAATCCTATTATCGGCGCTGACGACATGGTAATAGCAATTTCACAATCCGGTGAAACAGCCGACACCCTTGCCGCCGTTGAACTTGCCAAGTCAAAAGGTGCGAATGTTTTTGGAATTTGTAATGTGGTTGGTTCCGCCATTGCCCGTACCTGTCATGCAGGCGCATATACCCATGCAGGACCTGAAATCGGAGTTGCGTCCACCAAAGCATTTACTGCTCAATTGACTGTGCTTGCCTTAGTGGCGCTCTCACTGGCTGAAAAACGAGGCACGCTGGGGAAAAGAGATTTTAAACGCTTATTGATTGCTTTAGAACAAATCCCTTCCTTAGTGGAAAAATGTCTCGCCTCCAATGATGAAATCAAAAAAATAGCAAAACGATTTAAAGATTCCAAAAATTTTCTCTACCTCGGCAGAGGGTACCAATTTCCGGTGGCACTGGAAGGCGCTCTTAAATTAAAAGAGATTTCATACATACATGCCGAAGGATATCCCGCCGCAGAAATGAAACATGGTCCCATTGCATTGATTGACGAACACATGCCCGTAGTAGTGATTGCCGCCAATAAGTCAACTTATGAGAAAGTGGTCAGCAATACTGAAGAAGTTAAAGCACGGAAAGGAATCATCATTGCGGTAACGAAAGAAGATGACACTACGATGCGAAACCTCGCTGATTACACACTTGAAGTTCCGGAAACTGAAGAGGTTTTCAGTCCCATGTTATCCATCATTCCGTTACAGTTACTCGCTTATCATATAGCTATTTTGAGGGGATGTAATGTGGACCAACCGCGGAATCTGGCAAAGTCGGTAACGGTGGAGTGAGGGAATGACAGATTTGGATGTTGGATATTAGATATCGTTTTCTCAATGGGCTTACGTCATATTGTTATAATCTATCGTCTCTTCGGGACTTGTATTTGCTGAGCAAAAATATTCTCGTTTTCCCGGTTTCTCATTTTCCCTTGATTAGATTTTCGAAAATATCCTCCGGATTGTCAATTCCTCTGCTGTCAAATTCTGTTTCTCCCGTTTTTATTTTAAATCCGTTCTCCAACCACCGCATTTGCTCTAAGGACTCAGCTAACTCAAGAGGAGATGGTTTTAGTTTCGTCACACGGGCAAGTGCATCGGTACGGTAGCCATAAATTCCAATGTGTTTGTAATAGGAATGAACATTCAACCATTCGTTTTCGGGTTTATTTCTGTAATAAGGAACCGGACTTCTTGAAAAATAAATTGCAAAATCACGGAGGTCACGAACTACCTTGACTGTGTTTGAATTAATAAGTTCTTCATGTTTAGAAATTTTTTTGCAAAGAGTGGCGATGGTTACTTCATTTTCAAAAAATAATTCTGTCAGCAACCCAATTTGTTCAGGTTGAATAAAAGGTTCATCGCCCTGAATATTAATAATAATATCATAATGGATACCGAGTTTCTGATATGCTTCGTAACATCGCTGTGTTCCGTTAGTAATATCAGTAGATGTCATCTCCACCATCCCGCCGAAGTTCTGCACATGTTCATAAATTCTAGTATCATCCGTAGCCACCAGAACTTCGCTCAGTGATTTAGATTTTTTTGCCTGTTCATAAACCCGCTGAATCATGGATTTATTTTCTATCATTGCCAGGGGTTTTCCTGGAAAGCGGGAGGAGTTGTAGCGGGCGGGGATGATGCCGAGAATGGATGATGCGGACATTTGGAATGTGACGAAATATTCTGCAAACTTACATGAAATTTTTTCAAGTAATGTTTACAGAATTGACTCAAAAGAATTAGAGGGGATGAAAGGAACATTTGTTCTGATGTTGAACGCAAACGGTAAACAGTATTTCAGGATGTTGTTTTTGAATTGAGCGCATCATGAAAATATTACCGCTTTACCCACGAATACCCTGTATTTATGCAAAAGTTATCCACAATAGTGATTTTTGACATTTTTTCTACGGGAAATTTCTATACTTTTGCGGTGCACGAATTCGGAATATTAAATTCGTGAGATTCGTGTCTACATAGTTAATCAATTCAACACTACCTTAACACTTAAACAAATGGCTCAAAACGAAAAATTAAAAGCCCTTCAACTAACGGTTGATAAGCTTGAAAAATCTTATGGAAAAGGCGTCGTCATGCGACTCAGCGACAACGCCATAGAAATTGTACCAAGTATATCCACCGGCTCCATCGGTCTTGATGTGGCGTTTGGTATCGGCGGCTTACCACGAGGCAGAGTGGTGGAAATTTATGGGCCTGAATCGTCCGGTAAAACAACGCTCGCCATGCATACCATTGCCGAATCGCAGAAGAAAGGCGGAATCGCCGCTTTTATTGATGCGGAACATGCCTTCGATAAAACGTATGCGGAGAAATTGGGCATTGATACCGAAAATCTGCTAATCTCACAACCGGCAAACGGTGAAGAAGCGCTTGAAATTACCGAACACCTTATCCGTTCGGGCGCAATAGACATTATAGTCATTGATTCAGTTGCCGCATTGGTTCCCAAGGCAGAAATTGAAGGGGAAATGGGAGAGAGTAAAATGGGACTTCAGGCACGGCTTATGTCGCAGGCATTGCGAAAACTTACTGCCTGCATCAGTAAAACGCAATGTTGCTGTATTTTCATTAACCAATTGAGGGAAAAAATCGGTATCATGTTTGGCAACCCGGAAACAACAACCGGAGGTAATGCACTGAAATTTTATGCATCTATCCGTCTTGACATACGAAAACTTGCTCCCATCAAAGAAGGAAACGATATCATGGGTAATCGCACGAAAGTGAAAGTGGTGAAAAATAAACTAGCGCCTCCATTTAAAGTAGTTGAGTTTGATATTATGTATGGCGAGGGCGTTTCTAAACTGGGAGAAATTGTTGACATGGGTGTTGACATGAATATCATTCAGAAATCCGGTTCGTGGTTCAGTTACAAAGGGGAAAAACTTGCTCAGGGGAGAGATGCTGTAAAAACGTTGTTGTCTGACAATCAGGAACTCGCACAGGAAATCGAAACGAAAATCAGGGAAACATTGGCTGGTGGGAATGGTGTGATGAAGAAGGAGAAGGCAGAGGTGGAGTGAGGACGTTACCGTTTGTGGGACACAAACGGTGGCGAGGGTGGTGAAGGGTTCGGAGGAAAATAAAAAAATGAAAAACTCTTTTAATTTCCATGCAAACCAAATTTAAGAACGAGTTTACCCTATGGATCAGCAAACAAAATCACGCCATTGAATTGCTCGCATTGGCCCAGCAGTTATGGTTCAATAAATCATTGGAATTGGTCATTTTCCGAAAAACAATCATTGACTCCAGTCCAAGTGAGATATTAAATCATCACTTGTATGCACGCCAGATTGTTAAAAATGATGTCACCGTTGATAAAACCCTTGCCATCACTCAGGAAATAGCAAAGCTGGATCTTCCACCCACGGTTATAGATATTGGGAAATTGACATTCGAGTGGGAAAAGGAAGAGGCAATGTTCAGTTCGAAGGCAGATTTTGTGAAAACCAAATTAGCCAATCTGGTTGGAAAAGATAAAAGTTTTCAGAAACCAAAAGATGTAGTGCTTTTTGGCTTTGGCAGGGTAGGTCGTCTCGCCGCAAGAATATTATTTGCAAGAGCGGGAAGGGGTGACCAGTTGTTATTGAAAGCCATTGTTGTCAGGGAAACAAAAAATCCCGATGATATTATAAAACGAGCTGAATTACTACGAGCTGATTCTGTACATGGACCTTTCAAAGGAACCATTACGGTGGATAACGAACTGAAAGCCATGAGGGTGAATGGTCATATTGTACAAATTATATATTCATCAACACCCGATGGAATTGATTATACAACGTACGGAATAAAAGATGCTTTGCTAATTGATAATACAGGAGTATATCGCGACAGAGATGGATTAAGCAGACATTTAAAGTCAACCGGAATCAGCCAGGTGGTTCTAACTGCTCCGGGAAAAGGAGATATTCCCAACATAGTATATGGAGTAAATCAAACGATACATAATCCGGAAGAAAAAATATTCTCCGCCGCTTCTTGTACTACGAATGCCATTGCGCCTGTTTTGAAAGTGGTAAATGATTATTACACCATTGACCATGGACATATTGAAACCGTTCATTCCTACACTAACGACCAGAATCTCCTTGACAACTATCACAAAAAATATCGCAGAGGTCGTTCTGCGGCGTTGAATATGGTTATTACAGAAACCGGCGCCGCTAAAGCAGTCGCTAAAGTGATACCCGATTTAGCAGGAAAATTCACTGGAAATGCTGTCAGGGTTCCTACTCCAAATGTGTCACTGGCTATTTTGCACATGCGTCTTAAAAAAGAAACAACCATTGAAGAGCTAAACGGCATTTTAAAAGCCGAGTCACTTTCCGGTTCTTTATGTGAACAAATTGAATATGCCGTATCCAATGAACTTGTATCGAGTGACATTATCGGAAACACGCATGCTTGTGTAGTGGACAGTGCCGCCACCTTGATTGACTCCAATAAGCGAAACGTTGTATTGTATGTATGGTATGATAATGAATTCGGATACACGCGGCAGGTGGTGCGGCTGGCAGGATATATATCGAAGAATTTGAGATTGACGTATTATTAGAAACGTTTTACTATTCAGTAACCAATTTTATTTAGTAAGAACATCCATAAACTAACCCATGCCCAACCTGATACATCTGCTCCCGGATAACGTTGCCAATCAAATTGCCGCCGGCGAAGTCGTTCAGCGACCTGCCTCCGTAGTGAAAGAATTAATTGAAAATTCATTAGATGCCCACGCAAAAAACATTACGCTGATTTTCCGGGATGGAGGTAAAACACTTATTGATATCATTGACGATGGTTCAGGTATGTCTGTTACCGATGCCCGCATGAGCTTTGAACGTCATGCAACCTCAAAGATTAATAAAAGCGAAGACCTTTTTTCGTTGCAAACGATGGGATTTCGAGGAGAAGCGCTCGCCTCCATAGCCGCAGTGGCACAAGTGGAAATGAAAACTCGGAAACACGAGGATGAACTTGGAACCCGCATTTGTCTGGAAGCATCGGATGTTAAAATTCAAGAACCCGGTTCTTTTCCCGCAGGAACAAGAATCATCGTAAAAAATTTGTTCTTCAATGTACCGGCACGGAGAAATTTTCTGAAAACAGATGCCATTGAAACACGTCATATTATGGATGAATTTATCCGAATCGCTCTTTGCCGTAATGATATTTCCTTCCAGTTATTCAACGAGGAGGAACAGGTTTATGACCTGCCTGCAAGCACTCCGGGTAAAAGGATTTCCGATTTGTTCGGGAAGGGATATTTGGAAAATCTTATACCTTTTCAGGAACACAGTGAATACCTTTCACTGGAAGGTTTTATTTCCCGTCCTGACTTTTTGAAAAAAACCAGAGGGGAGCAATTTTTATTTGTAAATGAAAGAATTGTAAAACATCCTTACATACAGCACGCCATTATCAGCGCTTATGAATCGCTTATTCCTCCGGGTACATTTCCGTTTTATATGCTTAAATTGAATGTAGATCCTGCACGGATTGATGTGAATGTTCATCCTGCCAAAACAGAAATAAAATTTGAAGATGAGCGATTGGTTTATTCCATCGTGTTAAACATCCTGAAAAGAGTATTAGGAAATGCCAGCTTGATTCCTCAATTAGAAATTCCTGTTGTATCAAAAACCGGTTTGGTGGAAAATCAATCCTATCAAACTGGCACAGTGTCACCTCAAACTTTTTCTATTCCCGAATATTCAAAAAATTATCCTGCAAAAGACCAAACAGGATTTACTCAAAACATTTCCGGAGCATGGAATCAATTTTCCGGTGGCACTCAATTACCGAAAGAGAATAAACTTTTTAGTGATTCAGAGTTGCGTGCAACCAATGAAAAGAACGAACATAAAAATGAACCTGTACAATTATTTAATCAATTCATTTTATGGCCTCAGGAACAAGAGCTGATAGTAATTAATCAAACTTACGCCAGTGAACGGATAGTATATGAGAAGTACAGAAAATCAGCATCAACTAAAAGTGGTACCGGTAAACAGTTATTGTTTCCGCAAACCCTTCAACTAAATCCGGCTGATGTAATGTTACTCATGGAATCCGCGGAAGATATTTTCGCTATGGGATTTGATTTTAATCAACTTGGAAAAGATACGATTGTGCTTCATGCAGTTCCCGAAGAAGTGACATTCGAGGAATTAGACAATTTCTTCCATCAATTGCTCGAAGGCATAAAACAAAACCGCAGTAGTTACTCACAAAACCGTCGCGAGTTTTTGCTACGTATTATGGCAAAAAAAGCAACCATCAAACCTGGAAAAAAATTAGACCCGGCGGAAATGAAAGGTTTAATCGAGAAATTATTTTCCTGTGAGGTGAAAAGCTATACGCCCGATGGGATTCCTACTTTTGTGATGATGACGGCACAGGAATTGAATGGAAGGTTTTTGAAGAAAAAGTGAGTGGGGTACAAAGAGTTGTATCAAATTACTATATTTGTAAATAAAAATGAAACCAAATTTACAATATATCTCCAATGAAAAAGGAAAACCAACTGCCGTAGTTATTTCTATCAAGGAATGGCTGGCTTTTGAAAAAGAGTACTTAAAACTTCTTCAATACACTAAGTTAAAAGCTGGATTAAAAGACGCTTTTATTGAAATGCAGGAAATAAAAAGTGGAAAAAGGAAGGCAGTTACTTTAAGTGATTTTTTAAATGAACATTAGTATAATCATTTCCGGAAATTTTCAGAGAGAAGCTAAGCCGCTATTAAAAAAATTCCCTTCTCTAAAATCAGAACTTATAACACTCAAGGAAACTCTTTTAAAAAATCCTTTTGAAGGAACACCCATCGGTAAAAATTGTTACAAAATCAGATTAGCTATTAAGAGCAAGGGAAAGGGCAAAAGCGGTGGAGCAAGAATTATTACTTTTGTAATAATTGAAATACTAAAAGATAGTCAAGAGGAAATAATTGTAAATTTAGCATCTATTTATGACAAATCAGAGTTTGCAAACATTGACTATAAAGATTTAAAAAACATTATTACAGAAATAAAAGAAGAAGTTAAAAAATTAAAATCAAAATAAATTAAACACCTCTGCCCTACGCTCATATGCTCCCCCTTTCCCAAATTCCTCCTGTTACAAAAATTATCATCATACTGAATTTTATTTTTTTTATATTGGGAAGATATCTTGTTCCTTACGAAATTTCGGAACTGCTTCCTTTATATTATTTTCAGAGTCATTGCTTCAGACCCTTTCAGATTCTCAGCAGTATGTTCATGCATGCCAACTTCGTTCACATTGCGTTGAACATGTTTGCCTTTTATTCTTTGGGTAGTTTTCTGGAATCGGTAGTGGGCACAAACCGTTTCGCCGCTTTATATCTGGTATCGGGATTTGGAAGTGCGCTGATGGTGATGCTGGTTGGATACTTCCAAATAAATTATTTTAATTTCTGCATGGCACCCTGCGGCATCAGCTTTCAGCCAACTGATTGTACACAATATGTTCACCCTGTAGTTGGCGCATCTGGCGCTATTATGGGTGTTTTTGCCGCCCTTGCACTGTTTATGCCGGATGCGCCCTTACAAATAATTTTTCTTCCTATAAAATTCAGGGCATCCACCGTTTTGTGGGGATTTTTTGTGGTGTCGGTATTAGGAATTTTTGGCTTATTCAGAATCGGATTATCCCACGAGGGGCATTTGGGGGGAATGATCGCCGGGATGATTTTGTTTAAGACGCGGTGGTATGATAATCTGAGGTGAGATGCCTGTTAAACCCTAAAACGTTGTCCGGAAACCCAATCTAAAGTCATACCTCCTTATTTTAAAATAGGTTTGGGATGGAATATCCAACATATTAGAGAATTTAATAAACTCAACTCCCATAAAAAATCCATAAGTAGTGAAAAGTTCTATTCTGTTTTCCCAAACAGATGGTTTTTCTTTTACTTCTTTTCCCGGTCCGCCTTTATATCCTCCGGCATAAACAAACAGGGGACTTGTTTCCACATGAACAGCCAGCCAGGGCATTATAACCTGGTCAACATAGAAATTAGGACCGATAGATAGCCACTCACTTGACTGGCTGAGTTGCCCATTGCCGCTGGCAATATTGTAACTATGATTGATACCTGCATTAACTACTAAACCCTCATTTTCCTTACAAAAAACATTTAAGCCGAAACGAAAATTAGGGATAAGAAAATCGGAAAGAAACCAATTATTTATTTTAGGAAAGTTGTCGGAGGAACCAATATTGAAAGAAATTGCGGCGGGTTTAAGTACAAGAGTCATTAATACATACATGAGGTCTCCTATTTCTCTATTGCTAAAAGCAAAAGAAATTCCTAAGGGTTTTGACTTTCGAATAAAACCACCTATATTGATTATACCCCAATAACTCTGATAGGGGTAGGCACTGTCGCCATTTTGCAGTTTGGTTGAATAACCGGAAACAGGCGTGAAAAGTTCCCAATGACCTTTTGAATAGAAATCATCAAGCGATTGAGAATGGGAAGAAATGGTTCCTGATAAAAAAATTAACGGAACAATGATTTTCAGAAGTTTGTGCATACTATTATTCTTTGATGAACTTGGAATATCTAATTTCATTGTCAGCTGAAATAACAACCAAATAAATTCCTTTTTTCAAATCAGAAATATTGATTTTAGATGCATTGGTATTTAAAGCTGTTTCTTTTATTAATTGTCCGTTGAAGTTATATATCCTGATGGAAGAATTTTTTTCTAATGGAAAATAAATTGCATCGTTTGAAGGGTTAGGATAAAAATTCAATCTTTTATCAGAGATAAAATCAGATAAAATGCTTTGAGGAATCCCACCCATCTTTAAAATCGTACCGCCTGCTCCAACAATATAACCTGCATCAGAGGTAAAAACAATTGAATTGAAATGATTTTTAGTAAATTGCGTTTGAATTTCCCAATTAGTCCCACCATCTGCAGTTTTAAGAATTGTTCCTTCATCACCCACGATATAACCGTTATTTGCGACCTTAAAAAAAATTGATTTTAAAACCTTTGATGACCCGCTGGTTTGCTCGGACCAATTAGTGCCACCATCTGTTGTTTTATAAATTACTCCTTTATTATTAGTATACCCCGCAACGTAACCTGTATTCGCATCTGTGAAATAAATTGAATTAAAACCGACAGAAGTGCTACCGACCGTTTTTTCAGTCCATGTAGTTCCTGCGTCAGTGGTTTTAAGGACAATATTTTTACCAGTCGCATAACCGTTATTAGCATCGGTGAAATAAACGGAGTTTAAAGTTCTTTGGATTACAGTTGTTTGTTTCGTCCACGTAACGCCCCCATCAATAGTTTTAAGAACTGTGTTCCAATCTCCTACAACGTAACCGACATTAGCACTAGTAAAATAAACTGAAAACAAATGATTAGATGTTCCGCTTGATACTCCCGACCAGGTATCTCCTCCATCAGTTGATTTAAGAAGTATCCCGCTATTTCCAACCGCAAAACCAGTAGTGGCATCAGCGAAAAAAACAGAATTGGTTGCAGGAAGCATCCCCATAGAAATTTCTGTCCAGTTAATACCGGCATTCGTGGTTTTAAGAAGCTTGGAACCTCCGACAATATAACCAGTATTAACATTCGTGAAATAAATTGACTTTAATTCACTGGTTGAAATGATAGAATTCCCAGTCCAGTTAGTGCCCCCATCCGTAGTTTTACGAATTACCCCACTGCCACCAACCAAAAAGCCAGTATTAGCATCGGTGAAATAAACTGATTTTAAACTAACGGTTGTCCCACTGGTTTGTGATGTCCAGTTGCTTCCACCGTCTATAGTTTTATATACTTTTCCGTATTCACCTGTAATATAACCTGTATTAGCACCCTTAAAAAACACAGAAGTCAAGGTTGTTGTTATTGAACTGGTCTGCTTTGTCCATGTTGTACCGCCATCTGTTGTATTACGAATTACACCATCCCAACCTACTGCCCAACCTGTATTTGCATCAGTAAACGAAATTGAAAGTAATTTTGTCTGGACCCCACTGGTTTGAAACACCCAATTGCTTCCACCATCCGTAGTTTTGTATATCATTCCATTATCACCGGTGGCATAACCGGTATTCGCATCAATGAAATAGATTGAATGAAAACTATTAGAAGGAGAGGCGCCAGTATTTAAAAATGTCCACGTAGTGCCACCATTTACAGTTTTACGAATACTTCCGTTCATGCCCGCCACAAAGCCGGTATTTGCGTCAACAAAGAAAATGGAATTTCCACCACTATTGCTTACCTGCGTCCATGTGCTTCCACCATCCGCAGTTTTCAGAATTACATCTGTAGAAATAACGAACCCCGTATTTGCGTTAACAAAACAAACAGATTTTAATTCTTGCGTAGTTCCGCTGTTTAAAATTGTCCAACTTGTGCCACCATTAGTAGTTTTAAGAATTGTACCAAATAAGCCAGCGGCATATCCAGTAGTTGCATCGGCGAAATAAACAGAATTAAAATCATTTCCTTGCGGAGTTGGGTTTAACCACGTCCACTGGGCATTTGCAATATTACTCAAGCCAATTATGGCGAGTAAAGCCGTTAATAAAGAAATTTTTGTTTTCATGATTTTATTATTATAAAGTTTATTATTTGATTGAATCCAACTTTATTCAGGTGCCGGCTACTTCTCCTTATTTATTACATAATTGCATAGTTTCCCGGCGAGGACTTTCATCACGTTTTCAATATGGTCATATCCTTTTGTTCCGTCTTTTTCGTTTTCGTACTCCGGCAAACCGCTACAGAAAAATCTTTGACCGCAATAGAACTGTCCACGGTTTTTATCCTCTTCACTTTCCATTTTTGGATTTGGACCAAACATGTATAGATTCACTGCATTTATGGCGTAAATTTCTTTTTTCCTGTCTGTTTTTCTTGAAACAATATAGCAAACTACTACGGCATCAACTCCAAGTCCTTTGCACAATTCATATCCTAAACTGGAACTCATTTTCCGGTTGGCTCCCATAATTCCTGCATTCATAAAATTAGTAGCGGCAGATTTGGATAAATTTTCATTGGCTACAAAAAATGCACGATATCCTTTGGGACTTGCTTTTAATGTAGAGGCGCTTGCTTCAACTACAACGGCTTTCTCATACGTATCTAGATTTGCTTTTACAGCCATTTGAGATCTTTCAGTTTTTTCCTTTTTTGCACTTTCCTGATTGAATCCGTAGTAAAACTCAGCTCTCTCATCGGTGTCAAGAAATTCCTGAGGGGTAAGCAAATCCATCCCGTAGGATTTGAATTCTGATTTTAAAACCTCAATACTTTTTGCGTAAAAAGCATCTACCTGTTCCTGCCCTTTTTCGGGAGTAGTTGCCCAACACTCTGCAGATACAGAATAAGAACTTTTACTTGTCTTACTGCTGGCGGGGTCATACAAATAGAAACTAACCAACGCTACTTTTTTTGGCTTAGGATTAAGCAAGTCAACATTAGCGCTGTAACCGCCACCGCTTTTAGAATTTCTTCCTTCAGCAGGAAAATCCAGCCAAGGGTCAATTTTTTTAATGACAGCCGTTTTTTCAGCAAACTCGGTAGGTTTTTGTGCAAACGTAGTCAATGCAAAGAATGCAGTAACTATTATGGTTAAAATTGTGCTTTTCATGATTTTTAAAAATTAAGTTAATTGATTATTATTAAAAAATATTGATACTGTTCAGTACCCACGCAATTAAACCATGAATTGAATAAAAAAAAATTTTAGCCACTGATTACACGGATTAAAAATGGTTTTTAGATTTTATGTCACATTAATCAGTGCAATCTGTGGCTAAATTGTATTTTTTCATCTTGGACTGAACAGTCACAAAATATTATAATAAAATAAGCGTATAGCAAAATCTAAAGTCACATCGGTTGATTGTGTAATCCACATTATCATTATTACAAATATTTACTCTATGGCTGTGAGTGTAATAATTAGTTGAATACAGCCGTATTGGTCATAGTTAATTGTTTTTACTGCACCCAGCCCGGGTACTATCCATTCTTCTTTATAGGAAACAGTATAACCTTGTTCGTTTGCACCGGTCATTTCATTAATTAAACTTTCTGACCGTTTCCCACCTTTATCGTAAGCTTTCTGAAAATTTTTATTTATTTTTTTAGATAATGCAGGGTTATTAAAATACGTTTGTTCTTCAACTGCTACATCAATGTCATTTCTAAATTTTGTCCAAACTTCGGAGCCAATCAAATAACTCTTATATGTTTTTCCAGATATAGTAAAATCTTCTTCTCCCAAGACGGTTCCCCCCTGATACAATTTAATAAATTTAGCAGTGGAGGTAACCGCTACATTAGAGGTTACTTTTCCGTAGTACGTAGTATAAGAACCCATTAGTCCAGGATCTGATTCACGAAAAACATGACTGACCTTTCTATTCTCTGTTGCAGGATACGTTTGCCCTAAATCAGAGTAACCAGGAACATTATCTCCAACCTTTAGATTGTTAGGAATAATTTGTGCTCCCAAAATGGAAAACCCAATAGTATCTTTATTATAAACTGTCGGTTGAAAGCCCTTTCCTCTGAAAATAATAAAAGAATCACTATTGCAAGCAATGTAACTTTTATATTCTACTCCGGAAATCAATGTCGTTAATTCATATTCCGTTTGATTTCCATTTACAGTTACATTTGTGACTGAAGATTCCATGGTCGTTTTTGTTGAAGCAGTTTTTCCTGAAAGAACATTCGCTTTAAGCTCGTCAATCTTTGCGTTTTTTTCTTTCTTTTTCATAGTATAAAGCGCGGCTCCAAAAACCTGAATGGGAATAGGGTAGGTGTTCATTTCAACCTTAAATTTCTGCCCTTTTGTTAAGGGGACATCTTTACAGGTTTGTGAATGAATAAATGTGCTTAAAAACAAGCAACAAATAATTAAAATAAATGCTTTCATGATTTTTTAAAAATTTAGTTGTTATATTATTGAATTATAAACTTAGCGGTTTCCACTTTTTTACCCGAAGAAACTCTAAGGAAGTACATACCTTTCTTTAATCCTGAAATGTCAATTGATTCTGTGTTTTTCAATTCTTTTTGGTTCATTAGTACCCTGCTGTTTATATCATATATTACCACTGTACTTGTTGTATTTGAAAAATTTCTTAATGAAATCCTGTTCGTAGCAGGATTTGGAAATATTTCTTTCATTGAAAATAAATCTATTTGGTGAAGTAAAGAAGTTGCCATTGACTTTTTTGAAAAATTTACAATGTATGGGGTGCCGGATGTTTTTCCTGTAGCAATGCTGTCCTCTTTAAACAGAAAATAATTAGTAGGATCCAGCTCTCCGACTTTTATATTTGTACCGTCGGTGTGGGACGTAATTATCATTTCATCATTGTTGATAATTTTTAAATTTACCCCTGCATTATTATCCTCAGCTTTTTGGAGATATTTCCACCATTTGCAAACAAAACCTGTATCCATTCTTAATACAACTCTGTCATCGGTTGTAGAGGATCCGGCACTTGGGAAAAGTGAATCTGCAAACAGAAATCCCTTGGAGCCGTAAATGCCAAACATGTACATTTCATTATCAGAATCAAAAGAAATTGTACTAATAGAAAAATCATCTCTGGTGGAATCGTTCATCACAGTGGTTCTGTAACCTAAATAATTACCACTGCTGTTATATTTCAAAAGGAAGGGGCGACGAGCATATCCGTCTGGTGCATATCTTGAAAGAGTATCTGTATAGAAATATGCTTTATTATTATAATAACCTGCTACCCAAGCTGAATTATTATTGTCAGTATAAACACCTGTAATGGTAACAGGAGTTGTTGCATTGTTTTGATAAGCCGCATTCATAAATGAAGCCCATTGTGCCACACCTGAAGGATTATATTTTACAATAAAAATATCATACTGGGAAGTAGTAAGCGATGTATGTGTAATAAGTATTCCGTTTCCAAAATCAATATTATTGTATGATTGATTTGCAACTCCTGTGAATTTACCAATTAAAACCGGGTTTTGTTTTGAGTCCACGGTCATAGAATAAATAGAACCATTTGAGCCGGGAACAGAAAAGTGGTTCAGCAAGGTTCCATCCGATGCAAATTTGAACATTCTATAACCGGTTTCAAGGAAGGAAGCCGTATCTATTTTTACCTGCATGTAGCTGGAGCCATACGTTAGAACCCAGATAGCACCGTTGGGGTCAATGGATATATTCTTACAAACAAGCATTGTAATACCGGTACCGCTTACAGGGATTGCTTGTTTTTTCCACAACAAATTAAAATTGGAATCAAATTTAGCAAATAGTATTTTTGCGTTTGTGGTATCTGCGATTATAGTGTCATTATCAATAGTAAAACTATGCTGGCTAAATGATACATATACGTCTCCATTATCTCCTGCTATCATTTGATTTTGAAAATCATAGTCAAAAGAAATATCTTCAATAGTAATGTTTTTAATATACGCACCTTCTCCTGCTGAATTTACCCTTGCAACACAATAACTGTCCCCACCACCTGGTGCATATTTTTTTAATGTATCTAATGTTAAAGAGGATTGATATTGTCCCAACAGGTACGTATTACCGGTGTTATCAATAGCCGAGTTATAAAAATTATAATCTGCCGTAGAGGCACCTCTGAACCATTGAAAATCTTGTGCATAAGTTGATATACCATTCAAAAATGATATAATGCAGGAAAGCAATATAAGATTGAGGTAGGATTTCCATCTATTTTGGTTGTTAATTTCAGTTTTCATGATTTTTATTAGTTTAATTTCTTACTCGTTTCGTTTTTCAGTGACACGCCGTTTTTAAGAATGGTCTCTGGACTCCATTTTTTATTTTACCGGGTCTAAAATATAATGTTACTACTCACCACAGAGGCACGGAGAACAGGGAGTTACACAGAGAATAAACATGGAAATATATATTTTGAATAAACATCTCTGTGCTTCTTTGTGTACTCAGTGTCTCCGTGGTTTTGTATTTTATTCTGCCGGGTCACTCAAATAATTATTATTTCATAAATACCGGGGACGAACTCACTTTGCCCAAAAAAAAACATTGCGAAGTTAAGTGCATCAAATCAGTTTTCTTATGATAAAATGCCGGCATGTGCTCTCATTTTATAAAATGAGAGCAATTAGTTTCCTTTACCCTTTTCGTGCTTAAGAATAAATTTTGTTGGAGTAAATCCAGTTATTTTTTTGAATGACCTGTAAAAAGAAGCCGGAGAACCAAACCCACACTCAGAACCAATTCCTTCTACCGACATATCTGAATAATCGGGGCAGGTCAACATATTTATAGCTTGCCCGACCCGGTATTGATTTATTAAATCAGGAAAACTTTTTTTTGTGCCCTTGTTTATACAATAAGAAATGAGATGCGTGGGAAGATTCAAGCGTTTGGATAAATCAATCAGTGAAAAACCGGCATTGAGATATGACTTCTCTTTTTCAATAAGACCCCTTACCTGTTTAAGAATATCTTCTGCACATACATTCTGATATGCACTACCTTTTTTTTGAGTATTAACAGTATCTGGATAATGCAATGTTTCAGGGGATTTTATTTTATTCTTCATTTTTATTTCAAAGGGACAGGGTAAAGGTCTTTAGTTAAATCAGACCCTGACAAAAAAAGAAATTAAATTTTGAGGTTGCAAAGTTAAAGGCAAACTGAAAGGAACACAAATAAACCAGCTTCTAAATACTCTCAAATTATAATTTGAGAGTAAATCAGGGTTGTTTTTGCTGTTCTTTCAGCTTCAGTAGTTGAGAAGGAGTAAATCCGGTGATTTTTTTAAAAGAACGGTAGAAAGATGCCGGTGAGCCAAACCCACATTCCAGTCCGACTCCATCCATGGAAAAACCGGAGGCGGAAGGGTCTTTGAGCATGTTAATGGAATGTTCAATCCGGTATTGATTTATAAAATCAGAGAAATTTTTACCGGAAATCTGATTGATGCAGTAGGAAACAAGATGAGCCGATTGATTCAATTTCACGGACAAGTCATTAAGGGTGAACTCCGGATTCAGAAAGGGTTTTTCTTTTTCCATTACCTCCTTTATCCTGAAAAGGACTTCTTGTGTATCTATTTTTGTAAACGGGTTGATTCTGATTTGAGAACCATCAGAAAGAAATTTTTTTAATTCTATTACCGATAAAAAATTGGAGTTTACGACAGACCCTCCTATGACCATGTAAAAAACAATATCATACAAGAGCGGATTATAAATGTAGCCCACATCATCCGATGGAAAGATTGAGTAAAGGATCATCGCCATTACATTCAACGAAATTATGATAAGTATAAAAAATTTTACCCACTTGAATTGAGATGGATAAGGATGTTCTGATTTTGATTCCGATGAATAAATACGTATTTCTTTGTTTATTTTATAATAAGCATATGTTAAATAGGAGAACGCCTGTATTAATAATAAAGCATTTGCTAATATTATAGCCAATGGAAATTTTCCATTGAAAACATTATTAAAAAATTCTGAGATATATTTCTTATCATGGGACACTAAATATAAATTAGCTAAAATTAAAAACAAAAATGGAATTAAGTGAAGAGCATGTAACCATGTTATTTTAATAGTGTGTCCTAACGTTAATAATACATACCACAATACCATAGGAGCCCAAAGCATATTCATGTTAATAAAAACCAACCAGGGGTGCTCTTTTATAAATCCCGTATAGATAAAATAGTTTACTGTAAATGTAGTGGCTGGGATAATGATTACAATTCCCAGAATTTTATTAGCGAGATTTGCTTTTTTCCCAAAAAACAAAATGCCTCCGAGTAATGTAAGATTTATAATGGTGAAGATGTTGAGGATGGAAACCATCGTGTTTATTTGTGTTAATTGGTGTTAATTCGTGGCTTTCATCAACCCCATAAAACAATCCTCAATGGTAGGTTTTGTTTCAATAACTTCCACGTTTGTGAATCCGGCTTTCCGCAATTTTTCTTTAATGTCACTGTCACTCGTATTTTCATTCTTATCAATATAATGCGCTACTTCACCAAAAGCATGAACCGCATGACGGGTTTCCCATGTGCGTAATTCGTTCAATAACCGGTACATGTTATCGGCGCGGATTGCAAATATTTTATGTTTGAAATTTTTGGTAATCAACGAAGGAGCATCGGTGGTAAGTATTTTTCCTGACTGCATGAGTGCCACTCTGTCGCAACGGCTCGCTTCATCCATATACGGAGTGGAAACCAGAATAGTCATTCCTGTTTTTTTTAATCTACCGAGGATATCCCAGAACTCTCTGCGTGACACAGGGTCCACTCCTGTAGTTGGTTCATCGAGAATTAAAACTCTGGGTTTGTGTATCAATGCGCAACAGAGCGCAAGTTTTTGTTTCATTCCACCGGAAAGTTTTCCAGCTCGCCGGTTTTTAAATGGTTCGATCTGAATGTAAATATCATGGATGATATCTTGATTTTCACGGACCGTAGTACCAAAAATAGTAGCAAAAAAGGTCAGATTCTCTTCTATACTCAAATCCTGATACAGGGAAAACCGCCCGGGCATATAGCCAATTTCACGTCTTACTTTTTTAAAATCATTGACCACATCCATGCCAAGAATTTTTGCAGTGCCACTATCCGGAAGGAGTAACGTCGCAAGAATACGCATCAGGGTGGTTTTTCCGGAACCGTCAGGACCAATTAAACCGAAGAGTTCTCCTTCGTTTACATCCAGAGATATTGCAGAAATGGCAGGTTGAGCGCCGTAATTTTTTGTGAGAGAATGAGTGGAGAGAGGGGGCATTTTTTAATCAATATACACAGGTCTTAAACAGATTTATTCACACTATGTTTATTTTTTTTAAGAGTTCATGAGATCGCTTCGCTAAGTTGCTAAAAAATAATGAATAACATATAACACTTAACAATAAATTACTAATTAGGGTTACTATTCAAATATTTATGATAGTTTTTGTATTGCATTCTATTTATACATTTTTCATTTCTTGTTTAGTGTTATATGTTTTTTTAATAAAACTTGAATTGGTTTGGTTTAAAATAAACAATTTATCCTTAGAAATTTACTTCTCCCGGCATACCGATTTTAAGAGAGCCGTCGTTGATAACAGAAATTTTTACGGCATACACTAAATTCACACGCTCTTCTTTGGTTTGAATAATCTTTGGAGTAAATTCTGATTGGGAAGAAATCCATGTCACTTTACCGGAAAGTGTTTTGTTGGTGGTTCTGGATTCGTCCACCATCACAGAAACAGTTTGACCAATTTTGATGTTGGGCAACTGATTTCCGCTCACATACACACGCAAAAACATTTCCCCCATGCCGGCTAATTTATACAAGGGTTTACCGGGCATAGCCAATTCACCCTGCTCGGTAAAACGGGAAAGCACCACTCCCTTTTTTGGATTTCTTATTTTACAACGCATGATTTGATCTTGCAATTGTTCAATTTGTGATTCCACACTTTTTAATTCTCCCAATACGGGAGCATTTTGAACTTCAATGGATTCTATTTGTTTGTTCAAAACCTGAATGTTTCCTGATATATCATCCATTTGTTTGGTGGTAGCGGCTCCGTCTTTCAAAAGTTTTTCAACTCTTTCTTTTTCGCGGTTCATATTTTTCAATTGTTCTTTCAGCACATTCATTTGTGCCACTACATTTTTTGTTTTTGATGACACGATCATTCTGGCGGCATCTAATTGTTTTCGTTTTAACGTTAGTGGGATGGTATCAATTTGTGCCACCATAGCGCCGGAATCAAGTGTAGCGCCTTCTTCTGCGATGAAAGACAGTATTTTTCCCGATGATTCGGAAGAAACTGTGATTTCACGGGCTTCAAAATTTCCATACGCATCGGAATGATGGTTGGAATTTTCGCAAGAAATAAAAAGTAGCGTGAAAATAAAAATGTATTTCATGATTTTTTTTTGATTTGGTTTTCCGTAGGGCTTTGCCCTATGTTATTATAGTACGCCCTTTCAGGGCTTAAAAAATTAATTTTCACAAATGTGCTACAAATTTATATTTTAGTTAGACAATAGTGAAAAATTATTACAAAATAAAACAACTCGTGTAAAAAAAACATTTAACACTAAACACAAAATAAAAAATGTAAAATGCCTCACCTGAGAAACACAGTGCACCGTGTTTCTACAATCCACCCCGATCCATGCGTAAATTTTCGTGTGCTTGTATTAGCAGTAAGCGGTGAACCTCGCGGTTCAGGCGTGCCTGTTGTTCATTATTCAGTGCAGTCAAATAATCAGTGGGAGTAATGACGCCGTTTTCCATTTGTGCGCCTATTTGTTTTAAATTCCCAGCCAATAAATTTATTAATTCCTCATCTTTTACAAGCAATTGTTTGTACTTCTGGATTTCTTCTTCATCTTTTGCTAATTGCATGGAAATGTTTTTCTCCAATACCTCTTTCTGTGTATTTACAAGATCCTGCTGAAGGGAAAGAATTTTTTTCTCCCTGTTGAAATTTCCCCAGTCAAAGACGTTCCATATAAATTTAAAGCCCGTGATAAAATATTTGTCGCCTTCGGTATTAAAAAAATTTAAGGGAGCCGGCATGCCGTACCCGCCTTGTGCAAACAAACTAAGTTTAGGTCTGCGCTTTGCCCGGATTAACTCCATCGAAGTTGAAATTTTTTGGATTTGCAATTCGAGTAAAAATAATTCCGGTCGTCTGGAGTTTTCTTCAGAAAGTTTCTCTGAGTCAGGAATTTTCCAAAAGACATTATCCGTTAATTTTCTATTTAAAAATATTCCCATCACAACCTGAATGTTTTTCATTTCTGATTTTGTTTCAATGATTTTCTGTTCGGCACGGATTTTTTCTGCTTTCAGTTGATTTAATGCCGTTTCAAGAACCACTCCCGCATTCATGCCCGATTGCAGATTTCGTATGCGTTCATTTAATTCTATCAGGGTAAGCTCCAACACTTGTTGTTTAATGTTGAGTAAGAGACAGGCAAAATAAATTTGTGTCACTTGTGCTTTTATTTTTCTTAATTCAATTTCCAGATTTTTTTTATCTAATTCAAATTGTTTGTCTTCCATTTTAACAGCACCGGAAATCATTCCCCCGTTATAAACGGTTTGTATTACTTCCAGATAACTTTGGATACGTTCCTTTGGAAAATCATCTAATTTGAATCCGGGAATGGGTAGATTAATTTTCAATGCATCGGATTGATAGCTTCCGGTTGCCTGCAATGAAATCTGCGGATAATGCGCAGTTTTCAGATTGCCGGTTTTATTTTCATACACTTGTTGAAAAATTCTTGCCTGTGCATTTAAGGGATATTTTTCTACGGCTTCTCTTGTGCACTGCTCCAGAGTGAGCGTGTCGGTGGAGGAGAAGGCAAATACAGAAAAGATTAAAAGAAGGGGGGGCATAGCGGAATTTGAGGTGCAAAAATAGGATATATTTCACTTCACCGCCATCTGACTCACTTGCTCCAACAATTTGTGCCCATTTTCAATAGTTGCCTGCGTCATGTATCCGATAGAAGTGGACATGAGGTCCAAGCAGGCGCTTGGGAAAATGCCAAGGAATACTGTCACTGCCGCAAGTGGAATCAACGCCGTCAGTTCTCTTCTGTTAATTTCAGAAAGTTCGTGTCTCCAGTGGTCGCCGCCTTTAAACCATACTTCTCCGAAAAACATCCGTTGCAAGGTCCAGAGATAATATGCGGCGGTAAGCAAAATCGTGATCGTTCCTACCATTGCCATCCACTTAGGAATGTAAGTGGAATTAAATGCTCCGACAAACGTAAATGCTTCGGAAACGAAACCGGAAAAACCGGGCAGACCTAATGATGCAAAAAAAGCAATCATCACCATGGCAGTGTATTGCGGCATGTGAGTGGCAAGTCCGCGGTAGTTAGGAATCTGACGGTCGTGTGTTCTGTCGTAAATAACTCCCACCAACAAAAAAAGCATGGCTGAAATGGTACCGTGGTTAAACATTTGGAACATGGCGGCATTCATTCCCACCGTCTCTAAGGATGCCATTCCCAATAAAACATAACCCATGTGTGACACGGAAGAATACGCAATTAATTTTTTCAAGTCCGTTTGTGCAAGACAAACAAATGCGCCATAGACCATGGAAATTAATCCCATCAAACCGATAAAATAACAAAAGTAAACGCCACCTTCAGGAAATATTCCGTAACAGATTCTCATCATACCATATCCTCCTAATTTTAATAACACCCCTGCAAGAATAACAGAAATGGGTGTGGGCGCTTCCACATGTGCATCGGGTAACCAGGTATGAAAAGGCACCATGGGAACCTTGATAGCAAATCCAAGAAACAGTGCCATAAAAGCAATGAGTCGTGCTGAGTATCCGAATATTTCTCCACCAACGGCAAAGATGGAACCAGGTACTAAGTTAGAGGTGTTCATCATGTGGAGCATGTTAAAACTATGCACCTGAACTGCAGGAGAGAGTTTTCCTTCGGCTAACAATTTCTGAACTTCCAGCACAGCGGCTTTCATAGCATTAATATCAGCGCCAGGTTGAACCAATCCTGCTTGAATGGCAGTAAGAGCTGGATCTATAACAGAAAAATATAATCCCACCATTACCAACAGCATGAAAACAGAACCAACCAACGTATAGAGGAAAAATTTTATAGATGCATATTCCCTTCGTGGTCCGCCCCAGATGCCAATCAGGAAGTACATAGGCAATAGCATGATTTCCCAGAACATAAAAAATAAAAAGAAATCGAGTGCACAGAACACACCGACCACTGCCATGTCAAGCAATAGGAATAAGGCGAAATATCCTTTCAGGTTTTTTTCAATTTTCCAGGAAGCAATCACAGAAACAAAAAACACCAACGCCGATAAAAGAATCATCGTAATGCTAAGACCATCCACAGCAAGATAGTAGTCAATATCCAGAATACCGTAATTTCCAAGATTGATGGAAATCCAATCGCCTTTTTCTACAAACTGGAAGGTATCGGGATTATTGATTCCATACGCAACGGTCTCAGTGCCGTCGGGAGTTTTCAGCAATTGAGTTCCATACTTAAAATCGCTGAAAAGCATGATGCCGAAAATCATTTGCAAAATGGTTGCTACCAGTGCGATGATTTTAAAATATTTGCTTTGTGCTGAGGACAGTATGAGAACCAGCAGTGCCCCTGCAAGAGGGGTGAAGATGATGAAGGAGAGGATGCCCATGGGAAAAAAGTTAAAAGTTAAAATGAAAAAAGTTTAAATAAATCACCAAATCACTTTAAAAACAAATACGAGCAACACGCCCGCCAGCATATAAATAAAATATGACTGAATGTCACCGTTCTGAAATCTTCGTGTCACTGAGCCCAACCTGCCCGAAAGGTATGCCGAAAGATTTACAGCGCCATCCACCACCCAACGGTCAAACCAACCGCTTAAATTTCCGAGAATCACATTGAGCCGTGCCACTAAATTGACAACGCCGTCAATTACTTTTGCATCAAACCAACTTGTAAATTCCGAAAAATAAACAGTGGGTTGCACAAATACAACATGGTAAATCTCATCCATGTACCATTTATTGTAAGAAATTTTATAAGGAATTGATTCTTCGGAAGTGATGCGGGCATGTACCAATTGAATTTTTTCTTTTGACAAGGGTCCTAATTTAGTATAGGAGCCATAAAATACATACGCAAGTAAAATACTTCCTATCCCAATGATCAATGACAAAACCAATCCGGCATGATGACGGTGATGGGCATTTTCAATAATGGAAAGCTGACGGGGCGTCACTGCGGGGGCATGAGAGGTAGGATGTTCCTTTGAAATTCCAGACAGTGTTTCTTTTGAGATATATGAATTATTATCCGGTGTCACTGCTTTGGGGATTGAAATTGTGTGCATGAACCAACTGGAATGTCCGTTGGTAAGATTAACCGGATTTAAGGATGGCACAAAGACAGGGGCAATTGTAAAGAGCGCAAGACACACTAGTGCGGGTTTCATCCAGAATGTGGCATCGTGAACATGTTCGAAAGCGCCTTTTGCATCTTCAGATAATTTTTCGAGCCGGAAATCACCGAAGAAGGTCATAAACATTTGCCTTCCCATATAAAAGGCGGTCATTGCCGCTGTAAGAAATCCTACGACCGGTACTAAATAATAAATATTACTGCCATTTCCTGACATTTCATCCGCCCAGCCCCATCCGCCTACAATAATAGCATCTTTGGAAAGAAAACCGCTGAAGAAGGGAATACCGGCAAGCGCCATAGTACCTACAAAATAAGTCCAGAAAGTGACAGGCATTTTCTTTCTCAGTCCGCCCATGATTCGCATATCCTGCGGATCGAAATGAACGTGCTTTCCATGATGGTGGAGTTCATGCTCGACGTGGTGCATGGCATGAATCACGGAGGCGGCGGTAAGGAATAAAAGGCATTTGAAAAACGCATGTGTGACTAAGTGGAATAAAGCGGCATCGTAAGCCCCAACTCCCAATCCCATGACCATATAGCCAAGTTGGGAGATGGTGGAAAAGGCAAGCACACGTTTCAAATCGGTTTGTGTCATTGCCGAGTATGCAGCCATAAAAGCAGTGATCATTCCGATAAATGCAATCACAGTTAGTGCATCTACTGAAAGAAGGGCAAATATTCTTCCTACCATATAAACACCTGCGGCTACCATGGTTGCCGCGTGAATGAGAGAGGAAACCGGAGTAGGACCCTCCATGGCATCAGGCAACCAGACCTGTAATGGAAACTGTGCTGATTTTCCCACACAACCGCAAAAAAGGCAGATACCCGCTACAGTTAACCAGAAAGCATCTAAGGAATGGGTAACAGGAACCTGACCTTTCACGCCACTTGAGAGAGTAATAATCCATTTTCCCTGTTCAAAAGTCGATTCGGTCATTAGAATTTTTAATGCTGATAAATCAAGGGTTGAGAACTGTAGAAACAGAATCAACATTCCGATAAACATCCCAATGTCACCGATTCTGTTAATCAGAAATGCTTTTTTGTTGGCACGGATAGGGGCTTCTTTCTTAAACCAGAAACCAATGAGCAGATAAGAAGATAAACCAACGAGTTCCCAGAAAATATAGGTGAGTAAAAGATTATCGGCTAAAACAATACCGAGCATGGAGAAAGTGAAAATACCGAGGTAAGCGAAATACCGGTTATAATGTTCTTCACCATGCATGTAGTCAATGGAAAAGAGATGAACGAGAAAGCAAATAAATGTTACCACTACGAGCATGATGGCGCTCATGCTGTCAACCATTAATCCGAGGGTAAATTTTAGGGGGAGGAGGGAACCGATTCCAGAACCAAGGTTTACCCAGTCAAACCGGACGTGATGTTCTTCTTGATTTCCCCAGACATTAAAAAATACAATAAAGGAAAGGAGGGCGCAAAGTCCCATGATTCCGGTGGCAAACCAATCCCCTTTACGAGGCAGGTTGTTTCCTACGAAGATCAGAACTACAAACGTTACTAAAGGAAGGATCAGAATAATAGCCGCCATAGTGGTGATGGAATCGCCGGCGAGGGGTTTTATTATTTCTAAAAAATCGGGGAGCATTGTTCAGCGCTGAAATTTTTCCACAATAATAATAAAAAAATACGATTTACGATTTAGGACTTATACCCTATACCCTTAAAACAATTGGTAAAAACGTAAAACTACAAATGATAATAAACAGTCAGTAGTACAGAATCGCGCAGGAAGTCAATACGGGTTATTGAAACGCGGTGAATTTTCAATCCAGTGCGTTTCTGAAGGTCGGCAATCAGTTCGTCTCTTTTTTCGAGAGGCATGAGTTCAATTCTTTCGTAATGAACAATTTTGGAGTACTCCTGACGGATAAAAAAATTGCTTTCTAATAAATAGGTAAAAGTAAGTATGATAAGATTGATAACTATAATTTCATCCCATCCTCCTTTGATAATGGCTGTAATTAACCCAATGGCAATCGCAAGAAATAAATAGGTCATGTCTTTTATAGTAATTCCTTCTGTGCGGTACCTGAGCATCGAAAAAACCGCAAACAGACCAAAGGCGGCGCCGAGTGACATCTCTACTTTGTTTAACAGAAACGTAATTAAAAAAATAATCAAATTAAAAATAGCAAAAGTGAATACAAATTCCTTTTTCTTATGAAACCGAAAATAAATAAAACGGATTAATACAAACATCGAAAGAAGGTTTATCCCAAGACGGATAAAAAATTTCGGTGGGAGTTTGTTCAGTAGTTCAAAACCAGCCGGTATGTTTTGTTCAGCAAGTTGTTGGAGGAGTAGCATGGAGAATTTTGTTTAGCGTTAAAAATTTATTTTTAAAATTATTTTTTTTCAACTGTTGGAAAATGGAAGTTAATCCCAAACAGTATTTACTGATTGAATTTTCGGGAATGCGGATATCTTTCATCATACGCATGAATGGAGAGGAAATCCGGTCGTATTTTGTTTGTTTTACTTCGGCTATGACTAAGTTGGGAAATGTTGCTTCCATCCCGTTAAGATGATAATTCAGATTAAGATCGAGCGTGAGGCGTTCGGGAGAAAACTTATTGACTAAAGTAATCCGTGAATAATTCGCCCAGAGACGGGGAATCAGAGATTTTGCATTCATTCCTGTCTGAGCGGTTAAAAAATTTTCTCTTTCCCCATTAATGGATGTATCAATTTTTTCTCCTTTTATTCTTTTTTTAAATGTCATTCTCTTATTGTTTTTGAATTTGATTTCAAAATAGCAAAGTTCCGAGTCAACATATTTCCGGAATCTGACCTTATGCCGATTTAATTTTCCCTGATGGTGTTTCAGATAAAACATAAAATCTTCCGTATCAAAATAAAGGTTTTCGTACCGGCTGATCCGGGTACCTGAAATTTCAAAAATTTTATACGAGTCATAAATTTTTTCCAGAATGTTTGGTAACAGCCAATCCGGTAATACATATTTTGTATCCTTCCGTTTCATCAGTTTAACGGATTTCATTTCATCCAACCCTATGGGGGTATAATTCGATATCAACTGAGTGAGTGATTCCATTGGTTGGGTTGTTTCTGCAAAAGTAAGTCAAATATCTCCCCCTTCCAAATGAGAAGCTGACAAAAATTAATGTAAACCCATTAGAAACATGTTTGCGAAAAATAATGAATAACATATAACATATAACACTTAACAATAAATGACTAAGTGGGTTCCCAATCCAAATTTTTGTAATTGTTCTTGGTATAGCGTTCCTACTTATACTTTTTTCATTTCTTGTTTAGTGTTATATGTTTTTTTTCTTAACCCTGAGTTGTTTTGTTATTTATACCAAAGGTACTCAGTTTTTTAATGCCTAATGCCCAATAACTCCCCCCTTAACCCTACCCTCCAGAAATTGATGAATAGGAAAAATGATTCCCGCCACTGCAACATTGATAAGAAGTTTATAAAGAGGAATCCCGCCGGTGAACTGCTCTATGTAGGGATCCATGAGCACGAGGATGAATTCAAAGAAAATTAAAAAGGAAACAAATAAAGTTCCTTCCATGATTTTCTGGTATTGCAGAAACATTTTTTCGTTTGTGATTTTTTTGAATCTTTTTGCAATTATCAGAATGATTATAAATAGAATCAATAAGCCGAGTACTATCTCTGAATACTGGAGCATATTCCTTCTTCCTACTGCCGCTACTAACTTCCTACTTTCTTCCATCTCCTGTTGTTTGCGTTTCAATTCCGTCATTTCAAATTCGTGTCGCGCTTCCAATTTGCCGATGTCCTTGCTTTTTTCCTCATTGAAAATCGTATCTTTTAATGCCATTGCTTTTTTGTAATGTTCCAGGGCAAGCACGGGGCGGTTGGATTTTTCGTAGAGAGCAGTGAGGGCTTCTTCGTCCTGTATTTCTCCATCAAGTGTCCCTATTTCTTTGTCAATGTTCAATGCATCCAGCAAATACTTTTCTGCAGTAGCAAATAGTTTTTTCTTTTGCCCCTCGCCTTTAGTATCTTCTCCCATAGCTGTATAAAGCGAGCCGATGTTGCTGAGGTTTATTGCCGCACTTCTCTTATCTCCGAGTTCTTCCTCAATCTTCAATGCCCTGAAATAATAGTCCAGTGCTTTGGGGAAATCAACTAGCACATCATAAACAATTCCTATGTTGCCGAGATGCCTGGCAACCCCGTTTTTATCTCGAAGTTCTTCCGCTATCATCAATGCTTTGAAATAAAAGTCAAGGGCTTTTGGATAATCGGCTTGTTCAACATAGACATTTCCGATATTACCGAGGGTGATAGCAATTTCCCTTTTATTTTTCATTTCTTCTTTCATCTTCAATGCCCTGAAATAATATTCAAGGGCTTTGGGGTAATCGGCTTGCTCTTTATAGACAATTCCGATGTTGCCGAGGACGGGAGCAATTTTATTTTTATCTCTAAGTTCTTCTGCCTTCTTCAATGCTCTGAAATAATATTCAAGGGCTTTGGGGTAATCGGCTTGCTCCATATAGACACTTCCGATGTTGCCTAAATGCTGTGCAATTCCATTTTTATCTCCGAGTTCTTCGCTTGTTTTCAATACCTTCAGCCAGTAGTCAAGAGTTTTAGTATATTCGCCTTGTGTGTAATAATAATAGCCCAAAGAATGAAAAGAATCACCAATCCCCTTTTTCCATTCTAGTTTTTGTGCGATTGATAATGCCTGCTGAGCGTATTTCAGTGCTTGTTTGGGTTCGGAAGAGATGTATTGATAAACAAGAGCGTTTAAGTGCCTTACTTTGTTAGAATCGGGTTTGTCTTTTTTGAGGAGGATGATGAGCGAGTCAGTTTTAGTATCAAAACCATAGTTCAAACTCAAAACCATGGCTAAGCCGAAAACTATTCCAATTCTCCCTTTCCCCCTTTCTCCCTTTCCCCCTTTCTCCCTTTCATCTTCAATATTTCGCAAGCCGGTATAAATCGGTGACAACTTTCTTTCCAAAAGATTATGAATCGGAAAAATAGCGCCGGCAACTACAGCATTTATCAGAAGTTTCCATAAGGGCGCCCCGCCGGTGAGTTGCTCTTTGAATGGGTCCAATAAAACGGATATAAATTCAAAGAAAATCAAAAAAGAAATGAACAGTGTAATTTCAATTATTTTTACATTTCTACGATAGTTTTTTTCGTTTCTGTGAATCGTATCCGTCTCAAAGATGGACGCTGTTTTTTTGAATTTTTTTGAAATCAAAAACATGCTTATAAACAAGAAAATCAAGCCAATCACTATTCCTGAATACTGGAGCTTGTTCCTCCTTCCAACTGCCACTGCCTCCTGCCGCTGATTTTCCTCCTCTTGTTGCTTGCGTTTTAGTTCTGTCATTTCGTAATCGTGTTTCGCTTCTAATTTACCGATGTCCTTGCTTTTTTCTTCATTGAATATCGTATCTTTCAATGTCCTTGCTTTTTTGAAATGTTCAAGGGCAAGCGTAGGACGGTTGGATTTTTCGTAGAGGGTGGAGAGGAGTTCTTCAAATTGCCTTTCATAATTCTGTGCTCCTATTTCTTTGTCAATAGTTAATGCATCTAATAAATACTTTTCTGCATCAGCAAATAATTTTTTCTTTTGCCCCTTGTCCGTTGTCTCTTGTCCCATTGTTGTATAAAGCGCGCCGATGTTGCCGAGATTGATTGCAATTCCATTTTTATCTCCGAGTTCTTCTTTCATCTTCAATGCCCTGAAATAATAGTCAAGGGCTTTGGGGTAGTCGGCTTGATCTGTATAGACAATTCCGATGTTGCCGAGCCATACTGCAATATTATTTTTATTTCCGAGTTCTTCCGCCATCTTCAATGCCCTGAAATAATAGTCAAGGGCTTTGGGGTAATCGTTTTGCCCATTATAGACAAGTCCGATGTTGCCGAGAGTGATTGCCTGCAATTGTTTGTATCCGTGTTCTTCAGCAATCTTCAATGCCCTGAAATAATAGACAAGTGCTTTGGGGTAATGGGCTTGATCTCTATAGACAATTCCGATGTTGCCGAGAATGATTGCAATTCCTTTTTTATCTCCGAGTTCTTCTGCCATCTTCAATGCCCTAAAATAATTGTTAAGGGCTTTGGGGTAATTGGATTGATTCCAATAGACAATTCCGATGTTGCTGAGAGTATTTGCAATGTCTTTTTTATCTCCGAGTTCTTCTTTCATCTTCAATGCTCTGAAAGAATAGTCAATGGCTTTGGAGTAATCAGCTTGATCTCTATAGACAATTCCGATGTTTCCGAGAGTGGCTGAAATATTATTTTTATCTCCGAGGTCTTCTCTTGTCTTTAATGCCTTCAGCCAGTAGTCAATCGTGTTTGGATAATCGCCCTGTGAATAATAATAATAGCCAACAATATGAAACGAATTAGCAATTCCTTTTTTCCAATTAATTTTTTTTGCGAGTGATAATGCCTGCTGAGCATAATTCAATGCCTGCTTGGGTTCGGAAGAGATGTAAAGATTAGCAAGAGCGTTCAGGTGATTTACTTTGTTGGTATCGGGCTTGTCTTTTTTGAGAAGAGTGAGGAGGGAGTCAATATGGGGTGACCCATGGCTCGAATTCCCGCTCGCAAGACAAAAAAGCAGGAAAAAAATAAAAAATTTGTTACGTTTGTTTATCATTAATTTAATAGACATCTTGCATAATGCAGTTTTTTAAACACAAAGACACGAAGAAACAAAGTTACACAAAGAGTTTACTTAGTGTTTCTTAGTGTCTTCGCGTTGAAATAGAATTCCAATGCCTTTTGATAATCCCCTTGTTCATGATAAATAATTCCAATGTTACCTGTTGTAATTGCAATTTCTTTTCTATCACCGAGTTCTTTTTTTATTTTCAATGCTTCAAGATAAAATTCCAGTGCTTTTGGATAGTTCATCAAATCATGATATGCAATTCCGATGTTGCCGGCAGTAATTGCTATTTCTCTTTTATTTCCGAGTTCTTTTTTTAATTTCAGTGATTCAAAATAGTATTCCAATGCTTTTGAATAATTGCTTTGATTCCAATATACAAGCCCAATATTACCGTAGTGTCTTGCAATTCCACTTTTGTTGCCCAATTCTTTATCTATCTTTAATGCATCAAAATAGTACTTCAATGTTTTTGGATAGTCACCCTGATAGGAATGGACTTTTCCTATATTACAGAGCATATTAGCAACGCCATTATTGTTACTCAATTCCCTATACACCTTCAATGCTTCATAATAACATTCCAATGCTTTTGGGTACTCGTTAATATTACAATAAACAACACCAATATTACCAAGAGTAGTGGTTGTTCCATGTTTGTCATCTATTTTTTTGGTTATTTTTAATGAGGAAAAATAATATTTTAATGCCTGATTGTAGTCACTTTTCAAAAAGTTAAAAACACCAATGCTTCGCAATGAATTTGCAATTCCTCTTTTCCATTTTATTTTTTCAGATAGGGCAAGCGCTTGATTAAATAAAATAATGGAAGTATCGGGATTGGAATATTTTAGTTCCCATCCGAGAGAGTTGAGCAGGTTTATCCTAGTAGTGTCAGCAAGATTTTTTGTAAGTTCTGACCTTAGTGAATCCACAGGATTAATAAACCCGGTGTTCAATACCAATACAGCCGATATTACTACAAAAAAAAGTAAATTTTTCATAGTGTTTTTTCCTTCATCTGATTTTGAAATGGTCTTTTTCTGGGAAGCAATCATCCGCCTTTTTATCAAATTCTCTAAAAAATGGTGCAACGGAAATATCACCCCGGCAAGCACCGTATTTACTAATAACTTCCATGCAGGTGCCCCGCCCGTCCATACATCCGTATAAGGTTCGCTAAGTACGAGCAGAAACTCAAAAAAGATAAGGAACAAAATAAAAACAAGCCCTTCCACAAAACGCACAGGTATCTTGAACCTTCCCATCAGAAGTACGAAACTAAATAAAACCACTATACCTATTAGAATACCCGAATACTGAAGTGTATTCCTCCTACCCACTGCCACCGCCAACTTTCTACTTTCTTCCTGCTCCCCGTGTTTTCTTTTCAGTTCTGTCATTTCAAATTCGTGGCGCGCTTCCAACTTACCGATGTCCTTGCTTTTTTCTTCGTTGAATATCGTATCTTTTAATGCCATTGCTTTTTTGTAATGTTCCAGGGCAAGCAAAGGGCGGTTTGATTTTTCGTAGAGTTCGGTGAGATGTCCTTCTATCTTCCTTTCATTGTCCATGGCTCCTAATTCTTTATTAATTTTAAGCGCAGACAGTAAATACTCTTCTGCATCTGCTATGAGTTTTTTCTTCTGTCGCTCATTAACTTGCTCTCCACTCATTATTGTATAAATCCATCCTATATTCCCTGTATTAATTGCAAAACTTCTTTTATCTCCGCGTTCTTCCGAAATCTTCAATGCTCTGAAATAATTGTTAAGAGATTTTGGATAATCGCCTTGTTCTTTATATACAATACCTAAGTTTCCAAGTATTGCTGTTTCACTATTTCTATCACCGAGTTCTTCAGCTATTTTCAAAGCCCTCTTGTAATAATCAATGGCATTGGCGTAGTTGCCTTTCTGCCAATAGACAAGTCCGATATTGCCAAGTGTGTTTGCAATTTCATTTTTATTGCCCAATTTTTCTTTCATCTTCAGTGCCCTGAGATAATAGTCAAGTGCTTTGGAGTGGTCTGATTGATCATAATAGACAATTCCAATGTTACCTAACTGCCGCGCAATTCCGTTTTTATCTCCGAGTTCTTCTACCACTTTCAATGCTTTGAAATAATAATCAAGAGCTTTGGGGTAGTCGGCTTGATTCCAATAGACAAGTCCGATGTTACCGAATCGCTTTGCTATACCACTTTTGTTTTTGAGTGCATTATCCAGTGTTAATGCTTTGAAATAACAATCAAGAGCAAGCGGATAATCGCCTTTGACATGATAGTAAACTCCGAGATTACTGAGCGTATTGGATTTTAACTTTTGGATTTTAGAATTTAGTGCGGTTTCGGTAGTATCTTCACATTCTTTGGTAAAATAATTTGTCACGCAAAGGCGCCAAGAACGCAAAATAGAAATTAATAAATTATTTTCTTTGTGAGTTTTGCGTCTTTGCGTGAGACCTGTTTGGTTGTTATATGAAGATAAATTTTCGCAGAGGGTGAGCGCCTGATTGCTAAGCAGAATGGCAGTATCTGGGTTGATGTTCATTAATTCTCTGCCAAGATCATTGAGTGTAATTATCCTCGTAGTATCGTGCAATTGTTTTTGCAATTCGGCTTTGAGAGAGTCCAGTTTAGGATTTACGATTTTAGATTTACGATTTACAATTTGGGATTTAGAATCAAAACCATAGTTCAAAACCATAACCATTGTCAAGCCGATAACTATTCCAATTCCCCCTTTCTCCCTTTCTCCCTTTCCCCCTTTCTCCCTTTCATCACCGTGCTTTTGCAAACCAATATAAGACGGGGATAACTTTCTTTCTAAAATATTATGAATTGGGAAGATAGCGCCGGCTACTACAGCATTTATCAGAAGTTTCCACAAGGGCGCGCCGCCGGTAAGTTGCTCTTTGAATGGGTCCAATAAAACGGATATAAATTCAAAGAAAATCAAAAACGAAATAAACAATGAAATTTCAATTATTTTTACATTTCTACGATAGATTTTTTCGTTTCCGTGAATCGTATCCGTCTCAAAGATGGACGCTGTTTTTTTGAATTTTTTTGAAATCAAAAATATACTTATAAATAAAAACATTAAGCCAATCACTATCCCTGAATACTGGAGCTTGTTCCTCCTTCCAACTGCCACTGCTTCCTGCCGCTGATTTTCCTCCTCTTGTTGCTTGCGTTTTAGTTCTGTCATTTCGTACTCGTGTTTCGCTTCTAATTTTCCCATGTCCTTGCTTTTTTCTTCGTTGAAAATCGTATCTTTCAATGCCCTTGCTTTTTTGTAATGTTCCAGGGCAAGCGTAGGACGGTTGGATTTTTCGTAGAGGGTGGTAAGCGATTCTTCAAATTGCCTTTCATGATCCTGCGCTCCTATTTCTTTGTCAATCTTCAATGCATCCGTTAAATACTTTTCTGCATCAGCAAATAGTTTTTTCTTTTGTCCCTCGTCCTTCGTCTCTTCTCCCTTAGTTGTATAAAGAGAGCCGATGTTGCCGAGATTGATTGCAATTCCTTTTTTATCTCCGAGTTCCTCCTTCATCTTCAATACTCTGAAATAATAGTCAAGGGCTTTGGAGTAATCGGCTTGTTCATTATAGATATTTCCGATATTACCGAGGATGTTTGCAATTCCATTTTTATCTCCGAGTTCTTCTTTCATCTTCATTGCTCTGAAATAATAGTCAAGGGCTTTGGGGTAATCGGCTTGCTCATTATAGACATTTCCGATGTTGCCGAAGGCGTTTGCAATTCTATTTTTATCTCCGAGTTCTTCCGCCATTTTCAATGCCTGGAAAAAATAGTTCAGGGCTTTGGAGTAATCGGCTTGATTATGATAGATAATTCCGATGTTGCCGAGCCACGCTGCCATTCCGTTTTTATCTCCAAGTTCTTCTACTAACTTCAATACCCTGAAATAATAGTCAAGGGCTTTGGGGTAATTGGCTTGAGCGATATAGACAATTCCGATGTTGCCGATAGTGTTTGCCTGCAATTGTTTGAATCCGAGTTCTTCCGCCATCTTCAATGCCCTCAAATAATAGTTCACGGCTTTGGGATAATCGGCTTGCGCATGATAGACATTGCCGATGTTGCCGAGAGAAGTGGCAATGCCTTTTTTATCTACAAGTTCTTCTCTTGTCTTTAATGACTTCAGCCAGTAATTAAGCGTGTTGGGGTAATCGCCCTGTGTGTAATAATAATAGCCAACTATATGAAATGAATTAGCAATGCCATTTTTCCAATTAATTTTTTTTGCGAGCGATAATGCTTGCTGAGTATATTTCAATGCTTGTTTGGGTTCAGAAGAGATGTATTGATTAGAAAGGGCGTTCAGGTGATTTACTTTGTTGGAATCGACTTTGTCTTTTTTTAGTAGGGCGAGGAGAGAGTCAATATGGGATGACCCATGGCTCGAATTCCCGCTCGCAAGACCAAAGAGGATGAAAAAAATGGAAAATTTGTAAAAAATATTTATCATTAACTAAATATTATTGTTAATACTCACCACAGAGGCACAGAGAACACGAAGTTACACAGAGAAAAGCTATTAGGAAAATATATTTTGAATTATCGCCTCCGTGTTTTTTTTTGTTCTCCGTGTCCCCATGATTTTGTATTTTATTACCCTGTTGAGAGATTACATATTATTTATTCCTCAATTTCAGCAACCTGTTCTTCAATTTTCTCTCAAAAAAAGCATGCAATGGAAAAATTACGCCAGCAAACACTGCATTCACTAATAGCTTCCATGCAGGTGCCCCGCCCGTCCATACATCCGTATAGGGGTCGCTAAGTACGAGCAGGAACTCAAAAAAGATAAGGAACAGAATAAAAACAAGCCCTTCCGCAAAACGCACAGGTATTTTGAACCTTCCCATCAGAAGTACGAAACTAAATAAAACCACTATACCTATCAGAATACCCGAATATTGAAGTGTATTCCTCCTGCCCACAGCTACTGCCAACTTCCTACTTTCTTCCATCTCCAGTTGCTTGCGTTTCAATTCCGTTATCTCAAATTCGTGTCGCGCCTCCAATTTACCGATGTCCTTGCTTTTTTCTTCGTTGAAAATCGTATCTTTTAATGCCATTGCTTTTTTGAAATGTTCCAAAGCAAACGTGGGGCGGTTGGATTTTTCGTAGAGGGTGGAGAGGAATTCTTCAAATTGCCTTTCTTCATTCTGCGATCCTATTTCTTTGTCAATTTTTATTGCTTCCAATAAATACTTTTCTGCATCAGCAAATATTTTTTTCTTTTGCCTATCGTCCTTTGTTTCTCCTATCATTGTAGTATAAAGCACGCCGATGTTGCCGAGATTGTTTGCAATTCCATTTTTATCTCCGAGTTCTTCTTTCATCTTCAATGCCCTGGAATAATACTCAAGTGCCGTTGGGTAGTCGTTTTGCTCTACATAGATAATTCCGATGTTGCCGAGCCAAATTGCAATTCCATTTTTATCTCCGAGTTCTTCTTTTATCTTCAATGCCCTGTGATAATACTCAAGGGTTTTGGTGTAGTCGTTTTGTTCTTTATAGACAATTCCGATGTTGCCGATCCATGCGGCAATATTATTTTTATTTCCAAGTTCTTCCGCCATTTTCAATGCCCTGAAATAATAATCAAGGGCTTTAGGGTAATCGGTTTGATTGAAATAAACATTACCGGTATTACCGAGACATTGGGCAATTCTATCTTTATCTCCGAGTTCTTCCGCAATTTTCAATGCTTTGAAATAATAGTCAAGGGCTTTGAGGTAATCGGCTTGCTCATAAAAGACAGCTCCGATATTGCTGAGAACGATTGCAATTCCTTTTTTATATCCGAATTCTTCATTTATCTTCAATGCCTTGAAATAATATTCAAGCGCAAAAGGATAATCGCCTTTGAGACGATAATAAACCCCGAGGTTGCTGAGGGTGTTGGATTTTAACTTTTGGATTTTAGATTTTAGTGCGTTTTTGGAAGTATCTTCACATTCTTTGGTAAAATAATTTGTCAAGCTAAGGCGCCAAGAACGCAAAGTAGAAAATAATAAATTATTTTCTTTACGAGCTTTGCAGCTTTGCGTGAGACCTGTTTGGTTATTATGCGAAGATAAATTTTCGCAGAGGGCGAGCGCCTGGCTGCTAAGTAGTATGGCAGTATCGGGGTTACTATTCTTCAGTTTCCAACCGAGATTATTGAGTGTAATTATCCTCGTAGTATCGTGCAATTGTTTTTGCAGTTCGGCTTTGAGAGAGTCCAGTTTAGGATTTACGAATTTAGATTTAGGATTTACGTATTGGGATTTAGAATCAAAACCATAGTTCAAATTCATAACTACGGCTAAGCAGATAAATGTGCCAAATTTAAAATGATTTGCAATAAGAGTGAGAAAGTGAGCGGTTTTCCCACTTTCTCCCTTTCCCCCTTTCTCCCTCTCATCTTCATTCTTTCGCAAGCCGGTATAAGCCGGAGACAACTTTCTTTCTAAAATATTATGAATCGGAAAAATAGCGCCGGCAACCACAGCATTTATCAGAAGTTTCCACAAGGGCGCCCCGCCGGTGAGATGCTCTTTGAATGGATCCAATAAAACGGATATAAATTCAAAGAAAATCAAAAAAGAAATGAACAATGAAATTTCAATTATTTTTACATTTCTGCGATAGGTTTTTTCGTTTCCGTGAACCGTTTCTGTCTGGAAGATGGACGTTTCCTTTTTGAATTTTTTTGAAATCAAAAATATACTTATAAATAAAAACATTAAGCCAATCACTATCCCTGAATATTGGAGCTTGTTCCTCCTGCCAACTGTCACTGCCTCCTGCCGCTGATTTTCCTCCTCTTGTTGCTTGCGTTTTAGTTCTGTCATTTCGTACTCGTGCTTCGCTTCCAATTTTCCCATGTCCTTGCTTTTTTCTTCGTTGAAAATCGTATCTTTTAGTACCCTTGCTTTTTTGTAATGTTCCAGTGCAAGGGTGGGGCGGTTGGATTTTTCGTAGAGGTTGGAGAGGAGTTCTTCTTTTATCCTTTCACTATTTTGGGTGCCTATTTCTTTATCAATCTTTAATGCATCCAGTAAATATTTTTCTGAATCAGCAAATAATTTTTTCTTTTGTAACACGTCTTTCGTCTCATCTCCCATTTTTGCATAAAGCGAACCGATATTGCCAAGAGTGTTTGCAATTCCATTTTTATCTCGGAGTTCTTCTTTCATCTTCAATGCTTTGAAATAATAATCAAGCGCATTTGTGTATTTAGATTGTTTCTTATACATTATTCCGATATTGCCGAGATTAGTTGCAATTTCATTTTTATTTCCAAGTTCTTCAACCATTTTCAATGCCCTGAAAAAATATTCAAGGGCTTTAGGATAATTGTCTTGGCTACCATAAACACCTCCGATATTACCGAGATGCCGAGCAACTCCATTCTTGTCTCCAAGTTCTTCTGCCATTGTCAATGCCCTGAAATAATAATTCAGGGTTTTGGAGTAATCAGTTTGAGAATAATAAACAAGCCCAATGTTACCGAGAGTGATTGCGATTCCTTTTTTATTTCTGAGTTCTTCATCAATTTTCAATGACCTGAAAAAAAAGTCAAGTGCTTTGGAGTAATCAGCTTGCCAAATATAGACAAGCCCGATGTTACTGAGCCAAGTTGCTATTCCTTTTTTATCTTTACGTTCTTCTTTTATTTTCAATGTCTTTAAAAAATATTCAAGAGCTTTGGGGTAATCGGCTTGATTCAAATAGACACCCCCGATGTTGCCGATATTTGCTGCAATTCTGTTTTTATCTCCGAGTTCTTCACTTGTTCTCAGTGCCTTCAGCCAATAGTCAAGCGTGTTAGGATAATCGCCTTGTGTGTAATAATAATAGCCCATAGATTGATATGAATCAGCAAGCCCCTTTTTCCAATTAATTTTTTTTGCGAGTGATAATGCCTGCTGAGCGTATTTTAATGCCTGCTTGGGTTCGGAAGAGATGTAAAGATTAGCAAGAGCGTTCAGGTGATTTACTTTGTTGGTGTCTTGGCGGTCGGTTTTGAGTAAAGTAAGCAGGGAGTCGGTAGTTCGGCTTTGCTTGCCAGAATTGTTGGATTGTTGCGCGGAAGAATTTAAAACGCAAAACAGGAAACAAAAAATGTAGAATGTAAAATGCAAAATGTAAAATGTAAAACAAGAAATAATTAAAGGTTTTTTCATGGGGCAAACTTACGGTGAATTTTGATTTCTATATGACCTTATCCCAGCCCATTTTGGAAAGGGGTTGGGGTGAGGTCTTGGAGGAATGACATCGTATCTCTCCCCCCTCTCCATTTTTTTGGAGAGGGGCTGGGGTGAGGTCTCCGTGCCCAGTTTGCTTTTTTTCAATTCGTAATATTAATTAATTTTTTCAAATCATAAAATTTGATTAACTTTGCACGATTTTTAACCGGATTTGCAATATCAGGTGCAATTTTAAAATTGAAATTTATCTGAATATTAAAATATAATCCGGTTATTCATATAATATTAATAGAAAATTTTAAACTTTAACCTATTAGAAAAATGAAAAAGAACAAAAAGAAATCGGTCTCAAAAGCTATTTCCAAATCATCAAAAAAACAAAATTCAAAGAAAAAAGGTCTTACTAAAAAGGTAAAAACTGTTAAAAAAACGTTGAAACCCAAGAGTATCAAAAAGAAAGTGACGAAATCCTTAAAAAAGAAGATCGTTCTTTCAAAAGGGAAAAAAACACCTAAAAAGTTAACGGCTCCGGTCAAAGTAAAGAAAAAGATTGTTGTTAAAAAAGTACAAAAGCCAATTGTCATCAAAGCAAAACAACAGCCCGTATCCCAAAAAGAAAAAATAACCGCTAAAATTCTTCCGTTAAATATAGAGAAAAAATCCGTTGAGAAGCCAACTCCGGTTTCAGTAATTGCCAAAAGCAGTACCGTTGAAAAAACAACGCAAGTTCCTGCGAAAACTCAGACATCCAAACCTGTTGAGACAATTAAGCAGAGCGTGGAAACAAAAAATAACATGGTTAAACCCGCTGAAATCAAGCCGCAAAGCACCAATGGAAAAAAACCTGCCCCCACAGAGGACCTGCAGGTTTATAGCCCGGAAGAATTAAAAGAGTTTGAAGCAATCATCCAGGAAAAATTGGATTATGCACGTACAGAATTGAAAAATATTAAGGACTCACTAAGCCGCCGCTCCGACTCCGGTACCGACGATACGGCTGTAAGCGCAAAAATGCTCGAAGACGGGGCTGAAACCGCTCAAAAAGAAAATCAGAACCAATTAGCCGCCAGGATGCAAAAATTTATTTCAAATCTTGAAGGTGCGATGGGAAGAATTAAAAACGGCACGTATGGAAGATGTATTTACACGGGAAAATTAATTCCCAAGGAGCGCTTGAAAGCCGTTCCACATACCAATTACTCCATTGAGGGTAAAGCCATGCAACAACAGAGGCAATTATCTCATACTTCAGAAATTGATTTTCCACCTCAGGACTTTATGCCCGATGCAACCATTGAGTAGATATGGAAAATTTGAAAAACCATATCGAAGCGCTTATTTTTTGCGCCGAAAGCCCCCTTTCCATAGAAGATATTTCGAGTTGTCTGGAAAGTGTTAATGACCAAACCATCGCCGAGGAGTTAATTACAAATTCAATACAGGAACTTATTGAAAAATACGGGGATGAAGGTACATCCTTATCATTGGTAAAAATTGCCGGTGGCTACCAGTTTTTAACCAAACCGGCTTATCAAAATACTATTGGCGTTTTATTAGCCCAGAAAGCCAGCAAACGTTTGACAATTTCTGCCCTCGAAACACTTTCCATTATTGCCTATAAACAACCTGTTTCAAAACCGGAAATTGAAAAAATAAGAGGAGTGAATTGTGATTATACGCTTCAAAAACTCCTCGAAAAGGAACTGATTGAGATTAGAGGAAAGGGAGAAGGAGTAGGAAAACCTATTCTTTATGGAACCAGCAAAAAATTCATGGAATACTTCGGAATTAATTCCATGACTGATTTACCAACCCTGAAGGAGATTGTAAAACCGGAAAATAAAATTGGCGAAGAGAGTTAGGGTATAGAGGTATAAGGGTATAAGGTATAAGGAAAAATTGAAGTTCTCCCTGTACCCCTGTACCTTTATACCTCTATACCCCTATACCCATATACCCCTATACCCCTATACCACCACCCACATGCTTCGACTAAACAAACTAATCTCAAACGCCGGTATTTGTTCAAGGCGTAAAGCGGATGAACTGATTGAAAACGGGTTGGTTAAAGTAAACGGAAAAACCGTCAATCAACTTGGTATAAAAGTAAATCCGGAAGATGAAATTCTGGTAAGAGGAAAAAATATCCGTATAGAAAAAAGGGTTTATCTTGTATTGAACAAACCTAAAGATTGCATTACTACTACCTATGATCCTGAAGGCAGAAAAACAGTGATGGATTTTGTAAAGGACGCATGCAAGGAACGGCTGTATCCAATAGGACGCTTGGATAGAAACACAACTGGAGTGTTGCTGTTAACTAACGATGGGGAGTTGGCGCAGAAGTTAGCACATCCATCAAATAAAATTAAAAAGATTTACCGAGTGACACCTGAACGCATGATGTCAAATATGGAAATTCAAAAATTAAGCAAGGGGGTTATGCTCGAAGATGGACTTGCTGTACCCGATAGCGTGGAATTAGTGCAAAACCATCAGCTATTCTGGTTGGAAGTGACCATGCACTCAGGGCGCAACCGGATTGTCCGCAGAATGTTTGAAACGATTGGATTCGAGGTTAAACAACTCGAACGGATTGAATATGCAGGCATCACGAATAAAAATCTACCGAGAGGTCGTTGGCGAATGTTGACGGCAAGGGAGGTGATTGGATTGAAGGCGAGAGGGTAGGGGGAAAATTGTCCCAACCAAATTTTATACAAACTAAACCTATGGTAGGAAAGCATCAATGAGAGTTTAAAAGTGCCGTAGGCACGATTTAATTTTGTAAGGATGGACTTTAGTCCGTCCTTCAAATCTGTTCGTTTTATAACCAGAAGTGCCTTAGGCACGATTCATATTAGATTCTCAAATAGGTATCGCTCTTTATATGGCACTTCAAACTTCTTCAAAAAACTCCAGATACTCTTCTCAGAGCGTTTATTTTTTTATGATTCGTTCCTACGGAACTCAATTGTCTGAAATCAGACGTTTCAACAACGGACTGAAGTCCGTTGTTACAATATGAACCATTCCTACGGAACTGATTTTATATAGTAAAAGGCCGTGGCAAATTGTTATTACTGATAAAATAAAAAAGCAAAGAAAAATCCTTTCCAGCACCTGAAAAAAAGAATTAACCCCTGAAGGGAACTAATATAAAAAGAATCAAAATTTTTATGTAACTTTGCCACCCATGAAGATTTTTAGTTTCATTTTTTTAATTTACTTCTCCACACTTGCCATACTTCCTTGTAGCGACAACGATCATTGTGTAAATGAACCCAAATCCCAAACTGCATTCAATCAAACCAACGACTGCCAAGACACACACAGCACAAACGAATTATGCTCCCCTCTATGTATGTGCAACTGTTGCGGAGGAGTTACCATAGTTTCAAAATCGTTCAACAATTTTTTTGTTCAAATACCATCAGGACAAATTTCTTCCTATCCCCAAAATTCTCTCTCCGAGATTTCATTTTCTATCTGGCAACCACCTAAAGTTTGAAAAAAGGTATAGGGGTATAAAGGTATTAAGGTATAATGGTATAAAGTGTTACTACCCTATACCTTATACCCTATACCTTTATACCTCAAACCTCATACTCCATTCACTTTCAGCATAAACCTTAAATCACAGTTCATGATAGACAAACTTATTTCCTTTTCCATAAGGAACAAAATAATTATCGGGCTTTTCATGATTGTTTTAATTGTATGGGGAAGTTATTCCATAAAGCAACTTCCGATTGACGCAGTTCCCGACATCACTAACAATCAGGTGCAGGTTACAACAGTTGCTCCTACACTTTCCGCACAGGAAGTAGAACAGTTCATTACTTCTCCTATAGAATTTTCATTGACAACTATTCCTGATATTATTGAGTTGCGTTCCATTTCCCGTTTTGGTTTGTCAGTGATTACGGTTGTCTTTAAAGATGATATTGAAATTTATAAGGCAAGACAATTAGTTAACGAACGCTTAAAAGAAGCTGAAACAAAAATACCCGATGGTTTCGGAAGTCCGGAACTTGCACCCGTTACGACCGGCCTGGGAGAAATTTACCAATATGTTTTGCATACTGAAAAGGGATTCGAGAAAAAATATTCTGCGATGGACCTGCGGACAATTCAGGATTGGATTGTCAGGAGACATTTGTTAGGAACCGCAGGTGTTGCAGATGTAAGCAGTTTCGGAGGATATTTAAAACAATATGAAGTTGCCGTAAATCCTGATAAGTTACGCAGTATGAATGTTTCTCTAGCTGAGATTTTTTCAGCCCTTGAAAAAAATAATCAGAACACAGGAGGAGCATATATTGAGAAAAAACCAAATGTCTATTTCATTCGTGGAATTGGTCTGGTAACTTCCCTTGCCGACATTGAAAAAATTGTGGTGCGGACAAATACTGCGGGAATTCCTTTACTCATTCGTGATGTGGCGAAAGTGCAATACGGAAGTGCCGTTCGCTATGGAGCAATGACACGCAATGATGAAGGAGAAGTAACAGGAGGGTTAGTTTTAATGCTCAAAGGAGCAAACTCCGCACAGGTAATTGAAGACGTGAAAAAACGAATAGCACAAATAGAAAAAACATTGCCCGAAGGAATTGTTATCGAACCGTTCATTGACAGAGCCAAATTAGTGAACAACGCCATCAGCACCGTAGAAAAAAATCTTTTAGAAGGCGGGTTAATAGTAGTGTTCATTCTCGTTTTGCTTTTGGGAAATTTCAGAGCGGGATTAGTAGTTGCATCCGTAATTCCTCTTTCGATGCTATTCGCCATTGCCATGATGAATTTATTCGGTGTGTCAGGAAATTTAATGTCACTCGGCGCGATTGACTTCGGTTTAATGGTTGACGGAGCTGTCATTATAGTTGAAAGCATCCTGCACAGAATCAGCATGAGCAAGCACCATCACACAGGGATAAAAAGATTATCACAAGTGCAAATGGATGATGAAGTTTTTCATGCCTCTGCAAGAATAAGAAAGTCGGCGGCTTATGGAGAAATAATTATTCTGATAGTATATATTCCCATATTGGCATTAGTGGGTATAGAAGGAAAAATGTTCAGACCGATGGCACAGACCGTCTCCTTTGCCATCATAGGAGCGCTAATTCTTTCTCTCACCTATATTCCCATGATGTCTGCATTGTTCCTAAGCAAAAAAACAGAGCATAAAAGAAATATTTCCGACCAGCTCATGGATTTCTTTCACCGAATCTATAAACCGTTTCTTGAATTTTCTTTGAATAGAAAATTAATTGTCATTTCCATATCGGTAGTTTTGTTTATTTTTTCATTAGTTGTATTCAATAAGATGGGAGGAGAATTTATACCCACCCTTGAAGAAGGCGACTTTGCAGTGGAAACACGGCTGATGTCAGGTACTTCATTATCACAAACCATTGAAACAATGCAACAGGCGGCAGGGATTATAAAAGGAAAATTTCCCGAAGTAAAAGAAGTAATCGGAAAATTGGGTTCATCCGAAATTCCTACAGATCCAATGCCCATTGAAAGCGGAGATATGATGATAATACTAAAAGATAAAGAAGAATGGACAAGTGCAGATAACAGAGAAGAACTTGCCGAAAAAATGAGTAAAGCGTTGGAAGTAATCCCAGGGGTTGAATTTGGATTTCAACAACCAATCCAAATGCGTTTCAATGAAATGATGACTGGCGCAAGGCAGGATGTAGCCATAAAAATTTTCGGAGAGGACTTGGATTTGCTATCCGAAAATGCAGACAAAGTTTCCAAACTAATTCAGAACATCAAAGGAGTGCAGGATATTTTTGTAGAAAAAATTACAGGTCTTCCGCAAGTGCAGGTGAAATATGATAGGGATAAAATTGCTCAATACGGTTTGACTGTTATGGAGGTAAACAAGGTTTTAGAAACAGCATTCGCTGGAAAAGTTGCGGGAGTTGTTTTTGAAGGAGAAAAAAGATTTGATTTAGTTGTTCGTCTTGAGAATAAATTCCGGCAGGGAATTGACGATGTGAAAGACCTTTATGTTACGCTTCCATCGGGCAATCAAGTTCCCATCGGGCAAATTGCTGATGTGCAATTTAAGTTGGGTCCAACGCAAGTTTCCCGTGAAGACGGAAAAAGGAGAATTACCATTGGCTTCAATGTGAGAGAAAGAGATGTGCAATCTGTTGTAGAAGAAATACAACAGAAATTAGATAAAGGATTAAAACTTCCCGCAGGATATTTCACATCTTACGGAGGACAATTTCAAAATCTCATTGAAGCGAAAAAGCGTTTGTCCCTTGCAGTTCCTATTGCCTTGCTTCTTATTTTCATTCTATTATATTTCACGTTCGGGTCGCTCAAGCAATCCGTTTTAATTTACACAGCAATTCCACTTTCAGCAATCGGTGGCGTGTTCGCTTTATGGTTAAGAGATATGCCTTTCAGTATTTCCGCAGGCGTTGGGTTCATTGCTTTGTTCGGAGTGGCGGTGTTAAACGGAATTGTATTGATAGCAGAATTTAATCGCCTGAAAGAGGAAGGCATTGATGATATTTATGAGCGTGTCCGAAAAGGAACTAAAATAAGGTTACGACCGGTGATCCTTACCGCTTGTGTTGCTTCGTTTGGTTTTTTACCGATGGCAATTTCAACCAGTGCAGGAGCAGAAGTTCAAAAACCATTGGCAACAGTTGTAATTGGTGGTTTAATAACCGCAACTTTTTTAACGCTTTTGATTCTTCCGGTACTTTACATTTTATTTTCAGGTAAGAATAAGATAAAACCATCAGTTGCAGTTGCAGTAATTTTATTTCTTATTTCTGTTCCGAATTTTTCTTCCGCGCAAAAAACATCATTCACGTTACAGCAAGCCATTGACACTGCGTTAAAGAACAATCCCCAACTAAAATCTGCTACCCTCGAAGTGCAACAGCAGAATGTTTTAAAAAAAACAAGCTTTGATTTACCAAAAACAAATGTTTCAGTCCTGAAAGGACAATATAACAGTGAAAACAAAGACACTTACGTTGGAGTTACGCAGGATATTTATTTTCCTACTGTCTATATTCAGCAAAGCAAAGTTCAAAAGCAAACTGTTTTATTGAGTGAAAAAAATCTTGCTCTTACGCAAGCCGAATTAATCCGCAATGTAAAATCCACTTATTATCAACTTTCTTTCGGAATGGAAAAACTCAAACTCCTAAACTACCATGACAGCATTTACAAAAAGTTTTCCGATATAGCTGAACTCAAATACAAAACAGGTGAATCATCTTATCTTGAAAAACTTTCCGCTCAAATCAAAGTACAGGAAATACTAACGTATAAAAAGCAAACGGAAGCAGATGTTGAAATCAACAGACAGGAATTGCAAAACTTGTTGAATGTTAAGCAGGAAATCAGTATAACGAATGCAGAAAAACAAACTCTTTTTATCAATTCCGACACCTCTTCAATCAATCAAAACCCCTTGCTTGCATATTATCACCAGAAAATCCTACTTTCAGCTTCGCAGTTATCCTTAGAGAAAAATAAATTCCTTCCTGATTTTTCATTGGGATATTTCAACCAATCTCTTGATAATGTAAAAGGATTTTTCGGCTTTCAAATCGGAGTAGGAATTCCGGTTTTCTTCTGGGGACAGCAAGGTAGGGTTCAATCCGCAAAAATCCAAGTACAGATTGCACAAAACGATTATGAACTTGCGCTGAATAATCTGAATACACGTCTCAAACAGCAGTTGCAGGAATATCAAAAATTTTCTGATATTGTAAATTTTTATGAGTCCAGAGGGCTGAAACAATCCGAAGAAATACTGAAAGTATCGCAATTTGCGTATTCCAATGGTGAAATAGGATATGTAGAATACATTCAGAGCATCACTCAGGCAATTTCAATTAAATCAGAATATCTCAATTCATTAAATCAGTTTAATCAAGCAATCATCAACATTAATTATTTAATCGGAAAATAATATGAAAAACGCAGTTGTAATTTTTATCGGAAGTGGATTTGGCGGCATTAGTCGTTATTATCTTTCAAAGTTCATTAATAAAATAAACCTGCATGATTTCCCTCTTGGAATAATATCAGTCAATATAATCGCCTGCTTTTTGTCAGGATTTTTTGCGTCACTTTTTATTAGAAATGGAATAACAGCAGAGAATCATTTGATGAAACTCTTGCTTGTTGTTGGTTTTTGTGGCGGCTTCAGCACTTTTTCGGGTTTTGCCGATCAAACAATACGATTATTTCAACAAGGTAATCAAACTTACGCCGTGGTTGATATTTTTCTAAGTATCACAATTTGTCTTTTTGCAACGTTTGGGGGATTAGCCGTTTCTAAACTTATTTAAATGAATTAATAATAAAAAAATGAAAACAAAAATCATATATGTAATGATTTGTGGTTTAGTAATCACATTCTGCAACAGCAAAAAAGAAAATTCAGAACCGGAGCATAACGAAGAGAAAAAATCTGAAACGATTGAACTAACAGCCGAACAATTCAACTCAGTGGGTATTGCTTTGGGAACAATAGAAAAAAAGAATCTCCGCAGTGTAGTAAGGGCGAGCGGTTACCTTGATGTTCCTCCTCAAAATAAAGCCAGTGTTTCAACGTTCATCGGTGCGGTTGTAAAATCAATCTCCGTTCTCGAAGGAACTTTTGTAAAACATGGACAAACGCTTGCCGTTCTGGAACATCCCGATTTCATCAAGTTGCAGGAAGCATATCTCACCGAAAAAAATAATTTTATTTTCGTTGAGAAAGAATATGTACGTCAAAAAGAATTAATGGAACATAATTCCGGAACTGGAAAGATTTTCCAGAAAGCCGAAAGCGATTTCAATATTTCTAAAGGAAAAATTTCTTCGCTTGAAAGCCAGTTGAAAATGTTGTCCGTAAATTTCACCGAACTTTCCAAAGGAAATATTTCTTCTTCCTTTGCTTTGACTTCCCCCATTATGGGATATGTAGGTCATATCCATGCCACTATCGGTGGGTATGCCGAACCTAACAAAACACTCTTTGAAATCACCGATAACACAAAAATTCATTGCGATTTGTTGATTTATGAAAAGGACTTATTCAAAGTAAAAGTAGGACAGAAAGTAAATTTCGTTCTCTCCAATCAGCCCGAACATCAGGAAGAACATAACTTTAAAACGATTGAAGGAGAGATTTTCGGCATCAATAAATCATTTGAGAATGATACCAAAGCACTCATTGTTCACGCAAGTATAAAAAATGAAAACCACGAATTGATACCCGGAATTTATGTAAATGGAGTCATTGATGTCGGAGAACAAAAAAGTTCAGCTATTCCCATAGATGCCATTGTAAAAGCAGACGGTAAGGAATGGATTTTTAGTGTAAATGAAGAAAACAAAGACGGTTATAAATTTAATATGTTGGAAGTGATTACAGGAATATCCGATTTGGGATATGTTGAAATAAAACCCTTGGAAAAAATTGCAGATAATGCAAAAATTGTAATTAAAAATCCGTTTTTTATTCTATCAAAAGCCAAAGAAGGAGAAGGCGGAGAGGAATGATTGTTCGTAGAGATGCATATTTCTTAATGCATTGTTTTTGTTTAGAAATTATCACGTAAGTTTGTAATTCAATAACCAATAACCAATTCCTTCGTTTGTGAGGACACAAACGAAGGCAATAAATAATCAATGACCAATATCCAATGACCCCAATCCAAATGGTTGACCTTCGTACCCAGTACGAAAAAATTAAAACTCAGATAGACAATGCTGTGCTTGGCGTGCTCCAAAGTTCTGCGTTCATCAATGGTCCCGATGTAGCAAAATTTACGGAGGAAATGAAAAATTATCTCAAAGTAAAACACGTAATTCCCTGTGGAAATGGCACCGATGCCATAAAAATTGCTTTGATGTCACTGGGTTTAAAACCAGGAGATGAAGTGATTACCCCGAGCTTTACGTATGTTGCCACTGCAGAATCAATCTGCCTGCTGGGATACAAACCGGTTTTTGTGGAAGTGGATGAACATACGTTTACGCTTTCGTCCCAGGCATTTGAAAAAGCAATCACTCCGAAAACCAAGGCACTTATTGCCGTTCATCTTTATGGATTGTGCGCCCACCTGGAACCCATTATGGAAATTGCAAAAAAAAATAATATCACAGTAATTGAAGACACTGCTCAGGCATTGGGAACCGATTATATTTTCAACAATGGCAGAAAACAAAAAGCAGGAACCATCGGTCATATTGGAACTTCGTCTTTTTTTCCATCAAAGAATCTTGGATGTTACGGGGATGGTGGAATGATATGTACCAATGACTTAACGCTTGCCAAACGATTAAAAATGACTTCTAATCATGGGCAATCACAAAAATATGTGCATGATTTAATTGGTGTAAATTCCCGGTTGGATACAATGCAAGCCGCTATATTAAGAATAAAACTTGCGCATCTTGATAATTATATTTCTGCACGTAATAAAGTTGCTGAATATTATGATACAGCATTTAAAAATAATGACGCTCTCATCATACCATTTCGCCCTGCCTATTCAAGTCATGGATTTCATCAATACACACTTACTGTAAAAAGCCGGCGTGATGAACTTGTCAAATATCTTTCTGATAAAAAAATTCCTACTGTTGTTTATTATCCAATTCCATTGCATCTGCAAAAAGCATATCAGCAATATGGATATAAGAAAGGAGATTTTCCTGCAACAGAAAAATTGTGTGACACTATACTGTCACTACCCATGCACACGGAATTAGATGAGGAGCAGTTGAAATATATTGTAGAGGTAGTTGCCCAATACCTTCGTTTGTGAGGACACAAACGAAGGCGGTAAATGACTAATGCCCAATGACTAATGCCCAATGTTAATCCCTGAACGCCGAAGGAAACATTTCTTTTGGGAGCAGTTTAAGTAATAATGGAAGAGTAATAAATGCGCCCGGAAGCACCAATGCAACTAATGTCGGAATGGATTTCAAAATATCAAGTAGTTGTTCTTTTACCTTGTGCTTTTCTTCATCGCTTAATTTTTCATTTCTCGATTTCATTAATAGCCCGTATAGTTCCCGGCTTTCTCTGATTTCGGTATTAACCCGGTCTTTGTTTTTTAATAAAATTTTTGAAGTCATTTCTTTTACCTGTGACACAACATAACCCATCTTACCCGAATGAGGTAATTGTGTCTCATGCAAAGTTAAGAAAGTGTTTAAGGCAAGAAAACTTTGTTGTTTTTCTTCCGGTTCCAGTTGCAGTTTCTGAATAATAATTGCGAGAAAATCATTTTCTTTGTGACTGATGTTTTTATCTGAAAAAACAAACAATAAACTTATTTCAAGAAAAAATCTTCTTGACAGCCAGGAATACTCATCCGTTTTAATAGACGAAATAGCCACTCCCTTTTTAAATTCTTCCTTAAAGTTTGTAATCAGGTCAGCCGGTAAACCGGAGGCAGTCAAAAAATAATCAAACAACCGGAATTCCTCTTTCTCCAAACTTTGACTCGCATGGGATGCGAGAATCATCAATCGCAATAACGAGGTAACCATTCGTTGTTTTTTTGTCAGGATAGTTGAAATTCTTTTTTCTTTAACCGGAATGGCTTTTCCATGAAAATAATCGTGAAAAAAAAGATATAAATCCAGAAACATGAACGCTCCTTTGCCTGCTGACAGATGAATACCAGCAGGATTATGCAAGAGATAAGAAGTCAATATATTTTCAAAATTCTTATATGTTTCCAAAAGTGAAGTTGAATTTGTGGGTTCCTCATTTTTTTCTGCTTCATTCCCGTAGAGCGAATAAAAGTAAGAAGTAATCAGTGGCACTAAATCATTAATAATTTCTCCGGGTGATTTTTCGCGATTAACTCTCCTTTCAACCGCATACATTGGAGCAAAAAGCGATTCAAGAAAAATCAACACCATCTTATCTCCCGAATCCATGTATTTTAATCCGGGGTACGCTGTGTCGGTAAACGGAAGGACTACCGGATAGCCATACAAAATGCCTGTGGGCTGTAGAAAATTATAGAGGGTTTGCTCAAAATCAGAATCGGTTGAAGATGATTTCTGAAACAACTTAATCCCTGAGCCGGGAAGCTCGTCCGGAAATGGATTTTCCGTGCGGAAGTTTATATATTTTTCAAACCAACCGGATGTCTTGAAGTTCATGGATTAATTAGAAATTGACCTACGTTTGTGGGGACACAAACGTAGGCGAAAAATAACGAATGACCAAAACCTTCGTTTGTGAAAAATATTGAATAATGAACACGGCAAAAGTCCAGTGGACTTTTGAGCGAGATTGTGCGGTTGAAGGCATGGAATAATGAATTTCGAAGTAACCAAAACTTCAACATTCATTATTCCTTGTTCGATATTCGTTATTTTCTTTTTGGTTCTGGCTCGTACAGCTTAGAAATAACCAACACCCAATGCCCATCACGCACTCACTTTCCTGTATCTCCACGTAGAAAGCCCGATCATACCAATGGCATACACAACCATAATTCCGAATTGAAAGCGGATCTCTTCAAAAGTGGCACCCTTGAGCATGATTCTCCGCATGACATCAATAAAATAAGCAATCGGGTTGAACCACGTTATTTTTTTCACCCATTCCGGCATATTTTCTATGGATGTAAACAAGCCCCCAAGGAGCATAAATATCATCATGAAAAACCAGGCGAAAAACATGGCTTGCTGTTGGGTGTCTGTAATAGTCGAAATAAATAATCCAATGCTTATAACGACCAAGAGATACACTGCCGCAAAACCAAAAATCAACCAGACGGAGCCGGCAATGGGAATATGAAATACTAATTTGCTTACTCCCAATCCAAAAGCAAGAATGAACTGTGCAAGCAACCAGAAAGGCAGAAGTTTGCCGATAATAAATTGATATTTTTTTATCGGGGTCACATTTAATTGTTCTATGGTGCCTATTTCTTTTTCCCGCACGATGTTCATACCTGTAAGAAAAATTCCTATCATGGTGACCAACAACACCAGAATACCCGGTATCATATAGGTCTTGTAGTTTAATTCCGGATTGTACCAATAGGATGTGCGGATATCAATAGTTTTTGGTAATTCAGAAACAACCGGTAAAGCACCGCTCTGGTTTTGCATTTTACTTTTATTGAAATTGGCAAGTATGCCGCCGGCATAACTGTAAAGAACACCTGCCGCCGCGCCATCTTCGGCATGAATGATAAACTGAACCTGCGGTTTTTGCCGGGTTAAAAAATTTTTCTCCAACCCGCGTGGAATCAATAAAATGATTTTTGCATTATTCTTTATTAGTTCTTTTTCAGCTTGCGGATAAGAATCACAATAACGCAGAATATTGAAAAAAGTAGTGCCACTAAAATGTGAAACCATTTCGCGGGATAATATACTGTGATCACTATCCACCACTACCATGTTTGCTTTTCTGATTTCAAAAGTAGCCGCATTGGAAAGAATCAACAGTTGAACGACCGGTGCCACAAAAATAATTGGTAACATCATCCGGTTGCGGAAGATTTGAATGAATTCTTTTTGTAATATGTATAGGATGGTTCTCATTCTAATCGTATTTTAAATTTCCGGATACTCTGCCAGATAAAAAACAGTGTCATCAATAAAATAATACCGGTCTCTTTCCAGAGAAATTCGATTCCAACCCCTTTGTGCATGATGCCTTTTATAATGGCTATAAACCAACGCGCCGGACTTAAAACGCTCAGCCATTGAAGAATTACCGGCATGTTTTCGATGGGGAACACAAACCCTGATAGTAAAACCGTTGGAAGCATTAACCCGAACATGGACATCATCATGGCGGTTTGCTGGGAATTTGCCACCGTAGAAATTAAAATTCCAAGAGAGAGTGACATTAACGTAAATAACAGACATTCTCCGAGAAGCAGTACAAAACTACCTTTTACCGGAACCCCAAAGACCGTCATGCCCAGACCGAGAATGATGAGTGCGATAACAAACGATAGAACCAAATAGGGCAGGACTTTGCCAAGAATTATCTGAAGCGGGTTTAACGGGGAGGCAAGTAAAACTTCCATGGTTCCCAACTCTTTTTCACGGGCAATGGAAATGGAAGTCATCAATGCTGAAATAAGAATGAGAATGAGTGCCATTAAACCGGGAATAAACATATAGACCCCTTTTAAACCGGGGTTGAATAACATTTTAACTTCCGGCAAAATCAAAACAGGTTTTGCAGAGGTCTTATTCAATTCCTGCTGATAATCCTGCAAAATGGCGGAAGTATAATTTGCTAATACGTTGGCTTCATTAGGGTCAGTGGCATCGCCGATAATCTGAACGGATGCTTTTCCGTTTTTAAAAAGTTTTTCACTGAATTGACTTTCAAAAATCAAGACCTCCTTTGTTTTTGTTTTACGGAAAACGTGGTCTGTTTCCGCTGGTGTCTCTAAATATTGCTGAAGAATGAAATATCCGGAAGAAACCAATTTGTTAATAATTCCCTGTGTCACATAATCTTTAGAGGGATCATAAACGGCAATCCGTGCATTTTTTATTTCATTGGTCAGCGCATACCCGAAGAGAAATATTTGTATCACCGGCATCCCGAAAAGGATGACAAGCGTCCGCTGGTCACGGATGATATGATAAATTTCCTTAAGGACAAAACCGAAAAAACGATTCATTTACAGAATTTATTAATATAATTCGTTACTGTTCAGTATCCAAATTAATTAAACCACTAATTGAACAAGAAAAAAAAATTTAGCCACTGATTACACTGATTAAACACGATTTTAAGATTTTTTATAACATTAATCCGTGTAATCAGTGGCAAAATTTTTATTTTTTCATTTTGGGCTTACCAAATTAAAATTTGTTATATTGTTTAATTTAGCGCCGCTGTGCGCAGTGTTGTTAAATATAATTTTTATACAAATTTTGTAAAAATAGCATGCCTTTTTTACAATCGGATGTTTTTAAGAAAAATACCTTTCTCCCTTTCTCCCTTTCTCCCTTTCTCCCTTTCTCAATCGCCCCCTCGTGCTAATTTCACAAACACCTCATCCATGGAAGCTGTATCAAAAGATTTTTTCAACAACGAAGGAGTATTGAGGGCTTTTATCTTACCATCCACCATGATGGAAATTCTATCACAATATTCCGCTTCGTCCATGTAATGCGTGGTGACGAATGCTGTAATGCCATTGGCGGCTGTTTCATAAATCAGATCCCAGAATTGTCTTCGTGTCACCGGGTCAACGCCGCTCGTTGGTTCATCAAGAAAGACAATCTCAGGTTCATGCAGAACAGCAATGGAAAAAGCTAATTTTTGTTTCCATCCCAGCGGTATATCCCGGATGAGTTTATTGCTGATTTCTTCCATGTTCAGTTTTTTCAGAAGTTGTTCAGTTTTTTCAATTATTTTCAACCGGCTCAAACCATAAATCCCTCCATAAAACCGGATATTTTCACGAACCGTAAGGTCATCGTATAGCGAAAACCGCTGGCTCATGTAACCGATATGTTTTTTTATTTTCTCCTGTTGTTTGAAAATATCAAATCCGGCAACTGTTGCACTTCCACTGGTAGGATTTGAAAGTCCGCAGAGCATTTTTATGGCGGTGGTCTTACCGGCTCCGTTAGCGCCGAGAAAGCCAAAAATTTCTCCCTTTCCTACCTCAAAGGATATGGCATCAACGGCAGTAAAATTGCCGAATCGCTTGGTGAGATTTTCAGCTTGTATGACGGGAGGGGAGGGCATTATTTTTTGTAAAAATATGTTAAAAATCTTTTATTTGTATTTTTTATGAGTATCTTTGGTGGGAAAATAAACTTGAAACAAGTTATTAAATTTGCTTTATAAATCCGACCTCACCCCAGCCCCTCTCGAAAAAAATGGAGAGGGTTAAAGAGAGCTTGGATTTATATGCCATTTATCTGTAAGTCAAAATTTTCATATAAATTTGTTTAGATTGAAATATTTTTATTACCACTGATTGGTCACAACGGTTAAACTTTTAGTATGAAATCAAACACTGCAAAACGGGCTCATTTCATAATTGAACATGTCAAAAAGATTTTAGTTCAACAATTTAATCCTTCATTAATTTATCTTTTTGGGTCACGCGCAAAAAGCGAAAATAAAATGGGGTCTGATTTTGATTTTGCATTGGAAATGAAAAAGCCGGATGCAAAAACCTTAAATGATCTCATTTATCAGATTAACAGGGTATCGGGCTTGCATCATGTTGACCTGATTTTTTTGAAAAGCATTGAACATGAATTCAGAACTATTGTCGAGGAAACCGGAAAAATAATTTATGAAAAAAAGTGAACTTATTTTGTCTCTGAAAAAGCTGGAAAGGGCTTATCTCCGATTAGAAGAGGGATTAATTTCTGTTAAGGATGAATTAGACAGGGATGGAGTTATTCAGCGATATGAGTTCACGTTTGAATTACTATGGAAAACAATTAAGATGTTTTTAAAGCATGAGGGAATAAATTCGGACTCTCCCCGCGAGGTATTTGTTGCGGCGTTCAGAAAACAGTGGGTCATCAATGAAGAATTGGTTCTTGAAATGCTTGAAGACAGGAACATCACTACCCATGTTTACAATGAAGAAGAAGCGATTCTCATTTTTCAGAGAATCAGCAAGCATTATTTACCTGAAATGGAAAGGTTACTGAAATTGTTAAAGAGTTTAATGGAATAATACTCCTTGTTCTTAAATCAGTTCTCTCCTCCCATCATCAACTCCAACACCTTGCTCGTCGTATTCCAATTACGAATAGTCATGTTTTGATAAAAGGGGAGCGTAATAATTTTAATCAGATGGCTTTGGGTTTTCTTGCGAATCAGCCGTGAAAAGTAAATGACATTTTTCCCTTCATAAACACTATCAACCCCTTTTTTTGGAGTGACACTTTTCATGACTTCTTTGGAAGTAAGTGGTTCTTTTAAGAACACAACATCGTAACGGTATTCGTCCGGGTTTTTGCCAAAACCTCCAGGCGCTTTTTGCACCACATTCTTTAATTGGTTTTCTGATACCACTACCACTTTTGATTTGTAATTAAATGCTGAGGATAAGTTTTGTTCGATATGATATGTAAGTTTTGTCTTATCTTTTTCACCGGAACTAAACAACACATTCCCGCTCTGAATGTAAGTAATCACGTTGCTGAACCCCATTTTTTCAAAACTTGCTTTCAACGCCGGCATTTTGATGATGTTTTTTCCACCGACATTGATGCCGCGTAGTAAGGCAAGATAGTGGGTGGGGGTTGTTTTCAAGGTTGTTTTCAGAAATGGATTTGTTGAAGTTTGTTAATTAGCCACAAATTAACACAAAATAGTACGAATTACGTAGCCACGAATTAGTACGAATTAATTAGTGTTAATTAGTGGCTTAATAGGATTTTCATCATGTTTGCAGATAATTAAAATTTTCACGGATATTTGCATTATCAAAATGTAACCCCTACCCGACAAATGCTCAAAAACCTTCAGGAAGAATTCCGCGGCACCTTCAGTAAACCAAACAATGGATTGAACCAGATAATTGTAATTAATGCAATCATATTTGGTGTCATTCTGTTGTCAAAAACCATTCTTGTTCTATCGGGTTACTCATCGGCTTTCGATAAATTTATGAATTACCTGATGTTGCCGGCTTCCTATAATCATTTTATAAAAAAACCATGGACATTGTTCACCTATTTTTTTCTACATGAACGGATTTTTCATATTTTATTCAACCTGTTGTTCCTGTATTGGTTTGGAATGATTATCAAAGACCTGCTTGGTAACAAACGTCTCATAAACCTATATATATTGGGAGGATTATCCGGCGGAATTTTGTACCTTCTTTTATTTAATTCGGTGCCCTATTTTAAACCTATCGCTGATAGTACCTATCTTCTGGGTGCATCTGCATCGGTCATGGCTATCGTTGTGGGCGCGGCAGTGCTTTCACCCGATTATACTTTTTTTATGATTTTTTTAGGACCGGTAAAAATAAAATACATTGCCGGTTTTTACATCATCCTGGCGGTAGCCGGTTTAACCGATTGGAATGCCGGAGGGGAAACAGCACATCTGGGAGGCGCCCTCATGGGATTTCTGTTTGTATGGCAATTACGTAAGGGAAATGACCTGGGTAAACCCGTGACCGTTATATTGGAATATATTGCATCGGCTTTTAAAGAAAGTTCCTCTGAACAACGCTACAAAAGCAAAATGAAAGTTCACAAGAATCAAACGGCAAGCAATACTACTGCGAAAAAAAATTCGAATGTCACGCAGGAAAAACCTTCCCAGGAAATAGTGGATCGCATTCTGGATAAAATTTCAAAATCCGGTTACGAGAGTTTATCCCGCGATGAAAAGGAAGCGTTGTTTAAGGCAAGTGATGATAAGGGATAGGAAGGGATAGGAGGGTGTAGAAAATAGTACCCGGTGGAGTAGTTTCCAAATTATTTTATATAAATTCGTACCCATAAAATAATATCATGAAAATTCTCGACATCAATGTTATGCGCGGACCCAATATCTGGAGTATCCGCAGACATAAGCTCATCGTCATGCGGCTTGACCTCGAAGGAATGGAAGATTTTCCCACAAATAAAGTAGAAGGATTCCCTGAACGGCTCGAAAAAATGTTTCCCACCCTTTATAGCCACCGCTGTTCCGAAAACTATGAAGGCGGATTTTTTCACCGCGTTCATGAAGGTACCTGGATGGGTCATGTGGTAGAACATGTAGCGCTTGAATTACAAACGCTTGCCGGAATGGATGTGGGTTTCGGACGCACACGCGAAACAAATCATAAAGGTATTTACAATGTGGTTTTTGCCTATATGGAGGAAAGGGTTGGCGTTTACACAGCAAAAACAGCAGTAAAAGTTGTGGACGCACTTATCAAAAATGTAAAATATGATTTAACGCTTGATATAAAAACAATGCGGGAAATAAGGGAGGAAGAACGATTGGGACCGAGTACTTATTCTATAGTGGAAGAAGCCATCCGGCGTGATATTCCTCACATGCGGCTGAATCGCTTTTCATTGGTGCAACTCGGATACGGATGTAATCAACAACGTATTCAGGCAACACAGACGAGTAAAACAAGCAGTATCGCCGTTGAAATAGCATGTTCTAAAAACGAAACAAAAGAATTGCTGGAAAACGGAAACATTCCAGTTCCCAAAGGAGATGTTGTAAAAACTGAAAAAGAATTAAAATCAGTGATCGAACAATTACAATTTCCGTTGGTCATAAAACCAGTAAATGGAAATCATGGAAAAGGTGCCACGATTAATATTACTGACTATAAAATAGCACGAAGCGCCTTAAGAGCGGCGCAGAAATTTTCCCGGGACGTGTTGGTTGAAAAATATATTACGGGGGTGGATTTCCGGGCGCTGGTAGTGAATCATAAATTTATTGCCGCCGCTCAACGCACACCTGCGCATATCATCGGCGATGGAAAATCTTCCATGCGTGATTTGATTAAGAAAGTAAACTCAGACCCACGCAGAGGATACGGTCATGAAAATGTTCTTACCGAGATTATGGTGGATAAAATGACCAAAAATATTTTAAAACAAAAAGGAGTGACACTAAATACAATCCTTCCTGAAAACGAAATATTTTATCTCAAGGCAACCGCCAATCTCAGCACCGGTGGCACTTCCATTGATGTCACTGAATTGGTTCACCCCTCTAATGTTTTCATGTTTGAACGCATTTCGCGGATTATTGACCTCGACATTTGTGGCATTGACATTATGGCGCCGGATCTTTCTGTTCCTATAGAAGAAAACGGTGGAGCCATTCTCGAAGTAAATGCCGCACCCGGTTTCCGCATGCACCTGGCGCCGGCAAGCGGGTTGCCAAGAAATGTGGCTGAACCCGTGATTGATATGCTTTATCCTGCTGGTACTAATGCACGTATTCCCATTATCGCCATTACAGGCACTAATGGTAAAACAACCACTACCCGTTTGATTGCGCATATTATGAGAACCATTGGTCATAAAGTAGGATTTACTACCACCGATGGGATTTATATTCAAAACCGAATGCTTGTCAGAGGCGATTGCACGGGTCCTCAATCCGCTAAGTTTGTTTTGACAGACCCCGGAGTGGATTATGCAGTTCTTGAAACGGCGAGAGGCGGAATTCTCAGAGCAGGATTAGGATTTTCAAGATGTGATGTAGGCATCGTAACCAACGTGGCTGAAGACCATCTCGGGTTAAAAGATATTGATACATTGGATGAACTGGCAAGAGTAAAATCTGTTGTGGTAGAGTCAGTTTCCAAAGACGGATATGCCGTATTGAATGCAGATGACCCTTTGGTTTCAGGTATGTCAAAAGGGCTTTCATGCAAGATTGCTTATTTCAGCATGAATGAACGGAATCCGATTATAAAAAAACATACGGAAGAAGGTAGCATTGCCGCTGTCTATGAAAACGGTTATATCACTATTTGCAAGGGTACATGGAAAATACGTATTGATAAAGTGTTGAATATTCCATTAACATTAGAAAGTAAAGCAACCTTCATGATTCAGAATATTCTGGCGGCAACGTTAGCAGGATTTGTTCAGCAGGTTAAGGTTTCCGATTTAAAACTTGCACTGGAAACATTTATTCCTTCGGCATCACAGACCCCCGGCAGGTTAAATATTTTTGAATTTAAAAATTTCACAGTGCTGGTGGATTTCGCACACAACCCAGCCGGTATGCTTGCCATTGCAAATTTCTTAGAGAAAGTAGAAGCAAAACCAAAAGTGGGAATCATTGCGGCAGTGGGAGACCGGAGAGATCAGGATATTCGCAGAATCGGTGAAATCGGCGCCAAAATGTTTGATAAAATTTTTATCCGTCAGGATAAGGACTTAAGAGGCAGAACAACTGAGAACATTGTTCAATTGGTGACAGAAGGAATTTCTTCCGTTAATCCGGAATTACCATGGGAATCCATCCCGAAAGAAGCCGATGCTTTTAAAAAAGCCATAGAAACGGCTGAACCCGGTTCTTTTATTGCGTTTTTATGTGACAACGTGCCCGAAGCGTTATCCATCGTACAAAAATATAAAGAAGAAGAAACCAAATTTAAAATTACTAAGAAAGATATTCCGAGTTTATCGGCAGAGGGAGCGAAGGGAAATTAGTCACTAAGAAAAACTAACGTTAATAAAAACATGTCCAACCATCAACGCATTCTCATCACCGGCAGTAATGGATTAACCGGAAGCAAGTTGGTGGGACTTTTCGCTGGAATGAAAGGGGTTAGTGTTCTTGCGGTTTCCAAAAGTGCCAATAAAATTAAAAATTCTGAGGGATATGAATTTGAGATATTGGATATTACGGAGGCAAAAAAAACGGAGGCAATTATAAAAAAATTTTCTCCCACACATATTATTAATACAGCCGCGATTACCCTTACCGACTTTTGTGAGCAGGAACAGGAGCTTTGCTGGAAAGTTAATGTCACTGGGGTTGAAAACATTCTTCACGCTATAAAAAATACCTCTGTTCATTTAATACATCTCTCCACCGACTTGATTTTTGATGGAAAAAAAGGATTGTATTCCGAGAGTGACACTCCATCGCCTTTATCGTTTTATGGATATTCAAAATGGACGGCGGAACGGAAAATCATGGAATCAAGCGTCCGATATTCCATTCTACGAACAGTATTGGTGTATGGAATTTCGGATACGGTTTCGCGGACAAATTTTTTACTCATGGTAAAAGAGAATCTTGAAAAGAAAAAAAAATTGCAAGTCGTTACAGATCAGTTCAGAACTCCTACGCTTGCAGAGGACTTCATTGAGGGCATCCGGCTGGTTTATGAATCCGGTAGAACGGGTATTTTTCATATTGCCGGCGCAGAATACATTAGTATCTTCGACTTTGCCGAACGAACAGCCGATGTATTTGGGTTAGATAAAAAATTGCTTGTACCCGTATCTACTGAATTTCTGAAACCTATTGCCAAACGCCCGTTACTGGGAGGATTTACTATTTCAAAAGCTATAAATGAATTGAAGTTTAAGCCCACACCCTTAGTGGAAGGGCTTGCTATTGTGAAAAAACAATTATTTTTTAAATCCGATGATATGCCCAGCGCTGTTGACGTTCGTGTCAGTCGGTAATTACTAATTTGCCAGTGCAAAGTCCACCGCTGATTTTGAGTGAATTGCTGTTGTGTCAAAAACTGTTGTGGAAAACCAACTTAGTCCCCCGATAATTCCCAATGTTTTCATTTTATTTATATTCTACGAGTTGTTTTAAATGATGCTCCAAGTGCTTTACATAATCATCAATTAACCATTGGAGTGATACTGGCTCTGGCTCGTTTGTTTTACATTTTCGCCGTAGGTTTTCTTCAGATAGGAACTTTATAATAAAAATAAGATGTCTGTTATATCCTTCCCAAAGGTTTATTAAATGTTCTGTTTCGATATTTTTGTAATCTGTTAATCTCACCCAATTGTCTGTATGATAAATTATTGTTGGAACATCTTCGTATTGGATACGGATAAATCTTTGATGATTGTTAGTGGCACTATCAATCAGGTGGCCTAAAATTTCTTTTTTGCACCATTTTCCCGGGTGGAGTTTGCGTGAAAAATCTTCCTCCTGAATTTTATTCAGCAATGACGGGATTATTTCGCAAAGATATTGCAGGCGGTTTATGCTTTGAGTTATCATGCGTTTGGATGTTTTATATCTGTGTCCGAAGTTATATTTTCAATTGTTTCGTATTGATTTTTTAATCGGTCGTATAATGATTTATAAAGTTTCATCGGTTGCTATGTCGATTTTTAGGATTGCTGGTAACAGTAGTCCGTCTAAAAACTACCTTTCAACAGCAAAAATACACAAAAACCGGATGTATTAGAAGCGATATACCAAAGAAAAAAAAATAGAGCGGAATGAAATTTAAAAATTTGGTATCAACCAGAGGCAGTATTTTACTTTTAGGGAAGTCAAAAATTCAGAAAATAAAAAATAAGTTCTCTCAGGTACTTCTTGAACACATTTTTATAAATATTGCCACACTATCTTTTTAACGAAATCCCCATAGAGAAAAAAACTCAACAATCAATGGGAAAAAAAACTTCCGATAGAGGCAGATTCGGTGCAACAGTGGCTGAATAGCTTGTCATAAGGACGCAACGAAACCTTGGTTGTTTTATTGCCAGAGGTTCTCTTGTTATTACGATTGTTACTTGTGAACTGTGTCTGAACGGAAATAATTGCCACGGAGCTAAAAAGGTGTAGCGTTGTGTGCGCTGATAGATTTAATTTTTGATAGATGACTTTTTATTTTTTTCTTATTATGTACAGTTAGTTTTTAAGACCAACATTTGGATAATAAGTGCTGATGCTTAATATTCCTATAAATACTTGGTCGCATTGTAGATTTAGAATAAAATTTTTTGTTCTTTAAATATTTATCAGCCCTACTATCATCAGTACAAATAAGTTTGCATTTTCCTATTATACAACAAGCAATTAAATGTGCATCATTAAACTTATTTTTGCCGTATCTTTCAATTAAATATAACTTTGCTTCTAAAGTATCTACTTCATCTTTTGGTAATTCTTTGATTTTTTTTTTGTTATTTAGTTCTATAAATAGTTTTCTGTTTTTATTTTCTTTGCTACTTAGAAAATCCTTATATTCTTTTTTAAATGTTTCCCCTCCATAAATCATTACACCTTTGCAATTTGTAATACACTTATGCACAGATTTATATTCAGGAAAGTAAGGACTTTGGGAATTAAAGACCTTATGAAGAATGCAGGTATCTATTATTAATAGCATATTCTACTAATCTGAAAATCCGAGTATATCTAATTCTTCTTTCAAAAAGAAGTTTCTGAAATTTTCAGGTTGACCTTCTCCATAATCTCCATTTTTATCTATTGAAATCGTTGTTACAGTATTGTCTTTATTTGATTCAAAGAAAAGAAAATTAACTTTCTTATGAATCTCCTCACTTTTAGATTTACGAATTAGTAATCTGAACCTATCAATTACATAGTCGCTATGTGTTTCAATAAAAAAACTTTTGTTTTCTTCCTTAAATTGAGTGAAAATAAATTCTCCAAAAAATGCCTGTGAACGCGGATGTAAATGAACCTCCGCTTGTTGAATAAAAAAAATACTTTCTTTTGGGTTTCTTGCTATCTCAGTGAGTATTGGTAAGATTTGTGAAACGCCATACCCTATATTAGATATTTTGATCGTGTTACCATGTAGAGAAAAATTAATTTCAAACGGAGAATTTTTCTTTTGTTTTTGTAATTTAGAAATATAAATCTTATCAAACAATCCCGATGCATTTCCAAAACTTTCTAATAACCTGATAATACTTTTCGAATTCGGAGATTCTTTATCATCAAAAATATCTCTGAGGATAGTTGGAATATGTTCCCCTTCTGCTGAATATTGCTTGTCTGTTGGTTGGTAAAGTGGTTGAGGCTTTGACCTTATTGGGTCAATCCAAATAGTATTTCCTAGCAAGTTTCTTTCTCTTGGAAAAAGCATTCTTTGATTCTTTCTAAAATCAGAATAAAGTTTTCTTTTCTTGTCAATTTCAGTTTCTTTTATAGAATGCTCACTGAACCTAAACATGAAAGGAATATTACCAATGTCATTTATTATATATCTTAACAACTCTCCAGAAATTCCTTTTATACTTACATTTCCGTTATCAATGATATTCTTTAGCTCGAATTCTTTATTAATAATAATATCTGAAAATAATTGCTTATCTGAATATAAAGATGTATTAACTGAAAAAAGAGAATAATTTAATTCAGTTTTTCCAACTTCAACTTTTAAAAAAGATGTTTTTGCTCTACATAATATTGTACTAATATTGGGGAATCCATCCTTTTCCTTAAAAACTAATAATAGGGAATCATAAGTAAAATTTGAATCAAGCAGTGTTTGTTTTCCATTCTTAATAAATCCAATATGAAATGTTTCATTATTAGAACTGTTTTTATTTATTATGTCTTCAAACAAACCGAAATTGACAAAAGAGTTTCTGAATTCACCAGAGAAGTTAAACTGCGTGTCTGAAAATAAAGAAAGAATAGATAAGAAAGAGGACTTACCTGTGCTATTTTCGCCCACTAAAAAATTCACCTGATTTATATCAATAAAGCAGTTGTTAAACCCCCTTAAGTTATCAAGAAAAAGTTTCATCTAATTTAAAATTCAATTTAAAAAAGCCAAAAGTATGAAATAATTAATAAATAACAAATGTAAAACAGTCAACGCATAAGTATTTTTTTTAAAAGTACATGGGCGCAAAAATTAAATCTTCTTTTTTCGTGCTGGATTGTGTTCAGGTGTCCTTATAAATTGTCTAACAGTAGCCCATGTCCAGAGGGTAAAAAGTGTCAAAAAGTACTCGCCTGTAAAATACTATTGGCTATAACTTCAGTCCGTCTAAAAACTACATTTCACCAACAAAAATACACAAAAACCGGATGTATAAGAAGCAATAAACCAAAGAAAAAAAATAGAGCGAAATAAAAATTAAAAATTTGTTATCAACCGGAGGGTTTATTTTGTTTTTAGGGAAGCCAAAAATTAGAAAAATAAAAAAATTAATTCTCTAAGAAACTTCTTGAACACATTTCTTTTAACATTGCCACTCTACCTTTTAACGGAATCCCCATAGAGAAAAAGAACTCAACAATCAAGGGGGAAAAAAACTTCAACCAGAGCAGATTCAGTGCAACAGTGGCTGAATAGCTTGTCATAAGGACGCAACAAAGTTTTAATTGTTTGCAGAAGTTCTGTTTGCCCGTCCGTCATGCAGTTTCCATTGTATGCAGTTTGATGTTATACTTTTTGCGGATGACTTCCATTTCTTTTTTCAAAATGTCGGGATGTCTCCAATATTTTTCACTTAACTTTTCCCGAATATCCCGCATCATTTGAACTGCGTCAAATTTTTTATTCTTTTTCATTGTCTTTTGATTTTATAATTTCTCTCGGTGTACGTATTTCAATAATTCTGTAACCAAGTCGTAAATTAATAGAGTTGTAAAGTCGTATCCTTTGAAGATTTACAATGTGTTTGAAATTCCAACTCGCTAAAACATCAGAGTTAAAAATTGTCGCAAGTGCAATGTGTAGAGCATCGTTGTAACTTTTGTTTGTCAATGCACCTTCCAAAATGTATGTCTCGGCAAGATGTATTGCCTCGTCTGTAATACCAAGGTGAATTATGTTTGCCTTAGGAATTTCATTCACTTTATTTCTAACTTCTTCTTTCGCAAGTTCCAATTCCTGAATCGTCAAATCGGAGAGAACTAATGTTTCAATTCCTTTCTTAAACTCGTCAAAAAGTTCGTTAGACCATTGTTGAAACTCTTCGTCAAAGCAACCCCCGATTGTTGATGTGTCTGAATAAATTTTCATAGTTCAAAGATACCAAAAGTTTCTGTCTTTCGTCAAAACCGCGGGAATTTTCGATGTCCCCATAGTATATCTGCAAACGGTAGCTTGTGAAAAAACTACCTTTCACCAGCAAAAATACACAAAAACCGGATGTGATAGAAGCGATTTACGGAAGTAAAAAAAAATAGACCGGAATGAAAATTATAAATTTGGTATCAACCTGATCAATTAAAAATCATAAAAAGGTGATTTAATATTTTTTTTCGCACTTTTGCACCTGCCCCCATGCGCCTCCTCAGCCACCCCATCCTCTGCAATTATTACCTGACCTACCGATGTAATGCCACTTGCCCTTTTTGTGATATCTGGGAAAAACCTTCGCAGTATGCCACGCTTGAAAATGCCACTCACAATCTCCGTGACCTGAAAAAACTCGGTGTAAAGGTTATTGACTTCACAGGTGGAGAACCTTTACTGAACCGTGCATTGCCTGAATTTCTGAAACTTGCTAAAGGATTAGGTTTTATTACCACGGTCACCACTAACGGATTATTATATCCTAAACATAGCGATGAAATAAATGGCTTAGTGAATATGCTTCATTTTTCTCTGGATTCTCATGACAAAGATTTTCATGATCATTTGCGGGGTGTTCCTTGTTTTTCTGCTGTGATGACCTCCTTAGATATCGCACAACATTTAGGAGAGAAACCGGATATTCTTTTTACAGTCACTTCTGAAAATATTTTTCATATTGAAAACGTTTATGAAAACATTACCAAGCCCCGTAAACTGATGTTGCTCCTGAATCCGATATTTTCATATCCGGGATTGGAAATAAAAAATCAATTGAATACGGAACATCTGAAAATCTTGTCTGAGTGGGGGCAAAAAAAAGGGGTTTATCTCAATGAGGCATTCGTTCAATTACGAAAGGATGGGGGTAATCATATTTCAAATCCTGTTTGCAAAGCGGCAAGCAGTTGTGTGGTTATTTCTCCTGATAATATGCTTTTATTGCCTTGTTATCACTTGGGAAAAGAAAAATATCCGATTCAAAATAATTTATACAATTTATGGCATTCAACTGAAATACATAGACAGATAAAGCTGGAAGGAAGATACCAGGAATGTGAGGGATGTACCATTAATTGTTACTTTCAACCCTCTTTTGCGGTGGAAATGAATTCATATTTCTGGAAAGCATTGCCCTCAACATTGAAATATGGGAAAAAAATGTTAGTGGAAAAGCTGGGGTAACTGTATAATTCAAAAATTTCCTGTAAGTTTATCCCATAATTCCCATGCCACCCAAAATCCACCTCATAGCCATCGGCGGCGCTGTCATGCATAATCTTGCCATTGCCCTGAAAAAAAAAGGATTCATGATTTCCGGCTCTGATGATGAAATTAATGAACCTTCGTATTCCCGGTTAAAACAAAATGGGTTGCTTCCCGAAAAAATGGGGTGGGATTCTTCGAAAATTAATAATGAATTGGATGCGGTTATCCTTGGAATGCACGCCCGGAAAGATAATCCCGAACTGTTGAAAGCCAAGGAAAAAGGAATAAAAATTTATTCTTTTCCGGAATACGTGTTTGAAAATTCACGGCATAAACAAAGAGTGGTTATTGCCGGATCTCATGGTAAAACAACTGTCACCGCTATGATTATGCATGTACTTAATCAGTTGAATAAATCATTTGATTATCTGGTGGGTTCTTCCCTGGAGGGGTTTGAGGATACTGTAAAATTATCAGAAAATGCACCCGTAATAATCATTGAAGGAGATGAATATCCAAGCCATTGTGAAAATAACATTCCGAAATTTCATTTATTTCATCATCATATTGGGGTAATCACCGGCGTTGCCTGGGACCATTTTAATGTATTTCCGACTTTTGACGATTATAAAAAACAATTTCAGATTTTTGCAGACCAAACTCCGGTTAGTGGCACATTAATTTTCTCGGAGGATGATAAAAATGCAAACCAAATCGGCGCTCAGGAAAGATATTGTGTAAAAAACCATCCATACAGAAAACACCCCTATTTCATTAAAAATGGTAGTTGTTATCTGAAGACCCCCATGGGTGATTTTGAAATGAAGATTTTTGGTGAGCATAATATGAAAAATATATCTGCCGCAATGACGATTTGCCGTCAGCTTGGGATAGAAGACACCGCTTTTTATGAGACCATCCGTTCTTTCAAAGGAGCCGCCAGACGATTACAAAAAATTACTGAGAACAGTGACACCGTTTTTTTTCATGATTTTGCCCATGCTCCTTCAAAACTCAAAGCAAGTTGTTCAGCCGTCAAAGAATTATATCCAAAACGAAAATTAGTTGCCTGTCTTGAACTGCATACGTTTAGCAGTTTAAATAAAAATTTTATCAAACAATATCATGGAACTTTCGATTCAGCCGATTTTCCGCTTTTGTATTTTAATCCCGAAACTATTAAACATAAAAATTTACCCCCTTTATCGGAAAATGAAATTATGTCAGCCATTGGCAATAAACACCTGAAAATATATACGGATACGTTAAAACTTAAAAGTGACCTCGGACAAATTAGCTGGAAAGAAAAATGCCTTTTAATGATGAGCTCCGGAAATTTCGGGGGGTTGGATATGCGGGAGTTGGGGGAGAGGATTATTAGACCCTATGAAATACAAAAATAATTTCTAATCTGAACAAACCGGAATCAAGCAGGATATTTCAAAGGAATAAAAAACATAAAACAAGAAATGAATAATGATAAAGTGCAAGTCCTTATACATTTTTTATTTTTTGTTTAGTGTTATATGTTAATATTTATAATCAGCGTACTGCTCTCATGACCCCCAACAACATTCCCCTTTCCCGCCCCTTGGTATTTTTTGACCTTGAGACCACAGGCATCAATCTTTCCAAAGACCGGATTGTTGAAATTTCATTGGTAAAGGCGGAAAAAGATTTTTCACGAACAGTGTCACTCACGCGGAGAGTAAATCCAACTATTCCCATTCCCCCTGAGGTCAGCAGGATACATGGAATCTATGACCATCATGTGAAGGATGCTCCAACATTCAAAGACATTGCCGTTGAAATCCTTCAGTTTATTGAAGGATGTGACCTTGGTGGATTTAATTGCGTGCACTTTGATATTCCTCTTCTGGCTGAGGAACTGCTAAGAGCCGGAACCGATTTTGATTTAACCAACAGGCGGGTAATTGATGTACAAAAAATTTTCCATTTGATGGAGCCAAGAGATTTGAAAGCGGCTTTGCGTTTTTATTGTCAAAAGGAATTGGAAAATGCTCACTCAGCCGAAGCCGATGCAAAAGCGACTCTCGAAGTTTTTCTGGCTCAGGCAAATCAGTACCGGAACAGGAAGCCGGAGCCCGTTTTTAAACCCTCCGATGATTCTTTCATGGAGAACATAGAACAACTTCACGGCATTTCGGGAATTGCAAAAAAAATTGACCTTGGCGGAGTAATAGTGCTCGACAAAAACGGAGTAGAGGTTATTAATCTTGGAAAATACAAAGGCACTCCCCTCAAAACCCTTATCGAAACAAACCCAGGATATATTGATTGGATTTTACGTTCCGACTTTCCGTTAACTACAAAAAAAATATTGAGAGAACGGATGAAGGGATGATGGTACTTTCTATTATACGTTTAATTTTTCGTTACTACTCAGCATACAGACATTTTTATTTTAAAAAAATAACACTAAACATAAAACACTAAACCAAAAATGTCTAAGTGCACATAGTTCATATAATATCTTGGCTTTTCGTTTGTTATTTAATATTTTTTGTTAAATATTTTGTGTTATATTTGTAGTGAGAAATCTGCGGAGTAGTACAAACTTTTGCTTTTATAATTTTAACCCTTAACCCCTTTAACTATGGACTCACAAAAAGTAGACATGTTCCTCATGTCAAACAATAAATTTTTTCCACCGGAAAACCTGACGCTTATAAAAGCGCAACTTGAAAAAATGGATGATTCCAAATTTTTAATGATAAACTCCATGTCTTACAAAGACCCAACCATGTTGTTGATTATTTCCATTCTTGCCGGAAATATTGGAATAGACCGTTTTATGCTCGGTGAAACCGGTTTGGGCGTTGCCAAATTGCTTACTTGCGGTGGGCTTGGGATCTGGGCAATTATTGATTGGTTTATCATCATGGGAAAAACACGGGAAATTAATTTTCAACGGTTTCTTCAGGCATGTGGGTGATGGAGAGAAAATATATCTTTTACCTTTCGGCAATTATATCAGCCGCATTGTATTTGTATTTTTTTCCTGAAGGAGGAGAAACTTCCGCTGATTCCCATTGTATTTTTCGCTGGTTAAGTGGCATTCCTTGCCCGGGTTGTGGCACCGGAAGAGGCATAATCTTTTTATTACATGGCGAGGTCATACATGCATGGAACATGAACCCTTTTTCGTTTGTGTTGCTATTTGCCGGAGGGATGATTCCTTTGTGGATTATTTATGATTATTTAAAAAGAAAACGCACCCTGGAATCTTTTTTACATAAACCATGGTCCAGAAAAGTTCAGGTAATATTGTTTTTTTTACTTGGAATTAATTGGGCTTGGAACATATGGAAATTTTAAGTTTTTTCAAAATATGCGGAAGTAAAAAAATTTTATCCGTCATGAACAACCCCGCCCTGCCCACCGAACGTGATCGTGACGAAGCATCTCTCGCCTATCTTATTTCCTTAGTTACTCTGATTGCCGGTTTGCCATTGCCAGTAATTAATCTCATCGTAATGCTCATTTATTATTTCAATGTAAGAAAGCGGAGTTCATTTGTACAATTTCATTGTTTTCAGGCATTAACTTCACAGAGCGCCATTGTTCTTTTAAATGCAGTGGCACTGTTCTGGACCATCCGGATAATTTTTTATGGAGTTTCTTTTACTCCATACTATTTCGGGTATTTGTTTACTATTTTTATTTTCAATCTGGTAGATTTCATATTCAACATAATTGCCGCGATAAAAGCGAAAAAAGGAGAGTATTATTATTTTACGTTCTTTGGGAAACTCGCAGTCGCTATGGGGTATACGCGTAAAATTAAGGGATAATCTCCCTTACTTAAAGACCTCACCCCAACCCCTCTCCAAGGTGGAGAGGGGCAAAAAATCCGTAAAGTGAAAACTATAAATTGAGTTCAATTTATCAATGTTTTTCACAAACTTTAAATTACACATAACAAATCTCTACCCCCTCTCCATTTTTTTGGAGAGGGGCTGGGGTGAGGTCTTTTAAAGTTTACTCGCAGTCGCTATGGGGTTTCGCGATTAATTTCACTACTTCAAATGTCCCGGAAATTATTTTACGAATTTTTTATTTCTTTCCTCCTCTTTCTTGGGTTATGGGGCGTGTCATCCTATTTTTTTTCATTCGCAGAGAAGCCAATACAAAAAATCAACGAGTTTAAACAAAAGAAAATCGGAAAAATAATTGTTTCAAAAATTAAAAATGCAATTCCGGTTATTCATAACCCCAAAATGGACTCTGCTATAAATGAGATAAAACGCAGGTTACTTAATTCAGCAGGATTGGATACAGCGGATTTCAATATCATCGTAATCAACAGCCAGACAATTAATGCTTTTGCTTTGCCGGGAAACCATATTGTAATTTTTTCGGAACTTATAAAATTCAGCAATAACCACGAAGAAGTTGCCGCTGTAATGGCACATGAAATCGGGCATTTGCAGAAAGGTCATATAACTAAAAGAATCATTCGTCATGTAGGGCTTGGTATTTTGTTTTCGGTTGGAGGAGGAGACCCCGGGGTAATCAGGGAATTAATCCAACGCATACTCTCTTCGGTTTTTGACCGCGAACAAGAGGTTGAAGCTGATAATTATGCATTTGAGTTGATGGCAAAATCCGGAATAAGCCCGGAATATTTTGCCGAATTCTTCGAAAGATTGAAAAAAACACATGCTACGTTCCCCGGAGAATTGGAATTCATCCTATCACATCCACATGATGATAAAAGAATTGAAAATTCAAAAAATTTTCATTTACCGGAAGATTTTAAAGAAAGAAAATTTGAAGAAGCACAATGGGAGGAAATCAAAGAGGAGCTTTAATTGTCATTGCAACTGCACAGCACTATTAAAAATTATCACGCAAAGACGCTAAGGCGCTAAGAAAAAAATCATTAATGATTTTTTTTCCTCTGCGAACTTAATACTTTGCGAGCATTGCGCCTTTGCGTGACATAAAGACCACTTGAGTAGTAATTTGTAATTTAATGCTTCTACCAACTCCCCCTACTCATTCCCGCCGAACCCTTCAAACAAACCCGTCCCTTTATTTTTCCTCACCCTGTCCCAATTGAAATATTTTCCATTCATTACTACATATACTCCGTTAGGGAGAACCTGTACATAAGCCAACGATGCCCCAAGATTGAATAATCCATCAGAACTTCCGAACTTATAAGGAATCATAGCACCCGTTAGTATTATGGTTTTAGGAACGTTTGCGGATGCAAGTATTTTTGCAGTTTCAACCATAGTATCTGTTCCGTGTGTAATTACTATCCTGTCTTCTTTGGCACGTTTGCAGTTTTGTACAATAAGTTGACGGTCAGCTTCTGTCATTTCCAAACTATCAACCAGCATTAAGGTTCGTATGGAAATATCCAACCGGCTCCTTCCCAGCAAAAGCATTTCGTTGATATGAGAATCCTTAAAATATAACGTACCGTCCAGCTCGTTATATTCTTTATCAAACGTTCCGCCGGTAACAAATAATTTTATAGCCATGAATAGTTGAGTTGATTAATTTTTTGTAAATTTAGAAAAAAATTTATTCATTAATGTATTTTGATAATCACAAAATTCTTACGTGCTTTTTTTTTGCGGTTGTAAGAATTTTTTTCTTTTCATCCGACCTCACAGCGCAGACCGATTCTACCATTGCCATGAATTTATTTCTCACGGGTGAGAAACATCTTATCGAATCCCGGTTGGACTCTGCAGAGTATTATTACAATCAGGCAGGAGGCATTTTTTTGAAAGCAGGAATAAAAGGAAGATATTTTCACACCCGTTTTTACACTGCAAATTTATATGCTATGAAGGGTATGAACAAAAAAGCAGACAGCTTGTTTAAGATTTCTTTGCGTGAAACTAAAAAAATTTTAGGAATGAAAGATCCCATTCTTAGTTTGGGTTATCAATTATATGGAAGATATTTATTTCAATTGTCTGAGATTGATTCAGCACTTTATTACTTAAGATTATCACTTCAATCAAATGTGGGGGAAGATTGTAAAAATCTGAAATTTAGGGCACACAATTACATAAATATAGGTAACTGCTGGATAATGAAAGAAAACTTTGATAGCGCCTTATATTATTATAATGCATGTTATAATATCAGGCAAAAATGCTATCCGCCGAATCACCTTGAAATTGCCTCAATCCTTAATAATCTGGGATTGATAAGTTATAAAACTACAGATTTTGATAATGCAGAAAAATATTTTTCCACTGCGTTAAACATGCAAATCATCTCGCTTGGCAACAATAATCTCAACGTAGCTACCTGCTATTTGAATCTTGGCAATATTTACATTGAAAAAAGCGATTACGATGCCGCCTTGTTAAATTATACAGAATCATTCAATATACGTTTACGTATTTTGGGATTAAAAAATGTAGAGACACTGACAGTTTTGAATAATATGGCTAATGTCTTTTTATATAAAAATGAGAGTGATAAAGCATTGGAAGTTAACTTCAACGTGCTGGAAAATCTTAAAGAATTACTGGGAGAAGAAAATCCCGGGTTAGTAAGTTCTTATGTTAATATAGCAAACTGCTACCAAAAGCAAAAAAATTATTTGAAAGCAGTACAATTTTATAAAACGGGTATTGATTTACGCGCAAAAGCATTAGGCGATTCCACTATAGGATTAGCATTGCTTTATGAAAATCTCTCTGAAAATTACAAAATGATGGCGAAGCTTGAAAAAGAGAAAAATAAAAATTCCGCAGATAGTTTGTTAAATTTATCATATTATTTTATCCATTTAGATCTTACTATAAAAAAGCAATTTTTAGGCACTGAAAATGTTTCTTATGCCAAGTCGCTTTTACATTTCAGCACACTCTTTTATGCTAAAAACGAAACTGAAAATGCTGTTTTGTATTTAAACCAGGCAATAAATATCCTGCTGAAAGATGAGGATGTGCGCACCTTGATTACTAAAGGCGACACTCCTCGCTTGAATCCCAATAAAATAATTTCACAGCCCATGTTGCTTGAGGCATTTGAAATAAAAGGTGCGATATATGAAGGGCTGGCTGGTAGGTTTTAGATTATGGGCACCTCTGAAGCTACCATTTGGAAAATAGATATTAAAAAATCGACAGCGAATTTATCCAATCAAATTTCTATTCTCTAATTTCCATTACAATTTTCCAATTTCTATTTTCACTCGGAAAATATAAATGATTTTTCAAAAAATGGGAGAAAAAACTTTTAAGATAATAATATATACCCGACTTAGGGTGTATGAATCCGGTATCTTCCTTCTGATAAAACAATTATAAATGATTTCTTTGCTAAAAAATTTTTTCTCAATATTTAGTACTTTCATTATTTCGAATGCAATATATTGCGGTTTGATAATATGATGACGTAATAAAATCACTTTCCCTTTTCCCCACAATGTTCCAAATTCTATAAGTGCGCCAAAGTCCTTGTCACCTGTTAAAAGAATAAAATCTTTTTTTTCTGCATAATCAAGTATCTCTTTATCTGATTTTCCCGATAAGCCGATTTCAGGAGCAAATAAAACTTTATAGTTCTCATTACGGAGATTCTGGATTATATCCGTGTGAACATTTTCATCTGCCAAAATATGCATTGTTAATTTTAATGTAGAATTTTCACTTCCTCTCCTTGAAACTGTCTTGCGGCAAAATCAAGAGCCGCTTCTAATCCCTTCCAGGATAGGGTAGGATACCCTTTAAGGATTTCTTCTCTTGTCATACCGGATGCAACACATTGTAATATTAAAGCAACAGAAATGCGCGTTCCTTTTACTATGGGTTTTCCATTTAAAATTTCCGGATTGGTAGTGATTAGAGTGTTTCCCATAAAAAATAAATTACACGTTACTATACAAAGGTACAAAAAAATTAGTTATGCATCATTTTATCGCTTTGTAAATCCCGATACCCCGTTACCCAATACCCTCATTCATCTATACCTCTATACCCCTCCTCTATACCCCTATACCCCTATACCCCTATACCCTTACCCCCATACCCCTATACCCCTATACCCCCATACCCCTATACCCCTCTACCCCCCACCACCTCGTGTCATTTAAAAAATTTCAAGTACATTTGTGTTTTCCAATCCCCGTCCCATGACCCAGGAGGTAATTTTAGAAATCAAAAACCTTATTACAGAATTTCAAACCGATGAAAGCGTTGTGCGTGCGGTGGATGACATTAGTATGAAAATTCATAGAGGGGAAACGGTAGGAATAGTAGGTGAATCCGGCTCAGGAAAATCAGTCACGTCGCTATCAGTAATGCGTCTTATCCAGGAGCCACCCGGAAAAATTTTAAACGGTGAAATCATATTCAATTCTACCCATTTTGGCAATACCGATTTATTAAAACTTTCTAAAAATGAGATACGAAAAATCCGCGGAAATGAAATTGCCATGATTTTTCAGGAACCCATGACCTCTCTCAATCCCGTTTATACCTGCGGAGAACAAGTCATGGAAGCAATCATGCTTCATCAGAAAGTAAAATCGAAAGAAGCCAAAGAAAAAACGCTGGAATTATTCAAAAAAGTTCAGCTTCCACGTCCCGAAAGCATTCTGCGTTCATACCCTCACCAAATTTCCGGAGGACAAAAACAGCGGGTGATGATTGCCATGGCAATGTCCTGCAACCCGAAATTACTTATTGCCGACGAACCTACTACTGCACTCGATGTCACTGTGCAATCAACCATCCTGGATCTCATGCGTGAATTGCGTGACACTCACGACATGAGCATTATTTTCATCACACACGACTTAGGAGTCATTGCCGAAATTGCCGATAAAGTAGCAGTAATGTATCGTGGTAAAATAGTGGAACAAGGAACTGTTTATGATATTTTTTCAGACCCGAAACATCCCTATACCAAGGGTTTGCTTGCCTGTCGTCCCCGTCTTGATTTACGTCTTAAAATACTTCCTACGGTTGCCGATTTCATGAAAGAAAACGAACGGGGCGAAATGGTTGAAGTCCCCAATACCGTTGAAGACGCTATTAAAGCTGTTGTGGTATCAGACGAAGAAACAAAAGCCCGCAGAGAATTTCTGGAAAAACAACAGCCGCTACTCTCCATTAAAAATTTAAAAACTTTCTTTCCAATACGTCATGGTCTTTTCGGGAAAATCCAGGACTATGTGAAAGCAGTGGATGATGTCACCTTTGATGTTTTTCCCGGTGAGACGTTAGGGCTTGTGGGTGAATCCGGATGCGGAAAAACTACACTGGGGAGAACGATTATCCGTTTGGTGGAACCCACAGAGGGGGATATTATTTTCAAAGGGAATCGCATCAATGATTTGAACACTGATGAAATGAGAGAAGTTAGAAAAGAAATCCAGATTATTTTTCAAGATCCTTACTCTTCTCTGAATCCCCGAATGACCGTTGGGGAAGCCATACTGGAACCGATGAAGGTTCATGGAATATATGAAAATGATAAAATCAGAAGAGAGAAAACGTATGAACTGTTGCAAAAAGTTACCTTGAGTGCCAATCATTTTAACCGGTATCCACACGAATTTTCCGGTGGACAACGTCAACGGATTTGCATTGCACGGGCACTGTCACTGAATCCAAAATTTATTATTTGTGATGAATCGGTTTCCGCCTTAGACGTTTCGGTGCAGGCGCAGGTGTTGAATCTTCTGAATGATTTACGCAAGGAATTTAATTTTACATATATATTTATTTCTCACGACCTGTCAGTCGTAAAATTCATGTCGGACCGCATGTTGGTCATGAATAAAGGGCAAATTGAAGAAATGGGTTATGCCGATGATATTTATGCATATCCTAAAACTGCCTATACCCGAAAGTTAATACAAGCAATTCCGGTAGGCAATCTCAATGCTATCCGTAAAGCGCAGGAAAAAAGAGGAATTCATGTTTGAAAGAAGGAGAAAGAAAAAAACCTTCAAGGTTTAGTATAGATTTGAGGCGCCGGATAACCTTGAAGGTTTGTATTAGAAAAAAAGAGAAAAATAAGGAAAAATTTACGATTGAATTACAATTATATAAGGGTAAACAGTTTTCCCCTTAACATCAAATAAAACAAATCTTGAAAAAACCACATTCCGGACAATCACATTTCCGTTCACAATCTCGCCGCACTAACCAGCCGGGGGTTTCCCGCAAAACATCAAAATTTTCCCTCGAAGGTAAAATTGATATGACTGCTTTTGGTGACGCTTACTTAGTAAGTGAAAATTTCCATGAAGATGTCTTTATCCCCGGGAAATGTCTTTCAAATGCCCTTCACAAGGATTTTGTTCAGGTGGAAGTACGTTCCAGAGATCACCGTGGAAGGCATGTCGGCATGGTGACAAAAATTATCAAACGTTCTCAAACTGAATTTCCAGGCGCAGTTGAATTACATGCAGATTTTGCGATAATTACTACTGACCAGAAAAAACAAAGTTTTCAAATCCGTGTTCCTATAAAACTTTCGATGGGTGCTGTAAATGGGCAGAAGGTTTTATGCAGGATAACCCGATTTCCGGATCCGGGAGAATTGGCGGAAGGAAAAGTGGTAAAAATCTTTGGTAAATCCGGTGAGCATAACACCGAAATGCAATCCATCCTTTACAACTATGGTTTTCCGCCGGTGTTTCCAAAAGAAGTGGAAGATGAATCGAAACATATACCAGATATAATTCCGGATTCTGAAATTAATAAAAGACGTGATTTTCGCAAGACACCTACGTTTACCATTGACCCCGAAGATGCAAAGGACTTTGACGATGCTTTATCCCTTAGAAAAATTTCAGATAACCGGTGGGAAGTTGGAGTACATATCGCAGACGCTTCTCATTATATTCGTTCCGGCACAGCCTTAGACAAGGAAGCGTTTCATCGTGCCACTTCTGTTTACTTGGTTGACAGAACCGTTCCTATGTTACCGGAAAAATTATCGAATCATCTTTGCTCACTCGTACCTAACGAGGACCGGTTGACGTTCTCCGTAGTTTTTGAAATGGATGAAAATGCAGTAGTTCATAAATCCTGGTTTGGAAAAACGGTCATTCGTTCTGCCAAACGGTATTCATACGAAGAAGCCCAGAAAACATTGGATACAAATCAGGGAGTTTTTATGAAAGAATTATCTGTTTTAAACCGTATGGCGGAAAAGTTGAGAAGCGAGCGATTTAAAAACTGTGCCATTGATTTCGAAACACAGGAAGTAAAATTCCGGCTTGACTCTGAAGGAAAACCGCTTGAGCTTTTAGTCAAAGAAAGAAAATCAACCCACCTTCTTGTGGAAGAATTTATGTTACTGGCAAACCGGGCGGTTGCCGAAGAAGTTGGAAAAACAAATAAAAATAATCTGATGATTTACCGGGTGCATGATTCTCCTGATAGAGAAAAACTCCGCAATTTTGCCCGTTTTGCGGAGCAATTTGGTTATTTCATTTCATTTAACGACCGGAACAGGATTTCAAAAACACTCAATCAGCTTCGTCAGGATAGCTCTGGAAAACCCGAAGCGGGAGTACTTCAGCAATTGGCAATACGTACCATGGCTAAAGCCATTTATGATACCGAGCCCATTGGTCATTACGGACTTGCGTTTGACTATTACAGTCATTTCACTTCTCCCATCAGGAGATACCCCGATATTATTGCACACAGAATACTTTTTAATCATTTAAAAAACAAACCTATTCCTCTTAAAAAAGCAGAATTAAAAAAAATGTGTCACCATTGTTCTTTGCAGGAAAAGGAAGCGATGGATGCTGAGAGGGATTCTGTAAAATACAAGCAAGTGGAATACATGAAAAATTTTATTGGGAAAATTTATCAGGGGGTGGTAAGTGGCATTGCTGAAAAAGGTCTTTATATAGAAATTCCGGAGACGCATTGCGAAGGTTTTTTGCGTCTTTCCGAATTAAAAGATGATTTTTATTTTTCCATGAAAGAAAAATATCAGGTAGTGGGTCGCAGGTGGGGAAAAGTAATACGCTTAGGTGATGCGGTTTCCGTGATAGTTAAATCTGCTAATGTGGCACTGAGAGCGATAGAGTTGAGCAAGGTGTAGGGAATGTATAGACACGGTGCACCGTGTCTATACTCTTTCACACACTCCACCGTGTCTCTGCATATAATTTTTATCCTGCATAATTTGCAAATTAAAATTTTCCTGTAAATTTGTGTTTATAATCCTTCATGCTCATCCTTCGCAAAATTTCTGAACTCCGTAAATTTGTTGAAAAACAAAAAGCGGACAAAAAAAAAGTCGGGTTTGTTCCAACGATGGGCGCCTTGCACAGGGGACATCTATCTCTCATCAGTGAATGCAAAAAAAACAATCCTGTCACCATAGCAAGTATATTTGTAAATCCACAGCAATTTAACGATTTATCCGATTATAAGAAATATCCCAGAACGGAATCAGCCGATTTAAAATTATTTAAAGAAAAGGGATGTACTGCAGTTTTTTGCCCGGATGAAAAAACTATTTATCCAGAACCACCGCTTTTGAAATTTTCTTTTGGGACGTTGGAACAAGTGATGGAAGGCGCTCATCGCCCCGGTCATTTTAATGGAGTGGCACTGGTGGTAAGCAAACTGTTTAATTTAGTGACACCCGATACTGCTTACTTTGGTCAGAAGGATTTGCAACAATTTCTGATCATAAAAAAAATGGTGTCAGACCTTGGATTCAATATAAAATTAAATTGTTGTCCAATCATCAGAGATAAAGACGGTCTTGCTTTATCCTCCCGTAATGTTCTTTTAAGTAATGATGAACGAAAAGCCGCACCTGAACTTTACAAAGGTCTTTGTAATGCTAGAAATTTATTAATGAAAGGACAAAGCATTTCGCAGGCAAAAAAAACAGTACAGGGTATATTTCGTAATCACTCGTTTATCCGTTTGCAATATTTTGAAATTGCTGATCATAAAACATTGGCGGAAGTGAAAAACCTCAATGACCATGAAAATGTAGCACTATGCATTGCCGCATTTTTGGGAAAGGTGCGGTTGATTGATAATGTTTTTTTGAAAATGTAACGACACGGCTAATTCTTATTTTGAGATGCTACAAATAATGTTAGAAAGGACATATCTTCGCATTTGAGTTCCGTAGGAACGAACTATGTTGTAACAACGGACTTCAGTCCGTTGTTACAACGTCTGACTTCAGACAATTAAGTTCCGTAGGAACGAATCGTAAAGAAAACAAAACTATTTCTGAATATGAGTCGTGCCTACGGCACTTTTTGCTAAACAACGAATAGATTTGAAGTACGGACGAAAGTCCATACTTACAAAATTAAATCGTGCCGGAGTTTACCCTGACGGAGGAAGGGGCACTTTTAAATTTTAAAGTAGTGTAGCGAAACGGTGCACCGATTCGCTACATTTTAAAGAAGATAATACATTCAGCGCATACATGATAAAAAAATTTCTGAATATCACCAAATACCTCCTCCTGCTTGGGCTTGCGGTGTGGATGATGATGCTGTCTTTTGAAGGACTGGAATTTTCAAAATTCAAAGAAGACCTTCAGCATGCAGAATTTTCATGGATACTTCTCAGCATATTTATTGGGATACTTGCACACATTGTTCGGTCATTACGCTGGCAATTATTACTAGCGCCTATGGAACATCACCCTAATTTCTGGAATACATTTCATGCGTTGCTAATCGGTTATTTTGCCAATCTTGCTTTTCCAAGGATGGGAGAAATAACCCGTTGTGCCATTTTAACCAAGACCGACAAAATTCCGGTGACGGAATCAGCAGGCACTGTATTGGTAGAGCGAACGATTGATTTTTTATGTCTTGTGGGAATAACCCTTTTTGTTTTTATGGTAGAACTGCCCAAGGAACATTCATTTGTGACAGAAGTAATTTATCAGGCGGCAGTTAAATTAAAAAATATTTTTTCGAATCCTCTTGTACTTCTTATCTCATTGGTGGTAGTTATAGCTGGAATCAGCATTATTTTTTATATCCTGAAAAAAGGCAAGGAAGGAAATTCTTTTTTCAGAAAAACAACAACGATGTTAAAAGGATTCTGGAAAGGAATCAGCAGTATAGGAAAAATGAAACGAAAGTGGACTTTTTTACTTTATACTTTTGCAATATGGTTTTTATATTTTCTGATGACGTATGTAGCGCTCTTTGCATTACCATTCATTGAAAATCTTGGATTATACAAAGCATTAGTCGTATTAGTAGTTGGAAGTGTGGGGATGGTTATTCCGGTACAAGGTGGAATCGGAGCATTTCATTATTTTGTGAAACAGACACTCGTTTTTTATGGCATTTCGCAGGAAGATGGTCTGGTGTATGCCACTCTGTTACATGGGAGTCAGATGATATTAGTGATTGTGCTGGGATTAATTGGGTTGGGTGTGGTATTTTTGAGGAAGACAAAAAGTGTTTCAGAAACAAACGCTAAGGAACCAGCCAGTTAAAATAATTTTCCCCTCACCCCACTACCATCGCTCGCATATACTCCCTGTTCATCCGCGCAATGTGTGAAATGGAAATTTCCTTGGGACATTCTGCCTCACATTCTCCTTCGTTGGTGCAATTTCCAAATCCAAGTCCGTCCATGGTTTCCACCATTGCCATCACGCGACGCTCCCGTTCGGGTTTTCCTTGAGGCAGAAGGGCAAGTTGTGACACTTTAGCGCTTACAAACAACATGGCGGATGCATTTTTACATTTGGCAACACAGGCACCGCACCCTATACATGCCGCCGCATCCATTGCAGTATCTGAAATTTCTTTAGGTATTGGAATGGCATTGGCATCCGGAGTGCCACCGGTATTTACCGAAACAAACCCACCGACTTGCATGATTTTATCAAATCCACTGCGGTCCACTATAAGGTCTTTGATAACCGGAAAAGGTCTGGCTCTCCACGGCTCAATCACAATGGTGTTGCCCTCCCTGAAATGCCGCATATGTAACTGACAGGTAGTAATGCCGTGCATGGGTCCATGCGCCCGTCCATTGATGTACAAACTGCACATACCGCAAATCCCTTCTCGGCAGTCATGGTCAAATGCAACCGGTTCTTCTCCTTTTTTGGTGAGTGTTTCGTTGAGAACGTCGAGCATTTCTAAAAACGACATATCCGGAGATACATCGCTTAAAGGATAATTGTGAAAGACACCCGCGGCTTGGGCATTGGCTTGTCTCCAGATTTTAAGAGTGAGATTCATGGGGGAATTAATTGATTTTTAATATTAGGCAAATTAAAGAAAAAACCGTTAAATAAACAATATTCATAGTATTTTTGATAAAAATTTAAACCCATGCCCACCCCAGCCCTATCCATTGTTGCCACAGTTTATAATGACGCTAATCTCGTTTCACCACTCGTTGAGAAAATACGCGAGCACGTCGAACCCTTGCAGATTCCATTCGAAATCATTCTATCCAATGATGGAAGTACGGATGACAGTGAAAAAATAATTGAAGAACAGTGCCACAAATATTCCTTTGTCAGGGCAGTTTCTCTTTCACGTAATTTTGGTCAGCAGATAGCCGCCAGCGCAGGGCTTAGATACGCCAAAGGTGAATATATTGTATTAATGGATGGGGATTTGCAGAATCCACCCGAAGCAATTCCCACACTCTATAAAAAAATAAAAGAAGGGTATGATATTGTCTATACGCGTTCCAAGGTGAGAAATAATTTTTTCGCCGAATGGTTTTCTGCATTGTTTTGGTTCATTGTGTCAACCATTTTACATGTAAAAATTATCCGCCATCAATTGATGCTTCGCATGATGAACTCCCGCTTTGTTTCGTATTTTAATTCCTACAACGAACTAACGAGAGCCGTTGCCGGAATAACGCAGGATATAGGAATGAACTATACAGTTATAGATGTAGAAAATAAGAAACGCCCTTCCGGGAAAAGCAAATCCACGTTGAAAAAACGCCTGAACCTGATGACCGATTTGATTTTCAATCTTACCTACCAACCCCTCAATATCATGATATATTTCGGACTGTTAATTTTGATGATTACTCTTCTGATTAGTTGTTATTATTTATTTCTGTATTTTTTTATAGGAGATGTAACGCCTGGATACACTAGTATTATTCTAACGCTCTTTTTCTTCGGCAGTATGATTATAACCATTCTTGGGATTATTGGACGCTACCTGGCAAACATCTATCTGGAAGTGAAAAACAGACCACTGTATCTGGTGCAACGGACGTTCAATATGGGGGAACATTCTTGAATTCCTATTTTTTTTCTTTTAGAAAAGCACATAAATAAGATTTTCTAACCTTTCCGCTTCAATTCTTTTTTAATGTTGTAAATAAATATTTACATATTATTAGTATTTATTGTAGTCAAAAATGTTACTTTCGTGATTGAATAAATTAATAATAAAATGACTTTTGTCATTCAATTTTATTTTTATGTAATAAAACGCAAACATTCATTATTTAATTTGTTTATTCTTATATATTTTAGAATATTATTAAAACGCAATGGTTTTTTATATCGTCAAAATAATTGTTTTATTATGTCTATCTAATTGTAAATAAATCCGTATCTTAAGTCATCAAAGTATGACTACTTTCGTAACATGAAAGTTCACATAGGGGAAAAGATTCAGGAAATATACCTGGATAGAGGAATTAAATTATCGGAATTTGCAGAACGCATAGGAACGGTAAGGCAAAACATCTATCGAATTTTTGAAAGAGAAACCATCAATAGCGGGCTGTTGCATAAAATTTCCATGACATTGGACTTTGATTTTTTCAGATTTCTATCCGAAAATATTTTTATAAAAACCGGATCGGTAACCGAAAGCCCGGAAATATACAAAGTAATGCCATCTGGCATAAATCTGCCTAAAGAATTAGCGGCATGCAAGGGCGAAGTAGATTCTCTTCGCAAACAATTAAAAGGGAAAGATATAATCATTCAAACATTGGTGGAGAAAATGGACGAAAAGGGTGAGGCGGGCATTAGGTAGGGGCAACCCTCGCGGTTGCCCATTATTCATTTACAATTACAAAATATTTTTTTGTATTTCAAGAATTTCTTCCACGAATCGCCGGTCATTACACAATCTTGGGATTTTATTCTGCCCACCCAGTTTATTACCACGTTTCAGCCATTCGTTAAAAACACCGTTTTTAAGTATTTGTAGCACCGGTAATTTGAGTGCTATATCTTTGAATCGTTTGGTTTCATAATCGGAATTCTGCTGTTTCAGGGAATCATCCAGCAGATACGTAAAAAAATCAATGTCACCGGGTGGCACTTCAAATTCAATGAGCCATTCATGTGCTCCATTGGTTTTATCGCCAAAATATAATGGAGCGGCAGTAAAATCTCTCACGATAGCTCCCGTTTTCAAACAGGCATTGCATATAGCTGTTTCTGCGTTTTCTACAATTAACTCCTCTCCGAACGCATTGATGAAGTTTTTAGTTCTGCCGGTTAATTTAATTTTATAGGGTGATAAAGAAGTAAAACGAATGGTGTCACCAATCAGGTATCTCCATAATCCTGCATTGGTGGAAATTACCATCGCATAATTCTCCTGGCAATTCACCTTGTCAAGTGTCACTGTTTTTGGATTTTCGTTTTCAATTTCCTGCATGGGAATAAATTCATAATATATTCCATAATCGAGCATTAAAAGCATATCGTCTTTCCCATGTTCATTTTGCAATCCAAAAAATCCTTCCGAAGCATTGTAGGTTTCCAGAAAATTCATGTCAGGAGAAGAAATGATATTCTGAAAAGGTTGTTTGTAGGGTTTAAAGTCAACGCCACCATGAACCAAGAGCTCGAGATTAGGCCATACTTCCTGAATATGATTCTTTCCGGTGAATTCTAAAATTTTTCTAAATAAAACAAGGGTCCACGTAGGGACACCGGAAACGCTGGAAATATCTTCGTGCACTGTTGATTTTATCATTCTGTCTAATTTCTCTTCCCAGTTATCCATCAAAGCAATGGTTAAATCAGGAACACGCATGTATTCCACCCATAAGGGCAAATTCTGCATCATCACAGCGCTAACATCGCCTATCTGTGAATCGTTGCGGTGCGGGTTGGAATAGAGAGTTCCACCCATCATTAATCCTTTTCCGGAAAAGAGTTTTGTTTCGGGATGATTGTTTACATACACAGACAACAAATCCTTCCCGGCTTTAAAATGACAGTCCTCCAGAGATTCTGCGGAAACTGGAATAAATTTACTCTTCGAGTTAGTGGTTCCGGAGGATTTTGAAAACCAATGAATGTCACTAATCCAGGTTACGTTCTGCTCCCCTTTCATCACCCGTTCTATATAGGGAAAAAATTTTTCATACGTGGACACAGGAACCTGTTTACAGAAATCATCCTGACGGGTTATGGATTTAAAACGATGTTTTTTTCCAAACTCCGTATCCTGAGCTCTGGTTAATAATGATTTTAACACTTCCCGTTGAACTTCGTGAGGATATTTTATGAAAAGTTCCATCTGGTGGAATCGCTTTTTCATAGTCCAGGAAATGATGGAATTCAGAAGACCCATTTATAAAAGATTGGTTACTGTTTAGTGATGAGTTTTTTTGCCACAGATAACGCGGATTAAAATGCTCGTCACTGTCTGCCAGCACAAAAGTAAATTAAATAGAGTTAGCTTTTTGACTTACACAGCAATCCCGTAATCATACAAAAACGGCTGAAATTCGATAAATAAATTGCGTATTGAGGAAATATCACCCAATTCCTGTTTCGCATCGGGAATCGCTTTATATTTTAAAATCAATAAGGGTGTCAGTTTTTCTTCGCTCAATTCTTCAACACCTGAATTTACATACTGCATTAAAACAAAATTCAAAAATTCCTGTTGTTTGGAATTGTAATTATTAAAATGAATTTTTGCTTTCTCCGCTCTTATGCTTCTTTTAATGAGTTTAGAATGAAAAGCAACATAAGCCAGCACATCGTATAAATCGCTTTTCTCGGCACAAATCATCTTTTGTAAATCATTCAACTGGCTTTTTGTAAAGCCCTTTTCACTTAGTTCTTCCAGTAATTTTTTCCGTGTATCAGGTTTGCTCCAAATTGTCCGCAACTCATTTTCATCTTTGAAGAACTCAGGCAATGTGCCGAACATGGTTTGTAAAAATTCTTCTGCTGAAATCGGTTTGCCGTCAGGGCTGTAAAACGAAGTACTGACTATGTGTTGCAATTCCCTGACTTTTCCATCCGCAAGTTTTATTTTAATCATTTCATAATAAGGTTCAGGAGTAGGAGGATCGTCAAATTTCTTTCGGCCGCTTGGCAGAGGATAAACTTTGGACTGTTTTTCTTTTTGGGTATCGGGTTCTAATGGTTCACCATCCCATTCCGTGTCGCTGAAATGATGGTGCGATTTTACAAAATCATAAATGGTAAAATAATCTTTACCATCAAATAATCGCGTACCTCTCCCAATGATTTGTTTAAACTCAATCATGGAATTTACAGGTCGTAATAAAACAATATTTCTTACCTCAGGTGCATCTACTCCGGTGCTTAACTTCTGTGATGTAGTAAGAATGGTCGGGATACTTTTTTCATTATCCTGGAAATATTTCAAATATTGTTCTCCCAACTTCCCTTCATCTGCCGTAACCCTATGGCAATAATCCGGATTTTTACTCTTTGCAATTTGATTGATTAGATTCCTTATAGCGAGTGCATGAAGCTGTGTAGCACAAAAAACCAGTGTCTTTTCTGACTGGTCTATCAAATCCATAAATATTTTAACGCGGTATTTTTCCCGTTCCTCAATTGAAATTACCCGGTTCATTTCGGCTTCTGTATATTGTTTTCCTTCTTCAATTTCTCCTTCTAAAACCTCATCGTCAGAAGTATAAACATATTCGTCAATGGTGGTATCAATCTGTCTTACTTTAAATGGGGTTAAAAAACCGTCATTAATGCCTTCTTTCAGAGAATATACATAAACCGGTTCGCCGAAGTATTTGTAAGTGTCAATATTATTATCTCTTTTGGGTGTTGCGGTCATACCCAACTGTACAGCTGGACTAAAGTGCTCCAATATTGCCCGCCAAGTGCTCTCATCACTGGCACCACCTCTGTGACACTCATCAATAATGATGATGTCAAAAAAATCTTTAGGGTATTCTCCAAAATTAAATGTTGGGACAACTCCTGGTGGTTGCCCATGCACATTAGTCATGAATGTCTGAAAGATAGTAAAGAATATGCTCCCATTGGTTGGAACTCTACCTCTCTGTCTTATGCTTTCAGGATTTATCCGCACTAAAGCATCTTCTTCAAAGGCACCGTACTCATTGAATTTACTGATTGCCTGGTTGGCTAAATAATTACGATCTGTTAGAAATAATATTCTCGGACTTCGTTCACCATCCCCTTTAATATTCCATTTACTCTTAAAAAGTTTCCAGGTGATTTGAAAAGCTATATCTGTTTTTCCTGTACCGGTTGCAAGCGTTAATAAAATTCTGTGTTTCCCCTGTGCCATAGCTGACAGAACATTGGCAACTGCATTTTCCTGGTAGAATCTTGGAGGTTTAGTTCCGCTTTTGGTTTCATAAGGAACAGAAAGTAATTTATCAATTACAAGTTGCGATTGCGGTTGCAATTTATTTTGCTCACCAAAAGTCATTTCCCATAATTCGTCAGGCGAAGGGTAAACAGTTACATCACCTTCCGCACCTTTACTCATATCCATTCCGTAAATCTTTAAACCGTTTGTGCTGTATGTGAAACGGACTTGCAATTTACCTGCGTAATCCTTTGCCTGTGCAACGCCTTCGGTATAATCCGAGTCCCTTTTCTTCGCTTCAACTATTGCTAAGTTACGGTTGCGATATTGCAAAACATAATCTGCTTTGTCGGGTTTGCTTCTTTGTCCGTGACCAATCAAACGACCTTTTGAAATAGGAAACTCCTCTCGTATTTTACTACCTTCAATAATACCCCATCCTGCTTTTTGCAGGGCAGGTAAAATGTATTCGGTTCGTGTTTCTTGTTCGTTCATGATTATTCTTCTAATTTTAATGTACCGTCTATACAAAAAAATTCTTTTTTGTAATTTCAGATGTACCCAATTTGGGTACATCTGAAATTTGGAAAATATCCTTTGTATTATCTGCCAATATTTTCCTTTTATTTCCTGTCCTTGTCAACATTTCTATCTGGGGACAATTTGTCCCCAGGTAAATCCCAAGTTCTTCATCGCTAATTTATTCTTGAATGGGTCATGCTGTTTCAATAACTTCAGGCATTTCGCTGTATGTTTTTCCATTAATTTTTCTTCCATTTTTCTTTTTATTAGTTCCTCCCCATTGCTTAAAGAAGAAGGCAACATCTGCTTTTTTGCATTGGGCTTTAATATCCATCACCCATTCCTTTTTCATTGGTCTTGGTGATCTTCCGCTTTCCCCTCCTACAATCACCCAATCAATACCTTTCAATTTCATGTTTGGTAATTCACCGAGCAAAGGTTCGCAGCTTAAAAATTTTGTTCTTGCATTTGTTTGTATCAGTAAATCCATTCGCTTCATTGTTTTTTCATTTTCCACTGAAACCCCCATCCAGATATTGTGTGCCCATTCCAGCCAACCTTCTTTGTCGTAGTATAAAAGCACATCCGCCCGTTTTGTTAATATCTGAAAAACATGTTGCGGGTTTTCTTTCATCACTTGAAAAACTTGTTGAATAAATTTTACAGGAACATCTTTGTGAAACAAATCGCTCATGGAATTCACGAAAACAATTTTCGGTTTCTTCCATGAATAAGGAGTTTGTAATTCATCTTCGTGCAGAGTGAGTTTAAAATCGTTTGCATATTTTGCCACTCCCATTGCCTTCAATCGCCTTGACATCACTTCTGCGTAACAGAATTTGCAGCCGGTTGATACCTTGTTGCACCCCGTTGTGGGATTCCATGTCATTTCAGTCCATTCAATGTTTGATTGTGCCATGATGTTTCAGTTTTATATTTACTAACCTTTTTTCGTCTGAAAGGTAGTAACTTAATGCAGCTTTTTCATCTAACGGAACAATTTCTATCTCATATTCTTTCCTCAACCGGTCTAAAACTTGTTTGGTATGCTTTGGTAGAAAATTATTTTCAATTCCAAAGTTACGTAAATCTTTATTTGTAGCAGTAGATTTTTGTTTAAGAAATTCTAAAACCTTTTGGTCATAATGTGTCAACGAAATTTCATCAAACATATCAAGAATGTACTCGTCACCGTGCTTGAACCCTGTTCCGTGTTTTTTATCCAAAGCCCATTTGTTTTCCAACATTTTTAAAAATCCCTTTGAGTGGTTTGTGAAAAAATAAAGTGAGAACCACTGATTGTTTTCTCTCTCAATCTTAAACGAATCAACATATCTTAACTTTAAATACTTTTTAAATTCTTCCTGTATGAGATAGATAAATTCGTTTTGGTTTTTGTAGTCGGGCAAATTATCTATTGAACCGAAAAGTTCTCCCAAAAAATTTCTTAGTGCTTCGCCTCCTCTGTATTCTTCGTCTTTTGCTTTAACTGCGAACCGTGACATGAAATAAATAGGAAGAAACAAAATCACCTCTGTCTTTCTGTTTTCAAGTAACCGCTTTATGTCGTTTGGGTTAATTTCTTTGTATCCACACGGATCAATAAAAATCAAAGCCCTTTCATCATTTTTGAGTTTTCCTGTCCGTTCAATTATCATTTCTATAATTTTAGAATAGTCAATGTTGGTGTAACCAACTTTTACATTTTCGGGTTTGTAAATTTTATCGGCAAACTCTTTTACTCTGTCGGTTTTTAATCTCTCTTTTTCTATTTCAGAAAAACCATTATCATTGAAAGTAATAAAAAGGTTCGGGCATTTCTCCCCATTGCTGTAATAGTGTTGCTTAATACACTCCAACGCTGCAATCGGACTTCCTTTACCTCCATCCTCGTAAATTCCTTCACCGCAGAATAAATCGAACAGATGAATATTGTTGACAAAACTTCGTGCAAGAACATTCAGGTAAATAGAAAGATACCGTGAATACAATTTCACTTTTGCTTCTGAATGTTCTAAAAGATTTTTCCCTATACTCATAAATCATTAAGATTTATTTTTTTCTTTTTTCGTTAATTCCCCCCTGAACGCCTTTTGCAATATACTCTTTTTTAAATCTTCTAACAAATTTAATTTTTTTTGATAAATATTCTCTAAGTTTTTTGTTTCGGTGGAAAGGGTGTCAAACTTTTCTATCAATAATTTTTGTTCAATAATAGATTTTGGATAAGAGAAAATTACTTGCTTTAAAGCTGCACCATTAAAATGTGGTTGTGCTGCACCTGACGACAAACTATTTGCTTGTTCCCAATAGTTTGGTGTTTTTGTAAAATACCAATAGAGTTTATTTTCAAATTTCTCTTTGAACTTAATACGAATGAGATAAGAAGCAAAGACGGAAGGTTCGTCACCATTGAAAAGCAGAACTTTTGCAAATGTTGCTCCTGTTCTTGCCATCAACAAATCATTATCGTTTATGAGAAATGCCTCTGCTTCTTTTGAATGGTTGATGTATTTTTTATCTTCTAAAATTAATTCTCCGTTTTTGTCAATGTCCGTTATTCTAACATATCTGTAATCTCCTTTGTGTGTTGATTTATCTGTATATCCATATTCTATATCACAAATTTCTTCCAAACTTTTTTCAACCCAACCTTCGCCTTTACTTGTAAAAATCCCATTCAACTCACTCCGAAAAAGTTCTTTTGCATTTTGCAAATTGCGTTGCAGATTTATTTTTGCTTTATTAATGGCTGTAAATGCTTCATCTAAAATGGAAACGATTTGTTGTTGAATTGGAATTGAAGGAACTGGAATCTCGAACTCTGTAAGCTGTGAGAATTTTAAGTTGTTAATGTTTGCACCATCAGATAATTCGCTTATAAATGTTTTGTATGTATCGGAAATCATCAAGTAAAAAAGATATTTTGAAATAATTTCCTTTTTAGGTCTTATCAATCCCATGAAACCACCAAATGCATAATCGCAATCATCCTCAATCAATGCAACTTTTCCCAAATGAGATTTGCTTCCATTTGCTGTGCAAATAATTAACGAACCCTTAGAAACTTTTTTGCTTGCAGGAATTTTTATTTTGTCATGGATATATTTTAATTCAGTAAAGTCAAGTTTGCTACCAATCAAATCAACATTGTTTGAACGCAATACAACATTTGATGAAAATTCTACTTCATCATTTTTAGAGTAGGTAAGCCCTCTTTCAAATTCCGCTACTTCTCCCAAACTTTTTATTTCCCAACCTTTTTTCATAATTCATCCTCTGTATTAATTTCCAAAATAGATTTTAAATCATCGGCTGTTGGTAATTTGCCTTTTAATTCTTTTGGCAATTTCTTACTGATAGTGTATTGAGCTACACCAATGGGTTTATTTGCCGTACGAAGGGCGTATTCTACTTCCAACTGATCCTTGTGCGGTACCAGAAGAATACCTATGCTTGGTTTGTCATCGGGCTGTTTCAATTGCTCATCAATAATCTGTAAATAAAAATCAAGTTTTCCTACAAATTCCGGTTCAAATTCCGTTACTTTCAATTCTACTGCAACCAAACATTTTAAGATACGATGGTAAAACAGTAAATCAATGGAATATTCTTTTTTACCCAAAGTAATCGGATACTGATTACCGATAAAGCAAAAACCGTAGCCCATTTCCATAATCAACCTTTTAACCTTTTCTACCATTTTGTTTTCCAACTCCCTTTCAGTCATAGGTTTGTTGATGTCCAAAAAATCCAAACTATATACACTTTTTATACTCTCACGGGTTTGTTCAATTAAATGTTCGGGCAAGGCGGTTGAAAAATTATGTTGTGCAGGGTTCAAAAGATAATTACTGTAAGCATCGGCTTTTATCTGATGCATCAACACCGAACGGCTATACCTGTTTTTGATGGTGCTTTGTAAATAAAAAATACGGGCTTTGTGGTCTTTTACTTTCTGAAGAATTAAAATATTGTGTCCCCATGGTATTTCTGAAACAAGTTGTTTCACTTTTTCTAATTCTGAAACAAGCTGCTTCAGTTTTGTTTTTGAACCGGCTTTCTTACGTTTTTCTAATTCTGAACCGGCTTGGTTCATAATTGTTAATTCTGAAACAGGTTGTTTCAGATTTGAATATTCATCCACCAACTGCCTCATAGACCACAGGTTACGGGCAGACCAACTCATTCCTTTTCCGATTTCATTTTGTAAATCATGACTAAGTTTTTCCACGATAGATTTCCCCCAACCAAATTGTTGTTGTTTTTTAATGATTAATTCCCCGATATTCCAGTATAGCCGGTTTGCAATAGTTTGAACACTATGCACGGCAATAGTTCTGTGTTGTTGCACTAAGGCAACTACTTCCGATAAAAATTGGTGGTATTGATTTTTTTGCAATCCTTTCATAATATAATTTCTTTTACCTTTTGTAAAATATTGGTTGTTTCTGTATCCAGCAATTGTATTTCTTTCAAGATTTGTTGCGGTGTCCGCAGAGCTACTTCTTCGGGTGTGTTCGGGTTTTTTACGCTTAGGTCATACTGGGTATCCGCAAGGGATACCCTTACATTCCAACTTCTTTCAGTTTCAGGTTTTGATTTTTGCAGGGCAATAAATTCTTTCATATCGTCATCGTTCAGCGGATTTGTTTTGCCCATGTTTCTTTTCGGGTCAAGTTGGTAATACCAAATATTTTTAGTCGGTTCACCTTTTGTAAAAAATAATACAACTGTTTTTACACCTGCACCTAAAAAAGTTCCTCCCGGCATATCCAATATGGTATGCAAGTTGCAACTCTCTAATAAATATTTTCGCAAGGAAACAGAAGCGTTATCGCTGTTGCTTAAAAAAGTATTCTTAATTACAATTCCCGCTCTGCCTCCTGCCTTGAGGTTTTTAATAAAGTGCTGTAAAAAAAGAAATGCGGTTTCGCCTGTTTTAATATCAAAGTTCTGCTGAACTTCTGGTCTTTCTTTTCCTCCAAAGGGTGGGTTTGCAAGTATTACATTATAGCGGTCTTTCTCTTGTATGTCGCGTATGTTTTCGCTGAGTGTGTTTGTGTGAATGATGTTCGGTGCTTCAATGCCGTGCAAAATCATGTTCATTACGGCAATGATGTAAGCAAGATTTTTTTTCTCTTTTCCGAAAAAGGTTTTTTCCTGTAAAGTTTTTAAATCGGTGGTGCTAAGTTTTTCTCTGTTCCGTGTGAGATATTCATAAGATTCGCATAAGAAACCGCAACTCCCGCATGCACCGTCATAAATGCGTTCACCGATTTTCGGTTTCACCACTTCAATCATTGCACGAATTAAAGGGCGTGGAGTGTAATACTGTCCGCCATTTCTGCCGGCATTACCCATGTTTTTTATTTTGCTTTCATACAAATGGCTCAACTCGTGTTTGTCTTTTGTAGAGCGAAAAGGAAGTTCATCAGCATAATCTAAAATCTCCCGAAGGTTGTAACCGCTTTGAATTTTGTTTTTTAGTTCACTGAAAATTTCTCCAATCTTATATTCAATCGTCTGGGGGTTGTCGCTGTGTTTTAATTTGAATCCCGATAAATAAGGGAATAGTTTGAGGTCGACAAACTGAACCAAATCAGGTCCAGTCATTGCTTTATGGTGGTCAAGTTTTCCGTCTTTGCCTTTAGGCATTGCCCATTTGCCCCAATGAAATTCTTCGTCAATAATGTTCTTGTATTTTTTTCCTTGCAATGCGGCTTCGTCTGCTTTGTCCTGCTCTAACTCATTCAGATAGCGAAGAAACATCACCCAACTTGTCTGCCCGATGTAATCCAGTTCGCTGTCAGCGCCTGAATCTTTATACAGGATATCGTCTATGTTTTTAAAAGTTTGTTCAAACATTTTGAGTTATTAATTATTTATAATTAAGTTTCAAATATAAGGATAATTATCATTTTTCTTGTTACAGAGCGAGGGGCGAATTGGTTCTTTACCATGAGAGCTTGAGTCGATGGAGTTATAAGAAAAAGAATTATCTTTGTTGAAAATTTAAACGATTTTTTAAAAAACTATCTCCCTGAATTATAAATATTATTTTCACTACTATTCCAATGCGCAATATCACTGTCACTCTGCTTTTAGGCATAGCCCTCGCTATCCCTTCCTGCTCCCGGAAAAAAATAAACACCCCGCTCAATGAATCTCAATGGGCAAGTGTCATTTCCTCTTTCTCCACTGGTTTCCTTTCCGTAGAAAGTCCCGTGCGTGTAATTCTCGCAAGAGAAATTCCTGCCTTACTGCTCAAAGACGCAAAATTCGCTGAAGACGGAGGATTTTTTGAACTGGAGCCCGCAGTGAAAGGCACTTCGGTGATGACCGATAACCGGAGCATTGAATTCCGACCCGAAAAAGACCTCGAACCAGGAAAAGAATATACCATTCATTTGAATCTGCAAAAACTATTTTCTGATTTAGCAGATGACATGAAAACATTTACCTTTAAAATCAGCACGCTTAAACAAAATTTTGAAGTTAATATCGAAAACACACGCTCCATTGATTTTACCACACTCTCCTGGTACAAAATCACGGGCACAATCCGTTTTGCCGATGTGCTCAATGGATCTGACGCTGAAAAAATTCTTTCGGTTTCCCAACAAAATAATGAACGCCTTGCATTGCGTTGGAACCACAATTCCACTCGTTACCTACATGCGTTTGAGATTGACAGCGTGCGCAGGAGTGACACTGAAGACAGTGTGAAGATAGCGTGGGATGGCACTTCTCTACAAGTGCAAAACACCGGCTTCAAATACATTAAAATTCCTTCTAAAAATAATTTTACCATTGTGGACTACCGCGTGGTTAAACAAGAAGATGAATATATCTCCGTGACATTTTCAGATCCTCTTCTATCAGGACAATTACTCACAGGGCTTGTAAAACTTGGTTCAACGGAACCACTTAAATTTTCAGTGGATGCCAATCAATTGCGGATCTATCCGCCCTTTCATTTAAGTGGCACTCAAACTCTGAATATCTATGAAGGTGTTAAAAACATCATAGGCAGGAAACTTTCTTTGAATTACACCTACGAGATTGCCTTTGACAATCTGAAACCCCAGGTTCGCTTTACTTCTTCCGGTATTATTCTTCCCACTTCCACCGAAAAAATTTCACTCCCTTTTGAAGCGGTAAGCTTAAAGGCAGTGGATATCAAAATCATGAAAATTTTTGAGAATAATATTTCCCAGTTTTTACAGGTAAACACCCTGGGGGGCGATGAACAACTTTATCGGGTGGGGCAAACTGTTTTTAAAAAAACTATGGAACTGAAACCCGATAATCCTATGGATTATTACAAATGGACCCGTTATTTTATTGATTTAGATAATAAAATTTTTGCCGACAAAGGAGCCATCTATCGTATTTTTATGAAAATGCAAAAAAAACATGCCATCTATCCATGCGGTGACACTAAAAACGAAAATGAATCCATGGAAACAGTATCGGCAGAAGCAGAAGATGCCTCCGAAGAAAATGAATCGAGCTATTGGGATTATTATTATGATTATAGCGATGATTACAGTTGGGACCAGAGGGATAATCCTTGCCATAACACCTACTACAGCCGGAGTGAACGAAAAATCGCTAAGAATATTTTGCTTTCTGACATCGGAATTACCGCTAAAAAGGGCTTAGATAACCGGCTAATTGTATTTATAAATAATCTTGGAAATACGGAAACCATTCCGGGTGCCGAAGTGGAAATTTATGATTTTCAGAATCAACTTCTGGGAAAAGCAACTACCGATAATAATGGAAAAATAAATTTTACATTAACAAAAAAACCTTATTTGTTAGTTGCGAAAAACGGAGAAGAACGGGGTTACCTGCGTCTCGACAATGGCACATCTCTTTCCCTTAGCCGTTTTGATGTGGACGGCGCTGGCGTTCCTTCGGGGTTGAAAGGATTTATATATGGAGAGCGTGGCGTCTGGAGACCCGGTGACTCCTTGTTTCTCACATTTATCCTTGAAGATAAAATGAACAAATTACCACCAAATCATCCCGTGCATTTTGAATTGTACAATCCATTGAATCAACTTGTAAAAACTACTCCTTTGTTTGAATCCGTTAAAGGGACATCTTCGTCACTGTCAAGAGTGTATGCCATTCATACGTTTACCAATGAGGATGCCCCTACCGGAAACTGGACTGCTAAATTTAAAGTGGGTGGAACCGTTTTTGAAAAATCCCTCAAGATTGAAACCGTTATGCCAAACCGTTTGAAAATTAAATTGGATTTCGGCGCGACGGAAATTATGAGTGACACTAAAAATATAAAATGCGAATTATCTTCAACATGGCTTCATGGAGCCACTGCCCGCAATCTTAAAGCCGACATGGAACTATTTTTTACTCCCGCTAAAACCACGTTCCCTAAATTTTCAGAATTTTCTTTTGATGACCCCATGCGTAAATGCAATACGGAAAGCAATACGGTTTTTGAAGGTCATTTGAATGAAAATGGCAAAGCGGAAATTAGTTTTGAGACACCGGAAAAAATCAATGCCGCAGGTAAATTGATGGCAAATTTCCGCACTCGTGTTTTTGAAGACGGAGGTGCTTTCAGTCAGGACCGTTATTCCATTCCATATCACCCTTATCCGTTGTATGTGGGCGTTCGCTTGCCAAAAGGAGATAAAGAAAGAGGCATGTTGTTAACCGATGTGGAACATACCGCCGATATAGCAGTAATAAATTCACAAGGTATCCCTGTGTCATTAGACAAAGTTGTTGTTCAATTTTATAAAATATCCTGGCGCTGGTGGTGGGAAAAAGGTGAAGAGGATTTTTCTGATTATTCACAGGCACGTTATTTACACTTATTGAAATCGGATACTATTTCAGTGAAAAACGGCACCGGGCAATGGAAATTTACTCTGAAATATCCCGAATGGGGCAGATACCTTGTAAGGGTTTGTGATGAAGCCGGCGGACATTGTGCAGGAAAGATTGTATATATGGATTGGCCCGGATGGGCAGGCAGAGCACAGAAAGATAATCCCGGCGGTGCCACTATGCTGGTTTTTTCTGCTGACAAAGAAAAGTATAAAGTGGGTGAGGATGTAACCTTATCCATTCCAGCGGGGAAAACAACAAGAGCATTGCTGTCATTGGAAAATGGTTCTAAAATAATAAAGGCAGATTGGATTCCTTTAGCAGGAGAGACCACACACTATAAATTTACAGTGACACCCGAAATGGTTCCTAATTTTTATGCTCACGTAACCTTACTTCAACCTCACCAGCAGACCTTAAACGATTTACCAATACGAATGTATGGACTAATCCCAATTTTTGCCGAAGACCCTGCCACTAAACTCAAGCCCATACTAAAGATGAATGACGAATTACGTCCCGAATCAAAAGTGAAAATTACGGTTTCCGAGCAAAGCGGATTACCTATGGTTTATACACTCGCAGTAGTGGACGAGGGATTGCTCGACCTCACTCGTTTTAAAACGCCGGAACCCTGGGAACATTTTTACGCACGGGAAGCACTTGGTGTAAAAACATGGGATATGTACGATGATGTCATTGGCGCTTTTTCTCAAACACTTGAAAAACTTCTTGCTCTTGGTGGTGATGATGGCATTGATAATTCAAAATTGGGAAAGAAAACCCAACGGTTTAAACCGGTGGTTAAATTTTTCGGTCCGTTTTTACTTGAAAAAGGAGAACAGCGTGTCACTGAATTTATCATGCCGCAATATATAGGTTCTGTACGTACCATGGTGGTAGCCGCTCATCAGGGCGCTTATGGTTCTACAGAAAAAACCACTCCGGTACGAAATCCTCTGATGATTCTTGCTACTGCGCCGAGAGTATTAGGACCCGAAGAAGAAACAGATTTACCGGTTTCGGTTTTTGCCATGACAGAAAAAGTAAGAATGGTATCCATTGAAGTGCAAACGGATAAGAATATTCAGGTGTTATATGAAAAAAACAAAGTCATTCAATTTTCCTCGCCTGGCGATGAGCTGGTAATTTTCCGTTTGAAAGCCGGTGTCACTACCGGAAGTTCCCGCATTAAAGTGATAGCCACTTCTGGAAATGAAAAAGCAGTGCAGGAATTTGATATCCCTTTACGGAATCCCAATCCCAAAATTACAGATGTGTACGCTACTGAACTGGATGCAAACCAATCGTGGGAAAAAGAAATTACTTATTCCGGAATGAGTGGCACCAATAAATGCATGATTGAACTTTCAGTTATTCCTCCGTTGAATCTCGAAAACCGTTTGAATTTTCTGATTCATTATCCTTATGGATGCGTAGAGCAAACCACGTCCTCGGCTTTTCCACAACTCTTTGTAGATGCGTTGCTTGATTTGTCAAAAGATAAAAAAAGTGAAATCCAGTACAATGTGAATGCCGCTATTCAACGTATTTACAGTTTTCAAAATAGCGAAGGTGGATTTTCTTACTGGCCCGGAATTCATGAAGGAAATGATTGGTGCACATCTTATGCAGGGCATTTTCTGCTTGAAGCCGAGAAGAAAGGGTATGCAGTTTCCGGATCGGTATTAAATCAATTTAAAAATTATCAAAGGCGTGTGGCACAGTCCTGGTCACCGGACAATAAATCCGGAAATGATTTAATTCAGGCGTACCGGCTTTTCACGCTGGCAATGGTACAACAATCTGAATTAGGCGCGATGAACAGAATGAGAGAAATGAAAAATATTTCCAATCAGGCAAAATGGCGGTTGGCGCTTGCCTATAAACTAGCAGGACAACCGGAAGCCGCTAACTCACTGATGCAAAAAGCAGGAGATAACCCTGAGGATTACAAAGAACAGGCGGGCTATACGTATGGTTCGACGTTGAGAGATAAAGCGATGTTGCTGGAGACAGTCGCCATGATGGGAAATAAAGAGAAAGCCAATAAGCTGATCAAGGAAATTTCGGAAAGTATGAGCAAGGAGGGTTGGTACAGTACACAAACAACCGCGTTCTGTTTGCTAGCTGCGGCGAAGTATTTAGCATTAAATCCAATAAAAGGAAACATAAACACAAGTGTCACCTGGAATGGAACTAACGCTAAAGAAGTTTCCTCACAATATATGGTTAAAACTTTACCGCTTGTTGTGGGAGGAGAAACTAATGGAAAAATTCTGTTGAAAAACAACAGCGGTGGTTTAGTATATGCCCGGTTGATTTCCACGGGAGTACCTGCTACCGGAGATCAAACCCGCACCGCAAATGATATTCTGCTTAGTGTCACTTATCAGAATTTAAGTGGCACTGAAATAAATCCGGAAGATCTGGAACAAGGAGTTGATTTTATGGCATCAGTTACCATTAAAAATCCGGGAAACAAGGGGGATTACAAGAATATAGCGTTAAATCAGATTTTTCCATCGGGATGGGAGATAAGAAATACACGAACAGACCCCGCGGGAACAAAAAATATTTCAGTTCCTGATTATCAGGATTTCCGCGATGACCGTGTATATACTTTTTTTGGCTTGAAGAAAAATGAAAGCAAGACGTTCACCATTCGTTTGAATTCAGCCCATAAAGGAAAATACTATTTACCGACAGTGACTGTGGAGGATATGTATGATGGTGGGGTGAATGCACGAGTTCCGGGGAAGTGGGTGAGGGTGGGAATGGAGCGGGGGATGTGAGGGGGGATGCAGTCGGGTAAGAATAACAAAAGTAAAATATCCCAAATGTGGGCGAGCCACAACTAAAAATAGTAATATCGAATGTTGAACAAGGAATGTCGAATGTTGAAGTACTTGGAAATTCATTATTCCTTGTTCAATATTCGATATTATTTATAATATTTTGCAAAAATTGGTTGAAATATTATTGAAAAGCAGCTACCTTTACCCCATGAAATCCCGAAACTTTAAAAAAATTCTTCACCAGAAACTAAGAGGTTCTAACTTCTTACGGTTTATCGGTTGCAAGATTGCCAACGTAACTCCCGGAAAAGCGGAAGTATATCTTACCCTAAAGAAAATTCATAAACGGCATGATGAGTTTGTCCACGGAGGGGTGACAGCCACTTTATTGGATATTGCCGCCGGCATAGCCGCCGCAACCTTGCTCCCGGAAGGAAAACGCGTGGTGACAGCCGAAATTAAAATTTCATACCTGAATCCTGCTTTTTATGGAAAACTTATAGCCAAAGGATGGGTGCTTAAAAAAGGTAATATGTTGCATTTCTGCGAAGCCGAGGTCTGGAATATTTTTAAAAAGGAGAAAAAAATTATAGCAAAAGCAACAACGACTATGGCGGTGATATAAAGGGCAGTTCTAAATATTCATTTTTTATTAAAAAACAATAGAACAATAGAACATTTGAATTTAGAATAGCGAAGTAAATAAGCTCAAATCAACAATATTCTTTACTTCTTCATTCTTTATTCAAATGTTCAAATGTTCGTTATTCATTTTTTGGAACCGCCCTAAAGTTGTAATACAGTTGTAACATTGTTGTAATACAATTTTTGTAACCCTGATTCAAATTAGTATGTTTGTAAATATTTAATAACCATGTCTATCCTAACCACTCTGCGTAAAAATTTTTCGCATGCACCCACTCCCGATCAGGACAAACTTTTCATCCTTCTTGAAAAGTTTCTCAGTGACACAAATCCACGATGCGCCTTTGTATTAAAAGGGTATGCCGGTACGGGAAAAACATCAACGGTAATTGCACTTACTAATTCTTTGGAAAAACTCTCTCTGAAAGTATTTTTGTTAGCTCCTACAGGAAGAGCGGCTAAAGTGCTGAAAAATTATACCAACCTGAAAACATCCACCATTCATCGCCATATTTACGAACCAAAACTTAATACAAATACAGGGGCATACCGGTTTCAACTACAACGGAACGAAAGTTCAAATACGTTGTACGTTGTTGATGAAAGCTCCATGATAGCAGGATCAGCGGATTTTGGTGGTAGAAATTTATTAAAAGACCTGATTGATTATGTTTTTACCGGGCAAGGAAACAAACTCTTATTAATTGGTGACACTGCCCAATTGCCGCCGGTTCAACAGGAATTAAGCCCTGCACTGAATGTAAATTATTTAGGCGATAATTATGACCTGAAAATTTATGAAACAGAACTTAAAACTGTCGTACGTCAGGCGAATGATTCCGGTATCCTTCACAATGCCACTACCATACGCAACGTCATTTCCGGATTTAATCCTGCGCAGATCCCCACGCTACGCACTTCGGGCTTTCCGGATATTTACAGAATGAGTGGCGATAGAATTTCTGATGGATTGGATTATGCTTATAAAAAATATGGAAGAGAAAATGTAGCAGTGATAACCCGCTCCAATAAAAGGGCAAATGGATATAACCGCAACATACGCCAACATGTTTTCTATCTTGAAGACGAGATAACGACCGGCGACTTAGTGATGGTTGTCAAAAATAATTATTTCTGGCTGGAGCCGGAACATGAAGCCGGTTTTATTGCCAATGGTGACATCGCTGAAATTATGAAAATCCGCAACGAAGAAGAAAAATACGGATTCCGTTTTGCTACCGCACGACTGCGGTTAGTGGATTATCCCGATACAGAACCCTTTGAAGCAATGATTAATCTGGATACGCTGAGAACGGAAACACCCGCACTCAGCAACGAGCAAGTAACAAAACTGATGAATCAAATCATGCTTGATCATAACGGGCCAGACCCAGCAAAAAAAAATAATTCCCGGAAAATTCTGGATGAAGACCCATACTTTAATGCACTTCAAATAAAGTTCGCTTACGCCATAACGTGCCACAAAGCGCAGGGTGGTCAATGGAAACTTGTATTTATTGACCCTGGCTATTTATCAGACGAACGATTTGATAAAGGGCTCAACCGCTGGTTTTATACGGCTGTCACCAGAGCTATTAACGAACTGTACCTTGTAAATTTTCCGGATATATTTTTTATGCAACGCAATCCGGTTGAAGTTCCTGATATATATTAAAAATTCCACCCACATGCCCAAAACCCTCCTCCTCCACCCATTGATGGTTAATGAAGGTACCATACAACCTGCCGATGTCTTAATTGAAAATGATAAAATTGCTGAAATCCGGAATGCCGGTTCCGAATGGGGAAGTACGACTGGGATAAATGTAATTGATGCGAAAGGGCTTTATCTTTTTCCTGGAATCATTGACAGTCACGTTCATTTCAGGGAGCCCGGCAACATACATAAAGGGGATTTGAAAACAGAGAGCATGGCGGCAGTGGCGGGAGGAGTAACTTCCATAATGGAAATGCCCAATACGCAACCTCCGGTAACCACTTTGCATCGTCTGGAAGAAAAATTTTTACTTGCTGGTCAAAAATGTCTTGCCAATCACTCTTTTTATTTTGGAACCGATGGAAAAAATATGAGTGACATTATTTTATTGGATCCAAAAACCTGTTGCGGATTAAAAATTTATCTTGGAACAACTACGGGTGGACTAGCCCTTCATAATAAAAAACAAATCCGTGAAATTTTTGAACGATGCCCGGTGATGATAGCCGCTCATTGCGAAGATGACGAATTAGTGCAGATTAATCTGCAATCCGCCATTGAGAAATTCGGGGAAAATATTCCCTTTCATCAGCATGCAGTTATTCGCAGTGAGGAAGTATGTTTTATATCAACGAAATTTGCAGTCGAGCTGGCGCGGGAAAGCAATGCTAAGTTGATGGTCATGCATCTTTCTACAGAAAAGGAATTATCGTTATTTGAAAACCAATCTCCGTTGGATAGAAAAAAAATTCTTTCCGAAGTTTGCGTACATCATCTCTGGTACGATGATTCGGGGTATGAAAAATTAAATGGAAAGCTAAAATGCAATCCTTCTGTGAAAGATGAACATCATAAATATGCACTAAGGAATGCGTTGAAAAACGGAACCATTGATATTGTTTCCACAGACCATGCTCCACACACTATTTCAGAAAAACAAAAAAATTATTCCGATTGTCCCAGCGGACTTCCGTTAATACAACACTCGTTTAACATGATGTTGTGTCTGTGGAAGGAAGGAATAGTTACACTTGAACAAATAGCAGAAAAGATGTGTCACCATCCGGCTACGTGTTTTAATATTTTCAATCGTGGATTTATCAGAAAAAATTATTTTGCCGATTTGGTTTTAGTTGATTTAAAACAAGATACTATTGTAAAACAAGAGGACATTCTGTATAAATGCGATTGGTCGCCGCTTGAAAATTCAACACTAACCGGAAAAATAATGATGACGTATGTAAACGGAAATCTTGTTTTCAGGGAAGGAAAAATTCAAACGGGCAAAACGGGAAAGCCGTTATTATTTATACGGTAATTTTGTTACGGTTCACCCCTTTCTATGTGAATTTCTATGTACCTATGTGGTAAAAATTTGACTATCTTATCACCACATAGGCACATAGTTACATAGGGAAAACACATAGGTGTGAACAGCAATTTTTTTTAAAAAAAGTTCCATTCACACCGATACTCCAACACACCTTTCACTGGTACTTTTTTATTGTGCTTATATGAAATCAAAAAATTTTATGTAAGTTTGCCTTTCTTCAAAGCGAATGGATTATTTATATATCACACTTTCCGTAATTGCGGCATATCTTCTGGGCTCAATTCCTCCGGCTGTCTGGATTGGTCGTTTTCTATATGACATAGATGTTCGTGAATACGGGAGTGGAAATGCTGGCGCAACCAACACGTTCCGGATTCTTGGGAAAAGACCGGGCATCATGGTAATGATTATTGATATTTTTAAAGGTTTTTTTGCGGCATATCTTATTGTTTTTTTATTGGAATTTGTTACCATATCAGAGAACAATGTTATTTATTATAAATTACTTTTCGGGATAGCCGCAGTGACAGGACATATTTATCCGGTTTTTGCAGGTTTCAGAGGAGGAAAGGGAGTGGCTACTCTGCTGGGAGTTGCTTTTGCCATTCATCTTGAAGCATCCTTGATTTGCATGGGAGTATTTTTATCAGTGATGTTTATATCAAAATATGTTTCTTTAAGCTCCATCATTGCTTCTCTTACTTTTCCACTTCTGTTTTTATTCCCGCATTTCAGAGCCGGCAGTCCCGTGCTTATTATTTTCGGATTGGTCATTTCAGCTATTGTAATTTTAACGCATCAGAAAAACATTCAACGCTTGCTCAAAGGGGAGGAAAGAAAAGTGGATATCCGTATCCGCCGGAAAAAGCAAGTGGATGATGATGAGTAGTAATAAGGTTATAAAGGTATAAGGTATTGGGTATAAGGAAATATTGAAGTTCTATTTTTCTATACCCCTATACCCCTATACCCCTATACCCTTTACCACATGCTCTCTCTTCTCATCTTTTCGTTTATCATCTTCATCATGGTGTTGGGATTTCGTAAATCAACGCCGGGGTTTAAAAGGATTACTACATACGAATTGGAAGATTTTATAAAAAAAAATAATCCGGTGATATTAGATGTGCGTTCACCTCATGAATTCAAATCCGGTCATCTTTCAAATTCCGAAAATTTTGATTTTTATGCTCAGGGTTTTCGGGAAGATGTTTCTAAACTTGACCCAAGCAAACCCTACCTTGTGTACTGTAAAAATGGTGAACGCAGTTTAAAGGCATGCAAACAATTGGAACAAATGGGTTTCTCACAATTATTTTTTCTTGAATCGGGAATTGAGAGCTGGGTGTTGAATGGTGGAGGGATGTTGGTTAAGGAGTGAGAAATGGTTGGTTTTAAGTCGGAAGCCATAAGTTAAGCGTCGGTTTTCGATCTTCCATCTTTATTATAGCAAATTTTGAACTCAATCAAACCCAAAAACCTTATCATCATTACCGGTGCCACCAAAGGTATCGGAAGAGAGATAGCCGCTATTTTTGCGTGCCATAGCTTTCCATTATCCATCTGTTCACGCAATATGAATGACTTAAAAGAATCCGCTAAGTGGTTAAAAGAAAAAGGCGCTCCATTGGTTCATTTTACAAAAACCGATTTAACCGAGAAAAAAGAAGTACTGGCTTATGGAAAAGAGATACTAAAACTGAATTGCAGAATAGCCGGCTTAATCAATAACGCAGGGGTGTATGTGAGAGATGATTCAAAAAATAATTCAGTTGACAATCTGGAATTTTTGATTCGCACAAATCTTTTATCTGCTTTTTACCTTACTAATAAATTATTGCCTGTATTCAAAAAACAAAAAGCAGGTCATATCATAAACATATCCAGTGTGGCAGGATTAAAATCATTTCCCCAAGGTATGTCTTATGGAATTTCAAAATTTGCATTAAGAGGCATGGGATTGGGATTGAGAGAAGAATTAAAGAAATATTCTGTCAAAGTTTCAACCATTTATCCCGGCGCCACTTTTACTGACTCATGGAAGGGAACAAAAGTACCCGTGTCACAATTTATGCCTGCTGAAGAAGTGGCACAAGTGGTATGGAATTGTTTTAATACTTCGCCCCGGACGGTTATAGAAGAAGTAGTAATGCGACCGATGGGAGGGGATTTTTAACTTTATCATTTTTTATTAAGTGTTTTATGTTTAGTGTTGTTATTGTAAAGGAAAAACATTCACAGGGTAAGTTTTACTAGAATGCCACCTTTCTTCATTTTTTTTACAATAACCTTTACCCAATCACCGGCGCTCTTTTAAATACTGCCGCCTCATCAAACAACTTGCGATACGTTATCATTGTTTTAATCCGCGTGGCACCCAACGAATCCAATAAATGAAGCATCTTAGGATTAAAATCACCTATCCAGGTAATTTCAATTTTATCATAACGATTCGTATGTTGAAGAACATTAGCCGCCGCCATAATGATGGCACCTTCCAACCCCTTATGCTGGTGTTCGGGCACAATTCCAAAAGCGGCACCAAATATTTTGTTGCATGTTTTTCTCCAGCGGTGCCACAAAAATCTCAATTTGTTCCATGTATTTAATTTTCCGGAAAAATACCGGAAAATCTGATTGATTTCAGGTAACATCAGAAAGAATCCAACCGGATCACCTTTGTAATAGGAAAACCATAATAAATCTTCCTCTATAATGGGCTTGAAAGAATAAATAATAGAACGTGCCTGCGTTTCCGACATGGCTTTGAAGTTATCGTGCCTTACCCACGCTTTGTTGTATATGATTCTGAAGTCATCAATGGCTTTGTTCAATTCTTTCAATTTCAAATGAGAAAAAGTATATCCGGGGTCATTGGCTATCCGTTGGGCTTTTTCTGCATATTTTTCAGGAAGTTTTTGTGCCACTTTCATTTCATAGATGTATTGCTCAAAATAGGGTTTAAATCCATACGCCTCAAAAAATTCTTTGTAATACGCTGGATTATAGTTCATGCGGTAAGTGGGAGGAGCATAGCCCTCTGTCAGCAAGCCCCACCAGCGGTCACGTTCTCCAAAATTAATCGGACCATCCATGGCTTTCATTCCCCTTTCTGTCAACCAGTTTTTACAGAGGTCGAATAAAATAAAAGCGGCATTTTTATCATTTATACATTCGAAAAAACCCATGCCCCCGGTGGGTTGGTCAAACGTATTGGCGGTTTTGTTATTGATAAAAGCCGCTACCCTGCCTGTTGCCTTTCCATGTTCATTCCTCAATATCCAGCGGCAAATTTCTCCATGGCGGAAGAACTTGTTTTTATTTTTATCAAAAACATCTTCTATATCTTTATCAAGTGGATGTATCCAGTTTGGATCGTTTTTATATAAATAAACCGGCAGGGCGAGAAATTCCTTTATTTGTGCGAAAGAAATTACGGGTTCGGGAGTCATAAAAGAATTGAGATTGAATTTTTGTAAAAAAATAATCACCCCTTCGCTTTCCCCTTATTCTCCTTCACATAATCCGCCCATCCTGAATAATTTTTCCGGCTTCCACGCGAGGACGCAGACGCGATACCTCCTGTTCTTTGAAAAATATGACAAACCGCCACGGCAAGCGCATCGGTGGCGTCCAGAAATTCCGGTTTGGTTTTTAAATTTAATAATCGTGTAAGAATACCCGCTACCTGTTCTTTGGAAGCATTCCCGTGACCTGTGACCGATTGTTTGATTTTGCGAGGCGCGTATTCAAAAATAGGAATCTGAAATTGAAGCGCCGCCGCCATGGCTACTCCCTGCGCTCGTCCTAATTTAAGCATGGATTGAATATTTTTTCCATAGAAGGGCGCTTCGAGTGCCACTTCGTCGGGTTTAAACTCTTCTATTAAGGAAACCGTTCGTTCAAATATTTTTTTTAATTTTATGGCGTACCCGTTGTATTTTTCAAGACGAAGCACTCCGCAGGGACCTAAAGTAAGATCATTCCCCTGGCTGATTACCAACCCATAACCCATTACAGTAGTACCGGGGTCAATGCCGAGAATATAACGGGAAGAAAGTGACATCTGCAATTCAGGAATTAGCCGACGAATTTACGAATTAAGGGGGAATAAATATAATGGTTATGCGGTTGTAATTTGGTAGTAATACGATAGTAACACAATTGTAATACAGTTGCAATGACAATTTATTACCATTGTATTACTATTGTATTACCAATGTAATACTATTGTATTCCCATTGAATTACCAATCTTAGTGCCAATACAAGAAATATTAAAATGCGCATCAAATTACCTCATACTTCCCATATACTAAAATCCATCATACTATTCCTAACCCTGTTTTTTCTGTACAGGCAGTTTCACGCTGAATTAGCCGGTGAACAAAGGATTCCATTCGGAGATCGAATAAAGGAATTGTTCAATTATCCAAACATTTTATACCTTTCTTTAGCTTTAATTTTAATGCCGTTGAATTATTCACTTGAAGCAATTAAGTGGAAGATGGTACTAAAAAATTTAGAAGAAATCTCTTTCATAAAAACGGTTAAATCGGTATTCACCGGATTAAGTGTAGGTTTTATTACTCCGAATAATATTGGCGACTATGCCGGCAGAATCTCGTTCTTAAAAAAAGAAAACCGCTTGTCAGCCATCCCTCTATTGTTTTTGGTAAGATTAACTCAATTGTTAACCACTATCTGGGCGGGAAGTTTTGCTTTATTTTATTTTCTAAAGGGAAATCTTTTTAAAACGGATGAAGGAAATATTATTTTTACTTCTATCGTTTTACTCATAGTGACATTATGTATTTTCAATCTTCATAAAATCCCTTTATTATTATTTCGGAATAAAATATTTGCTAAGTTTTTTTATTTTTTAGATACTTTGCAAAAAATTAAATTATACAATGTGCTCTTGCTGTCAATCGCATCCATGTTTCGTCATTTTATTTTTATTCTGCAATTTTATTTTGTTTTCTGCGCTCTGAATTCCACGTTGACATTAGAACAGGTTTTTCTGGGAACCAGCGCGGCATTATTGGTAAAATCCGTGCTACCCGGTTTCAAAGCGTTGAATGATTTAGGAATCCGGGAAGCCGCTTCCATTTATTTTTACCATCATTTTTCTGAAAGCAGTTTAACAGTTGCGGGAGTTTGTCTTATTATCTGGGTAATTAACATGGTTATGCCTGCCCTGATAGGTTTGATGATTATTATGGTACGAAAAAAAGTGAGTAACTGAATTTATAAACGAACCCAATGCCCTTTCTCCTCCTGACTTGCATTTATTCCATTCTCCTGATTTGGTTAGCCGTAAAATGGTCCAGTATTCCAACTAGTAACCAAAACGGTGACATTCTAAATAGTTCGTCACCAAAAAACAATGATTCTCCTCTTGTAACCATCATTATTCCAGCAAGAAATGAAGCCGGCAACCTGCCAAAACTGCTTTCTTCGCTCGAAAATCAAACCTATCAAAAAAGCAAAATTGAGATAATTATAGTAGATGACCATTCAAACGATAATTCGACAGAAATAATTACTGAATTCAAAAAGAAACTACCCAACCTCGCCTTAATCCGCCTTTCTGAATTGTCTAAGAACAGCGAAAGAGATAAAGATAATTTGATTACCGGAAAGAAATCAGCTATTAATGTCGGCGTTACTCAGGCAAAAGGAGATTGGATATTGTTGACAGACGCCGATTGTAAAGTTGCAGATAACTGGGTTTCCGTTATGATAAATTGCATGGTTTCTGAAGAGCTGAATATGGTAACAGGACCCGTGAAGGGTGAAGAAAAAAAACCTTTTTTAAGAATGGCTTGTCAGGAGATAATTCACCTTGAATTTCTTGGATTTGTCGGAATGGGGGCAGGTGGATTAAAGGGTGGAATACCACTGATGTGTAACGGTGCAAATATAGGTTTCAGAAAATCTGCCTTCTATCAATGCGGTGGTTTTGGCAATAAACAGAACCTGGCAAGCGGGGATGATGAATTTCTGCTAAGAAACATGCACAAAATGGATCCCGGAAAGGTAAAGTTCATTAAAGACAAAACAGCTATTGTAACTACGGTCTTATCTGATTCATTTCTCGGTTTTTTAAAACAACGCATCCGCTGGGCAAGTAAAGCATTTTCGGGAAAAACCCCGCTTTCCCTGCTTTTTATCATATTTATATCAGTTTTTTATTGTTTGACGGGCTGGCAATGGTTTATGGTTTTATCTGGAATGGCAGAACTAAAACTATTTTTAATACTTTTTCTTGTAAAGCTATTCGCTGAATTTGTATTTTTATACCCGATTTTAGATTGGTTTGACAAAAGGAAGTTAATATTATGGTTGATTCCTGTGCAGTTTATTTATCCTTTTTATATTATTGTGGTAGGATTGGCGAGCCGGTTCAGATTTTATAGATGGAAAGACAGATGGGTGACATAAATATTACAACTAACAAAACATGATTTCAAATACTTTGGAAGAGCAAATCCTTGAAAATCTTTATTTTGTAGAACCCTATCAAAAATTGAAAAGTGAAATTCTTGTATCAGAGAAAGAGTTGAAATCAGCGCTTGAGGGTTTGATAAAAAAAAAATGGGTGCAAGCCATGAAACAGGACCCAGTAACTCATGAATATTACAACGATTTAAATTTTAAATCTGAAGAAACGTCAGCATATTTTTATTTAGCCACAAAAGATGGTTTATTAGCCCATAATTCAAGATAAATTATTACAGATAATTTTTGAATGAAAGAAACAATATCCAAATCGCCTTCTTATTACGCCCAAAAAAGGTTTAAGAAAAACAGACCGGCTATTTTTGGATTGATTTTTATTATTCTATGTTTTTTAATAGGCATCTTCGGCTATTTGATTATGCCAGATGGAACACCAGATGCCTCTGACGGGGCTGTTCAGGTGCAGGGGCAACCTCCTGGGTTTGAGGTTACGATGTTTAAAGTGAAAAAAAATTTTAAAGTACCTGAAGCAAATTTATTTGAAAAAATGTTATTCGGGAGAGAAAGTTCTTATAACATTACTCCTGTGAACAAATATTGGATTAAAGGAGAATTTGTTTATACTGAAGAATACAGAACCCGGGGTGGGAACAGGAAAATTGACTCAACCTATTTAGTCAATGCTGTAAAAGCCATATATATTCCTAAATCAAACAAATTAGGCGAAGGACTAAAAAACAATTTTAAAACTGAGGGAGAAATTGTGAAATATCTGGATTTGGAAAGCAATGTTTGTACAACTACACTGAAAGAACTTGCCGCAGAATTCGAAAAAAACAATATTGAAAAACGATTTTATATTCTTGGTACCGATAAAAACGGCAGAGATATGCTCAGCCGGCTTATTTATGGCACACGGGTTTCACTATCCATTGGCTTTGTTTCGGTATTAATTTCAATTTTTATTGGGGTTTTTTTGGGAGCGATGGCAGGATTTTTCAGAGGAGCCATTGACTCATTCATTTTGTGGATAATGACTGTAATCTGGTCTATTCCCTCCATTATGCTTGTTATTTCCATTTCCATTGCGTTGGGAAGCAAGAGCTTCTGGGTAGTTTTTATCGCCGTTGGTCTGACAACCTGGGTGGACGTTTCCCGGGTGGTGAGAGGACAAATTCTCAGCTTGAGGGAAAAAGAATTTGTGGAAGCCGCCAGGGCGTTGGGATTTAATAATTACAGAATCATTCTAAAACACATTATACCGAATATTATCGGTCCTTTGATTGTTATTGCTTCAGCAAATTTTGCAACTTCTATTTTAGTGGAAGCAGGTTTAAGTTTTCTTGGTCTTGGTGTTCAACCCCCAACTCCTTCCTGGGGCATGATGGTGCATGATGGTTTTGACTCAATTGGCACACAGCATGGATGGTATCTTGCCTTTATTCCCGGGATTTGTATCATGCTGACCGTTCTGGCATTTAATTTATTTGGTAATGGATTAAGAGATGCCTTTGACCCCAGAATGATAGATAAGTAGTTTATCAATGAAAAACGAATTTGAATTCCTGCTCCAACGCAAACAACTTGAACTGAATGCACTGTTGGAGATTACGAAATCGTTGAATCAGAATCATTCCGATGAAGAATTGTACCGTATCTTCGGTTTCATTGTAAGAACTCATCTGGGAATTCAAAAATTAGCATTGTATAGTATTTTTCCCAGTTTTTCATGCAGGTTAACATGGGGACTGGATACGAAAATCTCATCCTTTTCAGAATTTACCTATATAAATAAAATTAAAGAAACTGTGAGCATCAATGAAAAGGAAACAAATCCATTTTTGAAAAATTTTAATTTTATCATTCCGGTAAGCGAAAACAATCAGTTGCTTTCATTACTTTTTATCCGGATTGATAAGTCCATAGATAAGACCCATGAAAGTACGCTTGATTTTCTAACCACACTTTCACAAATTCTGGTAACAGCCATTGATAACCGGCGATTGCAAGGCATTCAGTTGGAAAAAAAACTGATCGAAAAAGATCTGGAATTAGCGGTACAAGTTCAGCACGCATTGATTCCCAAAAATCTGCCGGTTCACGGAAAAATAACCGCATCAGCAAGGTACATTCCTCATAAAAGTATAGGGGGTGATTATTATGATTTTATAGAATTGGATGACGAGGTCTCCATCGTTTGTATAGCAGATGTAAGTGGCAAAGGGATTCCTGCCGCAATAATCATGGCTGTGTTTCAGGCAACATTCCGTACGTTGGTGGCTGAAAAACGCACTCTGAAAGAAATAGTCAGTGCATTAAATTCGACGGTTTTCAGAAATGCAGAAGGGGAACGTTTTGTATCTTTTTTTGTGGCACAAATCAACGGAAAAAATAAAACGATGCAATACATAAACGCTGGACATAACCCGCCTATTTTTTTTTCATCTGATAAAACGAAAGAACTTGAAAACGGCACTACCTTGCTTGGGGTGTTTAACGATTTGCCGTTCATAAATGCACAAACGATATCTATAAATTCCGGCGATTTTATTTTTCTTTATACCGATGGCGTTTCTGAGGCAACCAACAAAAAGGATGAATTTTTTGGAACCGGAAATATCAAATCCCTTATTGCTAAAAATTGTAAAAACTCAGCCGATGCCATAATCACTGACATCTTAAGAGCGCTCACAAAATTTTGTCAAGGGAATGACTTTGCGGATGATGTTGCTATGCTGGGAATCAAAATAGGGAAGTAGAAACACGGTGCACCGTGTTTCTACACAGTGTTTCTACAGTTTAAAACCAGAAATTCCGGTTGCCAATTTTTCATTTTTCGCCCGCTTCTCCTTCCCCCATTTCTTTTAGAATATTTTCAACTTCTTTCTCGGTTGTATGTAATTTTTCCCTGCACAACCTGATTAATTCATTGGCTCTTTTTAACTTATCAGTTAACTGTTCCAGGTCGAGTTCATCATTTTCAATTTTGATAAGAATGGTTTCAAGCTCAACCATGGCTTTGGCGTAGGTTATTTTTTTTTCCATGTTTTTTTAATTATTTTAAACGTTCAATTTTATTCTCCACCCTGCTCTGAATATTTCCGGAAAATATTTTTGTGTCAATCATTTCCCCCGGCGATATAGTTCTAATGTCCTTTATTATTTTTCCGTTACTTGTAGTAATACTATACCCCCTTTTCAACACTTTCTGAGGGTCAAGCATTCGTATCGTATTTTCTCCGTTGATTATTTTTTGTGATATTCTGCCTAATTGTTCTTTGAATTTTACAGGAAGGTTTTTGCAGATTAATTTAAACGCATCGTTTTTTTCTTTGACATTTCTTTCAACCGTGTGAGAAAGATTTGAAAAAATAATCTGAAGGGATTTTTGATAGTCAAAAACTTTTTGGATGGGTTTAATCCTTATCTGATAATTCAACTCCTTTAGTTTGCTCTGTGAATCACGGAGTGTTTCTGAAAAAAGTTGAGTTAGTTCCGATTCAATCCGGAAAATACGATTTTTTTCCTGCTGAACAAAAGATAAAGTTTCATTTTTTATTTTACTTAAAATATCCATTAATCCCACTTCATAATTCAGGAATTTTTCAATTAATAAATCAGCGGCGGCGGTAGGAGTTTTTACGCGGGTGTGTGACACATGGTCCAACACAGTATCATCCCGGTGATGTCCTATGGCGCTTATTACCGGAATCCTCATCCCGGCGACTATTTTAGCTAATTCGTAATTATCAAAACAATCCAAGTCCATTTGAGAACCACCTCCACGTAGTATTACCACCAGGTCAACGTTTTTATTTCCTTGATTAATTAATGATAGTTGCTTTATGATGGAAAACGCTGATTTTTCCCCCTGCATGACAGCGTTGAAAAGTTTTACGCTGAATTTAAATCTGTGTGGGTTGCTTGTTAAATGGTTAATGAAGTCACCATAACCGGCGGCTGAAATGGATGAAATTACGGCGACCCTTTGAGGTATAATGGGGAATTGTAAATTTTTATTTTTATCCAAAAACCCTTCTTGCGCCAATCTGCTCATGATTTCCATTTTTTTCCGGGCTTTCTCCCCCAGTGTGAATGAGGGTTCGATGCCGGTAATGGTCAAACTTAATCCATACACAGGATGAAAATCCACCGAAGCGCAAAACAAAATTTTCATTCCTTTTTCCAATACGGAACCGGTAGTAGATAAAAATTCTTGATTCAATATCCTGTATTTATCAACCCAGATATTTGCGCGCATTTGTGCTAATACTGAATCCCCTTCCTTTTCAACTAATTCAATATAACAATGGCCTCTAGGGCTATTTTTTAACGATGCAATCTCAGCCACAACCCAGAAATAACAGTCGTACACCGAATAAAGCAAGTCCTGTATTTGCTGATTCAATTCCGATAAACGGATAAATTCTGGTTTGATTTCCATATCCCCACGAAAGTAAAAAATAATTATGAAATTTGTTGATTTTCAAAGCAACTCCATGTCATCCACTCAACCTCTTACTTTTATCATCCTCTCCGGCGGAAAAAGTAGCAGGATGGGAACGGAAAAGGGATTGTTAAAGATTGGAAATTTTACAAGTGTTGAACACATTGCCAACATAGCCCGGAAGTTTACTGAAAATATTATTTTAATTGCCAATCACCCGAGCTATTCAAAATTAGGATTACCGGTGTTTGAAGACCTTATTAAAAACAAAGGACCTTTAGCCGGCATTTATACAGGGTTGTTTTATTCTACCAACGAATTAACTATTATCACCGCCTGCGATATGCCTTCCATAAACCAGGAAATGATAAATCATTTAATAACCCATATTAATCGTACAGAGATAGTTTTGTATGGAAAAAAAGAACGAGCGGAACCGTTCCCGGGAATTTATAGAAAAACCTGCATGACTCGCATCAAGACATTAATTAAAAGAAATGAGCTTTCTTTGCAAAATCTTTTTGTACAAAGCAACACATTGTATCTGAATAAACCGGAATTTACAGAGACAACCCGGAATGCGTTTCTTAATATGAATACAATGAATGACTACGAAACATTTGTATCAGATTATTTAAAGTAGTAGAAAACAACACTATGCTAAACAAACTCAGGTTTCAGAAAATTAAAGTTAAATGGTTAAATGGTTATCGCCTAACCATATAACCATTTAACATTTTAACAATAATTCACTCTGATTTTTGGAAATCAAAAAACCTTTTGTATTCATGCCTCAATTACTTTTTTTTGGTCCCCTTGCCGACATCACCCGGTGCAAAAAAACAAAAATCACGGGGGTAAAAAGCACGAAGGAACTTATGGATTGTTTGTATAATGACTTCCCAGAACTTTTGCAACGGAAATTTAAGATTGCAGTAAACGAAAAACTTGTAAATCAGAATACAAAATTATCGGAATCGGATGTAGTGGCACTGCTTCCCCCTTTTGCCGGTGGGTGACATTTGCGCTTAATAGAAAATATACCAATCTGAAACAGAATTGCAAAAATTGTTTCAAGTTTCAGGTTTCAAGTTGCCGTAAGATAAAAGATTTTCACCTATAGTAAAGTATTATCATAACTTGTAACTTAAAACTTGAAACTAAAAACTTGAAACTAAAAACCCGACTATGTATATCACCAAAGGAAAGATAACCCAAAAATTTCTCACCTTAACATTTAAGAAAACGCTCAAGTTCAAAAAAGCAGGATATCCGGGAGCCATTTGTACCTTTTCCGGAATTGTAAGAGATGATAAGGACAAATCAGGAAAAAAAATCAATTATATTGAATATAAATGTTATGGTTCGATGGCAAAAACAAAAATGAAAGAAATTTATTCTGCTGTTAAAAAAAAGTATGCTCCGGATTATCTTGTAATGGTTCATGGAACAGGAAAAATAAAAGCGGGGGAAACTTCGCTGTTTATTCTTGTGGCATCACAACACAGCAAACAGGGATTAAATGCCGTAAAAGAAATAGTGAAATTGATTAAAACTACTGTACCGATTTGGAAAAAAGAGGTCTTTGCCGATGGCAGTTACAGATGGGTGGAATAAGGGGAGGGACTGCACTGAGTTTAAATTATGGTACTATAACATTTTGTGTGGGTAAACAAGAAAAGAAAGTGACAAACACCAAAAATGTTCAATGACAAACAAACAGCTAAAAATGTACAAATGAGCGTTCTGCAAATTTACACACTCAATTCTATAAAGAGCTTAAATTATGTGTAAATAAAAAATTTCATGTAAATTTGCACCCCCTTATCCCTGCCCAGGTGGCGAAATTGGTAGACGCACCATCTTGAGGGGGTGGCGACCGTAAGGTCATAAGAGTTCGAGTCTCTTTCTGGGCACTTTTTTACTTCATTTTTTCCGTAAATTTGCACTTTTCCAATCCAACCCCACTCCCATGGCAAGCCAATATATTCAAAAACACAAAGACCGTTTCATCAGTGAATTGATTGAATGGCTTAAAATCCCTTCCGTCAGCGCCGATTCCAAATACAAAAACGATGTGCAACGGGCGGCCGAGTATGTACGCTCACGGTTGCTCGAAGCCGGCGTTTCAAACGCAGAAATTTGTCCTACCAAAGGTCATCCTATTGTTTATGCAGAAAAAATCAATGACCCTGCAAAGCCAACTATCTTAGTGTATGGACATTACGATGTTCAACCGGCAGACCCTTTGAATTTGTGGACTTCCCCCCCTTTTGAGCCGGTAATTAAAGATGAAAAAATTTATGCCCGCGGTGCCTGCGATGACAAAGGTCAGGTTTACATGCACGTAAAGGCATTTGAAATGATGATGAAAGAGAATACACTTGCCTGTAATGTGAAATTTATCATTGAAGGAGAAGAAGAAGTCGGTTCTGCCAACCTGGAAGAATTTATCCGCTCAAACACCGAAAAACTCAAAGCCGATATCGTGTTGATTTCCGATACTGAAATTTTTGATAATAAAGTCCCCTCAATATGTGTTGGGTTGCGCGGATTAAGTTATATGGAAGTTACACTTACCGGTCCTAACCGTGACCTCCATTCAGGAGTGTATGGTGGAGCTGTTGCCAATCCTGTTCAGGTTTTATGTGAAATGATTACTTCTTTGAAAGATAAAAATAATCATATAACCATACCGGGTTTTTATAAAGACGTATTGAAAGTCAGCAACAATGAAAGGAAGTTGATGGCTAAAATTCCTTTTAAGGAAAATGCGTACAAAAAAGATCTGGGTGTAAAAGAATTACGGGGAGAAAAAGGATATACAACTCTGGAACGCGTTTCAGTAAGACCCACACTTGAATTGAACGGAATCTGGGGTGGATATACCGGCGAGGGCTCAAAGACCGTATTACCTTCCAAAGCATCTGCAAAAATTTCAATGCGATTAGTTCCGAATCAAACTTCCAAAAAAATATCAGGATTATTTGCAAAACATTTCCGGAAAATAGCTCCTCCATCTATGAAAGTGGAGGTTAAAGAACATCACGGCGGAGAACCCGCAGTGACACCGATTGATTCGCCTGCTTATTTAGCGGCGTGCAAAGCAATGCGTGACACTTTTGGAAAAGAACCTATCCCTACGCGAGGTGGCGGCAGTATTCCTATTGTAGCACTCTTTGAGAAAGTGCTTGGTTTAAAATCTGTGCTGATGGGCTTTGGATTGGAGTCAGACAACATTCACTCTCCCAATGAGAAATTCGGAGTATTCAATTTTCTGAAAGGAATAGAGACGATTCCGTTGTTTTATAAATATTACGCGGAGATGGCGTAGAACCTTTCAATAATTTTTGTTACTTTTGTATATAAATGAGATAAGATTACATGCCGGAGATCAGTAGATTTTATGGGATAGAAATTTACATGTATTATGAATTGGAGAATCCACCTCATTTTCATGCCATTTATAATGAGTTTGAAGTAAAAATACAAATTAAGACAGGCAATGTCAAAGGTGAATTTCCTAAAAGGGCATTAAGGACTGTGCTTGATTGGTTAGAACTTCACGAGAAGAATTATTAATGAACTGGGATTCTATGAGGGAAGGCAAAAAATTAAAAAAAATTACACCATTAGTATGATATTGAAAATTAACAATGCTAAGTATGTTAGCAATTATAGAATACAGCTTACTTTTAATTCTGGTGAAACGGGTATTGTAGATTTAGAGAAATTTCTTTTTACTAAGAACTGGGAGATTGTAAAACCACTACGCGATTTAAAATATTTTAAAAAATTCCGAAAAATAGGGTCAACTATAGGTTGGAACAATGATTTTGATTTAGCTCCTGAATTTTTATATAAAATTTCTGATTTTAAGAGAAAAGAACAACTGATATTTACTAAACACCGGCAAGCCAAGGCATTTGATAAAAGGAAACATACCTCTTTTTCTGTCGCTGGATAGTGGTTATTGTAAAAATTGAAATTTTCCTAAAATTAAACCTGTGACACTTTTTTTAAAATCCTCATGAAAAAAACTCTTTCTATTTTTCTCTTCTTCGTTCTTCCACAAATCTTTTCTTTTGCCGGTCATTTTCAAGCCGCCGATCGCATCACTCTTGACGACCCGGTGTATGATGATTTTTATGCCACTGCCGGAGAAATCAACATTCATGCGGGGATTCGTGGTGATTTTGTAGGTGCCGGAGGGCGAATCACCATTAATGACACTATTCGCGGAGATTTAACCATTGCCGGAGGAGAAATTCAGATTAACGGATATATTGGAGATGATATTCGTATTGCCGGCGGTAATGTCCGGTTATTGCAAACCGTAGGAGGAGATTTGATTATCTGTGGAGGCGCAGTGACACTTGACAGGGGTTCAATTATTTACGGAGATGTAATTGTTTGCGGCGGGTCGGTGGAAATAAACGGCATTGTACTTGGCAGGGTACTTTGTTATGGCAGAAATTTTTTACTGGGAGGAAGAATAGAAAGCACCGCAGAAATTTATGCAGAGAAAATTGAACTTAACGGAAGTATTGCCGGAAAAACCCAACTAGCCGCAAAAACAATATCTATAGGAGAAAACGCCCAGTTTTTTTCGGATATGAGCTATTGGCAGGAAAATAAAACACCGGATTTTAAAAACTCATTTAAAAGTGGAAAACCGGTTTTTGATTCCCACCTTGAAGCCAAAAGAAATTTCGGATGGAAAGGATTCGAATTCAATTTTTTAAAAATGTCACTGATAATGGTTTTGTCCGGGTTACTGATTATTTTAATTCTAGTTTTAGTATGCAAGGATACCTTATTAAAAGCCGGGGAAAAAATGAAGGATAATTTAATGAGTTCTTTTGGTTACGGAGTATTGTATTTTATTGCGCTTCCGTTGCTTGGGGCATTTTTGTGCATGACTATCATCGGTATTCCGCTGGGCATTTTATTGTTTTGCATTTTCGGATTCAGCATATGGTTCGGAAGAGTAATCGTTGCAGTGACACTGGGCAATCTCATTCAACATAAGTTGAAACTGAAATCCGGAAAACTAATGTTATTTACCGTAACTGCTGTTTGTTATTTACTTCTCTGGGGAATTACAATGCTCCCTTTTATAGGATGGCTAGTGTTGATTGTCTCTGTAGCAGGAGTTTTCGGAGGATTGGTGGGAGTGGCAGTAGGTTGGGGGAAGAGGGAAGTTTGAGGGGAATAGTGAACCCATTAGTTATTTAGTGTTATGCGTTATATGTTATTTATTATTTTTTCGATGAATTAACCAATTTAAAAAAAACATATAACATATAACAAAAAATTAAAAACATTTAAGTACGAACACATTACAAAAAAAGTTTACATTTTCCTACTACCTTACCACCGAATAAAAAATCCGCAACCGGAATCGTTTAGCTGGATCTGCATTAGAACCCCCATAAATAACTGCGTTATTCACAGAAACACCAAACCCTTTCGGTTGAATAATAAAACCATCATTCTCTTTTTCATCGTTGAGAACGTCTTGAATATAACGGGTGATGGCGGCGTTATAGTAAGAATTGGTGGCATCCGGAATGATAATCAAAGGATGTGTCACTGAACTGAATCCATAAAACTCTTCCTGTACGGGAGGATATAGCGGCAAAACAGCGTATTCGGGGTCAACCGGATAAATAAACAATCCCTGGGGGACCGGCATGTATAGCGTGGAAGAAGTATTAGTATCTTTCTGCATAAAAAACCGGAGCTCCGCTTTGTTTACTACAAATTTTTGTTTTACACCGTCCCTTAGTTTGAAATCATCAAGGTACGGGAGAGTAATTTTAAACCTGACTCCCGTTCCCGCCTGAATAAAACATTTACCGCCACTGGATTTTTCAGGTAAAGTGTCACTATTCAAAATATCTAATTCATAAATAGATGAATTCAGCCGGTTCGCTTTAAATTGATTAAAACGGGCGCACAATTCATTGATTGGAAAATTTTCAGTGAGTGTGTCACCATTTTTAGAATAATAAAATGATAAGGAAGTATTTACAGCTCTTGTTTTAAATGAAATAATAGCCGGTTCATCAAAAGCAGTTTTAGGAGTTACGCTAATCCCATAAAAATACTTAACAAACTCTGCATTGCTTGTGAAAGCGGTATCGTTTTTAACAGCAATAAATTTATCGTAAAAAAAAGAGGTATCAAGCGGAATCCGTAAATGGGGACGTGTTTTGGTACTTCCTTCATTGACACTATCCGTCATATTCAGTGTAAATGTTCGGGAACCGAGAAGATCTCCAAGTTCTTTTTGAGAATCGTGATAATACAGAGAATCGGTTGATAATGCTTCGTTTACATAATACACATTTAGAGTCATCGGCTGGCTAATGTCACCATAATAGGTAGAGTACTCAAGTTTGAGAACAACAGAATCAAAGCGTGCGCTGTCAGGAAATTTATAGTTAGTTTCAGGTAGCAGAACTTGTGTGAAAAAGCTCGCGGATGTTTTACCAAAATCAGAGGAAGAATAACCACCGGCAAGAAGTAAGTCGGTATGGGAAGAAAATACAGAATCGGACTGCAAGGTAGTGGTCTCGATGGTCAGCGTATCTGTGAAAAGTATATTTCCGCGGGAGTTTCCGGGTTGGAGATTGGTTCCAAGGTCTCCGGGCTCTTCACAGGATGAGAATAAAAAAAGAAATACGAAAATTCCGTAGAAAATGGAGAGAGGGAGAAAGCGGGAAAACATGCTCTATTCAAAAATCTATGAAAGAAGTATTTCGTTATAAAAATTAAAATAGGACTCCACCGCACGGTCTTCTTCCATAAAACCCAACTTTTTCTTTTTAGTAAATGATTTTAAAAGCGATTTAACACTTTCGGTAAGCGCTTTGTCGGCAAGACATATAGCATCGGCATATTCAATTCCGATTTTTACAAAGCCATTAAAGTCACCCGTTTGAAATAACGTGAGCATTTCATCGGTGACATCCCTCATTTTTGCTTTCTGAATTATGTTTTTATTAAACTTGTGCTTAAATTCAGAATTATTGATGGAAAAAACGGCTTTTGAAGTTTTAAAAACGGGATCATTTTTATAGGTTGTTTTCAGATACAAGGGAATCAAACTGGTCATCCAGTCGTGGCAATGGATGATGTCAGGAGACCAACCTAATTTTTTAATGGTCTCAAGTGCGCCTTTGCAGAAGAAAATAGCCCGTTCATCGTTATCATTATAAAACTTATTTTTGTCGTCGGTTAAAGCAAATTTACGCTCAAAATAATCATCATTGTCGAGGAAGTAAACCTGAAGACGTGCATTGGGAATGCTGGCAACCTTAATGGTTAACGGTTTTTCTTCATCTCCCACTGTAATATTTATTCCACTAAGCCGTACCACCTCATGCAGACGGTTTTTGCGTTCATTAATGCATCCAAAGCGAGGCATTAATATCCTAACTTCCACACCCTTAGCTTGTAAACCCTGGGGTAATTGTCGTACAAAATTTGCGGCACGGGTTATTTCAAGAAAAGGTAGAATTTCGGAAGTTACGTATAGAACTCGAAGATTTGACATAACTTTATAGAGGTTAAAATGTTAGATAGTTAATTTTAATTTGACGCAAAGATACTGAATTTATAACAAATATGCAATAAGGGATGTTTTTTTTTAAAATATACAATCTGTTGAAAAAAGTTCTCATCTTATTAATTTTCGTAGGAACCAATAATTTCTTATCGGGAAATACAGGAACAGGAGATTTCAAAAAAGGATTACGTGCAATTAGAAAAGAAAAATTCATACTTGCACGGTCTCATTTCATAAATCAACTGAAAAATTTTCCTGGACATGCTCCTTCGGCTTATAAGCTTGCTCAACTGTACTCAAATCCCGGAATGGATTTTTTTAATCTTGATTCCGCGGGGTTTTATTTTCAAAAGTCGTTGGAAAACTATGAAGAAAAAAAATCTCACCGTTATTTTAAGAAACAATTAATTCTACGGGAAGACATTGAGGTTTATCTTACGTTAATTGAAAATGCCATTGACATTGCGGAGTACAGTGCCGCCAAAAAACAGGCAACCATTTCCTCTTATAACAACTATCTTGAAACAAGACATTTTGGAATTCATCGGGATGAAATCATGATGCTGAGAAACATGCTTGCTTTTACTATTGCAGATTCCCTGAATACCGTAAAAATCTGGGAAGAATTTATTGAGGTCTATAAAGGTTCTTCGCTAATACATAGTGCCACTCAAAAACTTCATCAGGCGGCATTTAATTTGGCTTGTGTCACTAATACCATAGCGGATTTTGAATATTTTATTTATCATTATCACCAGAACAACCATACTGAAGAGGCATGGGAAAAACTTTACGGATTATACGCTTCGAAATCGGGTCCCGATCCGTTCAGGGAATTTATAACCCGTTATCCCAACAGCCCTATGATTGAGAAAGCAGAAATTGAACTTCAAAAAGCGTTAAAGCCCTATTTTGAAATTCAAATTGATGATTTTTTAGAAGAAACAGAACCTTTTTTCAAGGGATTTTCTATTGTGAGCAGAACAAAAAAGCAAGGCCTGATGAATGAAAAGGGAGAAATTATTCTGCCTCTGATTTATGACGAATTAGGGGAATTCAGTGAAGGGCTGATGCCTGTAAGAAAAGAAAATAAATTCGGATATGTAACCAAGAAAGGAAGGATCCTCTTGCCGCATCAGTATGATGAGGCAGGGCAATTTATAAATGGTAGAGCTGTGGTTTCACTAAACGGAGAATACACACTTATTGACACTACCGGTAAACCATTATTAGAAAAAGGATTTGAGGAAATGGGTGAAGAGGTGTCGGAACTGATTCCGGTAGTTGTGAATGAAAAAAAGGGATTAATAAATCACAAGGGTGAATGGAAACTGTCTGCTGTTTATGAAGAAATAAAATTTATTTCCGGACATCGTTTCATGTTGAATAAGGAGGAAAAGTGGGGAGTAGTGGATTCTGCAGGAAAAATTTTACTTCCCATAAAATTCAACATGCTTGAAGAATCGTTTTCCGGAAATTTCAAAGCACAGCAAAAAGGAAAACAAGGAATAATCAATCCGGTTGGGAAATGGATTATTTTACCCAGGTATGAAGAGCTTGGGAATATGTCGGAAGGTCTTCTCTATTTTTCAGATGGGAAACGTTTTGGATTTTTGGACACATTAGGCAATGTGGTTATTCCATTAAAATATGACAAAGCAGGCTCGTTTCATGATGGAATGTGTTTCGTGTCACTCAGAAACAAATGGGGAATTATTGAAAAATCAGGAAGGGTGATCATCCCCCTTTACTATGAGGATATTTCTTTTTGCGCTAACGGGTGGCTGAGAGTCAGAAAAAACAAGAAGTGGGGATATATTGACAAAAAAAACAAGATAAAAATTCCTTTCAGCTACGAACAGGCAGGCGATTTCAATAATAACACCGCCATAGTGTCACGCGATAAGAAGTATGGTTTAATTAATATCAACGGAGAAATTGTTTCTGAGATTCTATACGATGAAATCACATTTCTTAGCAAAAATCTTATAAGGATTCACGTTAATGATAAATATGGAATAATTGACACAGCAGGAGCGCTAATCGTTCCGTTGGAATACGAACTGATTGGAGAATACGCTGACGGATTAATGTTAGTTGGGAGAGAAGGAAAATACGGATTTATTAATGAGAAAGGCGATATTGTTGTTCCTATTGAATATGACGAAGCGGATGGATTTTCGGATGGAGCGGCTTGGGTAAAGATGGGGGATAAATGGTTCATCCTAAAATTGAAATAATTTTCCGGACATTGAAATAATTATAATTTTTGGCTTTATATTTGTACCCGTGCTTTATCATGAGAACCCTTACCCTATTCTTAACGCTGGTCTTTTTTACATTTATCTTTCCCTCCTGCTCCTCGCATGACCCGGAACCCTACGACCCACGCACACAATATACAGGCACTTATAATGTATCTGAATTTAGCCGTGATATGAATGTAACGACCACCTTTGTTATTGAAGTGGCACTTTCAAAAGCCGATGACACTACCATTGTGATTTCTAATTTTTATAACGCAGGTATCAGTGCATTTGCTGTGGTTCTTGGAAACAAAATTACCATGCCAACACAGGCATACTCTACCCTTCTCATTTCCGGTTATGGTTCATTAAATAACCGCGTTTTAAACCTAAACTACCAGATTGATCACCAAAATGGATCGATTGAAGTGTTGGATGCTGTGTGTACGAAGAGGTAAGGAAATATTTTTTTTAACACCCCCTTGTTTTTTAATAATTAATGTTGTATATTTGGTTTCCTCTTTTTATTTTCTTGGTAAAAAAAACACAGCGATACAACTTTTATCATTTTAACCCAAACCCTTAAAACCATGAAAACCACAGGTATCACTTGCGCCTCGGCGCACAATACAATACAATACAATACAATACCTAAACATCGTTGCCAGCTTACCAATTACATTTTATTTATCATCCTACTAATGTTCGGAATCAAAGAAAAAACTTTTGCCCAACTGCGCGATGGCACCGGTTGCGGAAAAGCAGTCATCATACCTCTGCCGGCACAAACCTGCAACAATAGGGAATTTGAAATTAAAGAAAAAGAAATGTGGTTTGAGTTTCAGGGTTCTGGCACTGAAGTGTCACTGAAATTATCGCCCGGCGCACAAAACCCGGTGAACGAATTAACCGAAGTGGTTTTGTTTAAAGAGCGAGGCGGATGCCCTGATCTGGAAGAAATAAAAAAGGAACACATCGGACGTTTGGAGAATGAGAAACATATTGTTCTTGCAAGGGTGGAACATGGAGTAAATTACAAACTGAAATTAGTGCGGGAGGTGAGGACACCGGAGAAGTTTGTGATGTGTTTGAGGAGGGATGTGACGGCTCCATGTGAAGGGATATGGATAAAAAACTCTTCTACAGGAAATTCTTTTTCAGGGAAAATCAAAACAAACGAATCTAACAGCTCTGTTCCTTCGTGTTCGGAAACAAACAATCCTAATTCTACGCAATGTAGTAATACCAGCTGTACTATAGGGGAAGTGTGTGTTGGAGTTGTAAATAGTTTTGAGGTTACTATGGATGATAAAAATTTAGCTGAATACATTGGTCTTAACTATAAAGTAAGTTGGTATATCAACGATAATTTAATATATGGTCCTACACCTCTTTCAACATCACGACGATCATACTTTTTTTCCTCCTTAGTATCTGGAGTTTACGCCATTGAGGTGCAAATAAGTTCAAGTACCGGGACATTCATAAGAACATCAGGAAAACTAAATATTATTGTGTTTCCTTTACCTGTAATCACTCTCACTACAACACCAAGTAGTGCAACAATCTGTCAGGGATCAAGCGCTAAGATTATTACAAGTGGGGCAACCCCGCAATATTATTCATGGTCAACCGGTGAAATCTATTCAGCCATAACGGTTTTTCCGACAAATTCCTCCGATTATTCGGTAACGGCTACTGATTTAGCAGGTTGTAAAAACACTGCATCGGCTACTATTACTGTTAATTCCAAACCAACAATTACACTCACAGCAACTCCAAGTGCAACTATCTGTCAGGAATCTTATGCCACGATTACTGCAAGTGGAACAGCCACCCAATATTCGTGGTCAACCGGTGAAATTAATACAGCAATAACGGTTTTTCCGACAAGTTCCTCCTCATATTCGGTAACAGCTACTGACACGGAGGGTTGTACAAATACTAGTAGCGTAACGGTTACGGTGATTCCCAAACCTACAGTTTCATTCACCACAACCCCAAGTTCAACTATATGTCAGGGTTCCAGCGCTACAATTACTGCAAGTATAGTCGCACCCAAATATTATTTATGGTCAACCGGTGCAACAACTTCAGCAATTACTGTTTCTCCCAATGTTAATCCCTCCAGTTATTCAGTAACTGTTACTAATACATCAGGTTGTACAAACACTGCATCAACTTCTATTACAGTTAATTCTAAACCAACAATTTCATTTACTACAAGTACTGGTACAACTATCTGTCAGGGTTCCAGCGCCACGATTACTGCAAGTATAGTCGCCCCCAAATATTATGTATGGTCAACCGGTGCAACAACATCAGCTATTACTGTTACTCCTGCAAATTCTACTTCCTATTCTGTAACAGCGACTAACACATCGGGTTGTACTAATACAAGTAGCGTAGGAATTATTGTTAATTCAATTCCGGCAACCCCTGTAATAGATGGTTCTGATAATACCTGCGGCGGGTTAAATGCCACTTATAGTATAAATAACCCTCAGGCAGGTGTAAGTTATCAATGGTTGGTGTACGGTGGAACGTTTTCATTTTTACCGGGAACTTTTACATCTATCAGTGTTTCGTGGAATTCTCTATCCGGTGGTTCTATTAATGTAACAGCAACTAAATCGGGTTGTAGTTCTGTTCCTGTTTTTAAAGTAGTAGCCCCGTGTCCTTGCGATAATAATGTAATAAATTATTCTACTAGCATACAGGGAACGAATGCGGATGCTGATGGAAATATTACTATTTATTCAAACACAACCTGGACCGGCAATACATCCGTTAACTTTGAAGGCAATATTATCATAAATCATGGAGCAAGTTTAACTATAAACGGGTTACAACTATATTTCTCCCCTAATTCAAGTGTCATCGTGAAGGGTGCAACTGAAAAACAGAACGGTGGAACTTTAAATTTAAATGGTCCTCTATTGAGTGCGGTGGGTACTTGCATGTGGCAGGGGATTCAGGTAAATGGATACGAAAAAAGGGAAGGAACAAATCAGGAACCACCCAACAAAAAGCGCGGTGCAATAAATTTAAAGAACAATACAATTATTGAACATGCCCATACCGGTGTGACTACAAGCGGCGTTATTAAAGCAAATTCTGGTACTATGTTCAGAAACAATAATAAAGCCGTTGTAATTAACAACTTAAACATGAACCATGTTAATTTATCCCTTCTTCCTTTAATTACAAAATGCTTTTTTTATTGTGATGCGCCCCTTAGGGATGTAACAAGATACGGAAACAATGCGAGAAGTTCCGTATTTATTGAACTATTATTTTCTTATCTACCGGCTGATTCCAATCCTAATTTAGGGTTTATTTTAGACAATGATTTTTATAACAGCCCAGAAAATAATTCAAACACAACTACGGCAATTCGTAGCACCAACAGCACGTATGATGTTGTAAATAACAGATTTGACAATGTCCATAGAGGTATTTCCGTTGAAAATACCCTTATGTATCCCGGTTCTATTGAAAATGGTTTTGATCAAAACACATTCACACGTATTATGGAAACCGCCGTTTTTATTAAGAACTGTATAGGTAGCGTGGTTACACATAATTTTATCCACGACACTCAGACATCCGAAACGGTAGGTATCCTGCTTGAAAACTGTACCGGTTCCCATGTATTATATAATAACATTGATTCTTATAAATCAGGTATAGTGGTACTTAATACTAATTCAACGTTCACTGGTTGGGTCCATAAAAATAACATATCAAGTTCACGGCAAGCAATAAATATGGGAGGAAATAACAGTGGCATTTTAGTACATTGTAACACCTTGAGTGATTACAAGTTTTATGGCTTCAATATTTACAAATATCCTACTAATGATGCAACTGCTGTTGGAATTTTGCAACCGCAAGGTATATGTGAGAATCTTGAATCAGATTTTCCCGCAGGTAATCATTTTAATGTAACCAGTAGCGATGTTTTTGACATTTTCAATGATTACCCTTCTCAAACAGTTTTTTATGTTTATGATAATGAAACCTTCAATAATGGAGACAATAGTGTGAATCCGGATGTTTTCTCTTCTGGAGTAACTGTTACGGGTTGCCCCACAGGTTCAACTTCAGACAATTATTGTGCAGATTTACTATTACAACCGCCACATAACGAACAAACTTTAAGGAATCTTATTCCAAACACAAAAGACGCAATAGAAAGAGCAAAATTATTAAGTGAATTATTATCACTTCTTATGCCTCAACAAAAAGAAAATGAAATCATACCTTTTCTGCAAGCTATAAATACTCTTGAATCAAAAAAGATTTTAATTCCTGCTTTAATCAATAACAATAAATTTTTAGAAGCGCGTCTTGAAATGAGTTCCATTCCTGTTGACAATTTTGAGAATACTTGTTTTGTTCAGTTCCATTCCCTAGTGTGCGACCTTGCAGAACAAGGTAAAACATTTCAGGATTTGGATACAAACCAGTTGCAATTTATAAGAACTCTTGCCTACGATAATACAACCACATTAAATACAAATGCACAGGCAGTTTTAAGCTTTTTAACAGGAGAACATTTCCCGGTTACTTGCGAAATGGTGAATGATTGCGAAACCGCATTAAGGAAATCGGGTAATAAGGCAAATGAGAGTTTAGAAAATGATAAGAATTTAATTCATTACGAAATTATTCCGAATCCATTAAATCATACAGCAAAAATTCAATATTCTGCTAACGAATATAATATTTCACTTGAGGTTAGATTTTTTGACCTATTAGGAAAAAAACTAAAAAGTTTTCCGTTGAATCCAAATCAACATGAATTATACATCAACTTTTCTGATTTGAAAAACGGCACATATCTATGTTCATTCCTCGCTGACGGAAAACCCATCTCTTTCCAAAAAATTATTGTAGTAAAATAAATTTAACCGAAGGGAATAGTATTCTTTATGGAATATATTCCCTTTTCAATTTCATACAAAATGCTCAGATTCTTCTTTTTAAATATTTTACTCTTGTTAAAACTAAATGTTTTTTCTCAATCTGAGAAATATTTTTATAAAGTTATGACGGTATCACCTCCTTGGTCAATCAACGGAATAGTAGTGAAACAGCATCAGGATAGTAGTTACATTATTGGTTCCAACAAATTTGTAAATAATGATGGAGATAATCAATTAATTCATCTTGACAAATATAATAAAATTTTACTTGACTCTACTTATATTGATACAAATAGTAGTGTGGGAATTAAGGATTTGCAATTTTCTCATATTCAAAATCATTATATAACTACAGGGCATTACCAAACTCGCTCAACTAATAAATGGGATAGTTTCGTCACTCTATTTGACTTTAAAGGAAAATTGGTTTGGGAAAAAATACTCGGTGACACTACTTCTGACAATGGTTCCAGAAGCATAAAACCTACTTTTGACGGAGGTTATATTTTGGCAGGATTCTGGGAAGATTCCTCGGGTTACTGGGATGCCAATGTAATTAAAATTGATTCTATTGGGAATGTAGAGTGGGATACTACCTTAGGAGATTATGGGCGAAATGATGTGTTTGTCTGGGTTGAACAAAGTTCTGACGGCGGATTTGTTTTTGGAGGTCTTTTTGGATATTTATTTGATAAAGGACAGGGTTGGCTGGTAAAAATGGATAAGAACAGAAATATAATTCTGGATAAAAAATTTACGGTTGAGCCCGTGACTTATGTTTCAAATTTTAGAATTACTACTGATGGGGGATATGTGTTTGCAGGTAAAACCGGTGAGTTTGAATCTGTACCAAATAATACATATATCTTAAAATTAAATGCAAATGGAGATAAAGAATGGGCTACAATTTTAAAAGATAACAGTACCCTTTGGTTTCAAAGCGCTCCGAATAAGGTCTTGCAGTTAACAGATATGAGCTATATTATTGTCGGTTCAATTGATACAGGAATCACATATAGCCGGGAAGTACTAATCTCGAAAATAGACACGGGGGGTGTTGAATTATGGAGGCGTATGTATGGAAATATTGGATACAATGATTACGGATACGATTTTGATACCTGTAGCGATGGTGGTTTTATAATTACCGGTCGCACCGAAACATCATTCAATTCCAACGTTATCTTTATCAAAACCAACTGCGCCGGGTTCGCCGGTCCGCCAATAACAAAATTTAATATTTCTCCCAATGAAATGAAAGTTAAATTTGAAAACAAAAGTGACAGTGCAGTAAATTTCAAATGGTATTTCGGCGATGGAGATTCCTTGGTGTATGATTGGGATAAATCCTGGCTCTGGATACGCAAGTCGCCGCCGGATACGTTTTCGCATGTTTATGCAGATACGGGAACTTATACTATCACACTCTTAGCGGGTGCTTGCGGGGAGTGGGATACGCTTAGGCAAACGATAACTATTTTTCGTACGGCAATAGCAAAAAATGAAATGGAAAATCCACCCTCTCTTATTAAGATTACGCCGAATCCCATGTATGATGTAATTCAGGTTGAATCAAATGCCAATGAACCCATCCGTTTAAATATGTTTGATGTCACCGGAAAAAAGTTAGTTGAATTTGAGTTTGGGAAAAGTGTCACTGAGAATAAAAATACATTCGTTCATAAAATAAATGTTTCGTTTTTACCGCAGGGTATTTATTTTTACAGGGTTAAAGGTAAAGCGGGAAATTCGGGGTTTGGGAAAGTGGTGAAGATGTGATGGGGCGATTTGAAGTTTTACAGATTCCTCACTCCACTCCGCTACCCAACGCTTCGTTCGGAATGACAGTGTCGTTTGAGGGGACAGGGGGGTGAGAGGTGAGGGGACGCTTTGAAGTATAAAGAAATTCCTCACCCCACGGCGCTATCCGGCGCTTCGTTCGGAATACGTATAAATTTCATAGTAAATTTAACTGGAGTTTGAAAATATAGTAAATCATGAAAAAATCAATTTTCTTTTTAGCAACTGCATTATCAATGAATGCTTTTGCCCAAGATAGTCAATCCTTAGCTGATAGGCAATATCAAATATCCAATAAATCGGAAGTTGCTAAATGTCACAGTATAGTAAATTGCAGACAAAAAATGTGTGACATCTTAGAAATATTTGCTTCGAAAAGGGTTAGCCGCATGCCACAATCATCAATTATGATAATGGACAGTGTGTTAAAATGGAAATGGGACACGCTGACCAATGCATGGGAAATAAATCCTTATGAAAAAGCAATTAATTATATTTACAATACCAATAACAATAATACCAGTTACTTATTTCAATCATGGAATAACATAATAAATACTTGGGTGAACTCATATCTACTAACTTATACCTACGATTCAAATAATAATATGACAAGTGACTTAAGTCAACTATGGAATGACAGCGCAAGTATCTGGGTGAACTCCTATCAATCCACTTATACTTACGATATAAATAATAATATGACAGGTTACTTACATCAGGAATGGATTGATAGCTCATGGTCAAACATTTCTCAATTTGCTCATTTTACCTACGATAACAATAATAATCTGACAAGTGAATTATATCAAAACTGGAAAGATAGCGTATGGGTGAACTCATATAAACTAACTTATACCTACGATGCAAATAATAATATGACAAATTACTTAAGTCAAACATGGAACGACACATCCAGTACTTGGAAGTACATTCAGCAATCCACTAATATCTACGATAATAATAATAATAATAAGACAAGTGAATTATATCAAAACTGGAAAGATAGCGTATGGGTTAACTACTTTCAATCCACTTTTACTTATGATAACAATAATAACATGATAAATTTCTTTAGACAAATATGGGTAGACAGTGTAAGTTCATGGGTGAACATTCGTCAATCCACTTATGCCTACGACACTAATAATAATATGACAACTTATTTATATCAAAAATGGAATGACAGTACAAGTACATGGGTAAACAATGAACAAAATTCTAATATATATGATGTCAACAACAATATGACAAGTAAATTAGAACAAATCTGGAAAGATAGTGCTTGGGAGAACACTAAACAATCCACTTATACTTATGATGCTAATAATAATAAGACCAGCGAATTATTTCAAAGATGGTTCGGAAGCTTTTGGCGGAACTTTGAGCAGTTCACTTATACATACGATGTTAATAATTTCAGGAAAAGTTATTCGCATAAGTATTGGAATGGTAGCGGTGCTTTAACTTATACTAATGGAGACAGCTCATATCGATATTTTCATACTAATCCCGTTGGAGTAAAAATATCAATTCCAGTTTCCCAGCATGAAGAATTTACAATCTATCCCAACCCATCAAATAATGGAAGGTTTACACTATTTATCAATACTCAAAGATCAATACAAAAAACTAAAATTAATATTTATAATGTACTCAGTGAAAATATTTATAATTCAATCGTTTACTCTTTCAGTAATATAGACATTGATTTATCAAGACAACCCTCAGGTATTTATTTTATAAAATTGCAAAATGAGGACAAAGTTGTAGTGCAGAAAATCATTATGGAATAAATCCCTTTATCATCTTCCCGATTTCACCCAATTGTTCCTCCGAAAGTTTTTTTTGTAATTGTTCAAAAAGCACTCTTTCTTCTTTACGAATATGTTTTTCTAACATTATCCCAAATTCATTCAACTGAACTTTAATTTCTTCTTCCTTTCGTATATCATAAGTAATATGTTGGAATTTTCTCATATAATCATGCTCCTGTGACAACTCACTTGCTAAACCGGAAAGCTCAGGTAGGTTTTTAATTATAAAAGAAAAAATAATTTCCTCTTTTGCAAAATGGGGAAGCAGGTCTTTTTCAAAAAAAGCATGAAAATAAGTGATTCTGTCTTTTAAGGTATCGGGTAGATGAGGATAAATGGGAGCATCTTTTTTTAACATTTGTGCCAGTATTAAACCAAAATGATGGTCTTTGGAGAGAGGGAGTAGGGAGGGATGGCGCGTCATGAAGTAAAAATTTGTATGGGAGTATGGGAGTATAGGGGTATCGGAGTAAGTGACTACCACGGAACCACCAACTTGTCTCTGAAAAACTTTCCGGAAGGTCCTTTGTCAGGCAATTGTGCAAGAAAAACAGCTGTCTCAGCTCCTTTTTCCACTGACCTGGGTGCACTGGGTCCTCCCATTTCTGTTTTAACCCATCCCGGGTCTGCCGCATTTACTAAGATATTGGTACCCCGTAATTCATCTGCCAGGATTATAGTCATCGCATTCAGGCAGGTTTTCGAAACCCTGTACGAAAGATACCCTTTATATAAGGAATCAATGGCACCCATGCCACTGCTTATATTTACTATTCTTCCAAATTTATTTTTTTTCATAAAAGGAATTACCAACTGACTTAAAGCTAAAGGACCGTAAACATTTGTTTCCATTGTTTTTACAAATGTTTCCATTTCTATTTCATAACCAAATTTTCCACGGTCAATGGAAATGCCTGCATTATTGACAAGGATATCAATTTTTCCCAGATCTTTTTCTATGAATTTTTTAAGTAATTTTCTATCTTTATCGGATGTAACTTCTAATTTGAAAAAATGAACGGTATAACCGTTTTTTTTCAATTGCTCAACCGCTGATTTCCCGGTTTTAGCATCGCGGGCGCATAAAATGACATCCATATCTTTTTCTGCCAATTGACGGCAAATTTCCAAGCCAATGCCCCGGTTACCTCCGGTGACGAGTGCTGTTTTCTTATTGTTCATGAGTGAAGTGGTGAAATTTCCGCAAATTTAAGTAGTTTTATGGTTTGAATTTTAATTTTTAGCAGGTTTTATGAAAAAAATTAATGTAAAAGATGTAAATTTATTTATCCAACGTGCCCTTAAGGAAGATATTGGACAAGGGGACCATACTTCTATGGCATGTATTCCTGCGAAAAAATCAGGAGTAGCCAGTATATTCAGCAAGGAAAGCGGAGTTATCGCCGGGGTTAAACTGGCAACCATGATCATTCAAAGGATTGATTCAGGTGCAAAAGTAAGATGTTTTGTAAAAGATGGAGAAAATGTATCGAAAGGACAAAAAATTATTACCCTAAAATCATCGGTAAGAAATTTACTTAAGGCAGAAAGAATAATACTCAATTGCATGCAACGGATGAGTGGAATAGCTACTGTAACCAATAAAATGGTAAAATGCCTGAAAGGCACAAAAACAAAATTACTTGACACCCGGAAAACCACACCATCCCTTCGCTGGATGGAAAAATGGGCAGTAAGAATTGGCGGAGGAACTAACCACCGTTTTGGATTATATGACCGGATCATGCTGAAAGAAAATCATATTCATTTTGGGGGGGGAATTAAAATCTCAATTAATAAAGTGAAAGCGTATTTACGCAAAAGAAAAAGCAAATTAAAAATTGAGATTGAAGTCATAAATCTCAATGAAGTTAATGAAATATTGAGCGTAGGAATGGTTGACAGAATATTACTCGACAATATGGATATTCCCATGCTAAAAAAAGCAGTGCAAATGATTAATGGTCGCTTTGAAACCGAAGCTTCCGGAAATATTACTATTGCAAATGCAAAAAAAATTGCTGAAACCGGAGTAGATTTCATATCTTGCGGTGCCATTACCCATACCTATAAGAGTATGGATTTGAGCATGCTGGCACAAACAGTTGTATAAACGCATATACCCTTATACCCCTATACCATTATACCCATATTTAATCATGAAAAACCTCCGAATCATTCAAATCAAATCAGAAATAGGAGCTGGCACGCGTGGAGCAAGTTTAGGCGTTGATGCGTTAAGAATTGTTTCCATGGAAATGCGTTCAGATTTTTTTCTAAAATATCCGGTAGTGGATGTTCCCAACAACAATCATTTATTGTTTGAAAGGAACCGTAATCCCTACGCAAAAAGAATACAGGGAATTTTTGATTTATATAAAAAAATCGCTCCGGTTATCAAGCAAACCATTGAAGAGGATTTTTTTCCTTTGGTGTTGTCCGGTGATCATAGTATTTCAGCCGGTACTATTGCGGGTTTGCGCCAGGCGTATCCTGATAAAAGGGTAGGAGTTATTTGGGTGGATGCTCACGCGGATATTCATTCGCCTTATACTACACCAAGCGGAAATATGCACGGTATGCCGGTTGCCATGATTCTCAGCGAAGATAATCTGCATAATAAAACCAATGACCCCATTCCGGAAACCATTTCTGTGTGGAACGAAATAAAAAATTATTGTTCTCCCAGATTACCCATTGATTCGGAGGATATCGCTTATATTTCTGTAAGAAATAATGAACCCGCTGAAGATTATTTGATTAGTCATAGCAATATCCGGAATTTCACTACCAGAGAAATAAGACAGAAAGGGAGTATCAAAGTGGCACACGAAGCATTGAGTTATCTTTCTGATTGCGATAAAATTTATGTTTCTTTTGATGTGGATAGTTTGGACCCCACGCTCTCACGCGGTACCGGCACACCTGCTTCCAATGGTCTGATGAGAGAGGAAGCACAGGAACTATTGAAAACCCTTTTGCTGAATGAAAAAGTTTGCTGTTTTGAGGTGGTTGAAATTAATCCCTTAGTAGATAGTAACAACTCCATGGCAAAAATTGTGTTTCCGCTGATACTGGAAGCATCGGAGGTGATTGAACAGCGATTGATATAAGTTTCAAGTTTTAAGTTATGGCATATCGCAGGAATTATAACCAACTTGAAACTTAAAACTTAAAACTTGAACCCAATGCATTTACTCCTATCCATTCGCATCTCTCTTCAATCTGCACTCCGTGATCTTTTTTCCCAAAACGTAACGGTGGATGATCTCCATCTTGAAATCACTAATCAGGAACACGTAGGTGATTTTACATTTGTAGTATTTCCATACCTCCGTGCCAGCAAATTATCTCCCGAAAAAACGGGCAGTGCCATTGGAGAATATTTGTTGAAAAATTCCAATCTCTTTTCCGGTTATAATATAGTGAAGGGATTTTTAAACCTTAAACTTAATCAGGAAACTTGGTTTGAATGTTTTAATTGGATTACAAAAAATCCAGGTTTTGGAAATCGTAATACCAATGGAAAAAAAGTGATGGTGGAATACTCTGCTCCAAATACCAATAAGCCCCTTCATCTCGGACACATGCGAAATAATTTTATAGGATGGTCAGTTTCTGAAATCCTAAAAGAAAACGGGTATGAAGTAATAAAAGCAAATTTAGTTAACGACAGAGGGATTCATATATGCAAATCCATGTTGGCATGGATGGAATTGGCAAACGACGCCACTCCCGAAAGTACAGGTAAAAAAGGGGACCATTTTGTTGGAGATTATTATGTGAGGTTTGAAAAAGAATACAGACAGCAGGTGGAAATTTTAGTGGCACAGGGAAAATCACAGACGGTAGCAGAAAAAGAAGCGCCCTGGATGCTTAGCGTGCAGGAATTGCTAAGAAAATGGGAGAGTGGTGACACTGAAATTTTTGCTCTATGGAAAAAAATGAACCAATGGGTTTATGATGGATTCAACCATTCATACAAACGCATGGGAGTGGATTTTGATAAATGGTATTATGAATCAGAAACATATCTTCTTGGGAAAAAGATGGTAGAGGAGGGTTTGGAAAAAGGTATTTTTTATAAAAAAGATGATAATTCCGTTTGGATAAATCTAAGTGATTTAAAATTAGATGATAAACTATTATTGCGTTCAGATGGAACATCGGTTTATATTACTCAGGATTTAGGTACTGCGGATTTAAAATACAATGATTACGGTATGGATGTTTCGGTTTACGTGATAGCCGATGAACAAAACCATCATATTAAACTGCTTAAAGCCATTCTGAAAAAACTTGGAAAGCACTATGCAGATGGAATTTATCATTTATCGTATGGAATGGTGGACTTACCTGAAGGAAAGATGAAATCACGGGAAGGTACGGTGGTTGACGCAGACGAATTAATGGATGAAATGGTAAAAGAGGCAGAAAAGACGGTACATGAACTTGGAAAAACCGAGGGAATGTCACAGGAAGAATTGTTTCGTTTATATGAGATTCTTGGGTTAGGCGCAATTAAATATTTTTTATTAAAAGTAGATCCTAAAAAAAAGTTGTTGTTCAATCCCGCAGAGTCGTTGGATTTGAAAGGGAACACTGCGGCTTTTATTCAATACACTCATGCAAGAATTTGTGCCTTGTTTCGCAAGAAGGATAAAATAGGAATTAGTTCTTCAGAATTTCAAAAGGAAAAAATTCCGTTGAATCATTTACTATTCAAAGAAGAAAGAGAAATGCTTCGTTGGCTGGTATATTATCCAACGGTATTGCAAGACGCGGCTGAGCAATATTCTCCTGCCTTGCTTGCAAATTATGTGTTTGAAACCGCCCGTTTGTATAATAAATTTTATCAGGAAGTTCCTGTTCTTGTGGAAACAGATGAAGCCCTAAGAAATTTTCGTCTTGAATTGAGTGACACTGTCCGGAAAATCATTTGCCGTTGTCTGGGATTGTTGGGGATTGAGTCGCCGGAGAGGATGTGATTTATTATTTCAAAATGTGATAATTAAAATTATTTAAAAAATCGTACATTTGTGAAAAGATATTACTTATGAGTACAATAGCAGAAAAATATATAAACCCTTTTACGAATTATGGTTTTAAGCGTCTTTTCGGTGAAGAACCGAGTAAGGAATTACTATTAGATTTTTTAAATGAATTATTGGTTGCCGAACAGGGAAAAATTAAAAAATTAACATATTTAAAAAGCGATAAACTTGGATCAAGTGAAGAAGATAGAAAAGCAATCTTTGATTTATATTGTGAAAATGAAAAAGGTGAAAAGTTTATTGTTGAATTGCAAAAAACGAAACAAAAGTTTTTTTAAAGACAGAACCGTGTATTATTCAACTTTTCCGATACGGGAACAAGCTCAACGTAGAAGTGATTGGGATTTTGAACTAAATGCTGTTTACACCATTGCGATTCTGGATTTTGTTTTTGACGAAGACAAACATCAACTTGATAAGTATAGGTATAACGTTAAACTTTCCGATATTGAAACGTATAAAGTATTTTATGATAAATTGACTTTTATTTACCTGGAAGTGCCGAAGTTTACTAAAACCATCAAAGAGCTGAAAACAAGATTTGACAAGTGGATGTATATTATTCGTAACTTAAATAAACTGGAACGAATACCGGATGAACTGAGAGAAAAAATTTTTGAGAGATTATTTGAGTTAGCGGAGATAGCAAAATTCACACCCCAGGAAGTTCGTTCTTATGAAGATAGTTTGAAATCGTATCGTGATTTAAAAAATTCTATAGATACGGCAAGAGAAGAGGGAAAAATTGAGGGAAAAATAGAGGGTAAGATTGAAGGTAAGATTGAAATAGTAAAAGAAATGTTGAGAGAAGGCGTTTCAATTGATAAAATAATTAAGTATTCCGGATTAACAAAGAAACAAATCAACAATATTAAAAAACGGAGGATGACAAGGGATTAAATAAAAAAGTGAAGACCAGCGACCACAAAAAAACGGGTGATACCTATGAAAACAAAAATTAATTTAATCAACTGTATTGCTTTATTTCTTCTGCTTTCCGTTACTTTTTTTGGATGTAATGATCCGGTAAAAGATGGAAGTAAATCGGCTATTCTCTTTTGTGATTGTAATAAGATTAAAACACAAAACACTTCTACTTTTCTAAAAAAATTTAATGAGGATTTTGATAATATTAAATTCAAGGATAAAAATGCTGCAAAAAAAATAATGGATTCTTTTAAAAGGCAAATTATGACAGAATTTAATAAGTGTGATAGTATAGCCGAAAAAAGGTTTTCTGAAATTCAGGAAAAATATGTGATTGATAAAGAAAAAAATGAAAAATTTAATTATTCTTTTAATGGACAAAAAGGTCTTTGTAAAAATGACAAGCAATCTGAAATAAATGATTTATCCTCACAAGCAATGAATAAAATAAGTAATCTCCCAGAGGAAGAAATTACAGATATAGACGGCAATGTTTATAATACCGTTACCATTGGCACTCAGGTTTGGATGAAAGAAAATTTGAAAGTTACCAAATATAGAAATGGAGATGTTATTGCAACCACAACTGGGAGTATTCCTGATAATAGTACATCAAAATACCAGTGGGCATATAATAATGACAATAATAATATTGCTGTTTATGGACGGTTATACACTTGGTATGCAGTAACCGATAGCAGAAATGTATGCCCTGCGGGTTGGCATATACCAACTGCGGAGGAATGGACCACTCTTGATAATTATCTTGGTGGAGGAGGCGAAGCTGGAGGAAAATTAAAAGAAGCCGGTACAACTCACTGGAATAGCCCAAATACCGGAGCAGATAACAGTAGCGGTTTTACAGCGCTTCCGGGCGGGGACCGCGACGCCGATGGTTCGTTCAACAATCTTGGCAACGGCGGTACTTGGTGGTCAGTTGCGGGGGACGGTTCTACAAACGTATGGGACCGGAATCTGAACTTCGATGACGCCAATGTCCACCTGATTGCCAGCATTAAGAGTTATGGGTTGAGCGTTCGCTGTTTAAGGGATTAATTTACCGTGAGATATGAAAATTATTTCACTGGGTGAATTTGAATATTTGGGATTTGTGGCATTTCAAACAGTTAGTTTTGTTTGTGTGAGCAGTGCGATGGCTCAAGATATAAAGGTAATTTCATCACCAAACCTAATGTAATAAATTAAGTGAGATTAGTGATAGAAATACACTACAACCGGAAAAAAGAAAATAAAGCGATCATCAAATCAATAATGGCAGAAAAAACCTATATTTGTCGCCTCAATTCAATATATAATAGACAGTGGGAAAATGATAACTAAATTAAATATACAAAACTTCAAAAGTTTAAAAAATGCAGAACTGTCTTTAGGAAATATAACCATATTGACTGGTGCAAACAACAGCGGCAAATCTAGCTTCATTTATAGCTTACTTTCCCTCAAAAATACAATTTCAAACCCCAATCAAAGTATTGACGCTTGCCTCACTTTGCCTTTCATTAATCTTGGAGGTTTCCAACAAACAGTTTTTAGCAAAAATGAAAGCCAGAATATTGTTTTAGAAATTATTGCTACTGATGATGACATTGAAGTTGGCTATAAACTTTCTATCGGAAAAGTTACTTCCTTTTTAGAAATAACTTCATACAAACCCTTTAAGTTTTCAGCAAAACTGGATATTGCCTTTCCTTATCCCGCAAATAAAGTACAAGAATTTGAATTTGAAAGCAATGATTTGCAAGTGAAGTATAGCTGGAATGGATTTATAGTAAAAATTCTAAGTATTTCAACACCCGGTTTTATTGAGAATCCGACTGATAGCACTCAAATAGTCATCATTAACCAAGCAACAGCAACATTAAAAAAGATTTTTCAATTACCATTATATGAATTCTCAAAGATTGATTTTGTTCCAATACGCAGAGGTTTTACACAACCCAATTTTAATCCTGTTCCATTGGGCGCTCAAATTTGCACAGAAGCAGAAATCGCTACTCTTTTAGATATAGACCGTGATTTAGCTTATAAGGTTACATTTTACCTTGAAAAAATTGTTGAAAGAAGTTTTTCTATTTATACAACACCTGGAACTTCCATTTTTTATTTGCAAACCATGGACAAAAAAAATGGTTTCACTGCTGATTTAGTGAATGAAGGGTTAGGCACCAATCAATTAGTAACTATTCTTGCCAAAATAATGCAGAAGAATAACAAATTTATTTGTATTGACGAACCTGAAATTCATTTACATCCAACAATCATTGATAAACTTGTCTCTGTATTCATTGAAATGGCAGAACACGAAGACAAACAATTTTTAGTTTCAACTCATAGCGAACATTTCATTAACTCTATTTTAAAAAATGTTGTTGATGGAAAAATTAAAAACGATGAAGTGAAAGTTTACTACTTAGACAAAACAAGAAAAGAAACTATTATGGAGTTTCAAGAGATAAATACCGATGGACAAATTAAAGGTGGTTTGAAAAATTTTTATCAGGCGGAATTAAGCAACTTGAACTCATTCTTCAAAATCACCGATTAAAAATATGGAATTTGTTGTCAACGAATGGCTACCAGAATATTTTAAACCTGACGCATCCAACGAAGAAAAAGAAAAACTCGAAAAGTTTCTTATTAAATTTTTGGAGAGAAACGATAAAATATTTATAAGACAACCAAGCGAATTTCTTAGAAAATTATTAAGGTTTGCAAAAGATTATCAAAATCACTCACGAGTTTATGCAAATATTCATAAGTTCATTACGATAATTTACTTGGATAGTAACCGATGCAGAATAATTCACGATGGTGAATATGAATTATCCGAAAAAATAAGAAACAGATTAACTGAGGGAGGAAATACAATCAGTGACACTTACTTATTTGAAGCTGCATCCATGACAGACACTAAACTTATATTGACGACTGATACACGATTAAAGAAGTGGATGGAAAGTGAAAAAGAATACAGTATTGTACTACTTGATGACTTCTTGAAGAACTACTAAAGAACTGCCTCCTCCCGAAACAGTGCCACAAAATTCCCCAACGTAAAAACCCCCAAGTCCCCTTTCCCGTGCCTTCGCACTGCTACTGTTCCATCTTTCTCTTCTTTCTCACCCACCACTAACATAAACGGTATTTTTTTAAGTTCGGAGTCACGAATTTTTTTCCCCACTTTGTCGTCTTTATCATCCATAAATGCGGGTATTTCATTTTCATTTAATTGAAGTGCCACTTTCTTGCCGTATTCAATGTATTTTTCAGATACAGGAAGAATAACCACGGGTTCAGGTGTCAGCCACAATGGAAAATTTCCTGAACAATGTTCAATCAGAATTCCTATAAACCGCTCCATGGAGCCAAAAGGTGCGCGGTGAATCATCACAGGTCGGTGCTTCACATTGTCTGCACCGGTATATTCCAACTCAAACCGGTTGGGTAGATTATAATCTACTTGTATGGTTCCCAACTGCCAGTTTCTACCGATCACATCCTTCACCATAAAATCCAGCTTAGGTCCGTAAAAAGCCGCTTCACCGTAAACTGTCACTGTTTTCAATCCCGTTTCTTTTGTGGCATCAATGATTCCCTGTTCTGCTTTTTGCCACAATTCCTGCGAACCAATGTATTTGCTTCTGTCTTTGGGATCACTCAACGAAACCTGAGCGGTATAGTCGGAAAATCCAAGTTTTTCAAACACATGCATGACTAAATCAATCACGCTGATAAATTCTGCTTTTACCTGGTCTTCCCTGCAAAAGATATGTGCATCATCCTGTGTAAAACCACGGGTGCGGGTTAAGCCATTCAGTTCTCCCGATTGTTCATAACGATAAACGGTGCCGAACTCCGATAAACGAACGGGAAGGTCACGATACGAATGGGGTTTGCTTTTAAAAATCTCGCAGTGATGCGGACAATTCATTGGTTTCAGCAAATATTCTTCTTCGTAGTTTGGAGTAAATATCGGTTGAAAAGATTCTTTTCCGTACTTTTCATAGTGACCTGAAGTCACATACAATTCCTTTTTACCTATATGGGGAGTCATCACCGGAGTGTATCCTCTCTTGCGTTGCTCAGTTTTTAAAAAATTTTCTAACCGTTCTCTGATAATAACTCCTTTAGGAAGCCATAAAGGCAAACCCATTCCTACTTTTTCAGAGTAATGAAAAATTTCAAGTTCTTTTCCCAATTTACGATGATCTCTTTTTTTAGCTTCTTCCAGACGTTTTAAAAACTCTTCCAGTTCACCTTGTTTCGGAAATGTAATGCCATAAATCCGGGTGAGTTGTTTTCGTTTTTCATCTCCTCTCCAATAGGCGCCTGCCACATTTAATAATTTTACTGCTTTGATAAAACCGGTGTTTGGTATATGAGGTCCCCTGCACAAATCGGTAAAATTTCCCTGTGTATAGAAAGTAATAGTGCCATCTTCCAGGTCATTTATTAAATCGAGTTTATATTCATCTCCTTTTTCAGTAAAATATTCCAGGGCATCTTTTTTCGCAACGGGTTTCCGGATAAACGCACTGTTTTTTCCTGCCAGCTCCTTCATCTTATCTTCTACGTTTTTAAAATCATCCGATGAAAATGTTTTCTCTCCTAAATCCACATCATAATAAAATCCCCACTCCACAGGAGGACCGATTCCGAATTTTACACCGGAATATAACGCTTCTATAGCTTCTGCCATTAAATGTGCGGAGGAATGCCAGAAGACAGATTTGCCTTCCGGATCATCCCAGGTAATCAAACGCAACGTGGAATCGGAATGAATAGGGCGGGTTAGCTCCCATACTTCTTCATTTATTTTAGCGGCTAAACATCTGCGTGCTAATCCTTCGCTGATGCCTTTAGCGATTTCCAAAGAGGTGATGCCCTCGTTGAATTCTTTAACGGTTTGGTCGGGGAATGTTATTTTGAGCATAATATGTATAATTTACGATTTACGATTTTTGATTTACAATTGAATGTTGAATTTCTTTGTTTTGCCTGACAATTTCTGGAGCGTCATGTCCCCCGCTGGCGGGAGTAGGGGGTGGATTTTTCTATTTTCTATTTTCTATTTTCTATTTTTTTAAGGGCTTTCACCGATTTCTCATCCTTATTATCAAGTTCAATCGCCTTTGCATACTGTACAGCCGCCAATGAGTCATTATTCAACCATTCCAGCGTTTGACCAAATATAAAATAAACCGGTTGATATTCCGGCTTGGTGTCAATAACTTTTTGAAAACATTTTCCGGCTGACTGATAATTTTTTTTATTGTAATAAGAAGTCCCGAGATTATACCAGGCGAGATAATGCAGAGAATCCAACGTTATTGCCTGTTGGAAATCCTCTATGGATTTGTCATAATTACCGGTATGAAAAAAAATTGTTCCGCGGTTATAATACAAGGCAGGAGCATCTTTTTTTGATGAAATGGCGCTTGTGGCGTATTCAAGAGCCGATTTATAGTCCTTCTTTGAATCATGGATAACTGCGAGCTGGTCATATCCTTCAGCGTAATCAGTGTTTTGTGTCACTGCTGTTTCTAAGGAATGTATGGCACTAAGTGTGTCACCCGTTTCTAAGTAATTTAAGGATATGTAAAAATGAGCTCTGCTTTCAAATTTATTCAGATAGAGCGTTTTGTTTAAATAGACCATTGATTTCTTATACTCTTTTAAAATAAAATACATTTCGCCGCCAAGTAAAAACAACTCCGGGTCCGGACAATTTAATTTATCCGCTTTATATATAGCCGCTAATCCATCCATGAACTTGTTCATTTTACGGTAAATTTTTGCCATCTGAAAGTAATATTCACTTTTGGTGGAATCCAGATTGATAGCGGAAGAAATATCAAGCAATGCGTTGTTTAATTCCTGCCTTTCTAAGAAAATTTTTGACCTCCGGAAATAGGGAACAGGATTGTCTGGCTCAGAAGCAATGTCCTTGTTTAATGATTCAAACTGTGCATTAATGGTAACCCCTGGAGCATTTTTATCTAAGTCAACCATTTCGTTTTGTGAATCCTTAGTGCGGCAAGCGGATAAAAAACAGAAGAGAATACAAATTAGTATAAATGACTTTGAAAACATAAGCACAAACCTACATAAAATTTTAATTATACATGGCAGGTATTTTTCTGATGGATAATTCTTTTTTTCAGATGTTGGAATAATTGCCCAAAACCGAGTTTAACGTACAAAAACGTCAGTAGAAAAACATACATGATGTTCCAGAAAGTGCCATAGGCACGATTTTATTTTATAAGGATGGACTTTAGTCCATCCTTAATTTGTATAGGTTGTGTTCCAAAAGTGCCATAGGCACGATTCATATTAGATCTTCAAAAATGCATCGTTCGTTATATGGCACTTTAAACTTATCCAAAAAATCCAGATACTCTTCTCTGAAAGTTTGTTTTTTTATGTTTCGTTCCTACGGAACTCAAGGATCTGAAGTCAGGTGCTATAACAACGGACTGAAGTCCGTTGTTATAATATGAACCGTTCCTACGGAACTAATTTTATATAGTAAAAGACCGTGAAAAATTGTTGTTCCTGATAAAGTAAAAAGGCAAAGATAAATCCTTTCCATCACCTGAAAAAAAGAATTAACCTTTCTGATGAAGCAATGTAGCAATGTAGCAATGTATCAATAAAACAATGAAACACCCATGACAATTTGTCATTTAATCGTATCTTGGCAATTATTTTGAAGAAAAACACCCCCTGCTAAAAAAAATGAAAAACGATAAGACACAAAAAGGTGAGGATTCACCTGAAAAAGTAAATAATCCTGAAGAAAATTCAGTAGATAGTCAGGTAGCTGATGATAACACCCAACGTGTAAATACTACGCAAAATGGTAATTCAACTACAATGAAAGTTGATTCAGCAAATTCGGAAAATACGGGCTCCAAAACCAATCAAGCCGTTGCCTCTGATACAGAATTATTAAATAAGAAAGAAGAGGAACTCCAGGCACTTAACGACAAACATTTACGTCTTTTCGCTGAATTTGAAAATTATAAAAGGAGAGTCAACAAAGAAAGAATTGACTTGATTAAATATGCGGGGCAGGATATTATAACTTCACTGTTGCCCATCCTGGATGATTTTGAAAGAGCACAAAAATCGTTTAACTCATCGTCTGATGCCATTGCATTAAAAGCAGGTGTTGAACTTATTTTTACTAAACTCTTTTCTGCATTAGAACAAAAAGGATTGAAAGGGGTTAGCTCCGTTGGTGAATCTTTCAATCCCGAAATTCATCAGGCAATTTCCAATATACCCGTAGAGGATAAAGATAAAGATGGAAAAGTAATTGACGAAATGGAAAAAGCATATTTTCTGAATGATAAAATTATCCGGTTTGGGAAAGTTGTAGTGGGAAAGCTGGAAGCGAAAAACGAGACGGTATAAATTTTTCAATATCCAATCAAAAAAACCTCACCCCAGCCCCTCTCCAAAAAAATGGAGAGGGGCGAGAGAATGAGTGTATTAATCTCTAATGACTAATTTCCAATGACTAATTTCTAATTTCACAAATGTCAAAACGCGACTATTACGAGGTTCTAGGGGTTGACCGCAACACACCTGCCGATGAAATAAAAAAGGCATACCGGAAGATGGCTATTAAATACCATCCTGATAAAAATCCGGGGGATAAAGCGGCAGAGGATAAATTTAAAGAAGCTGCCGAAGCGTATGATGTGCTTAGCGATAATGAAAAACGGCAACGCTATAATCAATATGGCCATCAGGGAGTCAATGGAGGATTTTCGGGTGGAAATGTAAATGTTGAAGACATTTTTGAACATTTCGGAGATATTTTCGGAGGGAGAAGTCCATTCGGTGGCGGTTTTGAGGACTTTTTTGAAACAGGAACCCGCGGTCGTGCACGAAGAGTAAACCGTGGGACTGACTTACGAATCAAGTTAAAACTTACCCTCGAGGAAATTTCTAATGGCGTTGAAAAGAAAATCAAAGTAAAAAAGCAAGTTCCCTGCAATGTGTGTGATGGCACAGGCGCCAAAGACCGAAATGCGGTTCAAACCTGTCTGCAATGCGCAGGCAGTGGAAAGGTGCGGAAAGTGACCAATACTTTTATCGGACAAATGCAAACAGTTACTACTTGTCCGCGGTGTCACGGCGAAGGGCGGGTAGTGACATCCTCCTGCAAAAACTGCAATGGCGATGGGCGAATGATAGGGGAAGAAATGATCACCATGAATATTCCGGCAGGGGTGGTGGAAGGGGTTCAGTTATCCATGAGCGGCAAAGGGAATGCTCCTCCGCAAGGTGGAATCCCAGGTGATTTGATTATAGTGGTTGAAGAGATCCCACACGAATTCCTTATGCGGGACGGGCTGAATTTAATTTATGAATTATACATTGGTTTTCCGGATGCCTGCATGGGAACTTCTGTAGAAATACCAACCTTGAGCGGAAAAGCGAAAATCGGCATTGAACCGGGAACCCAGAGCGGAAAAATTCTACGATTGAAAAGCAAAGGAATACCGGAGTTTAATTCGTATGACAGAGGAGATTTATTGGTGCATATAAACGTATGGACTCCGCAAAATCTTTCTTCCGACGAAAAAAAAATAATCAGCACTCTACGCAACTCGTCTAACTTTTTTCCGCATCCAGACAGGAGCGAGAAGAATATCTTTGAGAAAATCCGGAGTTTTTTCAGGGAGTAGTGAATGGGTATAACAAAAAATAATGCGCATAAGGTTCTCACCCAAATACTCAACATTCATTTTAATTGCAGTGTCACTGCATTTTTCAAATTCTGCGTCTTCACAGTTTGCAATAGGCATTGAATCCGGCGTTTCCTGGTCCTACATGCGAATTAGTAATGAAAATCTCCCGCCCAATGAATATGTCAGATATATCACCGATTTTCCTTTGGGAGTAACGATTTCATACCAACCCACGAAAAAACTAAATGTCTGCTCAGGGTTAAAATATAATCCAAAAGGATTTCAACAAAAAAATCAATACAGTCAGGAATTTACGGAAATTCGTGCCGGATATTTGGAACTTCCGCTTAACTTCCGCTTTCTTGTTGGACATACAAATGTATTTTGGTACCTGGAACCTGGATTTTCTTACCTGTATCTAATATCCTATCAGATTTTTTTACATCAGTACAATTTAATCACTGAGACATATATTGACGAAGTTGAGAATTTTAATCCCATAGAAATTAATAAAAATGGTGGATGGCATGGTTATCTTCTTTCGTTGAATAATTTTCAAATTTCAGCAGGAACCGGAATGCAAGTGAACCTAAAAAGATTTCTCCTCAGCGCCGGGTTTTCATTCGAATGGGGATTAAACAATTTTTTTGTAATCCACGAAGGAAAAAAAGGATTTGAAGCAATTCTGAATCGCTCGGCAGTTTTTAATGTGAGAGCGCTTTATTCTATTAAAACTAATCAGAATTAACAGAAAATAACAGGTTTCCGAAAAATAATGAATAACACGTAACACGTAACAATTAATGACAAAGTGGGTTCACTTTTTCAATTTTTGTAATTGTTTTTTAAATTGCGGACATACTTATACATTTTTCATTTTTTGTTTAGTGTTATATGTTTTTTTTCTAAAACCTAAGTTGTATTGCTATAATTCTTAATTCTAAATTATTAATTTTTTCCTACCTTTACATTCCCATTCACGGACAATATGAAAAAATACGACCTCTGTGTTATCGGCGGTGGACCTGCGGGTTATGCCGCCGCCATGCGAGCCCTTGATTTCGGCAAAAAAACAATTCTCATCGAGAAGAACCGTCTCGGGGGAGCCGCAGTTTTCAATGGCGCTCTTTCTTCCAAAACCCTCTGGGAAATTTCTACCGAGTATTTTGAATTCAGAAATTTTGCCGAAAACAGGTTAATACAATCTGGCACGGCATCTACCGGACTCTCCGGAAAGTTAAAACCCGATTTCGACTGGATCCTGAAATCAATGAATGATACGCTCAATACAAAAGAGAAACAATTAATGAAGCAAGTGGAAGCATTGGAAATGATGAAAGGCGATAATTTTTCATTTATCAATGGAAAAGGAGAACTGGAAGACAGAAATACTATAAAAATTACTACAGAAGATGGTGCCACAGAAATAATTCAGGCAGAAAATATTGTTCTTGCTACCGGAAGCCGACCCAGAGTGTTGAATAATATTCCAGTGGATGAAAAGATTATTTGCACCAGCAATGGCATTCATTCCATGAGCGGTTTTCCGAAAAGCATTGTCATTGTCGGTGCCGGTGTCATCGGTTGTGAATTTGCCACCATTCTTGGAAATTTTGGTTGCACTCGCGTAAATCTCATTGATAAAGAAGACAGGATTCTTCCTTTTGAAGACGATGATGTAGCAGAAGTGGTTATTAAAAATTTTGAAGAATTGGGAGTCAATATTCACCACAATGCATCCTTAGACAAATTAGACATTTTAAATGGGAAGGTATCTTACTCCCTTAAATACAAAGATGATAGCCGTCAAACCTTTGAAGTGGAAAAAGCATTGTTATCTATAGGGAGAGTTCCAAATATAGAGGGATTAGGATTGGAAAAAGCAGGGATAAAATGCAAGTCGGGCGGTCATATCGAAGACAATGACACTCAGACCTCTGTTCCCAATATTTATGCCGTTGGAGACCTCACTGCAGACATTGCCCTTGTCAATGTAGGAGAATTGGAGGGAAGACATGCGGTAGAAAAAATTTATGGGAATAAAATCAAACCGCTCTCTTATTCAAATATTTCTACCATCATGTTTCTGAATCCGGAAATTGCCGCAGTGGGTATGAACGAAAAGCAAGCCCGCGCCGCCGGTTTATCTTACCGGGTGGCTTGTTATCATTACTCCTACATTTCAAGAGCGCTTGCCAAAAGAAATACTAATGGATTTTTCAAAATCTTGGTCAGCGATGATGACCAGATGAAAGTGCTTGGAATGCGGGCGTTGGGAATGCACAGCTCCAGTGCTATGGCGGCTGTGTCACTGCTGATTTCAACTAACGGTGGCATTGAATTACTCACTGAACTGATACAACCCCATCCTTCCATACCCGAAGGAATTCAGGAATGTGTGCGTATGTTGAAACATAGCTCCGTGCTGAAGCCGGAAGTTTTCAAAACCGGTATGCGTTGCACGCGTGTGGTGAATGGGGTGACGGTGGAATATTAAGGGCTACCCCTCCAGCAAAAACGAACGGATAAACCCATTTATTTCCCCATCCATCACGGAATTAACATCTGAGGTTTGAAAATCGGTACGTAAATCTTTGACCATTTTATAGGGATGAAACACATAACTCCTGATTTGAGAGCCCCATTCTATTTTTAGTTTTTTTCCTTCCTCAATGGCTTTGGCTTCGTCGCGCTTTCGTATTTCCATTTCATAAAGTTGCGAACGTAACATCTGTAATGCCTTATCTTTATTCCGCCCCTGAGAGCGCTCCTGCTGGCACTCGATAATAATTCCAGAAGGTGCATGTTTCAAACGCACTGCCGTCTCCACTTTGTTTACATTTTGTCCTCCATGTCCTCCGGCGCGGAATGTATCCCAGGTGATATCGGCAGGATTTACTTCAATTTTAATAGTGTCATCCACCAGAGGATATGCATACACAGAAGCGAAAGTAGTGTGCCGGCGTTTGTTGGAATCGAAAGGAGAGATGCGAACCATGCGATGAACCCCGCTTTCCCCTCTGAGGTAGCCATAAGCAAATTCACCGGTGATTTCAAGATCGGCAGATTTAATGCCGGCTTCCTCGGCGGTTTGAATGTTTAAGGTGCGAACGGTAAAATTATTTTTCTCCCCCCACATTACATACATACGCATGAGCATTTCTGCCCAATCCTGACTTTCAGTACCACCAGCGCCACAATTGATATGGAGCACCGCATCCATGGAATCGTCGGGGCGACCCAGCATCTTTTTTAGTTCCAGTTCCTCAACGGCTTTCAGCGAGTCATTAAAATGTTTATCCATTTCTTTCTCATCCAATTCACCGCTTTTGAAAAAGTCGTAAAATACACAAAGATCCTCCACGTTGGTTTTCACAACTTCATAAGCATGTACCCAGATTTTTTTTGATTTGATGGATTTGAGAATTTGGCTGGCTTTTGCAGTGTCATTCCAGAAATCCGGCGCTTCTGAAGTCATTTCTTCTTTTTTGATTTCAGCTATTTTGACATCTACGTCAAAGAAACCTCCTCAGTGCCTCAGTGCGGGCTCTTAAATCTTTTAGTTGGTCGGAAGTCATGGTTAGGTTGGATTTATAGAACAAAAGTACATGAAATTTTCTGATTTACGCTTAAATGGTAAAAAAGTATCGGTGTATGGGGGTATCGGAGTGTCGGAGAATGGTGCACTTTGTATTTAATCTTAAGGGTACTTCTAAAAACTATGGATTTTGGCCAGAGACAAGGCGGAAGAAATTTTTAAACCGGAGTTTACATTGGGTAAATGAGGATTTAAAAATTTCTGACAACGCAGTATCTGGACAAAAGACAAGTTTTTAGAGGTGCCCTTAATATAACACATCCTTATAATGCTTTACCTCAAACCCGTCCTTATAAGGGTTTACCGCAAGCACATCAAGACGAACTGCTCCGGCGTAGGGAAAATAGTTAAGGTAAAGCATGGCGGCTCTGGTTAATTTATGCAGTTTATCAGCTCCCACATTGTATTCAGGAGAGCCGTTTTTAATATTACTTCGCATTTTCACCTCACAAAAAACCAAGGTATTGTCCTTCTCAGCAAGGATATCCACTTCGTACTTTGAAATCCGGTAATTTCGCTCTTTGATAGTATAACCATGTCGCTGAAGATAAACAGCGGCAACCGATTCCCCCTGCCTTCCTTTTTCAAGAAGGGTTGGATTTTCACTTTTTTTTAATATCTTGCGTGGGTTTTTGGAGGGTTTGGTAATTGAATTTTTCATGGGCTTTTGGTTTTAGTTATAGGTTTAAATACAAAAATTACATTATGAAAGAACTTATTGCGCAATTTCCCCAACAGCTACTTGAGGCAATTGAGAGCGGCAAAAATACTACAATATCCACAAACGATTTTCATCCTTCTGAGGTACTGGTTGCCGGATTAGGAGGTTCAGGTATTGGTGCGCACTTTGCACAAATGCTTGCCGGTAGAGAATTAAAGATACCATTTATTGTATCCAATGGATATATCCTGCCGCCATTTATCAGTAACCACACACTTTTTATCGCTTCTTCATATTCAGGAAATACCGAAGAGACGCTTGAATGTCTGGAAAATGCAAAAAGCACAGGTGCAAAAATCGTTTGTGTCACTTCAGGTGGAAAAGTAGCCGGGTTGGCACAGCAAAATAATTTTTTACTTTTCAAAATCAAATCAGGAATTCCTGCACCCCGCGCGGCGCTGGCTTATTCATTTATTGCTCAGCTATATATTCTCCATCGTTTTAATCTGATTTCCGGTTCCTTTATTAATGAGATTCAAAAATCAGCAGAATTTCTGATGAAAGAACAAAAAGGGATTTGCATCAAAGCAAAGAAAACAGCCGCCCTGTTAAAAAACAAAATAATTTTTGCATACAGCAGTGATCAAATCAGTCCGGTAGCACTCCGGTTTAAACAACAGGTAAATGAAAATTCAAAACAGCATTGTGCATATAATGCAATTCCTGAAATGAATCACAACGAACTGGTGGGCTGGGTATTTCCTAAACACATAGTAAAAAATACAGCGGTCGTAAACATCCGTTTTGAAGGTGAACATCCCCGTACACAGGCAAGATTTAAGATTATCAGACCTCTAATTAAGAAAAACACATCCTCAATAATTGAAATAAATGCAAAAGGCAGTACATTTTGTCAACATGTATTATATTTGGTGCATTATTTGGACTGGGTATCCTATTTTCTTGCCCTTGAGAATAAGATTGATCCAGCTCCGGTTGAAGTGATTAATTATCTTAAAAACGCATTAGCTAAAAAGGTATAGGGTATAGAGGTATAAGGGTATAGGGGTATAAAGGTAAAAGGTATTTTATATAAACAAAAAATAAATTTCATAAATTCAACTTGAAAAAGGAATATCGCATAGGTCTTACATTTCTGGCATCACTCATTATCCTGTTTCTGGTCATTAAGTTTCTTTCCAACGACCAGGTCTATAGTGCAGGACAGCAAAAAATCAAAGTGCTTTTTGATGATATTGGCGGCTTAGGACCCGGAGATCCTGTTTATGTATTTGGTATGAAAAAAGGCAGGGTTGACAACCTGAATTTATTATCCAAAGGGGTTCGTGTTACCATTGCCGTGGAAGGAGATGTAAAGATTTATGAAGATGGTTACGCCGCTATAAATATGAAGGATTTGATGGGTGGAAAAAAGATTGATTTGGTACCTGGTTCCAATCACTATGAAAAAACGGATTCCATTCGTGGTGTTTCCGCTATGGATATCTCTCAGGTTATGTCAAAATTCGGGAGAGTTTTTGCGGATATGAGCGACCAGAATCTTGCATTTACCATTGCTTCTTTCAGCAATCTCAGCTTGAAACTGGCAATGATTATTGAATCCATTAATCCTAAAAATCTGCGCGCCACTATGGATGGCGTGGACCTGATCATTCAGGATTTTAACAAGAAAAAGGTAGTGGAACAAGTAAGCGAAACCATAAATAATTTTAACAAAGTTGCCAAAGGGCTTGATGGGGGTATAAAGATGTTGGATAGCTTGCCGGTAACTACAAAACAAGTATTCGATGGAATGCATAAAATGCTCAATGAAATTGAATCAACCATGGAGATTGCCCGGAACAGTTTGTCAGCCATGAATACGGTGATGGGTAAAGTGATGGATAAAGAAACTACTGCCGGAAAATTTATCAATGATAAAGAATTTGCACGCAAACTTGATTCACTACTTATGAAAGTTGAGCAAACCCTCGATGTAGTTCGCAAGAACAGGATGGTAGTGGGGGTGAGAATGGGAAAAGCGAAGGAAGATAAATGACCAATAATCAAATAAATCGCAGTGTCACCCTCCACGACCTTGGGTTAATTGACTTTAAACAAGCATGGGATTTTCAGGAAGAGCAATTACATAAGACCGTAAAAATAAAAATTGAAAATCACCGGACTGAAAAACAAAAAAATCTTACTGAAAACCATTTAATCCTTTGTGAACATCCCCCTGTTTTCACTCTCGGAAAGAGTGGCGCCGAGAACAATCTTCTTCTAAATAAAAACAAATTAGCGGAAAAAGGAATCAGTTATTATCCTATTAACCGTGGCGGGGACATTACCTTTCATGGTCCGGGACAATTGGTGGTTTATCCCATTTTGGATTTGGAAAATTTTTTTACCGATATTGGATTATATCTTCGCTCTTTAGAAGAGAGTGTTATTCTTACGTTGGCATATTTTGGAATTTCGTCTGGAAGATTTCCGGGATATACCGGAGTATGGATTGAACCGGACATTCCCGCTAAAGCCCGAAAGGTTTGTGCCATAGGAGTGCGTTCAAGCCGATGGGTCACCATGCACGGGTTGGCGTTAAATGTAAATACGGATCTTACTTTTTTTAACTATATTATTCCTTGTGGAATCAAAGATAAGCAGGTTACATCCATGAAAAAAGAAAATGGGCAGGAATTTTCCATGAAAGAAGTGAAAAAGGTTTTTTTGGAAAAATTTGTGGAGGTGTTTGGGGTAGAGTATGGAGCATCTTGAATATGAAAATTTTTTATTTGAATATTGTGCTCATACTTATACATTTTTTATTTTTTGTTAAGTGTTATTTGTTTTTTAATACTAATGTGTACAGTTTAGTTACAAAATAATAATTAACACGTAACACATAACACATAACACTTAACATATAACACATAACACATAACACATAACACATAACACATAACACTTAACATATAACACATAACACATAACACTTAACACATAACACATAACACATAACACTTAACATATAACACTTAACACTAAATGACTAATGCAAATAGACCTCCGCAGTGACACTGTAACACGCCCTTCCACAGGAATGCTCAAAGCCATGATGAGTGCCGAAGTGGGAGATGATGTATTCGGCGATGACCCAACCGTAAATGCATTAGAAAAAAAATGCGCTGAAATGTTTGGAATGGAACAGGCAGTTTTTTGTCCTTCCGGAACCATGACCAATCAGATTGCCATTAAGGTTCATACCCAACCTGGAGACGAATTAATTTGCGAACAATCTTCTCACGTTTACCGCTACGAAGGAGGTGGAATCGCTTTTAATTCCGGGGTTTCGGTGCGTACAGTTCAAGGCGATAGGGGAAGATTAAATCCTGAAGATATAATCCCAAATATAAACCCGGATAATGCGCATTTTCCAAAAACACAATTGGTAACTATTGAAAATACTTCAAACAGAGGCGGCGGCTCTTGTTATTCTACAGCAACATTAAAAGCCATTTCTGATATATGCAGGAAAAATAAGTTGAAGATTCATTTGGATGGTGCCAGAATTTTCAATGCCCTGCTTGTGACCGGAGGAAATACCCTTGAACTGGGTTCATTATTTGACAGTATTTCAGTTTGTTTTTCAAAGGGGTTAGGGGCTCCCGCCGGTTCAGTGCTTATTGGAAATGAAAAATTTATTTATAAAGCGCGTAGAATCAGAAAAGTTTTGGGAGGCGGAATGAGACAATCGGGTATATATGCCTCTGCTTGTATATACGCATTGGATAATAATATTGCACGTCTGAAAGAGGATCATCGTAGAGCTAAAATACTTGAAAGTTGCTTGTCAAATCAGCCCTACGTTGAAAAGATTTTACCTGTTGAAACAAATATTATTATTATTCATTTACAAAAAACCTTAGAAACAGATACATTTGTAAACTATTTAGCGCAAAACTCCCTAAAAGCAGTTTCCACAGGACCACAGCAAGTCCGGTTTGTGACTCATCTCGATTTTGACGATGAACAATTAGCCAAAGCGTGTGACATTCTGGAAAATTTTAAAAAAATGTAATTGCAAAGATTTGTAACTAATCAGCAGAAAAAAATGTTGCCACTGATTACACGGATTTTATTTTTTAATCCGTGTAATCAGTGGCAAAAAACTGGAGTGTTGAATAGTAACAAAGATTTTAACGGGATTTTTCCCCTTATACCCTATACCCTATACCCTTGTACCGTCCTCTGATGCACAAAAAATTATTATTCCTGTTTGTTTTCATTTTGGCTATACCTAACGTCAAAGCCGATTTCATTGACTCATTAAAAAAACAGGTCATTGATTTCCCATTTCCGGAATCGGATACTTCTGCAAAATTTAATGATTTATTATCTGCCGACACTCTGGAACTTTTCCGTATTTCGGATGCCTGTGGAAAAATTGGAAATTATTATCTTAAAAATAATCAATATGAGGATGCCGTATTATTTTTTAAACGCCAGACCATGTTACTTAAAGTACTCAATTTAATTTTTCCGGACAGAGTGAATTACAAAAAAGAACTCATAAACGTTTTTAACCGTGCAGGCGCCGCTTCTCTTTTTATAAATGAGTTTGAAAAAGCAAGAAAATATTTTTTAAACGCCCTGGATTATTTTTTCCGGCTCAACCTTGTACAACAAAAAAACTTAGAGGTGAGAGCGGGGTTATTTAATGTGTATGTAAACCTTGGAAAAATATATTCTTTCATAGATGATTTTCCCATGGCTCTCACCTATAACCTGAAAGCATTGGAAATTTCAGATGCAATAAAGGATTACTATGGTTCAATTGCGGTTTGCAATCAAATCGGATTATTGTACCGAATCCAGAAAAGATACGATAGCTCAATCTCATGGTATATCCGTGGAATGAAAATTTCAGAGATTCTTGGTTCGCAAAAGGAACCTGCCGATGCCTATTATCAGTTGGGGGAGACCTTTTACATCAAGGGAGATTTTACATCGGCAATAAATTATTTTTCAAAATCAAACCGGATTTGGAAGGCACAACTTGAACGTCAACCCGATGATTCCGTGGCGGCGACCCGTCTTTTAAACGGATATATGAATGTAATTTTTTGTATGAAAGACACTATGTCTGATAAAAATATAGTTCCTTTTTTTAATGAAACACAAAAAATTCTTCCCATGGTAAAAGATAATAAATCCCTGTGTATTTATTTTGAAAGAAAAAGTTTTCTTTCCCGCTTAAAACGCGACAGCAAAAATGAAATTCTAAACCTGGAAAAAGCATTAAGTTATGCCAGAGAAACCAAAGAAGGGAGTATTTCCCTCAGTTATCTTTTCAAATTATTTCAACTCTATAAAAAAATTAACAGGCAAACGGAAGCAAATTACTATGAAATCAACTATAACAGTTGCAAGGACTCATTAGCAGAAGTACAAAGTTCGCTTAAAGAGAAAAAACAAGAAATTAAAGCGTCCATAAAAAAACAAGCCATGGAAGAGAAAACACTGATTGAACAAATAAAAGCAGAGGAAGCAAATGAAAACGAAAGGGCAGGGCTTTTGCAAAAAATCGGTTTTGCCTTTTTAGGGATTCTACTAATAATAGGGTTGTTTTACCGGTATAAACGAAAAAAAAATTAGTTGTAACTTGTTGATAAATAGTTAATTAGAAAAAATATTTAATTTTTCTTAAAAAAAGGTTGGAAAGTTCACTTTAGTGTAGTAAATTAGTAGCCGTAACGACCCTGGTTACCTAATGGCAAAAGCTCCTGCAATGAATTTTACAGGAGTTTTTTTGTTGTAAACCCTTCTTATACGGATTAATTCACTTTTCTATTTTTTTTATTTAACCTTTAACCTTTATCCTTTTACGCCCCATCCCCTCGTAATTTCCTGTACCGCTTCCTTGCTTCTACTTTATAACTGCTCGCAGGATATTTTGTAAGCACCTCATAATAATAGTGTTTTGCTTTTTCTTTATCGTTAAGAAATTGCTCGAAAATTTCACCTAACGTAAAGCAAGCATCATCACCTAAAATATCCAACGGATATTGAAGCAGGATTTTTTCCAATTCTTCTGTTGCAGGTCCGGGTTGTCTTTTCTTCAGAAATATTTTTGATTTCAGGAAGTAAATTTCATCGGTCAATGAATGATAAGGAAACGCGTGCAAGATGCTGTCTAATGATACAAGTGCATTGTCAAAACTGTTTTGAAAATACAAAAGTTCGGCATGAGCATATTGCAACAGCGGTTTTTCTATAGTGTCCAGCGCCAGATTATCTCTGATTAATAAATTTAATGAAAGTGCATCATTGGCAATTTCGCGGGTAGTGGCTTCTTTTAAAACCTCAAGTTGTGCCTGCGCCCAATCAAATTCCCCTTTGTAAAAAGCAAGGCGTGCATTACGGAACTTGGCATCTTCGCCGACTGGCTCTCCTTTGTTTGCTTTTTCAACCTGAGAATAAAGCAGGGTTGCTTCCCAGTATTCTCCCATTAAAATATAAATGTCACCCAAATCAAGTTTGCATTGCGAATATAAATTACGATGAATGCCATACATCTGAATAATCTTATTTAGAATAATTACAGCGGTATCTAATTTATTCATATAAAAAGCGCAATGGAGCGCCATGGCTCTGATAAAAGGCGCCGTACTAAAATTTTCTCCCAGTTCATCAATCAACATCTTATAATCACTCAGAATGGATTTAATATTCGTTTCATCCAGCAAGGTTCCGGTTTTAAGAGCAGATTCCCGGGCGGTAATCAGATATCCTCTTGCCTGAATGTAGTTCCTATTATCTCTTCCCAGATTTACTACATATTCAAAAGATTTAATAGCTAAATTAAAATCAGCATTTTCCAAACATATAAATCCCAATTCCATGACACGGTTTCCTGTATTGCCAAAACGGCGGTCTAATGCTTTGGCTTGTATCAAGGCATCTTCAAAGTTCCTTCGTTGTATAAAAGACCACATTAATAATTCCGGATATACCAACGCTTCGGGATCGGATTGCATTCCTGAATAGAGCATGGATTCCAATTTTTCAAAATTCTTTTCATCGCGTAAATCATTTTGTAATTGATTTTTAGAATAATCAAGCAGTGTGGGGTCTGATTTAACTAGTTGCACTAATTCGGTAATCAACCGTTCGAGGTCACCCTTTCTCCTGAATGACTGTATCAATTCTGCGGAGAAAATATTAATGTCACGGGAATTTTTCCGGTAGGTCTCGTAACAACGAATGGCGTAGTCAATTTCATCGTGACGGGTAAAGGAGGAACCTGCCATCCGTGCGTAATTCAAGTTGTTTTCTATCCGGTTAATTACTTCTTCAAAAATTTCTTTTGTGTCACTGAGTTTGCCCCATTTTTTATAAAGTACCCCGAGGTCAATGGAGAACGAGGGATTTTGCTCATTCCGCTTCATCGTTTTCTTAATTACTTTTTCAGCCGTTTCATAGTCCCCTGTGCGTATTAACGATTCACTGTAATAAAAATAAACCAAAGGACCTAATTGTTTGTCGTCAAAGACCTTTTTATAAACAGGAATTGCTTTTTCGTAATCCCCCTGATTAAAATATTCGTTGGCAATTTTAATGTCATTCGGTTGGCAGTAAACCGGAATGCCATATAAAAAAAGATAAATAAAATATAAATTTATTGTAATTCTTAAAGTCATGTATGTTACCTATTAAACGCCTTCCTTTTCAAACAAACTGATAAATTTTCTAATCTCAACATCAGTGCCGAGGATAATCATTTTATCATTGCTACCAAGTAAAGTATTCGGGTCCGGGTTAACCGTAAAAGTATTACCAGTAGAATTTTTATAACCAATAACAGTGGCGCCGGTTTTATTCCGGATATCAAGTTCTTTGATGGATTTATTTTTGAAATTTTCAGAAAGTTTTTCGAACGGAATTTCTTCCATTCTAAGCTGAGTGTCACCTTCTCCGTTAATCATATCGAGAAATGCCATCACATCAGGTCTGATAATCATGTTTGCCATGTGACTTCCACCGATTTTATCAGGCATGATAACATAGTCGGCTCCGGCTCTTTTCATTTTACTATAGGAGGATTCATCCGATGCCCGGCTGATAATTTTTATCTTCGGGTTAAGTTCTCTGGCAGTCAGCGCAATAAAAACATTATCGGCATCTTCGGGAAGTGTGGCTATCAATGCACTTGCTGTTTTTACTCCGGCTTTTTCCAGAATGTCATCGTCGGTGGCATTGCCAATCAGAAACAGATAATCTGCTTTTGCCTCAACGTTTTTTTTCATCTCAGCATTATGCTCAACGATGACAAATTTTTTTTTATTCAGTGACAGTACTTCGGATGCTTTCCTGCCATTTCTTCCAAAGCCACATATAATAATGTGATCTTTGAAACTACCAAGTTCTTTTGTTTCCATATATTGTTTGAAAATGTGTTTTAATTCTCCTTCAAAAATAAACCGGGTCATAACCGCAATGATGTATGCGATAATTATGAGGTTAAAAATAATAAAAAAAATGGTAAAAATTTTCCCGTTATCTGAAATGGGATGAACTTCTCCGAATCCAACGGATGAAATGGTAATCACGGTCATATAAAAAGCATCCAGCCAGGGGTAGTTCTCCATATAGTGATACCAGAAAACCCCTGCAGAAATGCTTGTGAGTGTTAATATAAGTACAAAAGATACGTGTTTAATTATTTGTCTGAGCATGGGGATTTTAATAATACGGCGAAATCATAAAATAAACCACCACTCCTGTAATCGTCACATACAACCAAACCGGCAATGTCCATTTTGCAATCTTCCGGTGTAGCACGTATTGTTTATTCAAACCACGTAGCATGGAAAGAATTGCCATGGGTAAAATGAAAGCGGCAAGAATTATATGAGTAATGAGAATAAAAAAATAAATACCTTTTTCAAGACCTTCTCCTCCGAAATGGGTTGGTTTTGCCTGCGCATGATACACGACGTAGGAAATCAGAAATACGGAAGATAACATGAATGTCGTAATCATGCAGTATTTATGCTCTTTAAATTTTTTCTTCCGGATGAAGATATAACCTGTAATAAGCAAGAAGGTGCATAAAGCATTAAGAGTGGCATTGAATTTTGGTAAATTGGAAACATCCAGCTTTCCTAAGACACCCGTTTGAGGAATGAGATATAAAAAAGCCACTAACGAAAAAACCAAGATGGATGAAATGAGTATGGTAAGGAGGAGGGCTTTTTCTTTCATGAATGGAGATATATACTAATCTGAAACAGGTTTGCGAATTTAAGATATCTATTTAAGTTTTAATTTAGGAATGTATGGGTTATCGGGGTTAATAATCATTTTTTCTTTTTGAGGGTGTAAAATTACATCCATTTCTTCCATGGGAATTGCACCCAATAACGGCTCTCCCTGAGAAAGTACAAAAGCAGAGGAAATAGATACCCTGTTTTCAAACGAAATTTCAATGGGACCCACTACTTCTAATAATTGCACTCTGCCATCAGCCAGCTCTACTTCTCTTTCATATACTTTATTTAAACCCAGTTGATTTTTAAGGTGCTCGTTAATAGAAAGCATGCTTGCTCCAGCATCTACCAACACTTTGATTGTTTCACTGCGTATTTCTTCCGGCTTTATATATCTTTTATTGGCTAGCAGAATATCATCATAATTTCTAAGCCGAACGATTGCGTATATTAATCCCATAACAATGATTGGTTAAAAAGGAAAAAATTTAAGAATTCCGGAGTTTATAACTGTTTTTGGATTGATTCTCCGGAAAATATTTAATTAATAACGTAAAGGTACGAAAGTTTTTTTATAATCAAATCGTGTCACAGACCTCATATCGTTACCACAATTTTTTATACTTTTGTACTTCAATTTATTACCCTGAATTATTATTTAACCTTTTAATTTGAAAAACCATGAAATCAAATCAAACAACTCTTCAATTGCTTCTATCTCTTATTTTTCTCTTCTTTTCTTTTACTTATACAAATGCACAGTGGGTCTGGCAAAACCCTCTGCCGCAAGGCAATGATTTACGTTCCGTTTATTTTACCGATGCCAATACTGGTTACGCTGTGGGTGGTTTTGGAACTATTCTTAAAACGAGCAATGGGGGCTCCAATTGGTCAGCCCAAACAAGCGGGACAAGTAATGGTTTAAATTCCGTTTATTTCACCGATGCCAATACTGGTTACGCTGTGGGTGGTTTTGGAACTATTCTTAAAACGAGCAATGGGGGGGCAAAATGGTCAGCCCAAACAAGCGGGACAAGTAATTATTTAAATTCCATTTATTTCACCGATGCTAATACGGGTTACGCGGTGGGCGGTGCTGGAACCATTCTTAAAACGAGCAATGGGGGGGCAAATTGGTCAGTCCAATCAAGCGGAACAACTCAAGATTTAACTTCAGTTTTTTTCACCGATAAGGATACGGGCTATGTAGTGGGTTATTATGTCAACATTCTCAAAACAATCAATGGGGGTACGAATTGGTCATCTCTAACAATTGGAATATATAAATATTTATCGTCGGTATATTTCACAAATACAAATACTGGGTACGCAGTAGGTGGAGCTGGAACTGGAACTGGAACCATTCTAAAAACAAATGATGGGGGTACAAATTGGTTAACAATTTCAATCGGAATAGGTCAACCTTTATATTCAGTTTATTTTGCAGATGACAATACTGGGTACGTGGTTGGGTTTAATGGAACTATTCTTAAAACGAGCAATGGCGGTACAAATTGGTCAGACCTATCAGACTTAACAAACGTAACAAATAAATATTTACTTTCAGTTTATTTCACCAACACCAAAACCGGCTACATAGTAGGTGAATCTGGCATAATTCTTAAAACAACCAGTGGGAGCTCGAGTTGGTCAATTCAATCAAGCCAAAAAACAACTAATGATTTAAGTTCAGTTTATTTCACCGATGCCTATACTGGTTACGCAGTGGGCGAATCTGGAACCATTCTTAAAACGAGCAATGGAGGTACGAATTGGTCAGCAAATTCTGGTGTAGTGATTCTTTATGAATTTAATTCAGTTTATTTCACCGATACTAATACAGGGTACGCAGTTGGTTCCGATTGTAATTCTATTTTTAAAACCATTAATGGGGGTTCAAATTGGACAACCGTTTCAGTTGGAACAACTGTAAGCTTACATTCAGTTTATTTCCCAGATGCCAATACGGGATATGCTGTAGGAGACCAAGGGACCATTCTTAAAACGAACAATGGTGGTACGAATTGGTCATTCCAAACAAGCGAAACAGATTATGGGTTACATTCCGTTTATTTCAGTGACATAAATACAGGTTACGTGGTTGGTGAAAGTGGAACAATTCTAAAAACAAGCAACGCTGGTACGAATTGGACGGCACAAAGCAGCGGAACAACGGAATCGTTATATTCAGTTTATTTCCCCGATGTCAATACAGGCTACGCAGTGGGCTATAATGGAATCATTCTTAAAACGAGCAATGGGGGCTCTTTTTGGTCATCCCAAACAAGCGGGACAAGTGAGTGGTTACACTCTGTTTATTTCACCGATGCAATTAAGGGCTACGTGGTAGGAGATGGTGGGACCATTCTTAAAACGAACAATGGGGGCTTGGCTTGGTCATCCCAATCAAGCGGGACATATAACTTTTTAAAGTCCATTTATTTCACCGATGCCAATACGGGTTACATAGTAGGATATAATGGAACCATCCTTAAAACGACCAACGGCGGCGTTTCTTTTATTGAAGAAGAGCGAACCGCGTTTACGAAACAAAACATCGTTTTTCAACTATTTCCTAATCCGTGCAAACAATCTTTTACTATTAATGTAGATGTTCCCAAAAGTGGTATTTATAAATTATCGCTTATAGACGTAATGGGAGCGAATGTTTATAGTGAAACAATGGAGTGCAATCCCGGAAAATTGTCAAAAGATATTGCCCTCAAAAATGCGACTGATGGAATTTATTTTTTACAAGTGAAAAATAATTATGGAGATGTGGCGAATGGGAAGGTTATAATTATGGGGGAAAAGTGAGAAGTTAAAACAACCCATGGACTTTTACATTTTACATTAAAAAAATCACATTTGCCCGATTAAAATAAGTGATATGTTCAAAAAGTTCTGAAAGGACTAATCGAAAGTCATATATAATCGGGGGGATTACTTTTGTAAAATCACTATTTTTCAGAGAGAGAATAGTTTTTTTTATATGTTTAGTCGGACAACAGCATAAAGACATATAAAAATAAATTGGTAAATTTCACCTTTAAAAGTTCCTTATACCACTGCACACTTGTTATCCCATTCACCAACACTTTTTTACAGCGGACTAGATGCATTGTGTTTTTGCGTGACACACTATTTGCGAGTAATAATTCTTACCTGAGTAATCACTATACTGTAAACTTAATAAATTTCAGCAAATGTCTATATTGACATATTGTTCTATTGTTTCATTGTTAATTGACTCCATGATTTCAGCACAACAATGAAACAATGTAGCAATGGAACAATGAACAGAGTTACACGAAAATTTATACCGATTGAGGTATAATAATTTTTTTTTCAAAGTTTAATATTATACTTTTGTACTTTAACTTATTCCCCCGAATTATTACTTAACCTTTCCATTTGAAATAACATGAAACCAAATCAAATAACTCTTCAATTGCTTCTATCTATTATATTTCTCCAACTTATTCTTTCACCAACCATTGCACAATGGGTATGGCAGAACCCTTTGCCTCAAGGGAATGAATTACATACTGTTTATTTCGCCGATGCCAATACGGGTTACGCAGTGGGCGAATATGGAATCATTCTTAAAACGAACAATGGTGGGTCCAGTTGGTCAGCCCAAACAAGTGGTACAAATGATTGGTTAATATCCGTTTATTTCACCGATCCCAATACGGGTTACGCGGTGGGAGGCGGTGGAACCATTATTAAAACGAGCAATGGGGGGGCAAATTGGTCATCCCAAATAAGCGGGACAGGTGATCATTTGTATTCCGTTTATTTCACCGATGCCGATTCGGGTTACGCAGTAGGTAATAATGGAACCATGCTTAAAACGAGCAATGGAGGATCTAATTGGTCAATCCAAACAAAAAGGACAGGTGATCATTTATATTCCGTTTATTTCACCGATGCCAATACGGGTTACGCGGTGGGCGAATATGGAAACATTCTTAAAACGAGCAATGGGGGGGGCGTTACTTTTATTGAAGAAGAGCGAACCGCATTTACGAATCAAAACATCGCTTTTCAACTATTTCCTAATCCGTGCAAACAATCTTTCACAATTAATACAGATGTTCCCAAAAGCGGTATTTATAAATTATCGCTCATTGACGTAATGGGAGCGAATGTTTATAGTGAAACAGTAGAATGCAATACCGGAAAATTGTCAAAAGATATTACAATCAAAAATGCGACTGATGGAATTTATTTTTTACAAGTGAAAAATAATTATGGGAATGTGGCGAATGGGAAGGTTATAATTATGGGAGAGTAGTCCACAGTCATGGGCAAGCCCATTTCCTTTATCCTTTAACCTTTCTCCTTTACCCTTAATCCCACCCCCCCCATGCCCTGGCTCTCTCTCCAAAAACAATTCCTCTCCTTTCTGAAATTAGAGCGCTCCCTTTCCGAAAATTCATTGCTGGCTTATGCTTCCGATATTCAGAAACTCGCTGATTTCATAACTGCAATAAATCCCGATATCACGCCCGAAAAAATTTCCATTCAGGAATTGAAGAATTTTGTACAATCCCTTCCGGCGGAAGGTCTGAATCCCTACAGCCAATCGAGGATTATTTCAGGAGTAAAATCGTTTTTTAAATTTCTGCTGATGCAGGATATTATAAAAGAAAATCCCGCTCTTTTATTGGAATCGCCTAAACTTCCCAGAAAACTACCGTCTGTTTTAAGTGTCACAGAAATTGATAAATTGATTGAACAGATAGATGTTTCCACTCCCGAAGGTTTCCGCAATAAAACGATGATAGAAACAATGTATTCCTCCGGCTTACGCGTTTCGGAATTAATTGACCTGAGAATTAATAACATATTCAACCAACAGGGTTTTCTGAGAGTTATCGGAAAAGGAAACAAGGAACGCATGGTTCCCATCGGAAAACCGGCGTTGAAATTATTAACCATTTATCAAAAGGAAGTGCGGTGCCACGTTCCTGTCAAAAAGGGTTTTGAGAATTTTGTTTTTCTCAATAGAAGAGGAAGAAAGCTAACCCGTGAAATGATGTTTATGATATTAAAGGAATTATCAAAAAAAGCAGGATTAAAAAAGAAAATCAGTCCGCATACTTTCCGTCATTCATTTGCAACTCATTTATTGGAAGGCGGAGCGGATTTACGAGCAGTACAGGAAATGCTGGGACATGAATCCATTACAACTACCGAAATATACACTCACCTTGACAGGGATTATCTACGGCAGACGATTATTGATTTTCATCCGCGGAGCCATCGGTAGCAGATTGATTGGAGATTTCTTTCTATATTTCGTCAATTTTTTTAGTTAAGAATGAGAAATAGTTTTTTATTATTTATAGGATTTTTCATAGCTACATCCTTTTTTTCATGCGAGACCTCTGTAAAAAAAGAGTACCGGAGTGTTTCTAAAACATCACTGGAAGAAAAAATTCCCGAATTCAATGCCGACTCCTCCTGGTTTTTTGTAAATAAACAGGTTGGCTTTGGTTCCAGAGTTCCCAACACCCAACCCCATGCGGAATGTAAAGAGTTTTTAAAAGAGAAATTAACTAACTATGGAGCACAGGTCATTATACAGACAGCGGAGGTTACTATTTTTAATGGGCAGAAATTAAAATTGTCGAATATCATCGCGCAATTTTATCCCGAAAGAGTTAACCGTATTTTACTTTTAGCCCACTGGGATACACGACCTTTCTCAGACCAGGATACCGTTGATAAAGATAAACCCATTGATGGCGCAAGTGATGGAGCCAGCGGAGTAGGTGTTTTATTAGAAGTGGCAAGGCATTTCAGGAAAGATACTATTCCCGGGAATAAAGGAATAGACATTATCTTTTTTGATGGGGAGGACTATGGCCAACCCGATGAAAGTCGCTTCAGGCAGGCGGATGATTCCTATTGTCTGGGAGCACAATATTGGGCGGCAAATCCCCATGTTGGCAACTACCATGCGACTTTTGGTATCCTGCTCGATATGGTGGGCGCAACAGGTGCCACTTTTTATAAGGAAGGAAATTCCGAACAAGTCGCTCCCGATTTGTTGAAGAAAATATGGAACAAAGCAAATAAGCTTGGATATTCTGATTTTTTCCGTTTCGAGTCAGCAAGAAATATCACCGATGACCATTTGTATATAATTCGCAAAACCAATATACCCGTAATTGATATTATTCATCTGGATGAACAAACGGCAACAGGATTTCCGGTATGGTGGCATACCCAGAAAGATAATATGGAAATTATTGATAAAAGAACACTGAAAGCAGTGGGACAAACAGTGCTGGGAGTTTTGTATGAATAGTAGAAACCTGCTTTATAATCTGATTTATCTTAATAAATTTTTATAATATTGCGGAAAGTTTGTATCATAAGGTAGTTAACCTTTATGAAGCAACACTGTTAATAGCGCATGAAAATAGCCATTCCCAAAGAAATCCAACCTCGTGAAAACAGAGTAGCCATTACTCCTGAATTGGTGAAACAAATTGTCAAAAAGGGTATGGAATGTCTGATAGAGCAATCAGCGGGGCTAACCGCCGGATTTCCCGATAGTGAATATGAAAAAGCCGGAGCAAGGATACTCCAAAGTAAGCAGGAATTAATGCAAACAGCCGATATCGTCCTGAAAGTAAACATACCTCAGATAAGTGAAATTGAAATGATGAAACCCAATGCAGTGTATATAGGATTTATTTTCCATTTATTTCACCCGGAAATCGTGGAATCAGCTTGCAAACAGCAGATTACTATGTTTTCCATGGATGCCATCCCCCGGATTTCAAGAGCTCAAAAAATGGATGCGCTGAGTTCTCAAAGCAATCTGGCGGGTTATAAAACAGTCATCATGGCTGGAAATTCCCTCGGTAGGATTTTTCCGATGATGATGACAGCGGCAGGAACCATCACCCCCGCAAAAGTGTTGATAATGGGAGCCGGCGTAGCAGGACTGCAAGCCATTGCCACTGCAAAACGCCTCGGTGCAATCGTGGAGGTCTCAGACATCCGCAAAGAAACAAAAGAGCAGGTGGAATCACTTGGTGCAAGATTTATTGAGGTTAAAAGTGATGAGAATTTGGCTACCACCGGAGGATACGCCAAAGAGGTTTCCTCCGATTTTCTAAAAAAACAACAGGAACTGATTTCAAAGCATGTAGCCGAAGCGGATATCGTAATTACAACCGCACTCGTCCCCGGGAAAAAAGCGCCTATATTGGTTACTGAAGATATGGTTAAAAGCATGAAGCAGGGATCGGTCATAGTGGATATGGCAGTTGAACAAGGAGGTAATTGCCCGCTTAGTGAACTGAATAAAACCGTGCAAAAACATGGGGTTTGCATTATCGGTGAGTCAAATATTCCCAGTTTATTGCCAAAAAATTCCAGTGAATTGTATGCAAAGAACATTTCATCTTTTTTATTTCATATTACAGAAAACAACACGTTGAAAATTGACCCCGCTGACGAAATTACGAAAGGGGCAATGGTTGTGCATGAAGGGAAAAAATGTTAAATTTAAAATCATAATTTGCAAAAAAAATGTTTGTAGTCCTCATCACCATTCTCATCCTCGCTACCATGCTTGGTACCGAGCTAATTTCTAAAGTCCCACCCACATTGCATACTCCTTTAATGTCCGGCTCCAATGCAATTTCCGGGATTACTGTTGTAGGGGCGCTTATTTGTGCCGGTTATGAGCAAAACACGGTCAGCACAATTTTAGGAATTTTTGCTGTTATTTTTGCCATGATAAATGTAGTCGGCGGCTACATGGTTACCGATAGAATGTTAAAAATGTTTAAAAGAAAAGAATAGAAACAATATGAACGAATCCCCCTTATCCATTTTCACCAATCTTTCCTATCTGGTGGGCGCCATCCTTTTTATCGTTGGCATAAAGCAAATGGCAAAACCCAGTACAGCGCGGAAGGGAAACTTTTATTCATCAGTGGGAATGTTGATTGCCATTGTAGTGACACTGCTCGATGCTCACATTTTAAGTTATATTGAAATTATAATCGGTGTTGTAATTGGCTCAGCCGTAGGTGCCTATTATGCTAAAAAAGTTCCCATGACAGCCATGCCGCAATTTGTGGCACTCTTTAACGGGTTTGGTGGAATTGCCTCTTTGCTGGTTGCCTTCTCTGAATTGTGGAGATTGACACATGTTCCGGATGCCATAGTAAATGAATATCATGGAGTGGCATTAGATAAATATACCGGATTAATCAGTATTGCACTTAGTATATTAATTGGAGGCGTCACTTTCTCCGGTTCCATGGTTGCTTACGGAAAATTAGAAGGCATCATCACAGGTAAAGCAGTGGTCTATAAAGGACAACATTTTATCAATCTTGCACTTTTCATTCTATCAATAGTATTGAGTATCTGGATTGTGCTTGTACCGGGTGAAATGAATGCACTTTTTGTGTTGACATTTATAGCGCTCTTGATCGGCATTTTAGTGGTAATTCCTATAGGCGGCGCCGACATGCCTGTTGTAATTTCCCTCTTAAACTCCTATTCCGGAATGGCCGCTTGCACTACAGGATTTGTGCTGAACAATTCTATGTTGATTATTACTGGCGCGCTGGTGGGTGCATCGGGTATCATTCTTACCGACATCATGTGTAAAGGCATGAACCGTTCTATATGGAATGTCCTCTTAGGCGGCTTCGGACAAGTGGCAGGGCAGGGGGGAGACGAAAAAAAATCACAAGTAGTTATAAAAGAAATCAGTGTGGATGAAGCCGCTATGATTTTTGATGGGATGTCCTCAATGATCATTGTGCCTGGTTATGGTATGGCAGTGGCACAGGCACAACATGCAGTGAAAGAATTTACAAACATACTCGAGAAAAAAAATATTCGTGTCCGTTACGCCATTCATCCGGTTGCAGGTAGAATGCCCGGACACATGAATGTATTGTTGGCAGAGGCAAATGTGCCTTATGAACAGATGGTAGAAATGGACAATATCAATGGTGACTTTGAAAATACGGATGTGGCACTTATCATTGGTGCAAACGATGTCACTAACCCTGCCGCACGTCACGATACGAAAAGTCCTATCTATGGAATGCCTATTCTGAATGTGGATAAAGCCCGGACTGTTATTGTTATGAAACGAAGCATGAATCCGGGATATGCGGGTATTGACAATGAACTGTACGGTTTTCCAAACTGCCTTATGCTTTTTGGAGATGCCCGCAAAACCATGACGCAATTGGTGACAGAGATGAAGAACATGGAGAATTAAGCCACGAATAAAATAACGCGCTAAATCTTAATACAACGGAACTGAAAGGAGAAGGGCTTTATTTACTCCGGCTCATGTTGGGAGATGAACCGTTAAATGAAAAGGTGTTTAAATATTGAAAAAATATTATTATACAAAAAACATATTTCAGAGCTTCAACCATTCAAGTCCCGAAGGGACAGCAGAATATAACAATGTGGCGTAAGCCCATTGTTCACCCCATCCCCCTCCCCATCACCCTCCGCTTCAGCAACCGCTCAAAAAATCCATGCACAGGAAAGATGATTCCCGCAATCAGGGCATTGATGAGCAACTTCAGCACCGGGTCGCCTCATGTAAATTGCTCTATAAATGGTTCTAATAATACGAGCACAAATTCAAACAATAGCAAGAACGGAATGAAAACGATAAACTCCGTTACTTTAGGATGTAACCGGAACTTCCCCAGAAAGAAAACCAAACCGAAAAGAAGATTCTCTATATATCCTGTTTCTCGAGCTGTTTGCATGGACAAATGAGCATATTCCTCTGATAAGTTAAATCGTTTCTGACTTAAATATACAATGCCGATATTATTCGTCGTTGTGGCTATTCCAAACTTATCATTTATTTCCTTTCTTATTTTTAAACTTTTTTCATAACAAGCTAAGGAATTTTTAAATTTTCCCAGCTTATTAAAAATTGCCCCAATATTATTTAACATTGTGGCAATTCCTTCCTTGTTTCCGGCTTTTTCCATTAATTCTAAACTTTTGTAGTAATTTTTCAATGCCTCTTGCGTTTTTCCCTGTTTATTACGAACAAATGCAATATTATTGAGTGAAGAAGCAATTCCTTCGCTGTTTCCGATTTCTTGTTGTATTTTTAAACTCCGTTCATAATAATTTAATGCTTCCTGAATCTGCCCTTGTTCAAAATAAATTGTACCCAGGTTATTAAGCAAACCGGCAATCCCCGGTTTATCCCCGATTTTCTCAAGCATAGTCAAACCTTTGCTGTAATAATCCAATGCCTCTTTAATACGACCTTGATTTCTGTAGAATCCTCCAAGGTTGTTGAGAGAATAAGCATATCCTTCCTCATCCCCGATTTCCTTTTGTATTTTCATACTTTTTGTATAACAATCCAAAGCGTCTTTGATTTTACCCTGATTACTAAAAATAAATCCTATATTATAAAGTGATGTAGCGTAACCCGAATTATCTTGGATTTCTTTATTAATTTTTAAGCATTGAAAATAATACTTTAGGGCTTCTTTGGTTTTTCCAAGTTTTTTATAGATATATCCGACGTTGTTTAATGCTTCTGCTTTATATTTTAAAATTTTTGTTTTTTCTTTCTGCAACGAATCGTTTATAATTAATTCATCGGCAAGAGTAACTGCAGGCAAAGCGTATTTTAAAATATCGTCTAATTCGCATACTTCACTAATTTCTACCATCAGCCGTAGTTTTACAGTATCGTGCTTGGAAGACGAAAGCAGTGCGTTGAGGGAATCAATGGTTCGGTTATGCTCGCCATTTGGGGTTGAGGTTTGGGCAGAGACAGTGAAAAATCCGGGAAGAAAAAAAAGAAAAATAAATAAATTCATAAACGAATATTAACGTGGCAGTAATTGATGTGCAGAACGAAAATGGGTATTAGGCAAGTTCAATAAAGTTTCCTTCTATTTTTATCACTTATCTGGTAATAATAATTTTCCCCCTTCTATTTAACCCATGCTTATCTTTTATTAAATATAAATAGATGCCAGAAGATAAATCTGAAAGTTCGATCATTGAGTTTTGCTGAAATATTTTTCTTTGAAACAGTAACTTTCCCGTAAATTCAAATAGTTGGAATTCAACATTATAAAATTGTTCTGCTCTGCTTGTTATTTGTAGCCAAAGATTTTCATTTGCAGGTAAAGGATAAATTAGAAAATCAAATGGAGATACCAAATTGTTAGGCGTTTCTAATCCGGTTAATTCTTCGATGGGTGTAAATGTACCTAAACTATCATTTTTTTTCTTGTACGCTACTAACTTTTTAAGCGAAGATCCTGCTCCGAATGAGAATTGATACGTAAGCCCTAATCCTTCTACATAGTTTTCGTATGTACCTCCCCCTGGCGAACAGGCACTCATTGTATCAGAAACAGACCTTTCAGAAATATAACCAATGTAAAAATCATATTCACGCATCATTCTATTGGTTAACGTATCCAAAGTAATATTAAAAAGATAATATGTAAATCCATTAAAGATTGGCTCGTCTTTGTATTTGTTGAGTATACTGTTATACTCGTCAATGTAATTCAATGAATTATTAGACCCGTTTGCATTTCTAATATCGTATTTTATTGTATCACCATTTGTAAATTTAGTTATAATAGTGTATTGCTCAATCATACTACCACAGAAAGCGCAATTTGGTCCATAATACCACTCATGATAGTATTCGAATTTGTCACCAACATCAAAATTGTAAATATCTTTAAAAACAAGTAAATCATTTCCAATATTTTTTTTACCTTTAATTCCAACCAAATTATAATAGCTTTGTTCGTAATAAGTTTTAGGATATTTTATTATTCCTAAGCTTTTACCAATAATAACTGTATCATAAGTAGAAAGTAAAATTGTTTTTACTGAGTCGAAAATTCCTAATACTTCTTTATATGAATTGGAAATAATCTTAGCGGAAATATTTTGCAGAGAGTCAAATAACCAGAATTCTGAAATTTTGGCATTTATATTAATAAATATATGTACGGTATCTGTAAAATATATATTACCATTTTGTTTTTTAATCATTTTTTTATTTAAAAAAAGCGGTTGATTTCTAAGAGCGCGAAGACATCCGCTCTGTGAATCTATTTTTTTTGCAATAGTATTCAAATAAAAAACAGAGTCATTATTTACCGTTTTAAATGAATCAATATAAATTGCATGAGCGGTAGAAATGTCAAAGAAATCTATTACGTAAATGTATTTATTTCCAAAATGGATCGGATTCCAATTCTGGGCAGATAAATGCGACGCCATTAATTTCGCGAGCAAAATAAGAAAAATTGCCTTTTTCATAAATTTACAAAAAAAATTAATTCTTAGACAAATGCAACTCTTAACTTAACAACTCGGTGATTGTTCAAGAATATTTCTGATAAAAAGTCATTTTACAATAGCATGTGTTTTTCAAATTTACGCTTTTTTAAACAAACTCAAGGTTACGATAACAGCTACGCCCATTAGCTTGTGAAATAAATAAAATGAATTCGGAATCTTTTATTGAAAAATTTCAAACTCCAAGGCGTTTTCAATCGATGAAATAATGGCTACATCAGTTTATTCCAACCCCAAAAACAATTTCTCCACCTTAATCTTATTTTCCGAATAGAAAACTGCGAAATACAAACCCTTTTTAAACTGATTTATGGAAATTTCGGGATTTCCAGGCAATTCTTTTTGTATGACCAACCTCCCTGTCATATCAAAAATTTTTAGTTGAGCCGTATTGAAATTTATTGCAGGATTCAGAATGAGCGTGTTTACTTCCCGGTGAACGAATAAATTAAAATTCCCTCGAATTATATTTTCATTATCCATTGAAGTGGACACTGAGTCAGTGTAGAGTTGTGAATTCTTAAATTGCTGATGCCATGAAAAAACAAATTTGCAAGTGTCACCAGGCCATGTCGCCATGGATTCTGCGGTGAGTCCAAGAACATTTTCAGAACTCCATCCGGGATAGGATTTAACTAAAACAGGAATACCTGAAATATCGGATTCCAGAGTGTCAACGTAAATTTTCTGATATTTTAAGGATGAAAAATCTAATTCCAGACCGAAGGTATGCCAGTTGGTATCCGGGTTCAGAATAATCCCTGTTTCTGCCAACTGAAAATTTGTGGTATAAACTTTTATTTTTCCAAAATCAGCGTTCCATGGATTTAATTCCCAATAGATAGCGCCTTCTCTTGCCTCTTTGGCTCCAGACCATAGTTCACCGCTTCCATTATATAATTGGAGCATCAAATGTACTGCTTGCGGATTTTGTAGTTGAGACGTATCGGGTTTAGGCAGTACCTTCATTCTGGTTTGATAACTGTATTTATAACGCGAAACGGAAACGGGTTTTCCATCCGGAAAAGTGTCAATAAATTTTTTGTATCCTATGGAATTAATCCAGAGATGCTTTTGGCTTTTATTGGATATAACTTCCATATACCCACTGGAATACTCAATGCCCGCATCATCCATGGAACATTCGCATTGTGTGCCACCACCAGGATTACATTCATCGGTTACTTTATAATCGCTCATATCAGTGGAATTATAAATCATGCGAAATGGCTGGGATTGGCAAAATTGATTTAAAGAAAGAAAAAAAATTAGACAGCAAATGTGTTTGATAGAATGCATTTTGATATTCAGTAGCCAGTAAATCAAATATTTCAAAGCAAGTTGTATTTACTAAGAAAAAAACATATAACATTAAACAAAAAATGAATAATGACTAATTGTTTTACATCCTTTGACATTTATTATTTATTGTTTAATGTTTTTTATTTTTATTTCTTTTCCTTCACAGAACCTCCCCCACCACCGCTTCCCTATGAATCTTCCGCACCAATCCTTGCAGTACCTTCCCAGGTCCACATTCAAAAAATTCAGTGGCACCATCTTTCACCATGTTTTGTACCGATTGCGTCCAGCGTACCGGAGAGGTAAGCTGAAGAATTAAATTTTCACGGATTTTCACGGGTGACACTTCCGGCAAACCGGTGGCGTTCTGATAAACAGGACAAACGGGATTTCCAAATTCAGTATTCACTATGGCTTGTTCGAGTTCTTTTTTTGCGGGCTCCATCAATGGAGAATGAAAAGCGCCTCCCACAGGCAAAAGGATGGCACGTTTGGCTCCGGCTGATTTTAACAGTTCACAAACTTTTTCAACGCCCGGCTTTGTTCCTGAAATGACCAATTGCCCGGGATAATTATAATTTGCCGCTACCACTATTTCACCGGAAGTGGCACAGATTTCTTCCACCTTGCTGTCATCCAGCCCCATCACTGCCGCCATAGTGGAAGGATTTATTTCGCATGCCCTTTGCATGGCATTGGCTCTTTTGGAAACCAAGGAAAGCGCATTTTCAAAGGAAAGCGATTTATTGGCAACCAAGGCAGAAAATTCTCCCAGCGAATGTCCTGCGGTCATTTCAGGTTGAAAAGTACATCGGGTAAGAAATTGAATTACAGAATGTAAAAAAATAGCTGGTTGTGTGACCCGGGTTTGTTTTAGATCATCTTCTGTTCCTGAGAACATGATGTCGGTAATCCTGAAACCAAGAATTTCATTGGCTTTCTCAAAGAGATTTTTTGCCTCAGGGAGAGAATCATACAGGTTTTTTCCCATGCCTGGGAATTGAGAACCTTGTCCGGGAAAAATGAGAGCTTTCATGTTTCTTTTATTTAAAATGCAAAGTAAATACAATTTTCAGTGGTTTCAATAAATTTATTACCTTTGAACTTCCTTAAACACTTTGACAAACCCAAAAATCAACGTAGCCGTCATCATGGGCGGAAGATCTTCCGAGCATGATATCTCTATGAAATCGGGTGCCACTGTCATTTCTGCGCTCGATAAAAACCGCTATAATGTTAAACCCATAAAAATTGAAAAATCCGGAAAATGGCTGATAACTCCCGGATATCTTACCGCAATCCCTGAAAAAGTAAGTCCAAAATTTTTGAATTCGACTCAGCAAAATCTGGTTCCGGTGACAGCCAATTCCGCTCTCCATCGCGCCAGTGAAGATAAAGTGGACGTAGTTTTTATTGCTTTACATGGGAAATATGGAGAAGATGGCACACTGCAGGGTATGTTGGAACTCATGGGCATTCCCTATACCGGCTCAGGAGTATTAGCCAGTTCTTTGGCAATGGATAAAGTTAAATCCATGGAATTATATCAATTTCATGGATTCAAGGTGCCTGCTTATTTTATCTTTTCGAAATATGATTCACAACAGGAAATAGAATCTCTTGCAAAAAGGATTCATAAGAAAATAGGATTCCCCTGCGTGTGCAAACCGGTGGATGGTGGTTCCAGTAAAGGAACTTTTTTGTTGAAATCAGAAAAGGAATTGCAAAAGGCAGTTTCAGCAGGGTTTAAAATCACGAAAGAAATAATTTTTCAGAAATATATTCAGGGAGATGAAGTGACCTGTTCCATTCTTGATTGCGATGAAAAACCAATCGCACTTCCTCCCACACAGATTATTCCCAAAACGAGTGAATTTTTCGATGTACATGCAAAATATAAAAAAGGTGCGACAGAAGAAGTGACCCCCGCGCGGTTGCCGTTACCTGTCATAAAAAGAATTCAGAAAATTGCATTGAAAGTGCATAAACTATTGGGATGCAGTGGACTTTCCCGTACAGACATGATAATACGCAAGGGCGTTTATTACCTGCTCGAAACAAACACCGTTCCAGGAATGACACAAACCAGTTTGTTTCCACAAGCGGCAAAATGTGTGGGGATTGAATTTCCGGAACTGTTGAATAAAATAATTGAACATGCGTTGAGAAAATAATACAAGACAATGCTATTAGAAAAACTAACCTATCGCGGATTATTTATCCATTTTATAATCTTCCTCCTTTTGAATGTAGCCGTCATTCTGTATTTTTTTTATTCCTATCTCCCCTCTACCACGCTCCATAACCAGGAGATAAATGTTCCCGATGTAAAAGGAATGAATATGGCAGATGCCTCTTCCTTTCTTGAAAAACAACAACTGCGAATCATTATCAGTGATTCTTCTTATAATTCCACCTATCCGGCATTGGTCGTGCTCGATCAGGTTCCGAAGCCGGGCTTAACCGTAAAACAAAACCGCTCAATTTATCTTACCATCAATTCTAAATATCCTCCTTTAGTAAAAGCACCGGACCTCGTGGACGGTTCGGTACGAAGTGCACAAATTATTCTCGAAAGTTATGGGCTAAGGATTGGTAACGTTTCGTATGTCCCCGATATCGCTCAAAATGCCGTGCTGGAACAACAATTCAGGGGAAGGGTTATCGAACCGGGGAAAATGATTCCCAGAGGTTCTAAAATTGACCTGATAATAGGAAACGGTCTGGGCGAAGAGTTAATAGTAGTTCCCTCGCTCGTGGGCTATCATATTCAGGAAGCGGAAGAGCTTTTGATCGGCATGGGACTGAATGTAGGCACGCTCCTTTATGATTCTGCATCCACAGAACCCGCAGGCGTAATATTAAAACAAAAGCCCGATACCTTAGACCAACGGAAAATTCATGCCGGAGAAATGATTGACTTTTTGCTTTCAGGAATTGACCCGGATGAAAAAAAGGAGAAAGAGAAGGCGCTGATGGAAGCAAAAAAATTAATGGACGAAAGAGAAAAAAAATTTCATTACAGTCAGAAAAAAAAACAGAACAAAATTAAACAATCAAAAAAACGCTGAAAAAAAACCTACCTTTGCATTTCATTTTTTAAAATGAAAAATTATTTCCTGTTTTTAGTTTTTTATTTTCTGCTTTTATCTCCGGTTGCAAAATCCCAGATAATCCTGCAACCCCTTTCATTTAGCAAGCAACCACCCTCTAACAATAATTTATTTAGACGTGACAGAGTGATGGCGGGGCAGAGTGACACCCTCTCTCTCCCATTTCTGGATGATTTTTCCTCCATTTCCATTTTTGATTCTTTATGGTTGTCAGGCGCCCCTGTTCTTCTAAATAACCGTTTTTCTGTTAATCAGCCCACCAAAGGAATTGTCACCTTTGACGGATTAAACAGCCAGGGAGAACCCTACGATTTTTCTTCATCCGTAACCTGGGGACGAGCCGACAGTTTGGTTTCATTGCCCATAAATTTAAGTTATTCAAATTCCGATTCGGTTTATCTGAGTTTTTTTTATGAAGCCGGAGGAATAGGCGATTCCCCCGATGTCAATGACTCTCTTGCCCTTTATTTTTTGGATTCTACGTCAACGTGGATTCCGGTCTGGTCCTGGATTGGAATAGATTCTCCTGCTTTTCAGAATGTTTTTTTATGGATCCGTGATTCCTATTTATACAACGGCTTCCGTTTTAAATTTATTTCATTTGGAAATCTCTTCGGACAACATGATATCTGGAATCTTGACAATATTTATATAAATAAAAACAGGAAATTATCCGATAGGGCGCTAAAAGATGTTTCTCTTTTAGTTGAAGTGTCGCCTCCCTTCTCAACGTATCGTTCCATCCCTTTAAATCATCTGAGAAATCATAAGGATTCAATGGTATCAGATGAAATGAAATTTTCTCTTTCGAATTATTATCCCAATGACACTACTGTAAATTTCGGAATTCTTTTTCGTGATGCCCTTACCGGCGATACCCTGTTGCATGACCCTTTAAATAGTGTGTCTATGGATTCCTTATCAACAGCAATTCCTTTTAATATATTAATGGATACATCAGGTTTTTATTTGCCTGATTCCGTTAAGAAAATTTCCATGGAATCAATAATCTATCTTAAAAACATGGACACCTTTCCCAATAATGACACTATAAAATCAGTGTCATTACTCTCTGATTATTATGCGTATGATGATAATTCAGCCGAATGGGGATATGGATTTAAAGAAAACTATGGGGCATTCGCAGTAAAATTTGTGGCACTCGATCCGGATACACTGTCTCAGATTGCCATTCATTTTCCTAAAATCTGGGAAGATGTTTCAAACCGGAACGTGGAAATAACGGTATGGAAAAAAATTGATGAGAAAAATAAAGGGATCAAGGAATCCATCATTTACTCACAGGTTGAAAAACCGGGAACCTTGAAAACCCTCGATTCTCTGACACTTTTTAATCTCGATTCCATCCTGATTATTTCAGACACTTTCTACGTAGGATTTGTTGTTCCTTCCGATGAATTTATTTTTGTTGGATTAGACAGAAATACAGATGCTTCCAACCAAACGTTTATGTTCATTGGAAATAAATGGATGAATATCGGTATTCAGGGCGCCTTGCTGATACGACCTGTTTTTAACAGAGGTATCTCTACAAGCATTAGAGAACAAATCGTAGAAAATTACAAAACAATATGTTTCCCTAACCCGAATAGGGGAGTATTAACATGTCCGGAATCATTCATAGAATTACAAGTAATGGATGTTTATGGCAGAATCATTTTTGCATCCTATAATAAAAATACATTCAAACTCCCCGAAAACCTCTCAAAAGGAATTTATTTTATAAAAGAAAAAAATAATAATGGAATTTTTTATCAGAAAATAATTTTACAATGATCTCATTACAACCCACCACCCTCGAAACAGCCCGAAAACTCGGGCTGAATGAAGAAGAATACAATCACATTAAAAAAATTCTCGGACGAATTCCAAATTTTACGGAACTCAGCATTTACTCTGTCATGTGGTCCGAGCATTGTTCCTATAAAAATTCCATCTATTGGCTTAAACAACTTCCACGCGACTCTGCCCAAATGCTTGCCAAAGCCGGAGAAGAAAATGCAGGGTTAGTGGATATTGGCGACAACCTTGCTTGCTGTTTTAAAATTGAATCCCACAATCATCCCTCTGCCATTGAGCCCTATCAGGGCGCGGCTACCGGTGTAGGTGGCATTAACCGCGATATTTTTACGATGGGTGCAAGACCTGTTTTTCAGTTGAATTCGCTAAGGTTCGGAAATCTGAATCTGGAACGCACCCGTTGGTTACTCAAAGGTGTTGTAAAAGGAATTGGTGATTATGGAAATGCTTTTGGAGTTCCTACCGTAGGCGGTGAAGTTTTTTTTGACGATTGTTATAATACAAATCCATTGATAAATGCCTTTTCAGCCGGTATTGTTGAAATAGGAAAAACGGCGTCGGCTATTGCCACCGGCGAAGGAAATCCGGTTTTTATTATCGGATCCTCCACGGGGAAAGACGGCATCCATGGTGCCACGTTCGCTTCAGAAGAAATTTCAGATAAATCGGGCGAGAAACTTCCTTCGGTGCAGGTGGGTGATCCGTTTCAGGAAAAACTTTTATTAGAAGCATCTCTCGAAGCCATTGAAAATGGTTTAGTAGTAGGAATGCAGGACATGGGTGCCGCAGGAATTACTTGTTCTACTTCTGAAATGTCAGCCAAAGGAGAACATGGAATGATCATCTGGCTTGATAAAGTTCCTTTGCGTCAGGAAAACATGGAACCCTGGGAAATTTTACTCTCAGAATCGCAGGAACGCATGCTCGTGATAGGAAGAAAAGGGGAAGAACAAAAACTCAACGCTATTTTTGATAAATGGGATCTGAACTGCGTTCAAATCGGAATAATTACTAAAACCCAGCGGCTTGAATATTTCTGGAATGGGGAAAAAGTAGGAGATATTCCGGCGGAGTCGCTTGTGTTGGGAGGAGGTGCGCCCGTTTATCAACGGGAATATAAGAAACCGGCATATTATGAAAAAATCGGATTATTCAATCTTAGCGCCATTCTAATGCCACAAAATTTAAAAGAAGTGGCACTATTTCTTTCGTGTCACTGCAATCTCGTTTCCCGGAAATGGGTGTATCGTCAATACGATGCCATGGTGGGAGCCGCAAACATGAATTCCAACGAGCCATCAGACGCCGCTGTGGTCAGAGTGTTGGGAACAGATAAAGCGCTTGCCGCATCGTTGGATTGCAATGCAAGGTATGTTTTTGCAGACCCCGAAATTGGAGCAGAAGTGGCAGTGGCAGAAGCCGCGCGAAATGTTATTTGTTCCGGTGGCACTCCGCTGGCAATCACCAATTGCCTTAATTTTGGTAATCCGTACAATCCCGAAGTTTTTTGGCAGTTTAAAGGTACGATTCAGGGAATGAAAAAAGCATGTCTGAAGTTCAATACGCCTGTCACAGGGGGAAATGTAAGTTTTTATAATCAGTCCTCCGATGACGGTCCTGTTTATCCTACCCCCGTCATAGGAATGTTGGGATTGCTCAATGATAAAAATAACAGAATGACACTGCAATTCCGGAAACCAGGAGATATTATTTATCTGGTTGGGAAAAGTAGGAACGATATTTCTTCTTCCGAATATCTTTATTCTTATCATAAGGTAAAATATTCTCCGGTTCCGTACTTTGATTTGGATGAAGAATATACATTGCATCAATTTTTAATTACGGTCATCCAAAAATCTTTTTCAGAAAATGGAAAAACAGCCCGTCTGGTTTCTTCCGTGCATGATGTTTCGGACGGAGGTTTATGGATTTGCTTATTGGAATCAGCAATGGCAGGGAATCTTGGATTTTCAATTTTCACCGATGCCACCATCCGCAAAGACGCATTTTTATTCGGAGAATCACAGAGCCGGGTGTTGGTGAGTTTGGCTCCTGAATGTGAAAAGGACTGGCTGAGTTTTGCAAAGATTCACGGAATGTCAATTTATAAACTTGGGGAAATTACTTCGGGTGACATATTAGTTGATAATGAAAAGTGGGGGAGGGTGGATGAATTTGCGGAGAAGAATGAAAATACCTTGGAGAGGGAAATTAATCGAAATTAATATATACCAATCAGAAACAGATTTACGATAAATTGTTGTTGTTCAGTAGCCATTTAATTAAACCACTAATTGAGCGGGAAAAAAATTTAGCCACTGATTGCACTGATTAAAAATAGTTTTATGTTTTTTATAATATTAATCCGTGTAATCAGTGGCTAAATTGTATTTTTTTTGCATTGACTAAACAGTTACAAAAAATTCAATTTATTGTGTATATTTCACCGTGGCTTCATCCAAAAAACATAAAAACTCTCCTGAAGTAAAGGCATTTATCAAGGAGAATAGTTCTTTGTTCTGGTACATAGCTGAAAAAGAAAAGGAGAATATAGACCACGAAGTGCTGGTAGAATTTATTCTGAATTATGGAGATGAAAAATCGGTAAAAAAACTTTTTGATTTGTTGGGAGTCAGTAATGTCGCAAAAATTTTCTATCATGCTACCCGAAACAGAAGGAGGATAAATTATTTTCAGCGAACTGTTTATTTCTATAACTTATATTTTAAAAGACATGCACGAAGAAATACTTACCGTAGAACAAAAAAAACTTCTCCCTTTAATTAGAGAATTTAAAAAAAATTATTATCTGGTAGGTGGCACTGCAATAGCATTACATCTCGGTCACAGACATTCTATTGATTTTGATTTATTTACTAATCAAACAATTAATAAAAGGAAAATCAGGGAAGCTTTTAGCAAAAATAAGATAGTTATATCAAAAGTGCTCTATGAGGATTCCGGACAAGTTCATTATATGGTTAATGATGTAAAAATAACTTTTTTTTATTATGATTTTGACATAGGTCATGATGTTAAATTTAATGAATATATCACCATTCCTACATTGCTTGATTTAGCCGCAATGAAAGCATTTGCTTTAGGAGGACGAGGAAAATGGAAGGACTATGTGGATTTATTTTTTATTCTAAAGAATTTTTTTTCTGTAACAGAAATTTCACAAAGGGCTAAACAATTATTTGGAGATTTTTTTAATCCAAAATTATTCAAAGAACAACTTCCCTATTTTAAAGATGTTAGTTATGCAGAGCCGATAGAATATTTAATTGAACCGGCATCTGAAATTGAAATCAAAAAATTCTTAATTAAGGTGGCTACAGAGCCGTTTTAACTTCATAAATTTTCCAAGAAAAAATAAAACAAAATTATATATGCAGAAACAACCAAATGCTGTAATTTCCCAGCCCACCAACCACACTCCCACTTTCGACTTTGCAGTTAGAAATTACCTCCGCATTACCCATAGTTGCCACCGGTTTTTACTGTTCACTTTATTTCCATTTATCTTTCTTTCTATAGTATTCCTATCCTCCTGCAACGCCCCCTTAAACCCTTCCTGGACCGGAAAATTCCTTCTCACCAAAGGGATGGCGTATAACAATTTTATATGGATTTATTCCAAACCGGAGCAGGTACTAGAATTTGCCTTTAATCCCCAGTCCGGATTTTTAAAATCAACTGCTCAACCGATTATCTTTCTATACAAAAACGATGAGGTATTACTCCATCTTCCCGATTCACTGCCCTCTTCCGGAAATGTAAGAAGTGAAATTGAATATTTAAATCAGAAAACACTATTTGACTTTCAATGTTATTACGATCTTACCAAAAAAGGAAAGGAAATACGTTTGATTGGGAAAGCCGTTGAAAAAAGAACAGCAGATGACATCTCGCAATTTGATTTTACGGTAGTTTTTTTATTGCCTGTCAAATAGTTTAACCATTTAACCATTTAACATTTTAACCATTTAACCATTTATTCACTTCAATTTTCGAAATCCATTCTACCCTTGATATATTTGTATTCTTTTTATTTATTCCAATTTTTCCACTATCTTTACTGCCTTTAAAACGTACTGTCCATGCCACTCCCTTTTCGCCAATCAAGATACATTGACCCAGTTCTAATTTCAGCATACCTTTTCGCCGGGTTCATCATTTTAATTTCAGGTCAAATGGCTGGTTTTGGTTTAAATGCACCATCAGCCGCCGACATCAGCATGGCTTTTGGAAAAACCGGTTACCGATACATCAATAGTGTCTCTCTTTCGGGTTATTTCATACTCTTTATGGGCATGGCTTATTACATGGTTCCCAAACTTACCGGAAAAAATATGTTTCTCGGCTCTGGATTCGGTTGGGCATTGTTAATTGTAACATTATTATGTTCCCTTTCGGGTGTAATGCCTGTGCTAACGAATGAAAGAAATTTAATGGGATTCGGCAGTAGTCCATCATTCGTGAATGAATTGTTCCTTGTAATTCTTTTTTTATTCAACCTGGTCATCATTGGTTCTGTTCTTTTACGCGAAGAAAGGAAATTACATATTTCACTTTCCTTTTTAATGTTATCCACTCTTTGGTTATTTTTAAATTGGATAATTCTACACTGGATTTTACCCTGGTTTGTTAAAAAAGATTTGTTGTTTCAATCCTACTCGGCGCAATGGTATTTTACAGCCATGCTTTTTGGCTTTACCTCTGTTTTTTGTTTAATTTATTTTCTGCTTCCAGCCGCTTCTTTCCGTCCATTGTTCAACGCACGATTAGTAAATTTCAGTTTTTGGACGCTTGCTGTTTTTCTACCCGCCGCAGGTCTGATTCATTATTCTGAACTATCAGCGACAGAGAATTTTAATCGTACAGGTCTTATTTTTACTGTTTTACTTTCTTTCCCTTTAATTGCTGTTAGCTATAGTTTCTTCAGCACGCTCCAATCAAGTTGGAAAAAAGTAGTGGAATTGGCTTCTCTCCGATATCTTACCGTAGGATTTATTTTATTTATTACTCTTGCCTTTATACAATTGTTCATTGCAGGATGGGGAGTTTATCCGACTAAATACATCGCTTCTTTTGGAGTGTTTAACATAGCTCCTATGGGTTGCCTTTTAGTTTTTATCATAGCCGGATATCTGTATGTGTTTCCAAGAATCTGCGCGCATGAGATTTATTCCCGGAAACTGTTATCTTTTCAATCATGGATTCTTTTGGTGTCACTTTTTTCCATGCCCGTATTGGATTCGTTAATTTCTTTTACAGGAATGTCCCTATTGCGGTTAGAAATTTCCCCAGAAAAGATTTTCAATTTTTTAAATCCTTTCATCCGCATGCATACAATATCACTTTGGCTTGGTATTTGCGGAGTAGCCCTGTTTTTATTTCAGATTGTAATGACGTTAAGAAAAGGAAAGCCCACACAAACCATTCAACCGGAATTTAAAGAGTTGCAATTCAGAGGGAGGGAAGTGGAAACAGCGGAAATTATTTAACCATTTAATCATTTAACCAAATAACCATATAACCATTTATAATTCATGAAAACCCAACAAATCAAATTAATTTCCACGCTACTACTATGCGCTGTACTTTTCTCCTGTGTGAGGACAGTCACCCGCGTTGACGACAAAAAGCAAGTTGACTTAAGTGGCCGCTGGAATGACACCGATTCCCGTCTGGTCGCCGATGAAATGATTTCGGATGTACTTTCCAAACCCTGGCTGGCTGAATTTACAGAAGCAAAAGGGAAAAAGCCCACCGTTATTGTCGGCAATATTCTCAATAAAAGCCACGAGCATATCAGCACGGAAACTTTTATCAAAGACATTGAACGTGCATTTATTAACACCGGTAGGGTAAGAGTGGTGCAGGATGCCGCCGCCCGTGAGCAAATACGAAATGAACGTGAAGACCAGAATAAATATGCCTCGGGGGAAACCGCTAAGAAATGGGGAAAAGAAAAGGGCGCAGATTTTATTCTGCAAGGTACGTTGAATTCCATCGTAGATGCGGCAGATAACAGACAAGTTATGTATTATCAAACCGATCTTGAACTTACCGATATTGAAAGCAATGAGAAAGTGTGGCTGGGGACAAAAAAAATTAAGAAGTTGGTGCAAAACTGATGTACACAATGCAAAGAGGCATTACTTCAAGATGAATAATACTACATTCCCTCGATTTCCAAAAATCTACCTGATTATTTTTTTAGTAGCACTTATTTCTGCCTGTGCCACTTACTTTCAAACCCAATACAAGTTTCACGAGAAATTTATGCAAGGTCAGTTGGAATCAGCAGTATCTATTCTTGACAAAGACAAAAAAGCCGCTACCAATAATCACCGTTTATTATATTTTCTGAACAAAGGTGTCGTGTTGAACATGCTCGGAAAATATGAAGAAAGCAACCAGATTTTGGAACAGGCCTATTTTTATGTAGAGGATGTAAAAGCCAATATTGCAGAGGAAGCATTGAGCTTGGTGACAAATCCTATGTCCAAGCCCTATAAGCCGGAGGACTTTGAGAAAGTTCTGCTCCATTATTATAAGGCAATTAACTATATTAAATTAGCTCAATACGATGAGGCATTGGTAGAATGTAGAAGAATTAATATCAAGCTCAATAAATTAAACGATAAAAACGCTGGAAGAAAAAACCGTTATCGAAAAGATGCTTTTTCAGAAAATCTTTCGGGAATGATTTATGAAGCATCCGGTAATTATAACGATGCGTTTGTTTCCTACCGGAATGCTTATGAAACCTATCGTGATGACTATAAAAATTTCTTTGGAATTAATGTACCTGAACAATTAAAAGAGGATTTAATCCGTTCGGCAAAACTATCAGGTTTGAGAGAAGAAAAAGAATTTTATGAAAAAGAATTTGGTTTAAACTATATAGAATCCTCAGAGAATTCAGGGCAATTAATTTTTATCTGGAATAACGGGTTAGGTCCTGTAAAGGATGAATGGAGCATTAATTTTACCATTATAAAAGGAAGTGGAGGAATGGTTACTTTCGCCAACGAGGAACATGGGTTGAACTTTCCGGTGTATGCCGGAGAAGATAACAATGGAAAATCAAAACTCAGCGATATTTCTTTTGTGAGAGCGGCATTTCCAAAATATTCAGAAAGACCTCCTTATTATTATTCCGCTGAAATTTCAACAAGCGCTACTACCAAAAAATTGGAAACGGCTGAAAATATTAACGACATTGCTTTTAAAACATTGGAAGACAGGATGTGGCGCGAACTTGGAAACACAGTACTCAGGGTGGCACTAAAACAGGTGGCAGAAGCACAGGCGCGAAAACAAAATGAAGGGCTTGGTATGGTGGTTTCTTTAGCGAATGCATTAACAGAAAAAGCAGATACCCGTAATTGGCAAACGCTTCCTTACTCTATTAATTATAGTAGAATTTTTTTACCAGAGGGCGAACATGATGTGACATTTAGCGGTTATTCCGGAAGTGGCACTCCCACTCTGAATCAAACGTTTCATTTTACTATTAAAAAAGGAAAAACAACTTTTCATACTTATCATACCTTAAGTGGGAGAGGAAGGTAGTATTGACACGGTAAACCCTATCATCTGATCATGGTAAACCGTGCCTTCACATCATAAAATCAGGCAGTCCTTACGGTTAACCTCGAGGGGCTTCTCCGCCTCCGAATTAAAATGGAGGTTTTTATTTGTAGTATCAGGATAAATTCCCCTGTTTAACGATTGTGAATTCCCTGGTTTTAATTCTGTCTGGTTATGAAGAGCCGGCAAGGTGCCTTTTCCGGCACGCATGGCTTTCCGTATAATAACTGTGCCGCTATCTTTCGTTATTTTCGGATCTTCAATTGTATCAGATGTATTTTTTCCTGTCTGGGCAAAGAGAAAGGAACCACAGAAAATAAATAATAAAAACAAAACTAAACGTAAGATTTTATTTTTCATATTCCAAAAATAGTAATTATCTGATTAATATACAAGAAGTTATTTTTACTATTCAGCCCTTTCTATGTGAATTTCTATGTGCCTATGTACCTATGTGGTAAAAATTTAACTATCTTATTGCCACATAGGCACATAGTTACATAGGGAAAACACATAGGGGTGAATAGTAACAAGTTATTTTGTCAATTATATTTGTTTTATATTTGTGACAATGTAACAATTAAGCAATGTAACAATGAAGCAATGAAAAAACTACACACCGTTCAAATCCTATTCGTGCTGGCAATACTAACATCATGCAGTGAAGAAAAAAAAGTAAATAAACCTGAGATTGTTTCTGAAAATGAAATAATCGCAACAACGCCAAGCGATTCTTCCATGGTTGTATCTGACACTGCTAAACAAACACCGGTTTCCGCAAATCTTTTTGGAACAGCTTCTCTTTCGGGCAAAGTAAAATTTGAAGGAGATCTGCCAAAGCCAAAAGCCATAAACATGTCGGCTGATAAATTATGTATGCAACAACATAAAGATAATATTTTTCAGGAAGATGCCGTTATTTCTACTAATGGAGAAATGAAATGGGTCTTTGTTTATATTAAAGAGGGAATTAAGCAAAAATATCCCGTGCCACAAGAGCCAGTGACACTTGATCAGAAAGGATGTCAATACCATCCCCATGTATTTGGAATTATTGCCGGGCAACTCTTACAGATAAAAAACAGCGACCCGTTATTGCATAACGTTCATACTTCTCCATCCTTAAATCAGGAGTTTAACAAAGGACAGCCCAAACAAGGAATGATAGATGTATTTACGTTTGATAAACCGGAAATCATGTTGCCGTTTAAATGTGATGTACATCCCTGGATGAGTGCAAAAGCATCCATCGTTGAGCATCCTTTTTTTGCTGTTACGGGTAAAGATGGCTCTTATACTATAAATAATCTGCCTGCCGGCAAATATACCCTTGCGGCTGTTTCAGAAAAATATGGTGAAAAAACTTTGCAAGTAACCGTTACGGATGGAGGTACGCAGACGGCAAATTTTGAATTTAGTAAGTAAACCGATGAAATCCCACCACCATTCCTCCCTTGTCTTTAGCGCCATTATCCTCGTATATTTTGTAATTCTTGCCGGCGGCATTGTAAGAATTTCCGGTGCCGGTTTAGGATGCCCCGATTGGCCCAGGTGTTTCGGCAGATGGATACCCCCTACAGATATTTCGCAAATCCCACCTCATATAAATACCGGCGATTTTAATTTCCGCCTGGCGTGGACTGAATACATTAACCGTTTGGCAGGGGTAATCAGTGGTTTTGTAATATTCGGCATCTTCCTCTTTTTGGTTAAAAATTATTGTGAGAAGTGGAAAATGGCACTGACCGTTGTTTTACTTGGATTAATTTCCCTTGTTCTTCTCCTGTTTTTTTATATCGCAAAAATTAATTTTCTCATTCCTGTCATTCTAAGTATAATACTGTTTTTGATTTTACAAGAGGGCTATTATCTTTTTAAATACTCTTTTAGAAAAATCACAGTACCATTTTTTGTGGCACTGCTACTGATGGGATACCAGGGATGGCTTGGAAGTAGAGTAGTCAGCTTGGAATTGAAACCAATTATTGTGTCAATGCACTTTTATTTTGCACTCATCCTGGTGGCATTTCTGGTTTATTCATGGGTTCATATCAGACAGAAAAATAATGATTCATTCCGCGTAGAATCGCAGAGTCATTCAAAAAATTTCCGGAGATGGACGTTACTATTGTTTTTTCTTTCTGTATTACAGATTTTTGGTGGCACTAAAGCAAGGGAAGCGCTGGAAATTTTATATCCCTCAAGGGAGGATTCAAGCATCATTAATCTCTTCACAGAAAATATTGGCAGGGTGGAAGTTCACAAATACGGTGCTTTCATCTTTTCACTCTCAATCGTTATTTTTTTCTTGTACACCCGAAAAATAGTTGGCAGGAATTCATTTTTATACAAAACAGTTTTTTGGATATTAATAATAACCTTGCTTCAACATTTCACAGGTGTAATTTTATATTATCTGGCGTTTCCAGCGTTTGGACAAGTGATGCATCTTTTGTTTTCTTCTGTTCTTTTTGTTTTTTTGTTTTTATTAGTAGTTTTAAACTATGAACCCAATCACCCTCACCGGCAGTATCTCTCTTCGTCAGCAACTGATTGATTACAAGAATTTCATCAAATTGCGTTTGACTTTTCTGGTAGTTTTCTCAGCCGGATTTGGTTATATGTATGGGATGAAAGACAAATTCATTCAGTGGAATCAGTTTCTGACATTCCTCGTAGGTGGTTTTTTAATTACAGCGGCTTCCAATGGCATTAATCAGATTATTGAATCCGATTTAGATAAATTGATGTTGAGAACATCAGACAGAGGTTTACCCTCCGGCAGAATGAGTTTTGTAAGAGCATATATATTAGTTTTTCTGATGGCAATTGCAGGAATTTTGTTATTGTGGGATTTTGGAATTTTAACTTGCGTGCTGAGCATTACTGCGTTGTTATTTTATGCTTTCATTTATACTCCTGTAAAAAAAATCAGTTCTTTTGCAACACTGCTTGGCGCTTTTCCGGGTGCAGTGCCACCCTTGTTAGGAATGATAGCCGCCACCGGTTCTTTTTCCCGGGATGCATTCATATTATTCCTCATACAATTCATCTGGCAATTTCCACATTTCTGGTCCATTGCCTGGGTTTTTGACGAAGATTATAACAAAGCAGGATTCAAGGTTTTACCGGCAGGCAGTGGAAAATCAAAAGCCAATGCCTTGCAGATTTGTATTTATACTTTTCTGCTTTTACCTATCAGTTTTATTCCATTGTATTACGGGATGTGCGATACAACTACAACGATGCTTATATTTTTTGCCGGTATTATTTTTTTCATTCAATCACTGATTCTATTCAAAAAATTATCTCCCAAAGCTGGTTATCGTCTTATGTTTGGGTCATTTTTTTATCTTCCCTTGATTCAGATTTTTTTATATGTGGGGAGGTGAGTTTAGTGGCAGTAGCAGTAGCAGTGGCACTTTCACTCAAACACCAGCTCCGAATTATCCGCCAGATTCAAACTCTGACTCTGCCCGTGTATGGTGGCATCGGAACCAATAATTGTATTTTGCAGGACGATGTTTTTCAATGATGCGTAAGAACCAACCACTGAATTTTTGATGATGCAATAATCTACTACTGTATTTTCACTGATAGTAACATTTGGACCTATGATGGAATTGGAAATCATACAGTCCTTCCCTATATAGACGGGTTGTTTGATGATGGTATTCTGGAACTCCTGATTAGTGTCTGTATTACTTTGTGTTCGATTAAGAAACAATTCGTTTGTACGGATAAGAATTTCACGTTTCCCGCAATCGTACCAATTGGTGACATTAAAAGTAGTATAAATTTCACCTCCTTCAATTAATTTCATTAAGCCGTCAATGAGTTGGAATTCATTTCGGTTGCGTATGTTTTTTTTAATATTAATATCCAATGCTTCTACTAATTTTGCAGGTTGCAAAATCTTATACAAGCCGACAAGTGCAAGGTTTGACTTGGGCATAATGGGTTTTTCCACTAACTTTATTACCCTTCCTTTATTATTAACTTCAGCAATTCCAAAATGGCTCGGATTATTTACTTTGTGAACTCCTAGCGAAGAATATGATTCATCCAATACATGTTGGAGATTGACTTCAAAAAGCGTATCTCCCAGCACAATAAGTATTTCATCTTCATGACGAATATAGTCCCCAGCCTGCCAAATCGCATGACCCAGTCCTTCCCGTTTGCTTTGAAACACAAATTCAGATTGGATTTGTGGATAACGGTGGGTTATGAAATGTTCAATTTTATCGGCAAGATAACCCGTGATAAATACAAATTCATTGATGCCGGAATTAATCAGGTTGTCAACAATATGAGCAAGAATAGGTTTCCCCCCTATGGGAATCAGGGCAGTATTGGGTATTTGCTTTTGGGGTCTGATATGCAAACCAGCGCCCGCTACAGGGATGACGGCTTTCAATGTATAAAGTGATTAAGGTACAAATTTACATGATAATATTCTTATTTCATATAAAATAATGGTTACTACTCACCACAAAGGCACGGAGAACACAGAGTTGCACAGAGAATAAACTTTGGAAACATATATTTTGAATAATCAACGCTGTGTTTCTTTATGTTCTCTGTCACTCCGTGTTTTTACATTATCCATGAAACCTTTTTTAAATTTCATCATATAAACCCACGTTTTTTTATAAAAGTTTCATAACTTTGCTCCTCTTTTTCATAAAAAACCATGGCAATAGAAATTGAAAACCTTACTAAACGCTACGGACTTCAGAACGCGGTTGATAATATTAGTTTTAAAGTAAACACAAGGGAAGTACTTGGCTTTCTGGGACCCAATGGCGCCGGCAAAAGCACTACTATGAAAATTATTGCCTGTTTTATCGCCCCTCATCAGGGGGATGTCCGTCTTGATAATCTTTCCATTCACAGTAACCCCGATGAAATAAAACGTCGCATTGGTTATCTTCCCGAAAACAATCCCCTTTATCTTGATATGTATGTGATGGATTACCTGTTTTTTGTAGCATCTATACAACGGGTTGAAAAATCCACCATAGATAGCAGGGTCAGAGAAATGGTGGGCGTTTGCGGATTATCAAATGAAAAACATAAACGGATTGGGGAACTTTCCAAGGGATACCGGCAAAGAGTAGGTCTGGCACAGGCAATTATTCATAACCCGGAAGTGTTGATTTTAGATGAACCAACTTCCGGACTTGACCCGAATCAGATTGTTGAAATCAGAAAGTTGATTAAAGAACTTGGCAAAGAAAAAACAGTAATCCTGAGTACTCATATTTTACCTGAGGTTGAGGCAACTTGTGATAGGATTCTCATCATCAACAGAGGTAGATTGGTTGCTGACGGCTCCCCTTCCGATTTACGCAAGCAGGCGCAAGGGCAGGAAATTCTCAACATCCAATTAGAAACAGAAAATTCACCAGCAACTATTAAAGAAAAATTAATGCAGCTAAACACAGTTGCTTCTGTGGAATCGGAAGGAAACGGACAAAAGTTTTTTAAAGTCGTCAGTAAAACCGAAATGTCTTCACGAAAAAATGTCTTCAGAACGTGTGTTGACAATAATTGGATCCTACTGGAGATGACAGGGCAGGAGACACGGCTGGAGGATGTGTTCAGGGAGTTGACGAATTGATATTAGTCATTGGTCATTAGAAATTGGAAATTAGATATTAAATATTTGAAATCGTAAATCGTAAATCGCAAATCGTAAATCACAATAACTTCCCATGCCCGCAATCTGGATTATCGCAAAACGCGAAATTAACTCCTTCTTCGACTCTCTGATGGCTTATATACTCATCGTAGTATTTCTGGGTCTCAGCGGTTTCTTCACATGGCTCTATGGAAATGATATTTTCTTAAGAGGTCAGGCAAGTTTGGATGCATTTTTTGGAATATCATTCTGGTCGCTTTTTTTCTTTATACCAGCCATTACCATGAAAACATTGGCAGAAGAAAATAAAACCGGTACCATTGAACTCCTGATTACCAAATCCGTTTCTGACTGGCAGATAGTAACTGGAAAGTTTCTTGCCTGCTTGGTATTGGTAGCTATTGCATTAGTATGCACTTTGCCTTATTATGTAACCGTTTCAAAGCTGGGAAACATTGACCATGCGAGTGTGTGGGGCGGCTATTTTGCCATGATCCTTATGAGCGCATCTTATATCAGCATTGGTCTTTTTACAAGCAGTACTACCAATAATCAAATCATTTCTTTTCTACTGGCATTATTTATAGGATTGTTTTTTCAAATACTTTTCGACGTGATTTCCAACAATATGACAGGAACGACAGGCGCTGTTTTCGATTATTTAAGTTTAAGAAATCATTTTGATTCCATTTCCCGCGGAGTAATTGACAGTAAGGATTTGATTTATTTCTTTTCACTTATCACCGGCGGGTTGATATTATCGGAAGCCATGCTCTCGAAAAGAAATTGGAAATAATAAAGATAACCTTTCATAACAATGAAACAAAAAGACATATACACACGGCTTGCAGTTCTCTTTGGCATAATCTTATTGCTGAATTTCCTTGCAAATCGTCTCTTCTTCCGCCTCGATTTCACTGCCGACAAACGTTATACTCTCAGCAGCGCCACTCTTGACATTCTAAAGCAACTAAAAAATCCAGTTACCATTAAAGCATATTTTTCTGAAAATCTTCCTCCCGATATTGGCACTGTGCGCAGGGACTTTCAGGAGCAATTGGTGGAATTTGAGCAACGTTCGAAAGGGAAAGTAGTGTATGAATTTGTAAATCCCAACGAAAGCGAGGAATCGGAAGGAAAAGCCCAGCAGGCAGGCATTCAACCCGTATTGGTAAACATCCGCGAACGCGACCAGATAAAACAACAAAGAGCGTATCTCGGTGCAGTGGTTAGTTTGGGAGATGGCACAGAAGTAATTCCTGTCATCCGCCCAGGTGGGGCAATGGAATATGCGGTTGCCACTGCCATCAAAAAATTATCTGTGAAAAACAAACCCAAAGTGGCAATTTTGCAAGGTCACGGTGAACCATCTCTCGAAGCCATCATGCAGGCAAAACAGGAGCTTGATATTTTATACGATATTGAAGCCCTTACACTTACCGATTCAACGGCTATTCCACAGGGAAAATATAAAACCCTTGCCATCATCGCACCCAAGGACTCTTTCCCGGGTTTCCACCTCGATCAACTCGATGGATTTTTAAAGGAGGGAGGAAATATTTTTGTGGCGCTGAACCGCGTGGATGGAAATCTTAAAACCATGATGGGAGAAGTTAAAAACATTGAGATTGAAAAATGGTTAAGTAAAAAAGGGATTGTGGTGGAGGATAATTTTTTAATGGATATAAAATGCGGCGCCGTATCTGTGCGTCAGCAACAAGGATTTCTTCAATTTAATACGCAAGTCAGTTTTCCTTACTTCCCGGTGGTTTCTACTTTTACAGACCATCCTATCACAAAAGGATTAGAGGGAGTTTTTCTCCCCTTCGCCAGCAATATTTCAATCACTACTAATGATTCTTTAGTTAAAATTTTCCCCATTGCAAAGACCTCCAAGGAAAGTTCGCTTCAAAAAGCGCCCGTTTATATTAATGTCATGCAACAGTGGAAAAAATCTGATTTTGCGCAATCGGAGATTCCCGTTGCTGTGGTTGCCACCGGACAGTTAGCCGGCAATTCCGGTAAAAAAAGTAAAATGGTTGTAGTGGGAGATGGTGATTTTGCAGTAAACGGTGAAGGCGACAACCGCATGCAACTCCAACCCGATAACGTTAGCTTAATGGTGAATTCCATTGACTGGCTTTCGGATGACACCGGCTTGATTGATTTGAGAACGAAAGGGGTTACTTCACGTCCTCTGGAAACCCTGGAAGATGGCACTAAAACAATGTTGAAATACACCAACCTTCTGGCTCCTATTGTATTAATCATACTTTATGGATTTGTACGATACCAACGCCAGGCAAAAAAAAGACAGCAATGGCTGGAGGAAAGGTAAGACAGTTTTATTTTGTTTTGAATTTTATTTATAAATCATGTTAAAGAAAATCTCCCTCACTCAACTTGGAATCATCTTCGTAATTCTGTTGGGTTCAGTTTTTATCATCGAATACTTCTTCACGGGAACCAAGAGTTCTACTTTGCAAGGGGTAGAAATAAATTTTGACCCGGCAACTGTCACTGAAATGCGCATGTACCCACGTTCAGAAAAAGGTCAGCAGGAAATTCGTGTCATAAAAGAAAATAATGAATGGAAGCTGATACTTCCAAAAGACAAAAATAAAAAAGTTGCGGCTGATGCTGAGAAAATAAACAACGCATTCGGGGAACTAAAAAAAATATCAGCAGAGCGGTTAGTGTCGGATGACGAATCACAATGGAATGAATACCAGGTGACCGACACCAATGGCACCCGTGTGGAATTAATGGAAAATTCAAAGAAAGTGCTCGATATAATCATCGGGAAATTCTCATTTAAGAACCAACGGGAATTTTCCACTTATTTCAGAATGAAGTCAGACAAACGCGTGTTTATTACTCCGGCTTTCTTAGATATGACGTTTAATCGCGAGGTAAACACCTGGAGAAACGGAAAAGTAATAAACAGTGAATCGGATAACTGGAAAAAAGTGTCATTAGAATATCCAGACAGTTCCTTCACGCTCACAAAAGATAAAAACAAATGGAACATGAGTTTATCAATGAATGATTCTTCAAAAACCACGACGTACTTGCGGGATATTCAACATTTCACCACTGAAGAATTTGTGGATGATATTGACGCAAATTCGCTGGGTAAACCGCAATATACATTAACTATCGAATCGTCTATTGAACCCAAAATTGAAGTGAAGGCATTTCCTCATGCCGTTCATGAATGGCTGATTACTTCCAGCCAAAATCCCGGCGCCGTTTTCAAAAGCAAACCTACCGGTGCAATTTCTACTCTATTTATATCTCCCAAAAAACTTTATCCGGCGGCTGATACTACAAAGAAAAATTAATTTACAATGCCCCCTAAAACCGCCGTTCTTCTGGTAAACATAGGTACTCCTGATAGTTGCAGTGTCACTGATGTCCGGAAATATCTGAAAGAATTTTTATCTGACCCAAGGGTTTTTGACCCTCCCTGGTATATTAAATATCCACTATTATATACTGTCATACTACCTTTTCGCTCTCCGGTTGTGGCACGGGCTTATAAAGAAATTCTTACTAACCGTGGATTGCCTTTGCATTACCATTCGGAAGACATAAAAAATGCGCTTCAGTATGAATTGGGAAATTCCTACCAGGTTTATTTTGCTATGAATTATGGGAACCCATCCTTATCTCATACACTTGAAATGATTCAGAAAGATGTGTGCGAAAAGTTGGTTATTGTACCGTTATTTCCTCAATATGCCGGTGCCACTACCGGATCTGCCATTGAGAAAATATTCAATATTATTTCAAACTGGCAAATAATTCCCAAAATTCATTTTGTAAGTGATTTTTACAGCCATCCCGGATTCATTCATGCAAACATAGAAATTTGCAAGACATTTATAAATTCATCCTTCGACCATTTTTTATTCAGCTTTCATGGATTACCTGAACATCAAATCAAAAAAGCAGATCTTACCGATTACTGTAAATTTAATAATGAATGTTGTTCAGTAATTACATCCCGAAATAGATATTGCTATCGTGCATCTTGTTATCAAACCGTTAAATTAATTGCCGAACCGCTTGGATTTACCGCTGAAAATTATTCTGTTTGTTTTCAATCGCGATTTGGAAAAAAGCCCTGGCTGAAACCCTATATCGACGAGCATCTGGAGAATCTTGTCAAAAAAGGAGTTAAACGATTGTTGGTTTCCTGCCCTTCCTTTGTATCAGATTGTCTGGAGACCATTCATGAAGTAGGGGAGGAGTACAAAGAGTTGTTTCTCAAGAAGGGAGGAGTTGATTTTCAATTAGTGCCTTGTTTGAATTCGCATCCGGCTTGGGTAAAAGGGTTGGCGGAGATTGTAGGAAATTAGTTCTTATCAACCCATAAAACCCGACTCCGCTCAACAGAAGATAAAAAGGTATAGCTGGCAATTTATACCTTACTTCTCCTACATCACCCGCCAGAAATGCAAAATAGAAAATGGTTATCATTATAAAAGTTAAAAGCCAAAAGTGTTTCTTTTTAATAAGAAAGAATATTCCAGCGAATGCCATCAGATAAGAAAATACAAGCCATAAAATCAGTATAACGGAAATAAAAATTTCATTCCTCGTTTTTCCCTTAAAATAATTTTTTAGTATCTGATAAAAAGAAGGGTTCTGATATAAACCCCACGAATGAGGGGTATAAGATAAATTCAGGTAATTGCAGAATTCAAATACATTCAGATTCAAATACGAAAATAAAAAACCATTAAAAAAACGTTTTGCATAAAATGCTGGTTGTTCATACATACAGCTTAGTGCCACTTTCTGATAGTATTCTGCATTGACGAATGGATTTCCATATTTATCATCTATCCCATTCTTAATGGCTTCGCGTTTGAATTCCTTTTCAATTTCTTCCGGCTCTTTTCCGGTTCTCACTGCCTCTGAAAAAGTACTATTACAGAACAACAGATTATATCCCTGAATAGTGCTTATGGAATAGTTTCCATAGCGAAAATAATTACGAAGCATCCACGGGGAAAGGGTTAGATAGAATAAACTGAGATATAGGACAATGGATTTCCAATTAATCTGCTTTTGCCGTTTGAAGAAAAAGAACAGATAGCCAAGAACTAAAACAATAGGAAAATAAATGGATACGGGTCTTACAAGTGTTGCTATACCCATCATAACAGCGCACATAATCAAATGAGTAGTTTTATAATTTTTAACCCATTTTAAAAATAAATATATTGAGAGAAGGAAAAGAGAGATAAAAAGTGTTTCGGAAAACAAGGTTTGATTAAACAAATTAATGTGTGGGTCCATTAGAAATAATGTTGCGGTGAGAAATGACACATTCGCTGAAAAAAACAGTAATGCTATCTTATACAAAAGCCATCCGGAAACCAGGGCGATTAAAAAATTAACAAGTATGATAATCCAGGGCTTTGCTCCGGTAAAAAAATAGATAGCGTAGATGAATAAGGGATATCCCGGAGTACGGAATGCAAAGGGTCTGTCAGTAAAACCGGATTTTTTTATGCTGAGAGCGAGTGAATGATATCCAGATGGGTCAGAAATGAGAATTTTTTTATCTTCCACTTCTGCATTCCATGGGCGAATGAGAAGAAAAAGAATGAGCCGGAAAGATAAGCCGACGATGAGTAGATATTTCCAATTTTTTTTAATTATTGACAAACCCGTTGATGGGTTTAATTTTGTTTATCAAAAATTTTGCTTCTTCAAAACCCTCCTGAATTACTTTTATATTTGTTAAACCATCATAGTATCCACTTAAATGCAATATTTGGTAAACAGCATTTAGCGCATTTAGCATTTTTCTATCAATTTTGCCAATATTCTCATGGTAATATTCAATAGATCCTCTGTTTTTAGGAGGTTTCACCCCTCTGTATTCTAAAAACCCTTTTAATGCTACGATTACCCCTTTATAGGCAACTCCGCATGCGGAACTTACATACTTGCTGTCTAAATAATATTTTCCATTTTTTCCCGACTTCTTCAAAAGTTCAAGACCATTTTCAAAATATCGGTTTGACTCCGTGTAATATTTATTGGTATTCATAAGTGTATTTTGTTTTGATAGGTTAAATGATGATACAAAGATAGTGAAAATATTTTTATCTGGAAGGTCTTTTCCTGAAATTTTTATTCTTAGGTTTTGGCTCCGGCTCTTGTTTTTCAGGTACTCCGATGATGGAGATCAGCATATCGAGCTTCTGACGGGTACTCTTTTGTTTCTGTTGTGCCACATCCACTTTTTGCCCTACTTCTTTACGCAGGTTTTCAGCATTTTTTGCGTGACGGAAAAACTGAATGTTATTTTCCAATAAATTGATTTGATCAGCAATCTCTTTTAATTCGAATGTAAGCATTTTCTTTTCTTTCTCCAGAATATATTTTGCATCCGGTTCCTTCATTATTTTCTCTAATCTCATCTTATAATGAAATTTATCTTTTTCTGCCGGATCAAGATTAATTTTTTCAAGTAACTGGTTATAGGCGGTAAAGTATTTATCGGATAGTTCCTTTTTACGGTTGGCTGAAATTTCCAGCCCCTCCCATTCTTTACGTACGGTCTCTAAAAATTGAAAATTTTCTTTTTTATTGGATGAAGGAGAAAAAGTTTCAACTTTTGCAAGAATTTCTTCCAACTGCTTAACCGTTTCTTCCATTTTGACATTCTTGCTTTCTTCCATTTGTTTCCTTCTTGTAAAAAAATGGTCGCAGGATGCCCTGAACCGGTTCCATAATTTTTCCTGATGAATCTTTGGAACCATTCCTATGTATTTCCATTCTTTTTGCAAACGGATATATTCACGGGTTGTTTTATCCCAATCCTCACTATCTTTAATTTTTTCTGCTATTTCACAGAGAGCGGATTTGTCCTTAAAATTTTTTATTTGGACTTCTTTCTGGGATTTGAAAAAAACTTTTTTGGCAAGAAAAAAATTATTACAGGCGCTCCGGAACCGCTCCCATATCTGCTCATTTTGTTCTTTAGGAGCATATCCTATTTGTTTCCATTGTTTTTGTATGTTTTCAATTTCTGAACTTTTCTCCAACCAATCCCTGCTTTTTGTATAATTAATGGATGTTAACTTTTCTACTAAGATGCATAATTCAAGTTTCTGTTCGTAATTTTTTTCTTGTTCCTTTCTGACTTCCGACAAATGCGCTCTTTTTCTTTCGAATAATTTCTCTTTTACAGCAATGAAACGGTTCCATAACTCATCCTTCTGGTCCCCGCTTACAGGACCTGTCTGCCTCCAGGTTTCAAACAGGATTTGAAAATTTTCGAGTCCCTTGTTAATGGACTCTTCCTTGACAAGTTCTTCGGCTTTCTGGCATAAGTCAATTTTGGTTTCAAGATTTTTTTTAAGATTTAATTCTCTCAGTTCTTTATTAATTTTCAAATAGTCGTAAAACTTTTCTACATGGAAATGGTAAATTCTCCATAAATCCTTTTCATGCCCAGGGGGTACTTCTCCTGTTTCTTTCCATTTATTTTGTAATTCATGAAAACGGGAAAATTGCTTTGCCACATTTTCTTTGCTTTCCGATAACTTTTTGAGTTCTTCAAGAAGCAATGTTTTGGATTTAAGATTCTCAAGCTTCTTGTTTTCATTTTCCTGTTGCTCTCTCACCCGGCGGTCTTTGTAAATTCTGACTGCTTTTTTAAAACGTTTGTCAACGTCACTTTCTTCCTCGTTAAATTCCTTTTCGTTACCCCCTTCCTGGAGAAATAATTTTAATTTTAACTGATGCTCGAATTCCTGCCTTTGTTTATAAGCCACGCGAAGGGCATTAACCTTTTCTTCCATTCCATCAATAACAGAAGAAGCAGATAACTCCTCCATTAATTTAGTGATTTCTTCCCGGGAAAGTTCTGCATACTTCTCATCGGTTTCTACCGGCATATCCAATGAAGAATCTTCCTCCGACAGATTCTCCATTATAAAAGGGTTCCCCTTTTCTTTTTTATGTACGTCTTGTTGCATGGATTTATAGTTTCATCTTCGCTTAAAATCTGAATAATTATTTTTTTTCATTATCAGAAGAATATATGGCAGATTTCAGGTTTTTTATTTCTTCACCCTGATTTTTGTTTGTTTGATAGATTAAGGAAATATTTTTAAACGAGGGTTCGTGTTCAGGTATGATTTGAATAACTTTCCGGAATGACTCAGCCGATTGATTCATATCCAAACTATTATAATAGGCAATTCCTAAAAAATAATAAACTTTTGCCATCTCCCTGTTTAAGGAATCGTTGGCTGATTCTGAACTTGAATAGGTATGTGCGGCTTGTGTAAGGTTATTTAATGTATAATATTTTTTCAATAGTTGATTTAATTTTTGATTAAGGGATTTTTGTTCACTTAAAGCCATTTCCATTTTTTCTCGTGTCACTTTTTTCCAATCATTCTCCTTTATCATTGGAAAATCAAGCTCTTTTTTCTGTATAAATAATGGAGATTGGTTGGATGCACTATCCTTGTTGCGAATTAATAACTCAGAATAGGTTTGCTCCAATTGTTCTTCCGGCGTAAGTGTTGGTTTATTTTGAACTTCTTTCCGGAATGGGTTACCGGCAACCGTTGGTTCTGTAATTTCTGGATTTGACACTACGCTGGAATCTAATGGATTTGAATCAGTGACAGCGGCAGAGGTAGTATCAGCGACAGTAGCAGTAGCAGTAACAGTATCAGTAACAGTATCAGTGGCAGTATCAGTGACAGTGGCAGTAGAGGAATCTGTTGATGCCGTCAAGTCCTTCTTTTCATTGGCTACATTATCAGTGGATGGCTTTGATTCATTTACGGAAGAAATGGCATTTGTATTTTGTGGTGGAACATATACAGGATGTTTTTTGGGTAGTGTGTCTTCAGCATTTATTTTCTTTTTTTCTTCCACCAGATCCGATGGTTTCAGGGGAGTTCTTTTTACAATACGGGGATTAGGAACCGTAATGGCAATTTCATTGGGCTTGTAATTTATTTTCTGAAGTTGCCCCTCAATATCATTCATATTAAAATTGCTTTTTTCCTGAGGGGTTACTTTTAAACTATCTGCAAGTTGCAGTTTTGACTTTGGAGTAAGCGTATTTTTCTTATCCTTATTTTGTGCCTGACAAAAGATGGATAAAGTAACAAAGAAAAAAGTAAAATGGATGGTTTTTAAATACACGTATGAAAGTATTCGTTAAATTTTATGTAAAACTCTGTAATGCTATTGAATAATCGCTACGATAGTATAAATTGTTTTCCACAAAATCCGGTTAATATTCTATAAAAGTAGTATTTTTCATCCAGCGTGCATCCATTCCTTTTTTTTCAGTAAGTCCTCTTTTGTCTCCGTATTTTCTGGGTCAGCGACACAACAATCTACCGGACATACGGCGGCACATTGCGGTTCTTCGTGAAATCCTACACATTCCGTACATTTATCGGGCACTATGTAATAATATTGTGTGCCGTCGGACCCTAACGGACCGGGTGGGACGGGTGGCTGAGGAGCGGCGGCGTCTATAACTTCACCGTTTCCAAAGTCAATCTTAGTAAGTTTTGTTCCGTCGCCCCAACGCCACTCGGCTCCAGCTTCGTATATAGCGTTATTAGGACACTCCGGTTCACAGGCACCGCAGTTTATGCATTCAGATGTTATTATTATTGCCATCTTTGTAACTATTAATAAGAACCCCAAAGGTACAAATTTGTTTGAATTAGCAAAACATCTATGATAAATAGAAAAATACTTATAAATACTTTCCAACACCTTTCTGAGGTGTTATCTTCTTACCCTGATAATGACACTTTCAAAACAGCAGAAAGTGAAAATCCTTGGTTCACTCCTGAATTTTCATCCTTTGCATTTAAAGCTATTGCACAAGCAATCACTAAAGATAAAGTCGTTGACTTTTATCATAAAAATGACTATCCTTTTCCTAAAAACCCAAAATCAGTCGGTTTGGCAATGGCAGGTAATATTCCGCTTGCTGGTTTTTTTGACCTGATGATGATTCTGTTAAGCGGAAACAAAGCCATTATCCATAAAAGTCATGCTGATACTATTTTTCCTCATCTAATTGTGAATGAGTTATTTAAAATAACTCCCGCCTTGAAGTCCTTCATTTTTTTCTCTGAATCACTAAAAGATGTTAATGCTTTAATTGCTTCTGGATCCGATAATTCAGCCATGTATTTTTCGTACTATTTTAAGCATATTCCACATATTATCCGGAAAAACCGAAACGCTGTGGCTATAATTAATGATATAAAAAAAATTGATTTCCATTCCAAACAAGGGCTTGCCGATGACATGCTCCTTTATTTTGGCTTGGGTTGTAGAAATGTCTCAAAACTATATACCACAGATAAAATCAATGAAAATCAATTTACCGGGTTTATTTTTGACTTGGTAGAACCCTATAGATATTTATCAAAACATATCAACTATGCCAATAATTATCTTTATCAAAAAACGCTGTTTACCATGAATGAAATTAAGTTTTATGATAATGGCTTTATATTACTGGTTCCTGCTCATAAAATTCATTCCCCCGTGTCGGTTTATCATTTTCAATTTTTAAGCAATGAAGAAGCGACTTGTGAAGAAATTGAAAAAAACAGGGATTCTATACAATGCATAGCAACGGAAAAAGGGTATCTTGCCGGAAGTATCCCTTTTGGAAAAACACAACAACCGGAATTGTGGGATTTTGCCGATGGAATAAATGTGATGGAGTTTTTAGCAAAAATATAGAACACAGAGAGTTCATGATTTATAACTAAATTTGCCAATTAATTACAGAAAAATTATATAGGTGATGTTAGATATTAGATGTTGGATATTGAACATCAAACATCCAACATCCAATATCAAACATCCAAATTGAGCATTGACCTTAAAAAAATACAAAACCAAATAGAGGAAGAACTATCATCCTTTGAAATAAAGTTCAAGAAAGCCATGAAATCGGATGTGGTTTTATTGGACAAGATAATGGAGTACATTATTAAAAGGAAGGGAAAACAGATCAGACCTATGTTTGTTTTTTTATCTGCAAAAATATGCGGAGAGGTGAATGAGTCAACGTACCGTGGAGCTTCCCTGGTAGAATTACTTCACACAGCCACGCTGGTTCATGACGATGTGGTGGACAGTTCAAATCAACGCAGGGGTTTTTTTTCAGTGAACGCATTATGGAAAAACAAGGTAGCCGTGTTGGTGGGGGATTATTTGCTTTCAAAAGGGCTGATTCTTGCGCTTCACCATAAGGATTATGCTATGTTAGATATTGTTTCAAATGCTGTAAAAGCCATGAGTGAGGGTGAATTATTACAAATAGAAAAATCCCGCTCACTAACAATTACCGAAGATGTATATTATGACGTAATCCGGAAAAAAACAGCATCCCTGATTGCTTCCTGCTGTGCTATGGGTGCTTGCTCAGCTGGTGCCGACTCATTAACGATTGAAAAACTGCGTCTTTTTGGAGAGTTTACCGGCATTGCTTTTCAAATCAAAGATGACCTTTTTGATTATGGGAACAGTGATATTGGTAAACCATTAGGCATTGACATCAGAGAAAGGAAAATGACATTACCTTTAATATATGCCTTGCAAAATGCGACTTGGTTGAAAAAACGCCATATCATCAATCTGATAAGAAATCATACAGATGATACAAGTAAAGTCAAAGAGATTATTGAGTTTGTGAACACTTCCGGAGGGCTTGCCTATGCATCAAAGCAGATGGTATATTTCAGGGATAAGGCATTTGAGCAGTTATTTTCCCTTCCCTCCGGCGCCTATAGGTCAGCTATGGAGGAATTGGTTATTTTTACCATAGAAAGAGAGAAATAATCTGAAAGGACTTGTTTTTTTAAAAATTTGTATATAAATTTGTATTTTAATTCAAAAAGTATTACTTTTGAATCTGAAATAGTATAAAAGTATAACCTGTTACTCATAGAACAATGAAAAAATATCTCGGACTAATTGTATTTGTGGGCTTTTTGCTTGCTTCATGCGCGGAAAACCATAATGGTATTGCCGCAAAAAGAAAAGGATCCGGATGTAATACGCGTGCCGGTATGGCAAGGAAATCCGCTTTCAATTCCATACAATACAGATAATATTTACTTAACTAACTTTTTTATTTAGGATGAAATTTAAAACTCTACTCATCATATTCGCCCTTAGCACAGTGGTATTTTGCTCTTGTGCCAGACAGCATTGCCCTACTTACTCCAATAATCCGGATAAGGCACAAACGACACAAAATCAAACTAAGGTTTAATATAATTTCCTGCTAACTGACCACAGGCGGCGGCGATATCTTTTCCACGACTTCGCCTGATTTTTACATTTACCCCCCTTCTAAAAAGAAAATTCATAAATTTTTCCGTGCCTTCCACAGATGGTTTTGTGCCGTTAAACTGTTTAATGGGATTATATTCAATAATGTTTACTTTTGATGGGAATGGTGAGATAAAATTTAATAGTAATTCAGCATCCCTCTCAGAATCGTTAAAATTATTTAATAAAATGTATTCAAACGTTACTTTTTCATCCGACCAGGTACAGAAATGATGCAAAGCATCAGACAATGCCTTTAATGAATTTGAATTATTGATCGGCATTATTTTAGAACGTTTTACATCATCAGCCGCATGCAGGGATACAGCGAGTTTACACCGGAATTTATCATCCGCCAGCCGGGTAATCATTTTTGCAATGCCTGCTGTTGAAAGTGTCACTCTTTTGGAGGACATATACAATCCCTCTGCTGAGGTTATCATCGAAATGGCTCTCGTAACATTTACATAATTCAATAAGGGCTCCCCCATACCCATAAATACAATATTCGTGAGAGTTGCACCGTACTCATTTTGTGCTTCTTTGTTAAGGAATGTTACCTGATCTACCATCTCTCCTGCGTTGAGATTTCGTTTCAGCTTCAAATACCCGGTAGCGCAAAAACTGCAAGTTAGCGAACAGCCGGCTTGCGATGAAATGCAGGCAGTCATTCTATCCTTTTCGGGAATAAGCACTCCCTCTATGATATGACTGTCCCAGAGTGAAAAAGCGAGTTTAAGGGTTCCATCTGAACTTAGTTGCTTGGTATGAATTTTTATAGGATTCAAATGAAAATTTTCTTCTAGCCATTTTCGCAATGCAAGCGGAAGATTTGACATGTTTTCAAAGGTGTGTGCATTCTTTTTCCATAACCATTCATAGATTTGTTTGGCACGATATCCGGCTTCACCGGCGGTTGTTAATTTTTCCGATAATTCAGTGATAGATAATTGGCGGATGTCGGTGAGTTGTTTTTTTAATGGAGACATTTTATTTTTCCCAAACTTACATGAAAATTTATTTACACACAAACAAGATAAAATTAAATACGCCACGAATTAACACGAAATAACACGAAATAACACGAATTAATATGAATTAACACAAACTAATTCGCTTTATTTAGTGTTAATTGGCTAATTCTTATTTTGAGGTGCAACAAGTAAAGTTAGAAAGGATATATCTTTGCATTTGAGTTCCGTAGGAACGAATCATAAATGAGTCGTGCCTACGGCACTCTTGTCTATAAAACGTATAGATTTGAAGGATGGACTGAAGTCCATCCTTACAAAATTAAGTCGTGCCTACGGCACTCTTTACCCCAATGGCAACACGGAATATCACTGCTGACTTTGTTTTCACACCAGAAAAAAAACTGATACCATCCTTAGTTATCCGGTTAGAGGAACACAAAATACTTGAAGTTACATCGGGAAATGACATACACCCTGATGACCTTGAATTATTTCAAGGCATTCTATGCCCTGGATTTATTAACTGTCACACGCATCTTGAGTTATCTCATCTCAGAGGGAAAATTCCCGAAAAACAGGGGATTGACCATTTTATTGATTCAGTAATGATGCAAAGAAAAACGGGTGGAGAAACCGTATTGCGTGCAATGGAAAGAGCCGAAAATGAAATGATCGTTCAGGGAATTGTGGCTGTCGGAGATATATCTAACTCGGATGTTTCGTTTGATTTTAAAAAAAAAAATCGTATTTATTATCACACGTTTATTGAATTATTTGGATTTGATCCGGCAAAAGCAGTTCTCAATTTTGAGAGAGGAATAAAATTATTTAATAAATGTTCCGCAAAAAATACTTCCCTGACCATACATGCCCCATATTCAGTGTCACCGGAGTTATTGAAAATGGTTACCGGTCATTCAAAAAATCATAAGACCCTATTATCCATACACAATCAGGAGTCACGGGGAGAAAATAAATTTTTTATTAGTGGAGAGGGTCCGATAAAAGAACGGTTTGAAAAATGGAACTTGCCTGTTAAAAATTTTGAACCTACCGGAAAAAATTCCCTTCCATCTATTCTCGAAATCATTCCGCATGAAAATAAAACTTTATTGGTGCATAATACTTTTACGAATGAAGAAGATGTTGATTTTGCGTTATCAAAAAATAAAAACCTGTTTTGGTGTATTTGTCCAAGAGCTAATTTATTTATAGAAAATCAGTTACCCGATGTAAACATGTTCAGGAAAAAAAATGCAAAAATCTGTATTGGAACCGACAGCTTGGCTTCCAATTTCAGCTTGTCTGTAATGGAGGAAATAAAAACATTGCAACATCATTTTACCGGAATACCTCTGGAGGAATTACTCACTTATGCAACCATCCATGGCGCTGAATTTTTAGGAATACAGAATGAAAAGGGAAATTTAGAGAAAGGAAAAAAGCCAGGAATAAATTTAATCCGGAACCTGGAAACAGAAACCTGCCGGCTGAGAGAAGACAGTTGGGTGCAGGTAGTGGATAGACCGTGATTGGGGGGAATTGACAACGTACTTAAAACAGTTGGTTACATTGATTGCCACAAAAGTATTACTATAACCTAAGCTGAGTAAGATAAAACAAAAAATTTTGAATAAATAAAAAACATAAAACAAGAAACGTATAATGATAAAGTGCAAATCCTTATACATTATTAATTTTTTGTTTAGTGTTTTATGTTATGATGATTGAAGGTTGAGAATATCAATTTTAGTTGTGGAAATGAAAACATGTAGTCGTAAAATGTGAAAATATAATTATTCGGCGCTACAGCTTAAACCCCTTCAAATGCTCAGGCATTTTCTCCTTTTGCATAAGATATTCCAACGATTCCTTTTCGCGAATGAGATGTGATTTTCCTTTTGTGTCTATCAAAACAACATTAGGTCGCATGGCAATAAATTGCATCCATTGAGTCATGTTATAGGCACCCACCGTGTGTACTACCACCTGGTCGCCCTTTTTCAGAGGGGGAAGTGTGCAACTTTCACGGATTACATCAATGTTCATGCACAAGGGTCCGTATAACACGGTATCTTCCGTATAATGCGAAAAATCCTGTGCCGGAGAAATTTTATGCGCATACCAGAAAGAAGTAAATAAAATATTTACTCCGAAATCCATAATAGTGGCACGCCTGCCATCGGATAACCGTTTATTTGCGAGTACACTGCCTATGAGATATCCTGCATCGTCAATTAACGCACGACCTGTTTCAAGAATTAAAAGCGGAAGTTCTTCAGGAGAAATTCCTGATTTCAGAATCTGAGTGGAAATGGCTTCCGCATAATCATCAAACGAAGGGGAAATATCTTTTCCCTGATAATAGGAACCATGCAAAGTGTTAGTGGATGCAAATCCTCCTCCGAGGTCAATGTACATAATATTTTTTTTCAATTCCTTTTTTATTTTCAATGCCAGCGTAGCGAGTTTCATAGCCGCTATCCCGTAAGCATCTTTCGTAAGCATAAACGTTCCGATGTGAGAATGTAAACCGGTTAATTCCATTTTTTGGGAAGTCACAATTTTCATCAAAGCATCCCATGCTTGTCCGTTTTCATAATTAAAACCAAAGCGGTCCCACATAGGGTAAACTCCCGTGTCCATGTTGATACGGATAGATACCCTGGGTTTTTTCTTCACCTCTTCGGAAAGTTCAATCAACCGGTAAAGTTCATCCAGATGGTCAATATGAATGAGGGAATTATTTTTGATGGCGGAAATCAAATCTTCATCAGTTTTATCGGGACCATTGAAAATAATTTTATCACCCGGCACTCCGTTATGAAGGGCTTTGTTATATTCAAATCCTGAAACTACCTCAGCCCAGGAACCTTCCGAATGAAAAACATTACAAATCGCATTCAGGTAATTGGTTTTATAGGACCATGCAAATTGCACGCGAGGGTACCTGGTTTTGAATGCACGGTTTGCCCGTTGAAAATTTTCACGAATACGGCTTTCGGAAAGCACAAACAGCGGAGAACCAAATTCTTTCACGAGGTCTTCCACTGCATTATCGTCTATATGCGTGACAGGAACATATTCGGTGCGTGTTCCGAATTTGCTTAAAAATCCGGTGTTCAGTTTTTTGATGACCGGGCGTTCGTAGCGGAGTTTTTCCATGTGGGGAGGGGGTATAGGGTATAATTATAAATTATTAATTGATGATTGATCAATGATCATTGTGCATTGTTCATTGATCAATCATTATATACCAAACCTACTCAGGTTTTAGAAAAAAAAACATATAACACTAAACAAAAAATGAATAATTTCTAAGTGCTCAACTCCTTTGACATTAATTATTTTTTGTTATATGTTATTCATTTTTTTCGGAAACCTGTTTACCTTTGGTTTACCCCCATGCCATTTCAGCCCTATACCTCTTTACTCTAGTACTCACCCAACGTACTGATCTTCTCAAAATCCTTTATATCACAAACATTATCCATAGAATACCTCACAAACATTTTACCTGTTTTATATTTTTTAAATGGTTTTACTTTTTTACCCATGGCTAATTTAACCAATGCCGCCGGAAGGTTTTGACCTGCACCGGCGCTTAAATAAACCCATGCAGGGAAACGCGGATTAATTTCAATCAGATATAGTTCGTCTTTTTCTGATTTCATTAATTCAAGTTCCATTCCGCTTTTCCATTTGGTTGCTTTGATAAGCTTATAAGCCATACTCAGAATATTTTTATCATTAATAGTAATGCCCGCCCATGCTTTGCCCTTATCGGTCAGCACCATTTTTTTCATGGGGATAGCGCCAATAGTTTTTCCGGTGCCATCGCCCAGTGCCACTACATCATATTCATTACCGGCAATAAATTCCTGTATGATTACCGGCAATCCCCATTTAGCGGCTAATTTATGATAGTATGTGTGCACCTGTTCAAACGTATAGGCAATATATGCTTCGTAAAATTTTCCTTTTACTACCATAGGAAAATTAAATTCACTCATCAAACCGGTGATTTCATTTACCTTAAAAAGTGTTTTGCTTTTTGGGACTTTGATACCATATTTTTTCCCAAATTCAAATAATTTGTTTTTATGTCTGGCTTCAAAAATTTCTTTATCGGGTAAATACGTTCTTATGCCTTCATCAGTAAGTTGGTCTTTAATTTTTATAAAGTTAGGCAGTTCGGCATCATAATTCGGTATGATTATATCGAGTTTCTCCACCGAATGAATGTACGCAAGCCGTTGTAATAAAGTATCGGAACCGGAAGAGGGCAATGGGATGTGATACGTTTTGTCAATCAGATTTTTTAAATAAATACCGTGTTCCATATTTTCGTAGGATAACCCAATAATTCTTGCATTGAGCGATTTATCCTCACGGATGGCACGAATGACGGGTACGCCGGAACCGGGATTATCAGTGGCATTTAAACCGGTGACACCAATGGTGAGTTTCATTATTTTTCGGTTAGAAGATTGTATTGTTTTAGCTGGCGGACAAAGTCATAATAATCTTTTTCAAAAGTAGCCGGATCAATGGTATAGGAAGACAATATTTTTTTCTTTATGTCATCCACTTGTTTCCCTTGTTTGATGAGGTTTATTAATTCGGCTCCCATCGGGTTTACCGAAAAGGAATCGCCGGTGGAGGGGATAAAAACAAAGCCGGTGTCACTGATGGCGATGTCGGTTTTTATTTTGAGGGTTGGCATGGGGGGTAAAAGTATAAAGATAAAAGTTAAAAGTTTATTATTCAAGTTCAATTTCGTTTAGTATATATATAAATCAGGCGAGAGATTTTAAAATGCTTAATGCCCAAGTATTAATTTCAGAATATGTTTTAACTAATTTTCATTTTTTAGCTCTGAAAATAAGTTTTGGTTTCCCATTCTTCATTTATGTTGTGGTATTAAAACGGACCATTTCTTTCGCGCTTGCTCTACCTCTTTATCTAATTGTTTCCAGAAAAGTTTGTATGCTTTTTCAGTTTTTTTTTTAGCATCAATGGCAATTCCCTTCATTAATGAATGTAATTGTTTGTCTGTAGGTTCAGAATCCCATGTAAACTTATAATTTATTTTCATTTTACAAATGTAACCATTTCAATTATTATTTTCAATACACCAATAATTGTAACTATTCAGCATAAAAAAAGTTCTTAATACTTTGCGTACTTTGCGCCTTTGCGTGACATATAATTTGCGAGAAATCATACCCACTGAATAGTTACCAATAATTTAACTACTGCAATAACCAAGACGAAAAGTAATATATATTTCAACCAGGTTTGATTCATTTTACCTGCGCCCAGAAAAGAACCCAATACCCCACCTGCAAATGCAAATAATATCCAACTATAAAAATGAGAGGGAAATGAAATTTCATTTTGATAAACCCCTACGACACCGCTGATGGAATTTACAAAAATAAATAAAGCGGAAACGGCGGAAGCAGTTTTTAAATCCGACCAACGGGTAAGTACTAATAATGGGCTTAATAAAATTCCGCCGCCGATTCCTATCATGCCGGAAACAAAGCCAATAATTATTCCGCATAAAACCGCGATGAAATAATTTACGGGTTGTATTTCCAACGATTTAGTTTGATTGATAAAAAACATTCTTCCACAAGCAATGAGCAGGCACACAGCCAAAATTATTTTATACAGCTCAGCAGAAACAGGGACAGTGGCGCCAAGAAATGCAAAAGGAAAAGAAGCGATGGCAAAAGGCAGAAATAATTTCCAGCGGAAAAACCCTTTCCGGTAATACTGAATAAATGCTACTCCCGAAACCAGAATATTGAGAATAAGAGCAGAGGGTTTCATAAAAACGGGAGAGATGCTGAACAAAGCCATCACGGCAAGGTAACCGCTGGCTCCACCATGACCCACGGAGGCGTAAAGGAAGGCGATGAAAAAGAGTAAGGGGAGGAAAAGGAGTTCGTGGGGCATGGAAAAAATTTTGATAAAATTCCTGAAAAATTTGGTTTTCTCAAAAATTATTCATACATTGCACCTTTGTTTTAATTTATCTTAGCCCTGAATACTATGAAAATGCCACTGCATAAAATTTCTCCTGCTCTTATAGTGAGTGTAATGCTTACGATTCCTTCCTGCCAAAATCCCGAAGATGTAATTGAAGCTCGGGGGGGGGGGGGGGTAAAAATTTAAGGGTTGCAAAAGATCTGAACCACGACCCCGCAGTTTTTAAAGAATTTACCGGCGAGAAACCCAACCCTTTTGCAATGGAAAATGTAAAACCGCCTGAGCTCCCCGACCACAACCGTTATATCCTAGAAACTCCTCTTTCAAATACAGTAGCTTTGGAATGGTTTCAACCCTTCGGACTTCAGGTTGTGAAAATTCAGGAATTAAACTATTATAAATATTTAGAATGGGTAATAGATGAAGAAGACGTTATATATAAAAAGCTTGACCCAGTCACTTTTACTTTATATAATAATGGCATAACACACGATTTAAGAGATGTTCCGCCCGAAGATAATAAATTCTTTGAAGGGCTGTTTTCAATGTACATCCGAGACCGTTCGGTTCGTTCCGTTACGCTCTACGCCAGAGTTTTTTACCAGTCAAGGAGAGGACAAGCTGTCTATAAAACCACTAATACAAATTATTTATTTACAGGGGCTTCTGATATTCTGGAAATAACGCTAAAACAGGAAAAAATTAAGGTGGATGACCCCTTCGGTCAGGGAACTATTTTTAATATTCGTTATAAAATCAAACACGACCCATGGAACCAATACCCAGATGGTTGGCCCTTTAATGTTTTTGCAAACCCCAGACCGGGACTGTACGATTTTTTGTTGGTGGTTACCGACCGCCGCAGTTTAATTGAACAACCGGTTGGCGACCCTATAGATTATTATACCAATAAAGAGCATACGGTTATCCGCCGGAGAGTTCTTGCCAAGCCCATTTTCCATGGTTTAAACCTCACCTTGCTGAATGAAGATTTTAATAATGAAAATGCCGTTATTGATAATTTGTCAGACAATGACCTTTATAATGGAAATGTTTTTGTTTGGAACTGGTATCCTAATGCTAGTACAAAACTTGCTACTTTCCCTCATTCCGTAGTCCCAAACGTAATAGTTACGGCAGACAATTATACGCAAGCGGAATATGATACATATTCCAACATTCCTGTAGTTGACTCACGCAGGTTTTTACCTATTAATGCTGAACACCCGTTCCAAACTGATTACCAATATTGTTTTAATGCATCTTCTTATAAAAATATTAATGTTTCAGAATCATTTCTCAGATTAATCAATCCGGGTCAACCATCTTCTACTCTTTTTGTTAATGATTTTGATTACAAAATTAATAGTACACTTGTTACGTTTAGCAATTATGATCGTAGTATTGGCGGAGTTCAGGGTCGCTCGTTTTTATATGGAAAAATAAGCGCTAAAATAAAATTTCCACAATTGTTAAATACCAATAATCTCCCAAACGGGCTTTTTAGCGCTTTTTGGTTGTATGAATTTCACCATGGTGGTATCCCCATTTCTTATCATCATCATTGCCTTAACGGCGGAGTTATGAATGATAACAAACAACTATACGAAATTGACATTGAAATAAACCCTTCTAATACTCCGGGCAATATTTCAGTGGGGTTGGGAATTATTGACTATAATTGCGGACCGCATGTTTATAGCTTAAATGGCATTGAAAACTTTTATCGGGGTCCTATGTGGACAAATAACGGATATACTTTTCAACGAGTGGTAGCTCCTCAAAAGAATGCAGATGGCGTTATTACCGGTTATATAACAGGTGTAGTGCATTACTGGGATACTGACAAATCATTTCTGAATACTCCGCATATTTATACGATTGACTGGGATTACGACAGAGTGGTAATTTATATTGACGGCATTGAAAGTGCAGTATTTACTTCAGAGGATGTAAAAATACCCGATGTAGAAATGGCAATACGATTTAGTAATAATTGGAAAGACGAATCCTGGGTCAATAATAAAGGATATGAACTTCAAAATATTCCTTTTCCGGCTACAGATCAGGCAATTGAAGTGGATTGGGTGAAATTAGAATAACTACTAAACACGATGAAAACAAAAAAAATTATTTTTCTTTATCTCTTATTGCAATTATCAATCTTATATACATCCGCCCAGAGTTGGCAACCGGTGGGTTCTGGTTTGAATAAATATGTTAGTGAATTTGTTGTTTATAAAAATCAATTATATGCGACGGGTATATTTGAAAAAAATGGAAATGGAGATACTTTGAATGGTCTTGCAAAATTTAACGGGAGTGATTGGGAAAGAGTGAGTATATCTGCAAAAGGTGGAATAGGACCCGCATGCGTTTTTAATAACAAGCTTATTTTAGGTGGTGAAATTCTTTGTTCTGACGGTAAATATTCAAATCGGATTGCCTCTTGGGATGGTACAAACTGGAATCATCTGGGGAAAGGGTTATCATCATCATCTTGGTCATCGGAAATGGAAGTTTACAAAAATGAATTATATGTGGGAGGCGCCTTTGATTCTGCTGGAGGCAAAAAAGTAGAATATATTGCCAGATGGAATGATACACTTTGGAAAGATGTTGGTGGTGGAGTAAGATATAGCGGTTTTGATCCACCAAGAGTTAATGCTTTTTTAGAATATAATGGCTTTTTACTTGTAGGGGGTCTATTTGATTGGGTAAACAGTGGTACGTTACATGTTGATGGATTAGTCGCTTGGGATGGAAACCAATATGGTAAAACTCCAGGGTGGTATGGGTCAAACCTTTGTATATTCAGAAACAGAATTTATTCATCTTTTGGAGAATATCTTTGTCGGATGGATAGTACAACTGCGGATTATGAATTTGCCAAATTTAGCAGTATTAAATCCATTGAAGTTTATAATGACAAATTATATGTTGGGGGCGTTGGTGATTCCATAGGAGGAATCAAAGCACGAAATATTGCCTGCTGGAACGATACGGTATGGGAGGAAGTAGGAGGCGGAGTTAATGATTATGTATCTGCCATGATAGTTTTTGACAGTTCATTGTATATAGGAGGAAATTTTACCGAAGCCGGCGGAAGACCCATCATGAGAGTTGCCCGTTTGGATTTATCCATCAAACCCGGGGTAAAAGAATTCATTCATGAAAAACCTTTGGTTCAAATTATTCCAAATCCTACCGCAAGTGAAATCTTTTTAAAGGTTCCACCTCATGAGCAGGGTTTATTTGAAATACTGGACCTCACAGGGAAAAAAGTTTTTTCAAAGCAAGTTCGTTCATCTGTGACTATAAAAATTGAGCATCTTCCTGCGGGTTTGTATTTATACAAATACAGCACAAGCTCCGGAAACGCTAGTATAGGAAAGATTATGAAGCAGTGAAATTAAGATTCAACCTAACTTAGACAAGCCGGAACCAAAAAAGGTTAATATTAGAAATTAGAAAATTGAGAGCAAATTTATTCAATCTAATTGCCCTCCCCCTTCACCAGCCCCTTCAACTCCACCAGCTTCAGCAACGCCTCCACCGGCGTAATCGCATTCGTATCCAGCGATTCAAGAATTTTTTTGATTTTTTCATACACCGGATTTTCCGCATTGAATAAACTTAGCTGAAAATTGGAAACGGGGATCTCAGAAATTTTTTTCTTCGTCTTTTCATGCATGCGGTCTTTTTCAAGATGATGTAAGATTTCCTCCGCTCTCCGTATTACCATATCCGGCATTCCTGCCATTCGTGCCACATGAATACCGAAACTGTGTTCGGAACTTCCCGGCTCTAATTTTCTCACAAAAATTATTTTATTCTCACGCTCTCTCACCGATACCCTGAAATTTTTTACGCGCGTTAATTCGTCCGCCAGTTGGCTCAACTCGTGATAATGAGTGGCGAATAATGTCTTAGCCCTACCCTTCGGGTGATTGTGCAGGTATTCTACCAATGCCCAGGCAATGGAAATCCCATCGTAGGTGCTTGTCCCTCTTCCGATTTCGTCGAGCAGAACCAAACTGTGATTGCTCACATTGTTTAAAATGCTTGCCGTTTCATTCATTTCCACCATAAACGTGGATTCCCCGAGAGAAAGATTATCGGAAGCGCCTACCCGTGTAAATATTTTGTCAACCAGCCCGATAGTGGCACTCTCTGCCGGCACAAAACTTCCTGTTTGTGCCAGCAAAACAATTAATGCCGTTTGCCTGAGCAAGGCGGATTTCCCTGACATGTTGGGACCGGTGATAATCATAATCTGGGTATGGTCATCATCCAGATACACATCATTCGGCACGTAAGATTCTCCAAGCGGTAAGCGGTCTTCAATGACCGGATGACGACCCTGCTTAATGTGTATAACGGTAGAATTTTCTATAACCGGTTTTGAAAATTTATTTTTCAGCGCCACTTCGGCATAAGAGCAAAGAACATCCAACATTCCGATAAGCAAGGAGTTCTGCTGAATTTGCAAGGTAAATTGTGCCACTACAGATACCAGCTCGTTAAACAGCCGGGCTTCAATTTCAAAAATTTTTTCTTCTGCGTTGAGAATTTTCTCCTCGTATTCTTTCAGTTCCGGAGTAATGTATCTTTCTGCATTGGTGAGGGTTTGTTTCCGTATCCATTCGGCAGGTACTTTATTCTTATGAGGATTGGTTACTTCGAGGTAATACCCAAAAACACGGTTATAGGAAATTTTCAAAGAAGGAATGGCGGTTTTTTTTGCTTCGGTTTCCTGTATCTGAAGTAAATATTCTTTTCCGGAATAAGCAATTTTTCTCAATTCATCCAATTCATGATTTATCCCATCCTTTATCATTTCTCCCTGATTGGTTAATAGGGGAGGATCTGGTTTTAATTCCCTTTCTATCTTATCGCGAATACTCTCACAGGGATTAAGTTGTTCTTCCATTCTTTTGAGTAGAACAGCGGTGGAATTTTTTTGCAGGTTAACTTTTAAAAGTGGCACTGCCTGCATGGCTCTTTTAAGTTGATTTAATTCTCTGGGTGATATGCGCCGGATTGCCACTTTTGAAATCAATCGTTCCATGTCGCCGATGGGTTTCATGATTTGCTGAAAATTCAAAAGTAAATCGGTATCGAGCGTAAAATTTTCAACCGCGTTTAACCGTTCCTGAACAGAAACTAAATCCTTCAGAGGCATGGTGAGCCAACGCCTCAAGGTTCTGGCTCCCATAGGGGTAACTGTTTTATCCATCACCTGAACCAAGGGCACTCCCCCCTCAAAAGGAGAATGTAAAATCTCCAGATTGCGCTGGGTGAATTTATCAAGCCATACATATTGTTCTTCTTCGAGACGTTGAATGCCTGTGATATGATTCAATTCATTGTGTTGTGTTTCCTTCAGGTAATGTATAAGCACTCCAGCCGCCACAATTCCTTCATGCAATTCCTCGATTCCAAAACCTTTCAAGGACAATACAGAAAAATGCTGAGTGATGGTTTCCACCGCATAATCGTAACTGAAAGCCCATTCATCCACAGGATAGGAATAATATTTATCAGAAAAAATTTCCTGGAAAATGTTTTTTTTCGATTTAGGATAAATAATCTCTGAAGGATTAAAACTTTGTATCAGTTTTTCAATATAATTTTTATTTCCCTGTGAAATTGAAAACTCACCGGTGGAAACATCCAGAAATGCTATTCCAAAAATTTCATTCCCGATATGAATGCCGGCGAGATAATTATTTTGTTTCTGATCCAACACCTTATCATTAAAACAAACTCCGGGTGTCACTAATTCTGTCACGCCTCTTTTTACAATGGTTTTTGCCATTTTGGGATCTTCGAGCTGGTCGCATACAGCCACCCGTTCTCCGGCGCGAATCAATTTAGGAAGATAGGAGTCCAGGGCATGATGAGGGAACCCGGCTAATTCAACGAACGAAGCGGCGCCATTTGCGCGGCGGGTAAGAACGATTCCTAAAATTTTGCTTGCACGAATAGCATCTTCGCCGAAGGTTTCATAAAAATCACCTACCCTGAAAAGTAATAACGCACCCGGATGCGCCTGCTTAATCCGGTTGTATTGTTTCATCAGCGGAGTTTCTTTGTCAGACATAAGTTATACAATCGTATATTTGCCATTTTTACAGAATTTGACAAAGTTAAAAAATTCCGAGTTAAACCGCCTGAGCGTGGAAAAATTTAAAATTTCTTCCAAACTGCCGGTGGTGGTTGTTTTAGACAACGTCAGAAGCGGCTATAATGTTGGCTCCGTTTTTAGGATTTGCGATGCATTTCCGGTTGAAAAATTATTTCTCTGCGGCATAACCGGATTCCCACCTAACAAGGAAGTCCATAAAACAGCTCTTGGGGCGGAGGATTCGGTTGAATGGGAGTATAGAAAAGAAGTGGAAGAATTAATTTTATCTCTTAAAAAAGACAACTATTTAATTTGTTCTGTAGAGCAAACAACCGATAGTATTTATCTTCCTGACTTTAATTTTCCGACTCAACAAAAAGTTGCTTTTGTGTTTGGTCATGAGGTAACCGGAGTACAGGAAAATATTGTGGCGCTATCTGATTGTTGCATTGAGGTTCCGCAATATGGCACAAAACACTCATTGAATATTTCAGTGACGGCTGGGATTGTGATGTGGGAGGCCTGTAGGAAGAATTATAAAGGATAAAGGATAAAAGGAAAAGGATAAAGGGAAAATGTAAAAAGTAAAATAGAAAAGAACCTACAAGGTTTAGCACCTCTACCCCCTCAAAGTCGAAAAGTCCTTCACCGCTCTACCGCTGGAAGATAGTTTGCTCACGGTCTTCATCATCTTCCTCATTTCCATAAATTGATTCACTACGTTATTGATTTCCTGAACATTAGTGCCACTCCCTTGTGCAATGCGTTTTTTTCTGCTTCCGTTTAATTCTTCAGGGTTTTGTCTTTCATAAGGTGTCATGGATTGTATGATGGCTTCAATGGGTTTAAAGGCATCATCCTCTATTTCCACATCTTTAATTTGTTTGCCGATTCCAGGTATCATGGATGCAAGTTCTTTGATATTTCCCATTTTCTTAATCTGCTTAAGCTGGTTGAAAAAATCTTCCAGATTGTATTGGTTTTTGTGCAATTTTTTTGTCATCCTGCGGGTTTCCTCTACATCGAATTGTTCCTGGGCTTTTTCTACTAATGTCAAAACATCTCCCATTCCAAGAATTCGTTGTGCCATCCGGTCGGGATGAAATACATCTAACGCTTCCATTTTTTCCCCTGTGCTTATAAATTTAATTGGCTTTTGTACTATGGAACGGATAGTAAGTGCGGCTCCGCCTCTTGTGTCACCATCCAATTTGGTAAGCACTACTCCATCAAAATCAAGTACATCGTTAAATGCTTTTGCAGTGTTTACAGCATCCTGTCCTGTCATGGAGTCCACTACAAATAATGTTTCAGAGGGTTTAACTTTCTTATGGATTCTGGAAATTTCGTCCATCATAGCTTTATCAACAGCTAATCTTCCGGCAGTGTCAATAATTAAAGGATTATGCCCATAAATACTTGCATGTTGTATGGCTTTCTCTGCAATAGAAACCGGATCTTTACTTTCTATGTCTGCAAATACTTCCACTTGTATTTGCTCTCCCAATACTTTCAATTGCTCAATAGCCGCCGGGCGGTATACATCAGCCGCAACCAACAACGGCATTCTCCCTTTTGCCTTGAGATAATGAGCGAGTTTTCCGCAAAAAGTGGTTTTACCGGAACCCTGTAATCCGGACACAAGCACAACAGGTGGATTTCCATTTAATTTAATTTCCTGATGAGTGGCGCCCATCAATTGGGTGAGTTCCTCCGCCATTATTTTTATAAGCAGTTGTCCGGGAGTAACAGAAATCAATACCTGTTGACCAATGGCTTTTTCTTTTATTGTGTCAGTAACGGATTTAGCTATTTTATAGCTGACATCCGCATCAATCAAAGCACGGCGGATTTCTTTAACTGTCTCAGCGATATTTATTTCGGTGATTCTACCGTGACCCTTAAGGACTTTCAGGGCATGGTCAATGCGGGAGGAGAGTGACTCAAACATGGTATTATGATAAATTGAGATGATATTTTACCCCAAATTTACTACCTTTATCCAAATTTTCCTTACGTATGCAATTTGTTCTCTACGAAGACGAATCGAGAAATAATTTTCTTCCTTTTACTTATACAAGACCGGTATATGAATTACGGGTGGGTATTGACACCCTACGAGAAAAATGGGAGTATTTTCTCGGTAAGAATAGTGTGCTTTCCTGCGAAAAACATTTGTTTCCGCTTTTTGGAAAATTACCCGGAGATGAAACTGATTTTACCTTTGTCAATAGTCGGTTTATACCAAACATCTTTTTAGAAAAAAATATACGTTCCTTAAAGTCAGGAGAGTTGTTAGTAACCAGTGAAAACGAAGTCCTTGCTTTTAGAATCAAATTAAATCATTCAAAAGAGATATTTCAATCTGTGATTACCCGATCTTTTATCAATAGGTTAAATTTAAAAACTATTTTTCTGAAGAATAATAAAAATATCCCTATATTGAAGCTACTCTCCTGTCCCGATATTTTCAGAATTAACGGAGCTGTATTAAGGGAGGACTACAAAAGGATAGTTAAAAAAAGAAAATCTCAATCCATAAAGGACAAACACACTATATTATACAATCGTTCACAAATATTTTTAGAAAAGGGAGCAGTGGTTAGAGCCGCAATTCTCAATGCTGAAAATGGACCTATTTATCTGGGAAATGGCTCGGTAGTGGAAGAAGGGTCTGTCATACGGGGTCCTTTTGCCCTTGGAGAAAAAGCCCATGTATTAATGGGAGCAAAAATACGGGGTGACAGCACCATCGGACCCGGATGCAAAGTAGGGGGTGAAGTTTCTAATTCCGTATTTTTTTCCAATAGCAACAAAGCCCACGATGGGTTTATTGGAAATTCAGTGGTAGGGGAGTGGTGCAATTTAGGCGCCGGTACCACCATTTCCAATTTGAAAAATAATTATTCAACCATCAAGCGCTGGGACATTGCAACAAATAAATTTGTGGACTCCGGCTTGCAATTTTGTGGTTTGATGATGGGCGATCATTCCAAAAGCGGGATACAAACCATGTTTAATACGGGCACTGTAACCGGAGTGGGAGCTAATATTTTTGGCGCTGGTTTTCCTCCGAAATATATTCCTTCGTTTTCCTGGGGCGGCGCGGAAGGGTTTGAAACCTTTAAACCGGAAAAATTTTTGGAACTGGCAAAAAAGGTGATGGAAAGAAGGAGTGTCACTTTGAGGAAAGAGCATGTTGATTTATTGATGCATGTTTTTAAAATGACCAACGACTAATTTCCAATGACTAATGACCAATAACCAATGACCAATTTCTAATTCCCATGCGCACAAAAATCATTGCCGGCAACTGGAAAATGAATAAGACCGTTCAGGAAGGTATCGTTCTCATTGAGGAAATACTGAAGTCAGCCGGAAAATTACAGCACGAAAACCTGCAAATTATTCTTGCACCTCCTTTTCCATTGCTGGGAATGGCATCCGCCTTAACTTCCGATTACCGGTTCATTTCTATCTCTGCGCAAAATTGTTACTATAAAAACAACGGTGCTTTTACAGGGGAAGTGTCACCTGCTATGATCAAATCAACCGGTGCAAATCATGTGATAATCGGTCATAGCGAAAGACGAATGTATTTTCACGAGGATAATTCTCTCCTTTCTGAAAAAATTAAAGTGGCTTTGCAAAATGGATTAACCCCGGTTTATTGTTGTGGGGAAACATTATCAGAAAGAAATGAAGCATCTCATTATGATATTATTAAAAACCAACTCGAAGAAACTATTTTTTCGTTGGATGAAGAAGAGATTATTAAAATAGTGATTGCTTATGAACCGGTTTGGGCTATCGGAACCGGAGTAAATGCCACTCCCGAACAAGCTCAGGAAATGCATAGGTTCATTCGGACGCAAGTGGCGTTGAAATTTAAAGATGATATTGCTGAAAAAATTCCAATCCTTTATGGCGGGAGCGTAAAACCGGAAAATGCATATTCTTTATTTTCGTGTACTGACATAGACGGTGGATTGATCGGCGGCGCTTCATTGAATTCTAATGACTTCGTGGCGATTATTAATTCTATGGTGGAAATTCTGAGAAAAAAATAATAGTTATGTTCAGTGCCCACGCAATTAAACCATAAATTGAATAAAAAAAATTTAGCCACTGATTACACTGATTAAAAATAGTTTTAAATTTTTTTGTAATATTAATCCGTATAATCCGTGGCTAAATTACATTTTATCATCTTGGACTGAACATTTAAAAAAAAATAATGGTAAATATGAAAAAAAAAAGTTCTGCCCAGAAACTAACTCACAAAAAAAAATTTCCCCTTACCGGAACAAGCATCATCCTGTTTGTCTTTTCCTTTTTACTCTACTCCAATACACTTACACATGATTTTACGTTGGATGATGAACTGGTGCTTGGTAGGAATGAATTAGTCCTTTCAGGTTTAAAATCGCTACCGGATTTATTTACTAAATCCTACCGCTATGGATTTAATCATGAAAATACCGGACAATACCGTCCACTATCTCCTATTTTTTTTGCGGCTGAAATACAATTTTTTGGCTTTAATGCACATACGTTGCATTTTTTTAACATTCTTTACTACAGTTTATGTGTGACACTTATTTTTATTGCATTGTATAATCTGCTCTTGTTAGTTTTTCCTGTTGAAAATCCAGCCCCGTTCAGAATCAGTGTCATCGCCTCATTACTTTTTGCAACCCATCCCTTGCATACCGAGGTTGTTGCAAATATAAAAAGCAGGGATGAAATTCTTGCGTTACTGTTTATGATGGGCTCTTTGTTTTTCATGATTCGGTTTATTAAAAATAAAAGAACATCCTTAGTAAGACCTGAAATGTTTTATTCTCTTCTATGCTATTACCTTGCTCTTCTTTCAAAAGAAAGCGCAATTACGTATCTTGGAATAGTGCCACTGATTTCTCTCTTTTTTGGAAAGCAATCACTTAAAAAAACACTTTTTATAACATTTCCCTTTTTACTTCTAAGCATTTTATACATCATTTCTGTTTTTTCATTTTTAGATCAGACACTGGGAACTAAAGCGATAAGTGTTGTTAATAACTCGCTCGTTCAAAAAATGACATTTATTGAATCGTTTTCCACAAAAATCTATATTTTAGGAAAATACCTCTTTATACTGACTCTTCCTTTCCCATTGTTATTCGATTATTCATATAACCACATTCCTGTAATGCATTTGGCTGATTTGAATGTCATCGTTTCTTTTCTCTTTAATCTTGCTTTATTAATAGTGGGTGTCACTATTTTAATTAAATCAATCGTTGTTAAACATTCTTCGCCCCTACCTTCCTTTTTGCATCTTACCTCTTTCTCCATTTTATTCTATTTCATCACCATTTCTATTGTTACCAATATTTTTATAATTATTGAAGCAACCGCCGCAGAACGATTTTTATTTACACCCTCACTTGGGTATTGTCTTCTTATAGCTACGTTAATTCATTATTTCACTTACCCCCGTTTCTCTGTAGTGCCACAAAAAAACCAGCATTGGATTTTCTTTATGATACTCATACCCTATTTACTTTTTTTTACACTGAAAACATGGAACAGAAATCCGGATTGGAAAAATGATTTTACTTTATTCAAAGCAGATATAGATTATTTACCAAACAGCGCTAGAGCCAATTATTGCATGGGAACCGCTTATTTCCGTAATGCTGATAACCCTTCATTGAACCAAGTAGCTAAAAACGACTTTTTACATAAAGCAGTTTCACACCTTGACCGTGTGTTGGAAATTTTCCCGGATTACAAAGAAGCGTGGATTAACGGAGGATTAGTTTATTCACGTCTGGGAAATAGTGTCAATGCAATAAAATATCTGGAAAAAGCAGTGTTGCTGGATACCATTTCACCGAAAACCAGTTATGCATTGGCAGTCGTTTGTCTGAGCGCCAAAGAAATGGATAAAGCGTTGCAAGCGCTTCAAATGACCATCAGAAGAGATAGCTTGTATGTGGAAGCGTTGAATGATCTGGGAGCTGTGTATGGCAGTAAGGGACGATTTCCTGATGCCTTGAAATATTTTAAAAGTGCATTTCAAATTAATCCGGCCTTTCAGGGGGTGAAAAACAATTTAATTCATACCTATTTGCAGTTGGGTGACACGGTGAATGCAAGGAGGATTGAAGGTAGGTGAAAGGGTGGCGTTGCAAAGAGTGTAGAGACGCGGTGCGCCGTGTCACTTCAAATGTATAAATTTGCACAATTTTCATAATCATGAATTTCAAAAAACTCTCCATCATCATTCCTGCCTATAACGAGTCAGGCACTATTCTCAAAATTCTGGAGAAAGTAATGGAAGTGGAACTAACCAACGGAATAGAAAAGGAAATTATTGTGATAGACGACCGTTCCAAGGATGACACACTTGCAAAAGTAAAAGATTTTCAATCAAAACAAACCGGATGTAATTTGCAAATCATTGAGCACGAACGCAACCAGGGTAAAGGCGCAGCTATTCACAGTGGTATAAGAGAGGCAAACGGAGATTATTTAATCATACAGGATGCTGACCTTGAATACGACCCGCAGGAATACAATCAATTAATTGTTCCTGTTTTGCAAATCAATGCCGACGTGGTTTATGGCTCCCGATTTGCTGGTGGCAACCCGCACAGAATTTTGTTTTTCTGGCACTCGCTTGGAAACAGGATGCTGACATTCTTCTGCAACCTCTTCTCAAACCTGAATTTGACAGATATGGAATGTTGTTATAAACTTATCCGCACTGAAATAGCAAAAAAACTTAATCTGAAAGAAAAAAGATTTGGTTGCGACCCGGAAATTACTATTAAATTATCCCGTGTTCCTGATATTGTCATTTATGAAGTGGGTGTATCGTATTACGGAAGAACCTACGCACAGGGGAAAAAAATAAATTGGAGAGATGGACTAAGGGTTGTTTATACTATTTTGAAATATGGGCTGAGGGTAGGATGAGATGATTATATTGGTCAGTTTTTTAATTGCGATACTAAAGCAAATCATGTTTTATAAAAAACATTTAACAATAAACAAGAAATGAATAATTACTATGTACGCAAACCAATTGATATTAATAATTTTTTGTTATATGTTATTCATTTTTATCTCAAACTTATTTACCTTTGATATCATATTACCATTTGGAGTAAAATTAGATAAATGAAAAAACAAGTCCGCGTCCGCTTTGCCCCCTCCCCAACAGGTCCCCTGCACATTGGAGGAGTCAGAACCGCTCTCTATAATTACCTTTTTGCGAAAAAAAATAATGGAAAATTTATTCTTCGTATTGAAGATACCGATCAGGAACGCACTGTTGCCGGAGCTGAAGAGTATATCACCAATGCATTAAAATGGTGCGGAATTGAATTTGACGAAGGATACAAAATTGGAGGCGAATACGCTCCCTATAAACAATCGGAAAGAAAAAGCATATACCGTCAATATGCCATGCAATTGATTGATTCAGGAAATGCGTATTATGCATTTGATTCAGCGGAGGAATTGGATGAAATGCGTAAAAAGTTAATTGCGGCAAAGGTCCCAACTCCTCAATATAATTCAGTGACACGGATGACCATGCGAAATTCCTGCACTCTCCCAGCCGAAGAAGTTAAACGATTATTGGATGAAGGTCACCCTTATGTAATCCGGTTGAAAGTGCCACGAAAAGAAGATGTTCGTTTGAAAGATATAATCAGAGGTTGGATAGTGGTTCATTCTTCACAAATAGATGATAAGGTCTTGTTAAAATCGGATGGCATGCCAACGTACCACCTTGCAAATATTGTGGATGACCATCTTATGAAAATTACACATGTAATACGGGGAGAAGAATGGTTGCCTTCAGCTCCCTTGCATGTTTTATTATACCGTTTTTTAGGATGGGAAGACACGATGCCGGAATTTGCTCACCTTCCCTTATTGTTGCGTCCCGATGGAAACGGAAAATTGAGCAAGCGCGACGGCGATCAGATGGGAATGCCCGTCTTTCCTTTAGAATGGAAAAATCCGGAAACTAACGAAATGGCAATGGGCTACCGTGAGTCGGGTTATTTTCCAGAGGCATTTATCAATTTTCTGGTTCTTCTCGGGTGGAACCCCGGTCACGAAAAAGAAATTTTTACAATGCAGGAATTAATTCAAGAGTTTTCTTTGGAAAGAGTTGGAAAATCAGGTGCACGGTTTGATCCCAATAAAGTAAAATGGTTTAACCAGCAATATTTAAAGTCATACCCTGATTCCATGCTGGCAGATTATTTTCTGCTTACGTTGAAAGAAAAAAAAATAGAATGTATACGTGAAAAAGCGGAAAAAATTTGTGGCGCTATGAAAGAAAGAGCTTTTTTTCTCAGTGATTTACTTGTTGATTCTGGTTATTTCTTTTTCCCACCAAAAGAATATCCAACAGAGTTAATAAAAAAAGTGTGGCACACAGAAGCAAATGGCTATTTAGAAAAATTGATGACAACTTTTGAAAAAATTAACACTTTTACTGTAAGCGATACTGAGAATATGTTTAATGAATTTATAAAAATAAATAATATTCCCAAAGGTAAATTATTAAGTCCTCTGCGATTGTCGCTCACCGGAATTTTAACCGGACCCTCAGTGTTTGAGATTTGTGAAATATTGGGAAAGGAGGAAGTGAGAAGGAGAATCAAAAACGCCTGCAATAGTATCAACCTTTCAACGCATAAATCCTCTCAATAATTTCTACTACTTTCAATCCTTCAAGAGCATTGGTGGTTATAGCCGAACGTCCCTGAAGAGTTTCTATCACATTGTCAATGATGAAATGATGATTTGCCGCAGAACCTTTGTAAGCGCCGTAATCGTTAGGTGGCGCTGAGGGTTCTAGTGCAGGCATGGAATAATTTTTAAGGTGGCAATATTCCACTTTGTCCATGTATTGTCCACTCACTTTTACAGCGCCGTTAGCCCCGACTATGCTCATGGAACTCTCCATATTTTTATCCCATACTGCAGTGGAGTAACTAAAGGTGCCACTGCCCCCATCCAGAAAATTAAATATAACAGTGCCACTGTCTTCAAACTCTGTATTTTGAGTATGTTCAAAATTTTTAAAATATGCTTTGATATCTGCAATGTCACCAAACAGCCAGTACATGATGTCTATGAAATGACTGAATTGAGTAAAAAGTACTCCCCCATCCATTGCTTTCGTTCCCTTCCATGAACCGGGCTTGTAATAACGTTCATCACGATTCCAGAAACACTGTATAGTGACCATGTATATTTTTCCCAGCCGATTCTCACTCATCAACGATTTCAACCATTGGGAAGGGGGGGAATAACGGTTCTGCATCACACAAAATAAATTCCGGTTCGCTTCCAGAGAAGCATGCACCATTTTTTCAGCGTCACTTTTGGTTAACGCCATGGGTTTTTCGCAAACAACATGACAATTATTTTGCAGAGCAATCAGCGATAATGGAGCGTGATAGCCATTCGGTGTACAAATATTTACGACATCGGGTTTGATTCCGTTTAAGAATAAGTCATTTAGCTTTTTAAAAAACGGAACGTTATAACGTAACATCAGATCTTTTTCGAGAGAAGTATTCGTGTCAACCAGTGCCACTAATTCAGCTCCCGGATTTGCTATTATTAAATCGGCATGGCGTTTACCAATTACACCACACCCGCAAACTGCAAATTTTATTTTTTGTTGGATCAAAGCTTTTAAATATTACAAGTTCATTGTTTTCATTCAACCATCTAACCATTTAACCATCTAACCACTTTATCATTCTTCAAAACATACCTTTCCCCGCTTTCCGGGCATCTTGCAATTCCTTTTTTATCAAACTTTAGTTTATGTCCATTTTCACTCATCCATCCTGTATGCCGGGCAGGATTGCCTACTACCAATGAGTAGGGCGCCACATCTTTTGTAACTACTGCACCCGCTCCGATAAACGCATATTCTCCTATGGTAATTCCGCAAATTATAGTTGCATTGGCGCCGATGCTTGCTCCTTTTTTAACTAAGGTTTTTTTGTATTCGTTCTTCCTGATAATAGCTGAGCGTGGGTTGATAACATTGGTAAACACCATAGAGGGTCCTAAAAAAACATCGTTTTCACATATCACTCCGGTATAGATGGAAATGTTGTTTTGTACTTTAACATTGTTTCCTAGAACAACCCCCGGACTTATGACTACATTCTGACCAATATTACATCCACTGCCTATTTTGCATCCGGTCATGATATGACTGAAATGCCAGATTTTGGTTTTCTTACCTATTTTATTTTCTGGATCTATAACGGCGGTATGGTGAGCAAAATATTCCATTGAATAATTTCGTGCAAACTTACATGAAAATTTTGATTTACTATTAAACTGGACACAAATTCAGGCACACTTTAACCCCTCTCCATTTTTTTGGAGAGGGGCTGGGGTGAGGTCGGATTTATAGAAGAAAAATATATTTTCAGCATATTTTTCGTAAACTTGCAACGGTTTAGTATTTTTCAATTTCTTTTTGTATAATCATTGAATTCATGAAAATAGCTATTATCGGAACTGGTTACGTAGGATTAGTGACCGGTACTTGTTTAGCAGAAACAGGGAACAATGTAATTTGTGTAGATAATAACGAGGAAAAAGTTGAACAATTAAATTCGGGTATCATTCCGATTTTCGAACCAAGATTAGATGTATTATTTCATAGAAACATTCAGGAAGAACGTTTAAAGTTTACCACCGATTTGGCTTACGCCATAAAAAAATCTGATATTTTCTTTCTCGCTTTACCAACGCCGCCGGGGGAAGATGGTTCAGCCGACCTATCCCATGTATTATCCGTTGCAAATAAAATCGGAGAGTTAATTTCTGATTTTAAAATTATTGTCACTAAAAGCACAGTACCGGTGGGCACGTCCGAAAAAGTATATCATGCTATCCGCGCAAAAACTTCTACGGACTTTGAAGTTGTCTCAAATCCTGAATTTCTTCGAGAGGGTTTTGCAGTGGATGATTTTATGAAACCGGACAGAATTGTAATTGGCACATCTTCTGAACGGGTAAAAGAAATTTTATCTGATCTTTATTCTCCTTATGTAAGGCAGGGAAATCCTATAATTTTTATGGATATTCGTTCAGCAGAATTAACAAAATATTCTGCAAATACTTTTCTTGCCATGAAAATCAGTTTTATGAATGAAATTGCCTGTTTGTGTGAAAAAACCGGAGCCGATGTAGATAGCATCCGCCGAGGAATTTCGGGAGATGATAGGATAGGAAAACGATTTCTTTTTCCCGGTCTTGGTTACGGAGGTAGTTGTCTTCCTAAAGACGTTATGGCATTATCCAATACATCAAAATCAGTTGGTTTTGATTTTAAAATTCTGGAAGCAGTTTTAAGTGTGAACAAACGTCAGCAGGATTTGTTTTTTGAACGGATTAAATTTTTTTATAAAGGAGTTTTGAAAAATAAAAAATTTGCACTATGGGGATTGGCATTTAAACCGAATACAGATGATATCAGAGAAGCTCCTGCCATAAATCTTATCGGTAAATTGCTACAGGAAGGAGTGCAGGTTTATGCCTTTGATCCTGAAGCAATGAATAATACAAAAAAAATTTTTGGTGATAAGATTTTCTATGGGAAAAATCATTATGATATTCTGAAAGACGCCGATTCGTTAATAATTACTACAGAGTGGCCGGTTTTCCGGACACCGGATTTTGACCGCATGAAATCGTTGTTAAAAGCGAATGTTATTTTTGATGGTAGAAATCTTTTTGATATTCCGCATATAGAACGATTGGGATTTACTTATTATAGTGTAGGGAGGCAAATGGTGGGGTAGGTCTGCTTACCCCTCCATTACCCCGATCTCTCCCTCAACCACCAATCTTCCCGCAGTAGATTTACGGATTTGCTCCACAGTGACGCCCGGCGCCAGTTCCTTTAACACAAACCCACGTTCGTCAAGTTCCATAAAACAGAGCTCCGTTACTATTTTTTTAACACAATTTTTTCCGGTCAGTGGGAGCATGCATCTAGGTAATAGTTTTGATTCGCCTTCTTTATTTACATGTTGCATGGCTACAATGATGTTCTTGGCGGAAGAAACCAGATCCATCGCTCCTCCCATCCCTTTCACCATTTTTCCAGGAATTTTCCAGTTGGCAATATCCCCATTTTCAGAAACTTCCATGGCACCCAGTACCGTCAGGTCAATATGTCCACCTCGTATCATGGCAAAACTCTCCGCAGAACTGAATAAAGATGAACCGGGCAACATGGTTACCGTTTGTTTTCCTGCATTGATTAAATCGGGGTCCTCATCTCCTTCGAAGGGAAAAGGTCCCATTCCAAGCAGTCCGTTCTCCGATTGAAAAAAAACTGTAATGTTATCCGGGATGTAATTGGCTACTAATGTAGGAATTCCAATTCCAAGGTTTACATAATAGCCGTCTTTGATTTCGCGGGCTACCCGTTTGGCGATACCGTATTTGTCTAAGGGCATGGGAGTGAAGAATTAAGAATTAAGCCGAAATATAAAGAAAAAATTTACATTCCTAGTTCTCTCATTATAAATCTCCATCGTATTTCCGCATTGTAAATCTGCTTTTCAACCGAAGCGCCGGAACCATGTCCGCTGTCGTAATCCATAAACAATAAAATGGGATTAATCTGAGAAGGGTTATTTTGAAGTGCCGCCACAAATTTTTTCGCATGCAACGGGTCCACTCTTGTGTCATTTTCTCCCGCTATCACCATCGTAGTGGGAAGATTAAATCCTGAGCGTATGTTGTGATAGGGAGAATAGTTGAGAATATTCAGAAAATCCTCTTTTTTATCGGGGTCCCCGTATTCCGGAATCCAATAACGGGCGATAAGAAATTTGTGGTATCGCACCATGTCAAGCAGTGGCACTCCGCAAACAGCTACTTTGAATAAATCAGGACGTTGAGTGAGGACCGCTCCCATGAGTAACCCACCATTGCTTCTTCCCTCTGCGGCTAACCGCGATGAATTTGTATATTTTTCGCGAATCAGAAATTCCGCCGCTGAAAAATAATCGTTGAAAACATTCTGCTTGTTGTTTAACATGCCGTCTCTATGCCAGTTTTCACCGTATTCATCTCCACCGCGAAGACCTGCTAAAGCATATACTCCTCCCCGTAAAATAAAAGGAATTATACTGCCTAAATATTTTGGGCTTATGCCAATATTAAAACCACCATACGCCCATAAATACGCAGGATTATTCCCATTCAGAACGATACCTTTCTTATGAACCAGAAACATGGGAATTTTTTTGCCATCATGCGAAGGATAAAAAACCAACCTGCTTTCAATATCATTTAATTCCACTGGACTCTGTTCTTCATAAAATAATGACCAAGTCAATGATTTACAATCTAATTTATAAACTTTTGCTAAACTTGTAAAAGTAGATATAGTAATATATGTAGCATCGCCGGGTTTATGATAATCCATTCTTGAAATGTAGCCGAACTCCGGTAATTCAATGGATTTAATTTCTTTTCCATCATAACTGTATGCAAACAATCGTGTCATGATATCTTTCCGGTCTTTAATAATTACATAATTTTTAGCCAATGTAAAATCGGAAAGGACAGATTCCTTTTCCCCGTAAAATTCTTTCCATTGAGAAAAATCAGGGTTGTGAATATCGGCGACTAAAATTTTAAAATTCGGGGAATGATCATTTGTCAGGATAAAAATTTTTTGATTTCGGACTTTAATGTTAGTTGCTTGAAATAATTTGCTTGAATAAATAACAGTTGGTTCGTCGCCGGAGCCCTGTTTTTTCATTTTAAGTGTGTTAGAATAAAAATCACCTATCGTATAAAAAGTAACACTGTCATCGTAAGCATCCCACACCGAAGCATAATCCTTGGCATCTTCCGGCGCTATCAAAAATTTATCTTTTTTTGTATCATCGCCGAGCCGGTGAAGGTAAGTTCTCACGGGCTGTTGTTTATCAATCATTTCTTTGGTGCGGGTTTGCAGATAAACAAAGTTTTTATCAGCGGTAAAACTCAAATGATGTAATCCGGGTAGAGGTGAACCGACTTGCTTCCCCGTTTTAACCTCTAAAATATAATAGGTATTGATCTCATCTCCTGATTTTTGTATGGCAATTGTCACCCTTTCAGCATTTTTCGAATAATTTACATCTGTAATCGCTGTTTTTCCCGTAGGGTCAATTTTCAAAGGATTAAAAAGTAATTTGTGTTTTCCATTCAAAATCACAAAAAACTTGTTTTGCAGTTCCCCTTTTTTCCGGGCATAATAAAATTGATAATTTCCTCTGCATACCGGCGCTGTTTTTTCATCTTTATCTGTTATTTTTCCCAATTCATCTTTCAATCCGTTAATCTCAGGATAATGTGTGTTTATGTAATTTATACTGAAATCATGTTGTGTTTTTGTCCATTCAATTACCTCTGGATTTGTTTTATCTTCCAGCCAGCGGTAAGGATCCGTCAGGACAAATCCATGCACATTATCGGTTATGGGTTTTGCTGTTGTAGGAGGATAAACAGGTTTTTCCTGAGCAAACAAAAAAGTGCATTGACTTATAAGTAGAATATAAAAAACAGGGTATGTTTTCATAACAAAAAGCAAAATTAATTTTTTTATATGAGAAAAAACATATATCTTTGACTTTTAAAAAAACAATGAGAAAAATCATTTATCTCTTTTTGGGTGTGTTTGTTTTAACAACCGTATTATCCTGCGATAATGAATTACTGGAAGAAGTCGTCCCTGAAGAATTAACAGAAGCAGAAATAATTTCTGGTTTGAAAGAAGCATTGAATGTGGGTATTCAGAATGGCGCCGATAAAGCAAATCTCCTGGATGGGTATTTTAAAAATGCACTCATAAAGATATTATTCCCTCCCGAAGCCATTGCTGTTAAGAATGCTGTAAATGATATTTATCCCCAAATGGTCACTGATCTCGAACTTTCGTTGAATCGTGCCGCAGAAAGCGCCGCTAAAAAATCCAAGCCAATTTTTTTCAGTGCAATAACTTCCATGACTATTCAGGATGCTAAAAATATTTTAAATGGGGGTGATTCCCTGGCGGCTACATCCTATCTCAAAAAATCCACTTCCGATACCTTGCAATATCTCTATAAACCTGATATTAAAAAAGCACTTGATTCCGTTTCCGCTACAAAATATTGGTCTGACATAATTACTGTTTACAATGGATTAACCGGCGAATCTGTTAATACGGACCTTCCTGAATACACAACATTGAAAGCATTAGATGGTTTATTTTATCTCGTTGGGCAGGAAGAAATAAAAATTCGAAAAGACCCTGTGGCAAGAATTTCAGATATTTTGAAAAAGGTTTTTGGCTCTCTGGATAAATAAATTGCTTATACCCTATACCTTATACCCCTATACCCCATTCTTTCCCTTAATTTCCATGCACAAATACGCGCACATATTTTATTCCGGTAAAGTGCAAGGAGTTGGATTCAGGTATTTAGTTCTTGGAATTGCCCGTTCTCTTTTGTTGACCGGTTGGGTTATGAATTTAACAGACGGAAGAGTAGAAGTAAAACTATTCGGCTCTGAAGAAATTATTTTAAAATTTATTCAGGAAACAGATCTGCAAATGAGAAAAAACATCACAGGAAAAGTAATAAACTGGGAAGAAAGTAACCATGTACCTGGAACATTCGAAATTAAACATTGAAATGGTTTTGTCGGAAGACGGAAGACCTGAAGCGGAAGAAAGAAGACCTAAGGGTTATCAACTTTATTTTAATATAATTTTAGCTATACTTTGATTTACTAAATCACCACTCCCATTCTACATTACGTTTATTGTGACTAACTACTATTTTTTCCAAAAACTATAACTATCGTCATGGTTATAAGAAAAAAATTGCTATAAATTTGCGCCTGCAATGTAAATCACAAGGCACTTCTTGTATTTAAACCATTGTTTTATTAATATTTAACCTAACTAAATTTAACATGGAAGCCACACTAGACATGGTAAAAACAAAATCCACACTACCCGGAAAAGAGGAATTTATGGCTAAGATAAAAGCTAAAAATCCTGGCGAGACAGAATTTCATCAGGCAGTTGATGAAGTGGTAGGATCTATTTTGCCCTTTATGGCAGAAAATCCTCATTATCAGAAGTATGCAATTCTCGAAAGAATTACTGAACCTGAGAGAGTAATGATGTTTCGTGTTTGCTGGCTCGATGACAAAGGGCAAATACAGGTAAACCGTGGTTATAGAATTCAATTTAATAGCGCCATCGGTCCCTATAAAGGTGGATTAAGATTTCACCCAAGCGTCAAACTCAGTATCCTGAAATTCCTTGCGTTTGAGCAGGTTTTCAAAAACAGTTTGACAACCTTACCCATGGGTGGAGGTAAAGGGGGTTCCGACTTTGACCCAAAAGGAAAGAGTGATAACGAAGTGATGCGTTTCTGCCAGTCATTTATGACAGAATTATATCGTCATATCGGACCTGACACGGATGTACCGGCAGGAGATATCGGAGTAGGCGGAAGGGAAATAGGTTTCCTTTTTGGACAGTATAAAAGATTAGCAAATGAGTTTACAGGAGTACTAACCGGCAAAGGGATCAGTTGGGGTGGAAGTTTAATCCGTCCCGAAGCTACCGGCTATGGTTGTGTTTATTTTGCCAATGAAATGTTGAAAGCAAATAAGGATTCCTTTAAAGGAAAACTTTGCGTGGTTTCCGGTTCGGGTAACGTGGCACAATATACAGTTGAAAAAATTAATGATTTAGGCGGCAAGGCAGTGACACTCTCCGATTCAGAAGGATTTATTTTTGATCCTAAAGGAATAGATGCAAAGAAACTTGCATGGGTCATGGATCTTAAAAATGTAAAACGCGGAAGAATTTCAGAGTATGCAAAGAAATTCGGAGCTGACTTTTATGCCGGTAAAAAACCATGGGGAGTAAAATGTACCATGGCTTTCCCATCCGCTACACAAAATGAATTGGATGAGAATGATGCAAAAACATTGGTTAAAAATGGTTGTAAAGTAGTGGCAGAAGGCGCTAACATGCCCTCCACTCCCGGCGCAATCAGTGTATTCCAGAAAGAAGGAATTTTATATGCTCCCGGTAAAGCATCCAACGCAGGCGGAGTAGCTACTTCCGGACTTGAGATGTCTCAAAATTCATTGAGATATTCTTGGACAAGAGAAGAAGTGGACGCAAAACTTCTCTCCATCATGCAAAACATTCACTCCAGTTGTGTTAAATATGGTAAAGAAAAAGACCATGTAGATTATGTGAAAGGTGCAAATGTGGCTGGCTTTGTGAAGGTTGCTGACTCCATGATAGCTCAGGGAGTTGTGTGAGGATTTAATTATTATTTATTGATAAACCCCGTTTTGGATTTCCAGAGCGGGGTTTTTTTTTGGAATAATTAATTAAAGGTTGCATTTTTCAATTATTTTACTTACACTTGTGCTTCTTTATGACCTTGCTCAGTCCTTATTGCAAACTATGAGACCTTTTCTTATCAGCACACTTACTTTTATTTTGTCAGTTATCATTGGAATTTCTGCAACTATTTACATGAAATCCCTTCAAGCAAGGGTGGAAGGTACCAATGTGAAACTTGAATGGGTCATTAGCGAAGAAACAGGAGTTCAAAAATATCTGGTATATAGAAAACAAGGGAGTAATCAGCAATATTTATTTCTCACGTCTGTGAATCCCAACGGAACAAAAACATATTCCTTTACCGACATCAACCTTACAACAAATTCGGGTGCCGAAAATATTACCTATAAAATAATTGTGGATGCTCAAAGTCAGGATTATGAGTTTTTTACGACGGTGTCTTACAGTTCTACCGCTGTGCAACGAACATGGGGGAGTATAAAAGCAATGTTTAAATAGATATTAGATGTTGGATATTAGATATTTGATAGCCCAATACCTTAATAGTTTAATATCCCAACATCCAACATCCAAAAAATATTGAGAACTAATAGTAATAATGACTATCACCAAAAACCAAATATTATCCCCAGAACAAATTTTTCAGAAAACAAAAAGGATTGCCTGTGAAATCGTTGAAAATAATTTTTCTGCAAAAAACATCGTGTTAGCGGGCATCCATAAAACAGGATTCCTTTTTGCTGAAATCCTGAAAAAAGAGCTCGAAAATTTTTGCCCTTTCAAAATTCTGCTCTGTGGCATTCAGGTTTCCAAAACCTCTTTTACTGCAAATATTTCAGTAGATATAAAATTATCCGAATTAAAAAATCCGTCTGTCATTATTGTGGATGATGTGCTCAATACAGGCAAAACATTAACAGCCGCCTTAAAACCCTTCCTCGATATAGAGACCTCAAAAATTCAGGTGGCAGTGTTAATTGACAGGCACCATCGCTTGTTCCCTGTTTCAGCCGATTATGTAGGATACTCGCTTTCAACCACGCTGGATGAAATGATTACGGTTGTGTTTGATAAAGGAAAAGGGAATGGAGTGTATTTGCATTGAAAATAAACGAACATCATTGTTGAATATCAATTACATGATAAATAACCTCTCCGAACAAGAACAAATCCGCCGAAACTCCCTTGAGGAATTAATCCGCATGGGCATTAATCCTTTTCCCGCGGAGGAATTTCCCGTAACGATTGACTCAGAAGAATTAATAAAAAAATGGCAACCGGATGCAGGAATGTACACCGATATTTCTATTGCCGGACGAATCATGAGCCGGCGTATTATGGGCTCCGCCTCTTTTGCCGAAATGCAGGATAGCAAAGGAAAAATTCAGATTTATGTAAAAAGAGATGAAATCTGTACGGGAGAAGACAAATCATTGTACAACATCGTTTTTAAAAAATTATTGGATATAGGAGATATTATTGGAGTGCGCGGAGAGGTCTTTAAAACCCAAACAGGAGAAATATCCATTAAAGTAAAAGAACTAAAACTGCTTTGTAAATCATTACGTCCCTTACCCATCGTAAAGGAAACAACTGACGAGAAAGGAAACAAAATTATTCACGATGCCTTTACAGATCCGGAACAAAGATACCGTCAACGTTACCTGGATTTGGTGGTAAATCCTACTGTTAAAGATGTATTTATTCAAAGAACACGTCTGGTGGATACCATGCGTTCCTTTTTGAATGAACGTGGTTATCTGGAAGTTGAAACTCCCATCCTGCAACCTCTCTACGGCGGTGCGTCTGCTCGTCCTTTTAAAACGGTTCATAATACGTTAGATATGACTCTTTACCTTCGCATTGCCAACGAACTGTATTTAAAACGGTTGATTGTGGGTGGCTTTGACGGTGTCTATGAATTTTCAAAGGACTTTCGCAACGAAGGGATGTCACGTTTTCATAACCCGGAATTTACACAAATGGAATTGTATGTAGCGTATAAGGACTATAACTGGATGATGAATCTTGTTGAGGAAATGGTGGAAAAAATTGCAGTGACACTGCATGGTGACACTAAAATCCTCTGCGGAGAACACATTATTGATTTCAAAAAACCCTGGAAACGTTATACCATGTATTCAGCCATACATGAATTTACCGGCATTGATATCAGTAATATGACCGAACAGGAATTGACGGAGACAGCGCGGAAATTGAAAGTTCATGTAGAGACAACCATGGGAAAAGGTAAAATCATAGATGAAATTTTTGGAGAATATTGCGAATCAAAACTTATCCAGCCCACTTTTATCACCGATTATCCTATTGAAATGTCACCGCTTGCCAAAAAGCATCGCTCAAAAACCGGATTGGTAGAACGATTTGAAGCAATATGTAATGCGAAAGAAATTTGCAATTCATTTACTGAATTAAACGACCCGCTCGACCAACGAATGCGTTTTGAAGAACAATTAGAGCTTGGAAAACGCGGGGATGAAGAAGCCATGACGCTGGATGAAGATTTTCTACGAGCATTGGAATACGGTATGCCACCGACTTCCGGGCTTGGAATTGGAATTGACCGGTTAACCATGCTTATGACCAATTCTGTTTCTATACAAGATGTTATTTTTTTTCCGCAGATGCGGACGGAGAGGTGAAGGGGAGAAGGGGGGAAAGGGAGAAGGGGAGAAAGGGAGTTATATTTTTCACACTATTGTTTTATTTAAATTCATGAAAATTCTATATCACTGGCAATTGGATGTTTATAAGATTTCAGTTGTAGCATCTATGGAAATTTTTGAATTATCAAAAAAATTTCCAAAAGAAGAAAAATTCAGTTTGACCGATCAAATAAGACGTTCATCGCGTTCAGTGTCTGGACAAATAGCCGAAGGATGGAGAAGAAGAAGGTATGAAGCAGCTTTCATTAATAAATTAAATGAAGCAGAAGCAGCTGAAACACAGGTTTGGATTGAGTACGCAGTGAGATGTGAGTATATTCTCAAATCAAATGGAGTAGCTTTACATAAAAAGTATGATGATATAATTGGCAAACTCGTAAATATGCAAAATGATATAGATAAATGGGTCTTGAGAGGAAAAAAGTAAATCTCAATAATTTCAAATAATTTAAAACAAAAGTGTGAACTTGTAAATTCGCTCCCTTTCTCCCCTTCTCCCTTTCCCCCCTTCTATATTTTGTTTAATCTGTTATTACATAATCAATAGCAGATATCTAAAAATTATGAAATATTAGTACCTTTGCCATTATGACCAAAATCCTCGTCACCGGCGGCGCTGGTTTTATCGGCGGCGCACTGGTGCATAAATTACTTGAAAATAAAGAAAATTTTGTGGTGGTAACCGACTTGCTGACAACCGGCTATTTGCATAATTTACCCCGTAACAATACAAATTTGAAATTTATCAAATGCGATGTTAATAATTTTAAAAGCATCTCATCGGTGTTTTATGCCTTTTCTTTCGATTATGTTTTTCATTATGCGGCGGTGGTCGGGGTAAAACGCACTCTCGAAAATCCACTTTCAGTACTGCATGATATTGAAGGCATTGATAATGTACTTAGTTTGTCTAAAGATACCGGTGTAAAACGGGTTTTTTATTCATCTTCGTCTGAAGTGTATGGTGAACCGGTTGAATTACCTCAAAACGAAGATACCACCCCCCTTAATTCCAAACTCCCTTATGCCATTGTTAAAAACGTGGGAGAAGCATATTTGAAAGCGTATAAAAAGGAATTTAATCTCGACTACACTATTTTTCGTTTTTTTAATACTTACGGACCCCGCCAAACCTCTGATTTTGTCATGCGTAAGTTTATAACGCTTGCATTAAAAAATTCTGATATTCCTATTTATGGTACCGGAGAACAAACCCGTACCTTTTGTTACATAGACGATAATATTGAGGCAACCATGAACGCATTTTATGGAAACCTGGGACTAAATGATGTGTTTAATGTAGGTAATGATAATGAAACCGCCATTCTTCATTTAGCAAAATTGATTATTCACGAAACAAACTCATCTTCAAAAATTATTTTTCAGGCGCCACTTCCGGAAGGAGATATGACCCGCCGAAAACCTGATATTGCAAAAATGAAAATCCTGCTCAATAGAGAACTTCTGCCCCTTGTAGAAGGAATTCGAATGGTGATTAAATCGGTTAAGGAAAATCATAAAGGTTGAGCGTTTGATATTGGATATTTGATGTTTGATGATAGAACAAATATTACCTGAAAAACCAACTATCCAAAATCTAATATCCAACATCAAATTACTTTGAAATTTATATTCCATGCCGGGCAACCCCCTGCACACTATCAAACATTTTCAACTTCCCTTTTCAATTCCCCTGAACATATTGCCCAGCAAGGCAACAATAATGTGACACTATTTGAACTGGTGAGTGAAAAAAATAAAATGAGTTATGCTCAGATTTGGGTATTTGAAAAAGATAAGGTCGCTGAAAGTCCCCATAAAAGCAGTTTTGGTTCTTTTGAATTCAACCCAGATTTATCTTTACCGGAATTAGAGAAGTTTATTAATGAGGTATGTAAAAAACTGATACATCACAAGTGTCACACTTTTTACATTCGCTCATGGCCTCACTGTTATAACCCTGCTCAGTTTACCATTCTTCATTCAGCGCTTTTACAATCCGGATTTACTGTTAAAACCACCGATTTGAATTTTCATCTGGAAATCAACGAAAAACCCTTCATTGATAAAATTGATTCTTCAGAGAAATGGATATTAAATAAATGTAAAAAAAATAAATTTTATTTTGATGTCTTAGACCCTGTAAAGTACCTAGAAGAAGTTTATAATTTTCTTTCAGTATCAGTCAGGAAACATAAGGATGAGTTAAGTATGTCATTTTTCAAACTCTCCGATTCTTTTAAACAGTTTCCGGAAAATTATTTTTTATTTGGCGTTTTCAACAACGAAAACAAACTACTCAGCGCATCCGTTGGTGTAAGAATAAACGCATCCATTTTTTATATATTTTATTTAGGATATGAAGTTCAGTTTTCTTCGTTCAGTCCCATGGTTCTTTTAATGGAAGGCATTTATAATTTTTGCCGGGAAAATAAGTATGAGATAATGGATCTTGGAATTGCTACCGAAAAAGGAGTTCCTAATTACGGTTTAATCCATTTTAAAAGAAACCTGGGAGGAATTGCCGGCTTTAAATTAAGTTATGAAAAGCAGTTAGGCATTAAGGAAAATGGGTATAGGGTATAAAGGTATATGGTATAGGGGCTAAACCTCTATACCTCTATACCTTATACCCCCTATACCTTTATACCTGTTTCCTACTCCAAATGGATTCAGCATATGAATACTTTGTTACTACGTTAAATGGTTAAATAATGAATGAGTTTGCAGAGCCGGTATCTTTTTTCCGACTGATTCTTAAAAATGCCTTTTCTAATCTTGGTATCCGGATTATAGGAGTATTGATGGCTTTTGGCTTGAATATTTATATGGCGCAGTACTATGGAGCTGGGGGTATTGGTTCCCTTGTTTTATTAATAGCGTTAGTAGAAGTCGGAGCTTTACTAGTTAAATGTGGATTTAATATTTCATTAGTCAAATGGATACCGGAACATCTGACTAACTATTCTTTTGCTTCTGCCGCCACTATTTTCAGAAAGTGCTTTCTTATTATTTTATGGGTAGGTTTAGCGCTTGGAATTTTAATTTTTTTTACATCCGATATAATTAATAATACGTTCTTTAAAGGGGACATTTCGCGTTTAGGATTTATCCGGTTAGCCGCCATACTGATTTTAATTTCTGCGTGCACTGATTATTTTAAGGATTCCCTGCGAGGACTTAAAAAAATAAATCAATCATCACTATTGGAAAATATATTGCCTGTTTCTATTCAATGGATATCATTGGCAATTCTGACCTATTGGTTTTTTGAAAAAAATAATCCTTTATACAGTTATATCATCGCATTGTTTATTTCAGGAATTGCGGGCTTGTTTTTCCTCAAAAAGTTTTTTGAAAAATCCAACTCCAATGAAAAAATTTTCCATCAGAGTTCCTTATTGCTCTTTAAGAATGCTCTTCCTTTTTATATTATTGCGCTTGCTCAAATCATCCTACTGTATTCGGACTCGCTGATACTTGGTTTTTTTAGAAATGAAAAGGAGGTGGGATTGTTTAATATTTCTTTTCGTGTGGCAGGATATACCAGTTTTATGTTGGCGGCAATGAATACCATCGCCGCGCCTGTTTTTTCTGAATTATATCATGCAGGAAAGATGGAAGAACTTAGGACAACCGTTCAAAAAACAGCCCGTTTCACCGCTTGGATTTCACTTCCTGTTTATATCATTATTCTTAGTTGGGGTAAAAATGTATTATCTTTATTCGGCGAAGAATTTGTTCCTGCTTATTTTCCACTTGTTTGCGTAGCTACCGGGCAATTCATCAATGCTTATTCCGGCTCTGTAGGTAATCTTCTGATGATGACATCCCATCATAATGCGGTAAGAAATATTCACATCGTATCTGCTTTGTTGAATATAGTGTTGAGTTTTTTATTGGTACCACATTATGGAATAAATGGCTCTGCCGTCTCTACCATGATTAGTGTAATAGTCGCCAATGTTCTTTCTACATGGGTTGTGCGTAAAAAATTCGGATATTATATCTTCCTTGGTTCTGGTAATAGTTGAAAAATTTTATATATTTGGAGTCCCTTTTCAAAATATGTCCACATACCAGCAATTACTCTCAAAAAACACTTCCCTTGCCGTAATCGGATTGGGCTATGTAGGATTACCTGTTGCGCTTGCCTTTGCAAAAAAAATCAAGGTAATAGGTTTCGATATAAATGAAAAACGCATAAAACATTTACAGAAAAGTGTTGACCCGAGTGGAGAACTTGATAAAAAAGAATTTGAGGATTGTGATATTTATTTTTCTTCTGACCCTTTCGTTTTAAAAAAAGCATCTTTTTTTATTATTGCCGTCCCCACCCCTGTTGATGAACACAATTATCCTGATTTGAGGGCATTGAAAGGCGCTTCTGAAATAGTAGGAAAAAATCTTAAAAAGGGAGACATAGTAGTTTATGAATCAACGGTCTATCCGGGTTGTACGGAAGAAGAATGTATTCCTGTTCTTGAAAGGGAATCCGGATTAAAATTTACAAAAGATTTCAAGGTGGGATATTCTCCAGAAAGAATTAACCCAGGTGATAAAGAGCATACACTTTCACGAGTTATTAAAATAGTTTCGGCGAATAACGCTACTACACTAAATGAAGTGGCATCCGTTTATGAACTAATTGTAACAGCTGGAGTTCATAGAGCGCCTTCCATAAAAGTTGCCGAAGCCGCAAAAGTAATTGAAAATACTCAGCGTGACCTTAACATTGCTCTTATGAATGAACTCTCGCTTATTTTTAAGCGGCTGAATATTAATACCAACGATGTCCTGCAAGCCGCAGGTACTAAATGGAATTTTTTAAAATTTTATCCAGGGCTGGTGGGTGGACATTGCATTGGAGTTGACCCGTATTACCTTACTCATAAGGCATCTGAAGTTGGGTATCATTCAAAAGTAATTCTTGCAGGAAGATATGTCAACGATTCCATGGGATTTTATATTGCGAAACAAACGGTGCTTAAATTAATCGAAAACAATAAACCCTTAAAAAAATCCCGCGTGCTTGTCATGGGCGCTACCTTCAAGGAAAATGTTGAAGACATACGTAATTCCAAAGTGGTTGATATCATTAAAACCTTAAATGATTACAAACTAATCGTTAGTGTCACCGACCCTCATGCAAACGCATCTGAATTTAAAGAAGAATACGGAATTTCATTAACACGGCGTATCTCAGGTAAGTATGATGCCGTAATTGTGGCTGTATCTCATAATGAATACCGTTCATTAACCGAAAATTACTTTCTGTCTATCCTTAAGAAAAAAGGATTTGTCATGGATATTAAAGGAATTTTTTCCGGAAAATTTCGCAAAGCGGGGTATTGGGTGTTGTAACGTAACTTCTCGAATGTTGCAGATTAAATTTTACCTTTTACATTTATCATTTTACATTCATCATTTTTCTCTTTAATAATATATCACTATTGTCCGACTAAACATATAAAAACAACTATTCTCACTCTGATAGATAATGATTTTACAAAAGTCCCCCACTGATAATCAGAGTGCTTTCGTTAAGCCCTGAAAGGGCAAAACATACTAACACAGGGCAACGCCTTGTGTAATGTTCCCTGAGCCCTGAAAGGGCGTAACTTTTATCATTAGTACTTTATTAAGTTTGAGATTAGAAGTGTAACCCTTTCAGGGTTAGTCTGAGTGCGAGTTTAATCTACACAGGGCGGTGCCCTGTGTTATGAGGTTAAGCCCTTTCAGGGCTAATCTAATTCATCGCTTTTTTTAGTTGGACAACAGTGATAATATATATGTAAAAAGTAAAAAGTTAAAAGTAAAAGTTTAATGTCAGCCTCTACCGCATCTCAAACCACGCAAAAACTGGCTTGTGGTCAGATAATTTTTTCTGAATGGTTTCGTATCCGAAAACATGAATGGATTTTGAATAAAGCAGATAATCAATTCTCCATAAAGGCATGGGCTTATAGACAGTTGTACTCCACCATTTACCTGAAGTGGTGAAAGCATCTTCGAGGTTTCCGCGAATTTTATGATAGGCATAAGAATAAGGAGTGTCATTAAAATCACCGGCTACAATCACCGGATAGTGACATTTATTTAATGATTGCTTGACAACCTTTGCCTGTGCTTCTCTTTTTATAAAAGCAGTTGATAATTTCCGGCGTATTTTTTTAGCTGATTTCACACTTTCCTTTTCATTATTACCAGGATGCTCTAAATTTGTGAAATCCTGCTGGGGAATGTGAAACGATTCAAGATGCAAGCAATAAACCCGCACCGTATCGTGTTTCGGTAACAAAATGTCGGCATAAATTCCTCCATTGGAAGTTTTTCCAGGAAATGGGATTGCTCCGGTTTTTAGTATGGGAAAACGTGAAAAAATGACATTCCCGAAAAAACCTCCTCGTTTAGGTCTGCTGACAAAGGGATGAAAATAATGAAATTTATTTTCTGTTGACGAGGAAATAATTTTAATATTGTCATTAGCCGATTCTTCTCCCTGATAAAATTCCTGAAGGCAAATAATATCCGCCGATAAACTGTCAATGAGTTTTATTATTTTCTCACGCACAATCTCTCCCCTTGACCAACGGTATAAATCAAGATTCATAACATTATATGTGAGCACTTTGATGGCTGTATGGGGATGCTTTGGAAGGTTTTTTCTTAATGAAAAGGTATTGGAAAAAGGAGAAAAACAAATCAGTAAGGTTATGATATTTATCAATATTCCTTTTTTTAACCAATTGAAAATCCAGTAAATCATTAACACGATAGAAGTAAAAAGAAAAAAATGAATCCCGAGAGCCAGGTAGCTTAAATAAACAAATTGAGAAGGAGGAATGTAAGGCGCTGATAATCCAACTATCAGGCAAAAACTGACACAATAATTAATGAATAAAATTAATTTGTTTCTCCATGAAAGCATGGTATGGAAAATAATATTTTGGCTAAAAGCGCGAAGATATAATTGAAAAGGTGGTAATTATTATTTTAACGATTTTACAGTAAGATTATGATTTGTATAAATACAAATATCTGCCGCGATGCGCATGGACTCCTCAACTATTTGTTCAGCCGAAAGTTGTGGAGCATGTTTTTTTAGCGCTGTTGCCGCAGACAATGCATACATGCTTCCGGAACCAATGGAAGTAATCCCATTATCAGGCGCCAACACATCCCCGTTCCCGGAAACAGTCAGAATCTCCTCCTTATCCGCCACAATAAGCATCGCCTCTAACCGGCGCAGATAGCGGTCCATCCTCCAATCTTTTGCAAGTTCAATGGCTGAACGCTTCATGTTGCCTGAATATGCTTTTAATTTTTCCTCAAAACGTTCAATTAATGTAAATGCGTCTGCAGTGGACCCGGCAAACCCAGCGAGTATTTTACCATCGTGCAAAACCCGCAGTTTATTCACCGTACTTTTTACTATGGTATTTCCAAGGGTTGCCTGACCATCGGCTCCCATGGCAGTTTCGCCGTTGTGCATAACAGCTAATACAGTAGTGGAATGTGTTTGCATTGTTGCAAAGGTACGGTATTGGTGGTGATTTTTTATAATGTACATGTGTAATTGAAAAATTTATGTAAATTTGTGTTGCTTTATATCACTTTTTTAAGGGCACTTCAAAGAACTCAACCAGTAAATTTATAATTTTAAAATCATGCAAGCATTTAATTTTACTGCCTATCCACGCGATATTTCGCAAATAGAAGCAATAAAAGCCGTAATAAAAGCTTTTAAAATTAAATTCACGATTTCTACGGAAAAGCCATATAAATCTGAATTTGTAAAGAAATTAAAAGAAAGTCAGCAACAATTTAAAGACGGCAAATTTTCCACTATACCCCTTGATGAAATATGGAAGAAAAGCTGAATGAAAACAGATTAATATATTCTGATAAAGCAAAAGATGACCTTATATACTGGAAAAAAACTGGCAATGTAGCTGTGCTGAAACGTATTCGTAAATTATTGGAAAATATTTTAGAAACTCCGTTTACCGGTATTGGAAAACCAGAAGGTTTAAAGTACGATTTTTCAGGTTGCTGGTCCCGTAGAATTAATGCCATTGACCGCTTAGTGTATGAACCTTTAGATAATGGAAATATTCGTGTGCATTCAATGAAAGGACATTATTATTAGAGGATAATAAATTTTAAAAATACCGGCATCAATTCAGTAAATTTTATACTGTTTCAAATACTTACTTACCCTTTTCAACATGTTTAAAAAACCCTTTCTGACCCTCGCTTTATTATTTTATTTTTCAACAAAGTTTTTTGCCGCAAACGAAAATTTCCCCATCGGCGCACGTTCCTGGGGTATGGGGAATACCTCAGTGACACTTAGTGATGAGTGGGCGGCATTCAATAACATAGGAACTACGGCGGATTTAACTCAAATCAGCGGCGCTTATTTTTATGAAAATCGTTTTGGATTACCTGAACTTACTACCCAGGCATCCGCTTTTATTTTCCCGCACCCTTTACTTGGAAATTTTTCACTTTCTTATCAACGATTCGGCGATAAAAGATATAACGACCAGAAAATCGGAATAGGATATGCCAGAAATGTTGCAGGTATCCGTTTCGGATTTGTTGCCGATTTTCTACAAACCAACGTTAATCTCTCAGAACAAGGGGAAGGAATGCAAACGAAAAATTCCACTGTATTTGAATTCGGAATTTCTACCGTGTTTATCAAAAAAATTATCGTGGGTGCACAGGTTTATAATTTCTCACAAACTAAACTCGCTTATTATGAAACCTTAAATCTTAATGAATATATTCCCACTATCATCCGTTCCGGTGTGGCTTATACCCCTATTGATAAATTAATTATTTCGGTAGAAGCTGAAAAGGATTTAGACCATCCCTCTAATTACAAAGCAGGTATCGAATACAAAATTATTTCAGCATTGGCACTTCGTACAGGAATATCCACACAGCCAGAAATGGGATATTACGGTATCGGCATTATTTTGAAAATGTTCCAGTTGGACTATGCCCTGAATGTTCATGACAAACTGGGTATTTCACACCATGCTTCTGTAAGCTTACGGTTCGGTACATTGTTTCAGGATAAAAAAACTGGTGGAGAGCACGAGTAGAGACACGGTGCACCGTGTCTCTACACAAATCAACATATCCCACTTCTGATTCTATAAACAAATTCAATTTCAACTTAAAAATGAATTTTTTCATTCTTCCAAATTTAATATCCTATAACGTTTCTTATAAGCGTTACATACTTTTTTATTTTGCAATTTTTATTTCATCGTTTATCATATCCCACCCTCTCAAAGCCCAAACCCCACCCCGTCCCGAAATTGACCTGAACGACTTCATAGAAGACCTCACACAGGAATCTGACCAAACCATTGATTACAGCCAACTCTTTGACCGTCTTCAGGATTTTCTTCAGAATCCCATTGACCTGAATAAAACAGACCGGGATGAATTAGCATCTCTTTTCATTCTCAATGAATCGCAATTAAATTCTTTTTTTCAATACCGTGGGAAATTCGGCAACTTATTAAGTGTGTATGAATTACAGTCCATTCCGGAATTTGATTTGAATACTATTTACCGGTTACTTCCTTTTGTAAATGCCACCGATGTTGGAATAAATGTAGGCGGCCAAAATCTTTTTCAGAGAATCGCACACGAAGATAACAGTTGGGTGATGGTTAGATACCAACAGTTAATTGAGCCACAAGTTGGCTATGAAACTGTGATTTCCGGTCAAGATACTTTTGTGTCAAAAGACCCTTATCAGGGAGATCAATTCAAATTATACAGTCGCGTTAGTATTTCTCACACGAAAGATTTTAGTTTGGGACTGGTAGCCGAAAAAGATGCCGGTGAAGCGTTTGCATGGAATCCCGATTCAAGCAGATACGGCATGGATTATTATTCAGGGCATTTTCAACTGTATAATAAAGGAAAGTTTAAAACCATTGCTCTCGGTGACTATCAACTTCAATTTGGTCAGGGTTTGGTGATGAATACCGGATTTACCATGGGAAAAGGAGCCGAAACCATTACGACTGCGCGTAAGCCCGGTTCAGGTATCAGACCCTATTCCTCTGTCATCGAAGGGGGATTTCTGAGAGGTGGCGCTGTCACTTATTCCTTATTAAAATTCTTTGATATATCTGCATATTACTCCTGGTTAAATGTTGATGCGGATATTAAAACAGTTAAAGATTCGTTGAATCAGGAAGAAGCATTTATTAGCCGGTTTGAAGAACAAGGTTTTCATCGAACAAAAAATGAGCTATTAAGCAGAAACACTGTTATTACACAAACCATGGGCTCGCATGCCAGTTACAATGCACCCTCCGGATTGTGGCAAGCGGGTGCTACTTGGACACGTACTAATTATATGGATTCTGATTCATTAAAACCGGTTAATTTCAAAAAGTCACCTTATCCTTACAATTATTTCGAATTCACCGGAAATACCAATGAGGTATTTGGCGCTGATTTTACTATCATCTGGAGAAATTTTAATTTTTTCGGTGAAGCGGCACGCTCTGACAGCGGTGGCACCGGTCAGATTTATGGTCTTATTGCCAGCTTGTCAAAGCAAGTTGAATTTGCTTATGTTTACCGTAACTATTCCAAAGATTTTCATTCAATCTTCGGTAATCCTTTTGCTGAAAGTTCCCGCCCTATCAATGAAAAAGGAACCTACTGGGGTATAAAAATTACTCCCAATAAAAGATGGGTCTGGAGTTGCTACTTTGATATTTTCGATTTCCCATGGTTGAAATACCAGATAGACGGTCCTTCGGGAGGAAAGGAATTTCTTACCAAGATTACTTACACACCCAGTAAACATAATAATGTGTATTTTCAATTTAAATATGAAAACAAGCTCAACAACACAAGCGATGAATTGGCTTACTTAGATTATCTTTCGCCTGCTATTAAAAACAGCTACCGTCTGCATTATAATTATAAACTTCCGGGTTCGCCCGAAAATCAGATTTCCATGGCATCACGTATCGAGTTGAATGATTACTCCCGTTTGTTTAGTGTCACTACTTATGGCTACATGCTTGTTCAGGATTTTAATTTTGAAATAAACCGGTTTACATTCGGGACCCGTTGTGCCTTATTTGACATTCCCGATTTCAACAACCGGATTTATTCGTATGAAAAAAATGTATTGTATGCATTCAGCACGCCTACCGTTTCCGGCACCGGGTTGAGAACCTACTTTTTATTACGGACGCGGATAATAAAAAATCTTGATTTCTGGGGACGATATGCATTATTCAGCTATCGTGACAGAAAGATCGTAGGAAGCGGGAATGAATTAAGTGCGGGTAATAACCGTTCGGAAATAATTTTGCAGTTGAGGTATAAGTTTTAAGAGCAATACCCTTGTGGATATTGCAGATTCGGAAGCAAAATCAACGTTAGATATGATGATACATACTTTCCTCAAGGTAGGGATGATTCTTAGGAATGAGAGATGCTTTACGCAAGGTTTTTGCAAAGATGAAAATGAATAAACCAAGAAAACCAAGGAACATACCTAATTCAATAATACCCAAATGAAATTCCCCGACAGATCCAGGCATAATTTGCAAATATAAGTCAACCCATTGTCCTATAATCAGAATCAAGCAGATTGTTTTCAGTACAGTTTTGTTTTTACATGCTTTATTGGGAAGGAGTACAATAAAGGGAATTGCCCAATTTAATAGTATATTCAAATAGAATAAAATTTTCCAATTACCTTGCACTCTCTTCACATAATATATTGTTTCCTCAGGAATATTTGCATACCACATCAGCAAATATTGTGAAAACCAGAAATAAACCCAAATAATACCTAGGATGTAAATGTATTTTGAAAAATCGTGTAAATGATCTTTATTAAGAAATTTAAAAAATCCTTTTTCGTTTAGTAAAATGACAACCAACGTAATGAAAGCGGATGCATGATAAAAAGCGCTCACCAGATTAGTAACGGCAAAAATAGTACTATACCAGTGAATATCTATAGACATAATCCAATCTATTGTTCCTAATGAAAAAGTGAGGGCAAGAACAAAAATAAATACTTTGGAATAAAATTCACTTTTATGAAATGACTCCAAACCACCGTTTAAATCCTCTTTGATAGATTCTTTTCTGAGTAATGAAAATAAATAAATCCAGGCGGCAAAAAAGAGTATGATCCGGATAATAAAAAAAGGAATAGTAAAGTAATTTAATTTATGTGCCACTGCCGTGTCATCAGCGAGTTGTTCGCTATGAGTCCAATGATAAATAGAGTGAGAGCCGAGCATTAAAATAAGCATAGCCACCGCCGCTACGGGAAAATACCCACCCATTGCCTCGGGTATTCTTTTAAACATAGCTGACCAACCGGATTGTGTAATGTATTGAATGGCAATAAAAAATATAGCTCCTATTGAAAGTGACAAAAAATAGTAATTGTTCAGAAGAAAATTAGCCCATGATTGCGCTGGATTTAAAAAGAGACCCACACTAAAAGTAAGCGCTCCAATGCCCATAAGAACGTAGGTGATCTTCTTGAGTTTCTCAGATATTGTATATTGTTCTTCCATTGCTGACTTTTTTATTTTGTAACTTTCTTGACACTCGCCAAACTATCTAACCGCTTTTTATTATCTTTTTGAAGCACATTTTTGATATATAAAATAATTTTCCATCTATCTTCTTCTTTGATTTGTGAGGCATGTGCTTGCATGATAGCGGAACCAACAGTGATTACATGAAAGACCTCTCCATCAGGTTTTTCAATCATATCCTGGGAAACAAGAGATGCCGGTTCGGTCGGGTATTTTCCACTTTTGTATAAAATTCCCTCTCCCTTTCCATCACTACCATGACAGATTCCACAAAAAATTTCATATTCTCTTTTTCCTCGTTCCGGATTAACCTCTACTAAATTTTTAGGAATAGTAAGTTCAATGCCCGCTTTTTTCATACCCTCTTCTGTTTTGGGATATTGATATGGGATCATTTCACGGGATATAGTTCCTTCTACCGGATTTTGAACTGTTTTACCATCGGAATAATTAGGATTCGCCTGATACGTTTCGTACGCTTTTGAATAAACCATATCAGGAAAGTAATCGTAACCGGGCTTTTTTCTGTCAGGTTCACAACCCGTGAAGGAGTAACCAATCAGCAAAAAAAATGCAAAATAAACTATGGGAAAATTGATTTTCATAATTACTATGACTATAAATATGGTGTACAGAGTTGTTAAAACTTAAAACGTGGTTTAGAAAAGACACATAGGTCTTTCCCTACGATTACATTTAAAACTATTTAAATACTACGTTCATTTATTTCTTCCGCTCCGTTTTCTTCCATTAATAACTTCGTAATGCGAATTTCATCGGAAGAAACATCCTCTTTTATTTCTGTAACAATTGCAAATCGATTGTCGGTGACACGGTAATCAATCACCTTGTTTTTTTTACCTGGGAATAATTTAACCCGCAAAAAAAATGTGATGACACTTAGGAATGAACCAATGTTAATAGTCAATAAAAAACCAATGATGACGAATGATAAAATTGAAAAATGCGGTTTTCCTCCGTAAATCAAAGGATAACTAATCGCGGAACTCCAGTAAACAAAAATAAAGGAAAGGGTCAAACCCAGAATACCAAAACAAATTGCCGCAATCGGTAATCTTGTATTTTTAATACCCGCCGCTTCAAAAACACCATGTACAGGATAGGGCATGTAAACATCCTTTATGGTGATGTTTCCGGCGCGGATCTTTTTTAGCGCAGAAATTAAATTTTCTTCTTCTTTAAAAATCCCTATGATATATTTTTTGTTCATGTTTTTTTCCAGTTATATACATCTATACCCCTATACCCCCATACCTTTTTTTAATGTCCCTCCGGTTTTTTACCAGGTTTTAAAACCCCCTTCACTTCACTGATGGCAATCACCGGCAAGTATCTCAAAAATAATAAGAGACCAAAGACAAAAAATCCAAGTGTTCCGATAAAAATACCCATTTCCACAACGGTGGGTTTATATTCCCACCAATTTGCGGGAAGATAATCTTTAGAAAGTGAGGTGACTACGATAACAAATCTTTCGAACCACATCCCGATATTTATTATTAATGAAATAATAAATACAATCGTTAGATTCTTTCTGATTTTCTTAAACCAGAATAATTGCGGAATGATGGCATTACATACGATCATTGTCCAATAAGGGAGTGCGTAGTCACCTGAAATCCGGTTATGAAAAAATACGAAAAATTCATATTCATTCCCTGAATACCAGGATAGAAAAATCTCCGTGGTATATCCTGTACCCATAATCAAACTGATAAATACCAAAATTTTTGTGATTGCGTTCAGATGAGAATTAGTCACATAATCTTGAAAATTAAACGCTCTTCGTACAATAATCATCAACGTTAGCACCATTGCAAATCCTGAAAAAATAGCGCCTACTACAAAATAGGGTGGAAAGATGGTAGTATGCCATCCGTAGATTACGGAAGTAGCAAAATCCATTGAGATGATAGAATGCACCGAAACCACCAACGCGGCGGCAAGTCCGGCTAAAATTGAGGAAAGCGATTCAAAACGTAACCAGGTTCTTGCGGAACCATCCCAACCGAAACTAAGAAATCCGTAAATTGATTTCCGAATCTTTGTAGTGGCACGATCCCGGATGGTAGCAAAATCCGGAAGCATTCCCAAGTACCAGAATGTAGAGGATGCAAGCACATACGTTCCTATTGCAAAAACATCCCATAACAACGGAGAATTAAAATTTACCCACAGGGGACCTCTTGCATTCGGGTAAGGGAAAACAAAATAGCACACCCAAATTCTTCCCATGTGCGCAATGGGATACAATGATGCACACAGAATTGCAAACACAGTCATTGCTTCTGCAGAACGGTTAATGGATGTCCTCCATCTTTGCCGTAGCACGAGTAGAAAAATTGAAAAGGCAGTACCCGCATGTCCTATTCCTATCCACCAAACAAAATTGATAATTCCCCAGCCCCAGCAAACTGTATTGTTTACTCCCCATGCACCAATACCTTGTGTGATGGTAATATAAAGCGCCCAACCTCCAAAACACATGGCTGAAATGCTAAGCCATAAAATAAAATACCACATCTTGGAAAATTTACGCGCCTCTAATGGAGCACATATATCTTCTGATATCTGGTGATAGTCCTTCCCTCCTGTTACTAAAGGGTCTCTGATGGGTGACTCATACATAATTGTATCTATTAATTTTTATCACAACAACGGTACTCAGGTTTAATAAAAATGATTAACATATAACATAAAACACATAACAATAAATGACTAAGTGGTTCCCTATCTATATTTTTGTGACTGTTTACATAAATGCATTCATACTTATACATTTTTCATTTCTTGTTTTGTGTTTTATGTTTTTTTCTTTATACCTCCTTCCCCTCCGTATTCCTGACCTTCGTTAGATAACCAATAGAGGGCAATATGTGTAATTCTTCCAGCACATTATAATTCCGATCATCTTTGATTAGCTGTGACACAGCACTATCTTTATCGTTTAAATTTCCAAAAACAATGGCATTTGCCGGGCAAGAACTCATGCAAGCCGTTTGTATTTCGTAGTCCTTTAATTCGCGGTTTTCCAACTTCGCTTTTAATTTTCCTTCCTGAATCCGTTGAATACAAAAAGAACATTTCTCAACCACCCCACGTGAGCGTACCGTTACATCAGGATTGAGCACCATTTTTCCGAGTTTATTATTCAAATGATAATCAAAATTATCGTTGTCAACATATTCAAACCAATTAAACCGGCGAACTTTATAAGGACAATTATTCATGCAATAGCGTGTACCCACACAGCGGTTATATGCCATTTGATTGAGTCCTTCCGAACTATGCATGGTTGCTGAAACAGGACAAACATTTTCACAGGGAGCATTTTCGCAATGTTGGCATAACATCGGTTGATGTACTGTTTGAGGATTATCCGGACTATCGGAAAAATATCTGTTAATACTTAACCAGTGCATGATGCGTCTGCGTTCCACTTCTTCTTTTCCAACCACAGGAACATTATTCTCTGCCTGACAAGCGATGACACAATTACCACAACCCGTACATGCATTCAAATCAATAGACATTCCCCACCGTAATCCTTTGTGTTCCAATTTATCATATAAAGTAACTGACTCCTCCATTATTTTTTTCCGATCTTCATTCCCAGAGGAAGGATTTTCAATATAGCTTGCTAATGTTGTTTCTTTAACAATAGCACGTCCTTCCATCAGGTTATGAGTTTGACTTAGCGCTAATGAGTGATGCTTATCTGTTTTGTCAATTTTTATTCCTTTTATTTTGTATTGAATATTCCCTTGCTTTACTTCCAACAACGAATATGCGTTAGCGCCAAGACCTGCCGCCACTTTTCCGCCGGCTGTTCTTCCATAACCCAATGCAATGGATATGGTTCCTTGTGCCTGACCGGGTTGCACAAAAACCGGCAATTCCAATTGTTTATTTTTATTCCCAATTTTTACAACTGTGCCATTCTCCAAACCCTGTTCGCTTGCAAATTTTGGCGACACAGCTACATAATTATCCCAACTCACCTTAGAAATTGGATCAGGTAATTCCTGCAACCATGGATTATTGGCATGCTTTCCATTTCCTATACCGATGTTTTCATATACCTCCAATTCAATTCCTTCAGCCGACTCTACCGGTTTTTCCAACTCTAAAGATGCATCTTTGAACCCTTGACTTATATAAGCAGGTTGTGAAACCGGTGCGGAATGAGATTCAAAAACACCTTCCTGTAAACTCTTTACCCAGAAATGTTCAAAGTCAGTGATTGATGTTTGCAACGGAAAAATATTTTTTTTCCAGTATTCTTTAATATAGTTATAATGGCTTATATCAATTTCAGCCCATTTCAAAATACTATCCTGAGCAGAACGGGTTGCAAATAAGGTATGCAGGGTGGGTTGAGTCAAACTGAAAAAGCCATTTTTCGGTTCAGCATCATTCCAACTTTCCAAATAATGATTGTCGGGGCAAACATATTTTACAAGCGAAGAACTTTCATCCAAACGATCTGAAAATGATAATGTAAATAAAACTTTTGACAATCCGTTTATAAATTTAGTGGCATCCGGATAGTCATAGACCGGATTTACGTTGTATAAAAGTAGCGCTTCCACTTTACCATTATTCATATTCTCAACTAATGAAATCATCTCCTGATCAATTGCTTGTCTGAGATTTATGGGAGTATTCAAATCCATCGTATTACCATAACTTTCAAGGAGTACATTGATTGCGTTAATAATTGTTTGTGTCACCGTATCATTGGTTCCCGAAATAACGAGTGATTTTTTTCTATGAGACCATAATTCTTCCGCCAACTTTGTGACATTATGAGATGATGTATGAACTTTAATGGCATCTGCACCGGCTAATTTTGCCAATTCATTATACAAATTGCCAAGAATTATTTTTTCTTCGGATGGTTTAATTGGAATTCTTTCGTCAGCATTACTTCCGGTGAGCGACATACCGGTTTCAAACTGAATGTGTTTTGACATGGATTGTCTGCCATTATCCAATTTTCTATTTACGACATACTGTTTTGTGAACTCAACAGGTGAAAGCCATGTTCCCAGAAAATCTGCTCCAAAACTTACAATCATTTCCGCTTTATCAAAACTATAACCGGGGATCACTTGTAATCCGAAAGATTTTTTATTTGCATCCAATGTAGCCGAAAAAGAAATCGCATCATACTTAATCAATTCTGCCGTTGGGTATTTCCCTATAAAATCTTTAATAACACTTTGTGTGGAAGGACTTATAATACTTGAAGAAAGTATAACAATTTTTCCTCCACGTTTGGCAATGGCGCTAAGATTTGCTTTTACTTCATTATCCACTTCATCCCAGGTTGCCGTATGGTTGTGGCTAATGGGATGAGTTAATCGTTCAGAATCATATAAACTTAAAACGGATGCCTGAACTTTTGCACTGGTCCCACCTTTTGTCAGTCCGGAAAGTTCATTCCCTTCAATTTTGATTGGTCTTCCATCTCTCGTTTTAACTAATACACTGCAATATTCACTACCATCAAAATAAGAAGAGGCATAATGGTTTGCTAAACCGGGAGTGATGTCAACCGGCTTGATTAAAAAAGGAATTGCCTCATTTATTGGTTTTTCGCAACCGGAAATCACAGCAAATGAGGTAATGGAAAAACCACACCACTTCAAAAAATCTCTTCTGGAAGGTGCACTATTTTGAAGATTTTCACTACGCAGTTCCTCATGATGATCAGGAAATCCCGGAACTTCTCCACTACCATTTGTTTTGACATCTGGTTGCATTTGTTCTAAACTTTGCCAATACTTCTTCATTATTTTAATATCCAATAATTATTAATTAACCATTTAACCATATAACCATATAACCATATAACTATTAATAATGACACGTATAACAATCACTTTTATTCAGATAATCAACCGTAATAGAATCTGAACTAATTTTACCCGATTTAATATCATCGTGAATTCCTTTATAACTATCATAAAATTTATTGTCATTTATATTAACATTTTTGGTTCTGTGACAGTCAAGACACCATCCCATCGTAAGCGGTGACACTTGCTTCACCCTATCCATCTCTTCAATTTTCCCATGACATTGCTGGCATTGAATTTTTCCGGCTCCAACATGTTGGGCATGACTAAAGAAAACATGGTCAGGTAAATTATGAATCTTGACCCATTTAATGGGCTGTTTGGTTTCCAATGCTCTGTTTATTTTATTGATTTCAAACGTCCATGAATTGGCGCCGCTCTTAATTTTATAATGACAATTTACACAAACCTCCGTAGGAGGGATACCTGAGATTTTGCTATACTCCGCAGTGCTATGACAGTACAGGCAAGCAATGCCGTTTTCGCCTGAATGTATTTTATGCGAAAATTTTATAGGTTGGTCGGGCTCATAATTTTTAGAGAGTCCAATGTTCTTGCTTAAGGTAAAGGGGGTAATAGAGATATAACCTATAGAACCAATTATAATTACAATTGGAATAAATTTTATTTTAATCCATTTTGTAAATAGTAAATCAATGAGTGACAACAACAACACACCCACAACAATCCCTAATGACATTGAATTAGGAGATGCTGATTTTGATTTATGTAGCCCGTCTTTTTTAATAGTTTGAAGATATGCCTTAATGGTAAATGCTTCGCGCTCAGTCAACGGATGTTCGTTTAATAATTTTTTAAGTCGTTCTGTTTTGGGATGTAAAAGCAAATTTTCAAAGTCAATATTTTTATCATCCAAATAAAGATTGGCAATATCTAAAGCCGATGGGTTCCAGTTTAAGGTGTCAATGACATCAACGTTGTGGCATGAAATGCAATTTGGAGCGCCGTTTTCAAACGGAATGATTCCGGTAAAGAGGTCCCTGCCCTTTGCAATATCTTCTTCTGTTATTTCCATCAATGCCGAACGGCGTTGAACGTGCAACAATTGGTCAATCTTTTTTTCTAATTCATCTATTCTGGCAGTGTTTTCCGTTGCCACTTCATTACTGACTGTAGTTGTTTCCATTGCCACTCCTTTTTCTTCCATAACTTTTTTATTCAGAGTGCCGGGTTCTTTAGGGGCTATGCCCTCTTGCTTTTTGGGAGTTGTTGCGGAAGTTTGTTTTACCGGAGCAACATTTTTATTTTTACTTTTAATATAAGCAAAAATTGATTTTATTTCTTCATCTGAAAGATCAATTTTAGGCATCTTTGCTTTCTTATATTTTTCCCAAACTTTTACCGCCTCTATTTCACCTTCTTCAATCATGCCCTTTGAAAATTTAGTGAATTTAATCAACCACTCCTCAGAGCGCCTTTGTTCTACTCCCATTAAATCCGGTCCTTTCATATCTCCTTCACCAATGGAATGACAATCAGCGCAATTCTCATCAAATAAATCAGCGGGATTATTTTGGGCAAAAGAAAATTCTATAGGTATGAAAAAAATGACAACCCAAAAAAAATGGCTGGTGTATATGAACCGCATTTTGTATTTCTATTTATTTAGAGAAAGAACGGATGTAATTTATTGTCTTCCATATTTCATCTTCCGTAAGATCTTTTTCAAATGCCGTCATGTCACCACGTCCTTTTTGTATTTTCCAAAGCATAGAACCATCGCTTTGTTTCGAAAAATTCGTATCTCTGAAATCAGTGGGTTTTGTTTTTAAATCTGCGGCTTCAGCGCCCTGTCCATCCCCATCTTTTCCGTGACACGAACGGCAATTTTTCTTATATACAATGGCACCCTCTGCCTTTGTTGCCTCATTGGATTCCGTGGGATTTTTTAACTGTTGCGCTGTTTCAGGAGCTACCCATTTTGTAGTATCTTCTACAGGAGCCAAAACAGTTTCATGTTTTGGTTGGATTTTTGTCCCTTTTAGTTTTGATTCGGTAACCGCTGTTGGATTGTAGGTCATTGCCGTGCAAGCCAATATAATTACCGATAGCGGAATGATGGATTTTAAGTTGTTCATGGTTTTTTTGTTTTTGTTAAGTGATAAAAAATTTAATCACGAAGGCACAAAGCAACCTCTTTGTGTAACTTTGTGTCTTTGTGTTTAAAAATGACTTACACGTTAAAGTCAACTGTTTAAAACTTCCACCTTCTTGAAATATTGAAACCAATCATCATTTCTCCTTTAGAAAAATCATTCACGTTGTATGTATTATCGTATTGTTTAACGATGGAGTTAGCTGTACATAAAAAAATCTGAAACGAATGTCCGCGTGTGGCAATCTCCCAACCAAAAGCCAAGTCAGGTTTTGTTTCAAATAATTTTGCTTTGGTTATAGGGGCATTGTATTCCAGTAATATGGATGATTGCGGACTGAACTGATATCTGCCTGCAAAATGATAACTGTAATTATCATTATTCATTAAGGAATCCACCAGATTAAAATGTGAAACGGATGCGGCAATTTGCAGTGATAATTTTTTTGTTATTTTCCGTGCCATTATCAACTGATGAAAAAAGGATAAGCGGCTTGAAAATGTTTTAAATTTATCGTCCAATTTTGAATTTCTTGCACCAAGACCATAATAGGTAACTGAAAGTGGAGAACCTCCTTTTGTGCCTTGCCTTATTATTCTGTATTTCCATTCCAGGTCATATAAGTAATTATTTTTAGTTCCACCGATTCCAAGCATAAAACGATCGGTAATTCCAAAGTCCAAACCGAGCCGGACATTCGCAGGGGCGAAAATACCGAGCAAGTCAAAATTCTGGTCTTTTTTAAACCCCTCATTTACGTTACCAAAACGATGCTGTATGGAAAATGAAAGTGCCTTTTTATTCAGGGTTTCCATAGACACATTATTAATAACAGTCAAATCCTCAAACGTATTTTTTTCGGGGACAACCGCTTCATCTTTTTTGGGTGCATCCTGCCCCATCAAAATTCCAGTGAAAAGGAAGAAAGTCAGAATGGAAAAGAAAATTTTCATATTGTTAATTATTTTTAGCGCCTTGTTTTATCCAAGTAAGGATTAACGAAATATTGCTATCCGGCATTTTTCCTGAGGGAGGCATAATCCCTTTCGCACTACCTATAGTACCTGTCTTTGTAATTCTTTGATATAGTAAACTTGATTCAGGATTAAGGGTGTCGGTCAATGCTTTCGTTTGTATGCTTTGATAAGCATTTGTTGCAGAAAAATCGGGGGGCGTACCTCCCGTTTTATGGCAACCGATGCAGTTTGCAGTAAAAATAGGGACGATTTCATTTGAAAAACTTATTGGAGTTGTAGTAACAACTTTTACCGGTTTTACATACTCGTATTCACAGCCCGTCCAAAAGAAGAACAGTGACAGAATAAGAAATACTGAAAATTTATTATGAAGTGGTTTCATTATTTAATGACTATCAGTGGTTTATTTATTTCTTCTTTGTTTGAACTAAATTTAATTATGTACGTTCCGTATGAGTTATTCTCCAACTGAATATTTTTTATAGTTTTTTGTCCTGGGGTGACATTCACTACTTCATTATGAATTATTTGCCCGGTGCCATTCACAATACTGACATTATAAGAAGTGTGATGAAGTGCATCAATATCTATAAAGCAATTACCATTGCCTGGGTTTGGATATATGTTGATTTTTGAGTTTTTACTTATAAATTCTTCTATGCCTACTTTTGTTGTATCCTTCACCGCTAAGGTTGAAACATAAACCTCGTCTTCGGTTGGACTTCCATTGTTATTGGCGCATACAAATGCTCCATAGAAAGTTACTTTATTGATACCAGCGGCTGGGGCTTTCCATTTAAAATTCCATGATTTATTTCCACTACCTGTAGTTCCTGTGGCCGTATGAGTTATGTATTTTCCAGAGCCAATGAGTTGAGTTGCATTGGGATCAGTAAGGATTAATGTCCCCTCTTTAGCGGCATCTGTACTATATGGTCTTATTTCAAAACCAAATTTTGGCTCGCCAACTTTTGTAGCCGTAGCTGTAAGAGTATAAGTACTATCCGGTAAATAACCGGTTACCGGAATATTGGACGTAATCCATCCGGGTTGATCGCTTCCCGACCCTTCTTCATGGCATCCTGTACAGTTGCCGTTTCCACCTGGCGCACCCGAATACCCCTCAGGCGCTCCGGTACCATTGGAATGAATTTCTCTGACAGTTGAAAAAATAATGATTATGACACAGGCAGACAGTGTGAAAAGGAGTTTTTTGTTCATACTTTTTTTGTTTAGATTATGGACTTCTTATAAAAATTACATTAAAAGAAGTTAATCTAAAGACAAAAAAAGAATAAAGTGTAACTAAAATTAACGATTTATATCACTTTTCAAAATGATACACGTCACATAAGGCAATGTTGTGGTAGCGCATTGAATACTTTAAGGGCACCTCTAAAAACTACCTATTGTCCCTCTCTTGGAGAGGGCAGGGAGAGGAATTATATCAGTTTTTAGAGGTGCCTTTAATAATAATCATATTCATATCTGAATTTTGAATTTAACCTCCCATAAACATATTCGTTTTTAATTTCCATAAGATTTTTACCATTGTATTTGTATGAAAACGAGCGTTGAACCTCCTCTCCGACATAGTTGGTTTCTTTGATCAAAAAATTGTCCTTAGTATATTCATACTTGTTTTGATAAGAAATATAATTCTGTGAATTATACTGTACCTCTTCAATAAGATTATTTCTATTGTCATATACATATAGCCATTTATGCTTGAAATTACCTGTTGAATCATATATATTATTCTCAGTCATTCTGGCGTCTTGATATTTATACTTGTAGGTTGCTTTCCATTCTCCATCGTGGTACATTCTGCTTTCAATCATTTTCCCTTCCTTGTCATACACAGCAGGTTTCCTGTAGAGGAGAGTACTATCCGGATTGTAAAAATAATATTCTATCTTGTTGTTATGCTCGTCAAACACCCTTTTATCACTGTAAGATACACTGCTGTCAGGGTTAACCGCTTTCCGGAATATTAAATTCCCATTTTTATCATACTGTAATGAAATAATGTTTTCAATGCTCCCATCATCGTAATGGGTTATTTCTTTGAACTTAAAACCATTCTTATCAAAAAACTTCTCACGATGTACCTGTTCTTTTAACCAAATCCCTCCCAAATTCAAAATAGTTTTGAATTCTGTAATTTTTTTAATATGATTCTTAAAAGCCATTTCACGCTCTTTGCCCTCTTCACTACTGTTTGGAGTAGAACATCCTGGTAGGAAAATGACAAGGAGAAAGAACCAGATTCTATACATTATACACATGCTGAATGAGTTTATGGAAATTAGTAAAAATGGTATAGGGGTATAAAGGTATAAGGGTATAAGGGAAATACAATAATTACGCCCTTATACCCTATACCCTTATACCTTATACCCATTTTCTTTTAGTATATCGGTGATTTTAAATTTTTTATGATGTTAATAAATGTTTTTTTGTCAACCCAATTATACACCCCCGGGTCTTCTACCTGAAAAAGGGTTGTGTCTATCGGACTTAAATCGGCTTTAACCGCTATTAAGTGCATGGGTAAACCATACCGGGTATCGTTGTATTCCATCAATAAGTAATTAAAATCTTTGTATGGGCAGTTTCCGAGAACTACTTTTATTTTACTGTAATAATATATGTCAAAACTTTTAATGTTTGTCAAATCACTGACTATCGCTTTGTTACATTCAAGTCCTGCGATTGTTTTTTTATCATCCGTCAATTCAAAACTGTATTTAGGATTGTTTTCCTGTTCATTAATATCTTCAGAGGTCTCGGTAAAAGCAAAGTTATCCCCAAAACTGTTTATTAAGAGAGAGGTATATTTTTTATGCTCATTATCCAGCAAATTAACTAGTTGAATAATACCCATTCCGGAGGTAATGAAACTTGCCATTGTTTCTTTAAAAACAAGATTTGTTTCGCCTGGTAGGAAGCGCTTATCTTTATATGGATTGTCTTCGGAATATGAAATTTTATAAGTTATGATTCCTTCGCCGGTTTCTGCTTTTTGTTCTTTGAAATTTTTGCAACCCGCTAGTAAAATTAATGTTATGAGCAATCGTATGGGCATATTTATTGAATAACAAAAAAAACATCCCGGCAAGTTTTCACCTACCGGGATGCCAAAATAAACCAATTTTTTCTTAATATTCTTTACCAACTATTCCTTTGATATTTACATGGCAATTTACTTTAACCATGTTACCAATGGATGCGTGTTTGATATTGATTTTTGTTTTATCAAAAGTGAAGACGCCTTCAAATGGGAAACCATAATATATTTTCTTGGGATCCACATTATCATATTTCTGCTTACCGGCAAACTCAAAGTACATTTCAACAGGTAAATCTCTTACAACATCATAAGGACCTGTAAATTTTAATGCGGTATCAGCCGGGCAGGTTGGGCAAATGGGATCGCCGTTACCAGGTCCTTTGTGCATCAAAAACCCTCTTAAAATGGCTTTGCATAAATAACCGTTTCCGTATTTTATTACAGATTGGCTGATAAATTTGCAAGTATCGGTTTCAGGACGTGCGCGATATACACCCAAACTATCCTTCATTCCAATAGTATCAATAAGTAATGCTTTAGAACCGCATTGTCCCAATGCATCTCTTCCGTCTTCTCCGGTTGAGCGTTCACTCAATAAAACATAGCCCTCTATTTTAGTGTTAGCAGGAGTGGCTTCATCAAATGCAAATTTGGTTAAATTAAATGCGGTCTGTGATGGTTGCCCTTTAAGTGCGCCAAAAATACCTGGGAAATTTGCACCTTGACTTGCTGGACCATAAGGTGTTTCAAAACTAATTCTGCTATGCGCTTTATCTAATGTGACTAAACGATATTTATTAACCGATGTATCCAGAGATATTTTGGTTGTGCCGGTAGTTCCATAAGTTACAAGGTCAATAGCTTGAACCAAATTGGTTGAAGCCAACGTAACTGCATAACCAGGGTTCGTTGAAAAATCAATTCCATTTATCTCTTTTGCATTTTTATTTTCCGTATTATATATAGCATATATATAATAACTGCCTGGAAGCAAGTAAGGGAGTATGTAATTCCCATTGGTATCGGCAATAGCGGTTGCTACGGGATTTCCGGTTTTTAATGTACCTGTATAAAGCGAGATAACAGCACCTTTGGCTTTTACTTTAGCCCCTGCATAATCGGGATAAGTGCAAGCTCCCGAAATTGACTTCCCTTTTAAAGTGTCGTGCACATCATTGGTGACAGTTACTGTGTCAACTTCCTTGTTGCAACCGGTAAAGGTGTAGGAAATAATCATTGACATGGTAATAAAGAAAAGAATTACAATCATAGGTAGATTTCTGAATAGTTTGTTGGTTTTCATGTTCTTTTTGGTTAATTGGTTCTAATTATTGTTGAGATGTTAGAAACTAATCTAAATCATGTTACAAAGGTAAAAGGCATAAGAGTGGTGGTTTATGATAGGAAAAACATTAGTAAATGATATTGGTCACAATTAAATCTTACAAACCGCATTTATTGTGTCACTGTAACTCATGTTGAATCATGTTGTGGAATATGAAAGGTAAAGAGGTATAGGGGTGTAAAGGTATAGCCGTATTCTTCTTTGCAGATTCCATCTGAGCGGAATTCAGGAAAATTATTTGTACCTTTGTAATAAAAGATACGCCAACCTCTAATGAAGGAGAAATGCATTATTGTTTTTAAGGACCACGCAATTATTAGAATGTTGGAACGAAACATTAACAGAAACGAAATAATTGAAACGATAGAGCATGGAGAAATAATAGAGGATTATAAAGATGATTATCCTTACCCAAGTTGTTTAATGTTTAAAATGGTAAATCATAGACCCATTCATGTTGTAGTTGCAAATGATATCGGTGAAAAGAAAAAAATAATAATTACGGTTTATATTCCGGATAAAACAACCTTTAAATCTGATTTTAAAACAAGGAAAAAAACACTAATATGAAATGTATTGATTGTAAACACGGTGTCCCAACCAAAGGAAAGGTAACCGTATCTTTTAATAGAAATGACAGTACAGTAGTAATCAAGGGAGTACCTGCTATGGTTTGTCCTGTTTGCGGCGCATATTATCTGGATGAAAACATTACCGAAAAAGTTTTTAAACTAGGAACCGCAGCGGTTAATAACGGGGCTGAGTTGGAAGTGGTCCGATTAAAAGTAGCATAAACAGGGAAAAAAACATCCCGGTAAGTTTTCACCCACCGGGATATAGAAAAAGAACCAACAATAATTACTGTATTTTATTTGACCAGTATGGTACTCGGTGACTCTACCAAGCCATTGAAGGTTTGCCTGTGCAGGAAAAAACGCCTTATAAAATCAGTTCCGTAGGAACGGTTCATTTTGTAACAACGGACTGAAGTCCGTTGTTGAAACGCCTGACTTCAGAACCTTGAGTTCCGTAGGAACGAAACATAAAAAAAACTAACGCTCATGGACCTATAGTTTAAAGTTATGATAAAACTTTAGTATATGTGAAATTTTTTTCATTATACTCTGAAATAGAAAATTATTCCTACATTTGTATAAGAGTTTTGATGCATTATGCTTAAATATAAATATAAACCTGAGTTATCAAAGAAAGCATTCTGGGATGTTGCTTTCAGGGATTTGGACTATGAAAAAAACGCCGAGTATATTATTTCAAGAGTTTTTGATTATGGTACTTTGGATGATATTGGAGAATTGTTGGTTTGTTACGGAGATAAAAATGTTAAAAATGTTTTAATCAATACACGCTATTTAGACGGTTTTGGGAGGGAAATGGCAAATTATATTTTTAAATTGAAATCCATGGATTTAAAATGTTGCAATACCAAACCCTTTCATTTGCCCTTATAAAAAATCCCAGTAAGTTTTCACCCACCTGGATATTAAAAAAAAATCAACAATAATTACTGTATTTTATTTGACCAGCACGATACTCGGTGACTCTTCCAAGCCATTGAAGGGTTGCCTGTGCAGGAAAAAACGCCTTATAAAATAAGTTCCGTAGGAACGGTTCATATTGTAACAACGGACTTCAGTCCGTTGTTGAAACGCCTGACTTAAGACCGTTGAGTTCCGTAGGAACGAAACATAAAAAAAACAAACGCTCAGAGAAGAGCATCTGGAGTTATTGAAGAAGTTTGAAGTGCCATATAACGAGCGATACCTATTTGAGAATCTAAATTAAATCGTGCCGGAGTTTACCCTGACGAAGGAAGGGGCACATCTGGTTATAAAACGAACAGATTTGAATGACGGACTAAAGTCAATCATTACAAAATTAAATCGTGCCTACGGCACAAAACGAAGTTCAAATTATTTCATTAATAATTTTTTAATCTCGTTTTTTTTACATAGCTTTGCCTTTCTTTATTAAATATTAACCTTTATAACCATGAAAATCATGAAAAAACTACTCTTGATTTCTTTGCTCGCAACCACATATAGTTTGTCTGAAGCACAGATTGCCTTAACTTCTAAAATTATCCCAGAATGGGGAACTGATTTTTATGAAGTGAGAGACACTACCGCTACTAACATCAATGTGTTTGGTTCCGGCGCCAACCAATTCTGGGATTATTCCGGTAAATTTATTCCGGCAGATACCGCTTATTTAAAAATTATCCCATCGAAACTTTCCCCTTATTCCGATTCATTTCCGAACGCGGGTTTTGCTTTAAAATTCATGAGAGACAGTATGTGGGCATATTATAAAATGGATAGCACCGGAATATATTTCGTAGGCGCAATCTTTGAAAAACCGGGATTTACAAGAGCCGCACGGGTTATTCCATCCGAAGTGTTAATGCCTTTAAATAATTTCACCCATAATTCTTCAAGATCCGGTAATAGCGTTTTTCATACGTTTATGGGCAACCTCTTACAAAAATCATACACCTCAAAAACAATAACCGCGGATGGATTCGGCACTATCCGCACCCCGGTTGCGACTTTTAAGGACGTTCTCCGGCTGAGGGAAGAAAAAATAAAAACGGACTCATTGTTTATGTGGAATGATACCCTTCAATCTTACATGTACTTACAGGATACTACTTTTGTTGAACATAGTTTGCAGTGGATTCAGAGACATTCTTTGTATGGTAATTTTATTGTTATGGAAATATCATTAAGAGCTGACTCTTCAATTAAAGAAGCCAAGTATACTCTCCCAACTCGCTGTCCTTTAGCTTTATTTAAAACCAGCGATTCCATCATTTGTTCCGGTAAAAAAGTTTTCTTTCAGAGAATTAGTCCTTTGGCGGCGTCTTTTAAATGGGCAATAAATGGGGTTCCTATAGACAGTGCTGACTTTGTAGGAAGAGAAATAACTGTACCGGGTAAATATCAAATAGTATTGCGTGCAATGAATGAGGTCTGCGCCGATTCGCTGGTCAAGGATTTATATGTACGTAAAGCACCTGTGTCCAGCGCAGGAAAAGATACCGCTATTTCTGCCGGTACTGCAATAACACTCACCGCGAGCGGAGGTAATAAATTTTTATGGAATACCGGCGATTCAACTAAAAGCATAACAGTAACTCCTGAAATTTCAACTTCTTATTCGGTGTTGGTTGCTGAGAATGGTTGTGGAAATTTAGCTTTTGTTACCGTAAAAGTATTGAATGCCCAACTTCCTTCCCTTACCTTCAGGCAAAATTTTTATGGAGTAAATCCTCTTCAAAGACCTAATCAACAACTTTGTACCGACAGCATTTTCAAACGACTCATTTTCAAACGTCCAAGCGATTCCTTAGACGCAATCGGTTCCTGTTTGGCTCAGAATACTAAAGTATTTGATACAATACCCTCCAATAGATTCCGGTTAAGATTAAGTCCTGTTACGTTGAGTTTTCTTGATTTTTCAAATCCTCCGGGTCATAGAAGAATTTATACCGGCGGCAAAGGAGTGATTGAAAGAAAAAAATTAGATGGCACATTCGTCCCTGTTTTAGTGATGGACGATATCAGCATCATGGGAAGTTTTACCTGCGGAGAAGCCCATGCGGGTAGGATGATTGGCCGTTTTGTAAAACAACCGGGGGATCTCTCCGATGAATTTTCCGGTCTCGGCAATAGTTTCTTTGTAGGAATATTTTCAAACTTTGATACGGTGAGCAGAGGAGGATTTCATGAATATGCAACCGATATAGAAATTGTTCCAATCCGAAGACCTTTCAAAGCACAAGGGAAACTCATCTCCGGTCTTCGTGTACCCATTCCTTTTGATAGTACCGGAGTGACACTAAACTTTAACTCGTTTGTTTCACAAACCTCTTCCGATTCCACGAGCGCTACGGTAGTTCAGTATTTTGAAAATGTACCTGACATTGTCGGGGATGACAGCATTGCCACCGTTTTCAATAATGAGTATTGGGAAATTGGCTCTACCTTAGATAGCATGGATGCAGAAGTGTGTTTTACTTTTGATTCTACCAAACTTCACACAAGGCGGCTTGAACATCTCAGTTTGGTTTTTCAACGCAATGCCGGCGGTGGATGGGAATTAATTAAAGTGAAACCAACACGTAACGGAAATCAGATATGCTTCACTACTGACCACTTCAGTAACTGGTCGCTTGCAATGTCAAAATCCGATGCCAAAGTTTCTTTGGACACTGTATTTGTAAATTCAACTGCAAGTCCCGATACTTTTTTCAAGGACTATAAAGAAGGTGGGGTAATTGTATATTCATTATTGGATCCTGGAAAGACCGATACGCTTCATTCCATCCGTTATGATATGAATCCCGGAGGAGATGTGCCACAAGATGTCACTGAATTGCTGGAAGTGTTTTGGGAATTTTATGGTGAGCACCGGAATGCTTTGATTGTTGATTTTGATGATTCAACGGCAGATGGATTTGAGAATTATGGAAATCAGCGTATTCTTTACCGCCCGAACTCAGCCGTTGACTGGGAGAATTTACCTGCCACAAGGGTTAATAATGATGGGAAAGAATATTTGCGTATAAAAATTCCAAACGGTGACACCCGAGAGGGACAATATGCGTTAGGCAAGGTTTCAGAGGTTCAGCCCTATTTTTCAGCAAGTGTCACTACCGATACTGCCTGTGCCGGAGAAGGAATTCAATTTTATCCAAGTGCCACCGGAGGTGTTGAACCTTTTACCTATCAATGGGCAATTGATAAAGGAGTACAATTATCTCCACCTGCTCCGATTTATATGTTTGACACCATCGGAGTTTATGCATATTCCGTTACTGTCACCGATGCCAACGGGGCAATGACGGTTTATTCGGATTCATTGCGGTTACAGTGTCTGGTTGGAATCAATGAGAATAATTACGAAAAAAATATTACGGTGTATCCGAATCCTGCTAATGGTGACGAATTAAAGGTTTTGATTTTGAATACTGAAAATATTAAACCGCATACGTTATTGATGTTTGATAACACAGGCAGGCAGGTCCATCGTATTCCATTAAACTCAAATGCACACAAACAATCCTTTGACATTGACTTAACAAACCTTAGTAGTAGTGGAATTTACTATTTATTGGTAAAAGGTGATGCGGGGAATTATGGGAAGCGTGTGGTGAGAGTGAGGAAATGATTAGAGGAACAAAATGGTAGATTTTAAAGATGCTTTAAAACACCTTAGGTATAAATCGTTTCTGATTTATGATGGATGAACTACTTCCTACGGCTTTGATGACATACAATCCCATTCTTTCTGCATTTAATTCTGCATGACTTTCGGCGTTCAGGTAGGCAACAGCGCCATACACTTTACGGTTTTTGTATTCTGGAAAAACCTTTTTGTAAATCGCCAACGTTTTTTCAATAAAATCTTTTACATCTTCAGAAGTTAAGGTCGTTTTCACTTCTACAAGCACTATTTCGTTCCCATTCATGGCAATGATGTCAATTTCGCCATTTCTGTTCTGGTAAGTAAATTTAATTCTGGTAAATGTCTTGTCCACCTTAATGTTTTTTCGCTGTAATAATTTCAGCAAATCACCCTCTACCAGCGCTTCCATCAGCCGTCCCCATTTGCCGGTGAACAATCCTTCCACCTCCCTTATCTTTTTGTCGGTTGCTTTGAATTGTTTATCCGTTTCCTGAAACTTTTCAGTTAAAATTCTATCCGTTTCCTGAGAACTTTCTTTTAAAAGCCGTTCGGTTTCCTGAGAACCTTCTTTTAAAAGTCGTTCGGTTTCCTGAGAACCTTCTTTTAAAAGTCGTTCGGTTTCCCGAGAACCTTCTTTTAAAAGTCGTTCGGTTTCCCGAGAACCTTCTTTTAAAAGTCGTTCGGTTTCCTGAGAACCTTCTTTTAAAAGTCGTTCGGTTTCCTGAAACTTTCTATCCGTTTCCTGAAACATTAGCCAAACTTTTTCAAAGTTTGGTTTTTCTGATGTATGTGTGCTTGTGTTCATGTTAGGTAGTGATTAAAAATTTTTACAAAGGTATGAAATTTTTTAATAAAAATAAATTAACCCATAAAAGTTGTACCCATTCCGGGTAAATAATTACCCAACTATTGAAATTTTTTACATTTACTTTTGATTTTTTTATTTCGCAAAGACGGATAAAAAACGTTTACAACTACCTGAAATTCAAACTATTAGATTTATTATTTTACAAAACGTTTTTGTAAAAACGGATTCATTGGCAAGGTGTTTTCACTAAAGGGTCTCGGATTCACCATTAAACCCTTATTGCCATGAGACCCATTACTAACATTAACCGTTTTAAAACTATTATAGTTTTAATTGCAACAATCACTGTTTTCAGTAATTCCGCAAAAAGCCAGGAACCACAAACAGAGACACTCATCTTAGCCGATGTGACACAAGGATGTGCTCCGCTAAAAGTCACTTTCTCAAATATCCTAAACAACGCTACTCAATTAAAATGGTACTTCGGAGATGGTGCCACTTCTGATATACCTTCTCCGGTACATATTTATTTTCAACCGGGAATATATAGTGTATCTCTTACCTATATCGGTCAGGATGGAATAAAGGATTCTGTAATTAAACTTGCTATGGTAATTGTAAATGAAAAACCAATAGCTGATTTTACTCTTGAAATAAATGGGCATTGCAGTAATGATAATCAGATCATTTTACATAATCATTCTCTCAATGCTGTAAATTATTTGTGGGATATGGGAGACGGAAATACGTTAAATGCGAAAGAACCGGTATATAACTATTCAAAATCAGGAATATTTGATATTACCCTTGTGGTATTTGATAATCTTGGATGCAATTCATTTAAGAAAATATCCTCAGCAGTGGAAATACATCCTATACCGGATGCGGGGTTTTCAGTTTCACCGTTAAGTGCATGTGACATTTCACAGCCATTCAATTTCAGTCCTTTAGTTGAAAATGAAAACAGCTACCTGTGGAATTTTGGAGACGGCACTACATCCACGGAGCTAAAACCAGAAAAATATTTTACGGCATCAGGCACTTATCTCACTACGCTCACAGTTACAAATGCATTTAATTGCAGTACAATCAATCAAATTCCAAAACCAATTGAGATTGCAACTCCTCTATCACTGGAAATTTATGCCGATGTCATAACCGGTTGTGAACCTTTGGGTGTTAATTTTAGCTCGAATACCAACAATACAAATAATCAGGTTTGGAGTTTTGGTGGCACGGATACTATATCGGGTTATAAAATTAACCATACATTCAATAATGCAGGTGATTATACTGTGTCACTGACTGTCACTGACAGCAACGGATGCCGGTTTACTGAAATAGTAAACGATTATATCAAAGTCACTTCATCACCCATCGCCGGATTTGAATCAAACATGATACAGACCTGCCTTCCTGTACAAGTTCAATTTACAAACACCAGTATGGGTGGCACAAAATATCATTGGGATTTTGGTGACGGATCTTTTTCTTCTGAAACAAGTCCTGTACATACTTATCCAAATGCCGGAAGTTATTCCGTTTCCTTATTAGTAGAAAATGAAAATGGGTGTGCTGATGTGTTTACACAAAATAATCCGGTAGTTGTGTTATCGGGAAATGTTGATTATCAGATTCCCCCTGTCACTTCTGGATGTGTTCCCATGCAAATTAATTTATCATATACTAAAGCGGATGTATCCGGTTGGTTATGGAATTTTGGAGATGGCACTACCTCACAGTCCGCTAATCCATCTCACACTTATCCTATAGCTGGTAATTATACAGTGTCACTCACTATGACGTTGAATGGAGGATGTTCCATTACAATTCCGGAATTCAGCACGTATCTTGTAAGCGGAATCAAATCTGATTTTACTGTAAATATCAAATCAGAATGTCCTCCCTATTCGGCAGAATTTGTTTCTCTCAGTGAAAATGTTGTCTCCTGGTTTTGGGATTTTGGTGATAGTACGTATTCCAATGTAAAAAACCCTTCTCATACCTACACTAAATCCGGATATTATACTATTTCATTGGAAGTAACATCTTCTGACGGATGTAAACATTCATTAGAAAAAGTGAATGCGCTGTATTTTGAATCTTTTAATGGGGATTTTAAAGTTGAGATCGCTGAAGGATCCTACCCAAAAAGGGTTATGTTCACAGTAGCATCTTCAGAAAATTTGCTTTACGAATGGAACTTTGGGGATAGTACTTTTTCTAACGAAAAAAATCCGGTTCACTATTATTCACAACCGGGTGTATTTATTGTAACTCTTAAAATTACAAACTCGAAAGGATGTGAAATGGTTATCAGTAAAAAATTAGGTGAAGCAGAGATGGGATTAGGAGGTGTTTTTGGAAATTTAACTGCTGAATTTTCGACCGATGAAGGCAGTGTAGTATTGGGATGCGCCCCAAGGGAAGTGCATTTTATAAATGAAAGTGAGGGAGCTATTTCCTGGAACTGGAATTTCGGAGATGGGGCATCTTCCTCAGAAAAAAATCCACAACATACTTATTTGTATCCCGGTAATTATACGGTCAGCTTGATTGCTAAAAATCCATCGGGTTCATCAGACACTATCGTTTACGTTGAATTTGTTAAAATCACAGGACCGGTGGCAGATTATAATTTCTCTTACCCAACTCTCTGTGAGATAAACAAAGTGGCTTTCATGATTCATGCAGACACTTCCCTTTCAAACGGGTCCCTGCAATATTTCTGGGATTTCGGGGATGGAACAAATTCAAACGAAGAAAATCCTGTGCATAATTTCCCTTCTTCTGCTGATTATCAGACTAAATTAACTGTCACTGATCAGAATGGATGTTTGAGCAATAAAACGCAGGTAATCCACACCGGCGAGAATTACAACATTTCAGCTACTCAAAAATCAGGATGTAAACCGTTGGTGGTTACATTCAATATTCCTAATGGAGTGTTCTCAGAATATAAATGGAATTTCGGTGATGGAAAGAGTGACACTATTTCCAATCCATCCCATTTATTTGAAAATACCGGAAACAATTTTGTTTCGGTTGAATTAACGGATTCCAATAACTGTAAAAGGACAATATATTTTAAAGATACTATTCATGTTTTCGGACCCACTTCCGCTTTCAGCATACAAACCAAATCAAGCGGTTGTGATTCTCTCCGCGTAGTTTTTCAGAATAATTCAACCGGAGCAGAAAATTATCTTTGGAATTTTGGAGATGGGTTTCAATCCTCAGAAAATTCACCTTCGCATATATATGTAAAAGAAGGGAAAATGAGTGTGACACTAATCGCTTATGGGCAAGGATGTTCAGACACAAGTCACTTGGTGGATGCAGTGCAAATAGGTAAACCGGTATCCTCTTTTCTGGCGGATGGTGATAAAGGTTGTTTGCCTTTTCCGGTTTCTTTTCAGAACACTTCCGCAAATTGTGAAAAATACCTGTGGAATTTCGGAGATGGTTTTTTCTCTGAAGAAAAATCACCCGTACATATTTTTTCAGCAAAAGATACTTTTTTTGTAAGTTTAATTGCATGGTCTTTCAATGGATGCGCCGACACGTTTTATTTAAACAATCCTGTAATTGTTACACAACCGGAGGCAAATTTTTCTTCTCAGGAAAATTATAATTGTCCTCCGGCTCTGTTTAACTTTACTGACCATAGCAACGGAAGTGAAAAATGGGAATGGAACTTCGGAGATGGCAGTTTATCCGGTGTAAAAAATCCATCTCATATTTATACCAAATCAGGATATTATGATATACAGCTATTAATTTCCGATAGCTCCGGATGTACGGATACGTTGACAAAACCTGGATTCATTCATGTTCAGGGACCGGTGGTAGCGTTTGAGTCATCCCTTCATACATCTTGCGGACCTGCCCGTGTTGATTTTGTAAATCAGACCACCAATGCCAACAGTTATTTCTGGAGTTTTGGGGATGGAAACTCAGCAAAAACACTAAATCCAACTTCCTATTATACAGGTATTGGAAACTATCTCGTGACATTGATTGCAAATGACACAATCATAGGATGCAGTGATTTTTATTCAGATACCCTAAAAATTTTTGAAGTCCCAAACGCAGATTTTACAAATCAGCAAGTTTGTAAAAAGGAAGTGCAATTTTCATACAATATTACAAATCCTGACTCAGCGTGGGAATATCACTGGGATTTCGGAGATGGTGCCACTTCAGAGGAGATTTCCATTTTTCATCGTTATCAGGAATATGGAAGTTATACTATTTCGTTAACTGTTGAAACACCGAATGGGTGCAGTGACACTAAAACAAACACTATTCATATTGAACCGGTAAAGATGGTTGAAATCAGCGTTGAAAATGTTTGCGAAGGAAAGAAGTTACAATTTTTTGAGAACGTAAATCCCGACTATAAAAACCTGTTAGTAAAAAGATATTGGGATTTTGGGGATGGTAGCTCATCGGAAATAATAAATCCGGAACATAGTTACATGAGTAATGGAATATATCCTGTTTCATTGATCATTGAATCAGAAAACGGATGTGTGGATACGGTGCTGAAAAATGTGACGATTTATTCAACCCCTGATCCTGTCATTTTAACTGAAAATTTTTGTGAAGATGTGGAAGTGAAAATTAAGGGAGATGCAGGAAAAGATAATGATGAGATTGTTAAATGGTTATGGAGTTTCCAGCAGGGAAACGCAAAATCAGGACAAAGTATTACCCAGATTTTTGAAAATGCAGGAGAGTACAAAATAAAACTTTACACAGAAACCATGCACAAATGTGTAGCAGAAAGGGAAACAACCATTCTGATTCATCCGACTCCGGTGGCTGATTTTTCAACCATCAAACAGGAAATTTGCGGGAGTGAAGAAATTAATTTTGAAAATATGAGCCAATTAGTTGATAGCGATACAAAATATTTCTGGTCGTTTGGAGATGGTGACACCAGTGTGGAAAAATCACCGGTACATAGTTATAAAGAACAAGGGTATTATACAGTGACACTTAACGTTATAAATGCTTCCGGGTGCACAAACCTTTTCGTGGTTGAAAAAGGACTTAATGTGAATCCCATGCCGGAAGCAAGTTTTATTCTCCAGGGTGAACCAACCAGCCGTGATCCGCAGGTGGAGTTAATTAATACAGGGTTTAGTTACTCCACCTCTGGCTGGGATTTAGGAGACGGCAGTTATTCGGAAGAGACAAACCCATTGCATTTATATGCAGATACCGGAAATTTTTTAATTACACTTCGTGTCACTGGATCCGGTGGATGTTCGGATACTGTTTCGGAATGGGTACATGTAAAACCCTATTCCACTCTATACATACCAAATGCGTTCACACCTGATCAGGATGGATTAAACGATGTATTCAAACCGGAAGGAAATGGATTAATAGTTAATTATTCATTCAAGGTTTTTGACCGTTGGGGAAAAGAGATGTTTGAGAGCAATCATTTTGATTTGGGATGGGATGGAAATTTCAACGGAACACCAGTGCCATTGGGTGTTTATACATGGATAATTAGTGGAAGAACAATTCAACAAAAAGAGTTGCTTTCTTCGGGAACGGTGACGGTGTTGAGGTGAGGGTTAGAATCAAGGTCGCAGAAACGCTTTCATCATTATTCCGCTCGATAAACTGGTAACGAGTGCCATCACTACTAATGCCACAAAAATAGGAGTGGTAATGACACCGGCACTTAAGGCAAGCGTACCAAGAATTATTTCCATGGCGCCTCTGGCATTCAAGCCCGCGCCGACAGCGAATGCCTCCCTGCTTTTCATTCCTCCAAACCAGGCACCGAAGCTCGCTCCTATTAGTTTACCAGCATAAGCTAATACGAGAATAACCAAAACAATCGTCAAATCGAAATTAGAAATAAAATTAACCCGTAATCCTATGGAAACAAAAAACAGGGGCGCAAAAATATTGGTAACGAATTGATGAATGATTTCCCGGGTACGTTCGTGCATGTGAACTGAATCTCCCAGCGCTATTCCAAATAAAAAAGCGCCAAGAATAGCATGTAATCCGATATATTCCGTAAAGGCGGCGCTCATAAAACATAACCCGAAAGAAATAGCCAACACTCCCCCTGGCCATGAAAAATTTGTTTGTATCCATGGTAAGACACGATTAATCACTTTCCTTATCAAGGTCAACATTAAAATCCCAAAGAGTAGCGTAAATACAATACTCATCCATAATTTTATTCTTCCATCCTGATTTTCGATTTTTGAAAGTATAATTGAAAACATCAACCAACCGGCTAAGTCGTTAAACATAGCGGAAGCCATGATTATCATTCCAACTTTTGTTTTATAAATATTCAGGTCCATCAACGTTCTGGCAATAACCGGTAAAGCAGAAATAGCCAACGCAGTTCCCAGAAATAAAGAAAACAACAAATGATAAGAATTATCTTCAAGATTAAAGATTTCAGGGAAATACCAAGCCACTCCAAAACCAGTTGCAAAAGGAACTATCATACTGCTGACGCTGGTATAAAAAGCTAATTTTCCCTGTTCTAATACAACAGGTAATTGAACTTCAAGTCCTGCCACAAATAATAACATGATGACGGATAAGGTAGTAATGCCATCCAACGCTATCCTTACGGAACCGGCAGGTGGAAATATTAATTCAAACCAATCGGGTTTTATCATACCCAACACCGTGGGACCGAGAATGACACCCACCAGAATTTCTCCTATGACAATCGGTAAATGATATTTTTTCCCCACTTCAGCAACAATTCTTGATAAGGTAAGCATGATGCTGATGCTAAACAGTAGCAGGACGATTTCATTTTTTTGTAACATGTATGATGATGCTGTTTGAGTTCTCAGCTTATACCCCTATACCCCTATACCCCTATACCCCTATACCCCTATACCTCTATACCTCTATACCCCTATACCTCTATACCCCTATACCCCTATATCTCTACCGCCCTCACCCATTTACCCTTGAGTGTACAATCAACAGGTTGCAGGGAAGTTTTGCGAGAACATATTCAATATCGTGGGTGAAAATTCTATCAAGGATATTCAGGTTTTTGTCAGGCGAATTCATAATCAGCATATCGGTTTTATGTTCTTTGGAATATTGGCTTATCGTATAACCGGGTTTTCCGACAAGACAATGAATGTCGGTTACTAATTTTGACGGATCGGTGTCACTCACAAAAGTTTTTAATTTTTTTAGTTCTTCTTCCACTAACTCTTGTTTTATTTTTTCCACTTCCGGTTCTGTATTTTCATCGGCTATAGCCATGGAAAGAGCCGGCAGATATATTTCTTTCAGGATGGCGACTTTCTCTGATTTTTCATACTTTGCAAAATACAACGCCGTGTTTAAAGTATGTACAGTTTTCGGATGTTCAATCCCGTTCACTAATAAGGAACGGAAAGGTTTCGGTGTCATGGATGGTTTAACCAGAACCAATACTGAACATTTTGCTTTACGGCAAATCTCTCTGGAAATTGAGCCAAGATAATAACGCATGAGGTTTTCTTTTTCAAGAGCACCAAAAATGAGCAGATCAACTATATTCTGCTTACAGGTAGAAAGAACCGTATCCACTGTATCGCCTTCTGCCCAGATGGTTTGATAATTCAATTCATAATAATTATGTTTGGTAAGAAGGGTGACTAATCTTTTTTCTTTTTCTTTAGTGTTTTTCCCGATATGTATGAAAAGCACCTTAGCGCCAAAAAGTTTAGCCAGCCGGTGTGTTTCTACAATAATGGATTCCAACCTCGGTGAAAAAGCAATAGCTACCCCGATGGTTTCAAACGGATAAGAAGGTTTATTTTTTATCATGACAATTAAATTACGAAGGTACGTGAAAATTCTGACTGTCTTATTCTATACTGCAATCGGTATAAATTTTCGTGTAACTCTGTTCATTGTTCCATTGCTACATTGTTTCATTGTTGTGCTGAAATTATGGAGTCAATTAACAATGAAACAATGAAACAATGGAACAATATGTCAATATAGAGATTTGCTGAAATTTGTTCCGTTTACAGTATATCAATGTCTTCCCCCCTTGTGAATATCAAAAACATGCAACACATACGGGAATAATGCATCTAAATATTCCTGTACAGCTCTGGGGGAACCCGGTAAGGTGATAATCAACGTTTCTCCAATCATGCCGGCAACTCCTCGTGAAAGCATAGTATAGGGTGTGCGTTTGTCTCCATAAATTCTGGCTGATTCCATGATACCTGAAATTTCTTTATCGAGCAGGGGGCGTATAACATCCGTTGTATTATCCCTTAATGATAGACCGGTGCCACCGGTTGTAAGAATCAGATTAATTTTTGATTTGCAAAGTTTTTTTATTTCACTCTGAATTTTAAGTTTATCGTCAGAAACAACACTGAATAGTTTCGTTTCAATTTTATGTTTAAACAGATTTAACCTGATGATTTCACCGGACTGGTCCATTGATTTTCCTGCCGATACAGAATCGGAAATGACAACCACTGCGGCTGATAATTGTAACGCGGGAATTTTTCCATATTGGGATTTTCCACCTTTTTTTTCCATTAACCGGATGGACAATATTTCAACATTTTTATCAACCGGTTTCACCATATCATAAATGCAAAGGGCGGTGACACTGGCACCCGTGAGGGCTTCCATTTCGCAACCGGTCTTGTAAATGGTTTTAACTTCAGCCGTTATTTCTATATCCGTTTCTTTTGGATAAAAGGTGAAATTTACCCATTCCACCGGCATGGGGTGGCACAAAGGTAAAATGTCGGAGGTACGTTTTACACCAAGGTATCCGGCTGTTCGGGCGGTTTCCAGCACGTTTCCCTTCGGAATCTTATTATTCAGAATCATGGAAACGGTTTCTTGTTTCATACGAATGACCGCATGGGCTTTTGCCGTGCGGAGCGTTTCGCGTTTGGGAGTGATGTCAATCATGGTTAAAAAAAGTTGGCGTTTCTATAAATCGGTGAAATTTAAACATTTTTTTTGACTATTTTTATTTTACATGCTGAGCACATATTAAAAATATCATGTACATTTGCCACAAAAAAATAATCAGATACTATGGTTAACAGGTATTTTAAGAAAATCGCCTTTATATTTTTGATTTTTGGATTATTGAATCCTAAGAAATCAATTTCTGGTACAAACCCTTTGTCTCCTTCCAAAAACAAGCTACGTGAAGTTTCTTTGTTTCCAACTACTCAATACGGTCCTCAGATTGTGTTGTCAGCCAGTTTGAGGTTAAATACTCAGGGGGCTTTTTTCAGCCATTACCCATTCGGACTTTCCTATCTAACTGAAAACCGGTATAGTGAGGATTATAAAAACATGACTCCTGTTTTTAATCCGGATTTGCTTGTTGTTTTTCAGTTTTCAAAAATGTTTTCCATTGCAGGTGGGTTAATGTATTCGGTAAAAGGTTCGGATATTACAGAGATTATACAAACGAATCCGGATTCATTGGGAGCTTTTCACTACCGATACTACAATTCAAAAAGAAGTTTTCATTATTTTGGATTTCCATCCTATCTTTTTATGCATTATCCTTACAAAGATTTTCGTTTTATGGCATCTATAGGAATAAGCACCGGAAAAATCTTATCAAGTTCAGAACACAGGAATTATACCGAAGAAGGAAAAGATTCTACCATAAATTGGAGGGACTTTACCAACGACTATGATTTTGCTTTAGTAACGAGCGGCGGTGTTGAGTTCGCCTATAAAAAGCAATTCTCCTATTTTTTCATGCTCTCTTTCTCTGCCGGCTTAAACTCAATTTATAAAAACATACCCGCAGGCCTTGTGGACAACGAAACATTTACAGATATGTCTTACAAACATTATTTATTGGGGGTAACACTGGGTGTAAATTATAATTTCGCCTATCAACGATTCCGGCAAGGGGTGTTTGATGGCGATACGTTTTGAGAGGGCTATACCAGGGGGACACGCCATGGCGTGTCCCTACAAAAACATTAACATACATGAATCCTCTAAATTACACTGTAACCGATCGTTTTCTGCGCTATGTCAAAATTGACACTCAATCTGATCCTAATTCTACAACCATTCCTTCAACCTTAAAACAAAAGGACCTCGGGGAATTGCTGGTGAAGGAACTCCATGAAATAGGAATAAAAAATGCACAACTCGATGAATGGGGTTATGTATATGCCGAACTACCATCCAATTCCCCAAAAAATGTTCCCGTTATCTGTTTCTGCTCGCATATTGATACTTCTCCCGATTGCTCAGGAAAGAATGTGAAACCGGTTATTCATAAAAAGTATAAAGGAAATAACCTGAAGCTTCCCGGAAATACTTCCCTGATTATCAGAAAAAAAGAGCACGATGATTTGAAAAATCAGCTTGGAAATGATATTATAACTTCTGATGGCACTACTTTGCTTGGAGCCGACAACAAAGCAGGATTGGCGGAAATCATGGATGCTGTATTTATCCTAGTTCAGCATCCTGAAATCAAGCACGGAACTATTAAAATCTTATTCACTCCCGATGAAGAAATTGGCAGAGGAGTGGATAAAGTGGATATGAAAAAACTCGGAGCTGTCTATGGATATACCATTGATGGTGAAAGCCGCGGCACGCTCGAAGACGAGACCTTTTCGGCAGATGCGGCTGTTTTAACAGTGCACGGGGTAAGTACTCACCCGGGATTTGGAAAAGGCAAGTTAGTTAGCGCCATAAAAATTTTATCCCAAATTATTTCCGCATTGCCAAAAGATAAATTATCTCCGGAAACCACTGAAGATAGAGAAGGTTTTATACATCCTATGGAAATCACCGGTAACATTGAAAAAGCTGTTGCAAAATTTATTATCCGTGATTTTACTGTGAACGGATTAAAAAAACATGAAAAGTTTTTGAAAGAACTTTCGGCTAAAATTCTAAAAAAATATCCTACCGCTAAATTCACATTGGAAATTAACGAACAGTACAGAAATATGAAAGAAATATTAGCGAAGAACCAAAAAGTGGTTTTATATGCGTTGGAGGCAATAAAGAGAGCAGGAATGAAGCCAAAGTGCCGGAGCATACGGGGAGGAACCGATGGTAGCCGTTTATCTTTTATGGGTCTGCCTTGCCCGAATTTATTTGCGGGTGAACATGCTTTTCATTCACTTCAGGAATGGGTATCTGTGCAGGATATGGAAAAAGCAGTAGATGTTATTATCAATTTATGCCAAGTGTGGGAAGAAAAAAGTTAAGGTATTCCTTATACCCCTATACCCCTATACCCCCTATACCTCTTTACCTCTGTACCCCAGTGACCCGTACGGGAGTCGAACCCGTGTTTACACCGTGAAAGGGTGATGTACTAACCACTATACGAACGGGCCTGTCGGAAAAGGAACGCAAAAATACATGAAAAGTTTGATTTCCCATATATACATGATAAAATGACAGATACATTTTCACCCCTCTCTTTTTTGGAGAGGGGCTGGGGTGAGGTGAAAAATCAGTTAGATTTTTTAAAATAGTCATTAGCCATCCCCCAATCCACTAAATTCCAGAATGCATTGATATAATCCGGACGACGGTTTTGATACTTCAGATAATATGCATGTTCCCAAACATCTAATCCTATTAAAGGGATTCCATTGGTCTCTACCAGCCCATACATGAGCGGATTATCCTGATTTGGAGTGGAACATATAGTTAATTTTCCTTGACTTGAAACCAACCAGACCCAACCGGAGCCAAATCTGCCGGTTCCTGCCGTGGTGAACTTACTTTTAAATTCATCAAAGGAACCATACGTTGAGTTAATTGCATTTGACAATTCACCAGCCGGTTGTCCCCCACCTTTTGGGCTTAGAACTTTCCAGAAAAAGGAATGATTATAATGTCCTCCTCCGTTATTCCGTACCGCCATTTGTTTTTCTTTTGGCAAAGATCCAATGTTTGAAATCAATTCTTCAACAAACATTGAATCCATGGAGGTGCCGGCAACTGCGGTATTTAGGTTATTTATATACGCCTGATGATGCTTACCATGATGAATCTCCATGGTCAAAGCATCAATATGTGGCTCCAATGCATTGTGCGGATACATTAAAGCAGGAAGTTGAAAAGCCATTTTGTCGTTTGGTTAAGTGTTAAATAATTAATTGTTAGTTTGAAGCGCAAATTTACATAAATTTAATGAAATAGGTATAGGTGTATAGGGGTCAACATAAAGACCTCACCCCAGCCCCTCTCCAAAAAAATGGAGAGGGGTGAGAGCGACGTTGTCATTCATCCCCTCCCCATTCCCCTCCTCCTTTTATCCCTCAAAATCTTCCTCTTCATCCTCCCTTCCAATATTTCGTGCAGAGGCGCAAGACACGCGGCTATGGCGGAGTTGGCTAAAAGGTTTATGATTGCATTGCCATCTGCCAACATATCAATGTATGGATTTAAAAACACCAATGTGAGTTCAAAAAACATCATGAACACTACGAATACCAAGCCCTCTATAAAATGGATGGATAAGGGAAGTTTAACCGCATAGAGCAGTAATCCAACTATTAAAATCACAAGCACAATAAACGCCCCGGACACGGTGAGCATATCGTTTCTTTGTTTTTCTTCTATTGCTATTTTTGCCAGGTCCTCTTCCTGGTATTTTCGTTGCCGTTCCTGCTTTTCCCACTCGTACTTTTCTTCCAAACCCCCTATTTCCTTGCTTTTTTCTTCATTGAATATGGAATCCTTGTAAGTAGAAAATTCCTGATGGTATTGGTAGGCGGCTTTGTGGTTGTCTAATTGAGCGTAGGTTTTGGCAAGATTTTCAGAGGTGAGCATTACCATGTGTTTAAATCCGCTCTCTTTTGAAACAACTAATCCTTTTAATAAATATTCAAGGGCTTTATCATAGTTCCCCAACACACTGAATAATTCACCAATGTTAAACATACTTGATGCAACCCCTGCTTTATCACCCATTACTTCTTTAATTTTAAGTGACCGGATACCATAATAAAGTGCACTATCTTTATTGTTTTGATAATAATGCACGGCCCCGATATTACTCAAACTGCTTGCATAATCTTTGCTGTTTTTCATTCCAAGGGATTCTAATATTCTTAGTCCTCTCTGATAAAATTCCAATGCGAGGTCATATTCCCCTTTCTCACCGTAAACATTCCCGATATTATTCAAACTGTTTGCATACACTTTACTATTTTCCATTCCAAGGAAATAATATATTGATAAACTTCTCTGATAAAATTCTAAAGCACGGTCATATTCGCTTAGATATTGATAAACAACCCCGATATTATTCAAATTGATTGCATAACCTTTGGTGTTTTCCATTCCAAGGGAATCTCTTATTCTTAAAGATTTAAGGAAATTATCCAGTGCCTTCGGGTAGTTGGAGAGATTTTGCTGAACATACCCAATATCATTGTAACAATTTGCTTCTGATTTTGAATGTTTTATCTTTTGGCTGAGTTCAAGAGCTTGTTGAAAGTAAGGGAGGGATTCTTTAGATTGGTTTAATATATGTCCTATTGTTCTTAATAATTCAATTTTTATTGAGTCATCTTTGGTGTTGGATAGGAGGGATTTGAGGGAGTCAATTTTAGAATTTTTAAATTGTTGAATTGTTACATTGTTGGAGGAATCTTGCGGAGTGTCGGTGTTGGTTTGTGTGACACTAACGAAGGCGGATAAGAAGGGTAATGCGGTACAAGAAAGTAGGAAGTAGATGATAAATATGCCCAAATTATTTGATGTTTGATGTTGGATGTTTGATGTTGGATGTTCGGAATTTGATGTTGCCGACTGCTCATTGCTCGTTGGCGACTGCCTACTGCCACTGCTACTGCCACTACCCCCAAACTTCGCGAGGTATCTGCTCACACGCTTCTCAAGCCACTTATGTGCGGGAAAAAAAACACCTGCTACAACGCAGTTGAGGGCAAATAGCGCAAGGATTTTCTCTTGTGCTAATTTTAGTATTTGCGGCTCAAGGATGAGCAGGGTTAGTTCTAACAGCATCATGAACGCAAAGAACAACAGCCGTGCCGCCCATAGTACCGGAAACTTCTTTCTTACCAAAAATATAACGATAAAAATAAAAGCAATGATGCCAAGAAAACTCCACGAAAAAGTTATCATCCTGCTCCTGAATTCTTCCTCCTCTGCAAGCACTCGTGCTTGTTTTGCTTCTCGCTCGCTGATTTCTTTTTGCTTATCTAACTCGTAGCGGGTTTCCAGCGCCCCGATTTCCTTGCTTTTTTCTTCATTAAATATAGAATCCTTGTAAGTGGAAAATTTCTGATGGTATTGGTAGGCGGCTTTGTGGTTGTCTAATTTAGCGTAAGTTTTGGCAAGGTTTTCAGTGGTGAGCATTACTCCATATTTATCGTCTATCTCTTTTGAAACGTCCAATCCTTTTAATAAATAATCAAGAGCATTATCATATTTTCCTAACTCACTAAATAATCCACCAATGTTGTTCATACTTGTTGCAACCCCTGCTTTATCACAAATTTTTTCTTCTATTTTCATTGACCGGATAAAATAATAAAGCACACTGTCTTTTTTATTTTGATTATAATAGACAATCCCGATATTATTCAAACTGGCTGCATACTCTTTGCTGTTTTTCATTCCAAGGGATTCAAATATTCTTAGTCCTCTCTGATAAAATTCCAATGCCCGGTCATATGCGCCTTGATTCATATAAACAATCCCGATATTCCCCAAACTCATTGCATAATCTTTACTGTTTCCCATTCCAAGGGATTCCTTTATTCTTAAACTTCTCTGATAAAATTCCAATGCGCGGTCATATTCGCTTATCAATTCATAAACAATCCCGATATTATTCAAGATGATTGCATACTCTTTGCTTTTTTCCATTCCAAGGGATTCATATATTCTTAATGATTTAAGGTAATTATCCAATGCCTGCGGGTAGTTGGAGAGATTATACTGAACTATTCCAATATCAATGTTACACTCTGTTTCTAATTTTGGATGTTTTATTTTTTGGCTGAGTTTAAGGGCTTGTTGGTAGTAAGGGAGGGATTCTTTAGAGTTGTGTAACGCTATGCCTATTTCTCTTAATAATTTAATTTTGGAGGTGTCTTCTTTGGTGTTGGATAAGAGGGTTTTGAGGGAATCAATTTTAGAAGATCCAAGTCTCAAATTGCCTGTCTGCGCAGAAACTTCTGCAGGCAGGCAAATTCCAAGACACAAGAAAAGAAAGAAAAAGAGTATGAGGATAGGTATTTTCAAGGATTGTATGTTGTAATTGTTTTTTGTCCATCAATCAATATCTTCTTTTGATAATTCCTCCCCCAGTTGGTGAAGTTTGTCCGCCAACACCTTTTTAGGAATCAATTTGGTTTCGTAATCAGCAATCAAGGCAGGCGATGTATTTCTTGCCATTGCATATTCCACTACTTCCGTGTCTTTTCCTTTGCAAAGCAGAACACCCACACTTGGGTTTTCGTGTTTGCGTTTTACATCACGGTCAAGCGCTTCCATGTAGAAATTCAACTTACCCAAAAACTCAGGTTCAAACTCCTGAATCTTCAAATCAAATAAAACAAGGCATTGTAAATCCCTGTGATAAAAAAGCAAATCAGTGAAATAATCTTTGTTACCAACCTGCAGGCGGTATTGATTGCCCATGTATGTAAATCCTTTGCCAACTTCCAGAATAAATTTTTGCAGGTTTTTGATTAGCGCTTTTTCCAAATCTTTTTCGGAATGTCCTTCCGGTAAATCAAGGAATTCAAAAATATAGGGATCTTTGAAAAGGTTTTGAGGTAATTGTGTCCGCACTGCGGACACAATTGGGTTTGAAAGCATTACCCTCTCAAATTGAGCTGTATTTAATGCCCTTTCTAATTCACGAGTGCTATACTTTTCTTTTATGGAAGTTAGCAGATAATAAAATTTTTCTTCAGGTGATTTTGTTTTTGAAAGAATTAAACGGTGGTTTGTCCAGTTAATTTGTGTCAACACTGTTGTCACAAATTCATGATGTAAATAGTTGTTATCCGTCAATTGTGTCGGCAGTGTTGACACTTTTGAGTTATCAGGGGTGGTTTTCAAATAAGTTTGTAAATGTGTCGCCATCGGTGACACAAATTCGTTTACCGTATAGGTTTCATAAAATTGCTTCATGCGATACAAGCCCCTGCGGTTGAAACCCGTTAACCCCGGATATGAAGTTTCAATGTATCCCGCCAATTCGTCAACCGTTCCTTCACCCCATGCTCCCTCCGAAACTTTCGTTGAAATAATATTTCCGACTTTAAAATAAAGCAACACCAACTCTTCATTCACTTTATGAAATGCCCTGTTTCTTCCTTCATCAATCAATGAAGCAATTTGTGCAAATTCGGAATAGTTCTTTTTTAGGTTGCTCATGAATCAATCAATAAAAGTTTCTGAAAGCACCATTTCAGACGCGATGTTCGTAACCATGATCTTTCTACAGAGAAGCACTCCGCAAATATACTACTTTCCCCCCTCCATCCTCTTATCCCGATTCCATTATTCTTAATGATTTAAGGTAATGAGCCAAAGCCTGCTGATAGTTGGAGAGATTTTCCTGAACAATTCCAATACTATTATACCGGTCTTAAACAGGTTTGGGAAAAACAAAAAAGTGGCAGTATGTTATAGAATCAAAAAAATTCATGTAAGTTTGCTTATCAATACACCCTTGCTCACACCGCCCTTTTTAAAAAAAGGTGATTTAGTTAAAATCATCTCCACCGCAAGAAGAGTTACGCCCGACGAAATGGAACCAGCCATTGAAAAACTGACTCAATGGGGCTTCAACGTTGTTTGCGGAAAATTTCTTTATGAAACCTGTCACCAATATGCAGGAAATGATGAACAACGTCTTTCAGATTTTCAAGAAGCGCTTGATGACACAAATTGCAGGGCTATCCTTTTTGCAAGAGGTGGATATGGCAGTTTGAGAATTGCCGATAAAATAGATTTTTCCGGTTATAAAAAATCACCAAAATGGTTGTTGGGGTTCAGCGATGTAACGGTGCATTTAATTCAATCATTAAATCATCAGGTAGAATGTATTCACGGTCCCATGGCTATATACTTTTATAAAGGATTATCATCAGAATCAACTGAATATATAATGAATGTCTTGATGGGAGAAAACATTCACTATAATTTTCCCGCACACGCTTTAGATAAAACAGGAGAATGTAAGGGAGAATTGATTGGTGGAAATCTGAGCATTTTACATAATCTCCTGGGTACTTCTACTGATTTTAAAACAGCCGGCAAAATTCTTTTTATAGAAGACCTTGACGAATATTATTACCACATAGACCGGATGATGATTCATTTAAAAAGAAGCGGGAAATTAGATTCTTTAGCTGCGCTGATTGTTGGTTACATGTCACAAATGCACGACAATCCTGTTCCGTTCGGAAAGAATGCATATCAAATAATTTTAGAAACCGTCTCTGAATATAATTATCCGGTGACATTCGGATTTCCTGCCGGACATGAAGAAGTAAATCATCCGTTAATTTTTGGCAGAAATGTTTCGCTTGAGGTAACAAGAAATGGAAATTGCTTGAAGTTTTAGAAAGCCGGAAGACGGAACCAAAAAGAAATAATGAATATCGAACAAGGAATAATGAATGTTGAAGTTATGGTTACTTCGAAATTCATTATTCCTTGTTCATTATTCAATATTATTTTATGTATATAAAAAATCTCATAACTATCCTCATCCTTTCCAGTTTATTTATTTCCTGCGAAAATAAAAATCCGGAAAATAAATCATCTGTGAAAGAAGGACTGCAATCTGAAAATCCTGCACAAGCCGAATCACAAAAACTCAATTCCTTTTTTCAGCGTTGTTGGGATAACTATGTAGAGCGTTATCCTGAGTTTGCTTCCTTTCTTGGTTTGAAAATGAAAAACGATCAATTGGATGATATTTCGGATGATTTTCTGGAAAAAGAAATGAAAAATAGTAAATTAGAACTGGATACGCTTGCCCTGTTTGACACTACGCTTTTAAACCCAACTGATTTATTAAGTTACCAACTTTTTCGTGAAAGCAGGCAACATTCTATACACATGTACAAATACCGGCATTATAATTATCCGATAAGCCAGTATGATGGTTTTCATAGTAATTTTCCTACATTGATGTTATCAGTTCACGCTATTGACAGTGTCACTGATGCACTGGCTTATATTCAGCGTTTAAAAGGTGCCACTGATAAATTCAATAGGTTGATAGAAAATATTGAAGTCCGTGCAAAGGAGGGAATCATTCCACCAAAATTTGTTTTTTCTTACCTTTATTCCGATTGTGAAAATCTTTTAACTGGAAAAACCGGCGAGCATATTTTCTATCAGGATTTCATTTCAAAAATTGATTCCATAAAAATTTCACCGGAAATGAAAACCAATTTGTTAAAAGAGGTTGTCAGAGCCATTGAACATTCAGTAAAACCGGCATATCGTAAATTATTGGGTTGTCTTAAAGAATTGGAAAAAAAGAGTACTACTGATGATGGCGTTTGGAAATTTCCCGATGGAAATAATTTTTATAATGCGATTCTTGAGGACCATACAACTGTAAAAATGACAGCCGATGAAATTCACGAATTGGGATTAAAAGAAGTTGCAACAATTCATTCAGAGATGAAAGAAATCATGAAACGGGTAGGATGGGAAGGTGATTTAACCTCCTTTTTCAATTTTTTACGAACCGATAAACAGTTTTATTATGATCAGAATGAACAGGGAAAAGAATCCATCATTAACGATTTCACATCTATAATTAATAATATGAAAATGCGTTTGGATGAATTTTTTATTTTAAAACCAAAAGCGGATCTGGAAGTAAAACCGGTGGAAGCATTTAAAGAAGCATCGGTATCTGAGGCATATTACGAAGAAGGCGCCACTAACGGAAGCCGTCCGGGTATTTTCAGAATAAACACATACCGGATGAATGATTTACCTTCTTATGAAAATGAAGCGCTTTCCTATCACGAGGGGATACCGGGTCATCATACGCAACTGTCGCTGGCACAAGAGATGGTAGGTCTTCCCGAATTCCGCAAACATTCCTCTTACTCCGCATACATTGAAGGATGGGGTTTGTATTGCGAACATTTTCCGAAAGAATACGGATTTTATAAAGACCCTTATTCTGATTTTGGCAGGTTATCCATGAAACTCTGGAGGGCGTGCCGGTTAGTGGTTGATACAGGTATCCATCGTAAAAAATGGACCCGCAAAAAAGCCATTGATTATTTATTGGAGAATACTCCCTCTACCGAAGGGATCTGCACTAAAGCCATAGAACGTTATATTGTGAATCCGGGACAGGCATGTGCGTATATGATAGGGATGTTAAAAATTCTGGAATTACGCGAATATGCAAAGCATAAATTGGGGACGAAATTTGACATTCGCAAATTTCACGATCGGTTTTTGTCTTCCGGCGCAGTGCCACTGACTATTTCGGAGCAGTGGGTAGGTGAGTGGGTGGAGAAAGGGGGGAATTAGGATTCCTCACCCACAATGCTCGTCAAACGCTCCCACCAGATTATCCACAATCATCTGCACTTCCGCTGATTCTATCTGATGTCGTTCAATTAAATGAACTAATTTCCCTTCTTTGAATAATGCAATACTGGGAGAGGAGGGAGGATAAGGCGTCATAAATTCTCTGGCTTTGGCGGTTGCATCTTGCTCCATACCTGCAAAAACCGTTACTAATTTAGTTGGTTTTTTTGCATGTTGTATTGCCAGTTTTAATGCGGGTCTTGCCTTGCCTGCGGCACAACCGCAAACGGAATTAACGCACATTAATACAGTGCCTTTTGTGTTACGAATGGTTTTGTCAACCTCGTCGGGCGTGAGAAGTTGTTCAAAGCCAACATTCACCAAATCCTGCCGGATTGGTGCTACCATAAATTCAGGATAATTTGCCATAGTGCTTCAATTTTTTCTACAAAATTACGAAATATTTTCAACTAAAAAGGTATAAGGGTATAAAGGTATAGGGTATAAAGGTATAACGTTATGCAGAGACACGGTGCACCGTGTCTCTACAATTCCTTTAAATAACCCACTCCTCCCATCTGCCGCATCTGCCTTAAAATCCATCGTTGTCTTTTCAATATAAAATTTCCCGGGTTATTGATTTTGTATTTTCTTGGATTTGGTAAAACGGATGCTATTAAGGCACATTGATACATATTCAGTTTCACGGGTGAGGTCTTAAAATAATGTTCGGCAGTGCATTTTGCACCAAACACTCTGTCGCCCATCTCAGCAATATTGATGTATACTTCCACAATTCTCTTTTTACTCCATAGCAATTCTATCAGAACAGTAAAATAAACTTCCAAGCCCTTACGTAAATAACTTCTGCCACTCCATAAAAAAGCATTTTTGGCTACCTGCTGGGAAATGGTGCTGGCGCCTCTTTTTCGTTTATGTCTTTTATTATGCTTAACGGCTTTTTTAATGGCATCCATGTCAAAGCCCCAATGGGATGAAAAATTCTGGTCTTCAGAGGCAATTACGGCAAGGGGTAAATTTTTGGATACATTTTTAAGTGACACCCATTCGTAATGTATCTCACTGCTTTTCTTGCCTGAAAAAATGGCTGACATTTTCCGTTCAAACATCAGGTATGTAAAGGGAGGATTCATCCATTTATAGAGAAGAACCCAGAAAAAGGATAGGCAAATAAACCAGACAAAAATCCGGACAATCCAACGTATTATTTTTAAACCGAAAAGTTTTTTATAAAAAAACGGAAAACGGAAATGTGGCATTGATTTAAATAAAATAATAAGTCGAGTCACCGACAAAGGAACATAAAAATAATCATTCTTCCACCACAAAACGAAAAGTTCCCGATTGGTTTAAATCATAACGCTTTGTTTTTTGTCTGTCACATTGCATCTGTAGCCATTTTGTCAAGTATGAATTTTTAAGTCCTACAGTCACTAAATATTCCGGTTTGAAAAGAAGTAACAGTTTTTTAAGAATTGGTTTAGAAATCAACTTGTTCTTAATTATCAAAAAATCAATTTTTACAGGCAACGTATCTGGATTTGGTAAGCAAGTGTCATTTTTTACAAGGGCAATTTTTTTTCCACCCAAGGCAAAAAATTGAATGGCTGAGGTATCGCTGTAGGTTAAATTATGCCAACGGTGTGTTTTTACTCCCCGGTTATTAAATGATGGCTTTAGATAAACATTCTGCAAAATACTGTCACTTTCAGGTGCATCAGCATAAATTTCACTCCCATACCCTTTGTTGATTTCCATAAGAAATTTGGACCTGACGTTATATACAATTAATTCCCTACGATTTTTTAAATGCACATCTTCTTTTTTAACATTGAAAATGATAAACCCCGAAAAAAAGACAAAAACGGCAAAGAAAATCAAAATTCTCGTTCTTCCAAACAACATTAATGAAAATATAATGGCATACAGACATCCTACTTTGACATAGTCAAACATTGGAACCTGTAGCGAAGCAAACGGTAATTTTTCTATCCAAAGAATGCCATTGTTCATTATCAGTAGCAGGATATTTAAAATAAAACCAACTGTTTTAGCCAGCCATGGAATAAAGGAGACAGTAAATAATGCGGTTCCTCCATAAAGTATAAAAGTAGATAATGGAATTACCAGCAGATTTGATAACAGGGAATACACCGGATATTGTCCGAAACAACCGAGCGTAATGGGTAAAGTAAAAACCTGTGCGGCAAGCGACACGCTGGTGATATTCCATACAAATTCAATTATTTTATTTTTAGTATGAACTAATCCGTGAATGGGCTTTTGAAAAATGACAATTGATATGACAGCAGTATAAGAAAGCTGAAATCCTACGTCATACATAAACATTGGATTATACAAGAGAAGAAAAAATGCGGAAGAAAATAAGGTATTCAGAATATTCGATTGCCGCTGAAATGTTTTTGATACCAGAATAAGTGAAAACATGAATACAGAACGCAAAACGGAGGGAGAAAGACCTGTAAGAAAAGCATAAAACAACAGCAATAAAAAAATGACACCGGTTTGTAAATGATTTCCGTTTTTTAATCGCAATAAAAATGAAGTCAGATGTTGAAGGATGATAAATAAAATGGCTACATGCAATCCGGAAACAGCGAGCACATGCATGGCTCCGGTATGTGAATATGCTTGCATAAGCGCATTATCCAATTGTGTTTTATCTCCGAGCAAAACAGAAATGGCAACCGAACGGGAACGAATATCCTCTATATATTGTGTCAACTGCTTACTCAATAACAGTCTGCATTTCTGTGAAAGAGCATAAAGCGGGTTTGTTTTGTAATTATGCTCAATGACCTTCCATGTTTTTATTTTTTGTTTGTGAAAAATTCCATGAGTTGAGAAATAAGCAAAGGGATCAAATTGACCTGGATTTCCTGTTGAAATAATTTTTTCAGGAAATCCATCAACGACCAAACGGTCTCCGTATTCCGGGATAATTTTATTCAGAGAGTCCTTTTTAAAGGTGGTAAAAATTTTTCCGGTAGCGGGCTTCCATTTTTTTTCTTTATAAATGAATTCCACCTCAAGTTCAGTTTTAAAGTTTTTATTTTTCTCATTGGGGAACGTGCTTACCACAGCTATGTACCTGAAATCCTCTTTTTTCCATTTTTTTTCTGGAATTTGTTTACTGATATGATTTTCATCTCTTAATGGGTTTGTTTCTATTTTCAGGATAATACCTCCGGATATTATAATGAAAACCAATAGTATTTTTTTTATGGTAAAGAGACGGGGAATTTTTATTTTTTTCCAAAAAATACTTAGAAATAAATACGATGCTGATAGAATTCCCCACAGCCAAAAAATAAAATTTATTTTTAGTTCAAATACAGGGGCTAATAGAAAACCGGTAATTAATAAGAACGTAAACCGGAAAAACGGGAAGAGAGATAGATTCATGGGTAGAAGATAGAAGATAAAAAATAGAAAATAGAAAAATTTAAGGGGCAGAAAGATAAACTGCCGACAAAGCTACATAATTCTGTGCATTTTTTTTAATACGTTCCAGTTGTTCGGTAGTAAGTGATTTTATAATTTTTGCGGGCGATCCCAGCACGAGGGAATTATCCGGTATAATCATGCCTTCCGTTACCAACGAATGTGCCCCTATCAAACAATTATTTCCAATGACCGCTCTGTTTAGTACAGTCGCTCTAATCCCTATCAGACAATCGTTTCCAATGGTAGCGCCGTGTAAAATTGCGGCATGACCCACAGTAACACGGTTGCCAACTTTTAAGGGTACCCCTTTATCAACATGCAGAATACAAAGGTCTTGTATATTGGTTTCTTCTCCGATTGAAATTGCATCGGTGTCACCACGGATTACAGCTCCAAACCATACAGAAGAGCGGTCACCGATACTGACCTTGCCGAAAACGCTGGCAGTTGCGGCTATAAATACATTTTTCCCCAGAAAATCAATTTTATGAGTAGAAAAATTAATGGAAGACATGCAAGGTTGAATAATTGGTGCAAAATTACGAAATTTGTATCAAAAAAATAAGCAAATGAAAATCGAAAAAACCCCTCTCGACGGATTGCTTGTCATTTACCCGAAAGTTTTCAAAGACCCTCGTGGTGAATTTTTTGAATCCTATCGTAAAGACCTTCTTTATGAACAGGGATTGAAAGAGGACTTTGTACAAGACAATCAATCAGTTTCCTCAAAGAATACAGTAAGAGGGTTGCATTATCAACATGATCCGTATGCTCAAGGTAAGTTAGTAACCGTAATTATCGGGAAAGTAATTGACGTGGCTGTTGACATCCGGAAAGGTTCACCCACTTTTGGAAAATCATTTGCCATAGAGATATCCGACAAGAACCGGCTTATGTTTTTTATTCCGAATGGTTTTGCTCACGGGTTTTCAGTACTTGAAGACAATACCGTCTTCTATTACAAATGCACAAATTATTACCATAAGGAATCAGAAGGGGGAATTATCTACAACGATCCGGATATTAACATTGACTGGAAAGTGCAGGGACCGGTGGTTTCAGAAAAGGATTTGAAATTACCATTGTTCAGAGAGTTTGAGTCGCCTTTTGTGTGGAAGAAATAAATTATTTCCATTTGCATAGTACAGCTCTCATCACCTTGACATTTCTCTTTGTAGTATTCAATCTAAGAACATCTATTTTATTTTTTATCCATGCGTATTGAGAATTTAATGGAATGATATAGTGATGATTATCATTATTGCTGGAAACAATAAATCTGAACTGCCCAAAGGATTTTAAAAGACCCGATGAATCAGTGTTAGTTTCATAACTAAGCACTGCCTCAATGTCTTCCTCACCCTGGTTCTGTAAACTTAACCACAGGAATTCAGTCATGGTTAATGAATCATACTTTGAAACAGACCAGCTATATTCATTCTCATTCAAATTATTTGGAAGTGTCACCTTCAGGGTGATAATCGGTTTGAACTTTTTATCAATAAAATCAAGGTCGAGTTTTCCAAGTGTGTAAGGAATATACCTGAGGTTATATGATTCCGGCTTAAGGGAAAAAGTGTCGGGAATAAGAGAAGATGTTGGAATGAATATGCTATCTATACGCGAGATATAATTTTTTCCAATCCAAACCCTGTAATCATTTATAATAAACGAAGGAATATAATTTTGAAATAGGTATGCGGCAATGTGATTTGCGCGGACTGTATTGGGCACTTCATCCTGTGCATCATATCCCGACTCAAAATTCCTTGAAAAAATCAGATAGGGAACGTTTTCGTTTTTAATTGAGTTTAAAAATTTCTTCTGCAATTTTTTTGTCGAAAGTTGATTGGGTACCTGATTAAAATAGGATGGATTTCTTTTATGACAATAAAAATAAAGCATAGGAGAGTTTGAAAAATCCAGAAAGGTTTCGTTCTCTTTTAAAAATTTATCACTAAATAATTTCAGGTCACTAAATTTTTTATCAAGAAAATTTGCAGGAATAACATAGTTGCCATTTTTATTTATAATTCTACTGTAAGCGAATGTTTGTCCCGTAATTCTTTTTATAAATGTATCAAAAGGTATTTGGATATTATTATTTTTTTCTACAGGATGCTTAAACTGAAAACACAATAAAACGACTGACAACAGAAACAACAAATTCAGTTTTGTTTTATTGATAACAGGAGGTAGAAACAAATAAATACTAGTGGGTAGGATTAAGAAAATAAAAGTAGAAACATGCAGGTCGTCTTGCTCGGCAAAGGAATGTCTGATAAGTCCCCTGTGAAAATTTGTAAGATAATAGACACAAAAATAAAATAATATAATGGTAATTAAAGTTCGTTGATTATCCTCAGAATGAAGAAAATTTTTCCGATAAAGGAGTAACCAGCACAAAATAACAAGCACCAAGATTGGAAAAATAATATAGTGTGTGAAGAACAACGCATCGTATTCGATACTCAGCGCTTTGGTTCCATAAATAGTGGCACCCGAAAAATGCTCATAGATGGACTGAAGTGGTTCCAGTAGATTTATGCCTTTTATAATTGAAATACCTATTAAAAGCAGAAGAATAGATGCAAGAATTATTTCCAACGATATTAAAATATTTCTGAAAACACTTTTATAATTTTTATGATAATAGAATAGTGTCACTCCGGCGGAAGCAAGCAATGATGAAATTCCAATGTCAATTCTCCAGATAAGATTGAAAAAGACCGATAAGGTCCATAAAAAGAAAGTGAATGAATTATTTTTACGTATTGCCAATACAAATAAAAGAATAGGCAAGGGTGCCAGCGAAAACATGGGTGGAAACAGAAAACCACCGACCGGAAGAAAAATGAATACTAATACCGGAATCCAGAAATTTCCGGTTATCAGATAAATTGTATAAAAACCAAGAATCTGGCTGACAGCAATAATCAAATAATCATAGTGCAGAAAAGATAAATCTCCTGTATATCCATGAAACCAAGAATAAATAAACCCAGGTACAATTTCAGAAAGTAAATGAGAATTGAATGATTGAAGTAAAGGGATTTTTTCAAATTCAAAAAACTGCTGTATGGACAAGACAGGATTTCCCAGTTCAAAAAGATTATTAAGGTCGAGGCATAAGGGTTGGTAGAGCAGAATACAAAAAAAAGCAGGAACGAACACGTATAGGATTATTCTATGAGAAATACGTGAAAAAGAGAAGGGGAGAAGGGGAGAAGGGGAGAAAGGGGGAAAGGAGGTGATTGTTGGCTTTATATTAGAAAAAAAAGAGAAACGGCTTAAATAGTTGGAAAAAAATATGTAAATAAAAACCAACAAGTGAATGATAAAAAAAAAGGTGATAGATGAAAAGTTAGAAAAAAGTCCTTGGAGGTCATAGATTTTTTTTAGATCTGAAAACAAGCATGGCTGTTGAATATGACTATATAAAACAAAAAGTGCTCCCAGTGAAGTATAATTCAGTATAGAGAGCCAATGGTCAGTCAACCAAAAGAAAATTTTACGTTGAATCCAGGCAAAAAATAAAATCAGTGATATCAGCAGTAACGCTGAAATATAAAACATTCTGGCTCGCAATGCAGGGTCAAAATTTCTCAATGCTGGTTCACCTGTTCCGTAGTTAAGATCGTGAAGGGAAAAATCTACCCGAAGATTTATAGTCAAACATAGCATCAGTCCATAAAACAGATACAGGAAAAACCCTTTTCTCAGATGTTCTTTAAAGGTTGAATCAATCGGTTGCATGAAAATGAGTAATAAATTTATGGATTATTCTCAATAGGATAAAAACAAAAAAAGGATAAAAAATTATTCGGTATCTGTACAACGTACCGAAATTTGGAGTTGTGAATCCCAATAAAACAGCCCCGGTGGTGATAAATAATAATAACAAAACACAAATATGCATTTCTTTTTGATGTAATAAGGAAATAAAATTTATTTTTGCAGAAAAGAAATAAAAAATTATTCCACTCATAGCAAAACAGCTCAGCAGAAGTACCAAAAAATTTTCTATGCCCGCCACAAAGTGAGTAGCATTGTGACACTCCCAGATAAATGGTTTGAATAGGACGGCACCGAATGAGAATGGTATGTGTTTGATAAAACTGAAATGGGTGGGCAGTAGATTTTTATATTCTACATGCAGGGTACCAACTGAATCATTTAATCCAACAGAATATTCTGAATAAATGTATTCCAATAATGAAAAATTTCCGGGATGAATAAAAAGGAATGCAACTAATAGGGTGGCTATGGTCATTCCAAAAAATAAAGATAATTTTCTGAGCCATTCCTTTCCAATAGTTTCTGTGCTATAAAATAATCCGTTTGAAAAAATCATATATGCCTGGACGGATGGAATCAGCAGAAGAAGGTAAAGGGGTTTTAATCTGAAAACAACAAAAAAAGCAATTACCAGAAAAAACCATTCGATCTTTTTTGGTTTACGGTTATTAAATACAAAATTAATAGCAATGCCTATTATAAAGAAAAAACCGGCACATACCAACGCCTCCTTTAAAATAATGGATGAAAAAATCAATAATCCGGGTGATAAAAATAGTGCGATGATTAAGAGATATTGAGAACGGGGAAAACTCCTGATTAGTGCGCTGACTAATTTCCAGATACCTAAAAAGCTTACAAAAGAAAAATATAATGCGGTAGCCATTACATTGCCAAAAGTGAGTATGCTGAATAAACTTAATACTTTAGTAAAAAATAAAACTTTTGGTTGTACAAGCATCCAACCATAAAAATTTTCACCAAAATTCAATATATAAGGGTGAGTAGGATAAGCGTTCCATAATTGTGTAAAGTATTTAATAGGTGACTCCAAAAATGTAAAATAATAGAGTTGTCCAATGCTGAAAAAAGGCGCTGAGTCACCTATATTAAAAATTTCTACTCCTGGTTTGAATTGCAGGTAGGTAATTATCAAACTACAAATAAGTTTAAGCGCAAGAAAAGGATAAAAATAGGAGGAAAGAGGATGGGAACGTAACCATTTTTTTTTTATCCATAGTGAGATGCAAAAAATTAGGACTGCATTAACCCAGAACGTCTTTGAAAAAAGAAATTTATCGAAAATCAGAACCGGGTCAAAAATGTCTGGCATCTTTTTTTCCTGCTATTCTTTAGGTTTATTCCCCATATAGGTTAATGTAACAAAAACAAACTTATTTTTTAACCCCAGTTTTTCAGACACTTTTTTATTGAGCTGAACGATGACATCTTTTTCAGGAATTTTTGCCATTTCATTACTGCAAACTTTTGCAAAAACTGATTTATCAACCAACGGGTTAGTTATTTTAATGGTAGTGCCTACGGGTGCGCTGGCATGAATGATTTTTAATCCATCCTGCTCAATTTCTTTACCAAGTAATGCATAAGCGATTCCTTTTTCTTCAATTTCTCCATAAACTGTTTTTTCAATTCCGGATTTCTTATCCGTTTGTTTTTCTGTTGAAGTGGTGTCAGTTTCTGATGATTCTTTCTGAGAGGATTTTGGATTTTCCTTAATTTTTGTATCTGCTGGTTTTTCTAAAGAAGGTGTAGGATTTACAACCGGTTTTTTTTCTTCAGATTTATCGGAAACAGGATTTTTCTTTTCATCGGGTTTTTTTTCTTCAGATTTATCCGAAACGGGTTTTTTCTTTTCATCCGGATTGTTATCATTTGGCTTTTTGCTTTCTACAGGTTTTGGTTCCATATTTTGTACAGGTTTAACATCTTGAGGATTTTCTTCCCGTTTAATAAAAACTGCGGTATCTTTTTTCTCTTCGATTTTCAGGGTTTCTTTTGTACCCACCACATACGAATGAAATTCCCTTTCTTCGGCGCGTATCATATCCTTATCGTAAAAAAATGCTAATCGCACCATCTGGTCGTTGTTCAAATCATCCTCTCCGCTGACTTGAATTCCGATTTGTTGTGTATATTGAACCTTTTGCGCAGTATTTACATTTAATTTTTTTAACAATGCGGCAACATCTTCCGCATTTATATTACCACGTCCGTCTTTAGAAACTGGATTTTCTGTTGTCTTTCCGGTAGAGGTTGTTTTACTATTTGGCTTTGAATTCTGATTACCAGCAGTTAATTTTGCTTCCGCTTCTTTCCGGATTTTTTCTTGTTCCATTTTGACCCGCTCAAGGGAATCCTTTTTCTGAATGGCATTGACTTTTGCAAGCGAATCGGCTTTACTTTTTTCACGAATCCTTTTTTTCTTGTCTTCTTCAGCTTTTACGCGTGCTAAAGAATCGGCAATGGCTTTTTCTTTTATCGCGTTAATCCTTTTTTCCTCTTCGGCACGGGCTAACGAATCAGCTCTTGCTTTTTCCAAAATGGCAATTCTCTGTTTTTCTTTTTCAGCTTTAGCCAATGAATCCGCTTTCATTTTTTCTTTTTTTCGTTGCAACATTTCGTTTTTCTTTTTATCACGATCCGCTTTTATTCTTGCTAAGGAATCGGTTCTTGCCCTTTCTTTTAATTTTTCAATTTTTTCTTCTATTTCTCTTGCCTTAAAAGCTGAATCGGCTTTTGCTTTTTCCCTTTGCCGGCTATCTTTTATCTGGCTGGGGATGGGTTGTTCCTGGATTACTTTTATTTCTGTCCCCTTTTTGGTTATTACCGTTGGCTGGTAATTCATTTTATTCAGCAATGCCTGTAATTCTTCTGATGAGACATTGGACCTGTCATTCGGGTTACCGGTTTTTTGGGGTGATTTGTCTGACTGTGCAGATTGTGCAGATAAATTTTTGTCTAACTGCTCATCCGCTGTTTGCTCAGTAGAATCGGGGTTGTATAACAGAATTTTTTGGTTGGGGGAAACTTTTGCGGTGGTGAGCTTGTTCCATTTCATCAGGTCTCTTTGAGGGATTTTGTACTTCGCCGCAATCTGGGCAAGTGTTTCCTTGCCTTTTATGAGGTGGAATTTGGGGGTTTTTTTAGTGGTATCTGAAGAGGTTACGGGCACTTCTAAAAATTCAATCTTTTTATTTTCCTCCCTCTTTATCTCCCTCCAGAGGGAGACATTTGGTTGAATTTTTAGAAGTGCCCTAAAGTTATTTACAGCAACTAGTGCGAAGCAAGGATTATATAATCCAACGAATACCGGAGATACCGACAGTAAAGTTAAAAGCAAATATGATTTTGATTTTTTCATTCCTACAATATATACGACAATTCCACCTCCCCGTTTTCCCCCTCAAATTTAAGTTTTTCCGCTGATTTTTGTGATATTTTAATCAGAAGGTTGTCATTTTCACCGGTGGCTGACAATTTTCCTGTAATTTTCACATAAACCAGGGCGTCATTTTTCGGATTCCTTACCATAATTATAGTGCCAAAGGGAGCGGTTCTGTGTAACGCATAGTATTTGTCAATCTGTGAATTATCGTTATAGAAAACTGCTAATCCATTCTCGGTAATTGCTTTTGAGAATGATGTTGCAGAAACTACCGGTTTATATTCGGGCTCAGCATTTTCTTTTGGATTGACAGGTGGTTCTTCTTTTAGCACATACTTTTTTTCAGGTACAAAAAGCGGTTCTTTTTTTTCTGTTCCTGTAGTTTTTTCTGGCTCTATGCCTTTTGGTACAATTTCAGGAGTATTGGATTTCAGAACCTGCGCTGAGGAAACCGGTTTCTTTTCTCCCGGCGATGTTATAAATAATTTTTGACCGATTTCTATTTCATTGGATGCTAATCCATTCCATTCTTTGAGTTGATTTACGGTTACTCCGTATTTCAAAGAAATTCTGTATAAGTTCTGTCTGGGTAGAACGATATGATAATTGGTTGTGGAATTTACATCTGAGGGTGATAAATTTTTAACGGCTACCTTTTCTTGTTTTTCCGGTACTGCTCCATTGTACGGAACAAGCAGAATAGCTCCCGCCTTTATATGGTCAAAATCAATTCCCAGGTTTGCCTCTTTTAATACAGCAACAGGTATTTTGTACCTTCTGCTTACAGCAAAAAACGTCTGACTGATTTCCATTTTATGGAGGATGAACCACTGTTCGTTGACTTTTTTCAGACCTATGGAATCAACCGGCGTTGCATTTAATTGAAATGAAATGAACAATAGTAATATAAACATTTTTTTTGTTTAATCAGAAATTACCTTAAAAAACCTTTTTTCCCGCACATAACAAATTTTACCGGAAATACTGAAAAAAGTATCCATTCCGTAACCAGGTACTTTTTCAGCCATTAATTCATGTAATAACAATTTGCCGTTCAAATCACAAATCAATAAATAATTATTCAATATTCCTTCTTTAGTTGAATAAAAAGAAAATATGCGGAATTTTGAAGTTTTCATTCCTTCAATAATTCCAACCGTTTTTCTCTTAGTCACTTCAACTATAAAATTCTGCCAACGGTTCCAATCCACGTTTTCTATATCTTCATTTATTAAAACCGGAAATTGAAAAGGTTCATTTTTTTTTTGTTCGTAAACAGAAATCTCGGATTGAACTGTCTCCCATGCTCTTATTTCTGAAGTTTTTAATCCGCTACCGGGTTCTGCTACAAAATAATTTCTTGATTCCTGAAATGCATCATAACATATTATTTTCTGATCCGTTTTTTTGTACAACACCCACTCCTTATTTTCCCATAAAAACTTTCCTGTTTTTCCATCAAGGGCTATGATTCCCTTATGCTCCGGAGTTCCCTGTTTCAGATATCCATGAATAAAGACAATTCCGTGAGAAACATCTTCAAGCCCCGCATCCCAGGGTTCCTCCATTTCCACTTCTCCCCATAATTTTTTTCCGGATGTTAATTCAGCCGCTGAAAATTTTACAGTACGCAATTCATGATTTCGTGTTTCAAAGGCAATTAAATTATGACTGGGATCGGCTACAATTCGCCAGATAGGGTATTCAAAGGGGAGTTCGATGAAGTTCAAGGGGATTTATGAAAAACAAAAGTACAAAAATGTTTATTAATATACTAAAAGAAATTAGGAATAGGGTATAATGGTATAGGGTATAAGGAGCAAATAACGTTATATTTCTTCTATACTTTTATACCCCAATACCTCTTTATTTGTTAATTTCCGAAACAGATTCAGTATGTGTAAAATAAGCTAAATATCAGAATTATTCTTATATTTGGCTCATGAATTACATAAAAAAACTCCAGCAACCTTTCTTTGTTTTTATCTCGCTTTTTATTCTTTTACCCGCCAACGCCTCCAAAAGCATTCTGTATTGGAAGGCATACGTGCTGGAAATAAAAGCAGAGATTGACCCTCGCATGACCCGTTACATCAATCTGGGTTTTGAAGCGGCAACAAAAGATAATGCCGACCTTATCATTATTGACATGAACACGTTCGGGGGCATGGTGGAAGATGCTGATAAAATCAGAACGAAAATTCTTAAATCAGAAATACCTGTTTATGTATGGATAAATAATAATGCCGCATCTGCCGGCGCCTTGATTTCCATTGCCTGTGATAGCATATACATGACCGATGGCGCAAATATTGGCGCCGCTTCCGTGGTAAACCAGCAAGGAGAATTAGCGCCCGATAAGTTTCAATCCTACATGCGTTCCATGATGCGTTCAACCGCCGAAGCCAACGGAAGAAATCCTGAAATTGCCGAGGCAATGGTGGACCCGTATCGTGCAAAAGATTCCACCATCACGAAAGGAAAAGTAATTACACTTACCACCAAAGAGGCATTAAAACAACATTTCTGTGAGGCACAAATTAATTCTATGGAAGAATTTATCAATTATCATAACCTGAAATATTCGGAAGTCGTTTATTATAAACTAACTCCTGTGCAACAATTAAGCAACTGGTTTTTAAATCCTGTTATCAGTGGCATTCTTATTATGATTATTCTGGGAGGTATTTATTATGAATTACAAACCCCCGGGATTGGTTTTCCTATTGCCGCCGCCGTTATTGCCGCCCTTTTATATTTTATTCCTTATTACATGGAAGGACTTGCCCGTAATTGGGAAATACTTCTTTTTATTGCAGGAATCATCTTAGTCGTTATTGAATTATTTGCTTTCCCAGGATTTGGGGTTATTGGAATTGCAGGTATAGTCATCATTTTTGGTTCCTTGTTGCTTGCCATGATTGACAACGTGGTTTTTGATTTTTCGGGAATAGACGGAAAAGCGTTAACCCGCGCACTGGGAGCTGTTTTAATTTCCATCATAGGAAGTTTGGGATTGGTCTTCTGGGGAGGACAACGGATTTTTAACACAGGAGCGTTTAGAAAACTCGTTTTAAATGATTCGCTGGAAACCATACCTGCTGATTTCCCCGCTGAAAATCCGTATGCACTGAAAGGGAAAAAAGGCACTGCATTCACTGACCTGCATCCCAGCGGGAAAGTAGAAATTGACGGACACGTTTACGATGCAAGAACCCTGGGTCAGTATTTGATGCGTAACGATGCGGTGGAGGTAATTGAGTCGCAAAGAGGGTCTTTGGTGGTGAAGAAGAGTTTGAAAGTGGAATGATAAAATTTACTCCATCTCAACATCCCATAAATTTCTGATTAACCCATTATTATAATATTGAATATACGCTTTAATTTTCCGTGCCATCTCCTCTGATTTTACTTTTTCTTTCTTCAGCAAATTATTTTTCATTAACGGGTCTGCTGTTATATTAAATAATCCAGAAGGACTTTCGTGAGTAAAGAGGAAAGAGTATGGCTCCTGAATCCATTGATACATTCCCTCCCCGTAAGTTATGGCAAATTTCTCCTGCGTATTATCAAATACTGAAACCCCAAAGGAATTTAAGGGATATTTTTCGTTGGAGGGATTAATACCCAGATAATCGAGAATGGAAACCATTACATCCTTGTGCTGAACAATCTGGGTTCCTGATATAGTGTCACTCCACTTATAACCGGGTTTATAGAAAAGTAACGGAACCCTGAAAATTCCATGCGCCGTTTGATAGGTTGGGTCTTCCTGAAACTGGCTGTGGTCGGCTGTAATAATAAAAATGGTATTTGCGTACCATGCCTGCTTTTTAATACGATTAAAAAAATTTCGGAGAGAAAGGTCTGAATACCGTATTGCTCGGTACGCCGGTTGTTTATCCGGCAGAAGGGTTTGCCGGTATTGTTCAGGTAAATTATACGGTTGATGAGAACTCAATAAAAAAAATGCGCTGAAAAATGGCTGTGAAAAACCGTTTATTTTTTCTGCCGCAAATTGAAGAAATGGCTCGTCGTAAATTCCCCAGATGCCGTCAAAATCGTTTTTGCTTCCTGAATATTCATTCATTCCATAATAATGTTCAATCCCGCACATATCCGAAAAATTATCAAACAGCATGGTGCCATTTCTGCCTCCATGAAAAAACGAAGTATGGTATCCTTCCTCTCTGAGTATGGAGCCAATCCCCGATATTTTATTAAGATGATAAGGAGAAGTGACGTAAGATTCTTCCATCAAATCAGGAATGCCAGCCAGCAAAGAGGGGAGGGCTTCAATGGAACGGGTGCCGGAAGAAAACGCATTCGTAAAATTCAACGAATGTTGTTCGAGTGAATCAAGAAAAGGAGTATATTCTTTATGTCCGGGGCTGATGCCTTCCAGGATGATAAGAATTACATTTTCATTTTTAACAGGAAAGCGGGAAAGGAATTTCTTTTTAACTATTTTCTGAACTTCTTTTTCCGGTAAATAATCTGTATGCTGAACAGCGGGTTGACCTAACGTATGAAGCAGAGTAAAAGTGGAATTCAGCACCAGAGTTCCTAATTGCGCCGGTTGAATTTTATAGGCATGGGTAGGATGAATGGGCTTATACTGCCATCCGCCGCGGGAAAACAGAAATGTCACTGCCATTAGGATTATCAGTGTCACTGTTTCAAATAATATTTTTTGTTTTTTTTCTGTGTGATTTGCAGTGACACTACCTGCCGGCAGAAAACGATGAAAAACAAATAGCAGAAGAAAAATGATAAGCATGAAAATGACGAGCAGATACCAGTAATTTCCCAACAATTGAGATAGTTGATGAGTTATGTCATTCCGGATGTCAAAAATATCGGCAGTCATCCGTTTATGTGTGAAACTGTAAAATTCAAGATCAATGACATTCACCAGAATACAGGGCAAATTAACTAACCAGAAGAGAAACCACAGAAAAAACCGGTAAAAACGGAAATTCAGCAGAGGACCCGGTAGAAAGAGCAGAAAAAAGAAAGGTGCGTTGACTAAGAAAATCACGGAGAGGTCAAAGCGGATTCCGTAAAGAAATGCCTGTAAAATATTCCAAAAAGGGAGTTGGGAAAAAAGGGAATGTTGGAAATAAAAAAATAAAACTCTTTCGGCGCTGAAAATGAACAGCAACACAGAAATTGAAATAAAAAATATTCTGAATTTCATGCGATTATTTATTTCTGTCTATAATGTATGCGCTGTATCAAACGAATAATAAATAGTTGCCACTGATTGCACGGATTAAAAATTTTAAAATTAAAAAAAATCCGTGTAATCCGTGGCTAAATTTGACTTTATGGACAGATACTATTTACGGTTATCTCCTCCCACTGCAATGCTTAAATAACTTTCATAACGTTCACGGGTTATTGTTCCATTCTCAACTGCTTTCCTGATTCCACATTTCGGTTCATGAATATGCAGGCAATTGTTAAACCGGCAATCTCCAAGACGGTCTCTCATTTCGGGAAAATAATGAGAAATTTCTTCCAGCGGAATATCCACCAGCCCAAGTTCTTTTATACCGGGTGTATCAATGACATAACCGGTATCTGAAATTTCAACCATTTCGGCAAAGGTAGTGCAATGGGTTCCCTTTTCATGGTAATTTGAAATGGGAGCTGTTTTTAAATGTAACTCCGGGCAAATACCATTCAGGATGGATGTTTTTCCGGAACCGGAATGACCTGAAAAGAGGTTGTATTTTTTTTCCAATGATTTTTTCAGCAAAGGAATTCCCTCTCCGGTTTTTGCAGAAAGTTTCAGGCAGGAATACCCCACGGAAGTATAAATGGAGATAATTTTTTCCAGCAGGATCAGTTCATCTTCAGCAAGAAGATCTATTTTATTAAAAACAAGAGTAACCGGAATATGATACGCGCCGGCTGTCACCAGAAAACGGTCTATAAAGCCCAGCGATGTCTTGGGTTGGATAAGTGTCACTGTCAGAATGGCTTGGTCAATATTCGAGGCAAGAATATGTTCCTGTCGTGATAGATTGGTTGCTTTTCTGATAATATAATTTTCTCTGGGAAGTAGTTCGGTGATCATTCCTTCAGTGGCGCCTGAAATATCAAACTGCACTTTATCACCTACACAAAGCGGGTTAGTGGCATCAAAACCTTTTATTTTCCAGCTTCCCTTGAGCCGGCAATCGTACAATTTATTTTCTTCACTTAATACCCGGTACCGTAGTCCGGTGGATTTCATAACTCTGCCTTTCATGCGAATAAGAAATATAATTGAAAGGGTAAAGATATGAGATTAGACGGAAAATTTCTAACGCCCCCCCATTCTTTCGAATTTTTCTTTCGTTGTAGGCGCCGCTTCATCCCTCATCCTGCTGATTACGGTATGCATCCACCACATACAGATAACTGAAATAATAAATAAAAATATCCACATGCTGGTCCACATGCCGGTCCATTCGAGCAGATACCCGAAAATTATAGGCGATACGAAGCCACCCAACCCACCCAACAAACCTACCATCCCACCCACAGCGCCTACATCATTTGGAAAATATTCAGGAATGTGTTTATAGACAGCCGCCTTTCCAATTCCCCACATGAAGCCGATGACAAAAATAAAAAATACCGCAAGCCAGATGTTTGCCTCAAAGAAAATATGCGTAATTCCTTTGGCAATTAATTGTTTCTTTTTTACTTCATCTCCAATCTTAACCATGGGCGCCTGCCAGATATTTTTGACAGGAAATATATGAAATGAACCTTCACTTTCATCGGAACCCTTTTTAATTAATGGGTAATTTTTCTGGTCTATGGTAATTAAACTGTCCGAAACAAATGTTACTGTTCCCTTGCGTTTTGCCATGATTCCTTGTCCCGGTGTGTTTATCTCTAATTGTGGAATGATTAGCAACATGCAAAAAACGATAGAAGAACCAAGCACCCAATACATAATGGTTCGTGCGCCATATTTATCCGACAACCAACCCCCCAGCGCTCTGATAAGTCCTGCAGGTATGCTGAAAATGGAAGCCATGATTCCCGCCGCAACTAAGGAAATACTATATAAATTTAAAAAATAAGGAACCAACCACTGGGCAAGCGCAACAAAACATCCGAATACAAGATAATAGTACAATCCAAACCGCCAAACTCTTAATTGTTTTAAGGGCTGTAACATTTGAACAAACGTTTTCCCTTTTGCCGCATCAGATTTTTTATTAATTGAAAAAATCAGAAATAAAACTCCCATACCAATTAAAGCCACTGCATAAATCTGGGGAAGTTTTCGCCATTCATCAAGCATTGCTCCGTTGTGAGTCAGGTTATTTAATATAGTTGGAGCAAACAGGGTAGTTACCGCCGCTCCCACATTTCCTACCCCAAAAATTCCGAGTGCCCTTCCTTGCCAGTTTTTAGGATACCATACTGAAGTATAGGCAATTCCAATTGAAAAACCCTGCCCTATCAATCCAAATCCAAAACTGCAAATCACAAAATGCCAGAAACCGTTTGCAAAACTTAAGAGATACATAGGTACGGCGCATAAAAAAAGTAGAATGCTGAATGTAATTTTTCCCCCAAATCTGTCGGTCCATACTCCTGCATGCAACCGGAAGATAGAACCGCTTAACGGAGGAATTGCCATCAACCAGCCAATTTCTACCGGAGACCATGAATATATTTGATTATCAACGAGAAAGGTTACTAAAACCCCGTTAAACATCCAAACTGCAAAGCAGACGGTAAAGGCAAGTGTATTCAAAAAAAGCATCCGGTGTGAGTTGAAAGATAAGGTTGAAGTCATGGTTTGGTTAGATTAGTGAGAAAATTATATGATAAGCGACCACAAAATTATTCTCAAGAGAGAGTTATTAAAATAATGTTTGTCATTTATTGATAGGATTTTGGTCAGAAAAAACATTAATTTATCTTAATGTTTTTTAAATTTCTTCTATAAATCAAAATGTAACGACACGGTGCACCGTGTCGCTGCATTATAGATATTTAACCTGTTTATGTGGAAATCAATATTCTTATGCAAATTTTCCGGATAATTTGGAAAATTCAAACCTTTTACCTACCTTCGCCACTCATTTCATAAAAAAATATCAAAACCAATCCAAAAAAATCATGAAAACAACTAAAATGTGCTGGAAAAATGCCACAACTTTTCGCTCAAAGATAAATCGCAGATTAATCCAATTATCTGTAATACTTCTTTTTTCTATAGGTAGCATGAGTTTCTTAAATGCTCAGAATTTTAGCTGTGGCACTGATTTCACTTATACTAACTCTGGAGGTCTTACTGTTGATTTTAAGGGATCCGCTATTGGAGAAGTCTCTTATTACGCATGGGATTTTGGAGACAGCACCTTTGTTCAAGGCGACATATTCATTTCGCATACTTATGCAACAGACGGTGTTTATAATGTATGTTTGATTGGATATGATTCGTTGTGGAATTATTGCATGGGGAGTCAAACTTCCTGCCATTCGGTCACAGTGGGTGCACCGGACACAACCTGTACAGCCACCGCTTCTTTCTGGCCCCTTCCCGATGGAATGACGGTTTTCACACAAAATAATTCCTACGGTAATTTCGACTCTCAATTTTGGGAATTTGGAGACGGTTCTACCTCTGAGGAGTTTAAACCCTATCATACCTATACAACCCAGGATACATTTACGATCTGCCTTACAGTTTGGAATTCAAACGATACTTCCTGTCATAATACGCAATGCCAATATGTATATCCTTACGCATCGGATCCTTGTTCAAACTTATATCCTTATTACTATAATTATGGTGATTCCGCCATGGGTATGTATTTTTATAATAACACTCAAGGAGGAGTTGATTCACAAGTATGGGAATTCGGCGATGGCACAACTTCCACAGAAGCCAATCCATATCACGTATATGCTAACTACGGCTGGTATAATGTGTGCCTCACGGTGACTAAAGATACGTGCACAAAAAGCTGGTGCTCTATGATAAATATACCAGACCCATCAGGTTGTGAAGCCAAATTCGAATATTATCAGGGAAACACTTCTACAGAAGTATATTTTTATAATCAATCGTTTGGCAATTTCACTCAAACACAATGGAACTTTGGAGATGGCGTAATATCTGATGAATATAATCCTACTCATAAATTTCCTTACCCCGGATTATTTAAAGTATGTTTAAGTGTTTGGAATGATTCTACCGGTTGCGAAAACCAATATTGCATGGATGTATATATTGAAAATCAATCAAACTGTTTTCCGGAATTTTCCCAAAAACCTGATTCTTCAAATATGATGGGATTTAATTTTTATAATTTCTCCGGTGGTAATTACACAAACTTAATGTGGGATTTCGGAGACGGAACTTCCTCAACCGACATGAATCCATTTCACGAATATGCAAGCTTTGGAGAATATGTTGCTTGTCTCACAATTTGGGACAGCTCAGGAAATTGTCAGAATCAAAGTTGTCATTCAATATTTATAATGGACCCCAATGGCTGTTATGCAGGATTTGAATTTAAGCAAGCCGAAACGGGCTTAGGGGTTGATTTCTTTAATGTATCAAGAGGAAACTTTGATTCTCATTACTGGACGTTTGGAGATGGCGATTCTTCCATAGAGTCAAACCCCATGCACACGTATGCAATGGAAGGTGACTATGAGGTCTGCCTGACTATTTACAATTCAGCCACTCAATGCAGTGACACTTACTGCACCTGGGTTTATGTATATAACATGACTTCCGGTTGCAAGGCATATTTCGAGCATTGGTATGATTCTACCGGCACAGGAGTAAATTTCTGGAATGCTTCATCCGGTGATTTTACAGAATTCTACTGGACATTCGGAGATGGCTCTTCCTCAATAGACATGCATCCTCATCACGCTTATAATGCGCCGGGTATGTACACCGTTTGTCTTAAAGTAGGAAACAATATGTCAGGTTGCATGGATGAATATTGTTATACAGTTTATATCAATGCTCAATCCACTTGCAAGGCATACTTCACCAATGGTTATACAAGTGATTTAGGTGCTCAGTTCGAAAATTTATCATCCGGTGACTATACGGGTATGATGTGGGATTTTGGTGACGGAATGTCTTCGGATTTAAAAAATCCAACTCATAATTATGCCATGGAAGGTAATTACCTTGTTTGTCTGAAATTATGGAATGACACTCAAACCTGCTATGATAATTATTGCAGTTGGGTGTATGTATTTGACCAGAATGCCTGTAATGCTTATTTTAGTTTTTATCTTGATTCAACCGGAAGAAACGTTCATTTTGAAAATTGGTCAAATAAAGATGGCAATAGATACTGGAATTTTGGAGATGGTGACACTTCTTCAGACAAGAGCCCCGTGCATACGTATTCCATGGATGGATCTTACGAAGTATGTTTGAATATCTGGGAGGATTCTTGCAGTGACACCTATTGTTCAACGTTGTATATATATGATCAAAACCGATGTAAAGCATATTTCTCTTCCTGGAGTGACAGCACAGGGTTGGGTATTAACTTCGCTGATTATTCCAGTGGCGAGCACAATCATGTCAAGTGGTCATTCGGAGATGGAACTTTTTCAGAAGAAATGAATCCACATCATGTGTATGCTAACAAAGGGGAATACGAAGTATGTATGGAAATCTGGAATGATAATTCAAATTGCTTTGACAAATATTGTTCGATGATTTATGTACACGATCCAGCTTCACCCTGCAACGCTTATTTTGGATATTATCTTGGCGAAGAAGGGTTAACTGTTAATTTTATGAATTCATCCTCCGGTTATAATAATAGTTGGACAAATAATATGACGTGGGATTTCGGGGATGGCACCACTTCATCGGAGTATTCACCCATGCATACGTTTGCAAATGAAGGTGCTTATAAAGTTTGTCTGTCAGTAATAAATGATTCAACAGGTTGTTCGGATACATTTTGCACGGAGGTATTTGTAAAAGCAAAGCCGGAGTGTGAGGTGTATTTTAACTATCAACAACCCGATTCCGGTTTAGGAATTTATTTCGGCAATAATTCCTGGGGGAATTATACAAATTGGCTCTGGGATTTCGGCGACGGAAGCACTTCTTCAGAACCCTGGCCATTCCATGATTATTCTACAGAAGGGTGGTATAAGGTATGCCTTCAAATCTGGAGTGATTCCGGTAATTGTCAGCAAACAATATGCAATTCGGTATATGTGTTTGACATGGCATCGTTAAATTCTTTCTACGGTTATACAACTTCAGATACTACCGGAGTAACCATAAACTTCATGAATTGGTCATCCGGTCAGCCGTCCAATATATTATGGGATTTTGGAGATGGTACTACATCCACCGAAGCCAGCCCACGTCACGAATATGCGCAATACGGTATGTATAATGTTTGCCTTACTGTCACCGACTCTCTCGGAAACACTGATACTTATTGCGATTCACTCGGATTTTTCCCTGTAAATCGTCCTGCAGAATTTGTAAATTCTGTTGAGGCGATAAAGATTTATCCAAACCCCGCAAATCCAAAGACGACCATCAATTATTTACTGGCAAAATCAACTAAAGTTGAGATAAATATTTATGATATGTTTAGTCGTAAGATACATACATTGGTGAATGCAAACCTCACTGCCGGTATGCATGAGTACCAATGGGATGCTACAAAATTGAATGCAGGTCTTTATTTTATAGAGGTAAAAACCGGACACAGCCGGAACTTGTATAAAATTGCTTTGGTGAAATAAGCTGAACTTTTTGCAGAAACATCCATCAGTTGATGGGTGTTTCTGCTTTTTTATTACACTATCTATCATAATAAAAATCATTCCTGAATGGAGAAATTCAAACGTTACACCATTACCGCCGCATTGCCTTATGCCAATGGTCCCCTGCACTTAGGGCACATGGCTGGGGTTTATTTACCTGCTGACATATATGTACGTTATCTGCGTTCTAAAAAAAGAGAGGTCGTTTTTATTTGTGGCTCCGACGAGCATGGAGTTCCTATAACCATCAAAGCCCGTAAAGAAGGTGTCACTCCTCAGGAAGTGGTTGATAAATACCATTCGTTAATTGAGAAAACATTCGGCGATTTTGGGATTACTTTCGATATTTATTCAAGAACCTCTCTCCCCATTCATCACGAGACAGCCCGGGAATTTTTTACTGACATTTTCAATAAAAACGGATTCATTGAAAAAACCACGCAACAGTTTTTTGATGTGAAAGCCCAACTATTTCTCGCGGATCGGTATATTACAGGTAAATGCCCAAAATGCGGATATGATAAAGCGTATGGCGACCAATGCGAATCCTGCGGAGTGTCTTTAAATCCTACCGACCTTATTAAACCCATTTCCACTCTCAGCAACAAACCCCCTGTCTTGAAAGAAACCAGCCATTGGTTTTTGCCGTTGGATAAATTTCAATCCCGTTTGGAACAATGGATTCTGGAAGAACATAAGGAATGGAAATCAAATGTATATGGACAATGTAAATCATGGTTGAATCAGGGATTAGAACCCCGTGCAGTGACACGAGACCTTGACTGGGGTGTTAAAGTGCCTTTGGAAAACGCAAAAGGAAAGGTTTTATACGTCTGGTTTGAGGCACCAATCGGATACATATCTGCCACCAAGGAATGGGCAAAACTACGGGCAGAAAAAACAAAAACTTCCTCAGTGACACTTCCGGAAAATAACCACAACGAACTATCAGAAGTAAAGAGTGATAATGTTGTATCGGTACAAACTCCTGATGATTGGAAAAAATACTGGTTGGATAAGGATACACGTCTTATCCATTTTATCGGAAAGGACAACATTGTTTTTCATTGCATTATTTTTCCGGCAATCTTAATGGCACACGGTGATTATATTTTCCCCGACAATGTCCCCGCCAATGAATTTCTGAATCTGGAAGGCGAAAAACTTTCTACATCCCGCAACTGGGCAGTATGGCTCCACGAATATCTTGAAGATTTTCCCGGAAAAGCAGATGTATTGCGCTATGTGTTGTGCATAAACGCTCCGGAAAACAAAGACAATGATTTTACCTGGAAGGATTTTCAGGCAAGAAATAATAATGAACTATGCGCCATTCTCGGAAATTTTGTAAATCGTGTTTTCGTACTGACCTATAAATTTTTTAATGGCTTAGTTCCAGAAAAAGGAGCGCCCGATAATTCGGATAAAAAAATAATTTCTGAGATTGCCTTGTTCCCGGAAAAGATAGCTGACTCCATTGAAAACTTCAAATTCCGCGATGCCCTGATGCTTGTGATGGATCTGGCAAGAGCCGGAAATAAATATCTCGCTGAGACAGAACCCTGGAAGGTGTACAAAGAAAACCCTGCAAGAGCAGGCACTATACTATACTACGCATTGCAGGTTTGTGCTAATCTTGCCATTCTGACTGAACCGTTTATGCCCGTGATTTCTGATAAGATATTGGGCTTGGTGAATATTCCGCTACCCGCATGGGAATCAGCCGGAAAAATTGATTTGCTGAACGCAGGATTGAAAATAAATCCTCCTGTTTTATTGTTTGAAAAAATTGAAGATGATGTAATTCACGCACTGGTTGAGAGGTTGAAGGTTGGGAAATAGGGAGTGTCGGTTAAATTTATTTTATCCTTTAAAATAAAAATACCGATGGTTGCAAAATGTGACCATATAGTACTACTTTTGTAATTGGATAAAATTGGATATGAAATGGATATACCCAAAAAAATGAATCAGAAACTGGACTTTGCAAGTTCAATACATCAGCGTATTAATCAGCTTCTTAGTGTGATAGATACATTTAAAGGTTCTTGGAAAATATTGGAGCAAAGCAAAAGCGGATATCTGAAAGAACTTAGAAAAATAGCGACTATTGAAAGTATAGGTTCATCCACCCGTATTGAAGGAGCCACGTTAACCGATGCAGAAGTAGAAAAATTATTGAGATCGGTAAAAACAACCAAGTTTACTACCCGGGATAAACAGGAAGTTATTGGTTATTATGAAACATTACAAATTATATTGGACAATTACAAAGATTTAACAATAGAAGAAAGGTATATCCATCAATTACACGGAGTACTTTTAAAACACAGCCATAAAGACCAAACCCATAAAGGGAAGTATAAAAATTTATCTAATCAAGTAGTAGCCAAATATCCGGACGGAACGCAAAGAACTATTTTTAGAACAACCGAACCCTATTTAACAGCAAGCGAAATGGAGGCATTGCTTTTATGGACAGGCGAACGGTTAAAAGAAAATGATTTACATCCTTTATTAATAGTTGCCACGTTTGTTTATGAATTTTTATCCATACATCCATACCAGGACGGTAACGGCAGGTTATCTAGATTGTTAACCACATTACTGTTAATGAAATTAGATTATCAGTTTATCCAGTATGTATCGTTTGAACACGTGATAGAAAGTAGGAAAGATGATTATTACAGGGCATTGATAGAAGGGCAAAAAAACCGTTACAAAAAAGAAGAACGTATAGAAAAATGGGTGTTGTTTTTTTTAGAATGCCTTGTAGAACTTATCAAACGACTTGAAGTTAAATACGAAACATACAGCAAGTTGAAAGTTGGCATAAATGAAAGACAACAAAAAATAATAGCTTATGTGAAGAAGAAAGCAACAGCGCAAATAAATGAAATAGAAAACCATCTTTCCGATTTCTCACGAAATACGATAAAGAAAGATCTTGCTTACCTTGTAAATGAAGGAATATTATTAAAAGCAGGGGCAGGAAGAGGTGTACGCTATTACATAAAAAAAGAAAAATAAATCACACTTCATAATTTAACGCTACCGACAACCACCGTTCTGTGTCACTCATTGATTTTCCGGTTCGTTTTGAATAATCATCTACCTGGTCCTTGCTGATTTTCCCTACTCCGAAATAGTTAATATCGGGATGAGCAAAATAATATCCGCAGACAGATGCTGATGGATGCATGGCAAGGTTTTCAGTTAGCCGGATACCTGTGTTTTTTTCAACATCAAGTAATCTGAATAATTCAATTTTTGCCTGATGGTCCGGCAAGGCAGGATAGCCCGGCGCCGGACGAATCCCTCTGTAACCCTCTTTAATTAATTCCTCGTTTGTAAATTTTTCATCTTTGGCATAACCCCAGAATTCTTTCCGCACCCTTTCGTGCAAATGTTCGGCAAATGCTTCGGCTAACCGGTCAGCCATTGCCTTGAGCATGATGGATTGGTAATCATCATTATCTTTTTCAAAATAGGTAAGCATTTTCTTTATGTCCAGTCCGGTAGTGACAGCAAAAAAACCAAGATAATCTATCAACCCGGAATTTTCAGGTGCAATGAAGTCGGATAAAGCCAGGTTGGGTTGCCCGTTTGGTTTTCTGGTTTGTTGCCGTAAGGTATGAACCGTTGATATCTTATTACGTTTGTGGAGTGTTCCATTTTCAAAGATTTCAATATCATCCTCTTTACTTACTGCTGGAAAAATGCCAATTACCCCATTAGCTATAAGCCATTTCTCCTTTATTATTTTTTCCAACATTCGTTGAGCATCATTGAACAATTTTTTTGCCTCATTACCGAGTGCAGGGTCTTCAAATATTTTTGGATACACTCCTTTTAATTCCCAAGTATGAAAAAGAGGTGACCAGTCAATATATTTGCTAATGACGTTTAAATCATAGCCAATCAATGGTTTTATTCCGGTAAAAAGCGGAACAGAGATTTGTTCATCTTTCCAATTCATTTTCGCCTTGTTATTACGGGCTTCGTCAAGAGTGACATAAATATTCTGTGAGCGGGAATGGATGTGTTGTTGGCGAAGCCGTCCGTATTCAGTTTTAATGCCACTAAAATATTCATCTTTTTTGTCGGAAAGCAATTTATTGACAACAGTGACACTCCTGGATGCGTCGAGTACATGTATTACGGGTTTTTGATAATGGGGTGCCACTTTTACCGCGGTGTGTACTTTGGAAGTAGTGGCACCGCCAATCAATAGTGGTATGCTAAAACCTTCCCGTTCCATTTCTTTTGCGATATGCACCATCTCGTCGAGGGAAGGTGTGATTAATCCGCTCAATCCGATGATGTCAGCTTTTACTTCTTTGGCATGTTGTAAAATTTTTTCGCAAGGAACCATTACCCCCAAATCAATTACTTCATAATTATTACATGATAAAACCACACCCACAATGTTTTTTCCTATATCATGAACATCCCCTTTAACGGTAGCCATTACTATTATTCCTGATTTTTTAGCCACACTTCCATCACTTTTTTCTGCCTCGATGAATGGCAATAGAATGGCAACTGCTTTTTTCATCACCCTGGCGCTTTTTACTACCTGGGGTAAAAACATTTTTCCGGATGCAAATAAATCCCCCACTATGTTCATTCCCGCCATCAAAGGACCCTCAATAATTTCTAATCCTTTTTGATATTTTGTGCGGGCTTCATGTATGTCTGTATCAATGTAGTCCATAATTCCTTTTACTAATGCATGGCTTAACCGTTCTTCCACAGTGCCACTTCTCCAAGTTTCTTCTTCTGTTTCTTTTTTGTCTTTCTTTTTCACGTTTTCGGCAAAAGTGACCAATCGTTCTGTGGCATCTTTTTTACGGTTCAGCAATACATCTTCCACCAATTCAAGCAGTTCTTTGGGAATTTCATCATATACCTGTAGCATGCCTGCATTTACAATAGCCATATCTAATCCTTCACGGATTGCATGATACAGAAAGGCAGAGTGCATGGCTTCGCGCACAGCATTATTACCGCGAAACGAAAATGAAATATTACTAACACCGCCACTAATTTTTGCATGAGATAAATTTTCTTTTATCCATTTGGTGGCACGGATAAAGTCAACTGCATAATTATTATGTTCATCGAGACCAGTAGCTACTGTAAGAATGTTGGGATCAAAAATAATATCGGCGGGATTAAAACCAACTTCACGGGTAAGAATCCGGTACGCGCGGCGGCAAACTTCTATTTTACGTTCAAAATTATCGGCTTGCCCTTTCTCATCAAAAGCCATGACTACCACAGCCGCTCCATAATTTTTTATTTTCAAGGCGTGTTCTTTAAATTTTTCTTCTCCTTCCTTTAAGCTGATGGAATTAACAATCCCCTTTCCCTGGATGCATTTCAGACCGGCTTCAATGACACTCCATTTTGATGAATCAATCATTACCGGAATACGGGCAATGTCGGGTTCTGACGCAATCAACTGTAAAAATTTTGTCATTGCCGCTTCAGAATCGAGCATGGCTTCGTCCATGTTTACATCTATAATCTGTGCGCCTCCCTCCACTTGTTGCCGTGCCACCGAAATGGCACTCTCAAAGTCACCGGATAAAATTAATTTTGCGAACTTAGGGGAACCGGTCACATTGGTTCTTTCACCGATGTTAATAAAATTCATTCCCGGAAAAACGTTTAGCGGTTCTAATCCGCTAAGAGACAATACGGGATTGAAAACAGGAATTTTCCGGGGAGGATATTTTTCTGCATGCAGGGTAATTTCATGGATATGTGCGGGAGTAGTGCCACAACATCCACCGGCAATGTTTACAAACCCGTTTTTTAAAAAGTCATCAATATGCACACACATGTCATGCGGTTTTTCATCGTACTCGCCAAATTGGTTGGGAAGTCCTGCATTGGGATATACTGAAATAAAAAAGGGCGCTTTTTCAGAAAGTATTTCCAAATAAGGGCGCATATCTTTAGCGCCCAGTGCGCAATTCAAGCCAATGCTTAGCAATGGAAAGTGTGACACTGAATTTATAAATGCTTCAACCGTTTGTCCTGAAAGGGTTCTTCCGCTTGCATCGGTAATAGTAAATGACACCATTACGGGTAAACGCTTGCCTGTTTTAGTAAAATAATTGTTGATAGCATATAAAGCCGCTTTGCAATTCAATGTATCAAAAACGGTTTCGATTAACAGCAGGTCGCAACCACCTTCCACGAGACCGGTAATCTGCTCGTAATAAATGTCCATCAACTTATCGAAATTCACTGCTCTGAATCCGGGATCATTCACATCCGGCGAAAGAGAGGCAGTTTTATTAGTGGGTCCGATGGCACCTGCTACCAACCTTGGTTTAGATGGGGTTTTTGATAAAAAAGAATCAGCGGCTTTACGGGCGATTTGAGCCGCTGAGTAATTTAACCGGTAAACCAAATCCGTCATCCCATAATCTGCCAATGAAATAGCGTTTGAATTAAATGTATTTGTTTCAATGATATCGGCTCCGGCGTTGAGATATGCTATGTGAATTTGTTCAATGATTCCGGATTGAGTAATAGTCAATAAGTCATTATTTCCTTTCAGATTATGCGAATGATTTTTAAATTCCTTTCCCCTGTAATCCTTTTCATCCAGATGATACGATTGAATCATAGTACCCATGGCGCCGTCCAGAACGAGGATACGTTTTTTTAGAATATCAGAAAGTAATTGATGGTTGGCCATTTTGTTAGTCGTTGGTTATTCAATGGTAAAACAATGGTAATACAGTTGTAATACTATGGTATTACGATCGTATTACAACCGTATTACTATCGTATTCCTACCGTATTACTTCTTATCAAAAAAAACAAAGGAAAAACACCGGCTTATCTTTCCCCTTATATTTGGGGCAGAAATTAGCACCTTATTGGCACAGGTTGCTAAGACATCGCAGGGTCTAATCCCTCCGTCTTTCTTGATAAGAACTGCAAAGGTGAGAAAAAAAGTTGAATAAAACAAATGGGAGTTGGAATTGACAATAATTATTAATATATTTGTTGCGACAGAACTATTTTAAAATCTATGAACTTAGCAGATATTACAGAAGGATTTCGAAAATCTTTGGTAGAGGTTTTAGTACCGGAAATACGTCAATTGCGGGAAGACATGAATGAGCGTTTTGCAAAAATGGATGAACGTTTTTCTAAAATGGATGAACGTTTTGCAAAAATGGATGAAAAATTTGATAAAATGATGGGGGTGCTTGTAGAAATCAAAGTTGACGTTGCTGAATTAAAAGCGAAAGATAAAATGAATGAATGGATGCACCGCCGGGTTGAACGGCTTGAGATTGACATAGAGCAGATAAAGCACCGTCTTGCCACCTGATATTACATCTTCCAGATAGCTTAATCCCTTGTGTTTTCTATAAAATAGTGAAACAAATCTAACCCTTTAATTAGTTTTTTATCAAGTAAATAAACAATATTCTGTTTCAAATAAGTGACTGGATTTTTATCAGAAAATTTTTCCGGAGGATACTTTAAAAGCGCATCCTCAATGTGACTTATTCCGAACGATAATGCGTTGTTGAAATTCGATATAAACTCTTCCGGTAATTTTCGTTTGCTTATCCAACAGGCAAAAACAAAAGGATGTTTTGTAAATCTAATCCATTCTGCAGATAAATCATAAGAAAAAGGAAATTGTTTTTTCAATCTCATGGCGCGGTCGCCAATAACCACGCCCGCCGTATTTCCTTTAATAGTTTTTTCAAACCCGGGTTTTGTTTTCTCCCATTTGGGTTTAATCTTCCAGAAATGTTCAACCAATATTCTTGTCAGTGCCACAGATGTCTTTGACTGATAGTCCAATAAAATTCCGGTAATTTTTTCTACGGGCACGTGTGAAAATAAAAAAACAGAATCAGCGCCGGTTTTTGTGGCAATGCAAAAATCATTGACACGATGGCACTCTTTATTTCCTGCAAGAACTACGGATGGAACCAAACCTACATCTGATTTCCCTGTAAGAACTTTTCTGGCACACTGGGCAGGTGTGTCCAATGTCATTTCATAATCACTTAATAAACCGGATTCACGAATCCCATAGATGAACGGAAGTGTATTGAGATAAGAAATGGCAGATATTTTAATGGGGGGCATGTGGAAAGGAATAAGGTATAAGGGTATAGGGTATAAAGGTATATGGGCGAAGTTTTACCCCTATACTTTTGTACCCCTATACCTCTATACCCTTTAGTTAACATTCAGAATTTCCACATCAAAAATCAAATTTGAATTGGCAGGAATTACAGCATTTCCCTGGGCACCATATCCAATGGCTGAGGGAATCAACAATCGTGCTTTATCGCCTACATGAAGTTTCATTACTCCTTCATCAAAGCCGGGAATAACCATACGCGCTCCGGTTTTAAATTTAAAAGGAGTGACACGTTCACGGGAACAATCAAACACTTTTCCGTCTTCCAAACGTCCTGTGTAATGCAATTCAACTACTTTTCCAGAATCAACCTTCATCCCTTTTCCATTTTCTACCACCACATATTCCAAACCGGAATTCGACTTTATTTTTTCCTTGCCGGTGATGTCAAAATTGAATGATTCTAATTTAGGTATAATCTCAAGCAACTCCACCTTGAAAATTAAGGTACTGTTTGGTGGAATTACATTTGGAATACCCTTTTCTCCATACGCCAGACCTGCCGGTATTATCAACGTGGCTTTAGCACCTGGGTTCAGATACGTAATTCCTTCATCCCACCCTTTAATAACCCGTCCTTTCCCCAAAGGAAAAAGCAAGGGGTCACGACCCTGTCCAACCGAACTGTCAAAAATGGTGCTGTCGGTGAGCATTCCGGTGTAATGCACTCTCACCACATCTCCGGATGCGGCATTTTTACCCGTGCCTTTTTTATGAATCTGGATTTTTAATCCGGATGCAGTAGTAATTTCATCTGTGTTCATGTTTTGGTTTACAGCTTTTTCCTTACATCCCAGAAAAAACATGGTAATAAGGAATAATTTAATTATTGAAGTTTTCATGTTTAAAAAATTTGCCAAAGGTACATAAATTTATATATTTCGGATAATTTAGCCCAATTTTCAATTTTTCGTATGAAATCCTTCCTGAATTTTTCAATCCATCGCTTTTTTACGGGTGTTTATCCCATATATAATGGGTTGCGAATCTCAATTATATCCAATTCCCTATTCATTTTTCTATTTATAATTCAAATTTTTATAGTTGCGAATCATTCCTATCCGCAAGGCATCATAAATCTCAACACTTCAAACTATGGCGCCAGTCCTCAAAATTGGTCTGTCATTCAGGATAGTTCCGGAATCATTTATGTTGCCAATACCGACGGCATACTGATTAACAAAGGTTCTTCCTGGCAAGTAGTCCCGGTAGGTGAAAATTTGAGCGCTCTTTCTTTAACCCTTGACCGGAAAGGAAGAATATATTGTGGGGGCTATGCTGATTTCGGATATCTCTATGGCACTATGGATGGGTTGGTAAAATACCAATCGCTCCTTTCCCTTTTGCCTGATTCACTAAGAAATTTCAGAAATGTGTGGCAAACTTTTGCCTTGAAGAATGGGGATATTTGTTTTAATGCCCTTAAAAATCTGTTCATTTACAAAGAAATGAATGAGAGAAATGACACGACCTCCTCAGATAATAACATCCGGGATTTACAAATTATTTATCCCACGCAAAAAAGTTTTTTTAAAACCTTTTATGCGCATGAGACATTATGGATTCTTCAAAAAGGGGGAGAGGGTATTTACATGCTTGAAAAATCCGGCTCATCTTATTCGGTTTCCAAACCACTGACCGGTACAGAAGTTTTTTCGGATAAATCCGTTTTTACTTTATTACCTTACGAAAAAAATACTTTCTTAGGAGGAATCATGGGTGGGGGATTATTTCAATGGAATAATAATTTACCTTCTATTGAATTGCTTCCGGATTTAATTATCCCATCCTTGACGCAGGCACAGATATATTGTGGCGCTACTAAAAATAGTAATGAGTTTATCATTGGCACGCTACAGGAAGGAATTTACATGGTTAATCCTTATGGAGGACTTTTACGTCATATTAACCGTACTAAAAACGGTTTACTTGGCGACAGGGTAAATAATTTATTTTCATCTTCCAATGAAATTTTATGGGTTTCTTTAGAAAACGGCTTAAGCATGATCCCTTTTACGGAACCCTTGCAATATTTCGCTGAAGGAAATGGTTTTTCAGGAATGATTCAGTGCATCATACGTTTTCAGGGAGCAGAGGCATCCTATAAAATTAAATCCCCCTCCTGTTTAAACAAATCGGATGAAATGGTACATACGGTTAAGACACCACTGTTTCCTTCCTTCCTTTACATAGGAACTTCACAAGGAGTATGGAGAAGCAAAACGACAGCGCCCGAGCCAGGAGAATGGGTAAGAATTGAGAATATTAAAACACAATGCTTTAATTTTCTGGTTACATCTTCCGGAGAATTAATGGTCGCCGGAGGGGATGGAATTTATCTTATAAAAAATTCTCAATCCACTCTTGCCACAAAATTAGAATCAGCTCCCGGCGCCCGTTGTTTTGCATCTTTTGATTGCCCTTGTGCTCATCATCATGCAGGCATTTTAGCGGCAGGGCAAAATGGCATTAGCATAATTTCAGAAATAAAGGAACCCCACGCTACGTCAAAACAAATTTCTTCTCCGTATTTCGTTATTCAAAAGCATGTACTTCCTGATGAAATTTTAACACTTATTCCCATAGAAAATTCAATTGAAACCGGAGTAAAAGAATTCTGGCTGGGTGCAAGAAGCAGGGGAACCTGGAAACTGAAACTTTCCGGATGTCCATTCATAAAAAATGAACCTAAGGAATCGTTCAACATGGAAGTTCAATCCATTGATACTTCTTCTGGCATGAATAAAGGACAAGTGCAGATTTTTTTAGTGGATAGTATTCCTTTGTTTTGCCATGAAAATCTCGGTGTCTTCCGTTTTAATTCTCAAAAAAATAAATTTGAACGGGATACATTGACCCAGACAATTTCAGGAAAATCCTTTTCCGATTCACTTCTGCTCGACCGTGTTGTTTCTCCCTCACCCGATAACATCTGGATGAGCAATGGAAAACGGCTCTATTTCGGTAGTAAGAAAAATAATTTATGGATTAGTGACACTTTACCTTTTATGGGTTTGGATATTGGTAACATACGTTCCATTTATCCAGATGTTCATGAGTATTTCAGAAACCGTTATGTCTGGATTGGTGGCGATGAAGGATTGGCATTGTTTAAATTAACAGAAAAAAAGAATTACCATGCTGACTATCCCTGTTTTCTGGAAAAAATTGTTTCAGGCAGGGACTGTGTTTTATTTAACGGCATTTTTGCAAAACCTATTTCAGATGGACACGATCCTCAGCATTTTTTACCAGCTCTCAATCAGGAACCCGAAATGGCTCCGGTGCTGGATTATGAGATGGGTAATTTACGTTTTGAATACAGTGCTTTTTTCAAAGAACATGAAGATAAATTAAGATATACAGCGCGGCTGGAAGGGTTTGAGGATAATTGGAGGGAATGGTCCGACAGGAAATTTGCAGAATATACAAATTTAAAAGAAGGCAATTATATTTTTCATGTAAAATGCAGGAATGTTTATTTGCAGGAAAGTAATGAAATTCGTTTTCATTTTACAATTCTTCCGCCCTTTCACCGCACCTGGTGGTTTTATTCACTACAATTGGGAGGGATCGTTTTTTTATTTCTCATGGCAGGATATCTTCGCAGAAGAAGGAAAGGATTTTCATCGAGATTGGCTCCGGCAATTGGTACGGTAGGAATATTTACCGTATTTGAATACCTTCAAAACCTGATAGAGCTTGTTGCCGAAAATGTGTTAGGCACTATTGTACTTTTTAAAGTGGCACTGAATGTCATCATGGCGTTTGCTCTCATTCCATTAGAAAGGTTAATGAACCGGGTGTTAAAGATTGAGAAAAAAACCGATATGCATGTTAAAGATAAAAATGCGCTGATAGACCCGGAAGAGGATGACTTGGAACGTGTTAAAAGAGAAGCACGGAAAGAGCTAATGGATAAGATGAAGCAAACGGGAATGAGCGATGAAGAGATTCGGAAGATTTCAGGAGAGTGAATTATCCATTCAACAGCACACGGAAAGTACTTCCCTTATCCGGTTCCGAATTATGCACAAAAATTTTACCTCCATGATAATTTTCTATGATCCTGCGGGAAAGAGATAATCCCAAACCCCAACCCCTTTTTTTAGTAGTGTATCCCGGTTTAAATATATCTGTGAATCTGGAATGAGGTATCCCTTTGCCGGTGTCACTGACATCTATGATCACCTGCTCTTTTCTTTTCTCAAAAGAAATATTGATCTCACCGGTTCCATTCATTGCATCTACCGAATTTTTACATAAGGATTCCATGACCCAGTCAAACAATGGTTTGTTTATTTTTACGCTGATATTTTCGAAGGAAGTAGTTGAAATTTTAATTTTTATCTTATCTGAAATTCTTTTTTCAATATAAAGAACGGACTCCTGCAGACATTCTGCAAGATTCTCCTCTTTTAACTTGGGCACAGATCCGATGGTGCTGAATCGTTCTGTCACTACCCGCAACCGTTCCACATCTTTTTCCATTTCTGAAAGCATGGGATCCGAGTGCCACTGCTGATTTGATTTCAGATACTCTATCCAGGCAAACAAAGATGACATGGGAGTTCCTAATTGATGAGCGGTTTCTTTTGCCATTCCCACCCAAACTCTGTTTTGTTCAGCGTTACGGCTGGCATTAAAAGCAAGGTATGCAAGTAAAATAAATAAGGATATTAAAATAAATAACGCAACCGGAAAATATCTTAATTGATTCAACAGTACTGAGTCCTTGTAATAGATGATGTTTTTAAATCCGGGAACATATTCAAATTCGATAGGAGAATGCTGTTTTTTCATAATTCCGATTTCTTTTTTTAGAAACCGACTTTTACCAATGCTGTCAATATTCTCTGGAAGCGTTAGATTCCGGTAATCAATGGGATTTCCCTCAGCATCTGCTAAAATAACCGGTACAGTTTCATTGGCTACCATTAATTCATCAAGCAGAAAAGTAAGGTTAGCATCATTTTCAGTGTGTGTCACAAATGCTTTTAATCCCTTTGCATATAAATCTACCAGGCGTTGTTCCCCTTTGGCAATCTGGTCAACAATGCGATTAATATAAAAAATCGAAATGGCAACTATCATGAATGCCAGTAGAAAGAGACCTGTTTGCCGGTTAATATAGGAACGAAGATTTTTCAATTTTTTTACTCTCCGTGTTTTAGCAGAAATTCGGGATTGATAACTTTAAATGAAAAACGGCTCCAGGGTGTATCTAATTGGGGGTCTCTTAATTCTTTCACAGGACGAATAACGATTCCCTCCGCCAGCGCTTGAGACTGTAATAGCGAATTCCTTTTTGCCAATACCATTATTTCTTCCATTTGGTTTATCAAAATCCAGCTTTTTTCAATGACAGGGGCGGAGGTCAATTGCAACTGTTCCAGTAGTTCAAAAAAATTATTCATATCATAAAAACAATGTCCATCAATATCAATGGCATTGAAAAAGAAAACGGTCTGCCCTTTTAATTTCAGTTTGTTACTCTGCACAGATTCCCCTACAATCTCACCTTGCAAAGCAATATTTTTGTTTAGAGACCGCAGCTTATTTTCTATATCTAATTCGCGGGCAATTTTCCATAACGTATTCTCAGGATCTTCAATAATTTCAAGATTACGTGAACAAACTCCGAATTGACTATCCTTTACATAATAGGTGACGGAACTTCCGTCTAATTTCTCTGTGATATAACATTCTGTGCCCTTGAATTTATCCAGAAATTCCTGAATTACCTGAATTCGTATTTCATCTGTTTTTGGAACAAACGAAGGAATTTTTCCTTTAGCAATTCCTTGAAGATGTGCTGGAACCGGCAGTTCCCATTTTGTAATTTTCAATAGCTCGGTGACATCATCTCCTTCCTTATAATCACCGGCGGGTAAGATGCTTAACGGAAAACAAATTCCCTGCGACACCACTCCCCTTAGTTTTATTGTTTTTATACGAAATTTTCTCTCCCTCAGAAATTCAAATTCTGGTCTGTCGGGAAGTAATGAATCAATTTCACAGTAAATACATAAATCGTTGACATTGAAAGAACCCTTTTTAATGACTAACTGCCAACCGAGGACTGTAGCTTTTTCGATAGCATCGGCTCCTTCGATGGGTGATACCGATAAGATGCGTTGAACGCTGGCAAGTTTTCTCATAACAATATTACAAACTTACATAAAAGTTTGTATTTTTCCTATGGGCACTTCTAAAAATTTAATGTTTTTATTTTTCTCACTCTTTATCTCTTAGTGCCGTAGGCACGATTTAATTTTGTAATGACGGACTTTAGTCCGTCATTCAAATCTGCACGTTTAATAGCCAAAAGTGCCGTAGGCACGACCCATATCAGGTCCTTAAAAAAGTATCTTTCGTCATTCAATACTTCAAACTTGTTCAAAAACTCCTTGTATGTATACACATTGATATGTGTTAGCCATGGTTTTGTTTTCTTTATGGTTCGTTCCTACGGAACTCAATTGTTTAAAGTCAGCGTTACCACAACGGACTGAAGTCCGTTGTTACAATAGGATTCGTTCCTACGGAACTCATATGCAAGGATATATCATTTCTAACATTACTTGAAGCTCCACAAAATAAGAATTAGCCATTTTTATCCTGTATAAAGTGCAATTCAAATTTTTCATGTAAATTTGCGTGTTTTTGCATATCAGATGAACAATCAATTCAAAGCGCTTTGCCTTTCCCATGAGGAAACTCCCGTCAACGTGAGAGAACTATTTTTCCTGAACGAAAAAGAATGTCGCAATTTTTTAAAATTAGCTAAAGAAAACCTCCCTTTTTCTGAGTTTTTGGTGCTTTCCACCTGCAATCGCACAGAAATATATTATGAATATGCCACTGACCAGGCAGAGAAAATCCTTAAACTTCTATCTATTTGTAAGAATATTAAAAATATTTCTGACTACCGGAATCAATTTTCAGTTATTCTGGATCAGGAAGAGGCAGTACGGCATTTGTTTGAAGTTTCTGTAGGATTAAAATCATCGGTGATAGGTGATATGCAGATTCCCAAACAAGTGAAAGACGCTTATCAATGGTCAGCCGATGAAAACCTTGCCGGTCCTTTTATTCACCGGTTAATGCATACTATCTTTTATACACACAAACGGGTAGCGCAGGAAACCGCTTTTTTAGAGGGCGCCGCTTCCGTTTCTTATGCCGCCGCCAATCTGGTTCATGAACTTAGCGAGACAATCAAAGAACCAACCATTTTAATTATCGGCTTAGGGGAAATGGGAGAGGACGTATGCCGGAATCTTTCAGAGACCGGTAATAAAAAAATATATGTTTCAAACAGAACTCCTGAAAAGGCAAAATTGTTGGAACAGGAATGTAAAATTTCTGTCATTGATTTTAAAGAAGTCCTGAATTTCATACCCAGGGCTGATGTGATAATTTCTTCCTTGAGTGTCACTACTCCGTTGATTACTAAAAAATCTTTCAGCAACCATCGAGTACTTACCCACAAATATTTCATTGACTTGTCTGTGCCCCGAAGCATTGAACCCGAAGTGGAAGAAATTCCCGGCGTTCTGTTATACAATATTGATTACATTAAAGCAAGAACAGATGAGGCACAACAACGAAGATTAAAGGCGATACCCTCGGTAAAAAATATTATTTCAGAGGAATGTCTGCAATTCGGGGAATGGTCAAAAGAAATGGAATTTTCTCCGGTAATTCAGAAACTCAAATCAGCCCTTGAAAATATCCGGCAGGATGAAATTTCAAAATTTACAAGAGACCTAACAGCCGGTGAAACTGAAAAGATTGACATGATTACGCGTAACATCATGCAAAAAATCATCAAACTACCTGTACTTCAATTGAAAGCCGCCTGCAAACGGGATGATGCGAAAACATTAATTGATGTGTTGAACGATTTGTTTGATCTGGAAAAAACAAATCAAACAGAAGGAAAGTAGATGGTTTTCAAATTATAACCGTCCTACAATATTTTTTACAGGATGAGCTTTCCCCATCGTATAAAAATGCAGGCATGGAACCTTGTGTTGAATAAGTTCTTTGCACTGAGCCGTACACCATTCTTCCCCAACCTGGCGGATAGCATCCGGTGATTTTGCCTTCAGTACTTCGCGCGTTAGTTCTTCGGGAATGTCAATCGAAAAATCCCGCGGGAGCATGGTAAGTTGTTTTATTCCTGTTATCGGTTTAATTCCGGGAATGATGGGAAGGGTAATTCCGGCTGAACGGCATTTATCCAGAAAATTAAAATATTTTTTATTATCAAAAAACATTTGTGTCACTGCATATTCAGCGCCCAAATCCTGTTTTAATTTCAGGTAGTGAATATCCGTTTCCAGATTAGGTGCTTCGGAATGTTTTTCCGGATAGCATGCCACTCCTACGCAAAATTTCAATGGGGTCTTCACTACTAAATCCGGGTCAAGATAATTTCCTTTATTCATTTCCATCACTTGTTGCAATAAATCAGAGGCATTATTGTTTCCGTTTATTTCCGGCTCAAAGGATTTATCATTTCTTCGTTTATCACCCTGAATAGCCAATACATTATCAATACCCAGGTAATCAAGATCCATCAATGCATCTTCCGTATCTTGTTTGGTAAAACCCCCGCAAATAATATGAGGCACCGGGTCAATTTTGTAACGGTTAATAATAGCGGCGCAAATTCCCACTGTACCCGGACGTTTGCGATGCGGGCGTTTTTCAATTTTCCCGTCCGGTAATTCCACATAGATAAAATCCTGGCGATGATAGGTGACATCAATAAAAGGAGGATTGAAATCCATCAGCAAATCTATGGCATCAAATATCTCCTGAATGCCGTGTCCTTTCAGGGGAGGGAGAATTTCAAAAGTAAATAAAGTGGAGGCTGCGTTTTTAAGATGTTCGGTGACTTTCATTTTAGAAAATTCAGTTAATTTTCAATTCGAAGTCCAAAGTAACGGTATTTAGTTGGAATTCTTGATTTCATATCTTACATTTGCTTTTCTTTTTTCTTATAATCAATTACTCCCATGTGGTACAACAACATTCTCGAAACCATTGGCAACACACCGGTAATCCGTTTAAACCGGGTCTGCAAAGGACTGAAAGGCACTTTTTTAGTCAAAGTGGAATATTTCAACCCGGGACATTCCATTAAAGACCGCATCGCCGTAAAGATGATTGAAGATGCTGAAAAAAAGGGAATGCTGAGTCCCGGTGGTACCATTGTGGAAGGAACTTCCGGCAACACCGGTATGGGACTTGCCCTCACTGCCGTAGCAAAAGGATATAAATGTGTTTGCACGTTACCCGATAAACAATCAAAAGAGAAAATGGATATTCTGAGAGCGGTTGGCGCCGAGGTGGTAGTGACACCAACTAACGTGTCGCCCGATGACCCCCGTTCCTATTATTCAGTGGCACGAAAAATAAATAAGGAAACGCCTAATTCCATTTATCCGAATCAGTATGATAACCTTTCAAATACAGCGGCTCATTACGAAACCACCGGTCCCGAAATCTGGAAACAAACTAATGGGTTAATCACTCATTTTGCCGCAGGAGTTGGAACCGGTGGCACTATCTGCGGAATCACCCAATATCTGAAAGAACAAAAGTCATCTATTATTTCTGTGGGAATTGATACTTATGGCTCCGTATTTAAGAAATACAAGGAAACCGGAATTTTTGATGAGAATGAAATTTATTCCTATCTGACGGAAGGCATTGGGGAAGATATTCTGCCTAAAAATGTAAATTTTAATCTTATTGACCAATTTATTAAAGTGACGGATAAAGATGGCGCTATCATGGCGAGAAGATTATCCCGTGAAGAGGGCTTGTTTGTGGGATGGTCATCCGGTTCTGCTGTTTTTGGTGCATTAGAATACGCCCGAACACACCCATTGAAAGACAGTGATATAATGCTTATCATATTGCCTGACCACGGTTCCCGCTATCTGGGAAAAATCTATAATGATATCTGGATGCAGGACCATGGATTTGTCGAGTCGAGAGTGGTGGTTTCAGCCCGTGTACTAGCTGAAAGAAACCGGGAACTGAAATTAGCTTATGTTAAGCCAGGTGACACAGTTGAAACCGCCATCAACCTGATGAAAAATTTTCAGATTTCTCAATTACCTGTTATGGAAAATGATCATAATCTGGGAAGTTTAACCAATAAAGATATTCTCACACGGTTGATTGAAAATCCTGATCTGAAAAATAAACCGGTAAAAAACATTATGGGAAAACCTTTTCCATTGGTAGGAATTGATGATTCCCTGGAAACATTGTCAACGATGATTAACAAAGATAATAAAGCCATTCTTGTGAGAGACGAGAAAGGAAAAATCAGTATCATTACAGAGTATGATTTGCTGATGGCGTTTAGTTCGTAGGAGGGCGGGGTATAGGGATGTAGGGATGTTGGGATATAGGGATATAAGGGGTATAGGGGAACGACAATGCCTTATACCCTTATACCCCTATACCCTTATACCCCTTATAATCCTCCCAAGTTCTTCCGTCAAATATTTTCGTTCATATTTTTTACAAGCGTCTGTTTTAGTAAAAATTTTCCCATTCTTATAATCTGCGTAAACCGATAGGATAAAATTTTTGATACCTTGCAAATTGTGCCGATAAAATGTTTTTCCCGCTTGACAATCCCTGATTATTTCTTCCGATTCCAGCGAAGTATTGCATAGATTTAATATTGGTTTTCCGGAGGCAAGGTATTCAAAAATTTTCCCAGTTAAAATTCCTTTGGCATTTTCCGGTTCCGGAACACATAAAAACAGAAGATGGCTCCCTTTTAAATAGGAAAGGGATTCAAGATGGGGTAAATTTTTTGTTATCACCGTCACTTTTTTCAGAGATGATTTTTCAATGTAACTTATGATTTCTTTTCCCATGCTTCCAATCAGGTTCAAGCGAATAGTTGACAATAATCCGGATTGCAGTAGATTATTTAATGCATCAAAAAAAGGATACGGATTGTATGAATGAAGAAGTTGACCTGTGTATGTAATTGTGAATTCAGAAAATGATTTTTTTCCGGAAGCGCTAAAATCTTCCTCATCATAACCGTTTGTAATGACAGTGATTTTATTTTTGTTTTCTACCTTGGATAAAAATATTTCTTTTAACCCTTTGCTGACTGTGATAATGTGATTTGCCTTATTCAACACCCGGCTTTCTAATTTTTTGTCCCAATTCTTTGCAAAAAAAGAATGTTTCAAATCCTTATAATAAAATACATCTGTCCAGGGGTCTCGCATATCCACTATCCATGGCAAATTAAAAAATGAAGAAATTTTTTCAGCAATCAAATGCACGCTGTGGGGTGGACCACTGCTGATGATGGCTGAAAATTTTTTTTCCTGCATCTTTTTTTTCAAAAATTTTACAGAAGGAAAAACCCAGAACTTACGTGGGTCGGGAATCAGGAGATTTCCTCTTAACCAAACCGCCCATTGTTGAAGATAACTTTTTTTTACTTTCGAAACTTCTCCGCTTTGCAATTTAGAATCTTTGGAAATCCCCAGGATTCTTTTATATAATTGATAGGGTTCCCAGATGGGATATTTCCAGATTTCAATATTTTGTGAAATCTCTTCGGTTAAACTTTTATCAACCACCGGGTAATCGGCATTTTCAGGAACATATACAACCGGCTGAATCCGGAAAGACGAAAGATATTTGGTAAATTTTAGCCAGCGTTGTACACCTGAACCACCGGATGGGGGCCAATAATAGGTAATAATGAGAACGTTGATGGTGGAATCTGAGGACAAATCTATTTATTTTAAAATATCTTATGTATATCATTATGTAGAAACACGGTGCACCGTGTTTCTACAATGCGAATTTCAATTATCAGCCATCCTGAAATCTCTTGCCATTTCTCCGGCTTTTCCCGCAGGGTAAATGGATGCTAAAAAGGTTATACCGGCTACAACTATAAAAACTGTCGCGAAATCAAGCCAAGCCATTTCCACGGGATAAGTTGACACAATCAAAGAAATATCTCCCAGCGAAATAAGTCCATATTCTTTCTGAAGCAAGCAAAACAGAAATCCTAACACTAATCCGGAAAATGCGCCGCTGAGACAAATCATCATGCCGTTCCATGTAAAAATACGGGAAATATTTTTAGGATCTAATCCCAACGCAAACAGGATCGCTATGTCTTTCTTTTTATCCATCACCAGCATCAGCAGGGAACTGTAAATGTTAAACGAAGCAATGAGAATAATTAACGTGAGAATTAAAAATATCGCAAATTTTTCTATGTTAAGAATTGTAAAAAGTGATTTGTGTTGTTCAAAGCGGTCTTCTATCTTGAATTTTTCTCTGATAATCTGCTGAATTTGTTTTTTTACCGTTTGTGCATACGACTCATTAATCAGTGTCACCTCAAGAGAACTGATCCGCTGTGTGTCACTGAATAATTCCTGTGCAAAGGAAAGTGGTACCAGCACATATTGGTCATCGTAATGTTTTTCAAGTGAGAAAATTCCTGAAACAAAAATATTCTTCCGTGTAAAAGCATTCTCAGGATTTATATGTACTTTTTTTAACTCTCCGGGATACCACAGATTAAGAGGGGTAAGTTCATCATACAGATTAATCCCCAATGTACTTTGCACGCCTTGCCCAATGACACTTAAATTTGGATAATTAGAATCATTAAATTGAAAGTTTCCCGTAAGGATATGATCTTTTATTCCTGAATTTTTTGCAAATGATTCATCCACTCCTTTAATTCTGACCACCATTTGCTTCTCTCCATATTTAGCCAAAGCATTATCTTCCGAAATTTTCGATAAATTTTTAACCCCGGGCATTAAAACGATTTTATTCCAATCCAATTCAGTGATGGAAAATCGTTTTCCTTCTTTTGCTGTTATCAGCAAATCGGGATCAAAAGAAACATAGAGCGAATGAATTAACCCTTTAAATCCATTGAAAACAGAAAGGACAACCACCAGCGCCATAGTGCCTATCGCAATTCCTACCATGGAAATTATGGATAACCAGTGAATGATATTTCTTTTTTTCCGGGTGAAGAAATAACGGGAAGCGATATAAAAGGAGGGATTCATTATTTTACAAACTTTCCAAAATAGGAAGTTCCATTTTTTTCAATTATTCTGTAAAGGTACATACCACAGTTAAGTTTATTAATTGGAATTTTTAAATACCCGTTTTCTTTAATCATAGAGAATTCAATTTTTTTTCCTGTAATATCAATTAAATGAATATTATCTTTTTCTAAATGAACTCCGGAATCAAAATTAATAATTAATTCATTTCCGGTACAAATAGTAAAATACTTTTTACTCAAGGATAAAAAATTATTTTCTTCGAAAGATAATGTCCAATCCGGCAAGGTTTTGACTAAGAACATATCCGCCCCGCCTTCGCCATAGCTACTTGTATAACCGGCTAACAAAATCCCGCCATCGCTTGTCTGAAATCCTGTTATGGCTTCATCCGAGCCGGCACCACCGTAAGTTTGCTGATTCAACAACTCCCCCTCAGGCGAAATTTTCAATACTATCATGTCTTTATTTCCTGCTCCATAACTTTGAGTAGTTCCCATGACAAGCAAGTTACCGTCTTTACTTACCGATATATTATTTCCTTCGTCAAATAACGTGTCACCATAACTTTTTAACCATAAGCTATCACCTATTCCATTTATTCTCATAACAAATAAATCATAATCAGGTTCTCCGTTGTAACGGATGGCGCCGGTTAAATAAAAAATGGAGTCATTGAATTGCACAATGGAAACAGCCCTGTCGGCATTCAACGTCCCATAATTCTTTTCCCATATTTTATTTCCATTTTCATCCACCCTGACTATATAAATATCATTGTCACCCCGGCTTGAAGTGGAAGAAGTTCCCACAATCATGTAATCACCTTGTTGTGTCACTAAGGAACCGAACCCTGTTTCATTTTCCTTTCCCCCATACGTTTTAGTAAAAATAGTGTCACCGTTTTCATTTATATTTATAAAATAAATATCACTTTTCTCAGAAACAGGATCCCGGGTGACACCGGTTATCAGACAGTTTTCCGCTGATTTAATTACATCGAATCCTACATCGGCATTTTTTTTTCCATACGTACGGGTCCATAAGGTATCCCCATATTGATTTAACCATACTCCCAAAATATCTTTACTTCCCTTTCCCTTACTTGAGGTAGTACCAATAGCCAGCAAAACGTTATTTGAAAGTTCTACAATGGCTCTCGCATCTTCGTTACCGCTCCAACCAACGGAGGTGGTCCATAATGTTTTACCAATAGCATTAACTTTTACGATATATGCATCGTCAAATCCCTGGCTGAAGCTATACGAATTTCCAACTAGTACATAGCCACTATCGGAAATGGGAGTGACACCAAAGCAATAATCAGATTGCGAACCGCCGAAAGTTTTTTTAAAGGAGATGGGCTGGGATAGGAGAGAGGGGGAAAGAAAAAGAAAGGATATTAAAAAGGTTAAAAGAGATGTGTTGAATGTAAAGACACGGTGCGCCGTGACTTTACATTCAACACGGCGAATCGTGTTTCTACAAAAATCATTCATAGTAATCATACTAATAGTTGTATTAGCTCAAATTTGTTCAGCAATCGCTATTTTTTTAATCCATATTTATCCATATACTTCTCATAGAGTTGATTTTGAATGTTACGTAACTCTATTTTTTTTCCTCTGATAAATGCATGCACAAGATTATTTTCCTTCATGTCAAGAATGTCACCCTCCGAAACAATCAAGGTGGCATCTTTTCCAACATCGAGTGAACCGACAGTTTTTTCCACTCCCAGAATTTTAGCCGGATTCAGGGTTATCATTTTCAACGCAGATTCTTTTCCTAACCCAAACACAGCGGCAGTGCCCGCCTGAAACATGAGGGTTCTCTGTTCCCAGGCATTTTTACTGCAAATTGCGGTGAGCACTCCCGCTGATTTTAATAATCCCGGGGCTTTGTAAGGTAAATCGTAATCATCATCCTCACGCGCTGGGAGTTGGTGTACCTGTAAAATAACCGGCACATTATTTTCTTTAAGAAAATCTGCGCACTGCCAGGCATCATCCGCATCCACTATGACAGGTATTATTTCGTAGAATTTGCAAAAAGAAACTGCATCCATAATATCCTTTGAAAAATTGGCGTGGATAAAAAGTTTTTTAGTGCCATCAAATAATCCCATCATTGCCTCTAATTTCAGATTCTTTTCCTTGAGTGTATTATTTTGTTGTGCCAATTTATATCCCTTTGCATCATCAAACCATTGTTTGAGTGTTTCTAATTTTTTTACATTATCGTCCTTTTTTACGGGACCCGGCTCCGCCCACCAACCCATGCTCTGAAAACTACGGGGCCAGTTGAGATGAATGGCGATATCACTTTTATAGAGCGCATCTTCCCAATTCCATGCATCGAGTTCCACCAGCGAACTGCTCCCTGAAATGACTCCGCCGACCGGCGCAACTTCGGCTAATAAAATCCCATTGTACCTAACGGTGGGAGTAACCTTTGAGTCGGTATTATATGCTACAATAGAACAGATGTTAGGAAGATAATCGCCCGTTTCATTTTTATCGAGCGTAGCACGGGCGGCATCAATCTCGTTTAAGCCCAATTGAGTGTTAAGTGCAATTAATCCGGGATATATCTGTTTACCGGTGACATCTATTATTTCGGAGGTGATGGTATCCTTTTTAATGTCATTGGCAGAAAGCAAATGCGTGATTTTCCCATTGGTAAACCGCAAGTAAGCGTTTTCAATTACCAAATCGTTGCCGGTATGCACAGTTCCACCCCAGAGGCAAACAGGATTTTTCTGAGGGGGAGCGGGGATAGGATTTTGAGCGTGGGAAAGGGTATAGGCAGAAAGATAAAGTGTCACTAAATAAAACGAGAGGATTGGGTGCTTCATTTTTTTTAATAAATTAATTGAGATTTTAACAGAGCTGAAAAATGCAGTTCTTCACAACGATTCATGGTTATTCAGAGCAAAAATAACAATTATTCATGACATTAGCATCCACCGGTATATTCTCTGAATTTTTGCAATTCATTTCCGGTATAATTTTTTATACCTTGTTTGATACGCTTGCAAATAAGTGCGTTTAGAATTCTCGCTTAAATAGGATGTTTTTGTCAATAAAGCTACTTTCTCAGAACCGGCATGCATATCGGAAAATATTTCACTTGTTTGTTTTTCACTTAATCCTGCCTTTTCAGCTAATAAATAGAATTGCTCCTTTACTTTTCCCTTTGCTAATTGCTTGGGTAATAAACCATCCTTTAAAGCAAATTCAGAGTCATCAATGTGCAGTTGGCTATTAAGTAAGTCATACGCAGGGCTTAATCTAAAATCTCCATCAGGCGTTTCAATCAAAGAGAAATTTTTTAAATGTGCATCTCCATTTGAAAACAGATAATTAAATACAATCAGTTTATACAGTTTGAGCGCTGTGGGCTTGTAAGCAGGCAAGCGTTTTTTCAACAATTCAAATAACTCAGAGTAACAGCCAAGATATTTATATTTGTCCCCATGGGTTTGAGGCGTTCTACCCGCAAGAGATGCAAAATCTTCTTTCGCCAGTTTTTCTTCATTTTCATCCACATCAAATCGTTTGGTGATATATGCAGGACTACCGTCTTTAAAAAAAATCATTGCATTTTCTGCTGTTTCAATATCAAAAACCTGTCGTGCAATTTGCATGGTAAGATGTTCGTTGGCGGGCATTGCACCGGCGATTTTAACACCGGAGGGAATGGGTTTCAAAATGTAGGTTCCTTGTTCACCTTCCTTAGTAAGCCGCAAGTGGTTTTTTTCAATCAGCAGGGAGTATTTTACCTGAACCCCGGAAATGGAAATGTGTTTTTGATTTTCAAAATAGAGTTCATCCGTTTTTTCATCCACCGCAGGAGCATTGTATGGCAAAACATGGTACACCGACCTTCCTTTGAAAACACGATTCAGGCAGGTGCGGCTGTATGTCCGGTACCCTTTAGCCAATGTTCCCGGACAATATTTTATGACAGGTAAACTCATGTTGTAATTTTTTTTACAGTTACAGCCCCTATCGTATCGTATTGTGCAGTGGCAAGCAAAAGTCCGAAATAATCATCCGGGTCAATGCGTAAATGGCGGCAAGCCACTTGTTTGTTTGAACCTTCCGGTAGCATATTGAAGAAAAAAGGAAACAGATATTTTGAGTGATATTCCCGCGAATTTTTAGGCAGTGTCAAACTGATTGCCGGTTTTTCCTTAGTTGCCAACCACAACGTATTATAGCGATACGTAAAACTACCATCATCTTGTTGAGAAAGTTCACCGGCATCCTCTCCTTTATAAAATATTTTTGCTTTTCTCATTCCGTTCAGGGTTTTATTTTCTTTATTTCAAGCGTAAACTCCATTCCCAGAACATCTGCGATTTTTTGCATGGTGTTGATGGTGGGATTACCCTTACCGCTTTCAAAATGTTTAAGGGTTCGCAAGCCCACTCCCGACAGATCTGCGAGTGTTTCCTGGGTTACTTTCAGTGTTTCGCGCCTTTCTTTTATTATTCGAATTAATTTGTTGAAGTGCATTATAATGCTCTTTTTGGCGTAAAAGTACAAAATTTAATTCAAAATGTAAAAGAAAGTGCTATTTATTACACTTTTTATGTATTTTTGCTGGTGAAAGGTAGTTTTTAAACGGACTGACGTTAGGTGAAACTCTCAAAAACGACACGACTGTATGAACCGACTTATGGGATTTTAATCCATCTTATTTTATCCTTCTATTAAATTCAATGAAAACTTTCTTATTTTTGATAATAGTATTGACCTCGTGCTGTCTTGCAAAGAAAGCAGAAATTAATAAACGCACCATTAATAATGAGAACGATTATGCAATCGTTTTTTTAGTGTTCAAAATCAATAAAGATACGGTTCAGGGTAAAAATGTAATTGAACTGTTGAGCAAGACAAAAACAACCGGAAAAATTAAAGAGATCGCTCAAACAAATGTGAATACAGAAAACTATTTGACGTTAGATGTATATGAAACGGGAAAGCTCACTAATTCAATTGTTTTGCCTCATCCATTATATAAAAATATAGAATATTCGGAAGGCAATACCCTAAAATCGAAATTTATTGAATCGGAAAAAGAAGAGTTTTTTATTAGATTACAGATTAAAGAAAGTTCAACTAAAATCAGGGTTTCGGAATCATTAAAAAGCGTAGAAAAAAAAGAATTAACCACAATCCAATTATAAAAAAAATGAAAAAAATAATCCAACTCAGCTTAATTCTGCTTATTAAGCTGAATTTTGTAACAGCACAATCTTTTCAGGTTGATACTTTACAACTTAGAGGAAATCTCAATAAGTATATCAATCTTGTAATAATGGGTGACGGCTATATCTCAACCGAACAAGATAGCTTTATTTCGGATGCCGTAAATTTAGTTGATTATTTATTTACGCAACCCCCATGGTCAAATTATAAAAACTATTTCAACGTATTTGCTATCAAAGTAATTTCAAACCAATCGGGGGCAAAACATCCCAATACAGCCGGTGATTGTAGTAATGCATCCCCTCAGGTTCCTGTTTCCAATTCGGATACTTATTTAGGATGTAGCTTTGATTCTTATGGCATACACAGATTAGTAGTGCCATTCAATACATCAAACATTGTTAATGCCCTTGCTACTAATTTTCCAAACTATGACCAGGTTTTTATTATATCCAATACAACTTATTATGGCGGTTCAGGAGGTGTCTATGCAACTGCAACTGTAAATATTTCCAGCAATGAAATTGTCGCCCATGAAATAGGACACTCATTTGCATATCTTGCTGATGAATATTATGCAGGAGATATGTATGCGAAAGAAAAACCAAATATGACCAAAGAAACCGATTCTACCTTGGTTAAATGGAAAAACTGGAATGGTTACAGCGGTGTAGGAATTTTTCAGCATTGTTGCGGAGGAAACTCTTCGCTTTGGTACAAACCCCACACAGGTTGTAAAATGCAATATCTCGGTTATCCCTATTGCAGTGTTTGTACTGAGACCATTATAGAAAAAACACATTTCCTGGCAAATCCTATAGTTAGTTATCAACCTATTGCTACCACGATAGATTCTTCCACCAAAGTCCTTGATTTCAAACTAACAGAATTAATGAAGCCCGTTCCTAATACATTAAAAAGTACATGGAAATTAGACGGGGCTACCATTTCAAATAATACTGATTCTATACAACTAAATCAAGACATTCTTTCAAACGGAATGCATACGCTTACTACAACAGTCATTGATACAACATTTCTGCTTAGAGTTGATACCCATTCAACGATTCATTTTAGCGTTGTTAGCTGGAACATTAATAAAAAAAGTACAGGCATCCAACTAACAGCTACAAAAAATAAAATTTCTTATTCGGTTTTTCCAAATCCATCAACTAGCAATTTGAATGTTTCTTTGGAATATGATAAAAAAAGTAAGTTATCGTTACAAGTCATTTCATCAGATGGAAGAATTATAGAACAAATAACGGATGAAACCTCTGATAACGGAAAATATTTTAAAACTTTTAGTATAGACCATTTTGCTAAAGGGAATTATGTAATCGTATTTAAATCAGGGGATATAATACACACTAAAACATTTGTAAAACAATAAAATAAAAACACAACACACGCCTGTAAAGCCCTGGTCTTTGATTTTCTGTTTGTTTTTCCGCTGTCATAGTCGCACACCAATTATTAAAATGTCGTCAAGTTGTTCTTTTTCGCCGCGCCAATTGTCAACAAATTGGTCAAGGTACTCCTCCTGTTTTTGCATGGATTTGTCCTGTATGTCTAATAGTAATCGCTTAAAATTTTTTGTCATTAATCTTTTTCCTTTGTCCCCACCATCTTGGTCAGCGTAACCATCAGAGAAAATGTAAAAGGTATCTCCTTGATGAAATTGTATGGTGTGGGTTTCAAATTGTTGGTCGTATTCAGTCAAACCACCAATGGCGGCTTTAGTTGCTTTAATTTCTTCAACGGCTGTCTGTCCGTTGCGTATAATCCAAATTGGTCTATTTGCACCAGCATATTTTACAATACGCGCGTCTGTGTTTACTGAGCAAAGTGCGATGTCCATTCCATCTCTTGTAGATTCCATGCTGTCTGTCTGGTGAAGGGAATTTTTTATTCCTTTATTAAGGTGTCTTAGGATTTCGGAAGTGTCTGCGGTGTGTGCCAAAGCGTCATCTATTTTTTCTGAACCAATCATGCTCATTAATGCTCCCGGAACCCCATGTCCTGTGCAATCTGCTGAAGCAATGAAAACGGATTTGTCATTTTTATGGAAATAGTAAAAGTCACCGCTTACAATATCTTTTGGTTTAAAAAGAATAAATGAATTTGGAAATGTTTTCTGGATTTCATTTATATGAGGAAGCTTTGCTTGTTGAATTCTTTTTGCATAAGTAATGCTGTCGTGAATTTCTTTGTTTTTGTTTTCAGTTATTCGCAAAAGAGAATAATTCAAATTCTTTTGTTCGATCAAATTGGAAACAAAATAAAGAGATGCCATAAAAACTACGCTTGCAGGAAACGCCAAATTCATAATGTAAAATATTTTTCGTGCAGTTTCCGTAAGGTTCATTGTATCATGCGTCCACTTAGGTTCAATTAAAACAGAAATCAAAACAATTGAAATGAACATGGCCATCCATAAATAGGATTGTTTTCGTTTTAGAAATAGTAAAGCACCTACTGGACCTAAGAAGCTCCATGCTATTACTATCCCTGAATCATGCAAACTGCCGATGCTCCATTGAATAAGTGCAGAAACCCATGTTATGCAAATTAGCTGGGAGTAGATTAGGAATTTATGATTACGCTTAAAATGAGATATTGGGATAGTTATGCCTACAATGACAACAAAAACAAGTGGCAACACCATTGTCAGCCCAACTCCTAAAAATAAGAAATACATTGCACTCCACACTACTCCGGCACAACAACAACTTATTGCTACAATTAAAATAAGCTTTTTTGAAAAGCGTGTTTCTATGGAGTCCGTTGTATTATATGCAAAGCGGTCAATAATGCTTGTTGGGTTTTTCATGGATTTTTCATTGTCTTACAGGTGTCGATCTGGCATTGGGCATAACATCAGTTTGTGAAAAAACTCTATAATTTGCGTATAAAATTACTAAATAAAAAACAATTTCATTCATTCAACATGGTAACTTTGGGTCCTATTTCAACTTCGTTAAACAACCATGAATTATTTATACTTATCGGACACAGGTTTGCGAAATCCGCACATAGTTCAAGTTTTAAGTTATGATAATACTTTACTATAGGTGAAAATCTTTTATCTTACAGCAACTTGAAACTTGAAACAATTTTCGCAAACCTGTTTCAGATTGGTATAATTAAAAATAGTAGCGATTCAATTGTTAATAATATTTATCTAACGGGGTGAATCTGCTACAATTTAAGACGAACCATTTCAATAGTTGGGGTTAAAAAATTGTTAAAAAAGTTGAAGAAATGGAAACCGGATTATCCGCCAAAGGACGGATTCGCCAAGGCGAACAAAAATATGCTCAACCAAGGAGGGAAAATTTTGTTTTTGTATAAAAGTGACACCAAGCGAGGAGTTGTGGCACCAGTAAATTTTTCATATCGTCTTGTCGCATAAAAAAATGGAACGCTCTTAATGCTTCTGTTGGGTTGTAATAGAATTTAAAACGGGATTTTGAAATGGAAATCTTAAAAAAGTATGTTTTTTCACAACCTGACGGGTTACGGCTTAATGCAGTGCGGGATTAATAATTTGTCTCTGTCCCACGCTGCGAAGATAATAGAAAGCAAAACACTTTCAAATTGCTCGTCTGCCCCGCTTGCGTTTAATCCTTATATGTTGGCGGTTCGTGCTTTATTTTGTTTCCATTTCACATTTAAACATAATCCCTAACTCAACAATCAATTGAAAATCATTAATCCAAAATACATTCATATTTTCACACACATTAGGAATTTTAATTTTCGTAGTATTTAATGCTGTTACTTTTTCTTCCTTTGTAACGACTGTTGCGTTCTCTCTTAATGCATGTGCAATCACCCATGGGTCAGCCAATGACCTTGCCTTTGTATTATCAACAAAATATTTGTGGTTTGGGTCAGCTGAATAGATGTCTTTTAAACATTTCGTTACTTGCTCGTCAATCTTTCTAATCGGAATTTTACTGGACTTCAACCATTTTGACAAATCATCATCTGTTCGAACAATTTCATCATAAACCATCTCAGGCATGAAGATGATATTATTAGCTCCCAACTCATTAAGCATATCCCAATAACTTGGGCATATTTTTGGGGAGTAGTATTTTTGCCATGCTTGAATAAGCACATTAACATCTAAGCAGAATTTTTTATTAATTATACTCATCTGTACATTTGTGCTTCAAGTTTGGGAAATTTATTTACCTGAACATTTAATAAGTTACTTGCCATGGATGGTTCAATTACCCCTCCACGAAAAGCATCTAATACAGTTTGTGTAAATAATCGACTATTTCTGTTTAGTTGCAGTAAAAAATAATTTGGCCCGCCTGGTTTTTCTTTCTCTTTCTGCTTTATTTTTTTTGCTTCTTCTCTTTTTAAGAATTCGTTATATTCAATGTCGGCTAAATGCTTCAATTGTTTATATGCACTTAATGAAATAATGTTAAGGTTTAATGCTCTAACTAATAATGCAAAAGAGCTAACCCCAATTATTTTAGCATTTTTAAAAACTTCTTTTGCATTATCAAAAGCCTTACTGTCAAGACTGTCAATGAATTCTTTAGGCATTAATGCGTTTGCAGCAACTTCATTGCAGAATAATTCAATTGGATTATAATCACCCGCATTTTTTATTGATGGCTCTACGTCATTTGATATTCCCGTCTCGGCAATCCAAAGGTGAGAAAGTTCGTGAACTAAAGTAAATAATTGAGGAGCATTCCAATCCTCTGAATTAATAAATATAAAAGGAGCAAAGTTGTCTGCAATTGCGAAACCTTGAATTTCATTTGAGTCCAACTTTAGCCTTGAATGGATAAAACTAGTCCTTGAAATAAAAATCCCATTAGATTCAGCTTTATCAATCCATTCGATGATTGGATTATTAGATTTATAATTTAGTGGGTTGATATTTAGCGTAATGAGGATATCATTGGCAACAAGTACTGGATTATCTCTAATTGTGAATTTGCCAATAAATGGAACTTTGTTTTCATTATTATCTTCGTTTACTTCGCTAATCCAAGCTTGTTTTTGTTGTATTTCTCGAATTATGAAAATTGAAGATGTACTTAATTCTTTTGAGCCTGTTTTCCTGAAATCTTGAAGAGGTTGAAAATCAGTTGGTACATCAGGCAGAAAAAATAATGCAAATGGTCTTCTATACGCTTTCGCTAAAGTCTGCGCCTGTCTAATGGTCGGATAATCTTCTCCATTTTCCCAATCCTTGAACTTATCAATAGAAACGGCAACTTTAGATGTAGCAACTTCTTCAGTCATTTTAGCTGATTCTCTTGCCCATTTAAAGACCTTTGCCGTTATGTATGCCTTTTCTACCATATATTGCAAAAATACAACTTTTTATCTCAAATCAAGATGTTAATTTATGAAACGCTGTGTCCTCTTAGCAAGACCGATAACGGCAGTCCGTCTAAAAACTACCTTTCACCAGCAAAAATACACAAAAATCGTATGTAATATAAGCGATATACGGAAGGAAAAAAAAATAGAGCGGAATGAAAATTAAAAATTTGGAATCAACCTGTGGTAGTATTTTGCTTTTAGGGAAATCAAAAATTCGGAAAATAAAAAAATAAGTTCTCTCAGGAACTTCTTGAACACATTTTTGTAAATATCACCACAGTTGTGGCATTCAGAGAACAGCCATCGGTAAAACATTTAGACAAAAAATATCTCGTAGAAAATTTCCAGTACAATCCGAAGAATGATACCTACCTCTGTCCACAGGGGCAACTACTTAAAACCAACGGGAGCTGGTATAAAAAAAGTCATCGGAGTGAAAAACGAAAAACAGGGGGAACCACAAGAGTGAAACATTACAAAACGCCCTTCTGCCAAATGTGTCCCGTATTAAATCAATGTACAAAAAATACGGAAGGAAGAGGAAGGGTAATTGAGCGGAACGAAAATCAGGATGCTGTGGATAGAAATAATTTCAGAATAAAAACACAAAGAGAGCTTTATAACAGACGGCAACAAATTTGCGAGCATACCTTTGGCACGATTAAACGACAATGGGGATTTACATACACCTTACTCAAAGGATTACAAAAAGTGGACGGAGAGATGGGAATCATTTTTATCTGCTACAATTTAAGACGAACGATTTCAATAGTTGGGGTTAAAAAATTATTAAAAAAGTTGAAGAAATGGAAACCGGATTATAAAAATATGCTCAACCAAGGAGGGAAAATTTTGTTTTTGAAAAAAAGTGACACAATGCGAGGTGTTGTGGCACCAGTAAATTTTTCATATCGACTTGCGGCATGAAAAAATGAAAAGCTCTTAATGCTTCTGGTGGGTTGTAATAGAATTTAAAACGGGATTTTAAAATGGAAATCTTAAAAAAATAGGTTTTTTCACAATCTGACGGTTCGGGGCTTAAAGAAGTGGCGGATTAAATGCTCGTCACTGTCAGCCCGCACAAAAGTAAATAAATAGCAAAAACTCTCAAACCTGTTCGTCACCCGCCATTTCTTTTAAGCCCCTGTTGCAACGAAGCCTTAGTTGTTACCTGCATGTGCTTCTGCCTGTCCGAAGTGCTGCCGTGTCAAGTTACGATAAACTTTTTTCAATGCTGTCCACCATTCAATGCTCGTCTGTGTCAAGTTAGCACTGTGCGGTTGCGAAGTTTTATTTTTTTGAAGGTAAGGAAATTTTTTGTTTTTTAATTTTTCTTGGGTGGGAGAAAAAATACTCTCTTGCAATTTTGGGTTTGTGCGGTTGTCTTGTGCGAATTGCAAGAGTGAATTTTTTGCGGGTTGACTATTTAAGTTTGTCATAAATTCCTTTGTAAGTTTCATAGTTTCTCAAAACTTTAGTCGGTGGTAGGTTTAGCTTGTCTGCAATTTCAGATACATCTCCGATACTGTTAAATGTTTCGTTTATATTACTCTCAAAATTTTCAACTTGTATTTTACCAATAAGGGAATTTAATCTTACTTCAATTGTGTCTTTGTTTGCCTTTGCAAATTTATTCGCAACCCGCTTACCTAGTTTTACAATTTGATTGTCGCTTTTGCTTACTGGAAACAAATCAGATTTATTTATAAACTTTGAATACAGGTCTAACCAATCAATTGTGTTGTCAATTTTTGAAAAGTTATTCCAAAACAAATCGTATCTAACATGGTCAATTGTCCTGTCAATTAAGGAAGCAGGTTTGAACGATACTTTTTTATTTTTTTTGTTATAGGAGTATTTATTCATAACCGATGAAATCACAGGGAGTAATTCATCATTTTCAATTTCATTCGGATTGTCCGAAAGAAGTATTAAGTCAGGCAACAGTAAATGTTCACAATCTTCGCAGTCAAGTTTTTCACTTAGTTCCGATTGAAGAATATGAATAAGAGTAACTAAGTAGGGGTGTTGCTGAATGATGCTTATATCTTTTTCAGTCAATAATTTATAGTTGCTGTAATCTTTGAATGCGAAAAGAATTTTGTCGAGCACAAGGTATTCTTCTGCATCAACACTAAAACACATTTTCTTTGTATAAAAGAAAAAACAGTTTTCAAAGTCAGGCAATGTTGAGTAACGAATAAAAAATTGTGTTTGGTAATTGTCAAAAATGTAAAATGGAAAAATTCTGCATTCAGATTCATTGTTCCACTTCAAAAAATATTGTCCATTTTGTAGTTTGGTTGAAAATGCCAACCATCCATAGTCATTACTAAACTTTGCATTTACCGAGTCGAATTGAGAAAGGGTTTCGTTATCGCTGTTGATTACTGAATAATTGGAAAGCAGTTTTTCCATTATGACATTTTGGAACTTATCCTTGTCATATTTCGCTCCAAAAAATAATAAACTTGGATTTGCTTTTTCTTCTTTTTCAGTTGTGAATTTGCTAAAGTATTCGCAGTTGCCGTGAAAGTATTCGTGCGTGGTTCTGAATGAAAGTATTGGTGCAACAGAAGGATAATCAAAATCTAAACGGAAGTTCTTGTTTTCGTCAATGATTAAAGGATACTCTTGCATATAGTCAATAAACTTTGCTCTCAGTTTGTAAATGCCTACTGGCAATTCTAAACTTAATTGCTCCGCAACTCCTGTGTAAACGGTTTCTAAAATGCCGTTAACGAGGGACAACAGTATTCCTTCAATTCTTTGATTGAAAGAAATAGTAACATGATATTTATTTTCAGAACTTAACATAGCTCATTGTATTTTCAGAATAATTCTCAATTAACTTCTTTTCGTTGGTGTGGTTGTCAATCAAAACGCTAAAGCCCTGTTCCAATTTGCAATTCCATTTATCGCCTTCTGTAACATCATCTGTTCGTATAGGTTTAGTATCTCTACCTTTTAATGTAACATTTGAATTTCTCTTAAAAGTGATTTCACAATTATGTGCTGAAACTAAGTTTTCAACTTCGCAAATTACAATAGCATCTCCGTTAGTTCCTTGAGTGAAGGCATCACCTCGCTGATACTTGCCCTGCTGTGTGGCATAAGTTTCAAAATTATTATTGATGTGATTTTTTAAAGAGTTTGAAGTTATTATTCCTTCGTTTTTTCTGTCTGCATCACCATTCAAAGATTGAATTAAGAAAGATGTGAATGCTCCTCTTTTTTTATCAGCACCTACTTCAAAACTGAGTTTGCCATACATGGTGGCATTACAAATAAGGATGTTTGGAGATTTGTCGCCAATAGGCGTTTCCCAATCGGGAAAAGGAGACTTTGCATCTATATTTTGGTCATACTCTCTGCAACAATCTAGAAAAATCAGAATTTCATCAAACACTCCTTTGTTTATTAACCAAGATTTGTAATCAGAACTTGAAATGCAGTGATTAAACCAATTTGGCCAAAATCTTAAACACAATGCTGTTTTATCATAAGTAACACCCATGCCATGACCAGCGAAATAAAAATACAAGCGATTTTTTTCTGCTCTGTGTTTTTTTGCATCTTGTATAACATCGTCAATCGCCTTATCAATATCTTTATTATCTGCAATTTGATTGTCAGTATCGGACAATAAAAGTTTAAGGTTATCAGTTCCTGTGTTGTCTTGGAGTGCCTTATCAATATTTATTTCAGTATGCTCGTCCTTAAATTTATTTATGGTATCAGCAGACCCTGAAACAAGTTTTTTGCTAAACAAATATTTAGCAAACCCTTTTGCATCGCTTACAGCAGCCGATAAAGGTTTTTTGTCATAGTGGTCAATGCCTATTACAACTGCATAGTTCATAATCAAATGCTTTTCAAGATTGATTTTAAAGTGTAGTCATCATTGTCAAAATCTCCATGCTTTAAAGAGTTTGAACGCATACTTTCATCCGTGTTTGTTGTGTCGGTTGAAAGAACAAGTTTGTTATCATTGATAAACGAATTCAATTTCTTCAACTCGTCAAAATCAGAATAGCGTCCTATTGCTTTAAACTGTTCGTGAAGTCCCATAATTTTAGCATCAATTTCATCCTCAAACAATCCTGAAACCATATACAGTAACGAATGTGTGTAGATGAATGGAATACAATAGTCTTTCTTCTCATTGCTTTCTTCCATTGTAAACATTTTGAACTTTTGAAATAATCCTTTCTCCTTTGCTGCCTTTCCCTTTTCAAGAAACAAATCTGTGCGGCAGGCAGGAGCAAGGAAGAAAATATTGTTGTATCTGATTGATGGAAAGTTTTTTCCTGTTGCCTCCAGCAAGTTACAAATTGCAATGGAACCTGCACTATGTCCAATTAATTCCACTTCAAATTTCTTTCCTGCTGTTACTCTGTTTTTTGTATGCATGTCAAGCAGTGCAAGAAAGAATGCTCCGGCATATTGAGCATCTCCCGAAAGTCCTGAATTGCTTTGAAACATTTTATCCGATTTGTCTTTCATTTGTTTCCAGCCCCAGTGCCCGATTTTATCCAAATAAATTTTTCGGAATGCTTCTTCCATTACTGTAGGATAAAAGTCGTGATGAGTTTTCTTCCAATAGCGTTTCAATACAGCAAAAGCTATTTGAGCAACAATTTTCGCTATAACTAAAAAGCCACCTCTGCTTACTTCTTCATTATCCTCATTAATATTTTTCAATTCGTCAGATGCTTCATTATCCAAAAGATTTTTGGATTCTGCTTCTAACTTTTTGTAAAATTCGCTGTATGTTTCATCTTCATCATCAATGTCAATAATTGCACCGCCTCTTGTTCCTAAATCTTTGTCAAGATTTTCAAATGGTGCAACTTTATTTTTTTCTTCTTTAATGATTGTGTCACTTAAATATTCTCCATCGCCTCTTGCATCTGATATTCCAAGTTTTTTAGCAACAATTTTGATTACAAATTTAATTACTTCCTCAAACAAATCTTTTCCTGTCAACTCCTTTAAATCTTTCAGGTTTTGGACAACTGTCTCAATCGGACCAGTTTCCCAAACAAAGGAAACAACATGTCTTTTTGAATTTACATCAGCGAAATAATTTTTCATTAATTCTGCTGCATTCATTCCATTTTTCTCACTTACCAAACCTCCATGAAAATATATCAGAAGTTTTTCAATGTCGCTGTCATTAAGGAATTTAAAAATATCTTCAACATCAGAAGGTGTTGAGTGAACTTGTCCAGAATCTGCAAATGTTCCATTTGCTCCTACATTGATGTAGTATTTTTTTTCAAGATTTGCCATTTTATTATTTTTTATCTTTAGATTTTATTTTAAATGTTGTTTGCAAATGTATGATTCTAATTAAAGCGTTGGCGAAAACACTCTTTTTTAATTTTTCTTGGGCGGGAGAAAAAAATACTCTCTTGCAAGCTTTGGTTTCAGCGTTGCCTTGAGCGACTTGCAAGAGTGTATTTTTTTGTGCGTTGGCTTTCATGTTGTTGTTTCCAAAGTTGCACTTGCTTTTTTTATTGCTTCACATGCACACAATAAAGCCAATGCCCTCTTGTTTGCAGGAAGTGAAATACTCTTATACGATGCCTTCAATAACTCAAGCCCAAGTCCTAATTGATATTGCCATTCAACAAAATCTGTCTTGTGAATCTCTGTAACATTCTTGATAAGCCAATTTATTGCGGTAATAAAACCTTCATCGCTTTTGAAATTTTCAACCTGAATTGCTTGTCGTGTAAGTATGTTTTGAAATATGCTGTAATCCTTTTTAATAGAATTAATGTCGAAGTAGTCAAGTGTCTGGTGTCCGATTCCACGAATAAATAAATCCATTAAAAGTCGGTTTATATCATAAGACCAGTATTTGTAATTAATACTGCCGGGGTCAATTACTATTGGAGATTTTTGAGAATCTACAAGAATGTTATCTGCATGCAAGTCCGCATGTGATAGGATTTTATTTGACTTTGGAATTCCAATTTTCGCATCAGAGATATTTCCAAAGGAATGATGCTCAGTGATTATGTCAATTATACTTTTATCAAAAATATTTGAGTGTTTTTTTAAGATTGGTTCTAATGTCTTCACTGCGTTTTCAATAAAAGAAGCTCTTACACTATCAATGTCTTCCAAAATATTTTTGTTTATTACGATGTCAAATTCTTTTCTGTGTTGATATAATTTTAAAAATCTTTCGTCCGAAAATATCTCTGCTAAAAGTGCTTCAATTTCTGAATGTTGGTTCTGGTTTTTAGCAATGAACCCGAAAAGAGTATTTGAATATGAAACCAACTCATAAAAAATCGGATACCATCCTTCGGAAGAAAGTTGAGTAGGGTCAATTTTATCGTAATCAATTTTAATTTTGGATGGTAAAAATGTAGAGTATGAATTTAGGTTTTCATATTCTCTTACGATAACGGATTTATCATGAGAAATTTTAAGCAACTTGCTTAAAGAACCAAATACCACTTCAAAAACATACGCACCTGAATAACCAGGTGCAATCACTTTGATACTAACCTTGTCATTACTCAGGATTGATTTTGAACTCAGATAAAGAGAGATAATACTTTGTAAGTTGTGTAGTCCAATTGATTTGACAGCGGATTTAGTTTTAAAATCATTGTAGGGTAGAAGTTTAACTTCGGGGTAACCAAGATTTAATAATAATTTTAGTTTCTCTTTTACTCTTTGTTGATATGCCGGTTCCCCTCTCAGTCCTTTATTCAAGAACTCAATATTTAGATTGTGTGCTTTTTTGAATTCCCCAACTTTCTCTAAAACTCTTGGGTGTCGGGAGAAAATTAAGAGCGGAATAGAGTTCTTGTATGTTGTAATTACATCATTCAGTAGCTCAAATCCTACATCAGATTTATTGTCCTTGTCGGTTTCATTTTCAATATCAAGAATAACCAAGTCATATTTTACATTCTTCAACCTTTCAACAAACTGCACACTTGAATCAAAGAAATCTCCTTGTTCAACTTCGCATTCAAACTCTTTAAGAACGCTTGGTATTGTTCCTGTAATGAAGCCCTTCATTACGCTATCATCGTCCCAATGAATTATTTTAAATTTTCGGTTACTCATCTTTCCAAATTAATAGTTTAATATCAATTAAAAATTCTTTTCTTGATTTGTTATAGTCGTAATTCAAATGTCCTCCGAACAGTGCAAACTCAGTAACGAATTTATTTAGTCCTCCACTGTTTCTTTCCTTTGGCTTTGTTCCCTTACTGCTTATTCTAATTGTGATACTTTCATCTGATTTTAAAATCTGCTCAACCGCAACTGTTATTGTTTGCCCATTTATATGATGAGTAAAGAGATTATATAAAAATACTTGGTCAAAAAAGCGTTTAAGCTGGCTATACGGAAAAAATATTTTCGCATCATTGGTTATTTTACAATTAAAATCGATTTTTATATTTTGACCTTTTGCTTTTCTTTCAGATTCGCCAATTGACTTATTAACCGCGTCTAAAAAATTACAAGGAGCTTGTTCAGCGATTTTAACCAATGGACATGATAATGCTGGTGCATGTGCATTCACATGCATGAAACTTTGGTAGTAAAAATTCCATGTACTTATGAAGCGATTAAAGAAACTTCGGCTTCCGAGTATAGAAGAGTTTGTAATAATATCGTTAATCTGCAAAGTCAATTCGTCATTGACACCAAATAGTTTTTTCTCGGATAACATTTGTCGGATAAATGTTGCAAACAAAGTGTCACTTGAAGAAAATAGTTTTGAGTTTACTAAATCATCAAGTTTGCCAAAGTGATTTATTACGACATTGTTTAGATATGCAGCGACATCAGACCATCTTTTCGGAACTATACTGAGCCAGTTAACAAACCCTGAATTTTCAATAATTGATTTTAAGTTTTCTTCTGACAAATTCTTTTCATGGTGAGTTTGCAACATCTGTAAGTAATCAATAGGTTTCACCTCTGTGAAATCATCGCTGACATTATTATGCTTGTAGCTTAGTCCGTAGTTGTCTATGATTTGTTTCTTGTAGCTATTAAACGCTGACATTTTTGTATCAGATGGAATTGCAATTTCAAATTTTCTTTTCTCTGCAAAGTATCGCAAGAAAATAATGACGTTTTTTAATTTGCTACTCAGATTATTTTCTTTTAAAATCAAATCAAGTTTTTTTATTACAATATCAAAGTATTCACTTGAAGTATGATATTGTCTTTTTAAATAGGAGTAGGTATGATAAAAAAGATTTTGCGTTATAGAATGAGAGTATAAATCTCCTCTCTTAGCACTTGCGAAAATATCATGTATTGAAAGATTAAATTCGTTTTTATCTGATGACCTAAGAACACTAATTGCCGCAAACTTGTAACGAACTAAGGTCGGTTCATCAAAAAAGAAATCTCTTGCTTCTTCCAATTTCCAAACTGCAATAGTTTTAGCAATTTGGGAAAGAGTTTTACGAATACTTAGGAAAACTAAAGGGGGTTTTTGCATCCACATTATTTCAGTAGATAAAAAATAGAGGATGGAATAAATCTCTGACTTTGGATTTATTTTTTCTTTTTCAATATTTTGAAAAATCTTAACGAAGTAATCTTCTATCTCTTTTCTTTTTCTCGTTGACAAAAGTGCTTCTTGTAATAAAACACGAAACTTGAACATGTGCAGAATCACTTCTGAATCTAAAAAGATATTATCGTTAGCATAAAAGTCCTGGGGCGGTAAATCTGCTTTATCCTTGTCTTTAATTTTTAAACGCTCCCTTCTTTTCATGTAGAAGTCACTCATGTGCTCGCCTTTAATTTCAAACTCTCTTAATGCATGGATGTGTTCACATATAGGACAGTCAGCTGATTCATAATTCCTTAGAGGAAGGCGATAAAAGAAATTAACAGAAACGGCTGAACTTATTTCGCTGATTACAGGTGCTTCAAACAATGTTTGTTTATTTTTTTTCTTTTGCCCTTTTACTTCTTTTATGTTTATTAAAAATTCTTCCTCTTTAGAAGGTAATTGAGAAAATAAAATGCAGACAAGTATATTTTTCTTCCCTTCTTGTGCTGCAAGATTTATCATTTGTTGGGTGGTGTTGCCTGTTAAACTTCCCCAATCTACAATCACAATATTTTCACAAGGATTCATCTGATACTCCCTTGGGTTCATCAAACTCCATTCACCATAATTTGCTACTCGTTTAATTTCGGAAATATTGTTGCACTTGTATTTTCTTTTTTCCGCAAAATAGTTAGAAATTTTATTTGTGATTTTATTTACTGGATTTAATAATTTAAAATCTGGAGTTGGTCTCCAAATGTCAAATGTGTTTTCTCCTATATCATCAAGCCATTCTTTTATTCTGTCATAAAACTTTCCGTAAATTAATTTCTCAGATTTCTCTTCATCGTTCAATAATCTTGTTGCACTAAGATAGAAAGTAAAATGTCGGCTGTTTGTTTTCCCTATATGGCTAAAATGTAACGCTTTTTGTTCGGTTATTAAATTGTAAATCTTTTCAATCTCTTTGTCAGGTTTTGATTCATTGTCAGTCGGTTCATCACTGTAGCCAAAAGGTGCTTTGAAAATTGGTTGTAAGTTGTGCTTTGAAATTTCCTCTTGTGAAATTTCAAAATCAACATTATTTATAAGTGATACTGTCGGTCTTTTATTATCCCATGCAGCAATGGGTATATCATTGCTTTGGTTTATTATGCCTAACACAGCAATAGGGTTAGCCAAATCTCTTAACACTGCTTTCAAAGACCTTCTTGCAGTTTCTTTTGTAGAAATAATTGTTGTAAGAATTATTACATTGTCTTTCTCCTCAAAAATTGGATTTCGTCTTGGTAATCGTCCATCAACTTCATCATTGAAATTGATAATATTTTTTTTTGGTATTCCTATCCAACCTGAAAACTCTACTGCCAACTGAAATGAATCTTGGTTGTCAATTAGTATTTTGTAATTGGTGAGATTTTCAGGAAGTGTTGAATCAATTTCTTTTAGTGCTGAACTCAGTGCAAAAGCATATCCTTTCATGTCACCCTTTATAAGATTATCAATGTTCACCCAATATTTTACATTGCGTAAATTAGGAGTTACATAATATTTTTGATTCTCCTTATGTTCCTTTATTGTTTCATTTAGCTTGAGTTTTAGTTGCTCTGAAAAATGATTTTTAAGATTGCTAAAGTTAAACCGTAATGCTTGACCATATTCCAAAGTTACGACTGCATCATCACTCATGAAATATTGTAATACTCTTGTCTGTGATTTTAAATCAAGCGAGTTAAAGGATTCTAATTTAGTAATTTTTTTGGGGGGCTGTTCACTACGATAAAGCTCATTGAGGCATGAAATAATATTTGTGTCGTCTCCTACCCAACAGAATTGACGGTTCTCACCTAACACAAGAACAGGGTCATAAATATCTTCTTTGTCTGGATGAATAGCTTCAGAATCTACTTCTGGTTTTATTCTTTTCTCTTGAATTAACGAGTTGACAGAATTTACAATTGTTTCAATATTCTCCCAACCTGTTGGGAAGCCATAAACAACAACACCGTTTGGGTGTCTTGCTTCACTTAAATGCAAAAGATGATTTTTTATTGAATCTTCTATTTCATCAGGTTTTGAAAGTTTACTGTTTTTTGCATCAATCAAAATGAGAACATTAGTTTTTTGTTCTCCGAAAAGTTTTTTTACCGATAAATCGTTAACGAAAGTTTCTTTTGGATTCCTTGTATCTAATCGGATTGTTTTTGTTACCCACTTATAATCATCGTCTTGTTTGTATTGAGCAATATGAGGTGTAATATTGAATTTTATTAACTCCTTGAATGGAGAAAATTGCATTTTCAAAAATGTCCCGGGAAGCAATCCGATGTTCAGACTTTTTTTATTTTCTATCGTTTGGTGAACAAACTTTGAACTTTCAAGACCGCCTTTTTGAAATCCTGCATTTTCATGAGCAGTTCTTATAGCGATTAGTCCATTGTATTTATTAATTATCCTGAGAATTCTGTAAAGCCCTTTGGTACCCCTAAGAGTTTCATCAGTTTTGCTTGTTGACCATTTATCAAATGCCCATTTAATAATATTATAGTCATTAGCTTTTTCATTAGAGTTGGACTTAAATGCTGGCTCAAGTGTTCTGCACAAGCCATCTCCATTGTCCCCGAAAAAAATTGAAATATAGTTTGTGTTCGTTTTACTTGTCCACTCAATAAAGTTTCTTTCGCATGGCAAATAGTCGTTTGCGGTAAGTATTTTACTCGGCTGTAACGCAACGCAAATTAACGCATCATCACATTTAGAATGTTCCCTAACATTTTTTAAAAGTTCATTTATGATTACATTTTTTATCGCTTGTGCATCAATAGCATCAAGTCCTCGTTCAGATTGACTCAATACATCTGTAAATTTTTCTTCAATAAAATCTAAACTGTGATTGTGCTGTTTTGCTTTCAACCAAGTAAGAGGAATAAGAAATCTGTAGCCAATCTCATCAGGTCTTCTTATTCTTCGTAATATTTCGCTTGCGGATTTCTTTTCTATTTCAGTTTCAGATTCGTTTGTTTTCTCGGCTTCAAATTGATAATCCTCTGTAAATACAACTTCACCAGTTTTTATATGCGGACAAACCGATGTTCTCTGAAACTGAATATTTGATAAATAATTTTTTGCATACTCTCTTGATAATCTCAATCCTTCAAATACTTCTGACTTTTTTTGAAATTCTGTATCTGAGTTGGCTTTGCTTTTAACCAATGATTCACTCTCTCCTTTACTTAATTTATTAAGAGGCAAAGCAATCATGATTTTCAATCCTTGTTTCTTCGCACTTTCAATAAGTAAAACAAGTTGTGCTGCTGCACCAAGTTCAACCCACCTGATTTGAGATAAGTCAATAAGAAGTCCATTCCTATTTGAATCAACTGACCACCCCAACTCTGTAAATACTTGATGCTCGTTATTGAAATTATTAAATCGTTTTTCAAACTCGGATGAAACCAATCGCAACATCCCCTTAAAAAGATGAAATGGTTTTCGTTCTTGCTTTTGTTTTTTTACTTTTTTTGCCATTGAAAATTTATACTGTAGTCAAAGATAGGATTCTGTCTCTTGGTTATTAGTAAAGCGTTGGAGAAAACACTCTTTCATTTTTTTCTGCATTGGATTCGTGTGTCGGCAAAAAAATGAAAGTGTGTTTTGTGCGGTAGCCATAAAATTAAAAAACAAAAAATGTGCGGTGGAAAAAAATAAAACTTCTTTGCGTTGGCTGTCGTGTTTGACAGTCAGTCCGAAAGTTGTTGTCCCGATATCCGATTGTTTCATGTCAGTCAGTTTAATGGTTGCACGGTCGTTGTCCAGCATTGCAGGTAACACATTATTATACTCAACTGCAAATATACTAAAATATTAATAACCAATCAATTACGAAAATATTACTCATCTTTTTGGCTGGATTAACTCAATTTTGATTTTCATGATTTTTGTTGTTTTTATAACCCACTTGCAAAAATACAATATTATTAATAATATAAAAAAAATATTACTCAACTCTTTGTCTGGATTAACTCAGTTGGAGCTTTTTCATTATAGCCCTATTTTGTCTAATGGACTTTGCACCTTGCTGATTTGTTTTGTGCTCACATGTGTGTAAATAGCTGTCGTTTTTAAACTGGCATGTCCAAGCAATTCCTTTATGGTAATCAAATCAGTCCCCCCCTCTAATAAGTGAGTGGCAAAGCTATGCCGTAAAGCATGAATACTCCCTTTCTTTTTTATCCCTGTTTTTTTCTTTGCGTTCTTAATTATTTCCTCTATGCTTCGTTTACTGTATTGCTCTTTACTCTGTCCTTCAAATAAAAATGTGCTTGGTTTATATTCCTTAAAATATACTCTAAGTATTTCTAATAATTTTTCGCTTAACATTACTTGCCGGTCCTTTTTCCCCTTCGCTTGACGCAATGTGATTACCATCCTTTTGCTGTCAATATCACTAATTTTTATATTCACTAATTCACTAACCCTTAATCCACCGGAATATGCAAGGCATAAAATAGCCCTGTGTTTCAGATAAAACTTTATAATGATTTTTTTTATCCTCTTTTTTATAAATAGCAGGTTTTTGTTTTTCTTCATAAATTATTTGTTTAGCCCTATAATAAACCCTCGAAGATTTGCGTGTTGTTTCTTTTTGTGCCAATCTTAACTCCGGAAATAATTCCAATAATTTTTTATAAGCATCCATTGAATACGGTATATGCCATGTGGTTTTTGTCTGGCTCCACAACGTACCCGGAATAGTTCTTAACTTATCTATAAGATTTTTTTCCCTGGGAAAATGAACCGCAATGCGGTATTCCCCCTTGTGATGGATTTTTTCAATGGTTATCATAAGTGTAATGGTTGTGTAAATATTATTTCAAGCAAAGGCGCAAAGCACGCAAAGAATTAAGCCGCAGAGTAAAAAATCATTCATGATTTTTTTCTTTGCAAACTTATAGATTATTCACAATTCTCTTTATTCCTTGTTTTATCAATTCGACATTGAAATTGACAAGCAATCCCAATTTTAAGTTTGTCGTTCGTAAATAAGTGAGCAATATTTTGGGGAAAGTAGTTGACATCGTTTCAACTGATTTTATTTCCACTATAACTTTTTCTTCCACAATAATATCTGCACGAAATCCTAATTCTAATTTTACAGATTCATAAAATACGGGAACTTCTGCCTGACGCTTGTATTTCATTCCTATTTTATCCAATTCATAGCAGATAGCGGCTTCATAAACTGATTCTAGTAATCCTGGTCCTAATACTCGGTGCACCTTAAAAAAAATATTAACCAAAATTTTTGCTATTTCATTTTCAGTTAGATTCCTTTGCGTACTTTGCGCCTTTGCGTGAAAACTATTATTTTGATGGATAATTACATTCTCATCTTTCGTTGAGATATTCACCTTCTTTTCCATCGGTCTTATTCCCGGAAATTTCTCTAATAATTCCTGATAGGATTTTAAAGTATAGGGTATATGCCAGGTACCCCGCGACATGCTCCATAATGAATCGGCTATTTTTTTTACTTTTTCGGTAAAAGATTGGTTGTTCGGAAAATGAACCGCAATGCGGTATTCCCCCTTATGTTGGATTTTTTCAATGGTTATCATAGGTGTAATGGTTATATAAAATTTATTTCACGCAAAGGCGCAAAACACGCTAAAAATAAAGCGCGCAGAGTAAAAAATCATTCATGATTTTTTACTCTGCGAACTTGGCGCCTTTGCGTGACAACTATTATTTTAATAAACGACTGCAAACTTATAAATCTCAAACGCCTTCCTTTCTTCTAAAGCTTAATAAAAAGAACTTCACGTAAAGGCGCAAAGAAAGCAAAGAATTAAGCACGCAGAGTAAAAAATCATTCATGATTTTTTTCTTAGCGAACTTAGCGCCTTTGCGTGACAACTATTGTTAGGTAATTTGAAGGCACAAACTTACATGAAATTTTTGAATTAAGGATTTGAGACGAAATAAGATTTACAGATAGAATGTTTTTACTCCGCTCCCTATTCATCTCCTCCCTCCTCCGCACAACTATACCGCCTCTCCCTCTTCGCCGGTTTCTGTGTCTTTTCACCGCTTTGCTTTGCCTCAAGCATTTTCTGAATAATCCTTGCCCTTTCTTTGGCAATTTCTTTTCTCATCATAGAATCTTTTTCCATATCAAAATACAAAATGCCATCTACAAAAGTTTTTTCGACTTTTGCATAAACCGACAATGGGTTGTCCGACCAGAGTACAAGGTCTGCATCTTTTCCGATGCGGATACTTCCCATTCTTCCATCCAGATGAAGAAGTTTGGCTGGATTTAGTGTCACAAATTTAAGCGCCTCTTCCTCCGAGATATTTCCATATTTAATAGCTTTGGCGGCTTCCTGATTCAACCGTCTTCCCATTTCTGCATCATCCGAATTAAAAGCAGTAATAACTCCCATCTTGTTTAAAATAGCGCCGTTATAGGGAATTGCCTCCATTACTTCATACTTATATGCCCACCAGTCGGCAAAACTGCTGGCTCCTACACCGTATTCCTTCATTTTATCGGCTACTTTATATCCTTCCAGAATATGGGTAAACGTATTTACCTTAAAACCCATTTCACGGGAGGTTTTCATAAGCTGATTTATTTCTGACTGCACATACGAGTGACAGGTAATAAATCGTTTATTGTCGAGAATTTCATTCAGACATTCCAACTCAAGATCTTTTCTTGGGGGAATTATTCCTTTGCGGTTTGGAACAGGAATGACATTAAATTTACTCCACTCAATTTTGTATTCTTTGGCTCTCGTAAATGCATCTTTATGGATTTGCTCTACGCCCATCCTCGTTTGCGGAAAACGGACGTTGTAACGTTCTCCCCAGTTTGATTGCTTCACATTTTCACCCAGCGCTAATTTTATGAAACCATCCGCCTGCTGAATTTTCATTTCTTCCGGTGAAGAACCCCATCGCAGTTTCACGAGAGAAGATTGACCACCAATTACATTTGCAGATCCATGTAATAATTGAGACGCAGTGACACCCCCTGCCAACTGACGGTATATATTGATGTCATCGGGATTTATAACATCTCCAATGCGAACTTCCGCACTAACGCTTTGCCCGCTTTCGTTAACTCCTCCGCCAATGGCAATATGAGAATGTTCGTCAATTATTCCTGAAGTAAGATGTTTGCCGGTGATATCCACAATTTTTATTTCCGCCGGCGCTTTCAGATTTTGTCCTACCTGTGAAATTTTACCATTTTGAATTAATACATCGCCGTTCTTAATAATTCCTTCTTTTTCGTTGGTCCAGATAGTGGCATTTTTAAATAGAATGGTCTCAGCAACAGGTTTCTGAGTCCAACCATAACCGGCATTAGGAAACTGTGTAGAGGATTTTTCGAAAGTCGGTTTTTTATTTTCATCTTTTGATTTATCTTTCAACATGGAATCCCTTGTGGCAATCCAGGTGAGCCATTCTCCGGAAGGGAGTTGCCCTTTTCCCTGCCAATAGACATCAGCGGCATTGGCAGTGGTTCCTTTGCGGGTTTCGAAAATAATTCCGTTTAACCGCAGGAAGCCGGTTTTTTTACCGGGAGCAAAATAAAAAGAAATGTTATTACCGGAACGTTTTGTCTCCACTTTTATTTTACCGGTATCGGAAGATTGAATAGACAAGGAAAGAAAATTTTTATCCTCAACTTTCAACGTTAAATTTTTATTGAGTAAAAGAGAATCTGACATCTGTTTGTCTATGGAAACGCTTACCTGCATTTTCAATGTATAAATGCCCGAAATGTTTTTTTCGTCTTTATTTTTTATACGATACGGTTTTCCCTGAATCCAATTCTCATAAATAATGGATTCTTTATTGAAAATGTCACCGGAGGTAATTATGAAATTAGCAATTTTCCCGTTGGAAAGAGTTCCTGTGTATTTTTCCATTCTGATTAACTTCGCAGGAGTATAAGTCAACGATTTTAAAGCAGTATTGGGAGTCAATCCGTATTCGACCGCCAGGCGAAGGTTCTTTAAAAAGTCGTCCGGATCATCAAGACCGGAGGAAGTGATTGCAAATTCGATTCCTGATTTTTCCAACTCAGACAGGTTAAATTTTGCCATCTCCCAATGTTTCATCTCCCTCAGCGAAATGTAATTTGCCTCGTAAGGGTTTTCCACATCGTAGGGCTTTGGAAAATTCATCGGCACTATCAAGTCAGCCCCTGTTTCTTTAATTTCTTTCAGCCGTTGGTATTCATCGCCGCCCGATTTGATTATATATTGAAATCCAAATTCATCTCCGATTTTGTCGGCACGCAGGATATTGTATTTATCATTTGTCTCAAAAATCTGTGGGAGTGACACTAACCGGTTAAAGGACTCCAACGAGATATTATTTTCCGGAGCAGGTTGGTTAGGATTTTCCTGCCATGCTTTCGTGGCTTCTTTGTACCATTTTGCATCCAGATAGGTCTGCCGCAATAAAGCAATGGAACCCATGAGAGAAGACGGATATTCCATTTTTGAAGAACCTTTGCTGAAGGATAAATTCAGTGAGGCATCTTCTTTTAACACGGTTAAATTTTCCGGTTCATCCCCCAGCGTGGTAAATAAAGCGGAGCCCCTGACTATGCCATCTGCAAAATGCGTAAGCACACACCCAAATCCGGATTTTCTAAGAATTCTGGCTGAGGAGGAATCATTTTTAAAAATATTTTTTGCGGAGGTCTCCGGATGAATGGATTCATTCCACGACCATGCACCTTTTTTGGACGATGTATATGCCGGTTTCTGCAAATTTTCTCCCCAGTTCTCGTGTTTGTTTTGCATGGATTGTTTTGGCAATCCGTAGCCGGAATACAAATCAATAAATGAGGGATAAATAAATTTTTCGGTTAAGTCAATGGTCTGCGCGTCTGGTGGGATAGGAATATTTTTGCCGGAATTTTCAACGATTCCATCTTTTATAATTAAAGTAACATCCTCAAGTGTTTTACCGGGTTCCACTATAAGAGTGCAATGGGTAAACGCATAACGGGTAGTTTTTTTTTCGTTGACTGAGGAAATGGGAAATGTATTTTGGGCAACGAGGTTGCAGGTAAAATAGATTAGAAAAAGTGTGGAAATCTGGAAGTGCTTCATATTATTGTGAAATTAAAATCAATAAATGACAAATATATGGAAATTCAAAAGGATTTTATTATTTTTACGCTTTTAATATTGTGAATATAGTATCATTCCGAACAATTCGTAAATTTTATGAAAGGCATCCGGATTGTGAAACTGCTTTGAAAGTATGGTATAAAAAAGCCATAACGGCAAATTGGAAATCACCTTCTGAGGTTAAAAGGGATTATGCAACCGCAAGTATAATCGGTGATAACAGAGTCGTTTTCAATATCAAAGGTAATCGTTTTCGTTTGGTAGTGAAATTTAATTATAAATATGGTTGGGCATGGGTTAGATTTATTGGTACACACTCCGAATATGATAAAGTTAATGTTGAAACTATATAATTTAAAACTATGAAATTTGCACCCATAAAAAATGAAAAAGAATATCAAGTAGCATTAAAAAAACTTGAAAAGGTTTTCGATGCTTCACCAAATTCACCGGAAGGTGATATGGCTCAAGTTCTTGTATTGTTAATAGAGGACTATGAAAAAAAGCATTTTCCTATTGAAGACCCTGATCCTATTAAAGCCATTGAATATATGATGGAAGAAAGAGGATTGAACAAAGAAGATATAATCAATTTTATTGGTAATCGAAGATTAACGACAAAAGTCATGAACCGGCAAAAAGGTTTATCTCTTAGAATGATTAAAGCATTGCACAAAGGGCTGGGACTTCCATACGAAGCGCTGATAGCATAATTTATTTCAACTAATGAAAACCCCTCCCCCATCAGTCGTATTTCTTCACGGCTTCTGCGAAACAAAAAAAATCTGGAACTTTTTTCTTGAATCACTGTCTCCACACTTTAATGCCATTGCCCTGGATCTGCCGGGTTTTGGTGATAATACTATTTCTGTAAAAGGAATTTCCATTGAGAAAATGGCAGAAAATGTGCATAAACAATTAACAGAACTGAACGTTAATGAATGTGTGATGGTAGGACATTCTCTGGGTGGTTACGTATCGCTTGCTTACGCAGAAAAATATCCCGACTTCCTGGCAGGTCTTTGTCTATTTCATTCATCTCCCTTCGCAGATACTCCTGAAAAAATCACCAACCGGAACCGTGCCATTAAATTAGTGGAAGAAAGAGGGGTTTCTGCGTTGACTCAAACGTTGATGCCTTCCCTTTTTTCTGCAAACTCCCTTTCACGTTTAAAAAACACAATTTCAGAATATGCGCATACAGCTTCTCTCACGAATAAAGAAACCGTAATAGAAGTAAGCAAAGCCATGCGGGACCGAAAAAACCGCCGGGAAGTGTTAATGAGGTTTCAAAAACCATTTATGCTGATAGCAGGTAAGGATGATCCCGTTATTCCCCAGGAAGTGAGCACGGCGCTATGTATGTTGACTCCACAATGTTCTGCGCATTTTCTCAATGGGGTAGGACACAACGGAATGTTGGAAGCGCCTGAACTAACACTCAGGTTTATGCGAGATTTTTTGGAGAGGGTTTATGCGTAGGGACGTTGAATGCATGCTACGCTCAAATACGTTTGTGAAAATTAGTAAAAATGGGGCACTTTATAAAATTGAGAGGGTAAATTAGAAAAAAATAACTTATAAGGTAGCGGCTAAGCATCTATAAAAGTTGTCACGCAAAGGCGCAAAGAAAAAAATCATTTATGATTTTTTTTCTCTGCGGTCTTAATTCTTTGCGTACTTTGCGTCTTTGCGTGACTTTTATATTTGTGAGAAATAATACACAGCAGAATAGTTATTGTATAAGTTTTTTAAAGACATATAGAACAAGAATGATGTTTCAGAAATCAAGAAACGTTTATGAAAACCTTCCCTATATGTTACCCACTCATTTTTATTAAGAACCAAAAATGGTATAGGGGGATAAAGGTATAGGGAAAATACGATAATTACGCCCTTATACCAATTTTCTTTTAGTAAATACATCAATTATGGACTGAGTCATAAATCAATTTCTTAAACGCTGTTTTTTTCTGGTTTGATATTTTTAACAGGTAAAATCCGGTATCAGTGACATTAAAATAGTTATTTAATTCTATCATGCCTTTTCCGGGCGCAGAAGGAATAAACTGAAATTTATTTATTTCTCTGCCTGTAATATCATAAATATTGAAATAGAGAGGGGATGCCTCTTTTACATCAAAAGATAATGTTATTAAATTAGTACCGGGATTTGGAAAAATATCAAAAGAAAAATCGAAAAATTCATTTTCATCCACACTTGAATTAATATTGATTGAATATAACGAGGAATCCCTGCAACTGTCTTTTGAAAATACTTTTAATGCAACATTATAATTCCCATCCGCACTGTATTTATGGGTGGGATTTGAAACAGTACTGTAAGTACTATCCCCAAAATTCCATTTCCAGACACTTGTAGCCAAAGAATCGGAATGTTTAAAATTAACCGTCACAGCATCCCATTTCTGAGATTCAAACGATGCAGAAGGAGTTTTAAAAGCATAAATTAACAAATTAGCGCTATCTACACATTCAGGAGATGACTCTACAAGCGTAATTTTAAAAATACCTGCTGAATCAAATGTTAAGTTACCGTTTTTATAGGTGCCCCATTGTATCCCATTTTTTTTCCATGAATAGTTATCTTGTCCTGAATCCCAACTGTTAAACTGGATATTATATCCGGGAGTACAAAAGGATGTATCGGATGCAGAAAATTTTACAGGATTGCATTTTTTCCCACTATTGGATGTGTATAAAATAGCGCCATCAGCACCACAAATAACCCCATTTTGCTGGTTGGTAAAATATATTTTATTGAGCGAGAGATTTGTTGGTGAACTTTGGATAAACCAGTTTTCACCTTGGTCAATTGTTTTATAAATAAACCCATAACCCCCTGTAGAATAACCGGTACTGTCATTAACAAAAAAAATGTCACTGGGATAAGATGCAGTACTTGCTTTCCATGTAATACCCCCATTGGTAGTTTTATAAATTCCTTTGTTATAAACAGATATAAAACCAACGGTATCATTTATAAAATGGACAGCCGCAATCTGAGTTGAATCCGGAAAAGATAATTTAGCCCAATTCATACCCCCATCCATAGATTTGTAAATTTGAGAGGTGGTATAACCTCCAACGATATAACCGGTACTCTGAGTGGGAAAATCAACCGCCATAAAAAAATCTTTTGCAATTATGTTAGATGTCCAGGTAGCCCCACCATCTTCCGTTTTGGAAACCACCCCCAGAGAATCCTGACTGCTACCACCCACTGCAAAGCCACGGAGTTTACTTGTAAACGTAATATCACCAAGATAATAAGGAGTACCGGAATTCAGATTTGCCCAGTTCATTCCTCCATCAATAGTTTTAAGCAATAAACCCGCATACCCCGTAACAAAACCGGTGTCTTCTGAAATAAAATGTAAACTAACAGGATTGTTAATAAAATTAGTTGCATTCACTTTGTTCCATGTTAAACCCCCGTCCGTTGTTTTTAAAAATACATTGGCATTTCCCACAGCATATCCTACGCTATCACTTGGAAACGAAATATCAACCAAATCATTTACATTATTTTTAGATATAGGATCCCACTGAGCGCCACCATTTACAGTTTGCAATACAAGCCCTCCTTCCCCCACTGCAAATAAAGTATCTTTAGTTAAACAAGCAACGGAATACATGTACAAGTAATTCGGTTCGTAATAAGATAGCCAACTTACCCCTCCGTTAAATGTCCTGAAAATATATCCGTTCATAAAAATTAATCCGGTATCTTTATTTATAAAATAAATGGTCTGTAAGTTATTGCTTTGAGGAAGTGTAATTGTATCCCAGGAATTACCCTTATTTACTGTCTTAAAAAGAAAGTTGTAAGGGAAATTGTAATAGGAACCGCCAATAAAACCAACACTATCGTTAACAAATGAAATACTGGATATAACGCGGTTACCGATATTCAACGTATCCCAGATGTTCCCACCGTCTTGGGTTCTCAAAAAATATTTCTTAGTGTAATTAACATTACTATAACCGGATATAAAACCCAGAGTTGAATTAACAAAATAGATTTTGGAATAATACTCCCGATAGCCCGATTGAACGTCATAAGACAAGGTATCCCACGTCAAGCCACCATTGGTAGTTTTAAGGATTTTCTTCATATTACCGGTAAGAAATCCTACACTGTCATTAAAAAAATAAAGCGAATTATTATCTCCTTCATCTGAAAAAGATTCTGCGGTAAGTGTAACCCAAGTATTACCTCCGTCTGATGTTTTTAATAGCAGATTATTGGTTCCACATACATACCCGGTTGTAGAGGATGTAAAAACAATACTATTGAGATTTCTTTCAGTATTAAGTGATATTTTCTGTTGTTGGGTGCCTGAAAAATTATATTTCACCAGTGTACCTTTATCCCCAACGGCAAAAAGTTCACTTTTCCCGGGAACTATAGAAATGCTTTTTAAGGTATTTGCACCCAGAGGAGGATTAGACCAATTCCATTGAGCGGAGAGAAAATTATTGAAAAACAGGATGAAGGTAAATGGTAAAAACCAATTTGATATAAAATGATTTTTCATTTATTTAAATCAATAAGAGTTGAAATTTTAAAGTTAAAAAAAGTTTTTCTTATGTAACTTCCAATTTACCGAATCCTATCCATAGACCTCACTAATTTCTCATCTTTGCGAATATATTTGTTTGCAAAAAAGCCGAGGATGATGGAAATAGCAGGAAGAAAAGTTCCTATCTCATAGGATTTATTTATGATAGTTCCCGAAAGTTGTTTCTCGGCGAATTGGATTTCAAAAATCAGAGCCGTTAATAATCCGGCGAGGAGCAGATTCAGCAGATTTACCATTCGGATTTGCAACAACCTGTTTTTATAAAGAAAAATAATGACAATGGTTAAAAGGATGCTGACTCCGGCAATTACCTGCAAAAGAAAGGTAGAATGATTTAGTTGTGTTTGACCCTCTCCGGCTTTTATTATCGTTAGCGAATTCAGTGACAGCGTGCCCGTTTCTGTAGTTTTCAATGGTGCCTCAGGTCCAGGATTGAGATTGGTTTGTTCCCAGATCTCTACAAAGAAAAGTGCGGTGGTGAGAAAGAGAATTCCGCAAAGAAACAGGGTTTGGAGGCGTTGGAGCATGGGGCAAAGATATAAATTCCCATTCAATATCCATTTTTTTACTACCTTCGCATTTCAAATGAAAAAATCATTCATCCTCTCAGCCCTCCGCACGCCCGTAGGTAAATATGGCGGTTCATTGAGTTCTGTAAGACCCGATGACCTCGCGGCTATTGTTATCAGGGAAATCTGCCGGAGAAATTCCTGGCTGAACCCGGAAGAAATTGAAGATGTTATTTTCGGCGATGCCAATCAGGCAGGTGAAGACAACCGTAATGTGGCACGAATGGCTGTTTTATTAGCGGGACTCCCTGTTTCTGTGGCGGGTGTCACTGTAAATCGTTTGTGTGCTTCCGGTTTGCAGGCAATAATGGATGCAAGCAGGGCTATACAATGTGGAGATGGCTCCATATTCATTGCAGGCGGTGTTGAAAGCATGACACGCGCTCCCTTTGTGATGTCGAAATCAGAAAATCCATTTCAGCGGACAACTGAACTATTCGATACTACCATTGGCTGGAGGTTTATAAATAAAAAACTATCCGAAAAACATCACCCCTTCTCTATGGGTGAAACAGCAGGTAATGTAGCCCAGAAATGGGAAATTTCACGCAAAGAACAGGATGAGTTTGCCTACCAATCACAATTAAAATATAAAAACGCGTTGGCATCCGGTAAATTCAACGATGAAATTGTACCGGTAGAATATAAAAATTCAAAAGGGGAGTTGAGCAAGTTTGAAACGGATGAACATCCTCGCTTTTCACCCATTGAAAAACTGAGTCAACTCAAACCGGCATTTTCAACCAGTAACACTATCACTGCCGGAAATTCTTCGGGTATAAACGATGGCGCCGCGGCATTGCTTCTTGCCGATGAAGAAACCGTTAAAAAACATTCCCTCAACCCTTTTGCCATTGTCCGTTCGATAGCTGTAACCGGCGTGGATCCATCCATTATGGGAATCGGTCCTATACCGGCAGTGCGAAAAGCATTAAAGAGGGCAAATTTATCTATAGAGGATATCGGACTGGTAGAACTTAATGAGGCATTTGCATCGCAAAGTATTGCTTGCATCCGTGAGCTGGGATTGAATCCTGACAGAGGAAACGTAAACGGAGGATCCATTGCAATTGGTCATCCTCTGGGAGCCAGCGGGGCAAGAATTTCAGTGACACTGTTGCATGAATTGCGTCGCAGACCGGAAGTGAAGTTTGGTCTTGCTACGATGTGCGTGGGCGTGGGACAGGGAGCGGCGGTGATTTTTGAGAAAGTGGGATAGTTTTTTTTAAACTTATAAGTTTTTAATTTTTTGATTAGTGTTATATGTTTTTTATAAAAAATGGTTTGTTTTGGTATGTTCATGCCAACAATTTCTTTATACAATAATAAACAATAAAAATGCCCCGCATCCTCACCGGAATCCAAAGCACCGGCACTCCCCATCTCGGTAATATTCTCGGCGCAATCCTACCGGGTATAAAACTTTCCAACAATACACGCAACGAATCTTTGTTTTTTATTGCCGACTTACATTCATTGACACAAATAAAAAATTCTGAGCAAGTCAGAAGAAATACATTTTCGGTAGCCGCCGCCTGGATAGCGCTTGGTTTTGATTATAAAAATGGGTATTTGTACAAGCAGTCCGATATTCCTGAAGTATGTGAATTAACCTGGTATCTTTCCTGTTTCACTCCCTATCCCATGCTGGCAAATGCCCACTCTTTTAAAGACAAGTCAGACCGGCTTCACGAGGTAAATACCGGTTTGTTTGTTTATCCGGTTTTGATGGCATCAGATATTTTATTGTATGATGCCGATATTGTTCCTATAGGAAAAGACCAGAAACAACATCTGGAAATTACCAGAGACGTTGCTTTGACTTTCAACAGGATTTATGGTGACACTTTTGTAGTGCCACAAGCAAGCTTTTCTGAAAACGTAATGGCTGTTCCGGGAACTGACGGACAAAAAATGAGCAAATCATACAATAATTACATTGATATTTTTGAGGATGAGAAAGCAATGAAGAAACGAGTCATGTCCATTGTGACTGACTCCAAAGGAGTAGCGGAACCCAAAGATCCTGACCAATGCATCGTATTCAAACTTTACTCTCTGGTGGCTGATAAAAACAATACCGAAGAATTACGGAAAAAATATTTTGCCGGTAATTTCGGTTATGGTAGCGCTAAAAATGAATTGTTTGGATTACTATTGGAGAAATTCAGAAATGAACGGAAGAATTTTAATGAATTGATGAGTGACACCGGAATGATTGAAAAAATTCTAAAAGAAGGAGCCATGAAAGTAAGAAATTTTGCAACGGCTGTATTGCAAAGAGTGAGAGGAAAATTGGGTTATGGGTAAAAGCAAGGGAGAGAAAATGATATTTCCAATATTTTAACTGATTATCGTAAAATAGTAACCGTTCCGTTCTTAACAATTTCTTCATTTTTACAATTCCTCGTTTTCAATAAATAAAAATAAACACCTTCAGGAAGATTTTCCTTCCCATTATAACCTTCCCATTCAAAAAAAGCTGAATTACTTGTAAATATATTCGTTCCCCACCGGTCAAAAATTATTATTTCTGATTGGATAGCTTTCTCTAATCCTTTTATTGAAAACCTTTCGTTGTAACCATCCCCGTTGGGAGTAAAAACGGTTGGAATTTTAAAATCATAGTCAGATTGTTCTACCTGATTTAAAAAAATACTATCAATCGCTATTCCGCATTGATTGGAAGCCATTACCCAATAAACTCCCGGAGAATTGGTCAGAATCGAAGATTTATTTTCTCCGTTTGACCATAAATAATTATATTCTGTAGAACCGGAATTCAAACTGACAATTTCACCCAAGCAAATGGTTGCATCACTTCCCAATTCAACTAAAGGTGGACTTAAAACTTTCAATTGAATAGAATCAGTTGCAGAGCATTTATTTGTGTCAGTAATGGTAAGCAGATAATTTATGCTTTCAGCGGGAAAAGCTAAAGGATCCGGACAATCATAGCAAGTCAAACCGGTTTTAGGACTCCAGTCACTCAAATAACCGGATGTACTTTTCAACTGAATTGTGTCACTCTTACACAAACTTGTATCGGGTTCAGCAGATACCGACGGAACAGGTTTCACGTAAATAAAATCCTTTTTAATTATAGAATCTGTGCCGGCAGAATTTGAAACGGTGAGTTTTACTTCGTATTGTCCTGGGAATGGGTAACAAATGCTTACAGGGTTTTGAGTAGTGTCGTTAGAAGGAACTCCTCCGGGAAATGACCATGACCATTTTTGGGGCAAACGATCAGTTTCGTCTATGAATCCTATGCAATCTTTCTGGCAGATTTCCGCTTTAGGGGTTTGAAAATTTGCAATGGGGGGATAACAAGAAAAATTTACTCCCGCTTTAATAGTTAATCTATAACCAAAATTAGAAATCGACCCTCTAACGGAAAATCCTTTTCTTAATTCAATTAGTGAAGTGTCATAAGCATTAATCTTTCCATAATTAACCATTGAATCAGCTCTTAATACCCCCCCATTGATTATTACCTTAGTGCCTGATTGAAAAGTAAAACTCTCATCAATGCATAACGTTGCATTCTTTTCAATAATCAAAGCTCCCGGAGGAGAAATGATAAGGGAAGTGTCATAAACAACTTTATGATAAATTATTATTGTATCGGTAGAAAATGGAATCTCATTTGTATTCCATATATTTTTATCTCTCCACTCACCATTCGATATGGTACTCACAGAACTACTGTAACCATTCAGAGAAATGCACAGAAATACAATTGTAAAATACCCCATTGCTGAACTTTTACCGGAAAACATGGAGCTAAGTTAAACAATTTTTTTGCAATATCCATCACTCTGGCACAGGCTTCTTAAATAAAAAATCTTTCAGGTAGAACGGTTCAAAATATGCAACATCTTCAAATTTATTATCTACATATTTTTTATATGCCAGAATTCCCAGGGTTTCAGCAGAAGGTAAAATATCAAAAACGATTTTAATTTTTTCATTCCCTTTGAAAAGTGGAATACACTTATTAACCCCATCTCCCATAAGTATTAATGTATATTCGGAAGTATAATCTTTAAAAATTTCTTCTTGAATTATTTCGGCAACCGGTGGACGAATACTTTTATTCTGTGAGTCGAAAATAGCATAAAATACTTCCATCCTGCGGGCATCTATCATCGGTACAAACAAAAAACCTGGTGTTGAATGTATTCTGCTGGCTCTCAACGCGAGGGCTTGTAACGTTGAAATTCCGATTAATGGAATATCGAGAGCATGGCAAAATCCTTTCGCCGAAGATACTCCTATTCTCAATCCTGTATAGGAACCAGGACCTTTGGATACAGCTATCGCAATTAAATCTTTTAGTGTCACACCGCAATTTTCGAGCAACTCTCTGATTGATTTATTGAGCAGTGAAGAATGAGTTTTTTCAAGATGAATATCTGAAAATCCTAATAGGATACCCTCTCTGTGCAGTGCCACCGAACAAACGCGGGTGGAGGTTTCTATGGAGAGTATCAATGACATTTTGTTACAGTTCTGTTCTATTTATTTTTTGCCGTGAATTTCAACGAATTTCTCATCCCTCTCCATTTTGGAGAGGGGCTGGGGTGAGGTCTTAAATCACTAAATCAAAAATTTTCTTAATAATTACAAAAATTAAAAAAATTCCAAATAGCTTTCTTAAAAATCCTACCGATGCTTTTTTAGCAAAGAAAGAACCTAAAGGTGCTCCTGCCAATACACCCACAACCAACCACAGTGAAATTTCAGGAATCAAAAAACCAATAGTATGCACACCGGCATTTTCCGGTTGTTTTATCTCATGGTGTTGAAAAAAATTAATCAAAGATATCAGTAAAGAAACAATGGTCACCATGCCGAGTGACACTGAACTTGCTTTTTTAATATTCAATTTCATCAATACATTCAGAACCGGTACCACAATCAACCCTCCTCCCAAACCCGATAACGACGTTATCAGCCCACCTAACGTGCCGGCTACTGAATACTGAAAGGGTGTAAGTTCGTCCTTATTGTTTTGAACAGTTTCGTCAGAGTTCATAACTTTTGGCGAGGGTCTTATTAATTGAATGGACATGGGTATCATCAGAAAAATGATAAGCAAGGTAAATACATCTTTTGAATACCATGGCTGAGGCAGTATAAAAAAATAAACAATGACTGCGGCAATGCAGGCATCCAATGACAACCATAGAACAGCACGGTAAAAAAAGAATCCTGAACGGATCAGCAAAATCACATTAATCAGTCCGGCGATGAAAGTAGCAAACAGTGAGTTGGTAACTATATATGGAACCACTTCGGAGTCAGCAAACCCTGCGTGTTGAAGCACCATAGGCAAAACAAGAATGTAAACTACACCACCTCCTACACCGAGCATTCCGGAGAGAATTCCACCGGCGGTGCCTGTGAAGATGAGGATGAATATATCAGTGGTTTCCAAGAATATACTAAAAGAAAATGGGTATAGGGAATAAGGTATAGGGTAAAGGGGCTCAATCTTTATACCCCATACCTGTTAATTTCCGTAAACTGTTTCAGCATGTGCATAATAATTATGTAGAAACATAGGGGTGCCCCTTGTTTATTTTCCTTTCAAGAGAGCACTATACCGGTCAGCATTATTCAAAATCTCCTTTGAAGAAAGTATGCATTGGTCGTTCTTGAGTGTTGCTTCCGTGTAACCCTTCTGATAATAATACAATCGTGCAATCTCTTCTTTCAATAGTTGTTTAATCTCTTCTTTATTGATTTCATACTCATCGTTTTTATTTGCTTTTATATTTTTCTCAAGGGTTTCAATAGTTTCTTTAACAACGTTTGAAACAGATAGTTTTTCCAGACGCGTTTTGAATTGTTCCACTTCCCTTTCCGGAATATTCTGATATTCAAATTTATTTTCCACGAGCCAGTTCCGGAATTGCTTGTAATCATTTTCATCCAAAACAAAATCTTTAACCGGTTTTATAGTGGAATGTTCTTTATGAAATTTTAATGCGTAATTAAATATCATTCTTTTCAGAATCAAAACACTTGCAAGATCTGATAACGGTTTTCTTTCAATAGTAATATCGGGCTCGATGCCGCCTCCCGAATAAACTACTCTGCCATTTTTTGTTTTGAATGGCACACGCAAAGAATCAGGTATTTTTCCTACACTTCCATCTTCGTTGCGGTGTGCATAATCTACAGCTTGTATGCAACGCCCGCTGGGAGTATAATATTTTGCAGTAGTTACTTTCAACTGCGCTTTATAACTCAGCGGTCTTGATGTCTGAACCAACCCTTTTCCAAAACTTCTTTCACCGATAATTATCCCACGGTCATAATCCTGAATAACTCCCGAAATAATTTCAGAAGCAGAAGCAGATCCCCGGTTAATCAATACAACCATCGGAATATCTATATCCACCGGTGTATTTAAACCCTCATATACTTTGTCCCATTCTTTGACTTTTCCGCGCGTGCTTACAATTTCTCTTCCCTTCTGTAAAAAAATGTTACTGATATTTACTGCTTCATGTAACAACCCACCCGGATTATCCCTCAAATCAAGAATCAACTTTTTTGCTCCGTTATCTTTCAAAGTAGTAAAAGCATCTTTAACTTCCCGGGATGCCTTTTGCGTAAATCCTTTCAGATTAATATAAGCCGTGTTTGAATCAAGCATACATTGATAAGCCACATTGTCAATTTTAATTTCTTCGCGGGTCACAGGGACTTTAATCGTTTTTTTATCAATAAATTTCTGAATGGTTAAAGTAACATCCGTTCCGGGTTGTCCTTTTAGAATTTTGCTGATATCATTTGTGGTTTTTCCTTTGGTGCTTTTTCCATCCACTTCCAGAATTTTATCCCCCGCTTCCAACCCTGCTTTCAATGCCGGTGAGTCCTCGTATGGCTCGAGAATTATTATGTCATTGTCCTGTTCAGAGATGACGGCGCCAATTCCGCCATATTCACCGGTGGTAACAAACCGGAAATCTTCAATTTCTTCTTCGGGAATAAAGTTTGTGTAAGGGTCGAGCGATTCAAGCATGGCATCAATCCCTTTCTTAATGAGTTTGTAGGGTTCCACGTCTTCCACATAATAGGCATTTACTTCACGGTAGAGGGATGCAAACACGTCTAAATTTTTGGCTATTTCAAAATAGGGGGAGGCATCGGGCTTTAGTATCAGTCCTGCCAGGATTCCGCAAAGCATAAAAATACCGGTTATGCGAACGGCTTTGGATTTGAATAGGGATAGGAAGTTTTTCATGTTATTTGTAAAGGAAATATGTTTGTAATACAATTGTAATACGATTGTAATACGGTTGTAATGCAATTGTATTGCGATAGTATTACCACTGTATTACTACTGAATTGCCATAGTATAACTACAATTTCAAAGATCTAACATCTTATATCAAATTTCAAATATCCCCTTCTTTCGCTGTATATTTCGAAGGGCATTTCATCAAAATCTTATCTGCCCTGAAAAAATCTTTTTCCATTGAACCAATGACCACAATTTTTTCACTTTTCTCAAAGTCCTGTGGCTTAGCACCGTAATATACGACTTTTTCTTTATTTCCCAAAGTATCTTTCAATAGAAATGTAAAATAATTGGGATCTTTTTCCGGGTCGTAAGAAAATTCTTCTATAGTTCCATCGGTTGCTTTTACCAAAGCACCTACTACGTGAACTTTCTGGCTATTGTTTTCTGCCAATAAATTTCGGGCTTCTTTAAATGTCACATACGTGCTGGCATCATTTGCCATCGTAATTATTACGGCAATGGCTACGGCAACTGTTATGAGAGCGATGAGGTGGGATTTTTTCATTCGTGAGTTAATTTTTATTCTTAGTATCTTCTTCCATCTTTTTAATCTTTCTATCCAATCGAATAATATAAATTATCAACCCCGCTAAAACCATCAATACAACCGCCAGAACTACATAAATCTTTCCGTTAGAGCGCATCAGATCAGCCATTTCAACATCCGAAGCGCTTCCGGTTGTGGAATCTCCTTGCGCTCCTATTAAAATGGATGAAAAAAGGAGTAGATGAATGACGCAAACCAATCGAAAAAATATTTTCATATTTATAAATTATTATAACCTAATCTGGACGAGCCTGAACCAAATAGTATCTTATAAAAGATATTGAATATTGAACACGGCAAAAGTCCAGAGGACTTTTGAGCGAGATAGTGCGGTTGAAGGCATAGAATAACGAATTTCGAAGTAACCATAACTTCAACATTCTTTATTCCGTGTTCGATATTCGTTATTCTTTATTTCCACTCCTCTCCACCCTTCTCAACCGCACCCACATCGTTGCTATCCAGGTTCCCAGCAGGGTCCAACCAATTACGGAAGGATAAAAAACGATTCTCAGCCAAAAGTCCATGTCGTAAACTTTAAATCCCGGATTACCACCACTTCCCGGATGAAGGGAATCGTACATACGGGGCACAATTACCAATAAAGGAATTAAGCTGGAAAATGCAAAGATATTATAAACTGCGCTGACTTTTGCTCTTAGGAAATCATTTTCCATAGAATTTCTCAATACGAGATAAGCGGCATAAATCAATAATGCCACTAAGGTCATGTTCTGCTTTACATCCCCGCTCCACCAATCGCCCCATGTGAAATTTGCCCAAACCATGCCGGTGCTTAATCCCAGGATTCCGAATAAAAACCCAAGGTTTGAAAATTCGACAGCCACATCGTCATCTTCCATTTTTTGAGTAATTAAGAAACGGATGGAAAAAATTAAAGAGACCGTTAATATGATTAATAAAGCAAACCACATGGTGACGTGGTAATATTGATTGCGGATGGTTTCATTCACAATAGCAATGCGTGGCACTGGCATTAATAATCCGCCGATGACGCTATAGGATACTAACAGAATAGATGTTATTTTCCACCAGGATAATTTCATGATTTAGTGATTATTAATAATAGTTTAATTGTAATACTACCCCCTCTTCACCCTCATCCACAACACCGCCCCTGCCAGCACCGCCAGCACAATCATTCCCATCAACCGGTATTTTTTATAGGTGTCGTAAAAATAAATCCGGTTGCTCTCAGCCGGTATCCGGTTATAGAAAACACCCAGGTCTGAGCCGGAAATGTAAGCATTTTTTCGGGTTTCACCGGTAACCTGAAGGGTATAATTTGATTTTAGTGTGTCATACCTTGCAGTGACCGGATTGAAAAAAATCCATAGAAACTTTTTGGAGAGTGAATAAACACCGGGTTCCACCGGAGCTAAATAATATGTGAACTTTTTTGAGCCCGTCACACGGTTATTTCCCCTGCTGATGGATTGATTTATATCAGGAGGATATATTTCCAGAGATGGGTCGGAAGGAATTTCCGGTTTTTGGATACCCGCAATATTTCCTTCTCCTTCTATGTTAAAATAATAATTGGTTCCCTGCTCAGTGGTTAATTCTTCTTTATTAATTTTCTCTGATAATCGAAAATTTCCAACTGAAACCTGGTCTTTCAATGGATGGGGTGGCAAGTCCTTGATCTTAATCGTTACAGGTCGTGAAGTAAATTCCGTAATCTGTTCTTTCCGGCTCTGTCCAAAAAAAGAATAGGACTTTGCCACATCGTATTTTATCATCTTCAGCGTAACCGAAGGGATTTTAACAAGATTATTTTTCAGGGGATAAAAATTTGCCTGATAAAAACAATACATAGTATATTTTTTACCATTAATCAGAACCGGTTGTGGTGACACTTCTTCAATGGCGAAATTTTCTTCCCAGCAATCTTTAGGTTTTATTTTCTTTAAAATATCAGGAAGTTGCCCTTGCAAATCATAAAAATTCATTTGTGCTTTATTGGATTGTGATACATAAAATGCCAATGTAAGATTAAATCCTTCGCCGGTAAATACCTCCTCTTTATTTGAAATAACCCCGAAGAATGCATCCGCTTCCACCGTTACATATTCCTGCGGTTGATTGCGGTTTCCAAAGAAATCAGCGAAGGGGTCATACGATGTTGAGGGTTGGGATTGTTGGGCAGGACCCACTTTAATAGTAGCGCCTTCCGAACGTACTTCCTTTCCGTTTACAGTCATGCTAAAAGCCGGTAATGTAAAAGTTCCTTGTCCTACCGGCAAATAATTGGCAATTATACTCTGGCTCGAACTGATTCTCCCATTGGAAATATTGGTAGAAGAGGAAGAGGATGTGCCTCTTTTGGTAAATCCCTTAATTTCAGGGAATGGGCTATAACTTTTTAAATTCTCATTGCGGACAACCAAAGTGATGGTATAATATTCATTGGAGGCAATGGTTGAATTGCCCAATTGGATTTCAATGTTTTGGGAAAAAAGGGAAATGTTACAAAGAAGTACTTGAACAAAAAGAGCCAGGCTGAGTTTCATTTAAAGAAAGAGTTGAAACGACAAATTTAGTGAAAAGTTTGAGTTCCACATAAACCTCGTAGAATAAAATAATCAATGAGGTAATCATTATAAAAATTCAACAAATTTTTCACCCCTCTCCATTTTTTTGGAGAGGGGCTGGGGTGAGGTAGGACTTTATTAGAATTTAGTGAAAAGCTGTGGTTCACAGCAACTCCAACGCAATTTTATCGGCTACCAGCTTTCCCCGGTCAGTTAAAATAATTTTATTATCCGAGATAACCACAAATTTTTTTTCTACGCAATCAGCGATTTGTTTTTCTTTATCTTTCAAAAGGTCTTTATTGAATTTTTTTTTCAGGTAAGATAAACTGCACCCTTCTGAAGTTCTCAGACATAAAAGAATATATTCTGCCAGAAGATTTTCGTTAGTAAGAGTTTCTGATTCTAACGGAAGAATATTATCAGATAATGATTTAATATAGTTTACATTATGAGGAATAACCCATTCACGAATATTTTTTTTATGCGAATGAGCGCCGGGTCCTACCCCAAGATATTCTTCCCCCGTCCAGTAACTCAGGTTATGTCGTGATTCAAATCCCGGTTTGCAAAAATTTGAAATTTCGTAGTGAGTAAATCCATGCTTTCTCATTTCAAACATTAACCATTCAAAATGAACTGCTCCGGATTCCTCTGAAATGCGGGGAGATTTTCCTTTATCAATAAAAGCGGATAATGCTGTTTTGTCCTCCAAGGTCAGGCAATAGGCGGATAGATGTTCAGGATTTAAGCGGAGTGCTTTTTCGAGAGTATTGTGCCATTGATTTTCTGTCTGAACGGGTATCCCGTAAATTAAATCAACATTGATGTTATCAAAGCCGGCATCCCGCAAGAGGTTAAAACCATAAACAGCCCTTTCTGAATTATGTATGCGGTTTAAGTATTTTAGAATTTCGTCTTCAAAACTTTGAATGCCGATGCTTACACGATTGAAAGGAAATATTTTCCAATTTGAGATAGTGTCACTGTCAATATCATCGGGATTAACTTCCAGCGTAATTTCTGCATTTTTTTTCAGTATAAATAACTTAGTGATTCTTTCCCATAAGATTTCAAGATGCTCGCCTTTCAACATAGAAGGGGTGCCACCTCCAAAATAAACACTGGAAAGTTCCTTTGTTTTCAGAAAATCTTTGCGTAAAAAAATTTCTTTTGTAATTGCACGGATTAAATCATCCATATAGGTCAAGGTAGTGCTGAAGTGAAAATTACAATAGTGACACGCTTGCCGGCAGAAGGGGATATGAATATAAAGAGAGGACATGCTATACTATTTTAAACAGGTTTATGAAAATCAAATAAGTGGCAGTTTACAGCGGCAGTAGCAGAATACAGTACTAATACTGCTACTGCTACTGCTACTTTTTTTGGATTTTCTCAAATCTATATCGGTTGAGTAAATTCTATCTAATTACCGTAAACTCTGAAACATGCGTTTGATTTCCCAACGAATATTTAACAAAATAATTTCCGGGTAATAATTGTAAATGATATGACTTGCAAAAAGTTCCATTAACAATTTCGGATTCTTCATTAAAAACGTTCCTGCCCATTACATCCACGATAGTGATAAATGTCTTTTCTCCTGCAGGAAGATTTTTTATCTCCAGCATAAATTTGCCAACATTCCTGTTTGGGAGAACCTTGATTTCTATGGGATTGGAGACAAAGTCATTTTGTATTCCCACCGATAAATCCCGCAAATCAGCCACCCATATTCCTCTTCCAAACGTTGACGCATATAATTTTTCTTCGGAATATTGAATTTCCAGATCAGTGACGATAACATTCGGCAGATTATTGCTATATAATTCCCAGGAAGTCATATCATCATTCAGATAGAATACACCCAGATCGGTGCCAATATAAACCGGATTTTTTTCGGTGCCACTATGTGTCACTATGCAATTTACCGGAAGGTTAGGAAGATTTAATGAAATATTCTGCCACGTAATACCTCCATCGGTTGTTTTAAAAATTTTCACACCATTGATAAACCCACCGCAGGAAACCCAGGCGACACCGGGGTCATCATCATCAGCCACCACGGATGTAAAATAAAGTGAATCCGGTAATCCGGTTGTAATATCCTTCCATGTAGCACCATCGTTTTGTGTCACCCACAGTTCACCGGGTTGATTATACAAATGGTAAACCCGCTTGGCAACGTATATAACACTTGGATTAGCCGGAGAAACAGCAATTGAGGTGATAAGGTTGGGATATCCAAAATCAGGAATAATCGAAAAATCAGAAATCCTATTCCAGTTTGTACCGAAATCATTCGATTTCCATAGATTTCCGTATCCTATATATACAGTGCCGGAATTTGCCGGGTCTAAAACCACCGGCGTGGTCCATTCTCCTCGTTCTTCCTGGGTGGGAGTAAAATAATTAAAATTTAAACCCCCATCGTAAGATATATAAAACTGCCCATACTGGTAGGAAACACCCAGTACATCCGGATCATCAAGGTCAATGAAATTATCCATGCCATCCCCTCCGAAGATATTCATCCAAAGCTGAGTATTGTAAAAAGAAGTGCCATTATCCTGTGCACCCGAAAGAATATATCCCGGTTTATTCCGGCAGATTGCTACTCTGTAAAACGAAGTTACCGGCAGACCGCTGGTAATATTTTTCCAATTTGTAGGAAACCTGTACTGTGGATTATTCATCATTTCACTCACCGAACCCTTAATAATATTACTGGTAAAATAAATTCCACCGTCATTGCATACGTAATAGAATTTATTCAAAGGATTATAGGCGAATTGATGCAAGTCGGCATGCAAACTCTTTCCGTTTTGTCCGGTCCATTCCGAAACAATTTCCCATGAAATGCCACCATTTTCTGAAGTCCACATATTGACTCCTCCTGCGTAAATTATATCCGGATTTTCAGAATTGACGATCAGGGCAAGGTCATAAAGCCCTTGACCGCCGCTGTTATTTCCATCCCACCATTCAAGAATATTGGGAGTTTGTGACTGTAAATTCCAGGAATCGCCATTGTCAGTTGAAAGATATAAACCATAAAAACCGCTGTTAATGTCACAAGTTATTGCATATACAAAATTTGTGTCAGAGGGAGCAATGGCTAAAACAACCCGTTGAACTTCTGAACGAGGAGGAATCCCGGCATTCAGCAAAGTCCAGGTGTCACCGAAGTCGGTTGATTTTAAAATACAGGCATAACCTTTTCCCAAACGTTCTACGTAAGCACCCGACGCGTAGAGTGTATTTGGATTCAAGGGATTTTTCTGCAAATCACCTATGAGTGTATCAAGAATTTTATTCCATGAATTTCCAGCATTAAAAGATTTCCATACTCCACTGGTGCCTACAGCTATTAATTCATCGGCATCAAAGGGATTAACAAAAATCCGGCGGATTAAAGAACCGTCAAAGTCGGTCATATTGAATGCCAGACCGGTCGGAAACCAGGTAATGCCGCCATCCGTGGTTTTATATACACCCATTCCGTAATGGGTATTTCGTTTCCGCTGATCATTTTGAAGTGCGGTACCTATATATTCAAAATCACATAGGGAAATATAAATGGTATCGGGGTGAGCAGGGTCCACAACAATGTCACTGATTCTATAAATAGGAAGGTCATTATTGAGAGAAATCCAGGATTGTCCGTTGTTAACAGATTTCCAGATTCCACCTTGTGCCACACCTACCCAAAGTATGTTAGGATCTGTAGGATGGAACGCCACACAATTTATTCTACCCAGCCCATGCTGGGAGGTAGTATCATAGGAACCGGGTAAATCAAACGGACCAGCCGGAGACCACTCTCCTGATTGAACGCCTTTCACTAAACGATCCCTGTAGAGTTGCGTCCTTTTTTGTGCATAGGAAAAATAATCATCATAATTTGCAAAATTCCCTTTACCGTCAGCTCTGATAACTTGTTCTGTTTCCCAGCGTTTGTAATATTTCCATCCTTTCGCATTTTGTAAATTTTTCCCATTGCTCCATTCTTCAAATGACTTTTGCAATTGAAGTAATAGGTTTGAATTTGAGGGGGCAGGCGTTTTTAGAAACGACTGCGCATGGAGAGTGCTTACGGTAAGAAAAACAAGAATAAGAGAAAGGATTTTTGACATAACGTTGCTGGTTCTGACATTAAAAACGAAAGGTACGGAATTATGAACAAAAAGAGTACTGTTCAGTCCAAAATGAAAAAATAAAATTTTGCCACTGATTACACGGATTAATGTTATAAAAAATCTTAAAATCGTGTTTAATC